>Ga0160466_100002_pt1 | contig 536179 bp, 509 predicted proteins | sample HID1971M_E11MG_FD_108245 | JGI IMG/M metagenome (GOLD analysis project Ga0160466, IMG submission 108245) | Enriched millipede-associated microbial communities from UW Madison campus, WI, USA - HID1971M_E11 MG | ecosystem: Host-associated > Arthropoda: Insects > Digestive system > Unclassified ... | reverse complement strand
ATTCCGCCCAACGCCGTGATGGCGCTGATGGTGGGCGCGATGACCATCCACAACATCCAGCCCGGCCCGCAGGTGATGACCAGCAACCCCGAGCTGTTCTGGGGCCTGATCGCCTCGATGTGGCTGGGCAACGCGATGCTGATCGTGCTGAACCTGCCGCTGATCGGCATGTGGATCAAGCTGCTGTCGGTGCCCTACAAGTTCCTGTTCCCGGCGATCGTTCTGTTCTGCGCGATCGGCGTGTACTCGACCAACAACAACACCTTCGACATCTGGATGGTGGGCATCTTCGGTCTGGTGGGCTACACCTTCTTCAAGCTGGGTTGCGAGCCTGCACCGCTGCTGCTGGGCTTCATCCTGGGCCCGATGATGGAAGAGAACCTGCGCCGTTCGCTGCTGCTGTCGCGTGGCGACTGGAGCGTGTTCGTCACGCGTCCGATCTCGGCCAGCCTGCTGGCGGCCGCGGCCCTGCTGCTCATCATCGTGCTGCTGCCGGCCGTGAAGTCCAAGCGCGAAGAGGCCTTCGTCGAAGACTGATCGACGGGCTTTCTCTGAACGCACAAACGGCGCCCTCGGGCGCCGTTTTTCTTTGGGGGGATGCCGTCGTCCCTATCTGCCCAGCGCGCTGAGCACCGCCACGGTCATCGCGTGCACACCGGTCTTGATCGACGGCTCGGGCACCGGTGCGAAGAAGGGCGAATGGTTGCGGGCCAGCGGCTTGCCGCCGGGTTGGGCGGAGGCCGCGATGTCCCGCGCATCGAGCACGCCGATCGTGAAGTACATCGACGGCACGCCGGCGTTGATGAAGGCCGAGAAGTCTTCGCTGCCCGTCGAGGGCACCGTGGATTGAACGACCTGCGCCGCGCCCAGCGCCTGCTGGAGCGCGGCGGCCGCGCGGGTCACGACCGCTTCGTCGTTGACCAGCGCTTCTCCGCCCGGCACCAGCTTGACCACGGGTTCGGGCGCGCCGCTCGTCGCGGCGGCGGCCATGGCCATGCGGCGCACGCCGGCCAGCAGCTGCTCGCGCACCTGCGGCTTGTACGAGCGGATGGTGCCGCGCAGCGTGACCGTGTCGGGAATGATGTTGCCGGCGGTGCCGCCCTGGATGGCGCCGATCGTCACGACACCGAATTCGGCCGGGTCTTTCTCGCGGCTCACCACGGCCTGCACGTCGGTGACGAAGCGCGCGGCGATCACGATCGGGTCGACGGTGGTGTGCGGCCGCGAGCCGTGGCCGCCGCGTCCCTTGAAGACGATTTCCAGCGCGTCGGAGTTGGAGCTGCTGATGCCGATGCCGTAGCCGATGGCGCCGTGCGGCGTGGGCGCCGTGTGCAGCGCGAACGCGGCGTCGGGCTTGGGAAAGCGCGTGAACAGGCCGTCCGCGAGCATCGCCTTGGCGCCCGAGACGGTTTCTTCGGCGGGCTGGCCGATGAACATCAACGTGCCTTTCCACTGGTCCTTGAGCGCGACCAGCGTGCGCGCGGTGCCGAGCCAGCTGGCCATGTGGATGTCGTGGCCGCAACTGTGGGCCACGAAGCTGTCGCGCCCGCCCCAGTCGGTGCGCGTCTGGCTGGCGTAGGGCAGGCCGGTCTTCTCTTCCATCGGCAGGCCGTCCATGTCGGTGCGCACCATCACGACCGGCCCGGGGCCGTTGCGGTACAGCGCCACGACGCCGGTGCCGCCGACCTTCTCGGTCACCTCGAAGCCGATGGCGCGCATCTCTGCGGCGAGCAGGGCGGCGGTGCGCGTTTCCTTGAAAGCAAGCTCGGGGTGGGCGTGCAGGTCCTTGTAGAGGGCGTCGAGCCGGGGGTACATCGCATCGACGAGCGGCGGGATCGCCGACGCCTGCGGTGATGCGGAGGGCTGGGCCTGTGCGCCTGCGCCGAGGCTCAGGGCGAGGAGGGCGGCCGCGGCCAGCGAACGAAGGGCGAAGGTGTGTGCGTGGGTCGGCATGGAATGAGTGCAGGGGCGCATGAAAACGAAGATCAGAAGATGTGGCGGATGCCGAAGTCGTAGCCCATGGCGCTGCGCGGGCGCCAGCCGCTGGCGGCCAGGTAGCCCGGATAGGGCGCGTCGCTGGCGCTCGTCACGGCGCCGATCGCCTTGTCGTTCTGGCCGTCCCGGATGCGAACGCGCGCGAACGTGGCGTACAGCGCCGTGCGGCGGGACAGGTGGTGCACGTAGCCCAGCGCCCATTGGCTGGCGCTGGCGCCTTGCGCGGTGTCTCCCGGCAGGCCGGTGGCGCCGGCCTTGTAGCTGACGCGACCGAACGACGCGCGGACGAGTCCCGGGCCCACGGGCACCGTGGCGCCCACCAGGTAGCCGTTGTATTTGTCGGTGCGATCCTGCATCCACGGCTGCGCCTGCGCGCGCCGGTGCCGCAGTTGCGACAGTTCGCCCAGCAGCTTGACGGGGCCGAAGTCGTAGGTGGCGCTCAGGCTGAGGGTCTTCAGCCGGTCCTCGCCGCCGGCGTCGACGGGCGGCTTGGCCGCCGAACCCGAGGGCAGGCGGTCCTTGTTGTCTTCACCGAACGCCAGCGCCACGTTGAGCGGCCCCTTGGCGTAGCCGAAGCGCCCGCCCAGGTAGCGTCCGCGCGCGTTCGTCGGCGTCACGTCCGGGCTGTAGCGGACGTTCTCGGGCAAGGCGTACTGGAGCTGCCCGTGGAAGCCGCCGAGGTCCGGCGGCAGGAAGTAGCCGATGCTGTTGCTGGCGCGCGCGTAGTTGTCGCCGGCCGCCACGCCGGCCGGTGCGCCGCCCAGGAGCGTGGACGAGGCGCTGTTGACGCGCGCGATCACCGACAGGCCCGCGCCCTGCACGGCGAAGGGGTCGGCCAGCGAGTCGTTGCGAAAGATCGGCGTGTAGTCGCGGCCCAGCCGCAGCTCGCCGAAGCCGCCCGACAGGCTCAGCGTCGAACGCTTGGCGAACGAGGCCAGGCCCGTCTTGCCGTCGTCGTTGCTGATGTTCGACTCCAGCCAGAAGCTCGCCGCCAGGCCTCCGCCCAGGTCTTCCGTGCCCCGAAAACCCAGGCTGCTGCCGCGGTAGCCGCCGCGCGACAGCGTGGTCTGGCTTTGCGTCACCCGCGGCACGGCCGCGGCGAGCAGGGCGGCGGCAGGGCGCCGCGGATCGAACGCCGGGCGGTACTCGCTGACGGTTTCGAAATGGCTGACGCCCGCATCCATGACGCCGAACAGCGTCACCGAGGACTGCGCCGAGGCCGCGCCGGCCAGCGCCAGCAGGGCCAGGCCGAGCGGGTGCCGCCTCACGCGAAGAACGCGCGAGCTGAAGCAGAGGGCGCCGGCATCGGCGCCCTCGAAGGAAGGAAAGTTCAAGGGGAGGTCTCCTGTGCGCCACTTCTGTGTCGAGTGGACTGGCGCGACTATCGGACGGCAGGGCGCCCGGGAGGAAATACCGTTTGCTGATGCGACCCCATCGCTATTTCTGATGGTCGGGCGCGGGGCCTCGCGCCGCGTGATGGCCGAGGCAATGGCCGTGGCAACATTGATGCGCCGGATTCATATATCTATCCGATAAATCCATTTCCCTTTTCAATGCCCCGCGTGTCCAATCCTGCGGCCACGTCGGACAAGGCGCGCTCCCGACACACCACCTCGGACACAATGAATTCCATGAAACGAACCACCCGCGCCGCGCTTGCCGCGGCTGCGCTGGTGCTGGCCGCGGTGCCCGCACTGGCCCAGAACTACCCGAACCGGCCCATCCGCCTGATCGTGCCGTTCCCGGCGGCCGGCGCCACCGACCTCTTTGCCCGCACGCTGGGCCAGAAGATGGGCGAGAAGCTCGGCGCCACGCTGGTGGTCGACAACAAGCCCGGCGCCGGCGGTGCGATCGGTTCCGATCTCGCGGCCAAGGCGCCGCCCGACGGCTACACGCTGCTGCTCGCGACCACGAGCACGCACGCCATCGGCCCGGCCATCACGCCCAAGCTGCCCTACGACACGGTGCGCGACTTCACGCCCATCGCCCACGTGGGCGATGCGCCGAGCATCATGCTGGTGCCGATCAACACGCCCGCGAAAACGGTGCGCGAATGGATCGACAACGCGAAGAAGAACCCCGGCAAGCTCAACTACGCATCGAGCGGCAACGGCACCATCGTGCAGCTCACGGCGGAGCTGTTCAAGGCGCAGGCCGGCGTGTTCGTCACGCACATTCCCTACCGCGGCACGGCGCTGGCGGTGCCCGACCTCATCAGCGGCAAGGTCGACGTGCTGTTCGACTCGCTGCCCACCGGCATGCCGCACGTGCGCGACGGCCGCCTGCGCGCGCTCGGCGTGACCTCGCTCAAGCGCAGCCCGCTCGCGCCCGAGCTGCCGCCCATCGCCGACACGCTGCCCGGCTTCGAGTCGACCACCTGGTTCGGCTTCTACGGCCCGAAGGGCCTGCCGGCCGACATCGTGGCGCGCGTGAACAAGGCCGCCAACGAGGCGCTGGCCGATCCGGAGCTGAAGGACAAGCTCGCCCGCCTGGGCATCGAGCCGGCGAACGCGGGCACGCCCGAGCAGTTCGCAAAGATGGTGGCCGTTGACGCCGCCAAATGGAAAAAGATCGTCGTCGATCGCAAGATCACGAACGACTAACGAGAGCACGCCGACATGAACTTCGACTTCAACAACCCCTACCTCTCGACCCGCCTCCCGATCTTCGCACGCAACGTGGTCGCGACCTCGCACCCGCTGGCCGCGCAGGCCGGCCTGCGCATCCTGCAGCAGGGCGGCAACGCGGTCGATGCGGCCATTGCCACGGCCGCCGTGATGACGCTGGTCGAGCCCGTGAGCAACGGCCTGGGCAGCGACGCCTTCTGCATCCTGTGGGACGGCAAGGAACTGCACGGCCTGAACGCCTCGGGCCCCGCGCCGAAGGCATGGACGCCCGAGTACTTCAAGGCCAAGTACGGCGCCGACGCCGCCACGCCGCCGATGCGCGGCATCGACTCGGTCACGGTGCCGGGCGCGGTGCGCGGATGGGTTGCGATGAGCGAGCGTTTCGGCAAGCTGCCGTTCGCCGACCTGATGGCGCCCGCCATCGACATCGCCGAGCGCGGCTACCTCGTGCCGCCGGTGGTGCAGGGCAAGTGGGCGGCGGCCACGCCGATCCTGCAGTCGCAGCCCGGCTTCGCGCAGGCCTTCCTGCCCTGGGGCCGCGCGCCCGAGGTCGGCGAGCTGTTCCGCTTCACCGCGGCGGCACGCGCGCTCAAGGCTATCGCCCGCACCAAGGGCGAGGCCTACTACAACGGCGAGATCGCCGAGGCCATCGCCAAGTTCTCGAAGGAGCAGGGCGGCGCGCTCACCGTGGCTGACATGGCGGCCTACCAGCCCGAGTGGGTGAAGCCCATCTCGCGCGATTACCGCGGCCACACGCTGCACGAGATCCCGCCGAACGGCCAGGGCATCGCGGCGCTGATCGCGCTGGGCATCCTCGAGAAGTTCGACATCGCTTCGCTGCCGGTCGACTCGGTGCAGTCGCAGCACCTGCAGATCGAAGCCATGAAGCTGGCCTTCGCCGACGTGTACCGCTACGTGTCGGAGCCATCGTCGATGACGGTGACCCCCGCGCAAATGCTCGATGACGCCTACCTGGCCTCGCGTGCGAGACTCATCGACGTGAACAAGGCGCAGGACTTCAAGGCCGGCAACCCCGTCAAGGGCGGCACCATCTACCTCACGGCCGCGGACGAGAGCGGCATGATGGTGAGCTTCATCCAGAGCAACTACATGGGCTTCGGCTCGGGCTGCGTCGAGCCGGAGTTCGGCATCAGCCTGCAGAACCGCGGCCACGGCTTCAGCCTCAAGGCCGAGAGCCCGAACGTGGTGGCACCGGGCAAGCGCCCGTTCCACACCATCATCCCGGCCTTCCTCACCAAGGACGGCCAGCCGGTGATGAGCTTCGGCGTGATGGGCGGCAACATGCAGCCGCAGGGTCACATGCAGACGCTGGTGCGCATGCTCGACTACGGCCAGAACCCGCAGGCCGCGTGCGATGCGCCGCGCTGGCGCTTCAACGCGGGGCTCGAGATCAACGTCGAGGCCGCGATGAATGCCGGCACGCTGCAAGGGCTGCGCGACCTGGGCCACCACCTCGAGGTGATCAACGACTCCTACCAGGACTTCGGCGCCGGCCAGTTCATCTGGCGCGCGGGCGAGCCTTCGGTCGAAGGCTACGTGGCCGCGAGCGATCCGCGCCGCGACGGCCTCGCTGCAGGCTACTGAGGATCAAGGGATGATCGGGGGATGAACAAGACAGCCGCATCGGTCGGCATTCCCCCGCACGGACACGAGGCCGCCCGCAAGGGCTACGCCACCGGCCTCGTCCTGGCCACGCTGGGCGCCATCGCGTTCAGCGGCAAGGCCATCATCGTCAAGCTGGCGTACCGCTACGGCGTCGACGCCATCACGCTCATCATGCTGCGCATGCTCTTTGCGCTGCCGCTGTTCGCGCTGATGGCGTGGTGGGCCGGGCGCGGCAAGCCCGCGCTCACGACGCGCGACTGGCTCGGCATTCTCGGGCTCGGCTTCTCGGGCTACTACCTCGCGAGCTTTCTCGACTTTGCCGGGCTGGCCTACATCTCGGCCAGCTTCGAGCGGCTGATTCTTTACCTCAACCCCACGCTGGTGCTGTTCTTCGGCTGGCTGCTGTACCGGCGCCGCCCGACGCGCCCGCAGGTCTTCGGCATGGTCGTGAGTTATGCCGGCGTGCTGCTGGTGTTCGGCCACGAGCTGTGGACCGGCGGCGACGGCAAGGGCGGCGGCGCGGCCGCGTGGGGTGCGTTCCTCGTGTTCCTGAGCGCGGTGAGCTATGCGGGCTACCTCGTGTACAGCGGCGAGTTCGTCAAGCGGCTCGGGTCGCTGCGGCTCGTGGGGCTCGCCACGACCGTGGCCTGCGTGCTGTGCATCCTGCAGTTCGTGCTGACGCGGCCGATGAGCGCGGCGATGGCGGTCGCACCCGAGGTGATCTGGCTGTCGGTGCTCAACGCCACGCTGTGCACGGCGGTGCCTGTCCTCATGGTGATGATGGCCATCGAGCGCATCGGCCCCGCCATTGCGGCACAAACCGGCATGATCGGGCCCCTGTCGACCATCCTCATGGGGGTGGTCATACTGGGTGAGCCGTTCACCGCGTGGATCGCGGCCGGCACGGTGCTCGTCATCGCGGGCATCTTCGTTTTCACACGCAAGGGGCGGTAGCCCCTGCAGCATCGATCGAACGATCGACGGGAGCAAACACATGGATCTGGGCATTGCAGGCAGGACCGCACTGGTGTGCGGCGCGAGCAAGGGGTTGGGCTACGGCTGCGCCGAGGCGCTGGTGCGCGAAGGCGTCAACGTGGTGATCGTGGCGCGCGGCGCCGAGGCACTCGACGCTGCGGCCAAGCAGCTGGTGGCTGTGGCCGGGCCGTCGGGTCCGTTCGTCAAGCACGTGGCCGCTGACATCACCACCGAAGCCGGCCGCGCGGCCGTGTTCGCGCTGGGCCACGACTTCGACATCGTCGTCACCAACGCCGGCGGCCCGCCGCCCGGCGACTTCCGCAACTGGGACCGCGAGGCGTGGATCAAGGCGGTGGACGCCAACATGCTCACGCCCATCGAGCTCATCAAGGCCACGGTGGACGGCATGGCGAAACGCGGCTTCGGCCGCATCGTCAACATCACGTCGAGCTCGGTGAAGTCGCCGATCGACATCCTGGGCCTGTCGAACGGCGCGCGCAGCGGCCTCACGGGCTTCGTGGCCGGCGTGGCGCGCACGTCGGTGGCGGCGCAGGGCGTGACCATCAACAACCTGCTGCCGGGCTCCTTCGAGACCGACCGCCTCAAGGGCACGATGGCCGGCGCGGCGCAGAAGTCGGGCCAGGATTTCGACACCGTGTGGGAAGCGCGCAAGAAGAACATTCCGGCCAAGCGCTTCGGCAACCCGGCCGAGTTCGGTGCGATCTGCGCGTTTCTCTGCAGCATGCAGGCCGGCTACATGACGGGCCAGAACGTGCTGGCAGACGGCGGCGCCTACCCGGGCACTTACTGACCGACGCCGCGGCGCGCGTTCAGCGCCGCGACGACACCACGATCCCGCCCACGATCAGCACGAAGGCGGCGCCGTGGTACCAGTACGGCGCCTCGCCCAGGAAGGCCGCCGACAGCACGGCCGCGAACAGCGGCGTGAGGTTCATGAAGATGCTCGCCGCCTGCGGGCCCGCGCGTTGCACGCCGGTGCCCCAGCAGCGGTAGGCCAGCACGGCCGGGCCGATGCCGATGAACAGCATCGCCGCAATGAGCGGCCAGCCCAGGTCGATGTGGGCGTCGGTCAACGTCCATTCGCCGGCGGCCAGCGCGCCCGACCACGCGACACCGAACACCAGCTGCGCCATGAGGAAGGCAGCCCAGTCGCTGCGCACATTGACGGGCTCGTGCGTGCGCGCCAGCAGCCAGCTGTAGAAGGCCCAGGCGATGGTGCCCGCGATCATGTACAGGTCGCCCGGCACCAGCCGCAGCGCCAGCAGCTGCTGCCACTCGCCGCGGCTCAGCACCAGCAGCACGCCCAGCATCGACAGCAGCGCGCCGCCCAGCGCGCGCCGGCTGACGCGCGCGCCGAAGCACAGCGTGCCCACGGCCAGCATCCACAGCGGCAGGCTGGAGCCCACCAGCGTGACGTTGATCGGCGTGGAGGTCTGCAGCGCCAGGTATTGAAAAGCGTTGTACAGGCCGATGCCCAGCAGGCCCAGCAATGCGTAGCGCCGCCAGTGCGCCCACAGCGGGCTGTCGCGGCGCAGCACCCAGGCCGCCAGCGGCAGCAGCAGCACGAACGCGATCACCCAGCGCACGAAGTTCAGCGTCAGCGGCGACACCAGCGCGCGCACCAGCCGGCCGACCACGGCATTGCCGGCCCACAGCAGCGGCGGCACGGTGAGCAGAAGGGCGGTGAGGGGCGTGAGGCGGTGGTGCGATGCGGACGACATGGCCGCCGACTCTACCGGGCCCGCGCAGTGTCCGTGGCCCGTCGAGAAATGGTCAAACGTGGCACGATGCCCGTCCCATTCTTTTTTCCCCTGCGTGGAGACAGCAACGATGTTGAGCAAAGCCGTCCGTATCGACCGCCACGGCGGTCCCGAGGAACTGAAGGTCGTCGAGGTCGAGGTGGGCGAGCCCGGCCCCGGCGAGATCCGCATCCGCCACAAGGCCGTGGGCCTGAACTTCATCGACACCTACCAGCGCACCGGCCTGTACCCGTTCCAGATGCCGCTGCAGCTGGGCATGGAAGCCTCGGGCATCGTCGAGGCGGTGGGCGAGGGCGTGACGCACCTGAAGGTGGGCGACCGCGCCGCCTACGCGAGCCAGCCGCCCGGCGCCTACTGCGAACTGCGCGTGATGCCGGCCAAGTGCGTGTGCAAACTGCCCGACGACATCTCCTTCGAGACCGGCGCGGCCATGATGCTCAAGGGCCTCACCGCCCAGTACCTGCTGAAGAAGACGCTGCCCGCCGAAGGCCTGCAGCCCGGCGACTTCGTGCTGTTCCATGCGGCGGCCGGCGGCGTCGGCCTCATCGCCTGCCAGTGGGCCAAGGCGCTCGGCCTGCAGCTCATCGGCACGGCCGGCAGCGACGCCAAGTGCCAGCTCGCGCTGGCGCACGGCGCGGCGCACGCCATCAACTACAGCACCGAGAACTTCGCGGCGCGCGTGAAGGAGATCACCGGCGGCCAGGGCGTGAAGGTGGTGTACGACTCGGTGGGCAAGGACACCTTCGAAGGCTCCATCGACAGCCTGCGCCCCTTCGGCTTGCTGGCGATCTTCGGCAACGGCTCGGGCCCGGTGCCGCCGGTCAACCTCGGCCTGCTGGCCTCGAAGGGCTCGCTCTACGTGACGCGCCCGACGCTGTTCACGCACATCGCCACGCGCGAGCGCACGCAGGCCATGGCCGACGACCTGTTCGCCGTGGTGCAAAGCGGCGCGGTGAAGATCCCGATCGACCAGCGCTACGCCCTGGCCGACGTGCAGCAGGCGCACCGCGACCTCGAGGCGCGCAAGACCACGGGCTGCACCATCCTCACGCTCTGAACCAGCGCAGCGGCCGGCGGGTGATGTCCTACGCGCGGTGGGGTGTCACACCTTCGACTTGTGGCGGGCGCAATTTGTAGCCTGCATTTGTCCCTTCCGCAGAGCCCGCCATGACCACCGTCCGCGCCTTCATCGTCGAAGACAACCCCGCGCAGCGCGCCAGCCTGGCGGGCACGCTGCGCGAGATGGCGCGCATCGATCCGGTCGGCCAGGCCGAATCGGAGGCCGAGGGCACGCGTTGGCTCACGCGCAACCCGGCGCTGTGGGACCTGGCCATCGTCGACCTGTTCCTGGGCGACGGCACCGGCTACAGCGTGCTCGAGGCCTGCCGCAACCGCGACCCGAAGCAGAAGATGGTGGTGCTGAGCAACCACGCCACGCCCGAGACGCGCCGCAAGTGCGCGCAGCTCGGCGCCGACGCGGTGTTCGACAAGGCCACGGAGGTCGAGGAGCTGATCGACTTCTGCGTGCGCCAGCGGCAGGAGCGCTTCTTCAGCGCGCCTTCGTCGGCGGGGCCGCGGGCGCCTCACTGAGCGCCGCCGTCTCGCGCACCATGCGCCAGACCCGCTGCGCGAGCGGCGACAGCTCGCGGTTGCGGCGCCGGATCAGCATGATCGCGCGCTGCACGTTCGGCACCAGCGGGCGCACCACCAGCCGCGCCAGCCCTTCGGGCGGCAGCGACAGGCCCGGCATCACGCTGATGCCGATGCCGGCCTCGACCATGCGGAACACGGTGGTCGCATGGCCCAACTGCTGCTTCACGTCGCAGCGCGCGCCGTGCCGCTCCAGCGCCTGGTCGATGAGGCGCCGGCTGCCCGAGGCGTGATCGAGCAGCACCAGCGGCTGGCCGTCGAGCGCCGACCAGTTCACCGAGGCCTTCTTTTCCGTCAGCCGGTGGCCGGGCAGCGTGACCACCATGAAGGGGTCGTTGAGGATCGACTCGCAATGCAGGTCCTCGGCCTCGGAAGGCTCGATCACCACGCCAAAGTCGACCTCGCCGCTGCGCACGCTGTCCAGCACGTCCTGCTGGATGCGGTCGAGCAGCAAGAACTGGATGCCCGGCGCCTGCACCGCGCAGGCCGCGATGCAGTCGGGCATGAGGTTGGCCGAGAGCGTGGGGCTGCTGGCCACGCGCACCTTGCCGCCGCGCGCGCTGGCCAGGCCGGCCACGTCCTGCAGGGTCTGGTCGAGTTCGTCGAGCACGCGGTCGAGCCGGGCCGCGAACGAGTGGCCGGCTTCGGTCAGCACCACCTCGCGCGTGGTGCGGTCCAGCAGCTTGAGGCCGAGCTGGGCCTCGAGCTCCGAGATCGACCGGCTCACCGCCGGCTGGCTCAGGCCGACCTGGTCGCCGGCGCGGCTGAAGTTGCGGCCCTCGGCCACCGAGCGGAAGACGCGGAGTTGGCGCAGCGTGACGTTCATGCGCTCAAATCATATATCCATCCGATAAATCCATTTCTCTTTTGAATGGCCGGAAGGTCCAATGCAGGGCATGGCACGTTCACGCTTTCTCCCCGACAACTTCACGCTCACGCTCGTCGCGGTCGTCACCCTGGCCAGCCTGCTGCCCGCGAGCGGCCGCGTGGCGCATTTCTTCGAGGGCCTGACCACGGTCGCGATCGGGCTGCTGTTCTTCCTGCACGGCGCCAAGCTGTCGCGCGAGGCGATCCTTGCGGGCATCACGCATTGGCGGCTGCACCTGCTGGTGTTCGCCTGCACCTTCATCCTGTTCCCGGTGCTGGGGCTCGCGCTGCGGCCTGTGCTGGGGCCGCTGGTGACGCCGCAGCTGTACACGGGCGTGCTGTTCCTGTGCGTGCTGCCGGCCACGGTGCAGTCGGCGATTGCGTTCACTGCGATGGCACGCGGCAACATGCCGGCCGCCATCTGCAGCGCTTCGGCCTCGACGCTGCTGGGCGTGTTCATCACGCCGGTGCTGGTGAGCCTGGTGGTCCTGCCTGAAGGCGGCGCTGTGGCGTCGTCTTCGTCGCTCGACGCGATCGGGCGCATCCTGCTGCAGCTGCTGGTGCCGTTCGTCATCGGCCACCTGTCGCGCCCGCTGATCGGCAAGTGGATCCAGAAGCGCGCCGCGGTGCTGAAGTTCGTGGACCAGGGCTCGATCCTGCTGGTGGTCTACACGGCGTTCAGCGCGGCGGTGATCGAAGGGCTCTGGAAGCAGATTCCCGTGAGCGCGCTGCTGGGCCTGCTGCTGGTGTGCGGCGTGCTGCTGGCGCTGGCGCTGGGCCTGACGACCTTCATGGCGCGGCGCTTCGGCTTCAGCGTCGAGGACGAGATCACCATCGTCTTCTGCGGCTCCAAGAAGAGCCTGGCGAGCGGGATTCCGATGGCCAAGGTGCTGTTCGCCTCGCACGCCGTCGGCGCGATCGTGCTGCCGTTGATGCTGTTCCACCAGATGCAGCTCATGGTGTGCGCGGTGCTGGCGCAGCGCTATGCGCGGCGCGCGGCGACGTCCCCGGCGCCTGCGCTGCGTACGGCCGAGTAGCCTGCCCGGTGCAGGGCGTTCACGCACCGGCCGGCGCGTGAACGCAAAACAACACCTCTGAGGGGAGGGCTGGCGTCCACCAGATTCCTCCAATTTTGAACAGGACCATCCGGTCAGCGGCTCGATGAAGAGCAGCTGAAAACCCCGGAGAAACCTGAATGAAGAAATCCCTCACGGCACTCGCCGCGCTGGCCGTCACCGGCCTGGCCTCTGCCCAATCGTCGGTCACCCTGTTCGGCGTCGTCGATGCCGGCGTGAGCTACCAGAGCGCCACCTCGCGCAACCCCGTCACGGGCACCACCAGCAAGCAAAGCCAATGGAGCCTGGCCAACTCGGGCTACAACTCCAGCCGCATCGGCTTTCGCGGCACGGAAGACCTGGGCGGCGGGCTCGCCGCCAGCTTCTGGCTCGAGGCGCCGATCAGCAACGACGACGGCGCCACCGGCATCGCCAACTTCAACCGCCGCTCCACCGTCAGCCTGTCGGGCGGCTTCGGCGAAGTGCGGCTGGGCCGCGACTACACGGCCACGTTCTGGAACGACACGGTGTTCGACCCGTTCGGCACCAACGGCTCGGGCTCGAGCGTGATCAACACGGTGAGTGGCAGCACCGCGCTGGGCAACACGAACTACGTGCGCGCCAGCAACATGGTCGGCTACTTCCTGCCGCCCAACCTCGGCGGCTTCTACGGCCAGCTGCAGTACAGCCTGAACGAGAACACGAAGACCAGTGCGACCGACACCACGGCCGCCACCAGCAGCAGCGCCGGGCGCTATGTCGGCGGGCGTTTCGGTTATGCGAACGGGCCGCTGGACATCGCGCTGGCGGTGGGCCAGAACGTCGCGGTCGACACCACCACGCTCACGCGCAAGGTGCAGACCATCAACCTCGGCGCGTCGTACGACTTCGGTCCGGTCAAGCTGTTCGGCGAGCTGTCGAACGTGAAGAACAAGTTCGACCTCGCGGCACTGGGCAACAGCCACGACAGCTACAACGGCTACCTCATCGGCGCGAGCATGCCGGTGGGCGCGGGCCTGATCCGCGCGTCGTACTCGACCGTGCGCTACAACGAAGGCGCGGTGGGCGTCACGGGCGACGACCCGCGCGCGAACAAGCTCGCGATCGGCTACGTGCACAACCTGTCCAAGCGCACCGCGCTGTACGCCACCGTGGCGCGCGTGAGCAACCGCAACGACGCGAACTACACGGGCAGCCTCACGGCCGCCAGCACCACGGGCTACGGCAGCACCGGCGTGGGCTACACGGGCTTGCCGCGTTCGTCGACGGGCTACGACTTCGGCATTCGCCACGCGTTCTGACCGGCCCCCGTTCGTGTGCGGCGGCGCTGCCGGTGCACGCGAACGGGCCCTGCTGTCGAACCAGTCATGCATCGATTCACATGATCCGAATTCACCACCTCGCAGGCGTGCTGGCGGCACTCGGCCTGTCGGGCTGCATCGTGCTGCCGCCGCCTCTTTATCCGCCCGGGCCACCGCCGGGGTTTCGCGAGGGGCCCCCGCCACGCTGCGAGGCTCCGAGCGGCTGCGCGCGGCCGGCCTTTCCTGAAACGCGCTGAGGACTGTCGACCGTGTACGGCAGTTCACTCGGCCTGGCCATTGCCACGCTCATCGGCCTTGGGCTGGCTGGCGTGCTCGCGCTGATGGGCGCGCTGTTCGTCGCCAACGCCCGCGCGGCCGTGCACGCCCGTGGCCTCGCGCAGCAGGCCCGCACGCAGCAGCGCCAGCACCTGGCGGACAGCCGCGTGCAGGACCTGCGGCCTTTGCTCGGCGCGACGCCCGATGCTGCAGACGCGCTGCGCCTCGCGGTGGACCTGCCCGCGGAAGCGGTGCCGGTCTTCGGCATTCCCTCGGAGCTGCGCGAGTTGCTGGCCAAGGTGGCCGCGCATGCCGCGCGCGTGATGGCGGCGGGCGCGACGCTGCAGGTGCGCGCGCGCATCGAAGGCACGCAGGCCGTCATTCACTGGCGCGACCTCGACGCAGACAGCGAACGCCCGCCGCTGGCGCGCTTCTTCGACGCGCTCGACGCCGCCTCGCTGGCCAGCGCGCGCATCTGCGAGCGCATCGCGGGGCGCCACGGTGGGCGCATCTATTCCGCGCCGGACGATGGCGGCGTGCTCGGGCTGACGCTGCGCCTGCCGCTGTACGCGCCGGCGGTGGCCGCCGGATCAGTCGACTGAGGTGCGCGTCGGCCCCGACGCGGCCGGTACGCCCGACAGCTCAAGCGCCTCGAGCGCCTCGTACTCCACCGCCAGGAAGTCCACCAGCTTGCGCACCGACGGCAGCAGGCCGCGGCGCGAGGGGAACACCGCGTGCACGATGCCGCTGCGCGGCGCCCATTGCGGCAGCGCGTCGACCAGGCGGCCGGCCTGCAGGTCGTCGCGCACCATCATCGTCGGCATCTTGGCCACGCCCACGCCCTGCAGGGCGGCATGCCGCAGCGCGGCCATGTCGTCCGTCACCAGGCGGGGCTGGTGGCGCACCTCGGCGCTCGCGCCGTCGGGGCCTTCGAGCGACCAGGTGTGGTGCGGCTGGGCCGGGCCGAGGTCCAGGCTGGGCAGCAGGCCGATGTCGGCGGGGCTGGCCGGCGCCGTGAGGCCTTCGAGCAGGCGCGGGTGGGCCACCAGCCGCTGCGTGCTGTGGCCCAGCACCTTCATCACCAGGTCGGTGTCTTCGAGCGGCGGAAAGCGCACGCGCAGCGCGAGGTCGAAGCCTTCGCGGATCACGTCGACGCGGCGGTTGGTGCTCTCGAGCTGCACGGTCACGCGCGGGCATTCGGTCATGAAGCGGGCGAGCATTTCGGCCACCTGGTAGTACACCAGCGCCGGCGGGCACGACAGCCGCACCAGCCCTTGCGGCTGGGCCTGCAGGCGGTCGATGGCCTCCTGCGCGGCGTCGGCCTCGACCAGCATGGCGACGCAGTGCTCGTAGTACTGGCGGCCGATGTCGGTGACGCTGAAGCGGCGCGTGGAGCGCTGGATGAGGCGCACGCCCAGCCGCTCCTCGAGCAGCGCGATGCGCCGGCTCAGGCTCGACTTGGGCACGCTGAGCGCGCGGCCGGCCGGGGCAAAACCGCCGTGGTCGACCACCTGGGCGTAGTAGTAGAGATCGTTCAGGTCGCGCATGGCTTTGGGGCCCTCCGTGCCGGTGATCGTTCGCCAGATGGAACGATGAGGGCGAATTCTGGCATCTACTCAAAGCATCGTTGCGGCCCCATCCTTGATCCATGGCTTTCCCGTTCCGGGCGAGCCGCCAGATGGAAAGGAACACAGACCATGAAGAAGATCCTCGGCACCTACAGCGCACCGCGCCCGCACTGGGTGGGCGACGGTTTTCCCGTGCGCTCGCTGTTCAGCTACGACACGCTGGGGCGCCACGCCAGCCCCTTCCTGCTGCTGGACTACGCCGGCCCGGCCCCCTTCACGCCGACCGCGCAGCCGCGCGGCGTGGGCCAGCACCCGCACCGCGGCTTCGAGACCGTGACCATCGTCTACAAGGGCGAGGTGTCGCACCGCGACTCGACGGGGCAGGGCGGCACCATCGGCCCCGGCGACGTGCAATGGATGACCGCCGGCGCGGGCATCCTGCACGAGGAGTTCCATTCCGAAGCGTTCACGCGCGACGGCGGCGAGCTCGAGATGGTGCAGCTGTGGGTCAACCTGCCCGCCCGGGACAAGATGGCCACGCCCGGCTACCAGGCCATCGTCGATGCGCAGATTCCGTCGGTGCCGCTGCCCGAAGGCGCGGGCAGCGTGCGCGTGATCGCGGGCGACTACCTCGGCCACAAGGGGCCCGCGCACACTTTCACGCCCATCGACGTGTGGGATCTGCGCCTGAACCAGGGCGCGCAGGTGACGCTGCCGGTGCCCGAAGGCCACACGGCTGCGGTGGTGGTGCTGCGCGGCACGGTGCAGGTGAACGGCGAGACGGTCGTGCGCGACGCGCAGATGGTGCTGCTCGACCGCGCGGGCGATGCGCTCACGCTGGACGCCAACAACGACGCGGTGGTGCTGCTGCTCAGCGGCGAGCCGATCGACGAACCCATCGTCGGCCACGGCCCGTTCGTGATGAACACGCGCGACGAGATCGTGCAGGCGATGAAGGACTTCGGCAGCGGGAAGTTCGGGCAGATGCCGGAGGCCGTGGCGCATTGAGCGGGCGCCGCGTTCGCCGCCGCCCTGGTTGAAGAATCAGGCGGCGGTGAGCATGCCCCGGGCCTCGATGAAGGCCACGACCTCGGCGACGCCCGTGAGCGTCTTGAGGTTGGTCATCACGTAGGGGCGCTGGCGGCGCATGCGCTGGGTGTCCTGTTCCATCACGTCGAGGTTTGCGCCCACGTAGGGCGCGAGGTCGGTCTTGTTGATGACGAACAGGTCGCTCTTGGTGATGCCGGGTCCGCCTTTGCGCGGGATCTTTTCGCCGGCCGCCACGTCGATCACGTAGATGGTGAGGTCCGACAGCTCGGGGCTGAAGGTGGCGGCCAGGTTGTCGCCGCCCGATTCGACGAACACCACGTCGGCATCGGGAAAGTCTTCGAGCATGCGATCAATGGCCTCGAGGTTGATCGAGGCGTCCTCGCGGATCGCGGTGTGCGGGCAGCCGCCCGTTTCCACGCCCATGATGCGTTCGGCCGGCAGCGCGCCGGCCACGGTGAGCAGGCGCTGGTCTTCCTTGGTGTAGATGTCGTTGGTGATGGCGATCAGGTCGTACTTGTCGCGCATCGCCTTGCAGAGCATTTCGAGCAGGGTGGTCTTGCCCGAGCCGACGGGGCCGCCGATGCCCACGCGTAGCGGCGGGAGCTTCTTGGTGCGGTTCGGAATGTGGTGCAGGGCGGAGGTCATGGGCGAAAAGGTCCGGTTCGGTCAGCTTCGGAAGAGGCGGGAATATTGTGTTTCATGGCGGGCCGACAACACCGCCAGCAGGGGCGCGAAGGCCTGGCGCTCGTCGTCGCCCAGGGCCATCGCTCGCTCGACGGCGGCAGGGATTTCGTTGGCCAGCCGCGCGAGGATGCGCTGGCCTGCGCTCTGGCCCAGCGGCACGGCCTTGACGGCTGCGGCCACCATGTTCTCGGCCCAGCCGAAGGCGAAGGCCAGGCAGCCGTCTTGCACCGAAGCTTCGGTGCGGCTGGCGGCGAAAGCGAAGGCCACGGGGTAGGTCGCGGGCAGGCCGGCGAAGACCTCGGCCGTGTCGGCATGGTGCAGCTTGAGCCACTCGACGAAGGAGCGGCCCATCTGCTCGGTCTGCAGGAAGAACTCGGCGGATTCGCGGGTGTGCAGCACCCAGTCGTTGAGGGTGCGGATGCGCTGCGCGTCGTTCGCGCGCCAGGCGGTGATCGCCTGGGCGGCCAGGGCGAGGTCGCCGCGCGCGAAGCTCAGGTGCAGCTGGTCGGAGAGCCACTCGGTGGCGCTGGCTTCGGAGTTGATGCCGGCCCATTCGACTGCGGCCTCGACGCCTTCGGAGTACGAGAAGCCGCCGACCGGCAGGGCGGGGGAGGCTAGCCAGATGAGCTGGAGGAGGCTGTGCGGGGTTGGCATCTGTTTATTGGCGCGCGCCGCTGTTCAGGGCGCGTGCGCAGGCCACCGGGTACTTCCCTCCGCGAATGTCCCCCGGGCTTCGCCCTCCTCCTTGATTTCGCTGCGGGAAGCACCCAGTGCCCTGCGCACGAGAAGAGCGGTGGGTCATTTCAATGCGAGTGGCCGTGGCCGTGATCGTCGTCGAGCAGTTCGGGGGCGAGCACGAGGGGCTTCGGGCCGCTCTTGCCGTGGGAATGTCCGTGGTCATGGCCATGGCCATGGTCGTGGTCATGACTGTGGCCGCCATGCGAATGCCCTTGCGCGCCGTACGCGCCGCCTTCGGGCTCGAAGGCTTCTTCGACGGCGACGACGATCAGGTGCATCGAACGCAGCATGTCGGCCAGCACGTGGTCGGGTTCGATCTTCAGGTGGTCGGGCTTGAGCTCGATCGGCACGTGCCGGTTGCCCAGGTGGTAGGCCGCGCGCGTCAGGTCGAAGGGCGTGCCGTGGGCGGTGCAGTGCGTGATGCGCAGCACCGGCTGCGGCGCCGCGATCACGCGCACCAGCGAGCCGTCTTCCGCCACCAGCACGTCGCCGCCGCGCACCGCGGTGCCGCGCGGCAGGAAGATGCCGATCTGCCGGCCCTGCGAGTCGGTGGCGTCGAAACGGCTTTTCTGGCGCACGTCCCAGTCGAGTTCGATGGTGGCGGCACGCTTGAGCAGCACGGGCGCGAGACCGCGGCCCTGGGGCATGAGTTTGTTGGCGGTGAGCATGGCGGGTTGCGACTCCAGATGAGGCGGAATAATATAACGCTTGTTATAACTTTTGCTCGTGGGAGTCCGCCATGTCCGCACTCAAACTGACCCAGATCGGCAACTCGGTCGGCGTCATCCTGCCCAAGGAGGTGCTGGCCAGCATGAAGGTCGGCAAGGGCGACACGGTCTACCTCACGCAGGCCGCGGGTGGCGGCTTCACGCTGACACCGTACGACGACGCCTTCGAACGCCAGATGGAGGCGGCGCGGCGCGTCATGAAGAAGCGGCGCAACGTGCTGCGCGAGCTGGCGAAATGAGCGCGGCCAACCAGGCCTGGGTCTGGCTCAGCCTGCAGTTGATCCATGCGGTGCATGAAGAGCAGTTGGCCGAGCATGGCGGGCCGGCGGGCGTGCGCGACGAGGGCTTGCTGGCCTCGGCCATGGGCCGGCCGCAGAACCGCGCGCTGTACGAATCGCCCGATGCTGCCACGCTGGCCGCCGCCTATGCCTTCGGCATCGCGCGCAATCACCCCTTCACGGACGGCAACAAGCGAACCGCTTTCGTCGCGATGGAAGTGTTTCTCGACCTCAACGGCTTCGAGTTGGTGGCGTCCGACCATGACTGCGTGCTCATCACGCTGAAGCTCGCCGAAGGCGGGCTGGACGAAGACGCGCTCGCCCAGTGGATTCGCGAGCACCTGGCGCCACGCAACGACTGAAGTGGCGCGCGCGGCGCGGGTGAGTGAAAACGCAGGCATGGGCACGGTGCAACAAGGGTTCCTCTTCCCGTAGCAAGGACCGGGCCCCGCGCAGGGCTTGCCTGCGCGCCCCATCCGCCCCAGCATCCGCGTCATGAACAGCCTGGCCTACCTGACGACCGACGTGGCGACCCCGCTGCGTTTCGACTACTGGCACGACGTCGTGTGCCGCCACTGCATTCCCGCGGCCAGCCGTGCGATGACGGCCGAGCCGTTCGAAGGGCGGCTCGATGTGCGCGAGGTGGGCGCGGTCAGCGTCAACCGCATGTCGGCGCCGATGCATCACTGGTCGCGCGACGCGCCCCACCTGCGCCGGCACCCGCTGGACGACCTGTGGCTGGCGTTCGTGCAGGAGGGCGAGGGCACCTTGGTGCAAGGCGGACGGCAGGGGCGGCTGCGCAGCGGCGACATGCTGCTCTATGACGCCGGCCGGCCCTTCGAATGCACGCTGGACGCGCGCTCGGTCTACCTGGCGCGCATGCCGCGCCGGCTGCTGCTGCGGCGCTTCGCGAAGGCCGAGGACTTCACCGCCCGCACCATCGCCGCGGACCGCCCCGGCGCGGCGCCGCTGCACGCGATGCTGCGGGAGACGGCGAACCCGGCCTTTGCGCAACCGCATTCCGCCGCCGCCGAGCGCTTCGGCGGCGCGCTCATCGACCTGCTGGCCGTGACGCTCGAGCTGCAGCAGGACATGGCTGGCCACGCCGGCGCCGAGCGCGGCCTGCATGCGCGCATGACGGCTTACATCGAACGCCATCTGGACGACCCGGCGCTCTCGCTCGATACGTTGGCGCAGGCGCACCACGTCTCGGCGCGCACCGTGGCGCGGGCGTTCGCGCGCCAGGGCGCCACGGCGATGGGCGCGGTCTGGCAGGCACGCCTGGCGGCCAGCCGCGAGGCGCTGGTGGGCGGGCGCGCGCACAGCGTGACCGACGTCGCGTTCCAGCACGGGTTTTCCGATCTGTCGCATTTCAGCCGGGTCTTCCGCAAGGCCTACGGCTGCGCGCCGCACACGCTGCTGAAGCCGCGCTGAGCGCCGCGCGCGAGGTGTCCGCCCCAGCACAAGTGCATGTCCGGAAGAGACCAGCGCGGGCCGCCGCACGCCGATAAGGTTCGCCCGGGGTGGCAGTGTCGCCACTTGGATTCGGACCTTCTTTCTCAACCCTACACACGCGGGAGTCAGTCATGGCGGACAAGGAATTGCATCATCTCGAACTGCTGGAGGTCGGCCGGCAGATCCAGTCGCGCGAGCGCTCGTCGGAAGAAGTCACGCGCGCCATGCTCGCGCGCATCGAGGCCGTCGATGCGCGGCTGCGCAGCTACGCGACGCGCATGGACGCCCAGGCGCTCGACGAGGCACGCCGCGCCGACACCGAAATCGCCGCCGGCCGCGCGCGCGGGCCGCTGCACGGCGTGCCGCTGGCCGTGAAGGACCTGCTGTGGACCGAGGGCGTGCCGAGCGCGCACGGCATGACGATCCACAAGGCGTTCCGCCCGACGGAAGACGCGACCGTGGTGCACCGCCTGCGCGAGGCTGGCGCAGTGATCCTGGGCAAGCTGCAGCAGACCGAAGGCGCCTTTGCCGACCACCATCCGCAGATCGCGTCGCCGGTCAACCCGTGGGACGCCACGCTGTGGCCCGGCGTGTCGTCCAGCGGCTCGGGCGTGGCCACGGCGGCGGGGCTGTGCTTCGGCGCGCTGGGCACCGACACAGGCGGATCGATCCGCTTTCCGTCGGCGGCCAACGGCATCACGGGCCTCAAGCCAACGTGGGGGCGGGTGAGCCGCCACGGCGCCTTCGAGCTCGCCGCCTCGCTCGACCACATCGGCCCGATGACGCGCAGCGCCGCCGATGCGGGCGCGATGCTGGCGGCCATCGCAGGCGCCGACCCGCGCGACCCGACGGCCAGCACGGTGCCGGTGCCCGACTACCTGGCGACGATGACGCGCGGCCTGGCCGGCCTGCGCGTGGGCATCGACCCCGCGTGGACGCTGGACCGCGTGGACGCCCCCACGCGCGCCACGCTGGCGGCTGCGATCCGCACGGTCGAATCGCTGGGCGCCTCGGTGCGCGAGGTGGTGTTTCCCGACACGGCGCAGGCCGTGCTCGACTGGTCGCCGCTGTGCGCGGTCGAGACCGCCGTGGCGCACGAGGCCACGTACCCGTCGCGACGTGCAGAGTACGGCCCGGGCCTCTCGGGGCTGATCGACCTGGGCCTGTCGCAAAGCGCCACCGACTACCAGAAGCTGCTGCTGCGCCGCACCGATTTCACCGGCCGCGTGCGCACGTTCTTCGAGCAGGTCGACCTGCTGCTGATCCCAGCCATTCCCTTCGCGGCGCCGACGCTCGAGCGCGCAGGCCAGCTCGGCGTGGACTCGGAGCTGCTGGCGGGCATGCTGCGCTACACCTGCCCGTTCGACCTCACGGGCAGCCCCACGCTCACTTTGCCGGGCGGCGTCACCGAGGCGGGCGTGCCGGTGGCCTTCCAGTTCGTGGCGCCGCACTTCGGCGAAGACCTGCTGGTGCGCGCGGGCTGGGCGTTCCAGCGCGCAACCGACTGGCACCGCCGGCACCCGGCCGTGTAAGTCACCGCAGCAGCCGCGTCGCGGCTTCGTTCAGAACAGGAAGTAGCGCTGCGCCATCGGCAGCACCTTGGCCGGCTCGCAGGTCAGCAGCTGGCCGTCGGCGCGCACGGCGTACGTCTGCGCGTCGATCTCCATCTTCGGCGTGTAGCCGTTGTGGATCAGGTCCTGCTTGCGCACGTTGCGGATGTTCTTCACCGCGCTCAGGTGCTTGCTCAGGCCGTAGCGCTCCTTGATGCCCGCGGCCAGCCCGGCCTGCGAGACGAAGGTCAGCGAGCTCTTGGCCAGTGAGCCGCCGTAGGCGCCGAACATCGGCCGGAAGTGCACCGGCTGCGGCGTGGGAATCGACGCGCTGGGGTCGCCCATCGCGGCCATCGCGATGGTGCCGCCCTTGATGATGGTGAAGGGCTTCACGCCGAAGAAGGCCGGCTTCCAGACCACGAGGTCGGCCCACTTGCCGACCTCGATGGAGCCCACCTCGTGCGCGATGCCGTGCGCGAGGGCCGGGTTGATCGTGTACTTGGCCACGTAGCGCCGCGCGCGGAAGTTGTCGTTGCGCTCGCTGTCCTCGGGCAGCGTGCCGCGCTGCTGCTTCATCTTGTGCGCGGTCTGCCAGGTGCGGATCACCACTTCGCCGACGCGGCCCATGGCCTGGCTGTCGGAGCTGAACATGCTGATCGCGCCCAGGTCGTGCAGCACGTCCTCGGCGGCGATGGTTTCCTTGCGGATGCGCGACTCGGCAAAGGCCAGGTCCTCGGCGATGCCGGCGTCCAGGTGGTGGCACACCATGAGCATGTCGACGTGCTCGTCGAGCGTGTTCACGGTGTAGGGCATCGTCGGGTTGGTCGACGAGGGCAGGAAGTTCGACTCGCCCACCACGCGCAGGATGTCGGGCGCATGGCCGCCGCCCGCGCCTTCGGTGTGGAAGGCGCAGATGGCGCGCCCGCCCACGGCGGCGATGGTGTTCTCGACGAAGCCCGATTCGTTCAGCGTGTCGCTGTGGATCGCCACCTGCGTGTCGGTGGCATCGGCCACGTCCAGGCAGTTGCTGATGGCCGAAGGCGTGGTGCCCCAGTCTTCGTGCAGCTTCAGGCCCATGACGCCGGCCTCGATCTGCTCGTGCAGCGCGTCGGGCAGGCTGGCGTTGCCCTTGCCGAGAAAACCGAGGTTCATCGGGAACGCGTCGGCCGCCTGCAGCATGCGCTCGATGTGCCACGGGCCGGGCGTGGCCGTGGTCGCGAAGGTGCCGGTGGCCGGGCCGGTGCCGCCGCCGAGCATGGTCGTCACGCCCGAGGCCAGCGCCTCCTCGATCTGCTGCGGGCAGATGAAGTGGATATGGCTGTCGATGCCGCCCGCGGTGACGATGGTGCCTTCGCAGCTGATGATCTCGGTGCCCGGGCCGATGACGATGTCCACGCCTGGTTGCACGTCGGGGTTGCCGGCCTTGCCGATGGCGGCGATGCGGCCGTCCTTCAGGCCGATGTCGGCTTTCACGATGCCCCAGTGGTCGAGGATGAGGGCGTTGGTCATCACCGTGTCGACCGCGCCCTGCGCGCGCGTGCGCTGCGACTGCGCCATGCCGTCGCGGATCGTCTTGCCGCCGCCGAACTTCACTTCTTCGCCGTAGCCGCCGGCGCGCAGCGTGTAGTCGGCTTCGACTTCGATCAGCAGGTCGGTGTCCGCAAGGCGGACCCGGTCGCCCACGGTGGGGCCGAAGATTTCTGCGTAGGCGCGTCGCCCGATGGTGGCCATGCTTTAGAGCTTTCCTTGAACGAGGCCGCGAAAGCCGTAGACGATGCGATCGCCGGAAAAATCGACCAGCTCGACCGTGCGCTGCTGCCCCGGCTCGAAGCGCACCGCGGCGCCGGAGGCGATGTTCAAGCGCATGCCGCGCGCGGCGGCGCGGTCGAAGTCGAGCGCGCCGTTGGTCTCGGCGAAGTGGTAGTGCGAGCCGACCTGGATCGGCCGGTCGGCCGTGTTGCGCACCACCAGCGTGAGGGCGCGGCGGCCGGGGTTGAGCGTGTGCTCGCCGTCGTCGGTGAGGAGTTCGCCGGGCGTCATGGCGGCCTCAGACCGCCTGGGCCAGCAGCGTGGCGCCCAGGGCAACGACGGCAGCGCCGGCCACGCGGGGCAGCCAGGCGTTGGCATGGCGCAGCGCCCAGCCCAGCGCGATGCCGGCCGCGTGCAGCAGCAGCGTGGCGCTGACCATGCCGGCCAGCGTGAGGGCCGCGCCGTGCTCGCCCGCGAGTTCGTGGCCGTGCGCCACGCCGTGGAAGACGGCGAACAGGCCCACCACGGCCATGGCGACGCCGGCCGGCAGGTGCACGCGCGTGGCGACCAGCAGGCCCAGCACCAGCAGCGACGCGGCGATCATCGGTTCCACCGCCGGCAGCTGCACGCCGGCCAGCCCGGCCAGCGCGCCCGCGAGCAGCATGCCCGCGAAGGCCAGCGGCGCCCACAGCAGGTCGGGCCAGGCGCGGCGCGCGACCAGCGCGCTCCACAGGCCGACCGCGACCATCGCCGCGAGGTGGTCCGCGCCGGTCAGCGGGTGCATGAAGCCGGCGGTGAAGCCGTGGTGCACGCCACCGTCGACGCCGGTGTGGGCGCTGGCGGCCAGCGGCAGCAGGAGGGTGACGAGCAGGGCGGAAGTCTTTGCGAAGCGCATGAAAAGGTCTTTCTTCTTGTGGCGGAGGTTCAGACGATCGGCTGGTGGACGGTCACGAGCTTGGTGCCGTCGGGAAAACTGGCCTCGACCTGGATGTCGGGAATCATCTCGGCGATGCCGTCCATCACGTCGGCGCGGGTGAGCACGCTGCGGCCCTCGCTCATCAGCTCGGCGACGCTCTTGCCGTCGCGGGCGCCTTCCATCACGGCGGCGGTGATCAGCGCGACGGCTTCGGGGTAGTTGAGCTTGAGCCCCCGCGCCTTGCGGCGCTCGGCCAGCAGCGCCGCCGTGAAGATCAGCAGCTTGTCTTTTTCGCGCGGGGTCAGTTCCATGGCGGGGGTGGGGTCGGGTGGCGGTCGGTGATTATGGGCAAGGCTGTGGCTTTGCAACAGTCGTGCCCTGTTCGCCAAATGCCGTACCTGATGGCATGAAAGCTGCACCGAAACGGTGTGAATCCCGCCGACCCACCTCTCCTGACCGACGACGCCCCCCAGCGCATCGTCAAGGTGCGGCGCGACTACAACAGCTGGGTCGCGAGCGAAACGCTGGAGGACTACGCGCTGCGCTACACGCCGCAGCGCTTTCGCAAATGGTCCGAATGGCGGGTGGCCAACACGGCGTTCGGGGCGGCCTCGTTCCTGGTGCTGGAGGCGGTCGGCGCCACGCTGCTGGTGCAGTACGGATTCGCCAACGCCTTCTGGGCGATCCTGGTCACGGGGCTCATCATCTTCCTGGCGGGGCTGCCGATCAGCGTGTACGCGGCGCGCTACGGCGTCGACATGGACCTGCTCACGCGTGGCGCGGGCTTCGGCTACATCGGCTCCACGCTCACCTCGCTGATCTACGCGAGCTTCACCTTCATCTTCTTCGCGCTCGAGGCGGCCGTGATGGCCTATGCGCTCGAGCTGGCGCTGGGCATTCCGCCGGTGTGGGGCTACCTGGTGTGCGCGCTGGTGGTGATTCCGCTGGTCACGCACGGGGTGTCGGTGATCAGCCGGCTGCAGCTGTGGACGCAGCCGCTGTGGCTGCTGATGCTGGTGGTGCCCTTTGTCTTCGTGCTGGTGCGCGATCCTGGTGCGTTTGCGGGCATCACGCACTACGGAGGGGCGAAGTCGGGCGCACAAGGATTCAACCTGCACCTGTTCGGTGCCGCGCTGACGGTCGGCATCGCGCTCATCACGCAGATGGGCGAGCAGGCCGACTACCTGCGCTTCATGCCCGCGCGCACCGCGGGCACGGCGCGCCGCTGGTGGGCCGGGGTGCTGGCGGGCGGGCCGGGCTGGGTGGTGCTGGGCGTGGTCAAGATGCTGGGCGGCGCGGCGCTGGCCTACCTGGCGATCACGCACATGGTGCCGGTGGAGCGCGCGGTCGACCCGAACCAGATGTACCTGGCGGCCTACGAGTACGTGTTTCCGAACTACGGCTGGGCGGTGGCGGCGACGGCGCTGTTCGTGGTGGTCTCGCAGCTAAAGATCAACGTGACGAACGCCTACGCCGGTTCGCTGGCCTGGAGCAATTTCTTCTCGCGCGTGGCGCACAGCCACCCGGGGCGCGTGGTGTGGGTGGTGTTCAACGCGCTCATCGCCTTCATGCTGATGGAGATGAACGTGTTCGAGGCGCTGGGCGACGTGCTCGGGCTGTTCGCCAACATCGCCATCGCCTGGATGATGGCCGTGGTGGCCGACCTGGTCGTCAACAAGCCGCTGGGGCTGTCGCCGCCGGGCATCGAGTTCAAGCGCGCGCACCTGTGGGACATCAACCCGGTGGGCGTGGGCGCGATGGCGCTGGCGTCGGTGCTGTCGATCACCGCGCACCTGGGCGTGTTCGGGCCGCTGGCGCAGGCCTTCTCGGCGCTGATTGCGCTCGGCACGGCGCTGGTCGCGTCGCCGCTGCTGGCGTGGGCCACGGGCGGCAAGTACTACCTGGCGCGCACGTCCGACGCGGGCGGCTCGGTGCTGTTCGCGCCGGCCGCGGGTGGGCGCAAGGTGCGCTGGGCGCGGGTCGAGCCGTCGCCGGACGAGGGCGGCAGCTACCAGCGATTGAAGGTGCAGCACTGCGTGATCTGCGAGCGCGAATACGAAGGGCCCGACATGGCGCACTGCCCGGCCTACCAGGGCGCGATCTGCTCGCTGTGCTGCACGCTCGACGCGCGCTGCGGCGACCTGTGCAAGCCGCACGCGAGCCTGTCGGCGCAATGGTCGGCCGTGCTGCGCTGGCTGCTGCCGCGCCGCAGCTGGCGCTACCTCGACACGGGGCTCGGGCATTTCCTGCTGCTGATGCTGGTCATCGTGCCGCTGTTGGCCGTGGTGTTCGGCGTGCTCTACCAGCAGGAGCTGCGGGCCCTGAGCGAAAGCGCGCTCGCGCTGGCGGCGCAGGCCGACGTGGGCGGGGCGCTGGTCGCGGTGCAGCAGGCGTCGCTGCGCTCGGGTTTTCTCAAGGCCTACATGGCGCTCTTGGTCATCGCGGGCATCGTCGCGTGGTGGCTGGTGCTGGCGCACCAGAGCCGCAAGGTGGCGCAAGAGGAGTCGAACCGCCAGACCCACCTGCTGGTGCGCGAGATTGCGCTGCACCGCGAGACCGACCGCGCGCTGCAGGACGCCAAGCAGAGCGCCGAAGAGGCCCGCGAGATCGCCGAACACGCCAAGCTCGCGGCCGACCAGGCGCGGCGCGCGGCGGACCTCGCGAACCAGGCCAAGAGCCGCTACATCAGCGCCATCAGCCACGAGCTGCGCACGCCGCTCAACAGCATCCTGGGCTACGCGCAGCTCATGGGCGAAGACCACTCGGTGCCGCCGCACCGCCAGCAGGCGGTGGCGGTGATCAAGCGCGGCGGCGAGCACCTGCTGTCGCTCATCGAAGGCACGCTGGCCATCGCCCACATCGAGGCCGGCAAGCTCACGCTCGACGCGCGGCCGATGCGCTTTGCCGATGCGATGCGCGAGCTGGCCGACATGTTCGAGCTGCAGGCGGCGGAGAAGGGCCTGCGCTTCCGTTTCGAGGCGGCCGGTGCGCTGCCCGACGTGGTGCGCGCCGACGAAAAGCGCGTGAGCCAGATCCTCATCAACTTGCTGGGCAACGCGATCAAGTTCACGGCGGCGGGGCAGGTGACCTTGCGCGTTGCCTACGCGCGCGAGTTCGCCGCCATCGAGATCGAGGACACCGGGCCGGGCATGACGGCGGCGGACATCGAGCGCATCTTCGAGCCCTTCGCGCGCGGCCACGCGGCGGTGTCGTCGGCGCCGGGTGCGGGCCTGGGCCTGACCATCGCGAAGATGCTGACCGACCTGATGGGCGGCGAGATGAAGGTGCGCAGCACGCCGGGCGAGGGCTCGCTGTTCTGCGTGCGGCTGTTCCTGCCACGGGTACACGAAGCGGTAGCCGGCACCGCGCGCGTCGCACCGGCACCGCGTGCACGGCGCGGCTACGAGGGCGCGCGCCGTCGCCTGCTGGTGGTCGACAACGAGGAGGCCGACCGCGAACTGCTGGGCCATGTGCTCGCGCCGCTGGGCTTCGAGCTGCGCAGCGCGGCCAGCGGCCACGACGCGCTGGACCTCATCGCCGCCGGCTACCGGCCCGACGCCATGTTCGTCGACCTCGCGATGCCCGGCATCGACGGCTGGGAGACCATCCGCCGCGCACGCAAGCTGGGGCTGGCCGGGGCGTCGGTGGCCATCGTCTCGGCCAACGCTTTCGACAAGGGCCTGGACAACGACGTGGGCATTGCGCCCGAAGACTTCTTCGTCAAGCCCGTGCGCCACACCGAGCTGCTCGACTGGCTGGAGCGCCGGCTCGCCCTGCAGTGGACCGACACCGCCGTGCGGCCCGCGCCCGCCGTGGCCGCACCGCGCGCGATGCAGCCGCCGTCGCTGGCACGCCTGCGTGCGCTCGACGAGGCCGTGGGCCTGGGCTACTTCCGGGGCATCATGAACCAGCTCGACGACATCGACGCCGCGCAGCCCGAGTGCGCCGCGTGGACCGAGGCCCAGCGCGCGCTGGCCCGCCAGTTCCAGTTCGAAGCCATGGGCCGCGCGCTGGCCGAAGCCGCCGAGGGCGCCGCATGACTCTGTTGTCTCCACCGACCCTGCCCACTTCGCCGCTCGCCCGCACGCTGCGCGAGCAGCAGGGCGCCCACGGCGACCTGGTGCTGATCGTCGACGACGTGCCCGACAACCTCGCCGTGCTGCACGACGCGCTCGACGAATCGGGCTACACCGTGCTCATCGCCACGAACGGCGAGCAGGCGCTGCAGCGCGCCGCGCAGGCGCGGCCCGACATCGTGCTGCTCGACGCGATGATGCCGGGCATCGACGGCTTCGAGGTGGCGCGCCGGCTCAAGGCCGATGCGGCCACCGCGCACATCCCCATCGTGTTCATGACGGGTCTGACCGAAACCGAGCACCTCGTGGCCGCGCTCGAGGCGGGCGGGGTCGACTACGTCACCAAGCCCATCAAGCCGAAGGAGGTGCTGGCGCGCATGAACGTGCACCTGCAGGGCGCGCGCCGCGCACGGCAGGAGGCGCACCAGGCGGGGCAGGCACGCAACGCGCTCGACGCCTTCGGCTACGCGAGCATCACGGTGCGGCTGCCCGAGGGGCGGCTGATCTGGCAGACGGCGCTGGCGCGCGAGCTGCTCGCGCGCTACTGCGAAACGCAGGCGCCCGAGACGCCACCGGCCGTGCTCGGCTGGCTGCGCCAGCACGCGCCCGATGCCCGCGCGCGCGGCATCGAGCCGCCCGCGCTGGTGATCGCGCAGGGCGCGCGCAGCCTGAGCCTGCGGCTGCATCGCCAGACCGGCGAGGACGACGCCGGCGACGAATGGATGATCGTCATGCGCGAGGTGTCCGACACCGCCGTGATCGAGGCCATGAGCCTGAGCCTGAAGCTCACGGCGCGCGAGGCCGAGGTGCTGTACTGGGTGGTCAAGGGCAAGACCAACAAGGACATCGGCGAGATCCTCGGCAGCAGCCCGGCCACCGCCAAGAAGCACCTGGAGCGCGTGTACGTGAAGCTGGGCGTGGAGACGCGCACGGCAGCAGCCGGCGTGGCGATCAAGCGCATCCGCGAGCTGCAGCCGCAGTTCGAACTCTGAAGGGTGGGGGATGGCGTTGCCGCGTCATGGCGCGGACTTTCCGGCTTCCTAGAATGAGGCAGGGCTCTCCGAGGGAAGCACGAAATGAAGAACAACAACACGCGCACCGCACGCCTGCTCCTTGCCGCAGTCGCGGCGTTGCCGGGCCTGGGCGCACAGGCCGCCGGCCACTTCGATGTCGACGACGCCGGCACGCTCGATCCCGGCCAGTGCCAGTACGAAACCTGGTGGGGCCGCAGTGGCGCCGAGCCGGTCATGACGGGTTTCCATGTCGGGCCGGCCTGCCGGGTCGGGCCGGTCGAGCTGGGGCTGAACTTCGACCGGCTCTCGGCGCAGGGCGTCCACTCGGTCACGGGCGGCCCGCAGCTCAAGTGGACTTTTGCCGGCGCGGCCGCCGACGCGCCTTTCAGCGCCGCCGTGTCGATGGGCGCGGTGGCCGATCTGCGGCGCGGCGGTCGCTGGGGCGGCCAGCTGGTGGTGCCGCTCACCTGGCGGCCCACGGCCAGCCTGCAGATCCACGCCAACCTGGGCGCCGACTGGGCGCTGGGCACCGGTGTGCGCACGCCGCGCGGCGGCCTGGCCGTGGAGTGGGCGCTGAACGACGCGGTGTCGCTGATCGCCGAACGCCACCGGGCCGGGGACCTGTGGACCTCGCGCGTGGGCGGCCGCTTCAGCCTGACGCCGCTGATCAGCGTCGACATCAGCACCTCGCGCACCGGGCCGCAGGGCGTGCGCGGCGTGGTGATCGGGCTGAACCACGAATTCACCTGGAAATGAAATAAGTGAAGGAAAACTGAAATCCGCTGCAATGGGATGAACTCCCGTATCGTGGATTTCGTTGATTTTGAATAAGATTCCGTCACATTTATTAACGAGTCAACGATCCGTGACCCCATCGCCCGTTCTGGACTTCAAGTTCACCGCGCCGCCGGAGAGCCCCGCGCAGACCTTCCTGCCGGGGCGGCCGGCCGGGGTGCTCGGCCGCTCGTTCACGCCGCAGCGCAATCCGCGCCTGCAGGGGCTGCAGTGCCTGCGCTGCGACGCGCTGTACCCGGTCACGCTTGCCAACGACGGCTGCCCGGCCTGCCGGCAGGCGGGCTTTCACGTCGGGCTGCGCGCCAGCTACCGGCCCGGCGGCCCGGACGTGGTGCCGATGCCGTACGTGCAGGGTTTTTCGCTCGGCGAAGGAAACACGCCGCTGCACGACATGCCGGAGCTGGCGCGGCAGTTCGACATCGCGCGCCTGAGCATCAAGGACGAATCGCGCAACCCCACCGGCTCGCCGAAAGACCGGCTGACCGCGATGGGCGTGGCGCAGGCGCTGGACGCCGGCGCCCACACGCTGGTGCTCGCCTCGTCGGGCAACACGGCGGTATCGGCGGCGCACTACGCCTGGGCCGCGGGGCTCGGTTGCGAGGTGGCCTCCTACGAGGCGATGCCCGCCACCTACGCCCGCCAGCTCGACGCGCTGGGCGCGCGGCGCTATGTGTTCGCCGACAACACCGGCCGCTGGGGCTTCGTGCGCGAGCGCTCGCAGTACCCGGGGTATTTCGCGCTCTCCAACTACCGCCTGCCCGCGCTGGGCAGCGCGCCCTTGGGCGTGGAGGGCTACAAGGCCATCGCCGAAGAGTGCCTGAAGGACGGCGGCCTGCCCGATCACGTCGTGGTGCCGACCGGTCGTGGCGACATGGCCTGGGGCATCTACGCCGGTTTTCGCGAACTGCTGGCGGCGGGGCGCATCGCGCGGCTGCCGCGGATGTGGCTGGTCGAGCCCTTCCCGCGGCTGTCGCGCGTGCTCGGCGGCGGGGCGCTCAACGGTAGCTACCCCGGTCGCACGGCGCAGCTGTCGAGCGCGGGCGCGACGGTCACTTACCTGCAATGGCAGGCCGCCACGGCCAGCGGCGGCGGTGCCGTGGTGGTGGGCGACGACGAAGCCCGCGCGGCGCGGCGGCTGCTCACGGCGGCCGGCGTGAGCGCCGAACTCGCGGCAGCGGCGGGCCTGGGGGCCGTGCGGCAACTGCGCGAGGCCGAGACCATCGCGGCCGATGCGCATGTCGTGATGGTGCTGACCTCCGACGCGTCGAGCGACCCGAGCTGGCCCGATCGCGCCGTGGCCGCCTGAGGCGGTGTGCGACCCCGGGGCTCAGCGCCCCGTGTGCACCTTGATGCGGATCGTCGCGACGTCCCAGCCCCGGTTCTTCAGCCGCGTGACCAGCATCGGCGACAGCTGGCGCAGCTTGGCGGCCGCGGCGCTGCCCTTGACCAGCAGGCACCACACGTCGCCCTCGGCCGGCCCGGGCTGGATGGCCGCGCGCATGGCCGGCGGAATCAACCCTTCGATGGCCTTCAGCCGCTCGGCCGTGTCCCGCGCGCGCGCCATCAGGCTCCCCAGGGTGGGGGCGCCTGCCGCAGCATCGTGCAGTGAAATGGCGGGGGGCAGTCGGCGATACATGGGTAATCCAGGGGTTAGAAACAAGACAGCTAAAATGCCCGGTTTGCCGACGCGTGCGTCGGCGTTTGTTCCGGAACGGGGCCATCCGACTTCGAGACTTGCGAAGCTTGCATTCGAAGAAGGTGCGCCCAACTGCTTTCACCATATCTTAGGGAATCCGGTCGCAGTGCCTGTCGTGTCAGGTGCCCGCCCCTCTCCACGCCCATGGCAACCAACTTCCTGACCCAGATCTTCGGCAGTCGCAACGACCGGCTCCTCAAGCAGTATCGCAAGACGGTGACGCGCATCAATGCGCTCGAACCCGAATTCGAAAAGCTCAGCGACGACGCGCTGCGCGCCAAGACGCAGGAATTCAAGGACCGCATCGCCAAGGGCGAGTCGCTCGACGACCTGTTGCCCGAAGCCTTCGCCACCGTGCGCGAAGGCTCCAAGCGCGTCATGAAGATGCGCCACTTCGACGTCCAGCTGCTCGGCGGCATGGCGCTGCACAACGGCAAGATCTCCGAAATGCGCACCGGCGAAGGCAAGACGCTGACCGCCACGCTGCCCGTGTACCTGAACGCGCTGTCCGGCAAGGGCGTGCACGTGGTCACGGTGAACGACTACCTGGCCAACCGCGACGCGACCTGGATGGGCCGCCTGTACAACTTCCTGGGCCTGTCGGTTGGCATCAACCTGCCGCAGATGCCACGCGAAGAGAAGCAGGCCGCCTACAGCAGCGACATCACGTACGGCACGAACAACGAGTACGGCTTCGACTACCTGCGCGACAACATGGTCTACGAGCCCGGCGACCGGGTGCAGCGTGGCCTGAATTTCGCGATCGTCGACGAGGTGGACTCCATCCTGATCGACGAGGCCCGCACGCCGCTGATCATCAGCGGCCAAGCCGAAGACCACACCGACCTGTACCTGGCGATCAACAAGGTGGTGCCGCTGCTCAAGAAGCAGGAAGGCGAAGCCGATCCGCGCACGGGCGAGGGCGTCACGGTGCCCGGCGACTTCACGGTCGACGAAAAGACCCACCAGGTGTTCCTGACCGAAGACGGCCACGAGAACGCCGAGCGCATCCTGGGCGAGCTCAAGCTGATTCCCGAAGGCGCGTCGCTCTACGACCCGGCCAACATCACGCTGATGCATCACCTGAATGCCGCGCTGCGTGCCCGCCACCTGTACCACCGCGACCAGCATTACGTGGTGCAGCAGGGCGAAGTGGTCATCGTCGACGAATTCACCGGCCGCCTCATGAGCGGTCGCCGCTGGAGCGACGGCCTGCACCAGGCCGTCGAAGCCAAGGAAGGCGTCGAGATCCAGGCCGAGAACCAGACCCTGGCCTCGATCACCTTCCAGAACTACTTCCGCCTGTACGGCAAGCTGGCCGGCATGACCGGCACGGCCGACACCGAAGCCTACGAGTTCCAGGAAATCTACGGTCTCGAGACCACGATCATTCCGCCGAACCGCATCAGCAAGCGCGACGACCAGCTCGACCGCGTCTACAAGACCACGCGCGAGAAATACGAAGCGGCGATCCAGGACATCCGCGAGTGCTACGAGCGCGGCCAGCCGGTGCTGGTGGGCACCTCGTCGATCGAGAACTCCGAAATCATCGACGCCCTGCTCGAGAAGGCAGGCCTGCCGCACCAGGTGCTCAACGCCAAGCAGCACGCCCGCGAAGCCGACATCGTCGCACAGGCCGGCCGCACGAAGATGATCACCATCGCGACCAACATGGCCGGCCGCGGTACCGACATCGTGCTGGGCGGCAACATCGAGAAGATGATCGAGGCGATCGAGGCCGACGAAGGCCGCGACGAAGCCACCAAGCAGGCCGACATCGCCCACGTGCGCGCCGAGTGGACCAAGGACCACGAGTTCGTGAAGTCGCTGGGTGGCCTGCGCATCATTGCCACCGAACGCCATGAGTCGCGCCGCATCGATAACCAGCTGCGCGGCCGTTCGGGCCGCCAGGGCGACCCGGGCTCTTCGCGCTTCTACCTGAGCCTGGACGATCCGCTCATGCGCATCTTCGCGGGCGACCGCGTGAAGGCGATCATGGACCGCCTGAAGATGCCCGACGGCGAAGCCATCGAAGCCGGCATCGTCACGCGCAGCATCGAGAGCGCGCAGCGCAAGGTCGAAGCGCGCAACTTCGACATCCGCAAGCAGCTGCTCGAGTACGACGACGTGTCGAACGACCAGCGCAAGGTGATCTACCAGCAGCGCAACGACATCCTCGACGCGGCCGACCTCACGGCGCAGATCGCCGCGCTGCGCGAAGGCTGCTTCACCGACCTTGCGCGCCAGTACGTGTCGCGCGAATCGGTCGAGGAACAGTGGGACCTCGACAGCCTCGAGAAGAGCCTGTTCAGCGAGTGGGGCATCGACATGCCACTCAAGCAGCAGGTCGAGGCCGCCGATGCCATCTCCGACGAAGAAGTGGTCGAGAAGATCGTGGCCTACGCCAACGAGAGCTTCGACGCCAAGGTTGCACTCATCGGCCAGGAGAACTTCACCCAGTTCGAACGCATGGTGCTGCTGCAGAGCATCGACACCCACTGGCGCGAACACCTGGCTTCGCTCGACTACCTGCGCCAGGGCATCCACCTGCGCGGCTATGCGCAGAAGCAGCCCAAGCAGGAATACAAGCGCGAGGCCTTCGAGCTCTTCGGCCAGCTGCTCGATTCGGTGAAGAACGAAGTCACGCGCCAGCTCATGACGGTGCGCGTGCAGTCGGGCGAACAGCTCGAGCAGGCGGCCGAGGAAATGGAAAGCCGCGGCGAGAACGTCTCGAACATCACCTACACCGCGCCCACCGAGACCGGCGAGGTCGAGGTGCGCGTCGACGAAGAGAACCAGCGCCGCCTCGCGGCCGTCGGCACGGGCGCCCTGAGCGCCGAAGCCGCCGCCTTTGCGCGCGTCGGCCGCAACGACCCCTGCCCCTGCGGCAGCGGCAAGAAGTACAAGCAGTGCCACGGCAAGCTGAGCTGAAGTCCCGCACCTTTCATTGAGAGAAATCCCATGCCCGTGAACCTGTCCGCTCCCGATCCCGCCGCGCTGTTCGCGGTGCCCGGCGTCCGCATCGGCGTGGCCGAAGCCGGCGTGCGCAAGGCCAACCGCAAGGACCTGACCGTCGTGCTGATCGACGAAGGCTCGGCGGTCGGCGGCGTGTTCACGCAGAACCGCTTCTGCGCCGCGCCGGTGCAGGTCTGTCGTGACCACCTGAAGGCCAACTACGGCATCCGCGCGATGGTGATCAACACCGGCAACGCCAACGCCGGCACCGGCGAAGACGGCCTGATGCGCACGCGCTCCACCTGCATCGCGCTGGCGCGTCACCTGGAACTCGCGCCCGAGCAGATCCTGCCGTTCTCGACCGGCGTGATCATGGAGCCACTGCCCGTGGACCGCATCGAAGCCGGCCTGCCGGCCGCGCTGGCCGACGCGTCGGAAAACAACTGGGCCCGTGCCGCCGAAGGCATCATGACCACCGACACGATCCCCAAGGCGTTCAGCCGCCAGGTGCAGATCGGTGGTGCCACGGTCACCATCACCGGCATCAGCAAGGGCGCCGGCATGATCCGCCCGAACATGGCGACCATGCTCGGCTTCATGGCGACCGACGCGAAGATCGACCCCGCCCTGATCCAGCCGCTGGCCACCCAGCTGGCCGACGCCTCGTTCAACCGCGTGACCATCGACGGCGACACCTCGACCAACGACTCCTTCGTGGTCATCGCCACGCAGAAGGCCGCGCACGCGACCATCACCTCGCTCGACTCGGCCGACGGCCAGGCGCTCGTGGCCGCAATGCGCGACGTGGCCCGCCTGCTGGCGCAGGCCATCGTGCGCGACGGCGAAGGCGCGACCAAGTTCATCACCATCCAGGTCGACGGCGGCAAGGACGGGGCCGAGTGCCGCCAGGTGGCCTACGCCGTGGCGCATTCGCCGCTGGTCAAGACCGCCTTCTTTGCCAGCGACCCGAACCTGGGCCGCATCCTGGCGGCCGTCGGCTATGCCGGCATTGCCGACCTCGACCAGACCGGCATCGACCTGTTCCTGGACGACGTGCACGTGGCGGTGAAGGGCGGGCGCAACCCGTCGTACCGTGAGGAAGACGGCCAGCGCGTGATGAAGCAGAGCGAGATCACCGTGCGCATCGGCCTGGGCCGCGGCACCGCCAGCGACACCGTGTGGACCTGCGACTTCAGCCACGAATACGTGACCATCAACGCCGACTACCGGTCATGAACGAGCAGTTCCAGAAGCTCATCGAGCGCGCCGAGCAGCTCATCGGCCGCATCGAATCGATCCTGCCGCAGCCGCTGGCCGCGCCGACCGACTGGAGCGCCTCCATCGCCTGGCGCTACCGCCGCCGCAGCTCCGGCCATGGCGTGCTGGAGCCCGTGAAGCACGTGGCCACGATGGCGCTCGATTCGCTGAGGGAAATCGACGTCCAGAAGGAAAAGATCGAGCGCAACACGCGCCAGTTCGTCGAAGGCAAGCCGGCCAACAACGTGCTGCTGACCGGCGCACGTGGCACGGGCAAGTCGTCGCTGATCCGCGCCTGCCTGCAGGCCTACGCGCCGCAGGGCCTGCGCCTGATCGAGGTCGACAAGGCCGAGCTCACCGACCTGCCCGACATCGTCGAGGTGGTGTCGCAGCGTCCCGAGAAGTTCATCGTCTTCAGCGACGACCTGAGCTTCGACGAGGGCGAGCCGGGCTACAAGGCGCTCAAGTCGATCCTCGACGGCTCGATTGCCGCCTCGACGCCCAACGTGCTCATCTACGCCACCAGCAACCGGCGCCACCTGCTGCCCGAGTACATGAAGGACAACCTCACGTACAAGCACACGGACGACGGCGAGGTGCATCCGGGCGAGGTGATCGAAGAAAAGATCTCGCTGTCGGAGCGTTTCGGCCTCTGGGTGAGCTTCTATCCCTTCAGCCAGAACGAATACCTGACGATCGTGGGCCAGTGGCTCTCGTCGTTCGGCGTCGACGACGCGGCCATCGCGGCGGCGCGGCCCGAGGCGCTCGTGTGGGCGCTGGAGCGCGGCTCGCGCAGCGGCCGCGTGGCCTACCAGTTCGCGCGCGACTACGCAGGGCGGGCCGGCGCGTGAGCGAGGCTGTGACATCGGCGCGCAAGCACACCGAAGTGGCCGTCGGCGTGCTGATCCGTCTGGCCGACGAGGCGCTGCTGCTCACCACGCGCCCCGAAGGCAAGGCCTATGCGGGCTACTGGGAGTTTCCGGGCGGCAAGATCGAGGCCGGCGAAACGGTCGAGGAAGCCCTGCGCCGCGAGCTGCAGGAAGAGCTGGGCATCACCATCGGTGGCGCCGAGGTCTGGAAGGTCACGGAGCACGACTACCCGCACGCGCTGGTGCGCCTGCACTGGTGCAAGGTGACGGACTGGACCGGCGAGTTCGAAATGCGCGAAAGCCAGGCCATGGCCTGGCAGCAACTGCCGCTCGACGTGGCGCCGGTGCTGCCGGGTGCGCTGCCGGTGCTGGCGTGGCTGGTCGAGGAGCGCGGCCTGCCCGCGTCGGCCGCCGAGGCGGTGTCGACCGTCGCCTGACGACGCACGGCACGACCGTGGTCCAGAAGTAAGAGATATGCATCCCAAGTACCGTGCCGACATCGACGGCCTGCGCGCCGTGGCCGTGGCCTCGGTCGTCATCTTCCACGCGTTCCCGAAGCTGCTGCCGGGCGGCTTCATCGGCGTCGACATCTTCTTCGTGATCTCGGGCTTCCTGATCACGACGATCATCATGCAGAGCCACGCGGCCGGCGATTTCAGCTACCGCGACTTCTATGCGCGGCGCATCCGCCGGATCTTCCCGGCGCTGATGCTGATGCTGGCGGGCGTGCTGGCCTTCGGTTGGTACGTGCTGCTGAACAAGGAATTCGTCGAGCTGGGCAAGCAGGCACTGGGCGGCGTGGGCTTCGTGGCCAACTTCGTCTTCTGGAGCGAGGCCGGCTACTTCGACACGGCCGCCGAGACCAAGCCGCTGCTGCACCTGTGGTCGCTGGGCATCGAAGAACAGTTCTACATTTTCTGGCCGCTGCTGCTCGGGCTGGCCTGGCGCCGGCGTTGGCCGATCGTGCGGGTGTTGTGGGTGCTGGCGGTGGTGTCGTTCCTCATCAACGTGACGACGATCCACCCGTTCCGCACGGCGGCTTTCTATTCGCCGGCTTCGCGCTTCTGGGAACTCATGGTGGGCGGCATCCTGGCCTGCATGCGGATGAAGCCGTCGGCACCGAGTGTCTGGCGCAGCCATGTGCAGTCGGTGCTGGGCGTGGGCCTGATCGTGCTGGGCCTCGTGATGATCCGCAGCGACAAGGCCTTCCCCGGCTGGTGGGCGCTGCTGCCGACGCTGGGCGCGGTGAGCTGCATCGCGGCCGGCCCGACGGGCGTGCTGAACAAGTACTTCCTGTCGAACCGCGCGATGGTGTGGATCGGCCTGATCAGTTATCCGCTGTACCTGTGGCACTGGCCGCTGCTGGTGTACGCGCGGATCGTCAAGGGCGCGGAGCCGTCGGTGGGCACGCGCGTGACGATGGTGGTCGCGAGCGTGCTGCTGGCCTGGCTGACCTACCGCTTCATCGAGCGGTTCACGCGGGCCCGTCTGGGCGCAGGCATGCTGCGCACGCTCGTGGGTACCGGTGCCTTCGTGGCCGTGGCCGGTGTGGCCGTGCTCAACGGCCTGCCCGCACGCCACAACAGCGAGCTGTTGCAGAAGGTGACCGATGCGACGGTGGACGGCGACTACTACGCCGGCTTCTCCTCCGAAAACTTCGGCCCCTACGCGGTGAATCGCATCGGCAACGGCGCGCGCAAGGTGCTGCTGATCGGCGACAGCCACGTCATCGAATACGGCCCCCGCGCTGCGGAGCTGGCGCGCCTCGCGCCCGAGCGCATGGCGACCACCTATTTCTTCACCTACGGCGCATGCCCGGCCATTCCGAACGTCTTCGCCGAACAGAACCCCGGCTGCGGCCCGGCCCGCGACCAGTGGATGGCGATGGCGCGCGACCCGCAGATCGACACGGTGCTGATCGGCAGCTGCTGGAACTGCTACTTCACGGGCGATTTCCCGCTGGACTACGTGCTGCGCGCGAACGGCGCGTCGCTCTCCCTGACCCGCGGCGACCGCGCCGGCATCGAGCCTTCGCTGGCGGCGCTGCAGGCGTGGGTGACCGAGCTGGTCAAGCAGAAGAAAAAGGTCTATCTGCTGCTGGACAACGCACTGGGTGACGACTTCGAACCCCGCCGCATGATCGAGGGCAGCCGCCTGCGCACGCTGTCGGTGGTGGGCAATTCGCCGACCGCGCCCGTGCTCGCCGACCAGGTGAAGCTCAACCAGCGGCTTCTGCAGATCGCGGCCGCCAGCGGCGCGGAGGCGATCGACGTGCTGGGCGCCCTGTGCAAGGACGGCCAGTGCCCGCGGACGATGCCTGACGGTGCGCCGGCCTACAAGGACCACGGCCACCTGCGGCCCGCGTTCACGCGGCAGTTCGCGACCTACCTGGACAAGGTGTTCCTGGAAGAGGGCGTGCAGCCCGCGGCAGCCAACTGACGGCCCCGCAGCCCTGGGCTGCGGCGGCGTGCATGCAATTTATTGCTGCAGCTTGGGATCGCCGAAGGGATCTTCGTCGGGCGGTGTCTCCGCCGGCATCCTGAATTCCTCGGTCGCCCAGGCGCCGAAGTCGATGCCCTTGCAGCGTGCGCTGCAGAACGGCCGGAACGGGTTGCGCTCCGCATAAATGCTGTCGCCGCCGCAGGTCGGGCAGCGGACGATGCGTTCGTCTTCTTTCTTCTTGCTCACACCGGGCCTCACGCGCAGAGGGTCAGTTCGAAGGGGGTGTCTTCCGTGCTCGGGTGCAGGCGGTCGTCGGCCTCGTGCCGCATGAGCCGCACTGAGACCATGAGGCGGTTGCCGCTGATTTCCGGGACCAGGCCCAGCTTGGGATCGATGCGCAGCCGCAGCAGCTGGAAGCTGCGCCCCTGCGGCAGGTTCTGCTGGAACTGCCCGTGGGTGGCGATCACCTTGTAGGGCACGTCGGCGTCGCGCAGCAGCTTGAGCAGCAGGTAGATCGACGAGGCCAGCGGCGACAGCGTGTTCGACCAGCGTTCCAGGTCGGCGCGGCGGCTGGCCGGTGTGCGGTGCTGCCAGGCGTAGTAGGCGGGCAGGTCGAACTCGCAGGTGCCGCCCGGAATGCCGGCGCGGCTGCGGATGCTCATGAGCCACTCGTTCTCGGTGAGTGCCTGTCCCGCCTTGCCGGCCACGCCGTTGAGGGCGCTGAAGTTGCGTTCGAGCTGGTCGACCACCTGGTTCAGCACCGTCTCGGCGATGGCCGGATTGCCCCGGTAGCTGTTGAAGACGTTCTTGTGCTTGTCGAGGTCGCGCAGCACGTCGGCCTTGAGGTCGGCGCGCGCCGCCACGTCCATGATCTCGAAGATCGTGACCAGGGCGTAGTGGTGCGAAAGCGGCGATTCCGAGGGCACCAGTTCCCCGAGGCGTCGGAACAGATGCTCCAGCCTCAGGTACGTGCGGATGCGCTCGTTGAAGGGGTACTCGTAGAGGATCACGCGTATTTGTCGGTTTCCTGTCGCGGAATCATAACTTCAGGGCGATTTGGAAGGGGGTGTGGGCATCACTTCGCGCACCGCGGCCAGCATGCGCTCGCCGAGTGCGAGCTGTCCGTGCATGGACATGTGCGTGTCGTTCGAGAAGTAGAAGTCGCGGATCTGCGTGTGCTTTTCGCGGGTGAAGGCGTAAAGGTCGGGGCCCAGCTTCGCGTCGCGGAAGCCGCTTTCGAAGTCCTTCGAGAAATCGGGCTTGAGGTAGACCGTGGTCTTGTTGGGCACCACCATCCACAGGAGCGGGATGGTGCTGTGCGCAGCGGTGAAGTTCTTCATTCGCGCCAGCGTGTCGGAGGTCAACGGGCCATTGTCCTCGTCTTCCTGGAAGAAGGGCATCCGGTCGCACTGGCGATGCGAGAAGAATTTGCAACCGTCGGGGACTTTCCTTACCCAGGTGTCACGATCGAAATAGGTGTCTACCGGCGAGTTCTTGGCCTTCCACGTGTGGTAGTAGGTCACGACGCCGGTCATGTACTGCACTTCCCAGTTGGGCGCGAAGGCGGGCACGGTCTCGTCGGGTTCGATGAGGGGCTCGGCCTTGGCGCTGTAGGGGAAGATGGTCTTGCCGTCCTTGCAGCGCTCGCTGTAGCGCATGCGCATGTCCAGCAGGCGCTCCACGCTTTCGATGATGACCAGCTTGCCCTTGAAGCCGGAGTCGTGGACCCACTGGCTGAAGTCGCCGCACAGCGATTCGCCGTACTGGCCCCAGTAGGAGGTCGAGACCCGGTAGCCGGCCTTGGCAAGCACGGACTGCCAGCGGTGCGTCATGGAGAAGCTGTCGCCGACGACCATCACGTCCGCCTGTTCGATGGGCGTGCTGGCAAGGTAGACCGGATCGACCTTGGGCGGCGGGTCGCGCCAGCCGAACTCGCGTTCGGACAGGCGTCCGATGCGCGTGAGGTCGCCGTAGGGCACCGGGCTGGTGAGCGAAATGATCCACAGGGCCATCAGGACGAAGTAGCCGAAGAGGAAGAACCGCAGCCAGACTTTCGCGGGCGTCGTGGTCGTCGTCATGTCGAATCAGAATTGGAAATAGAGGAAGGGGCTGTAGCCGCCCAGCTTCGAAACGCACCACGCGAACAGTGCGAAGGTAGCGATGGCGAGCACCACGGTCGACAGGCGGGCCATCACCGGGCGGCCGGCCATCGACTTGGGATGGGGAATCCAGCGCTCCAGGGTGATGGTCGGCGGCAGCGTCAGGCAGATGACGATGGCCACCAGCATGAGCTGGAAGAACTCCGGCTTGCGGAATGGCACCTTGCCGAACTCGCTGAACGCCGAGACCGGTGCGCCGTGCATCCCCAGCATGCCCTTGTAGATGGACATGGCCGTGTTCATGCCGTCGGCGCGGAAGACGATCCAGGCCACCACCACGCACAGGAAGGTCAGCAGCCAGCCCAGCACGCGCGCGATGCGCCCCGGGGTGGCGTTGCGGCGGACCTTGGCGTTCCAGAGGTGGTTGACCATCAGGAACGCACCATGCATCGCGCCCCAGACCACGAAGGTCCAGGCCGCGCCGTGCCACAGGCCGCCCAGCAGCATCGTGAGGAACAGGTTCAGGTAGCGCCGCGCCGGGCCCTTGCGGTTGCCGCCCAGCGGCACGTAGAGGTAGTCGCGCAGGAAGGTCGACAGCGAGATGTGCCAGCGGCGCCAGAACTCGATGATGTTGGTCGACTTGTAGGGCGAGCGGAAGTTGAGCGGCAGCTGCACGCCCAGGCACATCGAGAGGCCGACGGCCATGTCCGAGTAGCCCGAGAAGTCGAAATAGATCTGCAGCGTGTAGGCCAGCGCGCCGAACCATGCGGTGTACAGCGTGGGCTCGATGCCCTTGTGAACGCCGTTGAACATCAGGTCGGCGTACTGCCCCATGGGGTCGGCGATCAGCAGTTTCTTGGCGAGGCCGAAGACGAAGATCGTGAGGCCGATGGCGACCTTGTTCGGGTCCATCCGGTAGGTCGCGGGGTTCGCGAACTGCGGCATCATCTGCGCGTGGTGCAGCACCGGGCCCGCGATCAGGTGCGGGAAGTAGGTGACGAACAGCACGTAGTGGATGAAGCTGCGCTCGTGCACCTTGCCCTGCCAGCAGTCGACCAGGAACGCGATCTGCGTGAAGGTGTAGAACGAGATGCCGATCGGCAGCACGATGTGCACCAGCTCGATCGGCGTGAGGCCCGCCGCGACCAGGCCGGCGTCGACGTTCTCCAGGAAGAAGTTGGCGTACTTGAAGACGGCCAGCACGCCCAGGTTGATCACCAGCGAGGCGATCAGCAGCGTCTTGCGCTTGCGGTCGTTGCGCCCCGGCGCGGGCGTCAGCTGCAGGCCGAACCAGTAGTTGACGCAGATGGAACCCAGCAGCAGCGGTAGGGCCTGCACGCTCCACCAGCCGTAGAAGAACAGCGAGGCCAGTCCGAGGAAGCCGGCGGCGGCGCGGGCGTTGCGCTTGCCGATCAGGAAGAACCCGATCAGGACCAGCGGGAAATAGACAAAAATGAAGGGATACGAGTTGAAAAGCATCTCGGGGAGGGCACTGCAGAGGCGAGCGCCTTTTTGTCGTAATCGTTATAGAGCCGCCGGGGCGGCTGGTCTCGGATTATCGCGTGGTGGCCGCAGCCCACAGCTTCCAGAGACCCCGCACCTCGGTGCCCAGTTCCGCGAGCGTCAACGACTCGTTGTAAATCACGGCGTCGGCGGCGGCCCGGCGCGCCTTGCGTGGCGCCTGCTGGGCGATCACGGCGCGCACGGCCTCGGGCGTCCATCCCGAGCGGGCCATCACACGCTGCAGCTGCGTGTCTTCGCGGGCATCGACCACCAGCACGCGGTCCACGAGGGCGCGCCAGCGGCCGGATTCGACCAGCAGCGGGACGTCGAACACGACGACGGCATCGTCGCCGGCCGCAGCGGCCTGGCGCTGGGTCTCGGCGCCGATCAGCGGATGCAGGATCGCTTCGAGGCGGGCCTTGGCACCCGCGTCGGCGAACACGATCTGGCGCATGGCGGCCCGGTCGAGGCTGCCATCGGATGCGATGACGGAGGGGCCGAACGCGGCTTCGATGGCGGGCATCGCGATGCCGCCGGCCTGCGCGATGCTGCGTGCGATGGCGTCGGTGTCGACCAGCACCGCCCCTTCGGCCGCCAACAGCGACGCGACCGTGCTCTTGCCGCTGCCGATGCCGCCGGTCAGGCCGATGCGCTTCACCGCCATGCCGCTGTCGTTCTCAAAGGGCCAGGGCCCCGAAAGGGAAGGCGAAGGGAATCCACTGCTTGACGACGGCGGGACCGGCCACGAGGCAGATCAGGCCGGCGCCGGCCAGGAAGGGGCCGAAGGCGATGGGAATGTCCTTGTGGGCCAGCTTGCCGGCGAAGCGCAGCGTGAGGCCGATCACGGCGCCCACCACCGACGAGACGAGGATGATCGCAATGAGGTAGTCGGCGCCGAGCCAGGCGCCCAGAGCAGCGAGCAGTTTGAAGTCCCCATGTCCCATGCCTTCCTTGCCTGTGGCCAGGCGGTAGGCATGGTACACAAGCCACAGGCTCAGGTAGCCGAACACGGCGCCCCAGACCGCGGCGTTCAGGCTGATGCCGGTCCAACCCATGGCGGCACCGACCAGGCCGAGCCAGAGCAGCGGGTAGTTCAGGGCGTCGGGCAGGAACTGGGTGTCGAAGTCGATGAGGAACTGGCAGATCAGCACGGCGCCAAAGGCCGCCCAGAGCGCGCCCGTGGGGGTGATGCCGAAGCGGTACGCGCACAGGGCGAACAGCGCGCCCGTGATCAGCTCGACAAGGGGGTAACGGGGGCTGATCGAGGTCTTGCAGCTGGCGCACCGGCCACGCAGCACGAGGTAGCTGAGCACCGGGATGTTCTGGTACCAGCGGATCTTGTGGCCGCACGCGCCGCAACGCGAGGCGGGGCGCGTGAGATCGAAGGGCGGGAGCTTCTCGAGCGCTTCGGCGGCCTTGTCGGCGGCCGCCTCGAGCCCTGCGGGCGGCACGGCCTTCGGGCCGAAGACCAGCGACCAGAGCGAAGGCATGTCCTTCGACGACATGAGGTTGGCGACCGCATCGCCCAGCCAGCCGCGGTACATCATGACCGGGGTGCGGTAGATCACCACGTTGAGGAAACTGCCGATCAATAGCCCCAACACACCGGCCAACGCGGTGTCGAACCCTTGCGACGCCAGCATCAGACGACCTGGCCGAGCTTGAAGATGGGCAGGTACATCGACACCACGATGCCGCCGATGATGACGCCCAGGAACACGATGATGATGGGTTCCATCAGGCTGGAGAGGCCGGCCACCATGTCGTCGACTTCGGATTCGTAGAAGTCGGCGGCCTTGCTGAGCATGTGATCGATCGAGCCCGACTCCTCGCCGATGGCCGTCATTTGGATCACCATCGAAGGGAACAGGTTGACGTTGGTCATGGCGGCCGTGAGGCTGGTACCGGTCGAGACCTCCTGCTGGATCTTGGCGGTGGCGTCACCGTACACCGAGTTGCCCGACGCGCCGCCCACGGAGTCGAGCGCCTCCACCAGCGGTACGCCGGCTGCGAACATGGTCGCGAGCGTGCGGGTCCAGCGGGCGATGCAGGATTTCTCGATCAGAGTGCCGAAAACCGGGAGGCGCAGCAGCAGGCGATCCATGACCTTCTGGACGCGTTCGTTGCGTTTCCAAGCTTGAAGGAAGAAATAAATGCCGCCGCCGAGCACGCTGAAGATCAGCCACCAATAGGAAACAAAAAACTCGCTGATCGCCATGACAAACAACGTCGGCGCAGGCAAATCGGCGCCGAATGAGGTGAACACCTCCTTGAACGCGGGGATCACGAAGATCATGATGACGGCCACCACCACGAAGGCCACGACGACCACCGAGGTCGGGTACATCAATGCCGACTTGATCTTCGACTTGATCGCCTCGGTCTTCTCCATGTAGGTCGCGAGACGGTCCAGCAACTCTTCCAGGATACCGGCAGCCTCACCGGCCTCCACCAGGTTGCAGTACAGGTTGTCGAAGTACTTCGGAAACTTGCGAAAAGCAGCCGATAGCGAGGTGCCGGTCTCAACGTCGCTGCGGATGTCGTTCAGCAGCTTCGCGACACTCGCGTTCGCGTTGCCGCGACCCACGATGTCGAAGGACTGCAGCAGCGGCACGCCGGCCTTCATCATGGTCGCGAGTTGGCGCGTGAAGATTGCGATGTCCTTGGGCTTGATCGCCTTACCCGAGCGCATGCGGCGCTTCTTGATCTTGGAGGCCAGCACGCCCTGGCGACGCAAGGCCGCCTGCACCTGGTTCTCCCCGGCGGCGCGAAGTTCGCCGCGCACCAGCTTGCCGTTGCGGTCTTTGCCTTCCCATTCGAAGACGAATTCCTTGTGCGTGACCTGGGAGCGGGAGGATGCCACTGTTGCCATTCGATCTCCGGTTCAGTGTGTTCGTTATAGGTTGGTGCAGGCGACGACTTCTTCGAGCGAAGTGAGGCCCTGCATGACTTTTCGAAGGCCGGACTGGCGCAGCGAGCGCACGCCTTCGGCTTCGGATTGGTTCGCGATGTCCAGCGCACTGCCGTCGCGCAGGATGATTTCCTGGATGGCTTCCGAAATCGGCATCACCTGGTAGATGCCGACCCGGCCCTTGTAGCCGCCGCTGCAGGCGGCGCAGCCGACCGGGCGGTAGGGCTTCCAGGTGCCGTTGATGTCTTCCTCTTTGAAGCCGGCATCGAGCAGGGCTTCGCGTGGGATGTCGATCGGCGCGCGGCACAGCATGCACAGCCGGCGCGCGAGGCGTTGCGCGGTGATCAGGATCACGCTCGACGCGATGTTGAACGGCGCGATGCCCATGTTGCGCATGCGCGTGAGCGTGGTCGGGGCGTCGTTGGTGTGCAGCGTCGACAGCACCAGGTGACCGGTTTGCGCGGCCTTGATCGAGATATCGGCGGTTTCAAGGTCGCGGATTTCGCCGACCATGATGATGTCGGGATCCTGCCGCAGGAAGGCCCGCAGCGCGGCCGCGAAAGTGAGGCCGGCCTTCTCATTGACGTTGACTTGGTTGACGCCGGGCAGGTTGATTTCCGACGGGTCTTCCGCCGTCGCGATGTTGACGCCCGGCTGGTTGAGCAGGTTCAGGCAGGTGTACAGCGACACGGTCTTGCCCGAACCCGTGGGGCCGGTCACCAGCACCATGCCGTAGGGGCGGCCGATGGCGTGGAGGAGTCGTTCTTTCTCGTCGGCGTCATAGCCCAGGGCGTCGATGCCCATGCGCGCGCTGCTCGGGTCCAGGATACGCACGACGATCTTCTCGCCGAACAGCGTGGGCAGCGTGCTCACGCGGAAGTCGATCACGCGGTCGGGGCCGATCTTGAGCTTCATGCGGCCGTCTTGCGGCACGCGTTTTTCCGAGATGTCGAGCCGGGAAATGACCTTGATGCGCGAGGCCAGCTTGTCCTTGATGACCGTGGGTGGGCTGGCGATCTCGCGCAGTTCGCCGTCGACCCGAAAACGCACCCGGTAGTGGTGTTCGTAAGGCTCGAAGTGAATGTCCGAGGCCCGCATGCTCACTGCGTCGAGTAGCATCTTGTGCAGGAAGCGCACCACGGGTGCGTCTTCGACCTCGGCGATGGCCTGTTCGTTGGCGTCGCCCGAGGTGTCGGCCGTGACGTCGTCGAACTCGAACTCGGTGCCGACGATGCTGTTGATCGTTTCCGCAGCGCTCGCAGCGGCGGCTTCGATCATGCGCGAGAGCTTGTCGTACTCCGCGATGACCCAGTCCACGCCCATCTGCGACGCGAACTTGATTTTTTCCGCGGCCTGCTGGTCCGACGGGTCGGCCGTCGCGACGATCAGGCGGTTGTTGCGCTTGCTGAGAACGACGATGCGGTACGCATGGCAGAGCTTCGGATCGAGCAGGTCCTTGGGCAGGCGCTGGTGATCGATGGCATCGAGGTCGAGCAGCGGGGCGCCGAAGGCGCTTGAGAGGGTGTGGGCGAGATCCGCCGCCGAGACGGCGCCGGTGCCGGTCAGTTCGGCGATGAAGCTGGTGCGGCCGCTCAGCGACTTCTGATAGATGTCTTCGGCTGTCTTCGCCGCGAGCTTGCCGGCCGACACGAGGGCGCGCGCCAAACCGGGAAGGGCGATCTGCGTAGTTTCTTTAACGGGAATTTCGGCAGCGGCCATTCAGCGAATGCAAAAGATGTGAAAAAGTGCTTCACGATCATCGCTGAACACGCCTGTGCTGTAAATCGTTACACAGCAACAGGGGCTGACATTAACTGGACCAGTCGAGAAAAACTGGTCGGGGTGAGAGGATTCGAACCTCCGGCCTCTACGTCCCGAACGTAGCGCTCTACCAGGCTAAGCTACACCCCGATTGGTTGCAAGAAAAAGAACTCGTCCTAGATGCCAACTCTGTGGAGGTGTTTCAGGCACGTCGCTCAAGCAACTGAGCCGCTAATTGTAGCAAACCTGAAGCGTGCAAATTCGACGGAAGGTTGCGCAATGCATGAATTGCGCGTTCGGCCTCTGCCGCAGCGGCTGCGCGCGAAGCTTCCAGCGCGCCGGTTTCGCGAACGATCTCGACGATTTTCCCCAACTGCGCGGTGTCGCCGGCCTCGATGGCGGCGCGCACCAGTGCGCTCTGCTCAGGGGTGCCGCGCTGCATGGCGAAGATCAGCGGCAAGGTGGTCTTGCCTTCGCGCAGGTCGTCTCCGACGTTCTTCCCGGTTTCCTGGGCGTCGCCGGCGTAGTCGAGCACGTCGTCGATCACCTGGAAGGCGGTGCCCAGCGCTTGGCCATAGGTGGCGCAGGCTTCCTCGACTTCGGGCGTCGTGCCGGCCAGCACGGCCGCCAGCCGGGTGCTCGCCTCGAAGAGCTTGGCGGTCTTGGAGCGGATCACGCGCAGGTACGCCGCTTCGTCCAGCGAGGCGTCGTGCATGTTCATCAGTTGCAGCACTTCGCCTTCCGCGATCACGTTGGTCGCTTCGGCCAGGATCTGCATGATGCGCATGTTGTTTGCATCCAACATCATCTGGAAGGCGCGCGAATACAGGAAGTCGCCCACCAGCACGCTGGCGGGGTTGCCGAAGGATTCGTTGGCGGTGGCGCGGCCTCGGCGCAGGGTCGATTCGTCGACCACGTCGTCATGCAGCAGCGTGGCGGTGTGGATGAACTCCACCACGGCCGCCAGGTTGAAGCGCTGTTCGCCCGTGTAGCCGAGCGCGCCTGCCATGAGCAGCAGCAGCGCCGGCCGCAGCCTCTTGCCGCCGGCCGAGATGATGTATTGCGAAACCTGGCTGACCAGCGGAACGCCGGTATTGAGGCGTTGGGCGATCACACGGTCGACTTCGACCATGTCGCCGGCAATCAGGTCCAGCACGGTGGCGGTGGGGGAGGTGTCGGCGGCGGGAACTGGCAAAGCGAAGGCGCGGGGCGCTGCGAGGATGAGGGCGGCCCTGGAGGCCGGAACGCGCGAATTATAGGGAGCCGTGCACGATTCCCTGGAGCGTCTCAGCGTCGGGGTGGTGAGTGTCCGCAAACCGCGCTATAATCTTGGGCTCTGCGGAATTCGCTGCGGAGACTCATTTCTAAGAGGTTTACATGTACGCGGTCATAAAAACCGGCGGCAAGCAGTATCGCGTTGCTTCCGGCGAGAAAATTAAAGTAGAACAGATTGCTGCGGACGTAGGCCAGGAAATCGTGATCGACCAGGTTCTGGCTGTCGGAAACGGCGCTGAAATCAAGGTTGGCACGCCCCTGGTGTCCGGCGCAACGGTGACAGTCACGGTGCTGTCGCACGGCCTGCACGACAAGGTTCGCATCTTCAAGATGCGCCGTCGCAAGCACTATCAAAAACGTCAAGGCCATCGCCAGCAGTTCACCGAACTGCAAATCGGCGCGATCGCCGGCTAAGGAGCAGATTCCATGGCACAGAAAAAAGGCGGCGGCTCCACGCGAAACGGGCGCGATTCCAAGCCCAAGATGCTCGGCGTGAAGGCCTTCGGCGGCGAACTGATCAGCGCAGGCTCGATCATCGTGCGTCAGCGCGGCACCCAGTTCCACCCCGGCGTGAACGTCGGCGTGGGCAAGGACCACACGCTCTTCGCCCTGGTCGACGGCCACGTGTCGTTCGGTCACAAGGGTGCGCTGAACAAGCACATGGTCAACGTGACGCCCGCGGCCTAAGCCCCGCAGTCACTTCGATCTTTCCGAGGCCCCGCATTGCCGGGGCTTCTTCATTTGTAAACTGGACATCCCATGAAGTTCGTCGACGAAGCCTTCATCGACATCGCCGCGGGCGATGGCGGCAACGGCTGCGTGTCGTTCCGTCATGAGAAGTACAAGGAGTTCGGCGGCCCCAACGGCGGCGACGGCGGCCGTGGCGGCCACGTGTTCGCAGTGGCCGACTCGAACCTCAACACCCTGGTCGATTTCCGCTACTCGCGCCGGCATGAAGCCAAGCGCGGCGAGCACGGCATGGGCTCCGACATGTTCGGCGCCGCCGGCGACGACATCGTCCTCAAGATGCCCGTCGGCACGATCATCGCCGACGCTGAAACGGGTGAGGTGTTGTACGAGCTGCTCAAGGACGGCGAGGTCATCACCATCGCCAAGGGCGGCGACGGCGGCTTCGGCAACATGCGCTTCAAGAGCGCGATCAACCGCGCGCCGCGCCAGAAGACGCCCGGCTGGCCCGGCGAGAAGAAGAGCCTCAAGCTCGAGCTCAAGGTGCTGGCCGACGTGGGCCTGCTGGGTATGCCGAATGCCGGCAAATCGACGCTGATCAGCGCCGTTTCGAACGCCCGCCCGCGCATTGCCGACTACCCCTTCACCACGCTGCACCCGAACCTCGGTGTCGTGCGCGTCGGCCCCGAGCAGAGCTTCGTGGTGGCCGACCTGCCCGGGCTGATCGAGGGCGCCTCGGAAGGCGCCGGCCTCGGTCACCTGTTCCTGCGTCACCTGCAGCGCACCCGCCTGCTGTTGCACGTGGTCGACATGGCGCCGTTCGACGACAGCGTCGATCCGGTCGCCCAGGCCAAGGCGCTCGTGGCCGAGCTCAAGAAGTACGACGCGGCGCTGCACGAGAAGCCGCGCTGGCTGGTGCTGAACAAGCTGGACATGGTGCCGGACGACGAGCGCGCCGCGCGCGTCAAGGACTTCGTCAAGCGCCTGCGCTTCAAGGGCCCGGTCTTCGAGATCTCGGCGCTCACGCGCGAAGGCTGCGAGCACCTGATCAAGGCCGTGTACCAGCAGGTCAAGGCGCAGCAGGTGGCCGAGCACGAAACCGTCGTGGTCGATCCGCGCTTCGTTCCGCTGCCGCCCGAAGGAAACTGAGGGCGTCGCGGCACCTTCGGTGCTGCAAAATGGATAGCAAGCAGCGCAGGCTGCATTCCTGAAACACGCCTTCTTTCTTCATGACCTCGAATTCCGGTTCCACTGCCTTGCGGGATGCCCGCCGTATCGTCGTCAAGGTGGGCTCCAGCCTCGTGACCAACGAGGGGCGCGGCCTCGATGAAGGCGCCATCGGCGAATGGTGTCGGCAACTGGCCGAGCTGGTGCGCGACGGGCGCGAGGTGGTCATGGTGTCGAGCGGCGCGATCGCCGAGGGCATGAAGCGCCTGGGCTGGAAGACCCGTCCGCACGAAGTGCACGAGCTTCAGGCGGCGGCGGCTGTCGGGCAGATGGGCTTGGCCCAGATGTACGAGACCAAGCTGCGCGAGAACCAGATCGGCAGCGCGCAGGTGCTGCTCACGCATGCCGACCTCGCGGACCGCGAGCGCTACCTCAATGCCCGCTCGACCCTGGTCACGCTGCTGCGCCTGGGCGTGGTGCCGGTGATCAACGAGAACGACACGGTGGTCAACGACGAAATCAAGTTCGGCGACAACGACACGCTCGGCGCGTTGGTTGCCAACCTGGTCGAGGCCGATGCCCTGATCATCCTGACCGACCAGAAGGGCCTGTACACGGCCGACCCGCGCAAGGACCCCGACGCGAAATTCGTGCACGAGGCCGCCGCAGGCGACCCGGCGCTCGAAGCCATGGCCGGCGGCGCCGGCTCGAGCATCGGGCGGGGCGGCATGATCACCAAGATCCTCGCGGCCAAGCGCGCGGCGGGCTCCGGTGCTTCCACGGTCATCGCCTGGGGCCGCGAAGCCGACGCGCTGCTGCGGCTCACGCGCGGTGAATCCATCGGCACGCTGCTGGTGGCGCAGACCGCCAAGCACCAGGCGCGTAAGCGCTGGATGGCCGATCACCTGCAACTGCGTGGTGCCGTCATCGTCGATGCCGGTGCAGCCGCCAAGGTGCGCGGCGAAGGCAAGAGCCTGTTGCCGATCGGCATGACGGGCGTGTCGGGCGAGTTTTCGCGCGGCGACGTGATCGCGGTGCGCGACGTCGACGGTATCGAGCTGGCCCGCGGGCTGGCCAACTATTCGAGCGTGGAAGCCCGGCTGCTGTGCCGCAAGCCTTCGGCCGAGTTCGAGCGGCTGTTGGGCTACGCGGCCGAGCCGGAGATGGTGCACCGCGACAACATGGTGCTGATGCCCGGTTGATCTTCAGGGCGGGGCGCCGTGCCCCGCCACCGCCTCAGGGCAGTTCGCGCAGCGGGTTGCGGATGTTCTGCACCATCTCTGTGACCGAGCTGCGCGGCGCGTTGCCGCGGCACAGGCCCTGCGACGCCAGCGCCGGCACGTAGCTGGAGTTCATGTCCCTCACGCGCTTCCACTCGGGCGACTTCGTTTCCTGCCAGGCGCCGTTGTTGTAACGGGCATAGCTCTTCATCTCCGCCGTCGAGCAGCGCACGCCTTCGTAGAACGCATTGACGGCACCGCCGGCCCGGTTCTGTGCCACCACCACGTAACGCACGATGCCGTCCTTCGTGATGGCGATGGTGTTCGGATCGACGCCGAACTTCAGCGTCATGTAGGGCGGCATCGCGATCGGCAGCAGACGGCTTTCGCTGAAGGCGGGCGGCGGCGGCACCGCGGTTTCTTCCCACTCTTTGTCCTGCTCTGTGCTCTTGGGTGCGGGCGGCATGCCGGCCTGGGCCCAGTCGGGGTTGTCGGTGTCGTAGCCGCGGGAGGCGCAGGCGGCCAGCAGGCCGACGCAGGCGATGACGAGCGCACGCTCAGCGTGGCGTCGGGAAAGAAGAGGGCGCGCTGTTCTTGGGAGGAGGTTCATCGCTCGCAGAAGGAATGTCGGGATGCGGGTCGAAGCTGCCGCCGGGCGGCAGGTCGAGGCCTGCAGGTGCTCCATGGTCCAGCGTGTGGCGCTCGAATTCTCGGGCGCGCACGTTGCTGCGCAGGAAGCGGTTGCGGAAATCCTGCCGGGGCAGGTAGCGAGCAAGCTCGGTAAGCGCCATCTCGTAGACGCCGCGCTTGAACTCGACGACCACGTCGAGCGGGACCCAGTAGTCATGCCAGCGCCAGGCGTCGAATTCGGGATGGTCGGTGGCACGCAGGTTGAGATCCCAGTCGTGGCCGACAAGTTGCAGCAGATACCAGATCTGCTTCTGGCCTTTGTAGTGGCCCCGTGCGTCACGGCGGATGAACCGATCCGGCACCTCGTAGCGCAACCAGTCGCGGGTACGGGCCACGATGCGCACATGCTCCGGGTGGAGCCCGACTTCCTCGTGCAGTTCCCGGAACATGGCTTGCTCGGGACTTTCGCCACGGTCGATGCCGCCTTGCGGAAACTGCCAGGAATGCGTGCGTATGCGCTTGCCCCAGAAAACCTGGTTTCTCTGGTTGAGCAGGATGATGCCGACGTTGGGCCTGAAGCCGTCCCGGTCGAGCATAATCAAACCCCAATTTTTGAACTGAGTCGATTATGCATGCCGGGTTGCACTCGGCAAGCGACCGGTTCCGGGCTCTCAGGGTCTCTCCGGGGTGCCTGTCTCCCTCCTCACTTCGAACCCACCTGCGCGATCCCGATGAAAGCTTCCCGATTCTTTGTCTCCACCCTGAAGGAAGCGCCCGCTGACGCCGAGGTCGCGAGCCACCGCCTCATGATGCGGGCCGGCATGATCAAGAAGCTCGGCACGGGCATCTACACGTACATGCCCATGGGCCTGCGCGTGATCCGCAAGGTCGAAGCCATCGTGCGCGAGGAAATGAACCGCGCCGGCGCCGTCGAGCTCACGATGCCCGTGGTGCAGCCGGCCGAGTTCTGGCAGGAGACCGGGCGCTTCGAGAAGATGGGCCCCGAGCTCCTGCGCATCAAGGACCGCCACGACCGCGACTTCGTGATCCAGCCCACCAGCGAAGAGGTGGTGACCGACATCGCGCGCCAGGAAATCCGCAGCTACAAGCAGCTGCCGAAGAATTTCTACCAGATCCAGACCAAGTTCCGCGACGAGCGCCGTCCGCGCTTCGGCCTGATGCGCGGGCGCGAGTTCATCATGAAGGACGCCTACAGCTTCGACCGCGACCTCGACGCGGCCAAGGCCAGCTACCAGGTGATGGCCCAGGCCTACCGCAACATCTTCGACCGCTTCGGCCTGCGCTACCGCGCCGTGGCGGCCGACAGCGGCGCCATCGGCGGCGACCTGAGCGAAGAGTTCCAGGTGATCGCCGCCACCGGCGAAGACGCCATCGTCTACTGCCCCGACAGCAATTACGCCGCCAACATGGAAAAGGCCGAGGCGCTGGCCCCGGCCGGCCCGCGCCCCGCCGCTGCCAACGCGCTCGAGAAGACGCCCACGCCCGGCAAGAGCACCTGCGCCGACGTGGCCGAGCTGCTCGGCGTGCCGCTGGCCACCACGGTCAAGTCGCTGGTGCTGGCCACCGACATCCTCGACGACGCCGGCAACGTCAAGGGCGCGCAGATCTGGCTGCTGCTGCTGCGCGGCGACCACGACATGAACGAGATCAAGGTCAGCAAGCTGCCTGGCCTGGACAAGGGCTTCCGCTTTGCCACCACCGCCGAGATCGACGAGCACTTCGGCTGCAAGCCGGGCTACCTCGGCCCGCTGAACCTGAAGAAGCCCGTCAAGCTCGTGGCCGACCGCGAGGCCGCCGTGCTGGCCGACTGGATCACCGGCGCCAACGAGATCGATTTCCACATGACCGGCGTCAACTGGGGCCGCGACCTGCCCGAGCCCGACCTGGTCGCCGACCTGCGCAACGTGGTCGCCGGCGACGCCTCGCCCGACGGCAAGGGCGTGCTGGCCATCGAGCGCGGCATCGAAGTGGGCCACGTCTTCGTGCTGGGCACCAAGTACAGCAAGGACATGAACGCCACCTACCTCGACGAAGGCGGCAAGCCGCAGTTCCTCGAGATGGGCTGCTACGGCATCGGCATCACGCGCCTGCCGGCCGCTGCCATCGAACAGAACCACGACGAGCGCGGCATCATCTGGCCCGACGCGCTGGCACCGTTCACGGTGGTGGTCTGCCCGATCGGCATGGACCGCAGCCCCGAGGTCAAGGTCGCGGCCGAAGCGCTCTACGAAGAACTGCTGGCCAAGGGTGTCGACGTGCTGCTCGACGACCGCGGCGAGCGCCCCGGCGCGATGTTTGCCGACTGGGAACTGATCGGCGTGCCGCACCGCGTGGTCATCTCCGACCGCGGCCTCAAGGAAGGCCAGCTCGAGTACCAGGGCCGGCGCGACACCGCCGCCACCAAGGTGCCCGCGACCGGCATCGCCGACTTCATCGCCGGCAAGCTCGCGGCATGAGCGTGGCGGGGGGCCTTTCGCGACGCAGCTGTCTGCTGGGCAGCGTTGCGGCAGGCGCCCTGACGACGCTGGCACTGCCCCAGGTGGCCTGGGCCGGCGCGCAGATCGAAGAGCCGCTGATCGACTCGGTGCGCACTGCGCTGAGCTCGGCCATCCACAACAAGGCGCCGCCGGTGCCGCAGTTCGCCGACACCGAGGCCCGCCTCGCGTACCTGCGGTGGCTCGGCGAGATGAGCGAGCGCCTGCGCAAGAAGGTCGCCGACCCGGCCACGCGCATCGAGTTCCTGCAGACCGTCTGGTACGAGGCCAAGCGCTCGGGGCTCGACGTGAGCCTGGTGCTGGGCCTGATCCAGGTCGAGAGCAACTTCCGCAAGTTCGCGGTCTCCAGTGCGGGCGCGCGCGGCTACATGCAGGTGATGCCGTTCTGGACCCGCGTGATCGGCGACAGCGATTCGGCCAAGCTGTTCCACATGCAGACCAACCTGCGCTTCGGCTGCGTGATCCTGCGCCACTACCTCGACCGCGAGAAGGGCGACCTGTTCATGACGCTGGGCCGCTACAACGGCAGCCGGGGCCGCGCGCCGTACCCGAACGCGGTGTTCGCGAACCAGCGGCTGTGGGCTTACGTCGACAGGGACCGCTCGGCGGCCTGAAGGTCGTCGCTCAGTCGGCGACCACGGCCTTGGCGGTCGCCGAGCCCTTGGTGACCATCACCTGGTCGATGCGGTAGCTGTCGACGTCCATCACCTCGAAGGTGTAGCCGCCCCAGGTCACGCTGTCCGTGCGCTTGGGCACGCGGCGCAGCATCACCATCAGGAAGCCGGCCAGCGTCTCGTACTCCTCGGCATGCGGCAACTCGTCGATGTGCAGGGCGCGCTGAACGTCCTGGATGGGCGTGATGCCGTCGATCAGCCACGAGTTCTCGTCGCGCTTCACGATCTGCTCTTCCTCGGGTGTCGAGGTCGACACCAGGTCGCCCATCACCGTGCTCATCACGTCGTTCAGCGTGATCACGCCCACCACCAGGCTGTACTCGTTGACGATGATCGCGAAGTCTTCGTGCGCCTGCTGGAACTGCTCGAGCACTTCGGTGAGCGAGAGGCGGTCGGGAATCACCAGCGCCTTGTGCAGCGTCAGGCCCTGGTCGAAGGCCAGCGGCTGGCCGCTGAGCACGCGCTGGAACATGTCCTTGGCATCCACGTAGCCCAGCACGTGGTCGATGTCGCCGTCGCACACCGGGTAGGCGGAATAGGGCTCGGCCACGATGCGCGCGCGCAGCACCGACTCGGGGTCGTCGTGCAAAAACCAGGCGATGCTCTCGCGCGCCGTCATCACGCTGCTGACAAGGCGCGTGTCGAGCTCGAACACGTTGGCGATCACCTGCTGCTCGCGCGCCGCCAGCACGCCGGCCTGCGCGCCGGCCTCGGTCATGGCCAGGATGTCGGCCGAGGTGATCTTGTCGTCGCGCGCCATCGGCATGCCCAGCACCTTGAACAACAGGTCGGTCGCGCGCGTGAAGAACCACACCAGCGGCTTGAAGGCGGTGATCAGCAGCAGCATCGGCCCGACGATGCGCACCGCGAGCCGTTCGGGCGCGCTCATGCCCAGGCGCTTGGGGAACAGGTCGGCGAACACCAGGAACACCGCGATCACGATCACGAACGAGCACAGGAAGGCGATGTTGGCCGCCACCTCCACGCTGAGCCAGTTCTCGAAGAAGCGGGCGAAATACGGGCTCAGCGAGCCTTCGCCCACCACGCCGCCGAGGATCGCCACGGCGTTCAGGCCGATCTGCACCACGGTGAAGTAGTGGCCCGGCTGCTCCTGCACGCGCAGCACTTTTTCCGCGCGCGGGTCGCCCTCGTCGGCCATCTGGCGCAGACGCAGGCGGCGCGAGGCGGCCAGGCAGATTTCGGCGAGGGAGAAGAAGGCGCTCATCGCGATCAGCAGCGCGATGATGAGCAGGCTTTGGGTGAGAGTCATGGCGGCACGTCGTAGACCGCCATGGTGCCATGACTGGCACCGGGTCCGGGCGCGCGCGGGGCGCGGCGCCCGTCAAACGGGGAGCGGAAGGCTCAGGCGGACGCGCCGCCGCCGATCACCTGCTGCAGCTCGCCCGACTCGTACATCTCCATCATGATGTCGGAGCCACCCACGAATTCGCCCTTCACGTAGAGCTGGGGGATGGTGGGCCAGTTGCTGTATTCCTTGATGCCCTGGCGGATGCCGTCGTCTTCGAGCACGTTGACGGTCTTGAGCGTCTTGGTGTCGACGCCCACGGCCTTGAGGATCTGGATGGCGCGGCCCGAGAAACCGCACATCGGGAAGCTGGCGTTGCCCTTCATGAAGAGCACGAGTTCGTTGGACTTGACGAGGTCGTCGATGCGTTGTTGAGCGTCGGACATGGGGACTCCTGAAGAAAAGTGGGCTGGGGGGATTATTTCACCGTGCGCCAGATGCCGCCGGAGCAGCGCGCGATGCCGGCGAGGTCGTCACGGCTTTGCACCTCGGCAAAACCGCGTTCGGCCAGCAGCTGGCGCACCGCCTCGGCCTGGTCGTGGCCGTGCTCCAGCAGCAGCCAGCCGCCGTCGGCCAGGTGGGCGGGCGCGTCGCGCACGATCTGGCGGATGTCGTCCAGGCCGTCGGCGCCGGCGACCAGCGCGCGGGTCGGCTCGTGGCGCAGCGCGGGCAGGTGTAGGTCGCCGGCGGCGATGTACGGCGGGTTGCTGGCGATGACCGCGTAGCCGTCGGCGGCGCCGTCGAGCCAGCTCGATTCGGTGAAGCGCACCGGCAGGCCCAGGCGCTGCGCATTGGCCCGGGCCACCGCGAGCGCGTCGGCGCTGGCATCGACCGCGTCGACCTGCGCGTCGGGGCGCGCATGCTGCAGCGCCAGCGCGATCGCGCCGCTGCCCGTGCCGAGGTCGAGCACGCGCGGGGCGGGGCGGCCGTCGAGGCAGGCCAGGGCCCACTCGACCAGCGTCTCGGTGTCGGGGCGCGGCACCAGCACGCGGGCATCGACCTGCAGCTGCAGGCCATGGAATTCCTTCTCGCCCAGCAGGTAGGCGACCGGCTCGCCCGCCGTGCGGCGCGACAGCTGGCGCGCGAACGTGGGCCAGGCTTCGCCGGGAAACGGGTCGGTGTCGTGCGCGAGCAGCCAGGCACGATCGTTCACCGGGCGGCCCAGCGCGTGCAGCAGCAGCAGCTGGGCGTCGAGGCGGTCGATGCCCAGGGCCATGGCCGCGGCCAGCGCCTGCGCCACGGTGGAGGGTGCGGCGGCGTCGGTCATCACGCGGGCAGGCTCGATTCCAGCTCGGCCAGCTGCTCGGCCTCGCGTGCGGCGCGCAGCGCCTCGAGCACGTCGCCCAAGTCGCCTTCCATGATGGCCAGCAGCTTGTAGAGCGTGAGGTTGATGCGGTGGTCGGTGAGCCGGCCTTGCGGGAAGTTGTAGGTGCGGATGCGGTCCGAGCGGTCGCCGCTGCCGATCAGGCCCTTGCGCATGGCGGCGTCCTTGGCGGCGCGCTCGCTGCGCTCCTTTTCCTGGATGCGCGCCGACAGCACCTGCAGCGCCTTGGCCTTGTTGCGGTGCTGGCTGCGGTCGTCCTGGCACTCGGCCACGATGCCGGTCGGGATGTGCGTGATGCGCACGGCCGAGTCGGTCTTGTTGATGTGCTGGCCGCCGGCGCCGCTGGCGCGGTAGGTGTCGATGCGCAGGTCGGCCGGGTTGATCTGCACCGCCACGGTCTCGTCGGGCTCGGCCAGCACGGCGACGGTGCAGGCGCTGGTGTGGATGCGCCCTTGCGTCTCGGTGGCCGGCACGCGCTGCACGCGGTGGCCGCCCGACTCGAAGCGCAGGTGGCCGAAGACGTCGTCGCCGACGATGCGGATCACCACTTCCTTGTAGCCGCCGAGCTCGCTCTCGCTTTCGCTCACCACTTCGCAGCGCCAGCCGGCGCGCTCGCAGTAGCGCGTGTACATGCGCAGCAGGTCGCCCGCGAACAGCGCCGATTCGTCGCCGCCCGTGCCGGCGCGGATTTCCATGAAGGCGTTGCGCGCGTCGTCGGGGTCCTTGGGCAGCAGCAGGCGCTGCAGCTCGTCTTCGAGCTGCACCAGCTCGGCCTCGGCACCGGCGATTTCTTCCCTGGCCATCTCGGCCATGTCGGGGTCGTCGAGCATCTCCTGGGCGCCCGCGATGTCGGCTTCCCGCTGCTTGAAGCGCTCATAGCGGCCGGCGATCTGCGTGACCTCGGCGTGCTCGCGCGAAATGGTGCGGTACTGCGCCATGTCGCTCATGATGTCTTCGCGCGAGAGCAGGAAGTCGAGCTCGCCCAGGCGTTGGACGTAGCGTTCGAGTTGGTGGCGCAGAAAGGATTTCACGACGGAAGGGGCTCGAAAAATGGGGAGGGGAGCGCCGCAGTGCAGCGGCAGGGCGCATGAAAAGCGCGGCCCGCGCGGCGGGCGGGCCATCGGCGAGCTTCGTCGCTAACGCTCTTTGCGCAGGAACAGGCGCGAGAGCGTCTGCGCCGTCTGTTCGCGCGAGGCGGCATCGCCTGCGTGCAGCTCGGCCATGGCGCCGTGCATCATCTTCTGCGTGAGGCCGCGCGACATGGCTTCGAGCACCGCATCGATCGATTCGCCCTTGGCGAGCAGCTTGCGCGCGCGGGCCATCTCGGTGGCGCGCCATTCGTCGGCCTGCGCGTTGAGCTGCTGGATCAGCGGCACGGTGCCGCGCTGGCCCAGCCAGTGCATGAAGCTCTGCACGCCGGCGTCGATGATGACCTCGGCCTGTGCCACGGCGGCCTGGCGGTTGGCCTGGCCCTGCTGCACGACCTGGGCGAGGTCGTCCACGGTGTACAGGTAGATGTCTTCGAGGGCCTTCACCTCAGGTTCGATGTCGCGCGGCACGGCCAGGTCGACCATGAACATCGGGCGGTGCTTGCGCGCCTTGAGCGCGCGCTCCACGGCGCCCAGGCCGATGATCGGCAGCGTGCTCGCGGTGCAGCTGATGACGATGTCGAACTCGGCCAGCCGCGCCGGCAGGTCGGCCAGCCGCATGGCTTCGCCGCCGAAGCGCGAGGCCAGCTTTTCGCCGCGCTCCAGCGTGCGGTTGGCGATGGCGATGGCCTTGGGTTCCTTGGCCGCGAAGTGCGTGGCCGCGAGGTCGATCATTTCGCCCGCGCCGACGAACAGCACGCGCGTCTTGCGCAGGTCTTCGAACAGCTGGCCGGCCAGGCGCACGGCGGCGGCGGCCATGCTGATCGAATGGGCGCCGATCTCGGTGGCGGTGCGCACTTCCTTGGCGACCGCGAACGAGCGCTGGAACAGCTGGTTGAGCGTGCTGCCGAGCGCGCCGGCGGTTTCGGCCGCGCGCACGGCGTCTTTCATCTGGCCGAGTATCTGGGCTTCGCCCAGCACCATGGAGTCGAGCCCGCTGGCCACGCGGAAGGCATGGCGCGCGGCTTCGTCGTCGTGCAGGGTGTAGGCGTGCGAGCGCAGCAGGGCGGGGGCCACGCCGCCGCTCTGGGCCAGCCAGCCGAAGGTGTGGTCGAGCGCGATGTGCTCGGAGGCGCAGTAGATCTCGGTGCGGTTGCAGGTCGAGATGATCGCGGCCTCGACCTGAGGGTGGCTGCTGTTGCCGGCGAAAGAACTGCGCAGGCTGTGCAGCGTCGGGGCGATCTGGTCGAGCGCGAACGCGAAACGACCGCGCAGATCGAGCGGCGCGGTCGTGTGGTTCAAGCCGAGAGCCCAGACTGACATGTCCATGATTATAAAATCAGCAGCCGGGCGAGGTTTGCCGAGGGGCAAATGGCTTTCCCTATGACAGCCATACGCTTCGCCACATGGCCCCGCGCCCCCTCGTGGCCCCCTCATGGACCTTCTGGATCTCTTCAATCACCTGCTTAATTTTGCGGCACCGGCGGCTTTCATCGCCTTGGTGCTGGTGGCGGTCGGGCGCTTTCTCGGCGGCCCGCGCACCGGCATTCCGCGCTGGTGGAAGCAATGGGCGATCACCTTCGGGGCCGGCCTGCTGACCTCGCTGGCCGGGCTGATCCTCACGGGACGCGACGGCTCGATGGCCACCTATGCCGCGCTGGCGGTGGTCTGCGGCACCGTGCAGTGGCTCGCGATGCGCGGCTGGGGCCGCTGAGCCGGACTGCTCAGTCCAGCCGGCGGGCCATGTAGACCGAGTCCCCGGGGTAGGTCGCCAGCCGGGCCTGTTGCAGGTCGTCGGCCGGCACCGTGGCCGCATAGCCCTGGCGCTCCCAGAACCCGACCGAAGCCTGCACCGACACCAGCGTCGAATGCTGCCAGCCCGCGCGCAGCGCGTGCGCCCAGGCATGGCGCACGAGGCGCGGCCCCAGGCCCAGCCCCGAGGCCTCGGGGTGCACGGCCAGGTCGTGCAGGTACAGCGCGTCGGCGTCGGGCGCCACCTCGAAATCGCCGTGCAGCGGCGTGAGCTTGCCGCGCTGAGAGGGGTAGGCCGCCAGGTAGGCCCGCACGGCGCCGCCGTGCTCGGCCACCCAGCCGGTGTGCGGCGAGGCCGCCAGCCGCCGCGCGATGAGCACGCCGTCCTCCACGAACCCCGCGCCGTAGCAGGCGAGCTGGATCGCCAGCACCGCGTCGAGGTCGTCCGCGCGCATGTCGCGCACGAGGAGACGGGAAGGCACCGCGTCCATCAGGCCAGCAGCAGCTTGTCGTCGTCCAGCTTCTCGCCGCGCGTCTGCTCGAACATGCGCAGCAGGTCGGGCACGTCCAGGCCCGCGCGCTGGTCGCCGGCCACGTCGAGGATCACCTGGCCTTCGTGCAGCATCACGGTGCGCGTGCCGTAGTCCAGCGCCTGGCGCATGCTGTGCGTGACCATCATTGCGGTGAGCTGGCTGCCTTCGACGATCTTGGCGGTGAGCTCCAGCACGAAGGCGGCGGTCTTCGGGTCGAGCGCGGCCGTGTGCTCGTCCAGCAGCAGGATGCGCGAGGGCCGCAGCGAGGCCATCAGCAGGCTCACGGCCTGGCGCTGGCCGCCCGAGAGCAGGCCGATGCGGTCGGCCAGGCGGTTTTCCAGGCCCAGCTTCAGGATCGACAGCTTCTCGCGGAACAGCTCGCGCAGGTTGCGGTTGAGCGAGAAGCCGAAGCCGCGCCGCTCGCCGCGCTTCCACGCCAGCGCCATGTTCTCCTCGATGGTCAGCGCCTCGCAGGTGCCGGCCATCGGGTCCTGGAACACGCGGGCCACCATGCCCGAGCGCTGCCAGGCGTTCAGGCGCGTCACGTCCTTGCCGTCGATGTCGATGCGGCCCTTGTCGACCATCAGGTCGCCGCTGATCGCGTTGAGGAAGGTCGACTTGCCCGCGCCGTTGGAGCCGATCACGGTGACGAACTGGCCGGTCGGAATGTCCAGGCTCAGGCCGCGCAGCACGCGGTTCTCGATCGGTGTGCCCGGGTTGAAGGTGATTTCGAGTTGTTGGGCGCGCAGCATCAGTTCTTCCCCTTGAAGAGTCCGCCCAGCTTGCGCTTGTAGGCGGGCACCAGCAGCGCGAACGCCACCAGCACGGCGGTGACCAGGTTCAGGTCCTGCGCCTGCAGGCCCATGAAGTCGGTGTTCAGCGCCATCGCGATGAAGAAGCGGTACAGCAGCGCACCCAGCACGCAGGCCAGCGTGGTGATGACCATGCTGCGCGCGGGCAGCAGGGTCTCGCCGATGATCACGGCGGCCAGGCCGATCACGATCGTGCCCACGCCCATCGAGATGTCGGCCGTGCCCTGGCTCTGCGCGAACAGCGCGCCGGCCAGCGCCACCAGCGCATTGGAGAGCGCCAGGCCCGCCATGGTCTGGAAGTCGGTCGAGATGCCCTGGGCCCGCGCCATGCGCGCGTTGCCGCCGGTGGCGCGCATCGCCAGGCCCGCTTCGGAGGCAAAGAAGAGGTCGACGACGATCTTCGCGGCGATCACGATGATCAGCAGCAAGAGCGGCTTGGCCCACTGCTCGGGCATGCCGCCGAAGCTGACCATGCTGAACACGGTAGGTTCGGTGATGAGCGCCACGTTGGGCTTGCCCATCACGCGCAGGTTGATGGAGTACAGCGCGATCATCACCAGGATGCTCGCGAGCAGCTGCATGATCTTCAGCTTGACGTTGAGCCAGGCCGTGAGCCAGCCCGAGGCGGCACCGGCCACGCAGGCCACGGCCGTGGCGGCGGCGGGGTTCCAGCCCGCGACGATGAGCGTCGCGGCCACGGCGGCGCCCAGCGGAAAGCTGCCGTCCACCGTGAGGTCGGGAAAGTTGATGATGCGAAACGACATGAAGACGCCCAGCGCGACCAGTCCGAAAATCAGACCGATCTCGATGGCGCCCAGCGAAGCAATGAGGGACATGGGGGCTTCCGGCGGGAGCGCAGTCGGCGGGCCCCGGCGCCCGGCGAGCGCCGGAAGCAGAAGGCCCGCCGGGGCGGCGTTTACTTGGTGCTGACGACCTTCGCCGACTTCAGCAGCGCGTCCGACAGGGTCACGCCCTGCAGCTTGGCCGCGCCGGGGTTCACCACCAGCTCGAAGTTGGTGCTGGTCTGCGAGGCGATGGCGCCGGGCTTCTCGCCCTTGAGGATGCGCACCACGATCTTGCCGGTCTGGCGGCCGATGTCGGTGTAGTTCAGGCCCAGCGCGGCCACGGCGCCGCGCTCGACGGTGGCGGTGTCGGCGGCCACCACGGGCAGCTTGGCCTGCTGGGCCACCTTCACGATGCCCTCGAAGGCCGAGACCACGTTGTTGTCGGTGGGCGTGTAGATCACGTCGGCCTTGCCGACCAGGCTCTGGGCGGCGGTGGGCACGTCGACCGTGCGCGCGGCGGCGGCTTCGACCACTGTCATGCCGGCGGCCGAGGCGGCCTTCTTGAGCGACTCGACGATGGCCACCGAGTTGGCTTCGCCGGGGCTGTAGATCACGCCGACGCGCTTGGCGTTCGGCACGACCTTCTTGATCAGGTCGATGTGCTTTTCGAGCGGCGACAGGTCGGACACGCCCGTCACGTTGGTGCCCGAGGGCTCCCAGTTCTTCACCAGCTTGGCGGCCACCGGGTCGGTGATGGCCGAGTACACGACGGGAATCGTCTTGGTGGCGGCCACGGTCGCCTGCGCCGACGGCGTGGCGATGGCGACGATCACGTCGGGCGCATCGCCCACGTACTTGCGGGCGATCTGGGCGGCGGTGCCCACGTTGCCCTGGGCGCTCTGGTAGGTGAACTTGAGGTTCTTGCCCGCTTCGTAGCCGGCGGCCTTCAGCTCTTCCTTCACGCCGTCACGCACGGCGTCCAGCGCGGGGTGCTCGACGATGGCGGTCACGGCGACCGACTTGTCGGCGGCCAGCGCCGGTGCGGCGGCGAGCACGCCGAGGGCCAGGGCCACGGCGCTGAAGGGGGTGCGAAGCAAAGCGTTTTTCACGTAAGGGTCTCCGGGTGGGGAAAGGGGTGTGGGTGCGTTCGAAGCCGCCGGCAAGGCACCGGCAAAGCACCAGGGCGCGCAATTCAGCGGCCCGGCGTGGCGCAACGCCGTCCGGGCGCGTCGAAGTCTAGATCGTACTTTGCACAATTAAGGTGCATGAATGCCTCGGGCTTTCCCCGCTTTAGGAAACATAATTGCATCATTGATGCGTATGGGGAGACGAAATTGCAGATCATCGAACTCGACCGGACCGATCGGCGGATTCTGGACCACCTCCAGGCGCACGGCCGCGCGTCCAACCTGGACCTGGCCGAGGTGGCCCAGTTGTCGCCCGCGCAGTGCCTGCGGCGCCACCGGCGGCTCGAGGAGCTGGGGCTGATCAGCGGCTATGCCGCGCGGCTCAACGCGCGCCACATCGGGCTGGGCGTGATCGCCTTCATCCACGTCACGATGGCGCGCGGCCACGTCGACGAGCTGCCCAAGTTCCAGGACCTGATCGCCGACATGCGCCAGATCCTGGAGTGCTACTCGGTGACGGGCGACTTCGACTACGTGCTCAAGGTGGTCGCGCGCGACCTGGAGGCGCTGTCGCAGTTCCTCATGCACACGCTGATGCACATGCCGGGCGTGTCGGCCGTGCGCTCCAGCGTGTGCCTGAACGAGATCAAGTGCACGGGGGCGCTGCCGCTCGAATAGGGCGACAGCGGCGTCAGGTGCTGGTGGTGCCCGGCAGCGGGGACGCCGGCGTGGCCGGCGCCGGCGAGGGCTCGGCGGGCAGCACCGGCGCGGGCGCCGCCATCACCAGCGTCGTGGGCGTGGCCAGCGGCAGGTCGGCCTGCTTGAGCGCGTCGAGGATCGTGAACAGCAGGTCGCTGCGCACGCCGCCCGCCAGCCGGGGGCTCGGCACGTAGGCGATGGCCTGGAAGATCAGCAGCCCGTTCTCGATGCCTTCGAGCGTGAGCGAAGGCGCCGGCGTTTCCAGCACGCCCTCGTGCGCGCGGCAGGCCTCGAGGATCAGCTCGCGCACGCGCTGCGCGTCGGTGGTCAGCGGCATGGGCAGGCGGATCAGCACGCGGCCCTCGGCGTTGGCCAGCGTCATGTTGCGCACGGTCTTGGTGATGAACTCCGAGTTCGGCACGATCAGCGTCGAGCGGTCGCCCAACTGGATTTCCGTGGCACGCACGTTGATGCGCCGCACGTCGCCCTCGGTGGTGCCCAGCACCACCCAGTCGCCCACTTTCACCGGCTGCTCGGCCAGCAGGATCAGCCCCGAGATGAAGTTCTGCACGATGGCCTGCAGGCCGAAGCCGATGCCCACCGACAGCGCGCTCGCCACCCACGCGATGCGCTCGATGCCGATGCCCAGCGCCGACAGCGAGAACGCCACCACCAGGATGCCGCCCACGTAGCCCAGCAGCGTGGTGATCGAGCTTTGCATGCCGGGCTCGAACTGCGTGCTCGGCAGGTAGCTGCGCGAGAGCCAGCGCTTGAACACCCGCAGCACGATGAAGCCGATCACCGCCACCGCCACGGCGCTGAGGATCGCGCCCGGCACCAGCTGGAATTCGCCCACCTTCACGCCGGTGCCGAGCTTGCCGCCGCGCTGGAACACCTCGCCCGGGCCCGTGCCCAGCGGCGCGGCCAGCGCCACCAGCATGTAGAAGAACAGCGCCACGCGGCTCAGGCCCGAGAGCACCGTGGCCGCCTGGTCGAGCGTCTGCGGCGCCAGGCCGAAGCTCTTCTGCAGCCGCTGGCCGGAGGCGCTGCGCGAGGACACCACGGCCATGAACAGGTCGTCGGCGAACTTGAACAGCACATAGAAGGCCGCCGCGACGATGCCGCTCCAGGTGAGCTGCGAGGCCAGGAAGCTCGCCAGCGCCACGTAGCCGAAGGCCACCAGCACCCAGATCGCGATCACCAGCACCACGATCAGCGCCACCAGCACCCCGACCCACATCGGCCGTTCCGGCAGGCCGGCGTCGGGCGCGTCGGCGCGCAGCGCCTTCAGGCGGTACACGACGGTGCCGACCAGCGCGGTGAGCAGCAGCGCCGTCGCCACATGCGTGGTGACCACGGCGGCAAAGCTGGCGTCGATGAGCGCGTTGATCTCGGCCGGCGTCCACGCCAGCGCGGCCACCAGCGCCACCAGCCACGGCAGCGCCGACAGGCGCTGCGCCGTGAGGTCGGGAATGGCCGGCAGGCGCCACGACGGCCGCCCCGTGGCCAGCAGCCCGCGCCCCAGGCCGATGATGAAGGCCATGAAGGTCAGCGTCTGCGCCGTCGATTGCAGCGCCTTGCGCGCCTGCGCGTCCCACATCGCGTGGGCCTTGAGCACCTCGACGACGCCGTGCGCGGCCACGGCGACCAGCAGCACGTGCGTGGCGACGATGGCGATCACCAGCAGCGAGCGACGCAGCCGCCCGGCCGGCAGCACGCGCGTGGCCAGGCGCGCCAGCCCGCGCTCGGCGGCCCAGACGCCGAGCCAGGCGAGCAGCAGCGCGCCGATGAACGAGGCGATCACCGGCGTGCGGCTTTCGGGCTGCAGCGCCTGGTCGAAGCCGTCGCCGAGCGCCGCCCCGATCGCCTGCAGCCGTTCGAAGTCGTCGGGCCAGGCCTCGCGCAGGTCGTCCCAGAATTCGCCGCTGAGCGGCGAGGCGGCGCGGCTGGTGAGTTCGGCCTCGAACTGCTGGCGCCGCTGCGACACCACGTCGGTGCCGCGCTGGCGCACGTCGATCGCCAGCAGCTTGGCCAGGCGGATGTCCGCATCGAGCGCGTTGCGTTCCTTGGTCAGCTGCGCGCGCTGGCGCGTGATGTTGGGGTCTTCGGTGGCGCCGGCCGCGGGCGGGTTGCCGAGTTCGCCGAGGCGCGCGTTCAGGTCGGCCAGCTCGCCGGTGCGGGCGGCGACGAACTTGTCGGCCTGCACGCCGATCTCGTTGATCTGCGCGAGCTGCTTGCGTGCGTCGTCTTCGGCGCCCGGAACGACACTGGCGTTGGCCTTGCCCGAGGGCGCGATGCGGGCGAACTGCGCGCGCAGCTCGGCGATGGTGGGTGGCGGGGCGGCCGCCGCTGCGGTGTTGGCGCTGTTGTTGGGGTTGCCGTTGCCTGCGTTCATGCTGGCGTCCGGCTGCGCGAAGGCGCCGCCGCACGTCAGCAGGGCCCACAGAGCCAGGAGGGCGGGAAGGCACAGGCCCGCCAGGCGAGAGGTCCGATTCATGGCCGCATCATAGAAGCCGCCATGACGTAAGAACGGGTAAGAAATGCAGCGTCAGCCCGCGGGGCTGAACAGGTCCACCCGGTCGGTGATGATGCCGTCGGTGCCCAGGTCGATGAGCCGCTGCGCCGCCCAGTCGTCGTTCACCGTGTAGCTCAGCGAGCGCAGGCCCGCGCCATGCACCTGCGCCACCGTGGCGGCGTCCCACAGCGCGTGGTTGCAGACGATGGCCTGGCAACCCAGGCTCAATGCCGTGTCGAGCCAGCCGTTCCAGAGCGTGTCGAGCAGCAGGCCGCGCGGCAGTTCGGGTGCCACGGCCTGCGCGCCCTTCAGCGCATCAACCTGGAACGAGGTGAGCAGCGGCGGCACGGCCGCACCGTGCCACAGGCGCGCGGCTTCGCGTGCCACCACCTCGCCGGTCTCGCGCTCGGTGCCGGGCGTGGGCTTGATCTCGATGTTCAGCAGCAGGTCGTTGGCGCGGCAGAAGCGCGCCAGGTTTCCCAGCGTGGGCAGCGGCTCGCCCGCGAAGGCGCGCGAATGCCAGCCGCCCGCGTCGAGCTGCGACAGCGCGCCCCACGCCTGCTGGCCGCCGATGCCGTGGCCGTTGGTGGTGCGATCGAGCGTGGCGTCGTGCATCAGGAACACCACGCCGTCGGCGCTGAGCTTGGCATCGCACTCGAACATGCGGTAGCCGTGCGAGGCGCCGAAGCGGAAGGCCGCAAGCGTGTTCTCGGGCGCCAGCTTGCCGGCGCCGCGGTGCGCTACCCAGCGGGGGTAGGGCCAGGGGCTGCGTTCGGCCATCGCTCAGTCGGCGCGCTTGCCGGAGCCGGCGTCGAACCAGTGCAGCTTGTCTTCGCGCGCGGCGATCTTCACCGTGTCGCCGGCCACCGGCGGGTGGTCGCCTTCGTCGGTGCGCATGATGATCTGTTCTTCGCCGATGCGGCCGTACACCAGGCGCTCGGCGCCCAGCAGTTCGACCTGCTCGACCTGCACCGTCCAGCCGCTTTCGTCGAGCTTCATGTGCTCGGGGCGGATGCCCAGGATCTGGCCCGGGCGCACGCCCGGTGCGTGCTTGAGCAGGTTCATCGGCGGCGAGCCGATGAAGCTCGCCACGAAGGTGGTGGCGGGCCGGGAGTACACCTCTTCGGGCGTGGCGAACTGGTCCATCACGCCGCCGTTCATCACGATGATGCGCTGCGCCAGCGTCATGGCCTCGACCTGGTCGTGCGTGACGAACAGCGAGGTGATGCCGAGCTCGCGGTGCAGCTTCTGGATCTCGAGGCGGGTCTGGGCGCGCAGCTTGGCGTCGAGGTTCGACAGCGGTTCGTCGAACAGGAACACCTGCGGCTGGCGCACGATGGCGCGGCCCATGGCCACGCGCTGGCGCTGGCCGCCCGAGAGCTCGCGCGGCTTGCGCTCGAGCAGGTGGCCCAGCTCGAGGATCTTGGCGGCCTTGTCGACGCGCACCTTGATCTCGGCCGTCGGCACCTTGGCGATCTTCAGGCCGTAGGCCATGTTCGCGAACACGCTCATGTGCGGGTACAGCGCGTAGTTCTGGAACACCATGGCGATGTCGCGCTCGGAGGGTTCGAGCTGGTTCACCACCTTGCCGCCGATGCAGATTTCGCCGGCCGAGATTTCCTCCAGGCCCGCGACCATGCGCAGCAGCGTCGACTTGCCGCAGCCCGAAGGGCCGACGATGACGATGAATTCGTGGTCGGCGATCTCGGCGCTCACGCCGTGGATGACCTGGTTGGCTTTCGGCCCGTGGCCGTAGCGCTTGATGACGTTGCGTAGAGAGAGAGCAGCCATAGTTATTTTTCAGTGTCCACGAGGCCCTTGACGAACCACTTTTGCATCAGGATCACCACCAGCGCGGGCGGCAGCATCGCCAGGATGGCGGTGGCCATCACGACGTTCCATTCGTTCTGTCCGTCGCCGCCGGCAATCATTCGCTTGATGCCGACCACCACGGGGTACATGTCTTCGCTCGTGGTCGCCAGCAGCGGCCACAGGTACTGGTTCCAGCCGTAGATGAACTGGATCACGAACAGCGCCGCGATCGAGGTCTTGGACAGCGGCAGCAGCACGTCGAAGAAGAAGCGCATGGGGCTTGCGCCATCCATGCGCGACGCTTCGGTGAGCTCGTCGGGCACCGTGAGGAAGAACTGGCGGAACAGGAAGGTCGCCGTGGCCGACGCGATCAGCGGCACCGTCAGGCCCGCGTAGGTGTTCAGCATGTTCAGGTCGGACAGCACCTTGTAGGTGGGCAGGATGCGCACCTCCACCGGCAGCATCAGCGTCACGAAGATGGCCCAGAAGCAGATCTTCTTGAACGGGAAGCGGAAGTACACGATGGCGAAGGCCGACAGCAGCGAGATGGTGATCTTGCCGATGGCGATGACCATGGCCGTCACGAAGCTCACCCACATCATGTGCGCCACCGGGGCGTTGGAGCCCGCGCTGCTCTCGCGCCCGAACAGGGCGCCCTTGTAGCTGTCGACGATGTTCGAGCCGGGGGTCAGGGGCATCGGCGCCTGCACGATCTCCTGGGCCGTGTGCGTGGAGGCCACGAACGCCAGGTAGAGCGGGAAGGCGACGATGAACACGCCCAGGATCATGATGACGTGGGCCAGGATGCCCTGCGTGCCGCGTTTCTCAACCATGCTGCGCTCCGCCGAATTCGATTTGTTCTTGTTGCTTCATCAGTACTGCACTTTCTTCTCGACGTAGCGGAACTGGATGACGGTCAGCGCCACCACGATCACCATCAGCACCACCGACTGCGCCGCCGAGCCGCCCAGGTCCAGGCCCTTGAAGCCGTCGTGGTAGACCTTGTAGACTAGGATGGTCGTGTCCTTGCCCGGGCCGCCCTGCGTGGCCGCATCGACGATCGCGAAGGTGTCGAAGAAGGCATAGACCACGTTGATCACCAGCAGGAAGAAGGTGGTGGGCGACAGCAGCGGGAACTGCACGGTCCAGAAGCGGCGCCACGGGCGCGCACCGTCGATGGCCGCGGCCTCGATCAGCGACTTCGGAATCGACTGCAGCCCGGCCAGGAAGAACAGGAAGTTGTACGAGATCTGCTTCCACACCGAGGCCATCACGATCAGCGTCATGGCGTGGCCCGAGTCGAGCAGGTGGTTCCAGTTGATGCCGATCTTGCCCAGGGCATAGGCCACCACGCCCAGCGAGGGCGAGAACATGAAGACCCACAGCACGGCCGCCACGGCGGGCGCCACGGCGTACGGCAGGATCAGCATGGTCTTGTAGAACATGCCGCCGCGCACGATGCGGTCGGCGAACACGGCCAGCATCAGCGACAGGCTGATGCCGATGCCGGCCACCAGCACCGAGAACAGCGCGGTGGTCTTGAACGACTCGGCATAGGCCGGGTCGTCGAACAAGTGGCGGAAGTTGTCGAATCCGACGAACTCGACCGAGGTGCCGAACGCGTCCTGCTGCTGCAGCGACTGCAACAGCGCCTGGCCGGCCGGCCAGAAGAAAAACACGAGGATCACCGCCATCTGCGGTGTCAGCAGCAGCCAGGGCAACCAGCCCGAGCGAAAGAAAACGCGTTTTTCCATGAAGCCCCTACATAAAAAATCCCGCCCGGCGCACCCTGGAAGAAGGGCGTGCGGGGGCGGGCGATATTAGCCGGACACGGAGCCCGGATCTTCAATCGTTAGCTTTTGTTCGCCTTTTGGAAGCGTTCGAGCTGTTCGTTGCCGCGGGTCACGATCGAATCGAGGGCTTCCTTGGCGGTCTTCTTGCCGCCCCAGACCTGTTCGAGCTCTTCGTCCTCGATGGCGCGGATCTGCACGTAGTTGCCCAGGCGGATGCCGCGGCTCTTGTCGGTGACCTTGCGGATCATCTGCGTCACGGCCACGTCGGTGCCGGGGTTCTGCTTGTAGAAGCCCGACTCTTCGGTGAGCTTGTACGAGGCGGTGGTCACCGGCAGGTAGCCGGTGCGCTTGTGGCTGGCGGACTGCACTTCAGGCGTCGAGATGAAGCTGAAGAACTTGGCCACGCCCTTGTACTCGGCCGGCTTCTTGCCCGACATGACCCACAGGCTGGCGCCGCCGATCACGGTGTTCTGCGGTGCGCCCGGCACGTCCGGGTAGTAGGGCAGGGGGGCCAGGCCGTAGGCGAACTTGGCGTTCTTGGCCACGTTGCCGTAGAAGCCCGAAGACGTGTTGATCATGGCGCACTCGCCCGACACGAACGAGGCCTCGGGCACGTTGCCGCGGCCCTTGTAGATGAACAGGCCTTGCTTGGACATGCTGGCCAGGTTCTCGATGTGGCGCTGGTGCAGCGGCGAATTCACCTTCAGGCGCGCGTCCAGGCCCTGCAGGCCGTTGGCCTTGCTGGCGAATTCCACGTTGTGCCAGGCCGAGAAGCTCTCGACCTGCGTCCAGTTCTGCCAAGCCGTGGTGAACGGGCACTTGTGGCCGCTGGCCTTGAGCTTGGCGGCGGCGGCCACCACTTCGGGCCAGGTGGCGGGCGCCTTGTCGGTGGGCAGGCCGGCGGCCTTGAAGGCGTCCTTGTTGAAATAGAAGATCGTGGTCGAGCTGTTGAACGGGAAGCTCAGCATCTGTCCGTTGGGGGCGGTGTAGTAACCGGCCACGGCGGGGATGTAGGCGGCCGGGTCGAACTTCTCGCCCGCGTCCTTCATGACCTGGCCGACCGGAATGACGGCGCCCTTGCTGGCCATCATGGTGGCGGTGCCCACTTCGAACACCTGCAGGATGTGCGGCGCGTTGCCCGAGCGGAAGGCCGCGATGGAGGCCGTCATGGATTCGTCGTAGGTGCCCTTGAAGGTCGGGACGATCTTGTATTCCTTCTGGCTCTCGTTGAACTGCTTGGCCAGGTCGTTGACCCACTCGTTGTTGACGGCGGTCATGGAATGCCACCACTGGATCTCGGTCTGGGCCTGGGCTGCATTGAACAGCGTGGCGGCCAGCGCCGATGCCAACGCGAGCGTCTTGAATCGCATGAAGACTCCTGAAGGGAAAAAATGGAAAGCGCGAATGCTAGGGCATGTGCGTGACACAGCCGCGTCACATTGGGGCACGGACCGAAGGGTTCCTCCAATCGGGGAAACCCCTTTGGCGTCAAGCCCGGCGCGGGTTGCGGGCCTCATGCTGCGCTGCACCATGCTAGCATCGCCCTCCCTTTTTTGGCCTAGCTTGTCGCCATGGCCGGGGCTTCCTTGAGTACGCCATGAGCAGCAAAACCTCCCTCGACAAAAGCAGGATCAAGTTCCTTTTGCTCGAAGGCATCCACCCCTCGGCCGTGGAGGTGCTGCGCGCCGCCGGCTACACCAACATCGAGTCGCTGCCGGGTGCGCTGCCCGACGCCGAACTCAAGGCCAAGATCGCCGACGTGCACTTCGTGGGCATCCGCTCGCGCACCCAGCTGACGGCCGAGGTGTTCGCTGCCGCCCACAAGCTGGTGGCCGCCGGGTGCTTCTGCATCGGGACCAACCAGGTCGACCTCGAAGCCGCCCGCGAGCATGGCGTGGCCGTGTTCAACGCGCCGTATTCCAACACCCGCTCGGTGGCCGAGCTGGTGCTGGCCGAAGCCATCCTGCTGCTGCGCGGCGTGCCCGAGAAAAGCGCCGTGGCGCACCGCGGCGGTTGGCTCAAGTCGGCCGAGAACGCCTTCGAGATCCGCGGCAAGACGCTGGGCATCGTGGGCTACGGCTCCATCGGCGCGCAGCTGTCGGTGCTGGCCGAGGCGCTGGGCATGCACGTGGCCTTCTACGACGTGGTCACCAAGCTGCCGCTGGGCAACGCCCGCCAGGTGCGCGAGCTGCACCAGTTGCTGGGCCAGAGCGACATCGTGACCCTGCACGTGCCCGAGACCCAGGCCACGCAATGGATGATCGGCGCGGCCGAGATCGCCGCCATGAAGCCGGGCGCCATCCTGCTGAACGCCTCGCGCGGCACCGTGGTCGAGATCGAGCCGCTGGCCGAGGCCCTCAAGAGCAAGAAGCTGCTGGGCGCCGCCATCGACGTATTCCCGGTCGAGCCGCGCACCAACAAGGACGAGTTCCAGTCGCCGCTGCGCGGGCTGGACAACGTGATCCTCACGCCGCACATCGGCGGCTCGACCATGGAGGCGCAGGCCAACATCGGGCTCGAAGTGGCCGAGAAGCTGGTCAAGTACAGCGACAACGGCACCTCGACCTCGTCGGTCAACTTCCCCGAGGTGGCGCTGCCGGCGCACCCGGGCAAGCACCGCCTGCTGCACATCCACCGCAACGTGCCGGGCGTGCTGTCCGAGATCAACAAGATCTTCTCGGACAACAACATCAACATCTCGTCCCAGTTCCTGCAGACCAACGAGAAGATCGGCTACGTCGTGATGGACATCGACGCCGCCTCGTCCGACCTGGCGCTGGAAAAGCTGGCGAAGGTGGGCGGGACGATCCGCAGCCGCGTGCTGTTCTGAGCCTGCCGGGGCCCGTGCGGGCCCCGCGATAGGGAATAGCGGCCGGGCACGGCAAAGCCCCCGGGGCCTGCCCTAAAATCGATCCCCCGGCTACATGGGCGCGCAGCGCCTGGCCAAGGGCCCCACCCGATGAATGCTCCGACCGCGTTGAATACGCTGTTGTCACAGGCCGCAGAGCCTGTACGACTGCGCGAGATCCCCTACAACTACACCAGCTTCTCCGACCGGGAGATCGTGATTCGCCTTCTGGGCGAGCGCGGCTGGGACCTGCTGCAGACCCTGCGCGCCGAGCGCCGCACCGGCCGATCGGCGCGCATGCTCTACGAGGTGCTGGGCGACATCTGGGTGGTGCAGCGCAACCCCTACCTCGTCGACGACCTGCTCGACAACCCCCGCCGCCGCGGCCAGCTGGTCGACGCCCTGCGCCACCGCCTGGGCGAGGTGCAGAAGCGCCGCACCCCCGACAGCGACCTGCCGCGCGACCAGCTGGTGGGCGAGCTCACCGGGCTCGTCAGCCAGGCCGTCGCCGCCTTCGACGACACCTTCCGCGACGTCGCCGCGCTGCGCCGCAAGGCCACCCGCGTGCTGGGCCGGCTCACGGCCAAGGACAACATCAAGTTCGACGGCCTCTCGCGCGTGTCGCACGTGACCGACGCCACCGACTGGCGCGTCGAGTACCCCTTCGTCGTGCTGTGCCCTGACACCGAGGCCGAGATGGCCCTCTTGGTCAAGGGCTGCATCGAGCTGGGCCTGACCATCATTCCGCGCGGGGGCGGCACCGGCTACACCGGCGGCGCGATCCCGCTGACCTGGAAGAGCGTGGTCATCAACACCGAGAAGCTCGAGGCCATGACCGAGGTCGAGCACGTCGCGCTGCCCGGCCTGAGCGCGCCCGTGCCCACCATCTGGACCGAGGCTGGCGTGGTCACGCAGCGCGTGGCCGACGCGGCCGAGCGTGCGGGCTTCGTGTTCGCGGTCGACCCGACCTCCGCCGAGGCCTCGTGCGTCGGCGGTAACGTCGCCATGAACGCCGGCGGCAAGAAGGCCGTGCTCTGGGGCACGGCGCTGGACAACCTCGCCTCGTGGCGCATGGTCACGCCGCAGGCCGAATGGCTCGAAGTGACCCGCATCGGCCACAACCTGGGCAAGATCCACGACGCCGAGAGCGCCGTGTTCGAGCTGCAGTACTACGCCGCCGACGGCAAGACGAAACTGCGCACCGAGCGCCTGGACATTCCCGGCAAGACCTTCCGCAAGGAAGGCCTGGGCAAGGACGTGACCGACAAGTTCCTCTCGGGCCTGCCGGGCATCCAGAAAGAGGGCTGCGACGGCCTCATCACCAGCTGCCGCTGGGTGGTGCACAAGATGCCGGCGCACACGCGCACCGTGTGCCTCGAATTCTTCGGCAATGCGAAGGACGCCGTGCCCAGCATCGTCGAGATCAAGGACTTCATGTTCGCCGAGCAGAAGCGCTCGGGCGTGCTGCTGGCCGGCCTGGAGCACCTGGACGACCGCTACCTGAAGGCCGTGGGTTACGCCACCAAGTCGAAGAAGCATGGCGGCCTGCCCAAGATGGTGTTGTTCGGCGACATCGCGGGCGACGACGCCGACGCGGTGGCGCGTGTCACCTCCGAGGTGGTGCGCATCGCCAATTCGCGCAGCGGCGAAGGCTTCATTGCCATCAGCCCCGAGGCGCGCAAGAAGTTCTGGCTCGACCGCAAGCGCACGGCCGCCATCAGCAAGCACACCAACGCCTTCAAGATCAACGAAGACGTGGTGATCCCGCTGCCGCGCATGGCCGAGTACAGCGACGGCATCGAGCGCATCAACATCGAGCTGTCGCTGCAGAACAAGCTGGCGCTCACCGATGCGCTCGAAGCCTTCCTCACGCGCGGCAACCTGCCGCTGGGCAAGACCGACGACGCGCACGAGATTCCGGCGGCCGAGCTGCTGGAAGACCGCGTGGCGCAGGCCGTGGCGCTGGTGCACGAGGTGCGCGCGCTGTGGGCCGGCTGGCTGCAGAACGTCGACACGCTGTTCCCGCAGCTGCAGGACCACACGCTGCGCGCTAGCTGGAAGACCCAGCTGCGCCAGCCGCTGCAGGAGATTTTCTCGGGCGCCGAGTTCGGGCCGATCCTGGCCGAGTGCACCGCCATCCACAAGCAGGTGCTCAAGGGCCGCGTGTGGGTCGCGCTGCACATGCACGCGGGCGACGGCAACGTGCACACCAACCTGCCCGTCAACAGCGACAACTACGAGATGCTGCAGACCGCGCATGCCGCGGTGGTGCGCATCATGGCGCTGGCACGCAGCCTAGACGGCGTGATCTCGGGCGAGCACGGCATCGGCATCACCAAGCTCGAGTTCCTCACCGACGAAGAGCTGCGTCCGTTCACCGAATACAAGGCCCGGGTCGACCCCGAAGGCCGCTTCAACAAGGGCAAGCTGCTGCGCGCGCCCGCCGGGCAAGCGCAGACCCTGCACGCCGACCTGACCAATGCCTACACGCCGAGCTTCGGCCTCATGGGGCACGAGTCGCTGATCATGCAGCAGAGCGACATCGGCGCCATCGCCGACAGCGTCAAGGACTGCCTGCGCTGCGGCAAGTGCAAGCCGGTGTGCGCCACGCACGTGCCGCGCGCCAACCTGCTGTACAGCCCGCGCAACAAGATCCTCGCGACCTCGCTGCTGGTGGAGGCTTTCCTCTACGAGGAGCAGACCCGGCGCGGCATCAGCATCAAGCACTGGGAAGAGTTCGAGGACGTGGCCGACCACTGCACCGTGTGCCACAAGTGCCTCACGCCGTGCCCCGTGAAGATCGACTTCGGCGACGTGTCGATGAACATGCGCAACCTGCTGCGCAAGATGGGCCAGAAGAGCTTCCGCCCCGGCAACGCGGCCGCGATGTTCTTCCTGAACGCGACCAACCCGCAGACCATCAAGGCGGTGCGCGCGGGCATGGTGGGCATCGGCTTCAAGGCGCAGCGCATGGCCAACGACCTGCTGCGCGGCCTCGCGAAGAAGCAGACCGGCGCGCCGCCGGCCACGCTGGGGCCTGCGCCCATCAAGGAGCAGGTGATCCACTTCATCAACAAGAAGATGCCGGGCAACCTGCCGAAGAAGACGGCGCGCGCGCTGCTGGACATCGAGGATGCCGACTACGTGCCGATCATCCGCGACCCGAAGACGACCACCTCGGAAACCGAGGCGGTCTTCTACTTCCCGGGCTGCGGCTCGGAGCGGCTGTTCTCGCAGGTGGGCCTGGCCACGCAGGCGATGCTCTGGCACGCGGGCGTGCAGACGGTGCTGCCACCGGGCTACCTGTGCTGCGGCTACCCGCAGCGCGGCAGCGGCCAGTTCGACAAGGCCGAGAAGATGATCACGGACAACCGCGTGCTCTTCCACCGTGTCGCCAACACGCTCAACTACCTGGACATCAAGACGGTGGTGGTGAGCTGCGGCACCTGCTACGACCAGCTGCAGGGCTACCAGTTCGACAAGATCTTCCCGGGCTGCCGGATCATCGACATCCACGAGTACCTGCTCGAAAAGGGCATCACGCTGGCCGATGCGGGCGGTGGGGGCTACCTGTACCACGACCCCTGCCACTCGCCGATGAAGCAGCAGGACCCGATGAAGACCGTCAAGGCGCTGGTCGGCGACAACGTGCTCAAGAACGACCGCTGCTGCGGCGAGTCGGGCACGCTGGGTGTGTCGCGGCCCGACATCTCGACGCAGATCCGCTTCCGCAAGGAAGAAGAGCTGAAGAAGGGCGAGGCCGCGCTGCGCGATGCCGGCAAGGTCGGCGCGACCGACAACGTGAAGATCCTCACCAGCTGCCCGAGCTGCCTGCAAGGCCTCTCGCGCTACGGCAACGACCTGAACAACGGCCTGCTCGAAGCCGACTACATCGTGGTCGAGATGGCCAACAAGCTGCTCGGCGACGACTGGATGCCCAACTACGTGGCGGCCGCCAACCAGGGCGGGATCGAGCGGGTGCTGGTATGACGGCGGTGGCCGGTTGCCCGCTGTGCGACGCGCCCGGCGGGCGTGTCGTGTTCGAAGGCGCGAAGCTGCGTGTCATCCATGCGCAGGAAGAGGGCTTTCCGGCCTTCTACCGCGTGGTGTGGCGCGACCATGCGGCGGAGTTCTCCGACCTCGACGCGGCCGACCGCGTGCTGTGCATGGAGGCCGTGGTGCGCGTGGAGCAGTGCCTGCGCGACGCGCTGGCGCCCACCAAGCTCAACATCGCCGCGCTCGGCAACATGGTGGCGCACCTGCACTGGCACGTGATCGCGCGTTTCGACTGGGACAGCCATTTCCCCGGTTCGGTCTGGGCTGCCGTGCAGCGCACCGCGCCGGCCGAGCGGCTGGCCGCCGTTCAGGCGCTGCTGCCGCAGGCGGAGGCCGACATGGTCCGTCGGCTGGCGACGCTGGCCTGAGGCCTTCGTTTCTTCTTAGTTGGCCGCGGCGGTGCGCGTCGCGCTGCCTGCCTTGCGGTCCGCACAAGCCTGCTTGAATTCCGGCGTGGCGCGCGTTTCCTTCGAGAAGCGCTTCGAGGCCACGCTGCCATCCCTGCACACGCGATCGAGCTCGGCCTGCGCGCTCTTGTTGCCCGCATGTGCGGCGTGGGCCAGCAGGCGCACCGCGTGGAAGGGCAGTGCGCCCGAGCTGCCGGGTGACGCGGTTGCTGCAGTGGTCGTCGGCTGCGGTGTTGCTGCAGCCTTGACCGGCTCCGCAGGCAGCGTGCGCGCGGTGCCCGCAGAGGTCGGCATGCGCTCGACGGCGGTGAAGTCGCCGCTCTTGCCAGCGCGCTCGACCATCTGCCGGTAGCTGTCCATCATGAACGACGTGTCCTTGGGCGTGAGCTCCTTCACCGGCTTGGCAAGGTAGGCCGCCACCTCGGGCGGCAGCGCGGCGTTCACGGCGCTCAGTTCGTGCGCGCCGCCGAAGCCTCGTGAGCCGGCCTGGGCGGCGTGCGCGGCGTCGTCGCCCAGCGCCATCGCGCCCTTGGCGGCCACGCCCGTTGCTCCTTCGGCCGCCACCGCACCGGCGCCGACTGCTGCGCCCTTGCCCGCCACGCCGGCCGCCTTGCCGGCGGTCGCGGCCTTGCCTGCCGCCTTGCCGATCAGGCCCCAGAAGGCATGGGCCGGTGGGGCGAGGGCGGCGCCCGCGAGCGCGATGCAGAGGACGAGGGCGGCCCGGTTCGGACGCGACAGGAGGAGGGGAGAGCGTGTGCGTGACGGCATGCAGCGATGCTAAGCGCAGGCGGCCGGCACGCTGGCGCGCAGCGCGCGGCATACTGCGCGAGTCCTCTCCCTTTTCTCTTTTCTCTTCTTCCGAACGGATTCCCCATGGCAGGTTTGCAAGCCGGCGCGCCGACACCCCAATCGATCACCGTGCATGGCCAATCGCGCGTGCTCGAGGTCGGCTTCTCGGACGGCGCCACCTTCCGCATCCCCTTCGAACTGATGCGCATCTACTCGCCGTCGGCCGAGGTGCAGGGCCACGGCCCGGGGCAGGAGGTGCTGCAGACCGGCAAGCGCGACGTCGACCTGGTCGGGCTCGAGCCGGTGGGCAACTACGCGGTGCAGCCGGCCTTCAGCGATGGCCACAACTCCGGCATCTACACCTGGAGCCTGCTCTATGACCTGGGCGCGCGGCAGGCCGAGCTGTGGGCCGATTACGAGCGGCGCCTGGCCGCAGCGGGCGTGGACCGCGACGCTCCTATGGCCGACAAGGGCGGCCACGCCTGCAGCAGCCACTGAGTGCCGCGGGAACCGAGGGTAAACATACCCTGTTGCTATTGAAAAGATAGCCTTACACACAGCAAAGACGCGCGTTGCGGCGGCCCTCCGTTGGAGGAAAAAGCAACAAATGTCCGCCGTGCCCGCGGGGTCGTCGCCTTGAAGGAATGCCTTCCGGCCTAACATCCAGCGCATGAGTACAACCCACTTCGGCTTCGAGAAAGTCGACGAAAGCGAGAAGGCGCAACGCGTTCGCGGCGTCTTCGACTCGGTGGCCTCGCGCTACGACATCATGAACGACCTGATGTCGGCCGGACTGCACCGGGCCTGGAAGGCCTATACCGTGATGGTCGCGAACGTGGGCGAAGGCTCGCGCGTGCTCGACATCGCGGGCGGCACCGGCGACCTCGCGCTCGCCTTCTCGAAGAAGGTCGGCGCCACCGGCCAGGTGGTTCACACCGACATCAACGAAGCCATGCTGCGCACCGGCCGCAACCGCCTGCTCGACGCCGGCGTGGTGCTGCCCACCACGGTCTGCGACGCCGAGAAGCTGCCCTTTCCCGACGACCACTTCGACGTGGTCACCGTGGCCTTCGGCCTGCGCAACATGACGCACAAGGATGTTGCCCTCAAGGAAATGAACCGCGTGCTCAAGCCGCGCGGCAAGCTGCTGGTGCTCGAGTTCTCGAAGGTCGCCAAGCCGCTCACGAAGGCCTACGACTGGTATTCGTTCAACGTGCTGCCGCGCCTGGGAAAGCTCGTGGCCGGCGACGATGCGAGCTACCGCTACCTGGCCGAATCGATCCGGATGCATCCCTCGCAGGAGGAGCTCAAGACCCTCATGAAAGAGGGCGGTTTCGGACATGTGGACTATCACAACATGACGGGGGGAATTGCAGCCCTCCATGTTGGAATCAAGTGTTGATCACGATGACGACGCGAATTTTTCGCTCAAGAGGAGACGGCATGAAGAGTTTGGGTTCTTTGTTCTTGGCAGCAGCACTGGTGCTGGTGAGCGTTCAGGCGGAAGCTGCTCGCATGGGTGGCGGCAAGTCCGTCGGTCGCCAGTCGTCCAACGTGACGCAGCGCCAGGCCACGCAGCCCGCGGCCCCCGCGCAGCAGAACGCGACCAATGCGGCGCCCAAGCCCGCAACGCCCGCCGCCGCTGCACCGAAGCGTCCATGGGGCGCGATGCTCGGTGGTCTCGCCGCCGGCCTGGGCCTGGCATGGCTCGCGAATTCGCTGGGCCTGGGTGCCGGCTTCGCCAACATCCTGCTGATCGCGCTGCTGGCTTTTGCCGCGCTCGCGGTGTGGCGCATCTTCAAGGCGCGCTCGGCCGCGTCGTCGGGCAACGCCAACCGCCAGGGCGCTTTCGCCTTCCAGGGCGCCGGCAGCCCTGCCGATGCACGCGCACCGGCACAGTACAGCCCGGCCAACGTGGGCAACGATGCCTCGGCAAGGCCGTGGGAGCGCAACGCCAGCGCCTTCGACGCCGCGCCGGCATCGCACGGCAGTAGCCTGTCGGCCGCGGGTGCCGCAGCCGGCGGCAGCATGATCGGTTCGGCACTGGCCGGCTCGCAGTCCTGGGGCATCCCCGCGGGCTTCGATGCCGACGGCTTCCTGACCGCCGCCAAGCGCAACTTCGTGACCCTGCAAGATGCCTGGGACCGCGCCGACGTGTCGATGCTGCGTTCCATGATGACCGACAGCATGGTCGAAGAGATCCGCACGCAGCTGGCCGATCGCGCCAGCCACACGGGCGGTGCGCTCAACAAGACCGAGGTCGTGATGCTCGACGCCAAGCTGCTGGGCATCGAAGAGCTGCCCGACGCCTACATGGCGAGCGTGGAGTTCTCCGGCATGATCCGCGAAGACGCCTCGGCGGGCCCGGCCCCGTTCCGCGAAGTCTGGAACATGACCAAGACCGGCAGCGCTGGCTGGCTCGTCGCAGGCGTGCAAGCGCTGCAGTGACAAAAACCTGAGCCACGGCCATCACCCGGCCGTAGCACTGACGGGATAATGGGGACCATGGCTACACCATCGTCCCCTTTTTCTTTGCTCGGCGACCTGTTCAACCGCATCGGCGAACGCCTGCAACCGCCGGCCTGGGCCGTCCACGAGATCCAGCACCGCGCGGTCCTGTTCCTGAACCACGTGCTGCAGCAGGAGCCCGAAGCGCAGCAGCGGCTGCTGCGCCAGCAGGGCAGGGTGGTGCGCTTCCAGTGGCGCTTCGTGACGATGGAACTGGTGGCCACGCCGGCGGGCCTGCTCGACCTGGCACCTGCCGGCTCCACGCCCGAACTCACGCTCACCGTGATCGATGACTCCCCCTTCGACATCGCCCGCGCCACGCTTCGCGGCGACAAGCCTTCCGTGCAGATCGTCGGCGACGTGCAACTCGCGGCCGAGGTCAACTGGCTGGTCGACCACGTGCGCTGGGACGTCGAGGACGACCTGGCCCGCGTGATCGGCGACGTGCCCGCGCACACGCTGGGCAACGGCGTGCGGCGCGTGGTCGGCGCGCTGCGCCAGTTCGTCGGCGACCGCTCGGCCCGTGCCGGCGGTGCGGCGGGCCACGCCGAATGAGTCGCTTCTATCGCGGCCTGTTCATCGTCTGGGTCGCACTGCGCTATGGCCTGGACGAGCTCGTGCTCACGAGCTTCCAGAAGCCCTGGCTGCGCGTGGTGGCGCGCATCGTCTCGATCGGACGCAACCTCGACGCGCCGCGCGGCCAGCGCCTGCGCGAGGCGCTGGAGCGGCTGGGCCCCATCTTCGTGAAGTTCGGCCAGGTGCTGTCCACGCGGCGCGACCTGCTGCCGCCCGACATCGCCGACGAGCTCGCCTTCCTGCAGGACCGTGTGCCGCCGTTCCCCTCGGCGGTGGCCATTGCGACCATCGAGCGCGCCTTCCGCCGTCCGGTGAGCGACGTGTTCGTGCAGTTCGACGAAACACCCATCGCCAGCGCGTCGATCGCCCAGGTGCACTTCGCGACCATCCGTACCAACCAGGGCGAGATCCGCGACGTAGCGGTGAAGGTGCTGCGCCCCAACATGCGCGGCGTGATCGAGAAAGACCTCGCGCTCATGGCCATGATGGCCGGCTGGATCGAAGGCCTCTCGGCCGATGGCAAGCGCCTGAAGCCGCGCGAGGTGGTCGGCGAGTTCGACAAGTACCTGCACGACGAGCTCGACCTCGTGCGCGAGGCGGCCAATGCCGCGCAGCTGCGCCGCAACATGGCCTCGCTCGACCTGGTGCTGATCCCCGAGATGTTCTGGGACTTCTGCCACCCCGAGGTGATGGTGATGGAGCGCATGAACGGCGTGCCCATTGCCCAGCTCGACAAGCTGCGCGCGGCCGGCGTCGACATTCCCAAGCTCGCGCGCGACGGCGTGACGATCTTCTTCACGCAGGTGTTCCGCGACGGTTTCTTCCACGCCGACATGCACCCGGGCAACATCCAGGTGAGCCTGACGCCCGAGACCTTCGGGCGCTACATCTCGCTCGACTTCGGCATCATCGGCACGCTCACCGAGTCCGACAAGGAATACCTTGCGCAGAACTTCGCGGCTTTCTTCCGGCGCGACTACAAGCGCGTGGCCGAGCTGCACCTGGAGAGCGGCTGGGTGCCGCAGGGCACGCGCATCGACGAGCTCGAGGCGGCGATCCGCACCGTGTGCGAGCCGTACTTCGACCGGCCGCTGAAGGAGATTTCGCTGGGCATGGTGCTGATGCGCCTGTTCCAGACCTCGCGCCGCTTCCACGTCGAGATCCAGCCGCAGCTGGTGCTGCTGCAGAAGACCCTGCTGAACATCGAGGGCCTGGGCCGCAGCATCGACCCCGAGCTCGACCTCTGGGCCACGGCCAAGCCCTTCCTCGAGAAGTGGATGATCGACCAGATCGGGCCGAAGAAGCTGTTCCAGCAGCTGCGCGCCGAGGCGCCGCGCTACGCGAAATTGCTGCCGCAATTGCCGCGTTTGCTGCACGATTTCCTGGAAAATCGGCCGCCCGATCACCGCCGCGAGTTGCAGGAGCTGCTGGCCGCGCAGAAGCGCACCAACCGGCTGCTGCAGGCCATCCTCTATGGCGGCATCGGATTCGTCCTGGGGTTGCTCGCCATGCAAGTGCTGGTGCGCGTGCGTTTGTTCTAGAGGCTGGAGGAGTTTCGCCGTGTTGTTGACGCTGGTCATCGTCTATCTGCTGGTCACCATCGCCATCGGCCTGTATGCGGCCAAACGGGTGAAGAACACCACCGACTTCGCGATCGCGGGGCGGCACCTGCCGCTGTTCATGATCATCACGACCACCTTCGCGACCTGGTTCGGGTCCGAGACGGTGCTCGGCATTCCGGCCAAGTTCATCGAGGGCGGCCTGAGCGGCGTGGTCGAAGACCCGTTCGGCGCGGGCACCTGCCTGATCCTGGTGGGCCTGTTCTTCGCGGGCAAGCTGTACCGCATGACGCTCTTGACCATCAGCGACTACTACCGCGAGCGCTACGGCCGCAGCGTGGAAGTGGCCTGCTCGCTGATCATCATGCTGAGCTACCTGGGCTGGGTGTCGGCGCAGGTCACGGCGCTGGGGCTGGTGTTCAACGTGCTGTCGGCCGGCGCCATCAGCATCCCGCTGGGCATGGTGATCGGCGTGGTCTCGATCCTGGCCTACACGCTGTTCGGCGGCATGTGGTCGGTGGCCGTGACCGACTTCATCCAGATGATCATCCTGGTCGTCGGCCTCGCGGTCATCGCGATGTTCGCGGGCGACATGGCCGGCGGCGCCGACAAGGTGGTGGCCTTCGCGGTCAGCAAGGACCTCTTTAAGTTCTGGCCCGAGCCCAACTGGCACGACATGGTGTTCTTCTTTGCCGCGGCCATCACGATGATGCTGGGCTCCATTCCGCAGCAGGACGTGTTCCAGCGCGTGATGTCGGCCAACAGCGTCAAGGCCGCGACCCGCGGGCCGGTCATCGGCGGCGTGGCCTACATCCTGTTCGCCTTCGTGCCGATGTTCCTGGTGGCCAGCGCGCTGCTCATCATGCCGGAGGAGGTGGCCGTGCTGCTGAAGGAGGATCCGCAGAAGGTGCTGCCCACGCTGGTGCTGCAGAAGATGCCCTTCGTGATGCAGGTGCTGTTCTTCGGCGCGCTGCTGTCGGCCATCAAGTCGACCGCCTCGGCCACCTTGCTGGCGCCCAGCGTCACCTTCACCGAGAACATCTGGCGCCAGTTCCGTCCCGCCGGCACCGACCGCGAGAACCTGATGACCATGCGCATCACGGTGCTGCTGTTCAGCGCCGCCGTGCTGGCCTACGCGATCCGCATGCAGGGCACGCCGATCTACGAGCTGGTGTCGGGCGCCTACCAGGTGCCGCTGGTCGGGGCCTTCGTGCCGCTGGTGTGTGGCCTGTACTGGCGCCGCGCCACCACCCAGGGCGCCATCGCCTCGATCGTGGGGGGCATCGGCGTCTGGCTGCTGTTCATGGCGATGCCCTGGGGTACCGCCTTCCCGGCCCAGCTGGCGGGCGTGCTGTCCTCGTTCGCGGGCATGGTCATCGGCTCGCTGCTGCCGCAATGGATAGCGAACACTCACACGCCGCACCGCCTCCTGGCGACCGAGCCGGCCTGACGGCGGGCTGGACCGCGCCCCCACGGCCCCTGCGGGCGGGGGCGCCCCTATAATCGAGGGCTTTGCGAGCGGCAGCTGCGTCGCTCATTCCCACCCCGATTTCCCATGCCCATTTACGCCTACAAGTGCAGTTCCTGCGGCTTTGCCAAGGACGTTCTGCAGAAGATGTCGGACACGCCGCTCTCGGTGTGCCCGGAATGCGGTGCGAGCGCATTTGAAAAGCAGGTCACGGCCGCCGGCTTCCAGCTCAAGGGCTCGGGCTGGTACGTGACCGACTTCCGCGAGGGCGGCGGCAAGAAGTCCGAGGCCGCCACCGCGCCCGCTGCGTCCGGCGACGGTGCCAAGTCGGCCGACGCTTCTTCTTCGTCCCCCGCCTCCAGCCCCGCACCGGCGCCCGCTCCCGCGCCGGCCCCCGCTGCAACGGCTGCCGCCAAGAGCGGCGACTGACGGAACCCTCTCCCATGTCCGCCCTGCGCAAATGGTTGTTCTCCGGCTTGCTGGTGATCGTTCCGCTGTTCATCACCCTGGCGGTGCTGAAGTGGATCATCGACACGCTCGACCAGACGCTGTGGGTGCTGCCGGGCGCATGGCAGCGCTGGCTCTACGACAACAACATCCGCGGGCTCGGTGTGCTGCTCACGCTGGCCATCCTGCTGGTGGTCGGTGCCATTGCGAGCAACTTCGTCGGCAAGCGCCTGCTCGGCTGGGGCGACGCCGTGGTGCGCCGCATTCCGGTCGTGCGCTCGATCTACTCGAGCGTCAAGCAGGTGTCGGACACGCTGTTCTCCGAGAACGGCAACGCATTCCGCACGGCAGTGCTGATCCAGTGGCCGCGCGAGAGCGTGTGGACCATTGCCTTCGTGACCGGCGCGCCGGGCAACGAGGTGGCCGAGTACCTGGGCAGCGAGGAATTCCTCAGCGTCTACGTGCCGACCACGCCCAACCCCACGGGCGGCTACTTCGTCATGCTCAAGCGCAGTGACTGCGTCGAACTGAAGATGAGCGTGGACGAAGCGCTCAAGTACATCGTCTCGATGGGCGTGGTCGTTCCAGGCGGCCCCTCCTCGGTGGCGATCAAGCCATCCAACTCATAAAAACGAACGCGCCACGACGGCGCCGGAAGTCATCTCTATGGCCATGCGTACTCACTATTGCGGTCTTGTGACCGAAGCCCTGTTGGGCCAGACCGTCACCCTGTGCGGGTGGGTCAACCGTCGCCGCGACCACGGCGGCGTGATCTTCATCGACGTGCGCGACCGCGAAGGCTACGTGCAGGTGGTGTGCGACCCCGACCGCGCCTCGACCTTTGCCGTGGCCGAGAACCTGCGCAACGAGTTCTGCGTGCAGATCACCGGCCTGGTGCGCGCGCGCCCCGAAGGCACGACCAACGACAGCCTCAAGAGCGGCAAGATCGAAGTGCTGTGCCACGAACTGAAGGTGCTGAACCCCTCGGTCACGCCCCCGTTCCTGCTGGACGACGACAACCTCTCGGAAACCACCCGCCTCACGCACCGCGTGCTCGACCTGCGCCGCCCGGCCATGCAGCGCAACATGATGCTGCGCTACAAGGTGACGATGGAAACGCGCAAGTTCCTCGATGCCAACGGCTTCATCGACATCGAGACGCCGATGCTCGGCAAGTCCACGCCCGAAGGCGCGCGCGACTACCTCGTGCCCAGCCGCGTGCACGACGGCAGCTTCTTCGCGCTGCCGCAGTCGCCCCAGCTCTTCAAGCAGCTGCTGATGGTGGCCGGCTACGACCGCTACTACCAGATCGTGAAGTGCTTCCGCGACGAAGACCTGCGCGCCGACCGCCAGCCTGAATTCACGCAGATCGACATCGAGACCTCGTTCCTCGCCGAAGAGGAAATCCGCGAGATGTTCGAAGGCATGATCCGCAACGTGTTCCGCAACGCCGCGGACATCGACCTGCCGGTGTTCCCGACCATGAGCTACGCCGACGCGATGTTCAAGTACGGCTCGGACAAGCCCGACCTGCGCGTGAAGCTCGAGTTCACCGAACTCACCGAGCTGATGAAGCGCGTCGAGTTCAAGGTGTTCTCCAACGCCGCCACCATGGCCGGCGGCCGCGTCGTCGCACTGCGTGTGCCCGGCGGCGGTGCCGAAGGCGGCCTGTCGCGCGGCGAGATCGATGCGTACCAGGAATTCGTGAAGATCTACGGCGCCAAGGGCCTGGCCTACATCAAGGTCAACGACGCTGCTGCCGGCCGCGAAGGCCTGCAGAGCCCGATCGTCAAGAACCTCGACGACGCCACGCTGGCCGAGATCATCGCCCGCACGGGCGCCCGCAACGGCGACATCCTGTTCTTCGGCGCCGACAAGGAAAAGGTCGTCAACGACGCCATCGGCGCGCTGCGTGTGAAGATCGGCCACAGCGCCTTCGGCAAGAAGGCGGGCCTGTTCGACGACCGCTGGGCACCGCTGTGGGTGGTCGACTTCCCGATGTTCGAGTTCGACGAGGAAGGCCAGCGCTGGAGCGCCGTGCACCACCCGTTCACCGCACCGAAGGACGGCCATGAAGACCTCATGGACACCGCGCCCGAGAAGTGCATCGCCAAGGCCTACGACATGGTGCTCAACGGCATCGAGATGGGCGGCGGTTCGGTGCGTATCCACCGCGAGGAAGTGCAGAGCAAGGTATTCCGCGCGCTCAAGATCAGCGCCGAGGACGCGCAGCTCAAGTTCGGCTTCCTGCTGGACGCGCTGCAGTACGGCGCCCCGCCGCACGGCGGCATCGCCATCGGCCTGGACCGCCTGGTCATGCTCATGACCGGCGCTGAGTCGATCCGCGACGTGATCGCCTTCCCCAAGACCCAGCGCGCGCAAGACCTGCTGACGCAGGCGCCGAGCCCGGTCGACGAGAAGCAGCTGCGCGAACTGCACATCAAGCTGCGCAACACGCCGCAAGCGGCTGCCTGAGGCCGGTTGGCGCGGCCGGGGTGATTGGCTAAAATGGCTAATCACTCCCCGGAGCCCACCATGCAGATCACTGCCACCGAAGCCAAGAACCGATTCGGCTACTACCTCAGCCAGGCCGAGCGCGAGCCGGTGCATGTGATGAAGAACGACCGCGTGGCGGTCGTTCTTGTTTCTGCGGCGCGTTTTGCGGAACTCGAGGCGCTGGAGAAGCAGAAGTCGATGGCGCAGCGCAAGCGCGAGTTCAACGAGGAATACAAGGACTGGATTGCCGCGCAGAACGAGCTGGTCGAGACGCACGGTGTCTTCGGCGAAAACTTTCGCCCCTGGTAGGCACCCGTGGCGCAATTCGACATCTACGCCAATCCCGACAAGGCCCAGCGCGCTGCATTTCCGTGGTGCGTCGACATGCAAAGCGACCTGCTCGGCGTGTTGCCGACGCGCTTGGTCATGCCGCTGACCACCCAGAAGTACCTGCCGGCCAAGGCGCCGCGTCGGCTGTGTCCCCCCGTCCAATGGGACGGCGAGACCTTCTTTGCGCTGCCTCAGATGACCTCGCCTTTCCGGGTGAAGGACCTGGGTACCGCAAAAGGCAATGTGCGCATCGCTTCGAATGACCTGGTGGCTGCGCTCGACGCGATCATCAGCGGCGTCTGACCGAAGACTGCCGTGAAGCCTTTCAAGATCCCCGAGTCGGCGCTGGTCGTGATCCACACGCCCGCGCTCGACGTGCTGCTGATCCGGCGCGCCGATGCCCACGAGTTCTGGCAATCGGTCACCGGCAGCAAGGACGCCCTCGACGAGCCGTTGGCGCTCACCGCGGCGCGCGAGGTGGCCGAGGAAACCGGCATCCAGTGCGGCGAGGGCAGCGCCCTGGCGTCGCAACTGGTCGATTGGCAGCTGCGCAACGTCTACGAGATCTACCCCGGCTGGCGCGCGCGCTACGAACCCGGCGTCACCCACAACACCGAGCACCTGTTCGGCCTGTGCGTGCCCGAGCGCCTGACACCCGTGCTCGACCCGCGCGAGCACACCGACTGGCAATGGCTGCCGTACCACGAGGCGGCGGACGCCTGCTTTTCCCCGTCGAACGCCGAAGCCATTCTGTTGCTGCCAGAATTTGTGCGATGAACCCACCGGCCGCCGCAGCAGCAGCAACGCAGAACCTCCGGGTCGCGACCTACAACATCCACAAGGGTGTGCAGGGGATCGGGCCGGCGCGTCGGCTCGAAATCCACAACCTGGGCCACGCCATCGAGCAGCTCGATGCCGACATCGTCTGCCTGCAGGAAGTGCGCAAGATGAATCGCCAGGCCGCCGCCCGTTTTCCGCGCTGGCCCGAGCTGCCGCAGGCCGACTTTCTGGCGCCCGAGGGCTACACGGCCGTCTACGAGACCAACGCCGTCACGCGCCACGGCGAGCACGGCAACGCGCTGCTCACGCGCTGGCCGGTGATCCGCACCAGCCACCAGGACATCTCCGACCACCGCTTCGAACAACGCGGCCTGCTGCATGCCGTGATCGACGTCGAAGGGCGCCGGGTGCACGCCATCGTGGTGCACCTGGGGCTCATCAAGGGCAGTCGCGTGCGGCAGGTGGCCCGGCTGCGCGAGTTCATCGAGCGCGAGGTGCCGGCCGACGAGGCCGTGGTGGTGGCCGGCGATTTCAACGACTGGGGCGCGCGCATGCGCTACGCCATGAACGCCATGGGCCTGCGCGACACCAGCGACCTGCGCGGCCCGCGCACGCTCACATATCCGTCGCGCCTGCCCGTGACGCAGCTCGATTTCGTCTACGGCCGCCAGCTCGAACCGCTGGCCTGCAATGTGCCGCGCGGCCCCATCTGGGCCCGCATGTCCGACCACCTTCCGCTGGTAGCCGACTTCGCGCTGGCCTGAGCTCGCCCCCAGGCTTCGCGCACTGCGTGTCGCTTCTCCCACCCCCTGCCGGGGGCGACACCAGCGGCCCAGCCAAGCCGGTTCCGCGATGTTTCCCCTCTGGCGGTGCTGAAAAAGGGTTCACTGATACCATCTGCGGATGCTGAGGAAAACCGACGTCGAACCGCTTCCCGATCGAAAAGACGATGACGAGGGCACCCCCGTCTCCGTCAAGATCCGCGAGCGACTGAATGCAGCGCGCAAGCGTTTCAACGCCAACGACAACATCGCCGAGTTCATCCAGCCGGGCGAACTGGAGTCGCTGCTCGACGAGGTCGAGGTCAAGATGAAGGGCGTGCTCGAGAGCCTGGTGATCGACGTCGAGAACGACCACAACACCGACAACACCGCGCGCCGCGTGGCCAAGATGTACCTCAACGAGGTGTTCCGCGGCCGCTATGTGCCGGCACCTCCGCTCACCGAGTTTCCCAACGCCGAGCACCTGAACGAGCTGATGATCGTCGGCCCGATCACCGTGCGCAGCGCCTGCTCGCACCACTTCTGCCCGATCATCGGCAAGCTGTGGATCGGCGTGATGCCCAACGAGCACACGAACGTGATCGGCCTGTCGAAGTACGCGCGCTTGGCCGAATGGGTCATGGGCCGTCCGCAGATCCAGGAAGAAGCCGTGGTGCAGCTGGCCGACCTGATCCAGGAAAAGACGCAGCCCGACGGCCTCGCACTGGTCATGGAGGCCGAGCACTTCTGCATGGCCTGGCGCGGCGTGAAGGAAATGGACAGCAAGATGATCAACTCCGTCATGCGCGGCGTGTTCCTGAAAGACCCGAGCCTGCGTCGCGAATTCCTCTCCCTCCTGCCACGAAAGAGCTGAGCCATGCTGGTCCGACTTCTCTATGCCAGTCGCGCCGTCGATACCAGCCCCGAGGCCATCGAGGCGATCCTCGCGAAATCGCGCACGCACAACCCGGCCTGCGGCATCACGGGCATCCTCTGCTACGGCGCCGGCACCTTCCTACAGGCGATCGAGGGTGGGCGCGACGCCATCAGCGATCTCTACGGCCACATCCAGCGCGATCCGCGCCACAAGGACGTGGTGCTGCTGCACTACGAAGAAATCTCAGAGCGCCGTTTCGGCGGCTGGACGATGGGGCAGGTCAACCTCTCCAAGCTCAACGCCTCGACGCTGCTCAAGTACTCCGAGAAGCCCGAGCTCGACCCGTACAAGGTCTCGGGCAAGGTCTCGCTCGCGCTGCTCGAAGAACTGATGGCCACCGCGGCCATCGTCGGCCGCCACTGATCCCGGTTCCGCCGGGGTGCCGCTCTCTGCCTTTGCGCTGATCCTGCTGGCCGGGGTCATTCACGCCAGCTGGAACATCGCCGCCAAGAAGGCGAACGGCGATTCGCGCTTCGCGTTCCAGAGCGGCGTGTTCATGGCCGTGGTGTGGGCGCCCGTGGGCATCACGCTCGGCTGGAGCGTCGTGCCGACCTGGGGCACGAAGGAATGGGCCTTTATCGTGCTGAGCGGCGTGCTGCACGTCTTCTATTACGTCGTGCTGTTGCGCGGCTACCGCAAGTCGGACCTCACGGTGGTCTACCCGCTGGCGCGCGGCTCGGGGCCGCTGCTGTCGTCGCTGGTGGCGATCCTGTTCCTGGGCGAGAAGATCAGCCTCGTCGGTGTGGCCGGCATCTTCGGTGTGGTGCTCGGCGTGTTCCTGGTGGCTGGCGGCCCGCGCCTCTTTCACAAGAAGCATGACCCGGTGCAGCGCGAACGCGTGCACAAGGGCATGCGCTACGGCGTGCTGACCGGCGCCTTCATCGCGGCCTACACGGTCACCGACAGCTATGCCGTCAAGTTCCTCGCGATGTCGCCGATCCTGCTCGACTACATGAGCAACTTCGTGCGCCTCGTGCTGCTGCTGCCCGCCGCGCTGCAGGACCGCGCGACCACCGTGCGCATGTGGCGTGAACAGTGGAAGTACGCGCTGCTGGTGGCAGCGATCAGCCCCGTCTCATACGTGCTGGTGCTGTACGCGGTGCAGCAGGCGCCCATCTCGCACGTCGCGCCGGCGCGCGAGGTGTCGATGCTGTTCGCCGCGCTGATCGGCGGGCACCTGCTGCGCGAAGGCGACCGCATGCTGCGGCTGCTGGGTGCGCTGTTCATCGCGGCCGGCGTGATCGCGCTCGCACTGGGTTGACCGAAGGCGGGCGATGCTCTTCGGCTGCGATTTCTCGAGCGCACCGACCGCCCGCAAACCCATCGTCGTGGCCGTCGGCGAGAGCGCAGGCCCGGACGCCGTCGCGCTGACCGGCCTGCACCGTTTCGCCACGCTCGACGCCTGGGGCCGGTGGCTCGACAGCAGCACGCCCGCCTGGGTCGGCGGTTTCGACTTTCCCTTCGGCCTGCCGCGCGAACTGGTCGAGCACCTGCAGTGGCCGACCGCGTGGGCCGCGCTGATCGCTCACTACGCCGGCCTGAGCCGCACCGAGATCCGCGACACCTTCGCCGCCTTCTGCGCGGCGCGTCCGGTCGGCGGCAAGTTCGCGCACCGTGCGACCGATGCGCCGGCCGGCTCGAGCCCGTCGATGAAATGGGTGAATCCGCCCGTCGCCTACATGCTGCATGCCGGCGTGCCGCGCCTCCTTGCCGCCGGCGCCACCTTGCCGGGCCTGCACACGGGCACGCACAACGAGCGCATCGCGCTGGAGGCCTATCCCGGCCTGCTGGCCCGCGAGCTGATCGGCCGGCGCAGCTACAAGAGCGACGACCTCGCGCGCCAGTCGCCCGAACGCGAAGCCGCGCGCGCCGACCTGCTGGCCGCGCTCGAGGCCGGACGCTCGCGGCTCGGCCTGCGCCTCCAACTCACGGCCGCGCAAAGCGACGGGCTGCGCGCCGACGCCAAGGGCGACGAACTCGACGCGGTGCTGTGCCTGCTGCAGGCCGCCTGGGCCCGCCAGCGCGCCGGCAGCCCCGGTCCGGGCTACGGATTGCCGGGGTCCATGGACCCGCTCGAAGGCTGGATCGTCAGCGCCTGAGCCGCCTGCCGTTGCTTGCTTGTCCTACAGCGCTTCGGGCCTGCGGCGACACCCGGGCGCGGGCGGTGGGGACTAGATTGACTGGCGTGGACCAAGCCGGTCCATGCACCCATTTCCGACCGCAGGAGGATTCCCATGACAACGTCGAACCGTTCCCTCGCTCCCTTTGCCACCTCGCGCACCTGGCTCGCCGTGCTCGCCGCCGGCGCCGCGCTGACCCTGGCCGCCTGCGACAAGCCGGGCAACCAGACCGCCGGCGAGAAGCTCGACAGCGCCGTCGCCAAGACCGAGCAGGCGGCCTCCGATGCCAAAGCCAAGACCGAACAGGCCGCGGCCGACGCCAAGACCGGCATGGCCGGCGCCACGGCCGATGTGAAGGAAGCCGCCAAGGACGCCACCGCCGCCGTCACCGCCACGGTCGACGATGCCGCGATCACCGCCTCGGTTTCGGCCGGCCTGGCCAAGGACCCGGACCTGAGCGCGATCAAGATCGACGTCGACACCAAGGGCGGGGCCGTGAGCCTCAAGGGCCCGGCACCGACGGCCGCCGCCAAGTCGCGCGCCGAGGAGATCGCCAAGGCCGTGCAGGGCGTGAAGTCGGTGAACAACCAGCTCGAAGTGAAGGGCTGACCGGCCCTTTCCCCGCGCCCAGCAAAAAGCCCGGTTCGACCGGGCTTTTTGCTTTTTCTTGTCTGCGTGCAGCACGCGTTGGTGTGACGTCAGGGCGGGTCTTGACGAGGCGGCCGCGCAGGCTTCTGCAGCAGCGTGTTGACCAGGTCGGCCACGTCGGAGGTCTTGAGCACCGCCGCGATCACGGCCGTGGCCGAGAGCAGCCGCCAGGGCCGCACGAGCACCAGCAGCGAGCCCGTGGCGGCCGCGGCGGCCATGAGCTTGACGGGCTCGGTGCGGGCGTAGTGTTCGAGCAGGGGGCGGGCCAACTGGCCGGCCGCGTGCGCGGGATGGCGACGCCACCAGCGCTGCACCACGCCGCGCGCCATCGCGCTCCAGACATTGTGGCGGCGCCCCGGCGAGGCGTGCGGCGCATCGCCGGCGTCGGTGTCGCCGGCAGCCAAGGCGCGATGGGGCGCCGGAGCGTCGGGCTCGCCGCCGTTCAGTTGCCGCACGAGCGCGCGGCGCGAGAGGGCCAGCCGCTGTTGCGGCGTGAGTTGCGCTGCGGCAGGGCGGCGGGAATCAAGGCTGCTCATGGCGGGCTCCGGCGGCATGCAGCGCGTCGAGGTCCGCGGCCAGCTGGGCGCGCAGATCGTCGAAGCCGTAGTTCGGACTCGGGCGGGTGGCGATCCAGGTGCAGATCGCCGCGATCACCACCGCGACGGCGGGCACGGCCACCAGCACCCAGTGGAAGCTGCCGTGCAGCACGCCGAGCAGCACGGCCACGCCGATCAGCCCGAGGGCGAGCACGGCGGTGGCCACTGCCAGAACGCCCGCGACCAGTCGGGCAACCAGGCCGCGTCCTGCCACGGCACTCTCCTGCCGGACAAGGGCTGCGTAGTTGGCGATGTGATCGGCAATGAGCTCCGGGTGCCCGAGCACCGTCGAGAAGATCGGATGAAGCATGTGCGAGGGTGGTCGGGTGGGGTCGGTCGGTCAGTGGCGATGCAACAGCGGATCAGTAGTCGTCGCGGCTGCGGCGGCTGGCCAGCACGATCAGCGCCGTGATGGCGGCGCCGGCAGCGGCGGCCAGCAGCACCGAGCGCACGGGCTGGTCGGAGATGTAGCGGCCTGTCACGTCGGCGGCCTGTTCGATGCGGCGTTGGGCGCGGGCGCTGGTGGTCGAGGCGGCGTCGAGGCCGCGTTGCACAGCTTGCTGCACGCGTGCGGCCAACTGCTCGACGCCCGGTTCGGCGTCGCGGCGCAGTTCGCGGACCTTTTCACCCGCCGCATTCACCGCGTTCTGAGCGTAGGCGCGGGTGGTTTCGGCCGCTTCGTGAGCGGTCTGGCGCGCATCGTCGGCGAGTTGCGAAGGGGTCTTGGTCGTGTTCATGGGAGAGTCCTTTCCGGGAAGATGAAATGCGGGAGCCTATGGATCGTAACTACGCTACTTGCGTCGTAGCAAGCCGGCCAGGAAGCTGGCGATGGCGAGCACGGCAAAGATGATGAAAAGGACCTTGGCGATCCCCACCGCGCTGGCGGCGATGCCACCGAAGCCGAACACGGCTGCGATGAGTGCGATGACCAGAAATACCACGGCGTAGTGCAGCATGCGGAACTCCTTCGAGGCTTCCCTCTTTGTGGTTTGAAACCATGCATCCGGGCGCATCGCTGAAGACGCGACCCGGTGCCGGATGACACAGGACCCACCTTAAGGGCAGGGCCGCATCGGCCCTGTCAGCGACCGGGGCGGGGGTGCGTAGGAGGCGACCGAGTCGCCGCAGGCCCGGGGCGTGAAGAAATGCCAGCGCCTGCGTCAGGCGCCGCGCGACGCGGGGGTGTCGGGGCTCGCCGGCGTGCCGGCCTGCGGCGCCGGCTTCACCACCGGCAGCATCGCGGTGAGCCGCGTACCCTGGCCGGGCGCCGAGGTGATGGTGAGCTTGCCGCGCGCCGCCTCGACCCGGTGGCGCATGCCCGCCAGGCCGTGCGTCGACGGGCGCATGCGCTGCGCGTCGAAGCCCTTGCCGTTGTCGGCCACCTCCACGATCACGTGGTTGGCGTAGTTCTTCAGCACGATGGTGGCTTCGCTGGCCTCGGCGTACTTGCCGATGTTGGTCAGGCTCTCCTGCACCATGCGGTAGATCGTGAGCTGGCGCGACTCGTCCATGGTCACCGGTTCCAGCGCCATCTCGATCTCCAGCCCCGAGCGCTCCCCGAACTCGCGCCCCAGGATTTCCAGCGAGGCGACCAGCCCGAGGTTGGAGAGCGACGAAGGCCGCAGGTCCTCGATGATGCGGCGCTTCAGCGCGATGCCGCTGTTGAGCAGCTCGGTCAGATGCTGCAGCCGCTGGATCGCGTCGGGCGAGTCGGCCAGGCGCGACTTCAGCCGCGCCACGTCGAGCTTGGCGGCCGTGAGCAGCGAGCCCAGCTCGTCATGCAGCTCGCGCGCCAGGTAGCCGCGCTCGGTCTCGCGCACGTCCTGCAGGTGGGTGGCGAGTTCGGCCAGCGAGGCGGTGCGCTCGCGCACCTCGTCTTCGAGGGCATTGCGTTCGCGTTGCAGCGCTTCCTGCTGGCGCTCGCCCACGGAGCGCAGCGCGTGCGTCTGGCGCAGGTACAGGAAGAAGGCGATCAGCGCCGCGAGCGCCACGATGCCGGTGCCGACGCGCGCCAGCTGCAGCGACTTCATCACCTGCAGCTGACCGGCCTGCAGCGTCGCGTTGCTGGTCTTCACCAGCTCGTTGGCCGTGGCGCGGATGGCTTCCATCTCCTCGCGGCCGACGTCGGTGGTCATGACGAACTTCCAGGCGTCCTCGTTGCCCTCGTGGCGCAGCCGCACGCTCATGTCCATCTCGGCGATCTTGCGCAGCACGTGCTTGGACAGCTCGGACAGCTGGGTGCGCTCGGCCGGGCGTTCGGCGTACAGCTGGCGCAGCGTGGCCAGGTTGCCGTCCACCTGCTTGACCGCGATGTCGTAGGGCTGACGGTAGGCGGCTTCACCCGTGAGCAGGAAGCCGCGCTGGCCGGTTTCGGCGTCCAGCATGTTCTGCAGGATCTGGTTGAGCGTGCCGCGGATCTGCTGCGCCTCGTCGATGTCCGCCAGGGCGCGGCTCGATTGCCGGTATCCTGCCTCGTTGATGCCCACGAGGGCCAGTGCGGCCAGCGCCGCGAGCAACAGGCTCACGGCCATTTTTTGGGGGGCTAACCAGTGCATGACACCCTTAGGGTCGCATTCAATGCAACTTCGTGAATAATTGATAACAATCAGGGACCGGCATGCTGCGGCTTCCAAAGCTGCGGCACAACGACGAAAGTAACAGATGATCAAAATTGGAATTGTGGACGACCACGCCATCGTGCGATCGGGCCTCCGGCAGTTCTTCTCCGAGCACGTGGACCTGCGCGTGGCGGGCGAGGCAGCGAGCGGCCGTGAAGCCATCGAGCTGGTACGCACCACCGAACTGGACGTGCTGGTGATGGATCTCTCCATGCCGGGACAAAGCGGTATCGATGCCCTTGCCATGATCCGCGCCAAGGCGCCGGACGTGGGCATCCTGATCCTCAGCGGCTACCCCGAGGAGCACTACGCGATGAACCTGATCCGTCAGGGCGCCAGCGGCTACCTCAACAAGGAATGCGATCCGATCGAGATCGTGAACGCCATTCGCACCATTTCGCTGGGCCGGCGCTACATCACGCCCGCTGTGGCCGAACTGCTGGCCCGCCAGCTCGACCGCAAGGACGACGCCGCGCCGCACGAGCAGCTCTCGGAGCGCGAGTTCCAGGTGTTCCTGAAGCTGGCCAAGGGCGAGACCGCCGGCGACATCGCCAAGACGCTGTCGCTGTCGGTGAAGACGGTGAGCACCTACCGCACGCGGCTGATGGAGAAGATGAACCTGTCCTCCAACAGCGACCTGACCTATTACGCGCTGAAGAACAAGCTCATCGATTGAGCTGCGCCTAGGCATCGCCGGGCGCGGACCGCAGCGCGGCGGCCTGGCGGATGCAGAAGTCGACCAGTGCGTCGATCTCGTTCGACTTGTCGAACACCGCGTCGACCCCGAACTCGGCGCAGCGGCGCCGGATGTCGGGCGTCGCATAGTTGCTGAGCACCACCACCTTCTGGCCGGGCTTGCGCGACTGGCAGGCCTGAAGGATGCCCAGGCCACTTCCCTGCTTGAGAAAGAGATCGACGATGGCCAGGTGCCACTCGTCGGCATGGTCGCGCAGCCAGTCGCGCGCGTGCTGCTCGGTTTCCGCAAAGCCCACGACCGTGGTGCAGGTGAGCTCTTCCAGAGTGCCGATGAGGTTTTCACGGATCGTGGGGTTGTCTTCGACAACGTAGGTCTGCAATCTGGAATCCATGCCGAACCGCGCTTCCTCTGAGGTGGGCAGGTGCTCGTGTCCAAGCGCCCCGCGGAGGAGAGAGCCTGCCCATGGACATTGAGGCTTTCCCGCAGCGGATCATGCAGGGTTCAAGGGCCGCGCGTTGTAGGCGGGTTCTGACGCATGTGCAGGCGGCTGTCTCCACGCCGCCTCGCGCCCGCCCGTAGGCCAAGCCGCACGGGGTCTGCGGCCCGCCGCCGACCCGGTTCGGGCGCGCATCCGGGTAAGAATCGACCATGGCAACCCAATCCCTTCGCACCCGGCCGCGCTGGCAGAAGCTGCTGGCGGCCTTCGTGCTGCTGGTCGCCGTCCTGCTGACCGCGTTCGCGCTCCTCGTGGCCTTCTTTCCGTGGGACACGCTGCGCGAACCGCTCAACCGCTTCGTGAGCGAGAAGACCGGGCGCAAGTTCGAGATCACCCGCCGGCTCGACGTGGACCTGGGCTGGAAGGCCGCCACCATCCACTTCGACGGCATCGAATTCGCCAACCCCGACTGGGCGCGCGATCCCTACCTGGTGAAGGCCGAGCGCGCGAGCTTCGAGATTCGCCTCTGGCCGCTGATCGACAAGCGGGTGGTCATTCCGAGCCTGGCGCTGACCGCGCCCACCGTCGGCCTGCAGATGGAGCCCGACGGGCGCCGTACCTGGGCCTTCGGCAAGGACACCTCCGACACCGGCACCGTGCCCACCATCGGCCTGATCCAGGTCGACAAGGGCGCCGTCGACTTCCTGGCCCAGCACCTGGGCGTCGACGTGCACGCCGACCTGGACTACGACAGCAACCGCGGCGAGCTGCCGCTGCACTACCGCATCAAGGGCCGCTACAAGGGCCAGCCGCTCACGGCCGACGGGCGCACCGGCAACGTGCTGCAGATCAACGCCGCGGGCGCGCCGCCGTTCCCGCTCGAGATCAATGCCGCCGCCGGCCAGACCCGGCTCAAGGCCAATGGCACGGTGGCCCAGCTCGCGGGCTTCGACGGCATCGACGCCACCTTCCAGATCAAGGGCCAGACGCTGAGCGCGCTGTACCCGCTGCTGGGCATCGTGCTGCCGCAGACCCCGCCCTATGCGCTGAGCGGCGGCCTGCGCAAGCGCGGCAAGCTCTGGGAGGCCGCGGGGCTCAACGGCCGGCTGGGCCTGTCGGACATCGGCGGCGACATGGCCTTCGACCAGGCCGGCAAGGTGCCGCGCCTGTCGGGCACGCTGCGCTCGCGCGTGATGGATATGGACGACCTCGGCCCGCTGATCGGCCTGCCGCCCACGGCGCGCTCCGCCAACGCGGTGGAAGGCGTGGCGCCGGTCGCCTCGGCCCAGCCCAAGCGACCGCCCGGCGGCAAGGTGCTGCCGACCACGCCGTTCGACTTCGGGCGGCTGCACGCCATGAACGCCGACGTGGCCTACACGGCCGAGCGCATCCGCAACGTGCGCGAAGTGCCGCTGGACCGCGGCAGCGTCAAGATCCGGCTGACCGACGGCGTGCTGTCGCTCGACCCGCTGGACCTGGGCGTGGCCAACGGCAAGCTCGTGGGCGCGATCCGCATCGACGCCACCAAGACGCCGGCCGACATCCGCGCCTCGCTCGACGTGCGCGGCCTGCGGCTGGCCCGGCTCATTCCCAAGCTGGAGAACTCGGGCAACAGCGTCGGCCGGCTCGACGGGCGCATCAACCTGTCGGGCGCCGGCAATTCGGTGGCCAGCTGGCTCGGCAGCGCGTCGGGCGACATGGCGGTGCTGTCGGGGCGCGGCCAGTTCGGCAACCTGATGCCCGTGTTCGCGACGCTGGTGGGCGGTGACATCCTCAAGTTCCTGCTGCGCGGCGACCGCGACGTGGAGCTGCGCTGCGCGGCTCTGGCCTTCGACGTGAACAAGGGCGTGATGAACGGGCGCACGCTGGTGCTGGACACCACCAACGCCGTCTTCACCGCCACCGGCCAGGCCAACCTCGCGACCGAGACGCTGGACTTCGTGATCCGGCCCGAGCCCAAGAGCGCGAGCTTCCTGTCGCTGCGCACGCCGCTGGTCGTGAGCGGCACCTTCGGCGCGCCCAAGGGCGGCGTCGAGATCGGGCCGCTGGCCGGCCGCGGTCTGGCGGCGCTGGCGCTGGGCGCCATCAACCCGCTGCTGGCGCTGGCCGCGACCATCGAGACCGGCCCCGGCGAGAACGCCGACTGCACGGGCGTGCTGGCACTGGCGAACCGGCCCACGGCCGGGGCCGCCGCGCGCGGTGCGGCGCGGGCCAAGGGGGCTCGCCAGCCTTGAGAAAGAACTTGAGAAAGAAGAGGGCGGGCGCTCAGGCGCCGGCCTGGGGCCGCTGCGCGCAGACGCTGCAGTGCGGGTCGCGCGAGACGCGCAGGGTGTCGAAGCCGGTGCTGCGCCCGTCGAACATCAGCAGCTTGCCCGCCAGCGACGGGCCGATGCCGGCCAGCAGCTTGAGCGCCTCGCTGGCCTGCAGCGTGCCGATGGTGCCGACCACCGGGCCGAACACGCCGAGCACCGCGCAGCGCGTTTCCTCGAAGCTGGCCTCGGGCGGGAACAGGCAGGCGTAGCAGGGGCAGGCGGCGTCGCGCGTGTCGTACACGCTCAGCTGGCCGTCGAAGCGGATCGCCGCGCCCGCCACCAGCGGCTTGGCGTGCGCCACGCAGGCGCGGTTCACGGCCTGCCGGGTGGCGAAGTTGTCGCAGCAGTCGACCACCACGTCGGCCTCAGCCACGAGCCGCGACAGCAGCGCCTCGTCGGCGCGCACGGCGTGGGTCTCGATGGCGATGCCGGGGTTGATGTCGCGCATGGCCTGCGCGGCCGATGCGACCTTGGGCTGGCCGACCCGCGCCTGGGTGTGGGCCACCTGCCGCTGCAGGTTGGTGAGATCGACCTCGTCGTCATCGACCAGCACGATGTGGCCGACCCCCGCTGCCGCGAGGTACAGGGCCACCGGTGAGCCCAGCCCGCCGGCACCGATGACGAGCACCCGCCCGGCGCTGACGCGTTCCTGGCCGTCGATGCCGAATTCTTCGAGGAGGATGTGCCGCGAATAGCGCAGCAGGTCGTGATCGTCCATGCGCGCCTGCCTGGGCCTGTGCGGGGGAAGGGAAAACGCCGGTGGCGCGAACCGCACGGTGCGTGCGGCCCGCTCGCCGGGATCAGTTTTCCTTCTTCTCGTCCTTGTTGTCGACGATGACCTGCGTCTTGCTGACGAGCACCGGCTGGCCCTTCAGGCGGTTGAGCGCCTGCACCAGCGGGAAGTCCTTGTCGGTGCCGAACTCGGGCACCTTGCGGTCCTGCGGCGGCTTCTTGGCTTCTTCCTCGAGGCGCTTGCGGGCTTCGTCGCGGGCCTTTTCACGCTCGGGGTCCTTCACCTCGGGGCCCTGGCCGCTGGCCAGGTGCTTCTCGAGGTCGGCCTCGCGCATGCGCAGGGCGGCGAAGGGGCTGCCCTCGGCGCTTTCGTCGACCAGCACGTTGGGCACGATGCCCTTGGCCTGGATCGAGGTGCCGCTGGGCGTGTAGTAGCGCGCGGTGGTGATCTTCAGGCCGGTGTCGGGGCCGAGCGGGCGCACCGTCTGCACCGAGCCCTTGCCGAAGGTCTGGCTGCCCATGATGGTGGCGCGCTTGTGGTCCTGCAGCGCGCCGGCCACGATCTCGCTGGCCGAGGCCGAGCCTTCGTTCACCAGCACCACCAGCGGCACGTTCTTGAGTGCTGCCGGCAGGTTGCGCAGCGGGTCGCTGCCCGAACGGCGCTGGTAGTACTCCGGCGCCGCCTTATAGATCGACTTGCTTTCGGCCAGCTGGCCGTCGGTGGTGACCACCGTCACGTTCTCGGGCAGGAAGGCCGCCGACACCGCCACCGCCGCGTCGAGCAGGCCGCCCGGGTCGTTGCGCAGGTCGAGCACCAGGCCCTTGAGGTTCGGGTCTTCCTTGTAGAGCTCCTCGATCTTCTTGACGAAGTCGTCGACCGTGCGCTCCTGGAATTGCGACAGGCGGATCCAGCCGTAGCCCGGCTCGATCATCTTGCCGCGCACCGACTGGGTACGGATTTCCTCGCGCGTGATCGTGACCGGGAAGGTGCGGCTCTCGTCCTTGCGGAAGATGGTCAGCAGCACCTTGGTGTTGGCCTCGCCGCGCATGCGCTTGACGGCTTCGTTCAGCGACAGGCCGCGCACGGCGGTGTCGTCGATCTTGGTGATCAGGTCGTTCGGCTTCAAGCCGGCGCGAAACGCCGGCGAGCCCTCGATGGGGGAGACGACCTTGATGAGGCCGTCTTCCTGCGAGATCTCGATGCCCACGCCGACGAAGCGGCCCGTGGTGCCCTCGCGGAATTCCTTGAAGGACTTCTTGTCGAAGTACTGCGAATGCGGATCGAGCCCGGCGACCATGCCCGAGATGGCGTCCGAGATGAGTTTCTTCTCGTCGACCGCCTCGACATAGTCGCTCTTGACCATCCCGAAGACGGCCGCGAGTTGCTGCAACTCCTCGAGCGGGAGCGGCGCGAGCGAACCCCGCGCGACCGTCTGCAGCGAGACGGTGGTCAGGACGCCAGCAACGGCGCCGGCGGCGACCCAGCCGGTGATCTTCAGTTTCTGGCCCATCATGAGTGAAATGTCCTGTATGTCGACGGCTGTCGAACCAATATACACAGCTTGGAAGCAAATTGCCTGCCGGGGTTCCACGGAGGAACCGGCAGGCGGGGTTTTCTTCTTTTGCTTACGTCTTCAGCCCTTGCCCTGCGAAGCCACCGCGGCGGCGGCCTTTTCGGCGGCCGCGGCATCGCCCAGGTAGTAGTGGCGCAGGGGCTTGAGGTCGTCGTCCAGCTCGTACACGAGCGGGATGCCGTTCGGGATGTTCAGGCCGACGATGGCGTCGTCCGAGATGCCGTCCAGGTACTTCACCAGCGCGCGGATCGAGTTGCCGTGCGCGGCCACGACCAGGCGGCGGCCGGTGCGGATGGCCGGGGCCATCGATTCGTTCCAGAACGGCAGCACGCGCGCCACCGTGTCCTTCAGGCATTCGGTCAGCGGGATCTGCTCGGGCGAGAGCTTGGCGTAGCGCACGTCGGAGCGCTCGCTGCGCGGGTCGTCCGCTTCCAGCGGCGGCGGCGGGGTGCTGTAGCTGCGGCGCCAGACCAGCACCTGCTCGTCGCCGTACTTCTTGGCGGTTTCGGCCTTGTTCAGGCCCTGCAGGCCGCCGTAGTGGCGTTCGTTGAGGCGCCATGAGTGCACCACGGGCAGCCAGGTGCGGTCGAGCTCGTCGAGCGTGTGCCAGAGGGTGCGGGTGGCGCGCTTGAGCACGCTGGTGTAGGCCACGTCGAAGTCGTAGCCCTCGGCCTTGAGCAGCCGGCCGGCCTGCTTGGCCTGCTCGACGCCGGTTTCGGTCAGGTCGACGTCGGTCCAGCCGGTGAAGCGGTTTTCGAGGTTCCAGGTCGATTCGCCGTGGCGGATCAGTACCAGTTTGTGCATGTCGGAGGCCTTTGGCAGCGCGTGGGAAAACCAGCATTCTAAAATCCCGGGTTTGCCATCCAAGGAACCCCCGTGAAATTGATCGAATTCGTCACCGCGAACTGGATGCTGATCCTGATGGCGCTCACCTCGGGCGGCATGCTGGCCTGGCCGATGCTCCGGGGTGCGGGCGGCGGCACGCTCACGGCCCAGGGCGCCGTGCAGCTCATCAACCGCGAACGCGCGGTGCTGGTCGACGTGCGCGAACCCGAAGAATTTGCGACCGGCCACATGATCGGCGCCAAGAACGTGCCCCTGAACCTGCTGGACGAGAAGCTGGCCAGCACGGTCAAGAACAAGAACGTGCCGCTGCTCCTGGTGTGCGCCACCGGCGCCCGCGCCCAGCGCGCCGTGGCCACGGCGAAGAAGCTCGGCTACGAGCAGGCCCAGGCCGTCGCCGGCGGGCTGAAGGCCTGGAAAGAGGCCAACCTGCCGGTTGAAAAAGCCTGATTTCCCCCAAGGTAGAGCGCATGCAAGCCGTCAAGATGTACACCACCGCCGTCTGCCCGTACTGCACGCGTGCAAAGCAGATCCTCAAGGCCAAGGGCGTCGAGCAGATCGAAGAGATCCGCATCGACACCGACCCGCAAGCCCGCACCACCATGATGGAGATCACCCAGCGCCGCACGGTGCCGCAGATCTTCATCGGCGACACCCACGTGGGCGGCTGCGACGACCTCATGGCCCTGGACAGCCGCGGCGGCCTGGTCCCGCTGCTGCAAGGCGCCTGAAGCTCCGCGCGGCCGGGCGTCACGAAAGTGCGCGGGCCGTCGGGCGATAATCGTTTGTTCCCTCATCTGCAGCCCGCTGCGGGACCTTCTCCCCGGCGGGCATTGTTTTGATTCTCGAAAGTTCAGCCATGGCCGACCAGCAAGCCCAAGATCCCGTGTTCCAGATCCAGCGCGTCTACCTCAAGGACCTGTCGCTCGAACAACCCAACTCGCCCGCGATCCTGCTGGAGCAGACGCAGCCCACCGTCGACATCCAGCTCGGCGTGGACGCCCAGCCCGTGGCCGACGGCATCTTCGAGATCACCGTGTCGGCCACCGTGCAGACCAAGATCGAAGACCGCACCGTGTTCCTGGTCGAAGCCAAGCAAGCCGGCATCTTCGAGATCCGCAACCTGCCGGAAGACCAGATGGGCCCGATCCTGGGCATCGCCTGCCCGCAGATCGTCTACCCGTACCTGCGCGGCAACGTCGCCGACGTGATCCAGCGCGGCGGCTTCCCGCCCGTGCACCTGGCCGAAATCAACTTCCAGGCCATGTACGAGCAGCAGCAAGCCCAGGCCGCCGGCCAGGCTGCCCCTACCCTGGCCCAGTAAACCGGCCGCACGACGCCGCCAGCGCACGATGAAGATCTGCGTTCATGGCGCCGGTGCCTGGGGCACGGCCGTCGCAGTCAACGCGGCGGCCCGCCACGAGGTCACGCTGTGGGCGCGCGACGCCGCCCAGGCCGACGCCATGTCGGCCGCGCGTGAAAACACCCGCTACCTTCCCGGGCTGGCCCTGCCGGCCTCGCTGGCCGTGCGCGCGGGCGACATCGCCCAGGCGCAGGCCGGGGTCGACCTCGTCATCGTGGCCACGCCCATGGCCGCCCTGCGCGGACAGCTGATCGCCCTGCGCGGCACCACCGCCCAGGTGGCGTGGCTGTGCAAGGGCGTCGAGCCTGCGCTCGACAGCACCTCTCCCACCGCCTACGGCCTGCTCGCCCACGAGATATGGGCCCAGGTCGCTCCCGAACTGAAGGCGGGCGTGCTCAGCGGCCCCAGCTTTGCGCAGGAGGTCGCCGAAGGGCGCCCGACCGCGCTGGTGGCCGCCAGCCCGCATGCCGGCGTGCGCGATGCGCTGGTCGACGCCTTCCACGGCCCGGCCCTGCGCGTGTACGCCAACGACGACATCGTCGGCGTCGAAGTCGGCGGCGCCGTCAAGAACGTGCTCGCCATCGCCACCGGGCTGTGCGACGGCCTCGCGCTCGGGCTCAACGCCCGCGCGGCGCTGATTACCCGCGGCCTGGCCGAAATGACCCGCTTCGGCCTGGCGCTCGGCGCTCGCGCCGACACCTTCATGGGCCTGTCGGGCCTGGGCGATCTCGTGCTGACCGCCACCGGCGACCTGTCGCGCAACCGCAAGGTCGGGCTGCTGCTGGCCCAGGGCCGCACGCTCGCGCAGGCCGTCGATTCGCTGGGCCACGTGGCCGAGGGCGTGTACTGCGCCCGCACCGTGGTGCAGCGCGCGCGCGGCCTGGGCATCGAGATGCCCATCGCCGAAGGCGTGGTCGCGCTGCTCGACGGCCAAGTGAGCCCGCGCGACGCCGTCGCGGCGCTGACCGGGCGCGACCCGGTGCCCGAGTCGGTGCAGCCGCCCGCCGGCCCGGCCTCGCGCCATTCCTCCTGAAGAAGATTAGAGATTCCAGAGACATGAGCCCTCGCTTTGATTTCTCGGCGTCGGCCGTCGCCGCGCTGGCCGAGTCCGACGTCGCCCGCGCCCTGCAGGAAGACGTCGCCGACGGCGACCTGACCGCCTCGCTGGTCGACGCCTCCCGCACTGCCCACGCCCGCGTGCTCGCGCGCGAAACCGCCGTGGTGTGCGGCGCGCCCTGGGTCGAGGCCACCGTGCGGCGGCTCGATCCACAGGCGCGCATCACCTGGCTGTGCGGCGAAGGCCAGCGCTGCGCCGCCGACCAGCCCGTGCTCGAAATCGAAGGCGGCGCCCGCGCGCTGCTGACGGCCGAGCGCACCGCGCTCAACTTCCTGCAGCTGCTGAGCGCCGTCGCCACCAAGACCGCGCTGTATGCCGACGCCGTGAAGGGCACCCGTGCCCGCATCGTCGACACCCGCAAGACCCTGCCGGGCCTGCGCCTGGCGCAGAAGTACGCGGTGCGCACGGGCGGCGGGCTGAACCATCGCATCGGCCTGTACGACGCGGTGCTCATCAAGGAAAACCACATCGCCGCGGCCGGTGGCGTGGCCGCCGCCCTGCGCGCGGTGGCGCCCGTGGCCGCGCAGGCCGCCTTTGTCGAGGTCGAGGTCGAGACCCTGGCCCAGCTGCAGGAAGCGCTGGACGCCGGCGCCCGCATGGTGCTGCTCGACAACATGGACCTGCCCACGCTGCGCGAGGCCGTGCGCCTGAACGACGCCGTGGGCGAGAGCCGCAAGGCCGTGCTCGAGATCTCGGGCGGCGTCACGCTCGACGGCCTGCGCGCCCTGGCCGAGACCGGTGTCGACCGGATCTCGATCGGCGCGTTGACCAAGGACGTGAAGGCCATCGACTACTCGATGCGCTTCCTGACCCACTGAACCGCCATGACGACCGCTTCCGTCATCGATGTCGACTACGAACAGCCCGCGCAAGGCGCGGTCTGCGACACGCGCCACGCCTGGGCCCGCGTGCCCCCCGAGCCTTCGCCCGACGAGCGCATTGCGCTGAAGGCGCGCATCCGCCGCCTGCTGCGCGAGCGCAACGCGGTGATGGTGTCGCACTTCTACGTGCACCCCGACCTGCAAGATTTGGCCGAGGAAACCGGCGGCATCGTGAGCGATTCGCTCGAGATGGCGCGCTTCGGCCGCGACCACGCCGCCACCACGCTGGTGGTGTCGGGCGTGCGCTTCATGGGCGAGACCTCGAAGATCCTCTCGCCCGAAAAGCGCGTGCTGATGCCCGACCTGGACGCCAACTGCTCGCTCGACCTGGGCTGCCCGGTCGACGAATTCAGCGCCTTCTGCGACGAGCATCCCGACCGCACCGTGGTGGTCTACGCCAACACCAGCGCCGCGGTGAAGGCGCGCGCCGACTGGCTCGTCACCTCCAGCTGCGCGCTCGACGTGGTGAACGCATTGCATGCGGCCGGCCAGAAGATCCTCTGGGGCCCCGACCGCCACCTGGGCGACTACATCCGCCGCCAGACCGGTGCCGACATGGTCAGCTGGAATGGCGCGTGCATCGTGCACGACGAATTCAAGGCGCTCGAACTCGAGCTGCTCATGAAGGAACACCCGAAGGCCAAGGTGCTGGTGCACCCCGAGTCGCCCTCCGACGTGATCGCGCTGGCACACGCGGTGGGTTCCACCTCGGCGATCCTGAACGCGGCGCAGCGCTTCGACGCGACCGAGTTCATCGTCGCGACCGACACCGGCATGCTGCACAAGCTGCGCACGCTGAACCCCGGCAAGACCTTCATCGAAGCGCCCACGGCGGGCAACGGCGGCACCTGCAAGAGCTGCGCGCACTGCCCGTGGATGGCGATGAACGGGCTCGTGGAACTGGCGAATGCGCTGGAGACCGGCGCGGGCGAGATCCACGTCGATCCGGCGCTCGGCGTGCGCGCGCGCGTGCCGATCGACCGCATGCTGGCGTTCACCGCCGGACTGAAGAACGGCCAGGCGCCGGGCAGCCTGGTGGCCGGCATCGGCGCCGCCTGACCGACAGCGGCTAGAACTCCACCGTACAGCTGTCGCCCAGCGCCTCGCGCCACACGCGCACGCGCGCCAGCGACGGCCGCAGGTCGGGCAGTGCGTCGGCGATGAACACGCACAGGTTCTCCAGCGTCGGCGGATGCAGCCCCGGCACGTCGTCCAGCAGGTGATGGTCGAGCTGTTCGCGCACGTCCTCGAGCCGGCGTCGCAGCAGGCCCAGGTCGATCACCATGCCCGTCACCGGGTCGCGTTCGCCCGCCAGCCACACCTCCGCGTGGTACGTGTGGCCGTGAATGCGGCGGCTGCCTTCGACCTCGATCTCGCGTTTGAGCGTGTGGGCGGCGTCGAAGAAGAAGCGTTGGCTGATGGTGAAGCGCATCGTCAAAAAAACTCGAAACTAAAAAGGGGATGCGCGTCAGCGGATGCCCGTGATCTTGTGGGTCTGCACGCTCAGGCGCCACACCGGCTGCTTCATGCATTCGGCGATGCACAGCTCGGTGTTGGCGAGCCGGTCGGGCCCGTCCATCGGCTGCAGGAAGCGGTGCGTGAATTCGCCCGTGCGCGCCATCGCATCGAGGTCGATGCCTGCCTGCGGCCACACCAGCTTCAGTTCCTGGCCGCGCTGCTGCACCCACGGCGCGCCGGCCTTGGGGCTGATGCACAGCCAGTCGATGCCCGCGGGTGCGGCGACCGTGCCGTTGCTCTCGACCGCGATGCGGAAGTGCCGCGCGTGCAGCGCGTCGACCAGCGCCGCATCGACCTGCAGCAGCGGCTCGCCGCCCGTGAGCACGACCAGCCGGTGCGCGGTGTCGCCGGCGGGCCATTGCGCGGCGATGGTGTCGGCGAGCTGGTCGGCGCTCTTGAACTTGCCGCCCAGCGTGCCGTCGGTGCCGACGAAGTCGGTGTCGCAGAAACGGCAGACGGCCGTGTCGCGGTCTTCCTCGCGGCCGGTCCAGAGGTTGCAGCCGGCGAAGCGGCAGAACACGGCCGGCATGCCGGCCTGGCCGCCTTCGCCCTGCAGCGTGTAGAAGATTTCCTTGACGCTGTAGGTCATGCCGAAAGAGGAGTGTCGATTTCGAGGTTGTCGATGAGCCGCGTGCTGCCCAGCCGCGCGGCGGCCAGGGCCACGAGTGCATCGCCGGGTTGCGGCGCCTGCAGGTCGGCGCGGCGGCGCAGCACCACGTAGTCGGGCTGCCAGCCGCGCTGCGCGAGCGACTGCATGGCGCGCGCCTCGAGGGCGGCCACGTCGCGCTCGCCGGCGCGCACGGCCTCGGCCATGGCCCGCAGCGCCTTCGACAGCTGCACGGCCTCGGCGCGCTCGGTGGCGCTCAGGTAACCGTTGCGCGACGAGAGCGCCAGGCCGTCGTCGGCGCGGAAGGTCTCGCCGCCCACGATTTCGATCGGCAGCGCGAACTGCCGCGCCATGTGGCGGATCATCATGAGCTGCTGGTAGTCCTTCTTGCCGAACACGGCCACGCGCGGCTGCACGCACTGGAACAGCTTCATCACCACCGTGCACACGCCGATGAAGAAGCCGGGGCGGAAGTGCCCTTCGAGCAGGTCGGCCAGCGCCGGGTCGGGGTGCACCTTGCAGGTCTGGCGCTCGGGGTAGAGCGCCTTCTCGTCGGGCGCGAACAGCACGTCGCAGCCGGCGGCGCGCAGCTTCTCGCAGTCGCTGTCCCAGGTGCGCGGATAGGTGTCGAAGTCTTCGTGCGGCAGGAACTGCAGGCGGTTCACAAAGATGCTGGCCACCGTGGCGTCGCCCAGCGGCTTGGCCTGGCGCACGAGCGCGAGGTGGCCCTCGTGCAGGTTGCCCATGGTGGGCACGAAGGCGGGGCGCTGGCTGGAAGACAGGTGCTGGCGCAGTTCGTCGATGGTCTTGGCGATGTACATGGTCGGTGTCCTTCTGTGCTTACCAGGCGTGGAGGCGGTCGTCGGGGAAGCTGCCGTTCTTCACGGCCTGCACGTAGGCCTGCAGCGCGGGCAGCACGCCCGGCGCGTCGGCCATGAAGTTGCGCACGAACTTCGGCATCTTCCCGAGGTTGATGCCCAGCATGTCGTGCAGCACGAGCACCTGGCCCGCGGTGCCCTTGCCGGCGCCGATGCCGATGGTGGCGCAGCGGGTCAGCTCGGCCGTGAGTTCGGCGGCCAGCGCGGCCGGCACCATCTCGAGCACCAGCATGGCGGCGCCCGCGTCCTGCAGCGCGTGGGCCTGCTGCTTGAGCAGCGCGCCGGCGGTGTCGCCCTTGCCCTGCACGCGGTAGCCGCCGAGCGCATGCACGGTCTGCGGCGTCAGGCCCAGGTGGGCGCACACGGGAATGCCGCGCTCGACCAGGAAGCGCACGGTTTCGGTGGTCCAGCCACCGCCTTCGAGCTTGACCATGTGCGCGCCGGCCTGCATCAGCACGGTGGCGCTGGCCAGGGCCTGCTCGCGCGACTCCTGGTAGCTGCCGAAGGGCAGGTCGGCAATGAGCCAGGTCGTGCCCTGCACGCGGCGCAGCCCGCGCGAGACGCTGTCGGTGTGATAGCGCATGGCTTCCAGGCTCACGCCCACGGTGCTGTTCAGTCCCTGGCAGACCATGCCCAGCGAGTCGCCGACCAGCAGGCAGTCGATGCCGGCCGCGTCGGCCATGGCCGCGAAGGTGGCGTCGTAGGCAGTGAGCATGGCGATCTTTTCGCCGCGCGCATGCATGTCCGCCAGCCGAGGCAGGCTCACGGGCTTGCGCTGCGCCAGGGGCGAGGCGGGCGGCAGCGTGCCGTAGGGCGTGGCGGCCGGGGCTTCGGACGGTGGGGTGGGTGGGGTAGGGGTGTTCGACATGGTTGGCTTTCTCCCTGCGGGCGTCGGTGGCCGGGCATCCTGAGGGTGATCGAAAGGTGACGAAGGGTGGGCTCAGTCGACCGGCGGCACCAGCACGGTGGGTGCGGTGGGCTCGGCCAGCGAAGGGTAATCGCGACTGAAATGCAGGCCACGGCTCTCGTGGCGGGCCTGCGCGGAACGCACGATCAGCTCGGCCACCTGCACCAGGTTGCGCAGTTCGAGCAGGTCGCGCGTGACGTGGAAGTTCGCGTAGAACTCCTGGATCTCGGCCTGCAGCAGCGCGATGCGGTGGCTCGCACGCTCCAGGCGCTTGTTGGTGCGCACGATGCCGACGTAGTCCCACATGAAGCGGCGCAGCTCGTCCCAGTTGTGGGAGATGACCACGGCTTCGTCGGCGTCGGTGACGCGGCTTTCGTCCCAGGCGGGCAGCGCGGCGCGCTCGCGCGACGGCGCTTGCGCAATGGCGTCGGCCGCGGCGCGCGCGAACACCATGCACTCGACCAGCGAGTTGCTGGCCAGCCGGTTGGCGCCATGCAGTCCGGTGCAGGCGGTTTCGCCGATGGCGTACAAGCCCGGGATGTCGGTGCGGCCGGCCAGGTCGCTGAGCACGCCGCCGCAGGTGTAGTGCGCGGCGGGCACGACGGGAATCGGCTCGCGCGTGATGTCGATGCCCAGCTCCAGGCAGCGCGCCAGGATGTTGGGGAAGTGTTCCTTCAGAAAATCGGGCGGCTGGTGCGAGATGTCGAGGTACACGCAATCTAGGCCGTGCTTCTTCATCTCGAAGTCGATGGCGCGGGCCACCACGTCGCGCGGCGCGAGCTCGGCGCGTTCGTCGTGCTTCGGCATGAAGCGCGTGCCGTTGGGCAATTTGAGCAGCCCGCCTTCGCCGCGCACCGCCTCGCTGATCAGGAACGACTTGGCATGCGGGTGGTACAGGCAGGTCGGGTGGAACTGGATGAACTCCAGGTTCGACACCCGGCAGCCCGCGCGCCAGGCGGCGGCAATGCCGTCGCCGGTGGCGGTGTCGGGGTTGGTGGTGTACAGGTACACCTTGCCCGCGCCGCCCGTGGCCAGGATGGTGTGCGGCGCGCGGAAGGCCAGCACTTCGTCGGTCTCGTCGTCCAGCGCGTACAGGCCCTGGCAGGACGGATCGGCCAGCCCGAGCTTGGTGCCGGTGACCAGGTCGACCAGGGTGTGGTGCTCGAACAGCGTGATGTTCGGCGTGCGGCGCACGCGCTCGATCAGCACCTGCTGCACGGCCGCGCCGGTGGCGTCGGTCACGTGCACGATGCGGCGCTGGCTGTGGCCGCCTTCGCGCGTCAGGTGCAGGTCGCCGCCTTCTTCCGAGAAGGGCACGCCCAGTTCGCGCAACCAGCCGATGGCCTGCGGCGCGCCCTCGACCACGAAGCGCGTGGCCTCGGGGTCGCACAGGCCGGCGCCGGCCACGAGCGTGTCTTCCACGTGGGCGTCGAAGCTGTCGCCCGCCGCCAGCACGGCCGCGATGCCGCCCTGCGCCCAGGCGCTGGAGCCGTCGTTCAGCGCGCGCTTGGTGAGCACGGCCACGCGGTGCGTGGGGGCCAGGTGCAGCGCGGCGGAGAGGCCTGCGAGGCCGCTGCCGACAATGAGGACATCGAAGTCGCGAACGGCGGAAGTCACAGGCGTGGGAACCGGTTGGGTCAGGCCGGCGAGTAGGCCAGTCGGACGTAAATAGGGGCGAAGGCTTCGGCCTGCGTGATGTCGATCAGCGTCTCCTTCGCGAGCTCGAGCATCGCGATGAAGGTGACGATCAGCACCGGCACGCCGCGCGAGACGTCGAAGAGCTTCTCGAACTCGACGAAACGCTGGCCCTGCAGGTGGCGCAGCACGATGCTCATGTGCTCGCGCACGTTGAGCTCTTCGCGCGAGATCTTGTGGTGCTGCACGAGCTTGGCGCGCTTCATGATGTCGGCCCAGGCGTCGCGCAGCTCGACCACGTCGACGTCGGGAAAGCGCGGCTTGATTGACTGCTCGATGTAGACCTGGGCCTTCCAGAAGTCGCGCCCGTAGGTCGGCAGCGCGCTGATGGCGGCGGCCTGCAGCTTGGTCTGCTCGTACTCCATGAGCCGGCGAACCAGCTCGGCGCGCGGGTCTTCGGCCTCTTCGCCGTCGGCCACCTTCTTGGGCGGCAGCAGCATGCGCGACTTGATCTCGATCAGCATCGCGGCCATCAGCAGGTACTCGGCCGCGAGTTCGAGGTTGGTCTGGCGGATCTCGTCGACGTAGCTCAGGTACTGCCGCGTCAGGCCCGCCATCGGGATGTCGAGGATGTTGAAGTTCTGCTTGCGGATCAGGTACAGCAACAGGTCCAGCGGGCCCTCGAAGGCCTCCAGGAAGACCTGCAGCGCCTCGGGCGGGATGTACAGGTCCTTCGGCATCGCGAACAGCGGCTCGCCGTAGAGCCGGGCCAGGGCGACCTGGTCGACGACCTCGGGCATGCTGGCCACGATCGTGCCGTTGTCCTCGTCTGCGCTCATGAGGAAGTTGCTATCAACTTAATAGCTGTGCGCGCAGGCTGGGCGGCGGGATGCCGGGTGGGCACCATTCACTTGGGTTGGGTCTGGTAGACGTACGGCTGCATCGGCACGCGCGCTTCGCTGTACTCCTCGAGCAGGCTGCGGTCGAGGTGCTTGTCCCACAGCAGGGCGCGGCCGGCGCGCTGTTCGGATTCCAGCGTCGGCTTCTTTTGCTTCATCTCCTCGATGAAGTTCGTGATCTCGGAGGTGTAGTGGGGGCGGCGGAAGATGGACATAGACTGGACCTTTATCGCTCGAATTTTACCGGGGACGGCATGCAACGATTTCAGAAGGGCCGGATCGGCCTCGTGGCAGGACTGCTGGCGGCGCTGATCGGGCTCGCGGGCTGCGATCCGCAGCGCATCAGCGAGCTCGAAGAGGGCGTCTCGACCGAGGCCGACGTGCGTGCGCGTTTCGGCGAACCCGAGAACGTCTGGGACGTGCCCAACGGGCGCGTGCTGGAGTTCAACCGTCAGCCGCAGGGCCAGAAGAACTACATGATCACCATCGGCGCCGACGGCAAGATGAGCGCGCTGCGCCAGGTGCTCACGCCCGAGAACTTCGCCAAGGTGCAGCCCGGCATGATGATGGAAGACCTGCGCAAGCTGCTGGGCAAGCCGGCCAAGGTCACGCCCTATGCGCTCAAGCGCGAGACCGAATGGGAATGGCGCTGGGTGCAGCCACCGAATTCGTCGATGGTCTTCACCGCCACGCTGAACAACGACCAGCGCGTGGTGCGCAGCGGGTCGTCGCCCGACCGGGGCACCGAGGCGCCCTGACAGCTACGCGCCGTGCGACGCGCCGGGCTGGCCCGTCGTCAATTCCTCGGCGAACCCCGAGCGCTCCAGCACCTCGAGCGGCTGCGGCTGCAGCGACTCGATGCGCAGCAGCCCGTCGCGCGCCAGCACCGCCCGGTGCAACTGCCGCAGCGCATCGACGCCGGTGGCATCGATGTAGATCAGGTGCGTGGCGTCCAGCACCACCGTCATGCCGCGCGGTGCGCGCTCCGCGGCGTTCACTGCTTCGTCGAGCTTGGCCGCCGCGCCGAAGAACATGGCGCCGTACAGCCGGTAGGTGAGCACCGGCGGCTGCAGCGTCACGAGTTCGACGCTGAACAGCCCGCTCATGCGCCGGATGAAGAGCGCGCACGCCAGCACGATGCCCACCTGCACCGCCACCGTGAGGTCGAACACCACCGTGAGGAAGAAGGTGCCGAGCATCAGCAGGCGGTAGTGGCGGCTGAAGTGGCGCAGCTGGCCGGGCGTGAATTCGCGCCATTCGCCCATGTTCAGCCCCACGAACACCAGGATGCCCGCCAGCACCGCGAGCGGCACGTGGCGCGCCAGCGGCGCCGCCAGCAGCACCACGACCAGCAGCGTGACCGCATGCACGATGCCCGCGATGGGCGAGCTGCCGCCCGAGCGGATGTTGGTCACGGTGCGCGCGATGGTGCCCGTGGCCGGCATGCCGCCGAAGAAGGGCGTGACCAGGTTGGCGATGCCCTGCGCCATCAGCTCCTGGTTCGGGTCGTGGCGCGGCTGGCCGCTGACCTGGTCGGCCACGCGCGCGCACAGCAGCGACTCGATGGCGCCGAGCAGCGCGATGGTCAGCGTCGGCGTCACCAGCTGCTTGACGGTCTCCCACGAGAAGTCGGGCAGCGCGAAGGCCGGCACGCCCTCGGGAATGCCGCCGAAGCGCGTGCCGATGGTCTCCACCGGCAGCGCGAAGCCCCACGACACCAGCGTGAGCGACACCAGCGCGACGATCGGCCCCGGGATGCGCCCGATGATCTGCACCGGGCGCGTCTGCACCCAGCGTCCGCCCACGCGCTGCACCGCACGCGCCAGCGCCGAGTCGCCGCGAAACAGCCGCGACCACGCCAGCAGCCCGAGCACGCAGGCCAGGCCGAGCGCGAAGGCGTGTGGGTTGAAGGTGTCCAGCCGCAGCGCCATCGCGTGCAGCTGCGAGAACACGTCGGCCGGCATGCGCTCCACCGTGAGGCCCAGCAAATCCTTGAGCTGCGACAGCAGGATCAGCACCGCGATGCCGTTGGTGAAACCCACCACGATCGACAGCGGCACGAAGCGCACCAGCCGCCCGAGCCCGAACAGCCCCGCCATGAACAGCAGCACGCCCGCGCAGGCGGTGGCGATCAGCAGGTTGGCCACGCCGTAGCGCTCGACGATGCCGTAGACGATCACGATGAACGCGCCCGCCGGCCCGCCGATCTGCACGGCCGAGCCGCCCAGCAGCGAGATCAGGAAGCCCGCGATGATCGCCGTCCAGATGCCGGCCTCGGGCTTGAGCCCCGAAGCGATGGCGAAGGCCATGGCCAGCGGCAGCGCCACGATGCCCACCGTGGCGCCCGCGCCGAGGTCTCCCAGGAACCGCCCCCGGTCGTAGCCGGCCATCGTGTCCAGCAGGCGGGGGCGAAAGCGGGTGAGGTTCAGCGGCGACGACATGTGCTGTCATTGTGGCCCGGCCGTCGCGGCGGCCCCGCGATTTCCCGGCGGTGAGTACTTTCAGTCAGCTTATCGGCGGCGAGGCTGGAAGATACATTTTTGACGTTTTGAAACAAACGTCAATGAGGTCGCCATGCACATCCTGCTCGTCGCGAGCGCGTTCAACAGCCTCACGCAGCGCGTGCTGGCCGAGCTCCAGGACCGGGGCCACACCGCAGGCATCGTGCTGGCGCTCGGCGACGACGAGGCCTTGCGCGAGGCGGTGCGCCAGCACGCGCCCGCGCTCGTCATCGCGCCGATGCTGACCACGGCGATTCCCGAGGACGTCTGGCGCGCCCACACCTGCCTCATCGTGCACCCGGGCCCGCCCGGCGACCGCGGCCCGTCCTCGCTCGACCGGACGCTGCAGGGCGGCGTCGACAGCTGGGGCGTCACCGTGCTCGAGGCCGTGGCCGAGATGGACGCGGGCGATGTCTGGGCCTGGTCGCCGCTGAAGGTGCCGCCGCAGGCCGGCAAGAGCGACCTGTACCGCGGCGAGGTGGCCGATGCCGCCGTCGACGCCGTGCTGCTGGCCGTCGAGCGTTTCGCCTCGGGCACCTACAAGCCGAAGCGGCAGAAGGCGGCCGACCTCGCCGCCGGCTGGCGGCCCTTCATGAAGCAGGCCGAGCGCCGCATCGACTGGGCCACGCAGACCACCGAATCGGTGTTGCAGCACCTGCGCGCAGCCGATTCGCAACCCGGCGTGCTTGACGAGCTGCGGGGCGCATCGTGGTACCTGCACGGCGGCCATGCCGAGGACGAACTGCGCGGCGCGCCCGGCGAACTGATCGCCACCCGCGCCGGCGCCGTCTGCCGCGCCACCGTCGACGGCGCGGTCTGGCTCACCCAGCTGCGGCCCTGGCGCGAACCGGGTTCCGGTTTGCCGAGCTACAAGCTGCCGGCCGTCGAGGCGCTGGGCGCGCGGCTGCCCGCCGGCCTGCCCGAGGTGCCCGCGCCGCTCGAGTTGCCCGCCGGCCGTCGCACCTGGAGCGACATCCGCTACCGCGAGCATGGGCCGGTCGGCGTGCTGAACTTCTCGTTCGCGGGCGGGGCCATGAGCACCGCGCAATGCCGGCGTCTGCTGGCTGCCTACCGCTTCGCCTGCACCCGGCCGACCTCGGTGCTGGTCCTCGGCGGACTGCGCGACTTCTTCTCCAACGGCATCCACCTGAACGTGATCGAGGCGGCGTCCGATCCGGCCGAGGAATCGTGGGCCAACATCCATGCGATGAACGACCTGGTCGAGGCCGTGCTCACCACCACCGATCGCCTCACCGTGGCCGCGCTGGGCGGCAATGCCGCGGCCGGCGGCGTGATGCTCGCGCTCGCAGCCGACGAGGTGTGGTGTCGCGACGGCGTGGTGCTCAACCCGCACTACAAGCTCATGGGCCTGCACGGCTCCGAATACTGGACCTACAGCCTGCCGCGTCGCGTGGGCGCCGACGAGGCCGCGCGGCTCACGCAGTCGGCGCTGCCGGTGAGCGCGAAGCGCGCGGTGGCGCTGGGCCTGGCGCAGCGCGTGCTGCAGGCCGCGCCGGAAGAACTGGGGGACGAGGTCGGCCGGCTGGCCGCGCAACTGGCGGCATCGCCGGACCTGGCCGCGCGCCTGGCGGACAAGCAGGCGGCGCGTGCCCACGACGAAGCGGCCAAGCCGCTGCAGGCCTATCGCGATGAGGAGCTGGCGCACATGCGGCGCAATTTCTTCGATCCCGCCGAGCCGCACGCGGCGCTGCGCTCGGCTTTCGTGCGCAAGGAAAAAGCCCAGCACACACCCGCGCACCTCGCGGCGCTGGGCCTGCCGCGCTGAACGCCCGTCAGTCCTTGCTGTCGGGAATCACCGCGTCAGCCGCCGCGCCCACGGCCTTGCCGGTGATGCGCGCGGTGCCGATGGCGGCATCGGCGGCGAGGCCGACCGCGCCGGCGCCCACGCTCACGGCGGTGCTCGCGACGCTGACCACCGCGCAGCCGCTCAGCAGCAGTGCACTCGCGAGGCCGAGCGCGGAAAGGACGAGGGGGCGGAGGCGGTCACTGCGTTGCATGAGCGGATTCTGCATCCGCCGCGCTGGATCGGGCGAGTGACGCCAGGATCGCCTCGCGGTCCTGGTCCAGCCGCGGCGGTTGCCGCCGCACCTGCGTGCGCAGCCCGCCGACGTGCACCGGGTTGCCCGCCACCGTGAGCGGCTGGCCGCCCTGCGTGCGCACCTGCACCAGCATCTCGCGCGCCTGCACCTGCGGGTCATTCACCACCGCGGCCACGTCGTTGTACTCGCCGGTGGGAATGTTGTGCTGCATCAGCAGCGCCTGCCAATGCGCGCAGGGCGCGGTCGACAGGCGCTCTTCGAGCAACTGCTTCAGCGCCTCGTGGTGCTGGCAGCGCGCCGGGTTGGTGGCAAAGCGCGCGTCCCCGGCGAGCGCGGGCAGGTCGAGCGCGGTGCACAGGCGCTGGAACAGCGCGTCGTTGCCCGCCGCGATCACGAACCAGCCGTCGGCCGCGCGGAACACGTCGAAGGGCGTGATCGACGGGTGCCGCGAGCCGATCGGCCCCGGCGCGCGGCCCTCGGCTTCCATGCGCGAGATCGCGTTCTCGAGCAGCGCGACCTGGCAGTCGAGCATGGCCACGTCGACCCGGTCGCCCAGGCCTGTGCGCCCGCGCTGCAGCAGCGCGGCCTGCGTGCCGATGGCCGCGTACAGCCCGGCGCCCAGGTCGCCGATCGACACGCCCACGCGCGTCGGCGGCGCGCCCGGGTGGCCGGTGAGGCTCATGATGCCGCCCATCGCCTGCACCACCATGTCATAGGCAGGGCGCCTGCTGTACGGCCCGGTCTGGCCGAAGCCCGAGACCGAGGTGAACACCAGTTTCGGAAAGCGCGCGTGCAGCGTCGGCCAGTCGTAGCCCAGCTTCTCCATCGTGCCGGGCCGGAAGTTCTCGACCAGCACGTCGGCCGTGGCCAGCAGCTGCTCGAAGACCGCGCGGTCGGCCGGCGCCTTCAGGTCGAGCGCGATCGACTCCTTGTTGCGGTTGACCGACATGAAGTAGGCCGAGTCGCCTTCGACGAAGGGGCCGATCTGCCGCGCGTCGTCGCCCAGGCCGGGTTGTTCCACCTTGATGACGCGCGCGCCCAGGTCGGCGAGCAGCAGCGTGCAGTACGGGCCCGCGAGCACGCGCGTGAGGTCGATGACGGTGAAGCCCAGCAGCGGGCCTGCCTTGGGTGCGTGCGCGGTCATTCGACGCTCGCGCCCGAGCGCTCGGTGAGTTCCTTCGACTTCGCGCCTTCGGCCAAAGCCCAGGCACGGAATTCGGCCAGCGACTTCGACGGCGCCGACTCGTTGCCCGACTTCTCCATTCGCGCCTTGACCTCGGGGTCGTTCAGCGCCGCCACGCTGGCGTCGAACAGCTTCTGCGCCACCTCCGGCGGCAGGCCGGCCGGGCCGAAGAGGCCGAACCAGAAGGTGTAGTCGTAGCCTTTCACGCCGGCCTCGGCCACGCTGGGCACGTCGGGAAAGAGCGGCGAGCGCTGGCCCGAGGTGACGGCCAGCACGCGCAGCTTCTGGCCCTGCGCCATCGGCAGCACCGAGGGCGGCGTGCCGAAGGTGAGCTGCACGTCGCCCGCGGCCACGGCCTGGATCGACGGCGCGCCGCCCTTGTACGGCACGTGCAGCATCTGCACGCCGGCCGCCTTCTCGAACGACAGGCCCGCCAGGTGCGTCACCACGCCCGCGCCCGAGGACGAGTACGCCAGCTTGCCGGGGTTCTGCCGCGCCTCGGCGATCAGCGCCTGCACCGTCCTGGCGCTCACGTCCTTGTTCACCGCGAGCAGCATCGGCGCGGAGCTCCAGCGCGAGATCGGCACGAAGCTCTTGGCACCGTCGTACTTCACGCTCTTGTAGAGCAGCTTGTCGCTGCCGTAGAGGTTGGCGCTGCCCAGCAGCAGCGTGTAGCCGTCGGGTGCGGCGCGCGCGACCTGGTCCGATGCGATGGTGGTGCCGGCGCCCGGCTTGTTGTCGATGACGATCGGCTGGCCGAGCAGCTTGCCCAGCTTGTCGCCGACGATGCGCGCCACGGTGTCGGCGCCGCCGCCGGCGGGGAAGCCCACCAGCAGCGTGATCGGGCGCGAGGGGTAGGTGTCGGCCAGTGCGCCGGCCGAGGCCAGCAGCGCGGCGGCGGCGAACGAGAGGGCTCGCAGTTCTTGCTTCATGGGTTGTCTCCTGGGTCTTGTGTAGGGAAGGGGCGGGCGCGCTCAGCGGCCCTGGAACACCGGCGTGCGCTTCTCGCGCCAGGCCCGGCCGCCCTCGGCGAGGTCTTCGGAGGCGACGGTGCGCTGCACCTCGCGCGCGATCGCGGCGGCGTCGGCGGTGCCGCGCGCGATCTGGTTCAGGTGCTTCTTCATGCCCAGCAGCGCCAGCGGCGCCATGCCGGCGAGCACGGTGCGCAGGCGCTGCACCTCGGTGTCGAGCGCGGCGGCGTCGTCGACCAGCTGCGTGAGAAAGCCGCAGTCGCGCATGGCGGCGCCGTCGAGCTTCTCGGCGGTGAGGAACAGGCGCTTGGCCGTGTCCAGCCCCAGCCGCGACACGTAGCGCTCCATGCCGCTCTGGTAGTAGTGCAGGCCGAGCCGGGCGGCCGGCATGAACATCTCGGCGCTGCGGGCGCCCACGCGGAAGTCGCAGGCCAGCACGAGGTCGGTCGCGCCGCCGTAGACGCCGCCGTGCACCGCCGCGATGGTGACGGCGCGGCAGTTTTCGAACACATCGACCATCTCGCCGAAGCTGCGGCCCTCGGTCTGGCTCTGGGTGGCCACCTCTGATATATCAAATCCGCTGCAGAAGTACTTGCCCTCGGCGCGCAAGACCAGCACCAGCACCTCGGGCGTGCGGTTCACTGTGTCCACATGCTGGATCAGCACGGGAAGATCGTCTGGCGTGAGCTTGTTGGCGGCCTGGGGACGGTGCAGCGTCAGGTAGGCCACGTGGCCGTCGATCGCGAGGGTGGGAGACATTGATGTACCAAACAGATGAATTGATATATCTGTAAGGTTAGCTAATATCCAAATCGCCATGCAACCCGCGAAAACCCTCGATACCCACAGCCTGCAGGACCGCATCCGCGCCCGGCTCGAACAAGACATCCTGGGCGGCGTGCTGTCGCCCGGCATGGCCATCGACGAAAAGGCCCTGGCCCTGAGCTTCAACACCTCGCGCACGCCGGTGCGCGAGGCGCTGCTGCTGCTCAGTGCGCGCGGGCTGGTCGACATCGTTCCGCGCACCGGCATCTACGTGCGCCAGCTGCGGGCGAACGAACTGGTGGCGATGATGGAAGCGCTCGGCGAGCTCGAAGGCGTGCTGGCGCGGCTGGCCGCGCTGCGCATCGGCCCGGCGCTGCGCGAGGAGCTGCTGCGCGCCCTGGCCGGCACCGCCGCGCAGGCGCAGGCGGACGACGCCGAGGCCTACCAGCAGGCCAACGCCGCGCTGCACGACGTGATCTACCGCGCCAGCGGCAACCCCTTCATCGTGGAGCAGGCGCAGACCGTGCGCCTGCGCATCGCGGCCTACCGTGGGCGGATGTTCGAGAAGCCCGGCCGGCTCGCCGCTTCACAGCGGGAGCACGAACGGGTGGTCGAGTGGATTCTGAAAGGCCACGCGGACAACGCCGCGGAGGCGATGCGCGACCACATCTCGGTGGGCGGCAAGGTGTTTGCCGACCTCGTGTTGAACAACAAGTTCGGCTAGTTCTGCTTCAGGTCAGCGCACGCGCATGCCCGGTGTCGCGCCCGCCCAGGGCTCGAGCACGTGGATGCCCGGGTGGGCTTTTTCGTCGCCGTGGCTCGCGGCCAGCACCATGCCTTCGCTGACGCCGAACTTCATCTTGCGCGGTGCGAGGTTGGCGACCAGCACCGTGAGCTTGCCGACCAGTTGCTCGGGCTGGTAAGCCGAGGCGATGCCGCTGAACACGTTACGCGTCTTGCCTTCGCCCGCGTCGAGCGTCAGGCGCAGCAGCTTGGTCGAACCCTCGACCTTCTCGCAGGCCACGATCTGCGCGATGCGCAGGTCGATCTTCGCGAAGTCGTCGATGGTGATGGTCGGCGCGATGGCTTCGCCGCCGGGCAGCTCCTGCGCTTCGGTGGCGACGGGTGCGGCAGCCGCGGCTTCGGGCACGTCGAACAGCTTGTCGACCTGCTTGGGGTCGGCGCGCTGCATCAGGTGCTTGTAGTCGCCGATGGCGTGGCCGGCCGGCAGGGCCTGCGCGGCGTCGGCCCAGGTCAGCGGCGCGATCTTCAGGAAGGCCTCGACGTTCAGGGCCAGCGCCGGCAGCACCGGCTTCAGGTACAGCGTGAGCAGGCGGAAGGCTTCGATGCACACCGTGCACACGTCGTGCAGGCGCGCCTCGGCGCCTTCCTTCTTGGCCAGTTCCCAGGGCTTGTTCTGGTCGACGTACTCGTTCACCTTGTCGGCCAGCGCCATCACCTCGCGCAGTGCGCGGGCGTAGTCGCGGCCGTCGTACAGCGACTGCACCTGCGTGGCCGCGGCGCGCAGCGTGGACAGCAGCGTTTCGCCGTCGGCCGACACCGCACCCAGCTGGCCGCCGAAGCGCTTGCCGATGAAGCCGGCCGCGCGGCTGGCGATGTTGATGTACTTGCCCACGAGGTCGCTGTTGACGCGCGCCACGAAGTCGTCGGGATTGAAGTCGATGTCCTCGTTGCGGCCGTTGAGCTTGGCGGCGATGTAGTAGCGCAGCCATTCGGGGTCCAGGCCGATCGACAGGTACTTCAGCGGGTCGATGCCGGTGCCGCGGCTCTTGCTCATCTTCTCGCCGCTCACCGTCAGGTGGCCGTGCACGTACACGGCGTTGGGCGCCTTGCGGCCGCTGAAATGCAGCATCGCGGGCCAGAACAGCGTGTGGAAGGTGATGATGTCCTTGCCGATGAAGTGCACCTGCTCCAGCTCGGGGTCGGCCATGTACTCGGTGTACGAGATGCCGTCGCCGCCCAGCTCGATGCAGCGCTTGTCCAGCAGGTTCTTGAGCGACGCCAGGTAGCCCACGGGCGCGTCGAGCCACACGTAGAAGTACTTGCCCGGTGCATCGGGGATCTCGATGCCGAAGTAGGGCGCATCGCGGCTGATGTCCCAGTCGCCCAGGCCGCCCTTGCCTTCGTCGTCCTTGTAGAGCCACTCGCGAATCTTGTTCTGCACCTCGGGCTGCACGTGGCCGGGGGCGGCGGTCCAATCCTTCAGGTAGGCCTCGCAGCGCGGGTCCGACAGCTTGAAGAAGAAGTGCTCCGAGCTGCGCAGCTCGGGCTTGGCGCCCGACAGCGCCGAGTAGGGGTTGATCAGCTCGGTGGGCGCGTACACCGCGCCGCACACCTCGCAGTTGTCGCCGTACTGGTCCTTCGAGTGGCAGTTGGGGCACTCGCCCTTGATGAAGCGGTCGGCCAGGAACATGCCCTTGGCCGGGTCGTAGAACTGCTCGACGCTCTTGGTCTCGATGAGGCCGTTGGCGCGCAGGTCGCGGTAGATGTCCTGCGCCAGCTGGTGGTTCTCGGGCGCGTCGGTCGAGTGCCAGTTGTCGAAGGCGATGTGGTAGCCATCGAGGTAGGGCTTGCGGCCCGCGGCGATCTCGGCCACGAAGGCCTGCGGCGTCACGCCGGCCTTGTCGGCCGCGATGGTGATGGCCGCGCCGTGTGCGTCGTCGGCGCACACGAAGTTGACGTCGGCGCCATTCATTCGCTGGTTCCGCACCCAGATGTCGGCCTGGATGTATTCCATCATGTGGCCGATGTGGAACTTGCCGTTGGCATACGGCAGGGCGGTGGTGACGAAGAGCTTGCGCGGGGCGGACATCGGGGAGGGCGCTTTCGGGAGTGACGGACGGAAGGGGCGCGGGGCCCGTGGAGGCGGCCAGGGGCCGCGTCCGGGAACCGGGCATTTTAGGCGGCCCGTCCCGCAGCCGCCGCCATGGGGCTGCTCACCCCGCCGGCGGGGTACCCGGAGTGACCCCTGAGCCCACGGGGGTGTCGCCCGTGCGACGTATGCTCGCAGCCTCTTTACTGAAAGTGAGCCGCCGCCGATGACCACCTCGATTCCCGCAACCCTCATCCCCGGCGACGGCATCGGCCCCGAGATCGTCGACGCGACCCTGGCGGCGCTCGACGCGCTGAAGGCGCCTTTCGTGTGGGACACCCAGATCGCCGGCCTGGGCGGCGTCAAGGCCTCGGGCGACCCGCTGCCCAAGGCCACGCTGGACAGCATCCGCAGCACCCGCCTGGCGCTCAAGGGCCCGCTCGAAACCCCCTCGGGCGGCGGCTACCGCTCGTCGAACGTGCGCCTGCGCGAGGAGTTCCAGCTGTACGCCAACCTGCGCCCCGCGCGCACCATCATCCCGGGCGGGCGCTACGACAACATCGACCTGACCGTGGTGCGCGAGAACCTCGAGGGCCTGTACATCGGCCACGAGCACTACGTGCCCATCGACGGCGACCCGCACGCCGTGGCCATGGCCACCGGCGTCAACACCCGCAAGGGCAGCCGGCGCCTGCTCGAATACGCGTTCGACACCGCCGTGGCCACCGGCCGCAAGAAGGTCACGCTGGTGCACAAGGCCAACATCATGAAGGCGCTCACCGGCCTCTTCCTGGAGACCGGCCTGGACCTGTACGAAGAGAAGTACAAGGGCCAGTTCGAGCTCGACACCGTGATCATCGACGCCTGCGCGATGAAGCTGGTGCTCAACCCCTGGCAGTTCGACATGCTGGTGACCACCAACCTGTTCGGCGACATCCTCTCGGACCTCGTGGCCGGCCTGGTCGGCGGCCTGGGCATGGCGCCCGGCGCCAACATCGGCACCGACGCCGCGATCTTCGAGGCCGTGCACGGCTCGGCGCCCGACATCGCCGGCAAGGGCATCGCCAACCCGATCGCGCTGCTGCTGGCGGCTGCGCTCATGCTCGACCACGTCAAGCGGCCCGAGCTGGCCACGCGCCTGCGCACCGCCATCGACCAGACGCTCAACCTGGACAACGTGCGCACCGGCGACCTCGGCGGCAGCGCCGGCACGGCGGCCTTCACCAAGGCGCTGGTCGCGCGCATCAACGGCGGCTGAGAAAAGCAGACAGTGCAGGTCGCATGAAAAAACTGCTGCTGCCTGCGCTGGTCTTCCTGCTCGCCGGCCTGGCGTGGTCCGCCGCCGGCGCCGTGGACGCGCCGCCGCGCTACACCGTCGTCAAGGTCGACCTTCGCAATGAACGGCTCGCGCTGTTCCTGAACGACGACACGGGCACTGCCTTCAAGCGCTTCGACCGGCTCGAGGCCTGGTTGAAGGCGCGCCACAAGCAGCTGCTGTTCGCGGTGAACGCCGGCATGTACCACGCCGACTTTGCGCCGGTCGGCTTGCTGGTGCGCGAAGGCCGCGAAGAAGCGCCTTTGAATCTGGCCGACGGCGTCGGCAATTTCTTTCGCAAGCCCAACGGCGTGTTCCTGGTGACGGCCGAGGGGCCCCGCATCGTCGAGGCGTCGGAATACCCGGCGTTGGCTGCGAAGGGCGGTGTGCAGCTGGCGACCCAGTCGGGCCCGCTGCTGCTGCGCCACGGCGCGGTGCACCCGGCGCTCATTCCGAATTCGGATTCGCGCAAGACCCGCAACGGCGTGTGCGTGTCGGGCACCACCGCGGTCTTCGTCCTCGCCGAGACGCCGGTGAATTTCTACGACTTCGCGCTGTACTTGCGCGACGTGCTGCATTGCCGCGATGCGCTGTACCTCGACGGCACCGTGTCGGCGATCTATTCGAAGACACTGCAGCGCAACGACTTCGTGCGCGACCTCGGGCCGATGCTGGCCGTGGTGGCGCCCTGAGGCCCGGTTGCCTCTTCACTTCTGCCCTTTCTCCCAGAGCCATGTCCACACCGCTGCCCGTCCTGTCCCTCCTTGAAACCCGTGTGCTCGGCGTGCTGGCCGAAAAGCAGCGCACCGTGCCCGACAGCTACCCGCTCACGCTCAACTCGCTGGTGTCGGGCTGCAACCAGAAGACCAGCCGCAACCCGGTGCTCGAACTCAGCGAGTCGCAGGTGCAGGCCGCCATCGACAGCCTGAAGGGCTACAGCCTCGTGGCCGAAACCAGCGGCGGGCGCGCCTTCCGCTACGAGCACAACATCGACCGCGTGCTGCGCATTCCGTCGCAGTCGGTCATCCTGCTCACCGTGCTGATGCTGCGCGGCCCGCAGACCGCCGGCGAACTGCGCATCGCCTGCGACCGCATGCACAACTTCGCCGACATCTCGTCGGTCGAGGGTTTCCTCAACGAACTCGCCGAACGGCCGGCCGGCGCGCTGGTGGTGAAGCTGGCGCGCCTGCCCGGCGCGCGCGAAAGCCGCTGGGCGCACCTGCTGAGCGGGCCGCCGGCGGAAGAGGTGGCGGGGCCGGGCGCTTCGGGCGACGGCGTCTTCGCCACGCACGGTGATTCGCTCGGCGAGGTTGCGGCGCTCAAGGCCAACGTGGCGCGGCTGGAGACCGAGGTGGCATCGCTGAAGGCGCTGCTGGGGCGCGTGTGCTCGGAACTGGGCATTTCTCCTGACGCGCCGGACGCACCCGAGGCCTGATCCTCCCGCTTCACAAAGGCTTCATCCAGCCCGCACATTCGCCGCCTACCGTCGGACCCATTGCGAACCCAATGGAGCTCCGACCATGGACCACGGACAAACAGCCACTTGGCGCGACCCCGCGCCCTTCGACGACATCACCCTGCGCCTGCTGGGCGGGCTGGCAGCACTCGCCGGCGTTGCCAGCCTCTACGCCTTCTTCTGGTGGGCCGCCTCGGCCACCGGCTTTCTGCTGTTCGACGGCTGGTGGCACACCTGGCGCGGCCTGGGCACCGCGCTCGCGTTTCGCGACGCCGGCTCGGCGTTCTACCTGCTGAGCTGGACGCTGTCGGTCGTCGGTGGTGCGCTCGGCTGGGTCGCGCTGGTCGCGCTTGCCGTGACCCACCGGCGCGGCTGGGGCTCGGTGGCGATGTGGATCAAGGTTGGCTGCTTCATCGGCGCCATCGCCGGGCTGGCCTTCGAACCCGGTCGGTTGCTGGCGCTGGCACCGATCGTCGGTGCGGTGCTGCTGATGCTGCGGTCGATGTTGTCGGGGCGCTGAGCAGGCTCAAGGCCCCGCCGACACCGGCACATCCAGGCTCACCTTCACCGGGTCCATCGTCACCAGCGTGCGAAAGCGCTTGACGTTGTTGCTCTGGAAAAACAGCTGGCGGGTGAGCGCGGTGTACTGCGCCATGTCGCGCACCACGCACACGAGGATGAAGTCCCACTCGCCCGTCACGTAGTAGCACTGTTGCACCTGCGGGCAGTCGCGAAAGCTCTGCTTCATGGCGTCGAGCCGTTCGATCTGCTCGCTCTCGGCCTCGACCTCGACCACGATGGTGAGCGGGTGCCCGAGCGCGGCGGGCGACAGCACGGCGCCGTGGCGCTGGATCACGCCCTCGTCGCGCAGGCGCTTGAGTCGGCGGTTCACCGCCGCCGTCGACAGGTGGATGCGCTCGCCCAGTTCGCCCTGCGAGAGGCGGCTGTCGGCCTGGATCAGTTCGAGCAGGTGCAGGTCGAGGGCGTCGAGGGGTGTCATGAGAAGAAAGGGCAGGCTTCGCGCAAAAACGTTGCGTGGCAGCGGCTCATTTTGCGCACCTGTCCCGCTGTGTTGTCAATAGCATCTCGCCATGAAGTTTCCAGACGCACCCCTGCGCGACCAGCTGGCCGGCTGGCGGCACCAGCTGCATGCGATGCCCGAGACCGGCTTCGAGGAGGCGAAGACCTCGGCCTTCATTGCCAACGCGCTGCGGGCGCTGGGGCTCGAGGTGCACACCGGCATCGGCGGCACCGGGCTGGTCGCCAGCCTCACGGTCGGCAGCGGAACCGGCGTGATCGGCCTGCGCGCCGAGATGGACGCGCTGGCCATCACCGAACTGGCGACCGAGCGGCCCTACGTCTCCGGCACGCCCGGGCGCATGCACGCCTGCGGCCACGACGGCCACATGGCGATGGTGCTCGGCGCCGCGCAGCTGCTGCGCGAGCGGCGCGATTTCGACGGCACCGTGCGCTTCATCTTCCAGCCCGCCGAAGAACACGGCCGCGGCGCCCGGGCCATGATGGACGACGGCCTGTTCGAACGCTTTCCGGTCGACGAGATCTACGGCCTGCACAACATGCCCGGCCTGCCCGCCGGCACCTTCGCCACCCGCACGGGCGGCCTGATGGCGAGTGAGGACAACTTCGTCATCCACATCCACGGCCGGGGCACGCATGCCGCGCGGCCGCACATGGGCATCGACCCGATCGTGATCGGTGCGCAGATCGTGCTGGCGCTGCAGACCATCGTCTCGCGCACGCTCGACCCCGGCGCGCAGGCCGTGGTGTCGTGCACCGAGTTCATCACCGACGGCATCCGCAACGCGATTCCGTCGAACGTGGTCATCAAGGGCGACACGCGCAGCTACGACCCAGCCGTGCAGCGCATGCTCGAGACGCGCATGCGCGAGATCAGCGAAGGCATCTGCCGCATGCACGGCGCGGAGTGCACCTTCAGCTACACGCACGAGTTCGCGCCCACCGTGAACTGGGCCGAATGCGTGCCGACCGCGGTGGCCGCCGCCACGGCCGTGGTGGGCGCCGGGAAGGTCGATGCGAACGTGGCGCCGATGATGATCTCGGAAGACTTCGGCGCCTTCCTGCGCGCCGTGCCGGGCGCCTTCGTCTTCCTGGGCAACGGCGCCGAGGGCGAGCCCGGCGGCACGCCGCTGCACAACGGGCGCTACGACTTCAACGACGCGGTGCTGACCACGGGCGCGCGCTACTTCGCGGAAATCGTGCGCCAGCGGCTTCCCGTGCGCACCGCGGCCTGATCCATTCTTCTTTTCCGGTTTTCTTCCCATGCTCTTCGCCAACCCTCACGCGCAACGGCGCGGCTACGACGCGGCCCTGCAGGCCGTCATGAACATCGCACGCGGCCGCGAGAGCCGCCAGTGGCTGTCCACCTGGGACCGGCTCTCGCCGCAGCCGACGCCGGCATGGGCGCTGCCCCGGCTCGCCGCACAACTGGGCATCGCGCAGGTGGTCGTGAAGGACGAATCGCGCCGCTCCGCGCTCGGCAGCTTCAAGGTGCTCGGTGCGCCCGTGGCCTTGCTGCGGCTCGTGCTGCGCCGCTGGCCCGAGCAAGGCTGGACGCCCGCCGACCTGTTCGCGGGCCGGCATGCCGAGGCGCTGCGCGACTTCGTCGTCATCAGCGCGACCGACGGCAACCACGGCCGCGCATTGGCTGCAGCCGCGCAGAGCATGGGCTGCCGCTGCGTGATCGTGCTGCACGCGCAGGTCAGCGAGGAGCGCGAGGCGCCCATCGCCGCGTTCGGCGCCGAGATCGTGCGCATCGCCGGCAACTACGACGCCTCGGTCGAGGAGGCCGCGCGCCTGGCCCGGGTGAACGGCTGGGAGGTCGTCTCCGACACCTCCTACGAAGGCTACGAAGAGATTCCGCGCGACGTGATGCAGGGCTACGGCATCCTCGTCGACGAGCTGCTCGAGAACACCGCGCCCGGCGCGCCGTGCCCCGTCACCCACGTCATCGTGCAGGGCGGCGTCGGCGGGCTCGCGGCCGGCGTGGCGAGCCATTTCTGGGAGCGCTACGGCGCCGCGCGGCCGACGCTGATCGTCGTCGAGCCCGAGCAGGCCGACTGCCTGCTGCAGAGCGCGCGCAGCGGCCGGCCCGACCGCGCCACCGGCAGCGTCGATTCGGTGATGGCGGGGCTGGCCTGCGGCGAGACCTCGCCGCTCGCGTGGCGCTTCCTGCAGCCCTCGGTCGACCTCTTCATGACCGTCACCGATGCCGACGCCGAGCACGCCATGCGCACCTTCGCCACCGGCGAGGCGGGCGACGTGCCCGTGCTGGTCGGCGAATCGGGCGCGGCCGGCCTGGCCGCGCTGCAGGTGCTCGCGGCCGATCCCGAGCTGGCGCGTGCCGCCGGCCTCGACGCCAGCTCGCGCGTGCTGCTGTTCAGCACCGAAGGCGCGACCGCGCCCGGCGTGTACCGCGCGCTGACCGGCCGTACAGGCGAAGAAGTCGTGGCGGCGCAGGCGCAATGGCTGCAACGCGAAGGCATCGCCGAAGCGGCGCTGATGGCGCGCATCGACGAGCACGCCGCCATCGGCGCGACGGCACAAGGCGGCGTCTGCCGCATCGCGCTCACCGACGCCGACCGCGCGGGCCGCGACCGGCTCGTGCAGTGGATGCGCGACCTGGGCCTCACCGTGCGCATCGACCGCATCGGCAACATCTTCGGCATCCGCCCCGGCCAGCTGCCCGATGCGAAGCCCGTGATGACCGGCTCCCACATCGACACCGTCGCCACGGGCGGGCGCTACGACGGCAACTACGGCGTGCTGGCGGGCCTGGAGGTGGTGCGCTGGCTCAACGAACGCCAGCGCCAGACGCTGCGCCCCTTCGTGGTCGCCGCGTTCACCAACGAGGAGGGCGTGCGCTTCATGCCCGACATGATGGGCTCGCTGGTGCACGCGGGCGGCCTGGCGCTCGACGCGGCGCTCGACACCGTCGCCACCGACGGCGCGCGGCTGGGCGACGAGCTCGCGCGCATCGGCTACGCGGGCAACATGGCCTGCGGCGCGCTGGTGCCGCATGCGTTCGTCGAACTGCACATCGAGCAGGGCCCGGTGCTGGAGGCCGAGGGCGTCACCATCGGCGCGGTGGCCGACCTGCAGGGCATCTCGTGGCAGGAGATCGTCGTCACCGGCCAGTCGAACCACGCGGGCACCACGCCCATGCACCTGCGCCACGACGCCGGCTACTGCGCCGCCGCCATCGCGGTGTTCGTGCGCGAGCTGGCACGCCGCTACGGCGGCAGCCAGGTCGCGACCGTCGGCGCGATCGACCTGCACCCGAATCTCATCAACGTGATCGCGGCGCGCGCCACGCTCACGGTCGACCTGCGCAACACCGACGAGGCGACGCTGAAGGACGCCGAAGGCGAGTTGGCGGACTACCTGCGGCAACTCGAAACAACCGAAGGCGTGACCATCGAAGCCCGCACGCTGGCGCGCTTCGAACCGGTGCAGTTCGATGAACGGCTGGTGCGCCTCGTCGAGGCCAGCGCGCACGCCCGCGGCCTGAGCCACCGCCGCATGACCTCGGGCGCGGGCCACGACGCACAGATGATGGCGCGCATCGCGCCCGCCGCCATGGTCTTCGTGCCGAGCGCGCGCGGCATCAGCCACAACCCGAAGGAGCACACGGCGAGCGCCGACCTGGCGCAGGGCGCGAACGTGCTGCTGGACGTGGTGCTAGGGCTGCTCGACGAGGCGGACTGAGCGACGCGAACTCAGCTGGCCGCATGCGCCGTCACGTCGGCACCCACCCGAAGAACCGCAGCACCTCGTCGCGCTGCTGCATCGCGTCCGCGCGCCCCAGCGCCATGAGCTCGCGCGTGTAGGCCGACTCGAACAGCAGGTAGCTGGCGAGCGCGCCGCCCTTCACGTCGGCTGCGACCTTCGAGCCGCCCAGCAGGTGCCGCACGGCGCCCGGCAGCGCGTCGACGTGGCGCGCCGCGATCATGTCGATGCGCTCCGACGGCGAGATCACCAGCAGGTCGAGCGGGCGCAGCGCGCTCGCCGCGCGCGCCTCTTCGGGAATGAGGCCCAGCGTGTGGTTGATGCGGCGCAGGCGCTCGATGTCGACCGCCAGCGCATCCAGAAAGATGCTCGACAGCGCATGGCCGGCGATCTGCGCCATGGTCGGGTAGCCGCTGTGGGTGTTGGGCGCATCCTCGTCGCGCGGCTCGTGCATGCGGCCCGCGCCGATCACCACGATGCGCTGCGCACCCAGGTGGATCGCCGCCGCGATGGGGGCCGACTGGCGCATCGAGCCGTCGCCGAAGTACTCGGTGTGGCCCGGCGGCATCGGCAGCGCCGTGGCCGGGAACACGAAGGGAATGGCCGAGGAGGCCATCAGGTGCGCATGCGTGATGCGGTCGCGCACCGACAGGCGCTGCGAGCGCACCCAGGGCTCCATCGGCACGGCCGCCTCGAAGAAGGTCACGTGCTCGCCCGAGCTGTAGCTCGACGCCGTGACCGCCAGCGCCTGCACGTGGCCCTGCTGCATGAGCTGCGGCAGGCGGTCCAGCGGCACCAGGCGTTGCAGCAGGCCGGCCAGCGGGGAGTTGTCGAGCAGCGACTTGGGCTTGATGCGCATCCAGTTGGCCGCAAAGCGCCCCAGGCCGAGCAGCATGCGCCAGCGCGCGCCGCTGCCGAGCACCGAGAGCGAGTCGGCGCGGTAGATCTGTTCGGCGCGGAACTCGCCCCACACCTGCGCGATGTGTGCGACCACGCGGTCGAAGTCGTCGGCGCCGCAGGCCAGCGCCGCGGCGTTGATGGCGCCGGCCGAGGTGCCGGTGATGATCTGGAACGGGTTGCCGCCGCCGATGGCCGCACCCGCCGCCACGGCGTCGCGCCGGATCTCGGCGATGGCTTCGAGCACGCCGACCTGGTAGGCGGCGCGGGCGCCGCCGCCTGTCAGCAGCAAGCCGGTGGCGGGGCTTGTCTCGGGCATTGCGTCGGTGTCTTTTCTTCTTCGGCGTTTTTCGGACGGGAAATGAGCGCGTCCCGGTACGGGCTTGGCGGGCGGAATAGACTACCCGCCATTCAGGAGTTTGATCAATGGCACTCACCCCCGACGGGCTCATGGACGCACTCAAGAGCGTCACGGACCCTAACACCGGCAAAGAATTCGCAGCGACGCGCTCGCTCAAAAACCTGCAGATCGCCGAGGGCGATGTCTCGTTCGACCTCGAACTCGGCTACCCCGCCAAGAGCCAGCATGCGGCCATCCGCAAGTCGCTGGTGGCCGCGGCCAAGGCCGTGCCGGGCGTGGAGAACGTGTCGGTCAACATCGTCACCAAGGTCATCAGCCATGCGGTGCAGCGCGGCGTGCAGCTGATGCCCAACGTGCGCAACATCGTGGCCGTGGCCTCGGGCAAGGGCGGCGTGGGCAAGAGCACCACGGCCGCCAACCTGGCGCTGGCGCTGGCCGCCGAGGGCGCCAGCGTGGGCCTGCTCGACGCCGACATCTACGGCCCGAGCCAGCCCATGATGATGGGCCTGGACGGGCGCCCTGAGAGCATCGACGGCAAGAACATGGAGCCCAAGGAGCGCCATGGCGTGCAGGTGATGTCGATCGGCTTCCTGGTCGACGCCGACCAGGCCATGATCTGGCGCGGCCCCATGGCCACGCAGGCGCTCGAGCAGCTGCTGCGCCAGACCAACTGGAAAGACCTCGACTACCTGATCGTCGACATGCCGCCGGGCACCGGCGACATCCAGCTCACGCTGAGCCAGCGCGTGCCGATGACGGGCGCGGTGATCGTCACCACGCCGCAAGATATCGCGCTGCTCGACGCGCGCAAGGGCATCCAGATGTTCGAGAAGGTCGGCGTGCCGATCCTGGGCATCGTGGAGAACATGGCGGTGCACATCTGCTCCAACTGCGGCCATGCCGAGCACATCTTCGGCGCCGACGGCGGCAAGAAGATGGCGGCCGAGTACCAGATGGCCTACCTGGGCGCGCTGCCGCTGGACATCAACATCCGCCTGCAGGCGGACAGCGGGGCGCCCACGGTGGTGTCCGACCCCGACGGCGAGGTGGCCGGGCTCTACAAGGCCGTGGCGCGCAGCGTGGCGGTGGGGATCGCAGAGAAGGCGAAGGACTTTTCCGCGAAGTTCCCGACGATCTCGATCAGTAAGAACACCTGAGGCAGCGGCGGGGGCAGGGCGAGGGCCTGCGCAGGCTCCCCGGACGAGAGCCCCCAAGAAGAAAAAGGACGCACGCAATGAACCTGCTCGCCTCGATGCGCTACCTCGTCGCACTCAGCGAGCACAAGCATTTCGGCCGCGCCGCGCAGGCCTGCCACATCACGCAGCCGGCGCTGTCCAACGCGCTGCGCGCGCTGGAAGGCGAGTTCGGCGTCGTCATCGTCAAGCGCTCCCGCGTGTACGTGGGCCTCACGCACGAAGGCGAGCGCGTGCTGGCCACGGCGCAGCGCATGCTGCGCGACAACGAGGTGCTGCTGCAGGAGCTGCGCAGCGAGGCCGGCGACCCGCGCGGGCGGCTGCGCATGGCCGCCGTGCCCACCGCGATCCCGATGCTGTCGCGCTTTGCCGCGATGCTGCAGCAGCGCCATCCGGGCATCGTGCCGGCCGTGCTTTCGATGAGCTCGCAGGAGCTGGAGACGGGCCTGGAAAACCTCTCGGTCGACCTCGCGCTGGGCTACACCGAGCGCATGCACCTGCCGGGCGTCAAGCTCAAGGCCTGGCCGCAGAGCATCGAGCATTACTTTTTGCTGCGGCGCGCCAAGAAGCCTTCGGCCGACCGGCTGCGCATCGGCCGCCCCATCGCCTGGGCCGAAGCCGGCAAGCTGCCGCTGTGCCTGCTCACGCCCGACATGCACAACCGCGCCATCATCGATCAGGCCCTGCGCGAGGCCGGCGTGGCGGCGGTGGCGCCGGCCATCGAGACCAACTCGGTGCTCACGCTCGCGCTGGCCGTGAGCGCGGGCACCGTCAGCAGCGTGCTGCCCGGCGCCATGGTGGCGGCCGTGCGCAGCCACCGCGAACTGGAGGCGCTGCCGCTGGTGGCGCCCGAGGTGCGCACGCCCATCGGCTTCATGACGCAGGAGGGCGTGCGGCCCGCGCGGGCGCTCGATGCGGCGCTGGCCTTCTTGCAGACGCCCGAATGGCAGGCGCAGGCGCGCCAGCACAGCGGCGCGCTCGACGCCGCGTAGCCCCGGCCGACGGGTGCTGACGGCACCCGGATGGTTTACCCTTCGCGCCATCATGAAATCCAAAGCCCAGTTCCGCCTGCGCATCTACCGGGACGACACCATCGCCATCGGCCCCGGCAAGATCGCCGTGCTCGAAGCCGTGGCCGAGACCGGTTCGATCTCGGCGGCGGCCCGCCTGCTCGGCATGTCGTACCGCCGCGCGTGGATGCTGATCGACGAGATGAACCAGACGCTGGCCTCGCCGGCCGTGAACACCGCCGCCGGCGGCTCGCGCGGCGGCGGCACGGCGCTCACGCCCGTGGGCGAGGACATCGTGAAGCGCTACCGCGCCATCGAGAACGCCGCGCGCCTGGCGACGGCGGCCGACGTTCGTGCGCTCACACGGCTGCTGGCCCCATGAACGCCGCCGACATCGACCCTGTCGTCTGCCGCCCGGTCGGCATCGTGCGCAGCCGCTTCACGGAAACCTCGGGCATGCCCATCCAGACGGCCGGTGCGCCCGACGAAGTGGGGCGCCTGGAGGTGTTCGCCGAGTTCGCGCCGGGGCTGCGCGACATCGAGGGCTTCGACTACCTGATCCTCGTGACGCACCTGCACCGCTGCGCGCACGAACGGCTCGAGGTGGTGCCTTTTCTCGACGACGCCACGCACGGCGTGTTCGCCACGCGCGCGCCCGCGCGGCCCAACCGGCTGGGCCTGTCGATCGTGCGGCTCGCGGCGGTGGAAGGCACGACGCTGCATTTCAGCGGCAACGACATGATCGATGGCACGCCCGTGCTCGACATCAAGCCCTACGTGCCGCGCTTCGACGTGCGCGAGACCGAGCGCGTGGGCTGGTTCGGCGCGCGGCTCGATCAGTTGCCGCGCACGCGCTCCGACGGCCGGATGGACTGATCGCCGTCGCCTGACGCATCGCCGCCGGCCGCGCCCGGCAGCAGGTCGCCCTGCCAGCACGACCACACGTCCTGCGACAGCGTTTCGCGCGCCTGCGGCGGCGCCTCGCGGATCGTGCCCATGCTGATGAAACCCGCCAGGTACTCGCCCGGCTGCACGCCGACCTGGCGCACCAGCGTCTCGTCGAAGCAGCGCTCGCCGCTGAGCACGATGGCGCCGTAGCCCAGCTGGTGCGCGGCGGCCAGCAGGTTGCCCAGCGCCGCGCCGGCGCCCAGCCACTGCTCGCGCGCGGGGATCTTGCTGCGCTCGCGTGGCGACACCACGAAGCCCAGCAGCAGCGGCGGGCGCGTGGCGTGCTCGCGGGCACGCCGCAGGTCGGTGGGGCTGGCGAGCGGATCGCGGCGCAGCTTTTCCTGTTCGAAGCACCAGGCCAGCGCCTCGCGGTTCTGCGGGCGAAACTCGATCACGCGCCACGGATGCAGCCCGCCGTGGTCGGGCGCGCGCAGGCCGGCCTGAATGATGGCGTCGAGTTCGTCGGGGGTCGGGCCGGGCGATTGCAGCCGCCGCGGCGACACCGAGCGCCGCGTCAGCAGGACTTCGAGGATGCGTTCCGCACCCGTCATGTGGCGCCACATGGCCGTCATGGCCCGCGCCGGTCGGTCCACGCGGCGCTGCGGCGCAGCACCTCGCCGATGTCCTGCGCGTCGCCCGGCGCCACGAGGAACGACTGGCTCTCGCCGCCCGGCGCGATGATCGACAGCACGAAGCCGCCGGCGTCCAGCGTGCGCTCGATGCGCCATTCGTGCACCTGCGTCACATGGCGAAGCTCGGGCCTGCCGGAGGTTGAGCGGACAACGGTGTCATGAGGGGAAAGGCGCATGAGGCGGATGGACAAAGTCTCCAACGCTGTATTCGCCAGTATATGAAGACCGGCGCATCCGTGCATCCCCGTGGGAACCAGAAGGCCGCTCATGTAACAATTACGCCGTATCTCAATGAACACGACGACCACTTCTTCGCTCATCGCCACCACCGACTGGTCGCCGCTGGTCCTGTCGCTGCAGGTCGCGGCGGTCGCGACCTTGCTGGCGCTGGTCGCGGGCGTGGCGCTGGGCTGGGTGTTCGCGCGCAAGCAGTTCATCGGCTCGGGCGTGCTCGAGGCCGTGTTCATGCTGCCGCTGGTGCTGCCGCCCACGGTGATCGGCTACGCCATCCTGGTGGCGGCGGGGCGCCGCAGCCCGCTCGGCGCCTGGCTGCGCGAGCACTTCGACTACACCATCATCTTCAGCTGGCACGGCGCCGTGGTGGCCTCGGCCGTGGTGGCGCTGCCGCTGGTGCTCAAGTCGGCCAGCGCGGCTTTTTCTAACGTCGATCGCTCGCTCGAGGCTGCCGCGAGCACCCTGCGCCAGTCGCCGTTCTCGGTGTTTTTGCGCGTCACGCTGCCGCTGGCCTGGCCCGGCATCCTGGCCGGCACGCTGCTCGCGTTCGCGCGCGCCATGGGCGAGTTCGGCGCCTCGCTGATGGTGGCCGGCTCCATTCCCAAGCAGACCCAGACCCTGTCGATGGCCATCTACGACGCCGTGCAGGCCGGCCACGACGACCTGGCGCTGCTGCTGGTGGTTGTCACGTCGGTGCTGTCGATTGCCGTGCTGGTCGTGTCGAACCGCTTTTTCTCGCTTCGTTGATTACCCCTTTTTCCAGGAGACTGTGCCCATGCGTCCGTTGCGTCTTTTGTCCGTCGTGCTTGCCCTGGCCCTGCCGCTTGCGGCCGCCGCGCAGCAGATCACCGTGTCCGCCGCCGCGAGCCTGACCGACGCGTTCAAGGAAATCGGTCCCAAGTTCGAAGCCGCCAAGGCCGGCAGCACCGTGCGCTTCAACTTCGCCGCCTCGGGCGTGCTGCTGCAGCAGATCGGGCAGGGCGCGCCGGTCGACGTGTTCGCCAGCGCCGACCAGGAGACGATGAACCGCGGCAACGACCAGAAGCTCATCGACACCGCCACCCGCAAGGACTTCGTCACCAACAGCCTCGTGCTGGTCGAGCCCGCGCAGGGCGCCGTCGGCCTGAAGTCGCTGCAGGACCTGAGCGGTGCGAACGTGAAGAAGATCGCCGTCGGCAAGACCGCCACCGTGCCGGTCGGCCGCTACACCAAGCAGGTGCTGGACAACGCCAAGCTCTGGACCGCGCTCGAACCCAAGTTCGTGCAGGCCGACAGCGTGCGCCAGGTGCTCGACTACGTGAGCCGCGGCGAGGTCGAGGCCGGTTTCGTCTACCGCACCGACGCGGCCGTGGCCGGCGACAAGGTCAAGGTCGCCTTCACGCCCACCGGCCACACGCCCGTGACCTACCCCATCGCCGTCGTGGCCGAGAGCAAGCAGAAGGCGCTGGCCGGCGACTTCATCGCCTTCCTCGCGACACCGGCCGCGCAAGAAGTGCTCACGCGCTACGGTTTCGGCAAGCCATGATCGATGTCGATCTGCAACTCACGGTGAAGGACGGGGCCCGGCGCTTCGACCTCGCCGTGCGCTTCCAGACCGACGTTCCCTTCGCCGCGCTCTACGGCCCTTCAGGGGCCGGCAAGTCGCTCACCCTGCAGGCCATCGCCGGCCTGCTGCATCCGTCGGCGGGCCATGTGCGGCTCGACGGCCGCACGCTGTACGACGCGGCGCAGCGCATCGACGTGCCCGCGCCGGTGCGCCGCATCGGCTACCTGTTCCAGAACTACGCGCTGTTCCCGCACCTCACGGTGCACGAGAACGTGGCCTTCGGGCTCACCGCGTGGCACCGCCGCACGCTGCCGGCGCGCGACGCCGAGCGCGTGCAGGCGCTGCTGGCCAGCTTCGGCCTCGCCGCGCTGGCCGACAGCCGGCCGCAGAAACTCTCGGGCGGCCAGCAGCAGCGCGTGGCCCTGGCGCGCGCGCTGGCTTGCGAACCGCAGGTGCTGCTGCTCGACGAACCCTTTGCCGCGCTGAACCCCATGCTGCGCGCCGAGTTGCGCAACGAGCTCGCGCAGGTGCGCAAGCAATGGGGCATTCCGGTGTTGATGATCACGCACGACATCGAGGACGTGCTCGCCTTGGCCGACGTGGCCTTCGTCTACAAGGACGGGCAGGTGGTGCGCGAGATCGACCTGCACAACGCCGACAGCCGCGACTTTGCGCTGCGGGAGATGGCCGGGGTGCAGGAGGTGGAAGAGACGCCGCTGCGCAGCAAGCTGCGGGGCTTGTTGATGGGTGGTGCGCGCAGCTGATGGCTGTGCACGGCATCGACGCTACAGTCGGGCGATGAAATCAGTTAACGTCTCTTCCGCGCGTTCGAAACCTGCATTTCTGGTGCGAGGCCTGGCGTCCTTGGCTGAAGCTCGTCGCAGCGGTGGGTACGTCGACGCGAACGAGCTGATGCGACGCCTCACGGCGAAGCTTGATCTGGCGGCGAAGCGACAGAAGCCGACGCATCGCTGAGCTCGTCATTTCCATTTTGAATCGCCGCATGTCGCGATTCAATTTGACGCCACGCCCCCGCAGGCCAACACTGCCGCCATGAGCGAGCAGAAGATCGAGTTTTACAAGGGCCCCGCCGGTGGCTGGGGCGCGTTGCGCAGCGTGACGAATGCGCTGCTGCGGCAGGACATTCCGGTCAAGGGCGCGAAGACGCTGCTCTCGGCCAACCAGCCCGACGGCTTCGACTGCCCCGGCTGCGCCTGGCCCGACCGCAACCATGCCTCGACCTTCGAGTTCTGCGAGAACGGCGTGAAGGCCGTGGCCGCCGAGGCCACCGCGCGGCGCGCAGGCCCGGAGCTGTTCGCGAAGCACACCGTGGCCGAGCTGGCCCAGCAGAGCGACTTCTGGCTCGAAGACCAGGGCCGCCTCACGCACCCCATGGCCTACGACGCGGCCAGCGACAAATACGTGCCCATCGACTGGGACGACGCCTTCGCGCGCGTTGCGCGGCACCTGAACGCGCTGCCCGACCCGAACCAGGCCATCTTCTACACCTCGGGCCGCGCGAGCAACGAGGCAGCCTTCCTGTACCAGCTGTTCGTGCGCGAGTACGGCACCAACAATTTTCCCGACTGCTCGAACATGTGCCACGAGCCCAGCGGCAGCGGCATGCGCCCGCAGCTGGGCGTGGGCAAGGGCACGGTCACGCTGGAAGACTTCGAGAAGGCCGACGCGATCTTCATCTTCGGCCAGAACCCGGGCACCAACCACCCGCGCATGCTCGGCGAGCTGCGCGCGGCGTCCAAGCGCGGCGCGCGCATCGTGAGCTTCAACCCGCTGCGCGAGCGCGGGCTGGAGCGCTTTGCCGACCCGCAGGACAAGCTGGAGATGGCCACGCTGGGCTCCACGCCGATCAGCACGCATTACTTCCAGCTGCGCGTGGGCGGTGACTTCGCGGCGGTGAAGGGGATGATGAAGCACGTCATCGAGCGCGAAGACGCGGCGGTGGCGCGCGGCGAGCCTTCGGTGCTCGACCATTCATTCATCGCCGAGCACACCCTCGGTTTCGAGGCGCTGGCCGACGACCTGCGCGCCGAATCGTGGCCGCTGCTGGCGCAGGAGTCGGGCCTGAGCGAAGCGCAGATGCGCGCGGCGGCCGACGTGTACCTGGGCGCCAAGCGCGTCATCGCCTGCTGGGGCATGGGCATCACGCAGCACCAGCATTCGGTGGCCACGATCCAGATGATCGGCAACTGGCTCATGCTGTGCGGCCACATGGGCCGCGAAGGCGCGGGCGCCTGCCCGGTGCGCGGCCACAGCAATGTGCAGGGCGACCGCACCATGGGCATCTGGGAGAAGCCGCCGGCCGCGCTGCTGGACCGGCTGCAGCAGGTGTTCGGCTTCGAGCCGCCGCGCCAGAACGGCGTGGACACGGTCGAGGCGATCCAGCTCATGCTCGACGGCAAGGGCAAGGTGTTCTTCGCGCTGGGCGGCAACTTCGCGGCCGCCACGCCCGACACCTACCAGACCTGGAAGGCGCTGCAGCAGTGCGACCTCACGGTGCACGTGACGACCAAGCTCAACCGCAGCCACATCATCCACGGGCGCGAGGCGCTCATCCTGCCGTGCCTGGGTCGCACCGAGATCGACATGCAGGCGAACGGCCCGCAGGGCGTGACGGTCGAAGACTCGATGAGCATGGTCCACATCTCGATGGGCATCAACCCGCCCGCGTCGGAGCACCTGTTGTCCGAACCGGCCATCGTGGCGCGCCTTGCTGCAGCCACCATCGGCGCGCGCAGCAAGACGCCGTGGCTCTGGCTTGTCGAAGACTACGCCCGCATCCGCGACAAGATCGAAGCCGTGTTCGACGACTTCAAGGATTTCAACGCGCGCGTGGCGCACCCCGGCGGCTTCCGCCTGCGCAACACGGCGAGCGAGCGCGTGTGGGCCACCGCGTCGAAGAAGGCCGTGTTCTTCACGCACGCCGTGCCGCTGGACACGCACGCCCACCGGGCCCGCGCGCGCTTCGCGTCGCAGCGCGACACGCTGGTGTTCACGCTGCTCACCACGCGCTCGCACGACCAGTACAACACCACCATCTACGGCATGGACGACCGCTACCGCGGCGTGTTCGGCCAGCGCCGCGTGGTGTTCATTCACAAGGACGACATCCGCCAGCTCGGCATGAAGGATGGCGACTGGGTCGACATCCAGACGGTGTGGAGCGACGGGCAGGAGCGCCGTGCCGACCGCTTCAAGCTGGTCGCGTACGACATCCCGCGCGGCAACCTCGCGGCCTACTACCCCGAGACGAACCCGCTGGTGCCGCTGTCGTCGGTGGCCGAGAACGCGGGCACGCCGACCTCCAAGTCGATTCCCGTGGTGCTGTCGCTGCATGTGGCGCCGGTCGCGGCGGAGGCCGACGCCGTGGCGGCATGAGCGACTCCGGGTTCGACGCCGACGCCTTTTCCATCGCGATCCTGCGCGCGCTCGCTGAAGCGCCCGGCGAGGGCGGCATGTCGCTGCCGCGCCTGGGCAAGCGACTGGGGCAGGGCGCCAGCGTGGTCATGCGCCAGCTCACGCTGATGGGCGATGCCGCATTGGGCGGCGTGCGCGGACCGGGCTGGGTGCGCGTGGTGCAGCTGGACGATCGCTGGGTCGTGCACCTCACCGACGCCGGACGTGCGGTGGTCGACAGCCTGCCGGCTGACGAAAACCGCGGCTGAGCGGACAATGGCCGCGGCCATGACAGACACCCCCGAACCCGACGCCCTGCCACCCCTTGCGCGGCATGCCGTGCACGTCTTCGGCGAGCGCGGCCTCGCGCCCGAGGGCGTGGTGCGCGACGACACGCTGGCCGCCGAGGTGCCGGTGGCGCTGGTGTTCAACGGCGTTTCGCATGCGGTGATGATGGCCACGCCGCAAGACCTCGAGGCCTTCGCGCTGGGCTTTGCACTCAGCGAAGGCATCCTCGACAGCGCTGCCGATTGCCGCGGCATCGACGTGCGAACGGTCGAGGCCCTCGATGCGGGCCTGCCCGAAGGCATGCCGGGCATCGAGGTGCAGCTCGAAGTGTCCACGCGCAGCTTCGAACGCCTGAAGGACCGGCGCCGCAGCCTCGCGGGCCGCACCGGCTGCGGCGTGTGCGGCGTCGAAAGTTTCGCGGGGCTCGACCTGTCGCCGCAGCGCGTGCCGCCGCGCGACTGGATCGAACGCATCGACCTGGCCACCGTGCTGCGCGCCTTCGCCGCCATGCCGCCGCGCCAGGTGCTCAACGCGGAAGCCGGCGCGATCCATGCCGCGGCCTGGGCCACGGTCGACGGCGAACTCACCGACCTCATGGAAGACGTCGGCCGTCACAACGCGCTCGACAAGCTGCTCGGCGCGCTGGCCCGTGCGAATCGGCTGCAGGAGCCCGGCTTCGTGCTGATGTCCAGCCGCGGCAGCCACGAGCTGGTGCGCAAGTGCGCGCGCCTGGGCATCGCGGCGATGGCGACCATCTCGGCGCCGACCGCGATGGGCGTGCGCATGGCCGAGCTCAGCGGCCTGCGTTTCTGGGGGCTGTGCCGCGCGCCGCGCGGCGTGCTTTACGCCGACGGGCTCGGGTCGCCGAGCGCCAGCACCGCGTCGGCCACGGCCTCGATGCCCTGATCCGAGAGGTCGGTCGCCCCCACGCGCTGGCGCCTGGCCCACGCGCGAAAGTGGGTCTCCTGAGACTTCTGGTAGTGCGGGTCGTAGTGCAACGACATGAGTTCGGCGAACAGGTGCGGCAGGTCGGCCTCGTGCGCCCACTGCTGCCAGCGCGTCACTGTTTCCTTGCCCTGCAGTTCCTTGAGCACGCCCATCTTCTCGGCGAGCGCCGCACGGTCGTCGCCCAGGTAGGCGTAGTCGCGCAGCAGGTAGGCCAGCCGCGCCTCGGGCGTGGCCTCCACCTCGATGCACGGCGCGGCGCGCATCTGCGCCACGAGCGACAGCGGCAGCGACAGCCGCCCGATGCGCACGCTCTCGCCCTCGACATACAACGGGCGCGAGAGGTCGATGGCTTCGAGCACGGTCGCGATGCGCGTCTCGAAGTGCTTTTGCGAAGGCTGCGGCACGCCCGGCAGCGCGCCGAGCAGCGAGCCCTTGTGGTTGGCGAAGGCTTCGAGGTCGAGCACCTGCGCGCCGCGTTCGGCCAGCGCGTGCAGCACGCGCGTCTTGGCGCTGCCGGTGGCGCCGCAGACCACGCGCAGGTCGAGCTGCGGCGTCAGCGCGTCGAGCTGCGAGATCACGTGCCGGCGAAAGCTCTTGTAGCCGCCCGCGAGCTGCTGTGCGTCCCAGCCCACGAGCCGCAGCCACGTGACCATCGAGCCGCTGCGCATGCCGCCGCGCCAGCAGTAGACCAGCGGCTTCCATTTCTCGGGCCGGTCGGCCAGCGTGTCGCGCAGGTGCGTCGCGATGTTGGCCGCCACCATGGCACCGCCGATGCGGCGCGCCTCGAAGGCGCCGGTCTGCACGTAGACCGTGCCGACGATGTGGCGCTCCTCGTCGTTGAGCACCGGGCAGTTGATGGCGCCGGGGATGTGGTCGAGCGCGAACTCGGCGGGCGAGCGGGCGTCGATGATCGAATCGAAGGCGTGGCGGTCCGCCACCCGGACGGGCTGGCGATGACTCATGGCTGAAGGGACCTCATGCCGCCATTGTCGGCCACTCAGGCGTAGGCCGGACCTAGGCCTTTTCGCAAGCGAGCACTCGCCAAGTCGACAAAGGTGACCAGCACGAACATCGCGATCAGCACCGTCATCGCCTGCTGCTGCTGGAAGATCGACAGGTGGAAGTACAGCAGCTGGCCCAGCCCGCCGCCGCCCACGAAGCCCAGCACCGCCGCCATGCGGATGTTCATTTCCCAGCGGTAGAGCGTGTAGGCCACCCACTGCGGCAGCACGATCGGCAGGCTGGCGTAGCTGAAGGCGGCGACCGGGCCCGCGCCCGAGAGCGCCAGCGCCTGCTCGGGCTCGCGCGGCGCGTTCTCCAGCGCTTCGGCGAAGAGGCGGCCGAGCACGCCGGTCGTGTGCAGCGACAGCGCCAGCGCGCCCGCGAACGGCCCGATGCCGGCGGCCAGCACCATCAGCGCGGCCCACACCAGCTCGGGCACGCTGCGCAAGAAGTTGAGCACGAAGCGCGCGCCATGGCGCAGCGGCCCGCCGATGCGCCCCGACGCCGGCAGCGCGAGCACGGCGCCCGCCACGGCGGCCAGCACGGTGCCCAGCGCCGACACGGCCAGCGTCTGCAGCGCGCCGTGGCCGACCTTGGCCAGAAATTCGGGCGACACGTCGGGCGGGAAGAACTCGGCGACGAACTTGCCCATGAGCCTGAGCGATTCGGCCGAGCCCAGTGCGCCGTAGTCGATGCCCAGGTAGACGAAGCTCGCGACCACCGCCGCGGCGATCAACGCGACGGCAAGCCAGCAGCGCAGGCACAGCGGGGGGCGTGGCGGCAGCGTCGTCATGCCAGGAGCTTTCGCAGCGCGTTGCTCAGCATGTCGGCCAGCAGCACGAGCGCGAGGAACACCAGCAGGATGCTGCTGGCCTCGCCGCCGTTGAGCATCTTCATCGACTGGTCCATCAGCTGCCCGAGGCCGCCCGCGCCCACGAAGCCCATCACCACCGAGGCGCGCACCGCGCATTCCCAGCGGTACACGGTGTACGAGGCCAGCTCCTGCGCCGTGTGCGGCAGCAGGCCGTAGCACAGCGCCGCGAGCCGGCCGCTGCCGCTTTCGAGCAGGGCGCGCGCGGGGCGCGTGTCGGTCGATTCGAGGATCTCGGCGTAGACCTTGCCCAGCATGCCGCCGTAGGTGATGGCCAGCGCCAGCACGCCGGCCGCGGGGCCGAGCCCGAGCGCGCGCACGAACAGCAGCGCCCACACGATCTCGGGAATGGCGCGCAGCACCATCAGCAGCCAGCGCGCTGCTTGGCGGACGACGCCGGCCTGCACGCGGCCGGGGCCGGGCCCGATGCGCGAGATGGAGAGCGCGCGCGTGGTCACGAAGCCCAGCGGCGCGCCGATCAGCAGCGCCATGGCGGTGCCGGCCGTGGCCATGGCCAGGGTCTCGAGCGTGGCCTTGGCAAGCAGCGCGAGAAAGGCCGGCGAGCTGTCGGGCGGAAAGAAGCCCGCAAGAAAGCCGCCGATGACCGCGAGGTTGCCGCTGCCGAACAGCGCCCAGGGCTTGAATTCGGAGAGCGCGAGCACCGGCCACGCAACGGCCAGCGCCGCGAGCCAGCCGGCCAAGCGACGGCCCGCGTGCGGATCGCGCAGGGCGGGGTGGGCGAGTGTCGCCGTCACGGGCAGTCCGGCCGATGGAAGGCCGGTTCGGCGGTGCCGGCCACCGGTGCGACCGGCAGCGGCCCTTGCGTCGCCACGCCGCCTTCGCTCGCATAGAGCGCCTCGAGCAGCGTCGGCGTCACCTCGGCGGCCGGCAGGTCGAAGGCGACCTGCCCGTCGCGCATGCCCACGATGCGCGGAAACCAGCGCAGCGCCAGGTCGACCGCATGCAGCGACGCGACCAGCGTGGCGCTGGTCGATTCACTCTGCGCGACCAGCTGGCCCACGGCCGCGTGCGCGAGCGTGGGGTCGAGCGCCGACACCGGCTCGTCCGCCAGCAGCAGCGCGGGGCGCTGGTACAGCACGCGGGCGATGCCCACGCGCTGCAGCTGGCCGCCCGAGAGGCGGTCGCAGCGGTCGAACAGCCGGTCTTCGAGCGCGAGCCGGGCCAGCGCCGCGTGCGCGCCCGCGATGTCGGATGGATAGAACAGCGAACCCAGCGCACGTGCCGTCGACCACTGGCCGAGCCGGCCCGCGAGCACGGCCGTGACCACGCGCAGGCGCGGCGCGATCGGCGGTGCCTGGTGCACGGTGCCGATGCGCGCGCGCAGCTGCTTGAGCGCACGCGCCGGCAGCCGCCACGGGTGCTGGCCCAGCGCCTGCACCTGGCCTTCGCCGGGCCGCAGCGCCGCGCCGAGCACGCGCAGCAGCGTGGTCTTGCCCGCGCCCGAGGGTCCGATGACGGCGATGCGCTCGCCGTCGCGCGCGGCCAGCGTCACCCCGGCCAGCGCGCGCTGGCCGTTGGGGTGCACTACGCCCGCGCTATCGAGCGAAAAACTCATCCGCGCATTCCGCTCACTTGATGAGGCCGGCCGACTTGCCCGCCGTCTCGATGCCGTCGTAGTTCGACGACTTGGTGGGAATGAACTTGCTCGCACGCTGCAGCGCCATGATCTCCTTGTGCGCCGGGTTGGCCGGGTCCAGCTTCAGGAAGGCGTCGGTGAGCTTCTTCGTCACGGCGGCGTCCAGGCCGGGGCGCACGGTCCAGTTGTAGTCGTAGTAGGTCGGCGTGGTGGCCAGCACGCGCACCTTGGCCGCGTTGGGGTTCTTGGCCTCGACCAGCTTGTCCCACACCGAGGCGTTGAGCACGCCCGCTTCGGCGCGCGAGGCGGCCACGAAGGCCACGGTGGCGTCGTGCGCGCCCGAGAACGCGACCGTCTTGAAGTCCTTCTCGGGGTTGATGCCGGCCTGCAGCAGGAAGTAGCGCGGCATCAGGCTGCCCGAGGTGGACGAGGGCGCGCCGAAGGCGAAGGTCTTGCCCTTCAGGTCGGCCAGGGTCTTGGCGGGGCTGTCGATCGGCACGATGAACTTGCTGGTGAACACCTCGTCTTCCGCGCGCTGCACGATCGGCACCGCGCCGCCGTTGGTGCGGATGCGCGCCTGCACGAAGGTGAAGCCGCCCAGCCACGCCATGTCGATCTTGTTCGTCGCCAGGCCCTCGACCACGGCGGCGTAGTCGGTCACGGGCGTGAACTGCACGTCCATGCCGGTTTCCTTCTTCAGATAGTCGCCCAGCGGCGTGAACTTGCGCTGCAGCTCGGTGGGCGCCTCGTCGGGAATGGCCGACACGCGCAGCACGCCCTGGGCGAAGGCGCCCACGGCGGTGAGGGACAGGGCCAGCGCGAGGGCGAGCCGGGACACGGTTTGTTTCGTTTGCATGGTGTGATGACGCGTTCAGTGGAAAAAGAAAAGGGTGTGTCGGGGCACTCGGGCAGACGGCGGTGCGGGCTTCGATAATCGCGGCTTGTTCCATTCGACCGACCTGCCGCCATGATCGAAGCCGCACCTTCCAAGCTCCTGAATCCGTTGGCGCCGCTGCGGCTCACCAGCTTCTCGCATGGGGGCGGCTGCGGCTGCAAGATCGCGCCGGGCGTGCTGTCGCAGATCCTCAAGAACCATGCGGGCGGGCTGATTCCGCCCGAGCTCATGGTCGGCATCGAGACCGCCGACGACGCGGCAGTCTACCGGCTCAACGACGAGCAGGCGCTGATCGCCACCACCGATTTCTTCATGCCCATCGTGGACGACCCCTACGAGTTCGGCCGCATCGCCGCGACCAACGCGATCAGCGACGTCTACGCGATGGGCGGGCGCCCGATCATGGCGCTGGCGCTGGTCGCCATGCCGATCAACCAGCTGCCGGTGGAGGTCATCGCCGAGATCGTGCGCGGCGGCCAGGACGTGTGCCGCGCGGCCGGCATTCCCATTGCGGGCGGCCACACCATCGATTCGGTCGAGCCGATCTACGGGCTGGTCGCGATGGGGCTGGTGCACCCGAAGCGCGTGCGGCGCAATGCCGATGCGCAGGCGGGCGACGTGCTGGTGCTGGGCAAGCCGCTGGGCGTGGGCGTGCTGTCGGCGGCGCTCAAGAAGCAGCAGCTGTCCGAGGCCGGCTACCGCCAGCTGATCGAGAACACCACCAAGCTCAACACGCCCGGCATCGCGCTGTCGGCGCTCGACGGCGTGCATGCGCTGACCGACGTCACCGGCTTCGGCCTGGCCGGCCACGCGCTCGAACTCGCGCGCGGCGCGGGGCTCGCGGCGGTGGTCGAATGGTCGCGCGTGCCGCTGCTGGACAACGTGATCGCCATGGCCGGCGGCGGGCTGGTCACCGGCGCGTCGGGCCGCAACTGGGCGGGCTACGGCGCCGACGTGCAGTTGCACGAGGGCCTGCCGGCCACCGCGCAGGCGCTCATGACCGACCCGCAGACCTCGGGCGGCCTGCTCGTGAGCTGCGCGCCCGAGGCGGTCGAGGCGGTGCTGGAGATCTTCCGCAACGAAGGCTTCGGGCAGGCGGCGGTCATCGGCCGCGTGGAAGCTGGCGCGCCGGGCCTCGTCGTGCTGCCCTGAGCCGGGGCCTCGCCGGGCGGGTGGGGTCGTCATCGACACGCGCTCCTTCGTTTTTTTCGCATCGTGCGACAGGTCCGCGCAGCGGGCAACACCTGGCGGCCCTTTCCAATAACCCTTGAGTCCGCCGGTGCCGGTAGGCGTCGGCTATCGTTCGCGCCATGAACGCTTCCCTTCGCCTTGGCTGGCGCACGCTCTGGCGCGACCTGCGCGCCGGCGAACTGCGCCTCTTGATCGTGGCCGTGGTGCTGGCCGTGGCCGCGCTCACGGCGGTCGGCTTCTTCGCCGACCGATTGCAGGGCGGGCTGCAGCGCGACGCGCGCCAACTGCTGGGCGGTGACGCGGTGGTCGTGAGCGACAACCCGACGCCCGAGACCTTCATCGCACAGGCGAAGTCGCTGGGCCTTGCGGGCACCGGCACCTTCGGCTTTCCCACCATGGCGCGGGCCGAGGACGCCCAGGGCGGGGCCAGCAAGCTCGTGGCCCTGAAGGCCGTGACGCCGGGCTACCCGCTGCGCGGCAACCTGCAGACGGCCACCACGGCCGAGGGCGCGGGCGCGGTGACGCGCGACGTGCCGGCGTCGGGCGAGGTCTGGGTCGATGCCTCGCTGCTCGACTCGCTGGGCCTGAAGGTCGGCGACACGCTGCTGCTGGGCGACACCGGCCTGCGCGTGGGCCGCGTGATCACGCTGGAGCCCGACCGGGGCGCGGGCTTCATGAGTTTTTCGCCGCGCGTGATGCTCAACCAGGCCGACGTGGCGCGCACGGGCCTCGTGCAGCCGGCCAGCCGCGTGGGCTACCGCTACGCCGTGGCGGGCGACGACGCCGCCGTGAAGCGCTTCACCGAATGGGCCGACGCCACCATCAAGAAGGGCGAGCTGCGCGGCGTGCGGCTCGACTCCTTCGAAGGCGGCCGGCCCGAGATGCGCCAGACGCTGGACCGCGCCGAGAAATTCCTGAGCCTGGTCGCGCTGCTCGCGGCGCTGCTGTCGGCCGTGGCCGTGGCGCTGGCCGCGCGCGGCTTCGCGGCCAGCCACCTGGACGACTGCGCCATGCTGCGCGTGCTGGGCCAGAGCCAGCGCACCATCGCCGCGGCCTACGCCTTCGAGTTCGCCGTGATCGGCACCGTGGCCAGCGCGATCGGCGTGGCCATCGGCTTCGTCGTGCACTATGTGTTCGTGCTGCTGCTGGCCGGGCTGGTCGAGACCGCCTTGCCCGCCGCCACGCTGTGGCCCGTGGCCTTCGGCCTGGGCATGGGGCTCACGCTGCTGTTCGCCTTCGGCCTGCCGCCGGTGCTGCAGCTGGCGCGCGTGCCGCCGCTGCGCGTGATCCGTCGTGATGTGGGCGGGCTCAAGCCTGCATCGCTCGCCGTGCTCGGCATCGGCGTGGCGGGCTTCGCGGCGCTGCTGATGGCGGCCAGCAGCGACCTCAAGCTGGGCCTCATTGCGGTCGGCGGCTTTGCCGGCGCCGTGGCCGTGTTCGCGCTGCTGAGCTGGCTCGCCGTGAAGGTGCTGCGCCGCAGCGTCAGCGAGACCACCGCGCCGCGCTGGCTGGTGCTGGCCACGCGGCAGATCTCGGCGCGGCCGGCCTATGCGGTGGTGCAGGTGAGCGCACTGGCCGTGGGCCTGCTGGCGCTGGTGCTGCTCGTGCTGCTGCGCACCGACCTCGTGGCGAGCTGGCGCAAGGCCACGCCGCCCGACGCGCCCAACCGCTTCGTCATCAACGTGATGCCCGAGCAGAGCGAGGCGTTCCAGAAGACGCTGCGCGACGCGGGCGTCGGCAAGTTCGACTGGTACCCGATGATCCGCGGCCGGCTGGTGGCGATCAACGACAAGCCCGTGACGCCCGACGACTACACCGAGGACCGCGCCAAGCGCCTGGTGGACCGCGAGTTCAACCTGAGCAACAGTACCGAGGCGCCTGCGCACAACAGCGTCACCGCCGGCGCCTGGACGCCCGAGGCGAAGAACGAGGTGAGCGTGGAAGAAGGCTTGGCCGAGACGCTGGGCCTGAAGCTGGGCGACACCCTGCGCTTCGACATCGGCGGCATGCAGAACGACGCGCGCATCACCTCGCTGCGCAAGGTCGACTGGGGCTCGCTGCACGCCAACTTCTTCGTGATGTACACCGTGGCCTCGCTGGCCGACGTGCCCGTGACCTACATGGGCGCCTTCCGCGCGCCCGAGACGCGCGGCTTCGACAACGCGCTGGTGCGCAGCTTTCCCAACGTGACCAACGTCGACATGAGCGCCACCATCAACCAGGTGCAGCGCGTGCTCGACCAGGTGGTGCGCGCGGTCGAGTTTTTGTTCGGCTTCACGCTGGCGGCCGGGCTGGTGGTGCTGTTCGCGGCCGTGACCGCCACGCGCGAAGAACGTGCGCGCGAGTTCGCCGTGATGCGCGCGGTGGGCGCACGCGCCAGCCTGCTGCGGCAGGTGCAGCGCGCCGAGCTGGTCGGCGTCGGCCTGCTCGCGGGCTTCCTCGCGAGCATCGTGGCCTCGGTGATCGGTTGGGGGCTGGCGCGCTACGTGTTCGAGTTCACCTGGACCGCGTCGCCGCTCGTGCCGGTGGCCGGCGCGCTGGCCGGCGCGGTGCTCGCGCTGGCAGCGGGGTGGTGGGGCCTGCGCGATGTGCTGCGCCGGCCGGTGGTCGACACGCTGCGCCGCGCGGCCGAGTAGGGCCGCGCAGGCCCGTACAGTTTTTTTCTTCCGCGATCGGCAGGACGGGGCCGGGGATGCAATACATTCCCCGGCCCCGTATTCAATTCAGAAGAGAAATTCCTGCATGCGCTTGGCGTCATTCCAGATCACCAACTATCGCTCGATCCACGACAGCGGCTCCATCGATTCCTCCCAGATCACAGCGATCCTCGGCCGAAATGACAGCGGCAAGTCGAACCTGCTGCGCGCGTTGCACAGCCTGAACCCGACCGACGGGCTCACGGCACTCAGCCCCATCAAGGACTTTCCCCGGCACCGCCGCCTGGGCGAATGCACCGACGACACCCCGGTGGTGCACACGCGCTGGGACCTGGACGCCTCCGAACAGCTGGCACTCGCTGCCATCCTGCCGCGCGCAGCGGGCGTGCGCCAGGTCACGGCGGGGCGCGGCTACGGCGCCACGCGCACGACCGGCTTCGAGGGCCTGGGCCCGCTGTCGATCGACGTGAGCGACATCAAGGCCAAGGTGCGCAAGATCGTGCCCGCCGTGAAGGCCGCGGCCGAGAAGGTCGCCGACGAGTTGAAGGCGCCGCTCGAACAGGAGGCCGACGCCTTCGATGCCGCCATGATCCCGAGCCCCGACTTCGTCAAGTGGTCGGCCGGCGCGCTGCTGGCGCTGCAGGCGCTGCGCCAGGCGCTGGCCACGGCCGGCGCCGAGATCGCCGACAAGCAGGCGCAGATGCTGACCGAGCTTGAAGAGCTGGCCCGCACGATCGACAACGACCAGCCCGCGCTGGCCCGCGCCCGCGCCTGGGTGCTGGAGAAACTGCCGCGCTTCATCTACGTCGAGGACTACGCCTCGCTGCCCGGCCGCCAGAACATCGCCGAATACCTCACGCGCAAGGGCTGGGGCGAGCGCACGGCGGGCGAACGCAACTTCGAGAAGCTGTGCCAGGTGGCGGGGCTCGACCCGCAGCAGCTGCAGGACCTGCTGGCGAAGAACGACCTGGCGACGCGCAACCAGTTGGTGAACCGTGCGGGCTCGGTCGTCACGTCGGAAATCCGCCGCGTGTGGAAAGACCGCGAACTCAAGGTCCGCTTCAACCTCGACGGGCAGCACCTGGAGACGCTGGTGTCCGACCCCAACGCCGCCTACGAGGTGGAAGTGAACCTCGACGAACGCAGCCGCGGCTTCCAGTGGTTCTTCTCGTTCTACGTCGCGTTCTTCGCGGACACGAAGGGCGCGGCCGATGCGATCCTGCTGCTGGACGAGCCCGGCCTGCACCTGCACGCGCATTCGCAGGCCGATCTGCTGGCGCATCTGGAGCACGACTTCGCCAACCAGATCCTCTACACGACGCACTCGCCGTTCATGGTACCGACCCACCGGCTCGACGCGGTGCGCACGGCCCGCATGAGCGAGGCCGCCGGCACGACGGTGAGCAACAAGGCCGAGGGCGATGTGCGCACGCTGTATCCGTTGCAGGTGGCGCTGGCGCTGAGCCAGGCGAAGCGTCAGCTGGTGGAAGCGGCGGCGTAGGCGTACGCCGGACGTCTCAGGCCGCGTATTGCATCGGGCTCACACGGCGCCAACGAGGCGCCGCATGAGCAGGCCCTTCAGGTCCCTGCGCGTGTCGCAGACGACGTGGATGTAGGCGGTGTCCAGCCGCACCTCGTAGATGATGCGGTTCATGCCCGAGATGACCTGCCGGTACTGGGCCGCGTTCAGGTCTTCCAGTTCCTCGGGAATCCGGCCTGCCTGGGGATGGGCTGCGATCATCGCGACGGATTGCTTGATCTTTGCGTAGCTCGCCGCCCAGGTGTCCGTGCCGAAGTTCTTGAGCAGGTAGCGCCTCAGGTCCTTCAGGTCGGCTTCGGCGGACCGCAGGAACACCACCTTCATGGGGCGTCTTCTTGGTCCAGATCGGCGAACACATCGTCCGCGGACCGGAATTGGCCCTGTTCGATTTCGCGGTTGCCGAGCGCCAGCACTTTCAGCAGCGCGAGGGTCGCTTCCTGCTCTTCGAAGGAGCGGACATCCATCACCACGAGCTTGGCTTCGCCGTTCTGTGTGATGACCAGCGGCTCGCGGGTGTCCGAGAGGGTCTTCACGATGTCCGCGGCATGGCTCTTGAGATAGCTGATGGGTTTGACCTGCGTGGAGAAATTCATGGGGCTCACCTGCGGTTGTCGATCGGACCGATTATGGTCTGAATTCAGTCTTCGATGTTTCCGAGCCATCGTCCCTGAACATGTGCTCACCCGCGAAGTCGACAAACGCCCGCACCTTCGGCGACAACTGCCGGCTCGACGGCCACAGCGCCGAGAACTGTCCCTGCCGCACGAGGTGCGCGGCCAGCACGCGCTGCAGTTCGCCACGGCGCAGCGCGTCGCGCGCCAGGAAGTCGGGCATGTACGCAATGCCCAGGCCCGCGACGGCGGCGCCCAGCATGGCTTCCATGTTGTTGCAGACCAGGCCCGGCGGCAGCTGGGGCGGCAGGCCGGGCAGGTCCCAGTCCTCGATCTTTCCGCCGGTCACGAACTTGTAGCGCAGGCAGCGGTGGCGGGCGAGGTCGGCCGGCACCTGCGGCACGCCATGCTGCGCCAGGTACGCCGGCGAGGCTGCGAGCACGAAGCTGAACGGGCCGAGCCGGCGCGCCACGAGCTGCGAATCGACCAGCTCGCCACTGCGGATGGCCACGTCGACGCCCTCGGCCACCACGTCGACCAGCCGGTCGTTGAAGTCGAGGTCGAGTTCGATCTCGGGAAAGCGCGCCTTGAACGCCGGCAGGATCGGCAGCAGAAAGCGGTAGCCGATGGTCGGCAGGCTCACGCGCAGGCGGCCGCGCGGCGTGGCGACGGCGTCCTGCAGCATGGCGCGCGCATCGCCGAGCTCGTCGAGGATGCGGCGGCAGCGCTCGTGGAACATCGCGCCCTCGGCCGTGAGCCGCACCTGCCGCGTGGTGCGGTGGAACAGCCGCACGCCCATCTGCGCCTCGAGCCGCGCGACGTTCTTGCCCACGGCCGAGGCCGAGATGCCCAGGTCGCGGCCCGCCCGCGCAAAGCTCTGCAGGTCGGCCGCCCGCACGAAGGATTCGAGTCCGCTGAAGCTGTCCATGGGCTTGATTGGCAACCTGGGGTTGGCAGTGTGAGGAGCTGAGGGCCCATTTTCGTTTCATTGAATCCTTTTTATCTTCGCTTCACGCATTTCCCTTTTCCTTCTCCCGCGTGAAAGCCCTCCCGATGTCCTCCCCCGATTCCAACAAGGCCTGGCTGCTCGCCGCCGTCTGCCTGGCCGCGCTCGGCATGCCGCTGAGCTTTACCGGCCCGGCCGTGGTGCTGCCCGCGATCCGCGACGTGCTGGGCGGCACGCCGGTGCAACTCAACTGGGTCACCAACGCCTTCATGCTGAGCTTCGGCGCCACGCTGATGGCGGCCGGCGCGCTGGCCGATGCGTACGGGCGCAAGCGCGTCTTCCTGCTGGGCCTGGCGGTGGTGGCGCTGAGCAGCGCGCTGCTGACGCTGGCGCCCGGCATCGTCGCCTTCGACCTCGCGCGCGCCGTGCAGGGGCTGGGCTCGGCGGCGGCCTTCGCGGCGGGCACGGCGGCGCTGGCGCAGGTGTTCGACGGGCCGGCGCGGCTGCGGGCGTTCAGCCTCATCGGCACCTCGTTCGGCGTGGGGCTGTCGTGCGGGTCGATCCTCTCGGGCTGGCTGGCCGACACCGTCGGCTGGCATGCCGTGATGCTGAGCCCCGGCGCCGTGAGCCTCGTCGCGCTGGGCCTGGCCGCGCCGCGCATGCGCGAGTCGCGCAACCCGCAGGCGATGGGGCTGGACGTGCCGGGCACGCTGAGCTTCACGGCCGCGCTGAGCCTGCTCACGCTGGGCGTGCTGCAGGCGCCCGACAGCGGCTGGGCCAGCCCGTGGGTGCTCGCGGCGCTGGCCGGCGCGCTGGCCATGGGCGCGGCCTTCATCGCCATCGAGCAGCGCGTGGCGCATCCGATGCTCGACCTGTCGCTGTTCCGTTTTCCGCGCTTCGTCGGCGTGCAGCTGCTGGCCGCGGCGCCGGCCTACGGTTTTGTCGTGCTGCTGGTGCTGCTGCCGATCCGCTTCATCGGGCTCGAAGGGCGCAGCGCGCTGGAGGCGGGCGGCTTCATGTTCGCGCTGTCGGGGCCGATCCTCATCGTGCCGACGCTGGCGGCGTGGCTCGCGCACCGGTTCTCTGCGGGCGTGATTTCAGCTGTGGGGCTGCTGGTGTGCGCAGCGGGGCTCGTGTGGCTCGCCCGCTGCGCGCCGGGCACGCCCTTGCACGGCCTCGTGGGTCCGCTGCTGCTGATCGGCGCGGGCATCGGCCTGCCGTGGGGGCTGATGGACGGCCTGGCCGTGAGCGTGGTGCCGCGCGAGCGGGCGGGCATGGCGTCGGGCATCTTCAACACGGTGCGCGTCGCGGGGGAGGGCATTGCGCTGGCGTTGGTGGGGGCGGGGCTCACGGCGCTGGTGGCGCTGCAGCTGAAGGCGTCACCGTCGCCTTCGTCCGTGGCGGTGTCGCAGGCGGCGCAGCGCGTGGCGACGGGCGACCTGGCGCAGGCGCTGGCCTTGCTGCCGGGCATGGATCGCGCGGGGCTGCTGCATGCGTATGGCGTGGCATTCGGGACGCTGCTGTGCGTGCTGGCCGGGGTGACGGTGTTGACGGCGGTGGTGGTGTTTGCATTCCTGCGCGGGGAGGCGCCGTCGCATCACCCGGAGGCGACGTTGGAGTGCCCGGTTTCCTGAGGCATGGCGGGCGCGGTGCTCAGCCCTGCGCGGTGTCTGCTGCGAAGAGACCGCGCAGCCACTGCGTGAACACCCGCACGCGCGACGACAGCTGCCGGTTCTGCGGATACAGCACCGAGACCGGCATCGGCGGCGGCGCAAAGCCCGGCAGCACCGCCTGCAGGCGCCCATCGGCCAGCTCGGCCGCCACGCGGTAGCGCGGCACCTGCACCAACCCGAGGCCCACGACGGCGGCGCCCGTGTAAAGGTCGGCGCCTGTGACTGACACGGTGGCGGTCAGTTGCACGGGGCGCACCTGACCGTCGACCGTGAACTCGAGCGGCAGCGCCTTGCCCGTGCTGCTCGACACGTAGTGCACCGCGCGGTGCGAGGCCAGCGCGGCCAGGTCGGCGGGCTCGCCGTGCGCCGCGAGGTAGCTGGGGCTCGCCACCGTCACCTGCGGCAGCAGCGCCACGCGCTGCGCGACCAGCGAGGAGTCCTGCAGCGGGCCGGCGCGCAGCACGCAGTCCACGCCTTCGCGCACCAGGTCGACCAGCCGGTCGTCCTCGCCGATGTGCAGCTGCAGGCCCGGATGGCGGGCGAGGAAGGCGGGCAGCGCCGGCACCACGAAGTGCCGCGCCAGCGTGCCCTGCAGGTTCACGCGCAGCAGGCCCTGGGGCGCCGCGTGGGTGAAGGCGCCCTCAGCCTCTTCCACGTCCGCCAGCAGTCGCACGCAGCGCTGGTAGTGGGCCTCGCCGTCCTGCGTGAGGCGCACGGTGCGCGTGGTGCGCTCGAGCAGCCGGGCGCCCAGGCGCGATTCGAGCCGCTGGATCAGCGTGGTGAGGGTGGCGCGCGGAATCTGCAGGTCGTCCGAGGCCTGCGTGAAGCTCTGGCGCTCGGCGATGCGCACGAAGGCCTGCATTTCCTGGAAGCGGTCCATGGGGTCGCCCTTCGCGCCTATTGTTTAAGTAAATGGAATTTTATTGACGAATCGGTGCTGATTATCTTTTGGGTGGAATGGCCGACCATTCGCTTCATCCACTCACCACCCCTAGGAATCGCGCCATGAACACCACCGCCACTTCTGCTTCGCTGCCCACCCGCGTCGCCCTCGTCACCGGCGCCTCGCGCGGCATCGGCGCCGCCGTTGCACGACGGCTCGCCGCCGACGGTTTCGCCGTCGCCGTCAACTACGCCGCGGGCGCCGCGCCGGCCGAAGCACTGGTCGCCGAGCTGAAGGCCACCGGAGCCCGTGCCCTCGCGGTGCAGGCCGACGTGGCGAACGCCGACGCGGTGCGCACGATGTTCGACACCGTCGAAGCGCAGCTCGGCCAGGTCGACGTGCTGGTCAACAACGCCGGCGTGCTCCAGACCGCGCCGCTGGCCGCGCACAGCGACGCGCTGTACGACCAGACCTTCGACATCAACGTGCGCGGCACCTTCAACACCCTGCGCGAGGCCGCGACCCGGCTCGCCGAGGGCGGGCGCATCGTCAACTTCTCGAGCACCACGCTCGCCCTGCACATGCCGGGCTACGCGATCTACAACGCCACCAAGGCGGCGGTCGAGGCCTTCACGCACGTCTTCGCCAAGGAACTGCGCGGCCGACGCATCACGGTGAACGCCGTGGCGCCGGGGCCGGTCGCGACCTCGCTGTTCCTGGACGGCAAGACCGACGAGCAGATCCAGGCCTTCGCCCAGATGCCGCCGCTGCAGCGCCTGGGCCAGCCGGAAGACATCGCCTCGGTGGTGTCGTTCCTGGCGGGGCCGGACGCGGGATGGGTCAACGGGCAGGTGCTGCGGGCCAATGGCGGCGTGGCCTGAGTGGTTCACCACGATTTCCACGGAGCACGCACCATGCATCCGCCTTCACCCCACGCGGCCACCCCGCGCTTCTTCAGCCTCGCCTACACGGCGTTCACGGCCGCCGCTGCGGTGGTGGCCGCCGTCGCCTCGGCGATGGCGCTCGTGCTCGAACTGCCCGTGTGGGCGATGTTCGTCGGCTGGGTGGCGTTCTACACCCGCGGCGCGACCGCACGCGACGGCGTGTTCAACCTCGTCTGCGTGAGCCTGGGCCTGCTGATCGGCAAGGGTGCGGCCTTGGCCATCGCCGCGCTGGCCCCGATCGCGGGCGCCGCGGCGCTGTCGGTGGTGGTGCTGTTCGTGGCGCTCCTCGTGGTGTCGATGCGCAGCGTGCCGCGATTGAACAACCTGCTGTGCTACTTCCTCGGGCTGATCGCGTTCTTCGCGGTCCACCAGCCCCCTTCGCTGTCGCTGTTCGCCACGCTGGCCGGCGCGGCGGCACTCGGATCGATGGCGGCGTGGGTGGCCCACCTGCTGCAGCGCCGCGTGCACTGACCACCGGACTTTCCTTTCTTCCTCCCACCTTCATTCAAGGGGTTCCCTCATGCAATCCGTCATCCTCGTCACTGGCGCCGGCTCCGGCATCGGCAAGCTCAGCGCGCAGGCGCTCGCCGAAGCGGGCCACATCGTCTATGCCTCCATGCGCGACATCGCAGGCCGCAACAAGGCGCGCGCGGCCGAGCTGCGTGCCCTGGCCGCGGCCCAGGGGCTTCAGCTGCATCCGATCGAACTCGATGTGCTGTCGCAGGCCTCCGCCGACGCCGCCGCGGCGACCATCGTCCAGGCGCAGGGCCGCCTCGATGTGGTGATGCAGAACGCGGGCCATCTCGTGGTCGGGCCGACCGAGGCTTTCACGCCGGAAGACATCACCCGGGTGTTCGACACCAACGTGCTCGGCGCCCAGCGCGTGAACCGCGCGGTGCTGCCGTACCTGCGCCAGCAGGAGTCGGGGCTGATGCTGTGGATCAGCAGCACGACCACCAAGGGCGGCTTTCCGCCGTTCATGGGCCCGTACGGCGCGGCCAAGGCGGCCATGGATTCGCTGGCCGTGACGCTGGCCTACGAGATCGCGCGCTTCGGCATCGAGACCTCGATCGTCGTGCCGGGCGCGTTCACGCGGGGCACCGATCACTTCCCGAGTGCGGGCAAGCCCTCCGACGCGGCCATTGCCGCCGCCTACGGCCGCTACGACGGCGTGATGGACCGCATCGGCGAGCGCCTGTCCGCCCTCACGCCCGAGCACGCCGACCCGCAGGCCGTGGCCGACGACATCGTGCGCATCGTGGGCCTGCCTGCCGGCACGCGGCCGATGCGTTCGCTGATCGACTTCGTGGGCGACGGTGCGGCCGAGGTCTTCGAGGTGTCGGAACGCGTGCGCATCGATTTCGCCCGCCGCATCGGCATGGGCGACCTGCTCGAGGCGAAGGTCCGGCGCTGAGCGGGGCGCTGTCAAGAAAGGCGGTGGATCTTCCTGTCCAATAGCGGCATGGAACATTCACCGAACGACGTGACAGAGCGCCTGAACGATCTCGAGATCAAGTCGAGCTATGCCGAAGACCTGCTCGAGCAGCTGAACATGACGATCTATCGGCAACAGCAACAGATCGACAGCCTGATCCTGCAGGTCGCGCAACTGCGGCTGCAGAGCCAGAACGCAGGGCAGGACGGAGGCGCGCGCAACTTGCGCGACGAACTCCCTCCCCACTATTGAAGAAGAGCGCTCAGCCGTGCGCGTGCCAGAGCACGGCGAAGAAGTGGCAGGTGCTGCCAGCCAGAACAAACAGGTGCCACACCGAGTGCGCGTAGCGCACCTTGTTGTCGAACAGGAACACCACGGCCCCGGCCGTGTAGAACAGCCCGCCGGCCACGAGCCAGGTCAGCCCCGCCGATGACATGCGCTCGTACAGCGGCACCGCCGCCATCAGCGCCATCCAGCCCATCGCCACGTACAGGCCGGTGGACCACAGCGGGTGCTGCAGGCGGTTGAACAGCTTGGCGCTCACGCCCAGCACGGCGGCGGCGGTGATGGCGCCGAACAGCGTCCAGCCCCAGGGCCCGCGCAGCACGCCGAACAGGAAGGGCATGTAGCTGCCCGCAATGAACAGGTAGATGGCCGCGTGGTCGAGCCGGTTGAACCAGGCCTTGGCGCGGCCGATGGGCAGCGCGTGGTACAGCGTGGAGATCAGGTACAGCACGATGGCCGTGCCCGCGAAGAGCGCCGCGCCCACCACGGCCGCGGCCTGGCCCTTCTGGGCAGCGCTGTAGACCAGGATCGGCAGCGAGGCGATCGCCAGCAACAGGCCCAGGCCGTGGCTCAGGGCGTTGAAGAGCTCTTCCATCGCAGTCTGGTCGCGCGAGGCGGAAGCCTGCTTTTTCTGCAGATCGGTGGAACGGGCGGGCTGCAGCTGCAGCGGCGGGCTATTCGTCATCAGGAACAGAGCCTCCGGGATCGGTGTTGGTTCCGCAAGAATTCGCGAAACCGGCAGATCATGTTACTTGACCTGCTGTTTGCCGAGTTTGCGTGCCAATGTGCGCCGATGCATGCCGAGCCGGCGCGCGGTTTCCGAGATGTTGAAGCCGGTCTCGGCCAGCATTTCGTGGATGCGCTCCCACTCCAGCGTCTTGATCGAGGTGGAGCGGTTGGTCAGTTCGACCTCGGTGGTGCCGGCGGCGCGGCCGAAGGCGGCCTCGATGTCGTCGGTGTTCGAGGGCTTGGCCAGGTAGTGGCAGGCGCCGAGCTTGATGGCCTCGACGGCGGTGGCGATGCTCGCGAAGCCGGTGAGCACCACGATCAGCATCTCGGCATCGTGCCTGTGCAGCATCTGCACGCAGGCCAGGCCCGAGGCCTCGCCGTTGAGCTTCAGGTCGACCACGGCGTAGCCGGGCGAGGGGCCGTCGCCTTCCTCGAGCAGCGCTTCCACCTCCTCGAGGTTGCGCGCATGCACCACCACGTAGCCGCGCCGCTCGAAGGAGCGCGCGAGCGTGCGCGCGAAGGCCTCGTCGTCCTCGACGATGAGCAGCTGGCGGACTTCGGCGGTGTCGGGTGTGTGGGTCATGGGCTGCTCGGGGCTGGGGGCGCGGCGTTGTCCGCGAGGGTGGTTGCTGCTTCCTCGTCCTCTTCGAGCACGATGGCCGCCAGCGGCAGCGTGATGGTCACGATGGCGCCGCCCTCGGGGCGGTTGCGCACGGCGACGCGTCCGCCCAGGGTGCGCGCCACGTTCACCACCAGGAACAGGCCCAGCCCGCCGCCGGGGCGGCCCTTGCTTGACTGGTAGGGCTTGCCGAACTCCGCGAGGATGGCCGGCATGAAGCCGGGGCCCGCGTCGGTGACGGTGATGGTGAGCGCGTCGGCGTCGTGCGTGGCTTCCAGGCGCAGCCAGTGCGGCGAGGCCTCGAGCGCGTTGTCGAGCACGTTGCACACCATCTGCTTGATGGCCGAGTCGGACACCATGGGCAGGTCCTGCCCGAACAGGTTCTCGTAGTCGAACTCCTCGACCGGGCGCGTGGTACGCCATTCTTCGACGAGGTCGTCCAGGAAGGTGCGCACGGTGGTCTCTTCGGACGACTCGCCGCGCGTCTCGCCGGCCGACAGCAGGATGCCGCTCACGATGCTCTTGCAGCGCTGGATCTGCACTTCCATCTCGGCCACTTCCTGCAGCAGCTCGGGGTCGGAGCTGAAGTGCGGCAGCCGGCGCCAGTCGCCCAGGATCACGGCCAGCGTGGCCAGCGGCGTGCCCAGCTCGTGCGCCGCGCCCGAGGCCAAGAGGCCCATGCGCACGATGTGTTCTTCTTCGGAGGCGCGCTGGCGCAGGTCGGCCAGCCGCGCGTCGCGCACGCGCAGGTTGCGGCTGATGCGGGTGATGAAGACCACCAGCAGCGCCGCGTTGAGCGCAAAGCACACCAGCATGCCCTGCACGTAGGGGCTCCACAGGCCGCGGTCGTGGTCCAGCGGCAGCGGCAGCGGGCGCGAGAACAGCGCCAGGCCCGCGAAGCACAGGCCGGTGATGACCACGATGGTCCAGGTCGACCAGGCCTTGAGCAGCACCGCGCCCAGGATCACCTGCAGCAGGTACAGGAAGACGAAGGGGTTGGTGGCGCCGCCGCTGAGGTACAGCTGGGCCGTGAGCGTGGCCACGTCGACCAGCAGCGCGACGAACAGCTCTTCGTTGGTCACGCGGCCATGGATGCGCAGGCGCAGCAGGCTCACCATGTTGAACAGCGCGAGGCAGGTGAGCACCTGCAGCATGTGGTTCAGCGGCAGGCGGATGCCGAAGCCGTAGTGCACCACGAGGATGGTGGCCACCTGCCCGACCACGGCGAACCAGCGCAGCTGGATCAGCTGCTGCATGTTCTGGTGGCCGATGGCGTTGTCCAGGCTCGCGACGCCCGCGCGCGGGGCGTGCAGCTCGCCGGCCACCGCGACGAGCTTGTCAGTCGCGGCGGGCATCGGCGGGGTCGGGGCGTGCGGCGTCGGCATGCGGAGCATTTTCGCCGCTACCGTCTTGCGATGCCCGTCGGCGCCGGTCGTCGCGCCACACGAACCCGTAGGCGCCGAGCACCATCAGCGCCAGCCCGTACCAGGTGAGGGCGTAGACGAGGTGACTGTTGGGAAAGGCGATGACCGTCAGGCCGCCTGCCGGCCATGTGGGCGCGGCCTGTGCGGGCGCAGCGCCGGCCTCGGCGTCGACGAAGTAGGGCGCCACGTCGGCCAGGCCGCGCGCTGCGGCGATGGCCTGCACGTCGCGCGAGAACCAGCGGTCGGCCGCAGGGTCGTTCGTGCGCAGGAAGCCGCCCTTGGGCTCGGTCAGGCGCAGCAGGCCGGCCACGGTGGTGTCGCCCTGGGGCTCGGGGGCAGTGCGCGCCGCGCGTTCACGCGCTTCAGGCGGCACGAAGCCGCGGTTGACGAGCACGACGCTGCCGTCGGCGGAGCGCAGCGGGGTCAGCACCCAGAAGCCGGCACCGAGCCGGGTGCTGGCCTGCACCAGCGCTTCCTTGTCATGGAGGAACGTGCCGCGAAGGCGCACGTGGGTGTATTCGTCGTTGGCCGCGTTGACCGTGGGCCATTCGGGTCGCGCCGGCGCGTCGGTGGCCGGGGCGTGCACGCGCTGGTCGACGCGGGCGATGAGATCGAGCTTCCAGGCTCTGCGCTCGACCTGCCAGGTGCCGAGCGCGAGAAAGCCGGCAAAGGCGAGGAGGGCGCAGACCGCCAGCGCCGCACGCGTGACAACGGAGCGCGGGCGGGCGGCCGGGGCCATCAGGGCATGTTCTTCATGTCGTGGACCATGGCCGGCATCATGTTGGTGTTCATGTGATACATGACCCACAGCGAACCGGCCAGCGTGATGACCACGAGCACCAGCGTGAAGATCAGCGCCAGCATGTTCCAGCCGCCTTCGGACTTGGCGTCCATGTGCAGGAAGTACACCATGTGGACCACGATCTGCACCACGGCGAAGCCGAGGATGACGAGGGCGGTGGTGCTCGGGTTGGCGATCACCTTGCCCATCACGAGCCAGAACGGGATCGCGGTCAGGATCACGGCCAGCACGAAGCCGGTCATGTAGCCCTTGAAGGTGCTGTGGCTCACGGGGCCGTCGTCGTGGTGGTCGCCGTGGCCGTGGCTGTCGTGTGCGCCGTGGCCGTGTGTGGCGGTGGCGGTGTGTGCGGGGGCGCTCATGCCATCGATCCCATGAGGTAGACAAAGGTGAAGACGCCGATCCACACGACGTCCAGGAAGTGCCAGAACATCGACAGGCACATCAGGCGGCGGCGGTTGGCGGCGGTGAAACCGTGCTTGGGCAGCTGGACCATCAGCACGACCAGCCAGATGATGCCGAAGCTCACGTGCAGGCCGTGCGTGCCCACCAGCGCGAAGAACGACGACAGGAAGGCGCTGCGCTGCGGACCGGCGCCTTCGTGCAGCAGGTGCGCGAACTCGTACAGCTCCAGGCCGATGAAGCCCAGGCCCAGCAGGCCTGTGATGCCCAGCCACAGCAGCACGCCGCCCATGCGCTTGCGCTGCATCTCGAGCATGGCGAAGCCGTAGGTGATCGACGACAGCAGCAGCAGCGAGGTGTTCATCGCCACCAGCGGCAGGTCGAACAGGTCGGCGCCCGAGGGGCCGGCCGCGTAGCTGCGGCCCAGCACGCCGTACACCGCGAACAGGCACGCGAAGATGAGGCAGTCGCTCATCAGGTAGAGCCAGAAGCCCAGCAGCGTGCCGTTCTCGGGGTGGTGGTCCTCGTTGCGGACGTGGAACAGGTCGAACGCCGGTGCGTTCGCGTTCCGGGAGGGGAGGGCGGTGGTATCAGACATGGGCGGTGGCCAGCAGGCGCGTGCGTGCTTCTTCGGTGCGAACGACTTCTTCCGCGGGAATGTAGTAGTCGCGCTTGTAGTTGAAGGTGTGGGCGATGATCGCGACCATCATGGCCACGAAGCCGATGCCGGCCACGAGCCACATCTGCCAGATCAGGGCAAAGCCGCACACCGCGCTCAGCGCCGCGATGACGAAGCCGGCGGCCGTGTTCTTGGGCATGTGCACGGGGCTGAAGCCGTCCAGCGGACGCTGGTAGCCGCGGGCCTTCATGTCGGTCCAGGCGTCGTTGTCATGCACGCGCGGCGTGAACGCGAAGTTGTAGGCCGGCGGCGGCGACGAGGTCGACCACTCCAGCGTGCGGCCGTTCCACGGGTCGCCCGTGGTGTCGCGCAGCGACTCGCGGCGGATGAAGCTCACCACCAGCTGGATCAGGAACGAGGCGATGCCCAGGGCGATCAGCACGGCGCCGACGGCGGCGACCTGGAACCAGATCTGCAGCGACATGTCCTGGAAGTGGCTCATGCGGCGGGTGACGCCCATCAGGCCCAGGATGTACAGCGGCATGAAGGCCATCCAGAAGCCGACGATCCAGAACCAGAACGAGCACTTGCCCCAGAACGGATCGAGCTTGTAGCCGAAGGCCTTCGGGAACCAGTAGGTGATGCCCGCCAGCATGCCGAACAGCACGCCGCCGATGATCACGTTGTGGAAGTGGGCAATGAGGAACAGGCTGTTGTGCAGCACGAAGTCGGCCGGGGGCACGGCCAGCAGCACGCCGGTCATGCCGCCGATCACGAAGGTGATCATGAAGCCGATGGTCCACATCATGGGCAGCTCGAAACGGATGCGGCCGCGGTACATGGTGAAGAGCCAGTTGAAGATCTTCGCCCCCGTGGGGATCGAGATGATCATCGTCGTGATGCCGAAGAACGAGTTCACGCTGGCGCCGGAGCCCATGGTGAAGAAGTGGTGCAGCCACACGAGGTACGACAGGATCGTGATCACGACCGTGGCGTACACCATCGAGGCGTAGCCGAACAGGCGCTTGCCCGAGAAGGTGGAGACTACTTCCGAGAAGATGCCGAAGGCCGGCAGGATCAGGATGTACACCTCGGGGTGGCCCCAGATCCAGATCAGGTTCACGTACATCATGGCGTTGCCGCCCATGTCGTTCGTGAAGAAGTTGGTGCCGACGTAACGGTCCAGCGACAGCAGGGCCAGCACGGCCGTGAGCACCGGGAAGGCGGCCACGATCAGCACGTTGGTGCAGAGAGCCGTCCACGTGAAGACGGGCATCTTCATCATGGTCATGCCGGGCGCGCGCATCTTCACGATGGTGGCCAGCAGGTTCACGCCCGATAGCAGCGTTCCGACCCCTGCGATCTGCAAGGACCAGATGTAGTAATCGACCCCCACGTCAGGACTGAAGAGGATGCCCGACAGCGGCGGGTACGCCAGCCAGCCGGTCTTGGCGAACTCGCCCACGAACAGCGACGCCATCACGAGGCCGGCGCCGAAGGTGGTCATCCAGAAGCTGAAGTTGTTCAGGAACGGGAAGGCCACGTCGCGCGCGCCGATCTGCAGCGGCACCACGAAGTTCATGAGGCCCGTGACCAGCGGCATCGCCACGAAGAAGATCATGATCACGCCGTGGGCGGTGAAAATCTGGTCGTAGTGGTGCGGCGGCAAAAAGCCCGCGTTGTCGCCGAAGGCGACGGCCTGCTGGGCCCGCATCATGAGCGCGTCGGCGAAGCCGCGCAGCAGCATCACCAGGCCCAGGATGATGTACATGATGCCGATCTTCTTGTGGTCGATGCTGGTGATCCAGTCGCGCCACAAGGTGCCCCACAGCTTGAAATAGGTCACGGCGCCCAGCAGCGCCAGGCCGCCCAGGATCACGGCCGCGAAGGTCACGAGCAGGATCGGCTCGTGAAGGGGAATCGCCTCCCAGGAGAGGCGGCCGAAGACGAGCTTCGTCAGGTCTAGGTTCTGCAACATCTTAGTCTTCGGTGGTGCACATCGCGGTGACGTACTTGCGCTTGGGCGTGTCGAGGGAGTCGGCCTGCCAGGCCTGCTTGGTGGCGACGTTGAAGGCGCCGGGCTTGCCCAGGCCGCCGTCGGCGTCGATGGCCATCATTTCCTTCATGCACATCTTGTTGCGGTCGACGCACAGGTTCAGGATGGCGTCGTACAGGGCCGGGTCGACCGCGGCGTAGTGGCGCACGGGCTCGCGCTCGCTCGGCACTTCGAGCTTCTTGTATTGCTCGCGGGTCAGTTCGCCCTCTTTGCCGGTCTTGACCTTGGCCACCCACTGGTCGAAGCCGTCATGGCTCAGGCCGTGGAACTTGAAGCGCATGCCCGAGAAGCCCGCGCCGCTGTAGTTGGCGGAGAAGCCGTCGAACTCGCCCGGCTTGTTGATCACCGCGTGCAGCTTGGTCTCCATGCCCGGCATGGCATAGATCTGGCCGGCCAGCGCGGGGATGAAGAAGGAGTTCATGACCGACGAGGCCGTGATCTTGAAGCTGATCGGGCGGTCCACCGGGGCGGCCAGCTCGTTCACCGTGGCGATGCCCTGCTCGGGGTAGATGAAGAGCCACTTCCAGTCCAGCGCCACCACCTCGACCACCAGCGGCTTGGTTTCGGCGGGAATCGGGCGCTGCGCGTCCAGGCGGCTCAGCGGGCGGTACGGGTCCAGCGTGTGGGTGCTGATCCAGGTGATCGCGCCCAGCGCGATGATGATCAAGAGCGGCGCGGCCCAGATCGCCAGCTCGAGCTGCGTGGAGTGGTCCCAGTCGGGGCTGTAGGTGGCCTCCTTGTTCGACTGGCGATAGCGCCAGGCAAAGAAGATGGTCAGGGCGATCACCGGAATGATGATGATCAGCATCAGCACCGTGGAGACGACGATCAGGCGTCCCTGCTGGTTGGCGATGTCGCCGGAGGGGTTCAACAGCACCGTGTTGCAGCCCGCCAGGAAAATGGCGGAAAGCAGCAGAAGTGCTCGGCGAAGGGTCTTGAGGATGTGCATGCCGGGAGAGGAAAGTGCGAAGGCCGCGCAAAAATGACCCTGCAATCTACGCCGCCCAAGGGATTCCGCCTATTGGACGTTTTGTCCTATGGCGGTAAACGCAATTCGGTGAGACGCTACAGGGTGTCCAGAATTTCCCCTGTGTCGTGCCCCGGCATGACACCCGAATTACAGCCAGCCAGCTAGCAAGATGACGACGTCCAGCATCAGTCCACCAGGCGCCCAGCCTGTGTCGCACCCGACCGAAGGCGGCGCCCGCGCCGCAGACGCCGACCATTCGCACATCGCCCCGGGCGAGATCGCGGTCGGCGTGGTCATCGGCCGCGCCTCCGAGTATTTCGACTTCTTCGTCTACGGCATCGCCTCGGTGCTGGTGTTCCCGGCGGTGTTCTTCCCGTTCGAGCAGCGCCTGGAAGGCGTGCTCTGGGCCTTCGTGATCTTCTCGTTCGCCTTCATCGCGCGCCCCTTCGGCACCGTGATCTCGATGGCGATCCAGCGGCGCTTCGGGCGCGAGACCAAGCTGACGATCGCGCTGTTCCTGCTGGGCACCTCCACCGCCGGCATCGCTTTCCTGCCGGGCTACGCGAGCATCGGCTTCACGGCCATCGTGCTGCTGTCGATCTTCCGCTTTGCCCAGGGCCTGGCACTGGGCGGCTCGTGGGATGGCCTGCCGTCGCTGCTGGCGCTGAACGCACCGCCCAACAAGCGCGGCTGGTACGCCATGCTGGGCCAGCTGGGCGCACCGCTGGGCTTCTTCCTGGCCAGCGCGCTGTTCGCGTACCTGTATTCCAGCCTGCCGCTGGCCGACTTCCTCGACTGGGGCTGGCGCTACACCTTCTACGTGGCCTTCGCCATCAACGTCGTGGCGCTGTTCGCGCGCCTGCGCCTGGTGGCCACCGACGAGTACGCGCGCCTGCTCGAAGAGCGCGAGCTGCAGCCCACCAGCGTGGTCGAGCTGACCCGTTCGCAGGGCGCCAACCTGCTGATCGGCGCGTTCGCCGCGCTGGCCAGCTACGCGCTGTTCCACCTGATCACGGTGTTCCCGCTGTCGTGGATTTCGCTGTACTCCGACCAGTCGATCACCGAGTTCCTGATCGTGCAGATGGTCGGCGCGGTGTTCGGCGCCATCGGCATCGTGGCCTCGGGCCTGATCGCCGACCGCATCGGCCGTCGCTTCACGCTCGGCGGCCTGGCCGCCATGATCGCCGTGTTCAGCGGCTTCGCGCCCACGCTGCTCGACGGCGGACGCATCGGCCAGGACATCTTCATCGTGCTGGGCTTTGCACTGCTGGGCCTGTCGTACGGCCAGGCGGCCGGCGCCGTGACCTCCAACTTCGCGCCCAAGTACCGCTACGTGGGCGCGGCCCTCACGGCCGACCTGGCCTGGCTCATCGGCGCGGCCTTTGCCCCGCTGGTCGCCCTGGGCCTGTCGGCGCACTTCGGCCTGGCCTTCGTGAGCATCTACCTGCTGTCGGGCGCGCTCGGCACGCTGGCGGCGCTGGGGCTGAACCGGGCGCTGGCGCGGGACTGACCGGCAGCGTTTCTCGAACGAAGGGGCCGATGGCCCCTTTTTTCATGGCCGTCGCGTGGCTCGCTTAGGATTCGCCTCGATGTTCACCGCCGCCATTTTTGACATGGATGGGCTGCTGATCGATTCGGAGCGCCCCATCATGGCCGCCTGGATCGCCGCGGCCCGCACGCTCGATGTCGAGCTTTCGCACGCCCAGTACCTGCAATGCGTGGGGCTGGCCATGAGCGAATCGAAGCAGATCCTTGCCGCGCTGCTCGGCGGCCCCGCCGCCTACCAGCACGCGGCGACGCAGGTGACCGCCGCGCTGCAGCTGGAACGCGCCGACGGCGACGCCCGACCGCTCTTTCCCATCAAGCCCGGCGCGGCCGAGCTGCTCTCCGCCTTGCGCGGACGCGGCACGCGCTGCGCGGTCGCTTCGTCGTCCACGCGCGGCCAGATCGCGGCCTGCCTGGGCAGCCTCGACGTGCTTCACCACTTCGAGGCCTTCGCGGGCGGCGACGAGGTGGCGCGCGCCAAGCCCGACCCGGCGCTGTACCGGCTCGCGGCCGAGCGCCTGGGCGTGGACCCGGCCGATTGCGTCGCCTTCGAGGACAGCGAGAACGGCGCCAAGGCCGCGCTGGCCGCCGGCATGCGCGTGGTGGTGGTGCCCGACCTCAAGCATCCGCCCGAGGCGATCGTCGCTCAGGCCTTTCATGTGCTCGATTCGTTGCACGACGCGATGCCGCACGTGCCGCGCTGGTTTCCCTAACGAAGTCAGGGCCGAGGCTCAGAGCACTTCGTCCCGCAGCTGCGGGAACACCTTCGACACCTTGGCCAGCAGGTAGTCGCCGTAGCGCCCGCTGAACGCGTGCACGTTGGCGCGGTCCCAGCGCTCGGCGCTGTCGTCCAGCGCGTCGGCACCGGCCAGGCCTTCGATGCGCTGCACGCGGGCCTCGAAGTTCGGGTCGAAGAACAGCGGGAACGAGAGCCGGTCGCGGCCCGAGGTGTTGCGCTTCACGCGGTGCGGGGTCGACTTGTAGAGCCCGCCGGTCATGCGGTCGAGCATGTCGCCGATGTTGCAGACGAAGGCGCCGGGCACCGGCGGCGCATCGATCCAGCCGCCCGGCGTGTGCACCGCGAGGCCGCCCACGGTGTCCTGGTGCAGGATCGTGAGCAGGCCGTAGTCGGTGTGCTCGCCCACGCCCCATTGCACGTCCAGCCCCTCGGGCACGGCCTGCGTGGGGTAGTTGAAGAGGCGGAACAGGATCAGCGGGTCGCCCGTGTAGCGCTCTGCAAAATAGTCCGCGGGCAGGCCGAGGCTCAGCGCGATGCCTTCCATCAGCCGGTGGCCCAGTTGCGTGACGGCGTCCATGTACGCGAGGATGGTCTCGCGAAAGTCCGGCACGTCGGGAAAGAGATTCGGCCCGTGCACCGGCGTCTTCGCCAGCACCAGCGGGTGGTCGGCGGGCAGCTCGGTGCCCAGGTACAGGCCTTCCTTCCAGTCGGGGCGGCCCGAGGTCAGCTCGCCGCCGCGCGGGAAGAAGCCACGCCAGGCGCGGCCGCCGAGGGCCATGCGCCATTGCATCTTGGTTTCCTCGGGCAGGTCGAAGAACTGGTGGCTCAGGTCTTCGAGCCGCTGGATCAGTGCGGCGTCGACGCCGTGGCCCGTGACGTAGAAGAAGCCGTGCGCGCGGCAGGCGTCGCCGATCTGCGCCGCCACGCGTTCGCGTTCGGGCGTGCCGGCCACCAGCGGGGCGACGTCGATGAGGGGAAGAGATGGGTCGGTCATGCGTCTCTCGAAAAAGGCGAACGGATGTCGGACAGGAACTGCTGCGCACGCGGGTGCTGTGGGCGGTTGAAGAAATCGTCGGGCGTGGCGCGTTCGAGCACCTGGCCCTGGTCCATGAAGAGCACGCGGTCGGCCACTTCGCGCGCGAAGCCCATCTCGTGCGTCACGCACACCATGGTCATGCCGTCGCGCGTGAGGTCGCGCATCACCAGCAGCACCTCGCCGACCATCTCGGGGTCGAGCGCGCTGGTGGGCTCGTCGAACAGCATCAGCGGCGGCTTCATGGCGAGCGCGCGCGCAATCGCCACGCGCTGCTGTTGGCCGCCCGACAGCTCGCCGGGCCACGCATTGGCCTTGTTCGCGAGGCCCACGCGCTCCAGCAGCGTCATCGCGCGCGCGTCGGCCTCCTTGCGCGACAGGCCGTGCAACTGCATCGGCGCCATGGTGCAGTTCTGCAGCACGCTCAGGTGCGGGAACAGGTTGAACTGCTGGAACACGAAGCCGATGCGCGAGCGGAACGCGTTCACGTCCAGGCCCGGCGCGTGGATGTCCTGCCCGTCGAGCGTGATGCGGCCCGACTGGATCGGCTCCAGCCGGTTGAAGGTGCGGATCAGCGTCGACTTGCCCGAGCCCGAGGGCCCGCACACCACGACCACCTCGCCCTTGTGGATGGTCTCGGTCACGTCGACCAGCGCGTGGTAGCTGCCGTACCACTTGTTGACTTGTTGGAGTTCGATCATGCGGGCACCTTGAGAGGCGCGGCGGGAAGGCCGCGGCGCGCGAGCCGGCGCTCCAGCCAGTAGGCGAAGCGCGAGAGGCCGAAGCACAGGATGAAGTAGGTCAGGCCCAGGATCAGGTAGATCTGCGCCGGCTTGGTGAACACCTGCGTGTTGATCTGCGTGGCGATGAACGACACCTCGGCCAGCCCGATGATGTAGCCCAGCGAGGTCTCCTTGATGGTCGAGACGAACTGGTTCACCAGCGAGGGCAGCATGCTGCGCAGCGCCTGGGGCAGCACCACGAGGCGCATCGCGCCGAAGTAGCTCAGGCCGAGCGCGCGCGCGGTTTCCATCTGCCCGCGCGGCAGCCCCTGGATGCCGGCGCGAACGATCTCGGCGAGGTAGGCGGCATCGAAGATCACGAGCGCGATCAGCATGGTGGTGAACTGGTCGGTCTTCACGCCCGTGACGCTGGGCAGGAAGAAGTAGGCCCAGAAGATCACCATCAAGAGCGGCAGGCCGCGCACCACGAACACCAGCGCCGTGACGGGCCAGCGCACGCAGCGCCACGGGCTCACGCGCGCCAGGCCGAGCACGATGCCCAGCGGCAGCGCGAGCACCAGCCCGCACGAGGCCAGCAGCAGCGTGAGCACCAGCCCGCCGAGCGGGCCGTTCGGGTACTGGCCGATGAGGAAGTAGACCCAGTAGTCGTGGATGATCTCTAGCATGCCATCAACGCCTCAGATGGTCCGCACCGGGAAGCGGTGGTGGTACCAGGTCGCCAGGCCGGTGATGGCCAGCGACACCGTCAGGTACGCCGCGCTCGCGAACGCGAACGACTCGAAGCTGCGGAAGGTGGCGCTCTCGACCTGCCCGGCCTGGTACATCAGCTCGGCCACGCCGATCACCGTGGCGATCGAGGTGTTCTTCCACAGGCTCAGCGTCTGCGAGATGAGCGGCGGCACGGTCACGCGCAGCGCCTGCGGCAGCACCACGCGGCGCATGGTGGCCAGGAAGCTGAAGCCCAGCGCGCGGCCGGCCTCGAACTGCACGGCCGGGATCGAGCGGATGCCGCTGCGGATGTCCTCGGCCATGAAAGCGGCCGTGTACAGCGACAGCGCCACGATCGCGCTGTAGGCCTCGATGTGGCCTTCATAGAGCCAGGTCTTGAGGCCCTCGGGCAGCAGCTCGGGCGCGCCAAAATACCAGAACAGCATGTGGGCCAGCAGCGGGATGTTGCGGATCGATTCCACGTACGCAAAGCCGAGCCAGCGCAGCGGCGCCAGCGGCGAGAGCCGCAGCAGCGCCACCACCAGCGCCAGCGGCAGCGCGAAGACGAGCGAGACCGCGAGCAGCTGCAGCGACAGCCACAGGCCCGCGACCAGCATGTCGTGGTACTGGCCGGTCAGCAGCAGCGAATAGTCGAACAGGGGCATGGGAAACGGGAGGCACGGCGAAAGGCGCCGGGGCGCACATGGTACGCATGCGCGCCGTGCCGCTCAAAAGCGAAGGGCGGGTCGCATGGCGGCCCGCCCCTGGTGTGCCGAGCGTGGGGGCTCAGTCGATCTTGTCGGTCTCGAGCTTGAAGTCGCGCGTCTGGAAGCCCGATGCCGTGCTCGGGCCGTACCACTTGAGGAAGATCTTCTGCGCTTCGCCCGACTTCTCGAGCTCGCGCAGCGTGTCGTCCACCACGGTCTTCAGGCCGCTCTCGCCCTTCTTGATGCCGATGGCCAGCGACTCGGTGCTCAGGTTCTGCTTGAGCACCACGTACTGCGCCTTCTGCGGGCCCAGCTTGGCGTAGCTGCGCAGCAGCGCGGCCTCGTCGTCCACGTAGCCCACGCCCTTGCCCTGCTGCAGTGCCTGGAAGGCCTGCTGGCTGGTGTCGAAGGTCACGACCTCGGCGGTGGGCACGGCCTTGCGGATGTTGGGCTCCTGCGTGCCGCCGCGGATGGTCAGCACCTTCTTGCCGCCGAGCTGCGGCACGTCGGTGATGCCGCTGGTCTTCTTCACGATGGCCTTCTGGCCGGTGACGAAGGTGGTGAGCGAGAAGTCGATCTGCGCCTCGCGTTCCTTGTTGTGCGTGAGGCCGGCGGCCACCAGGTCCACGTGGCCCTGCTGCAGCTCGGGAATGCGCGCGGCCACGGCGATCTGCTTGAGCACCGGCTTCACGCCGATCTTTTTCGCGATGGCGTTCACCAGGTCGACCTCGTAGCCGACGATCTGGCGCGTCTTCGGATCGATGAAGGTGGCGGGCTCGTCGGTGCCGAGCACGCCGACCACGAGTTCGCCCTTCTTCTTGATGTCGGCGAGCTGGTCCGCATGGGCGGCAACGCCGGTCAGCAGGGCAGAGGCGGCAAGGGCCGCGGCAAGCAGGGTGTGGCGCATGGTGGGGATCGTCCTCTCTCCAGAGTGAAATTCAGGCCGGAACCATATCAATAAAACCCAAGATTATTAAATCGTCAATCGACATATGCATATGGGGCTGATGAATCGGCCTGTTGCCGGCTGGGTTAAATTCGCGACGCCGCGACGTGCCCCGCCGCCGTCCCCCGAATGTCTTACCGAGCGAGCTTTTCATGATCATCCAACCCCGCGTGCGCGGCTTCATCTGCGTCACCACCCACCCCGTGGGCTGCGAAGCCAATGTCCGGCAACAGATCGCGTACGTCAAAGCCAAACCCCCCATCGCGGGCGGCCCCAAGCGCGTGCTGGTGATCGGCGCCTCCACCGGCTACGGTCTGGCCGCGCGCATCACCGCAGCCTTCGGCTGCGGCGCCGACACGCTGGGCGTGTGCTTCGAACGCGCGGGCAGCGCGACCAAGCCCGGCTCGCCCGGCTGGTACAACACCGCCGCCTTCCACCGCGCCGCCACGGCCGAAGGGCGCTACGCTAAGACGATCAATGGCGACGGCTTTTCCGACGCGGTGAAGCAGCAGGCCATCGAGACCATCCGCGCCGACCTCGGCCAGGTCGACCTCGTGGTCTACAGCCTGGCCGCGCCGCGCCGCACGCACCCGAAGACGGGCCAGGTCTTCAACTCCGTGCTCAAGCCCATCGGCAAGGCCGTGACGCTGCGCGGCCTGGACACCGACAGCGGGACCGTGAAGGAATCGGTGCTCGAGCCCGCCACGCAGGAAGAGATCGACAACACCGTCGCCGTCATGGGCGGCGAAGACTGGCAGATGTGGATCGACGCGCTGCAACAGGCCGGCGTGCTGGCCGACGGCGCCAAGACCACGGCCTTCACCTACCTGGGCGAGCAGATCACCCACGACATCTACTGGAACGGCTCCATCGGCGCCGCCAAGAAAGACCTCGACCAGAAGGTGCTCGCCATGCGCGCGCAACTGGCCGCCAAGGGTGGCGACGCGCGCGTGTCGGTGCTGAAGGCGGTGGTCACGCAGGCCAGCTCGGCCATTCCGATGATGCCGCTGTACCTGTCGCTGCTGTTCAAGGTGATGAAGGCCGAAGGCACGCACGAAGGCTGCATCGAGCAGGTGCACGGCCTGTACGCCGACAGCCTGTACGGCGCCACGCCGCACCTGGACGACGAGGGCCGCCTGCGCGCCGACTACAAGGAGCTGGCGCCGCAGGTGCAGGCGCGCGTGCAGGAGCTCTGGCCGCAGGTCACCGACGCCAACCTCAATGAGCTGACCGATTTCGCGGGCTACAAGACCGAGTTCCTGCGCCTGTTCGGCTTTGCCGTCGAGGGCGTGGACTACACGGCTGACGTGAGCACCGATGTGGGCATTCCCGATCTGATCCAACTCTAGAGTGCCCCCGAAGGGATACTCGCTTTCATGCAGATTCAAGACAAACCGCCCGCCGGCACGCCCTTCGAGTGGATCGGCGGCGAGCCGAAGGTGGAAGCACTGGTCGAGCGCTTCTACGACCTGATGGACCTCGAGCCGGCCTACGCGCAACTGCGCGCCGTGCACGGCACCGACCTGGACAACGCGCGCCAGCGCCTGTTCTGGTTCCTGTGCGGCTGGCTCGGCGGGCCCGCCCACTACACCGACCGCTTCGGCCACCCGATGCTGCGCGCGCGGCACCTGCCGCAGGCCATCGGCGGCCACACCATCGGCATCAAGGAGCGCGACCAGTGGCTGGCCTGCATGGACCAGGCGATGGGCGAGACCGGCGTGCCTGAAGACCTGCGCGCACGTCTCAGAGACTCCTTCTTCAAGACCGCCGACTGGATGCGCAACCGCGGCGAATAGATCAGGCTCGCCCCCAGGCTACGCGCACTTCGTGTCGCTTCGCCAACCCCCTGCCGGGGGCAACACCAGCGGCCCGGCAAAGCCGGTTCCGCGGTGTTCCACGAAGGGGCCAGGCCGTCGAATGAACCACATACACAACGACTCGAAGGATCTTTGTCCATGAATTCCATCGTCATCATCGGCGGCGGCCACGCCGCGGCCCAGCTCTGCGCGGGCCTGGCCGAAGCCGGGCAGGGCGCGCGCGTGCACCTGGTCTGCGAAGAGGCCTGCGAGCCGTACCACCGTCCGCCGCTGTCGAAGGCCTTCCTCAAGAGCGCCGACGAAACCACGCAGCCGCACAAGGCCGCCGACTGGTACCGCGAAGCGGGCATCACGTTGCACCTGGGCGACGCGGCCGTGGCCATCGACCGCGAGGCGCACACCGTCACGCTGCGCTCGGGCGCGGTGCTGCCGTGGGAGCGCCTGGTGCTGGCCACCGGCACGCGCGCGCGCCAGATGCCCGGCCTGCCGCAAGGCCTGGAGAACGTGGCGAGCCTGCGCGCCGCCGACGAGGCGCAGCGCCTGCGCACGCGGTTGGCGGATGCGCAGCAGGTCACGGTGTTGGGCGGCGGCTTCATCGGCCTCGAAGTGGCGGCCACCGCGCAGGCGCTGGGCAAGCGCGTGCAGGTGATCGAATGCGCGCCGCGCCTGCTGGGCCGCGCCGTGTCGCCCGAGCTGTCGGCGCACGTGCTGGCCACGCACCGCGCGGCCGGCATCGACATCGTGCTGGGCGCGCAGACCGGCGCTTTCGAGGTCGTGGGCGACCGGCTGGTGTCGGTCGAGGTCAACGGCGTGAAGCAGCCGATCGACCTGCTGCTGCTGGGCATCGGCGCGGTGCCCGAGACCGCGCTCGCGCAGGCCGCGGGCCTCGAGTGCGCCGACGGCATCGTGGTCGACGGCCACATGCAGACCAGCGCGGCCGACGTGCTCGCGGTGGGCGATTGCACGCGCTTCCCCGACCGCCGCGCGGGCCGCGCGCTGCGGCTCGAATCGGTGCAGAACGCGAACGACCAGGCGCGCACGGCGGTGGCCACGCTGACCGGCGCCGCGCGCGATCACGACGCGGTCGCGTGGTTCTGGTCCGACCAGGGCGGCCTGCGGTTGCAGATGGCGGGCCTCATGCCGGCCGAAGGCACGCCGGGCCTGTCGAGCGTGCGCCGCGCGGGGCCGAAGCCCGAGGCGTTCTCGCTGTTCCACTACGTCGACGGCCAGCTCGTGTGCGTCGAATCGGTGAACGCGCCGGTCGATCACATGATGAGCCGCAAGCTGCTCGAAGCGGGCCGCAGCCCCGCGCCCGAAGCGGTGGCGGACGCAGCGGTACCACTAAAGAATCATCTGGCGTAATTGCTGTCGCAACGGCGCTGCACGACAGGCCCGGATTCACCGGTCTGTCACCCGGCTTTCGGAGACTGGCCTTCCTCATATCCGCAGGGAGACCTCTCGATGAACAACGCAGTGGCCGCGTCGCTGGCGCGCCTCGCCCCCATGTCCACCTGTGCCGCCGTCCTGGCCGCCGTGCTCACCGCCTGTGGCGGTGGCAACGGAGGCGGCACCACGTTTCCCCCGATCGTTCCGCCCCCTGCGCCCGCACCCGCCCCGGCGCCCGTGGCCGCCGGCACGCGCGCCACGGTCGCGCTGCTCGAAACGACCGACCTGCACTTCAACGTGCGCAGCTACGACTACTTCAAGCTCGCCGAAGACAAGTCGTACGGCTACGAGCGCACCGCGACGCTCATCAACGCCGCGCGCAAGGAGTTCGCGAACACGATGCTGTTCGACAACGGCGACACCATCCAGGGCACCGCGCTGGCCGACTACGAGGCGCTGGTCAGCCGCATCCCGTGCACGCAGCCGCTGTCGATGTACAAGGTGATGAACGCCACCGGCTTCGATGCCGGCACGCTGGGCAACCACGAGTTCAACTACGGCCTGGACTTTCTCAACCAGGTGCTCGGCGGCGGCCTCGATGTCGAGGGCGTGGACGGCAGCAAGAAGTGCGCAGGCCCGAGCTTCCCGATGGTGGTGGCCAACGTGCACAGCCTCAAGAGCGGCAAGCCGCTCGTGGCGCCGTACACCATCGTCACGAAGCAGTTCACGGCCACCGCGCCGGACGGCAAGAGCGTGACGGTGCCGGTGAAGGTCGGCGTGATCGGCTTCACCACGCCCGGCATCATGAACTGGGACAAGCGCTTTCTCGAAGGCAAGCTGCGCACCGAAGGCGCGGTCGAAGCCGCCAAGCGCTACGTGCCCGAGCTGCGCGAGAAGGGCGCCGACATCGTCGTGGCGCTGCAGCACGGCGGCCTCGACGCCTCGCCGTACTCGCCGACGATGGAAAGCCCGGGCCTGTACCTGTCGAAGGTGCCCGGCATCGACGTGCTGATGATGGGCCACCAGCACGGCCTGTTCCCCGACCGTGGCGCCAAGCCCGGCTACACGCAGGCGGGTGTCGACAACGCCGCCGGCACCGTCAACGGCGTGCCGGCCGTGATGCCCAGTTCGTGGGGCAAGGCGCTGGGCCTCGTGAAGCTCGAGCTCGTGTGGGACGGCAAGGCCTGGGGCGTGGACAAGAGCAAGACGCTGGTCGAGGCTCGTTCGACCCAGATCGGCAAGGGCGTGTATGTCGATGCCGACCCGAGCGTGGCACCGATGGTCGACACGCAGCACCAGGCCGCGATCGACTACGTGAAGACGCCGATCGGCAGCACCGACTTCCGCATGAACACCTTCTTTGCCGACGTCGGCGACCCGGGCGCGATCCAGATCGTGAACCAGGCCCAGGCCGACTACGTGAAGACCTACCTCCAGGCCAACCTGCCGCAGTACGCGAGCCTGCCGGTGCTGTCGGTGAGCGCGCCCTTCAAGTCGGGCTTCGAGGGCGGGCGCGACTACACCGACGTGGCCGTGGGCAACCTGGCGATCTTCAGCGCCGCCGACCTGTACCTGTACCCGAACACGGTGTACGCGGTGAAGGTCACGGGCGCCGAGATCAAGGGCTGGCTCGAGGCCGCGGCCAAGCGCTTCAACAGGATCGACCCGGCGCTCACGACCGACCAGTCGCTGATCAGCCCCTTCCCGGGCTACAACTTCGACATGTTCACCACGCCCGACATGCAGTACGAGATCGACGTGACGCAGGCGGTGGGCAGCCGCATCAGGAACCTCATGTACCTGGGCGCGCCCATCGACCCGGCGAAGGAGTTCGTCATTGCGACGAACAACTACCGCGCGACCAGCGGTGCGAGCTTCATTCCGGCGCTGGACGGGCGCGCAACGATCTACGCCTCGCCCGATGCGAACCGCGACGTGCTGATCGCGTACATCAAGGCGAAGAAGACGATCACGCGCGCGGCCGACGGCGCGGCGCGCAGCTGGCGCTTCACCAAGGTGACGACCGCGGGCAACGTGACGATCACGTCGGGCCAGGGGCAATTGAGCGCGGCCACGGACGCGGGGTTGACGAACATCTCGCTGCTGAAGGCGGACGATGAAAGCGGCAAGGGCCGCTCGGTCTACAAGGTCGACCTGAGCAAGTAGGAAGGGCAGGGCCCGTGCGGTGCCCTGTCAGCGCCGCACGGGCGCCAGCAGCACCACCAGCGCGCCGGCCCCGCCTTCGGCCGGCTTGGCCTGCACGAAGGCGATCACCTCGTTCTTCTGGATCAGCCAGCGCTGCGTCTTGGTCTTGAGCACCGGCTGCTTGCCGGGCGAGCCCAGGCCCTTGCCGTGCACCACGCGCACGCAGCGCAGCCCCTGCTTGTGGGCGTTGCGGATGAAGCCGCCGAGCGCCTCGCGCGCCTCGTCGCTGCGCAGGCCGTGCAGGTCGACCTGCCCCTGGATCGCCCAGTCGCCCTTGCGCAGCCGCGCCGTGATGTCGGTGCCGATGCCGGGGCGGCGAAAGCTCATGGCGTCGTCGACATCGAGCAGCGTGGTCACGTCGAACTCGTCGGACAGCGACTCGCGCAGCACGCGCTGCTCGTCGAGCTGGTGCTGAAACGGAATGGGCGCGGGCGGCTCGGGCGCGAGCGCCACCGCGGCCTTGCGGCGCAGCGGTTCGGTGGCGCCGATGGCGCGCGTGAACAGGTCTTTCTCGGCGGCGCGCTTGCGCTCGGCCGCGGCGCGCGCGGCGGCCTCGGCGGCCTCGCGCTCGCGGGTTTCGGCGAGCACGCGCTGCACCTGCTTGAGGTCGGCCAGGTTCTTCAGGGCCGGGGGACGCGAAGAAGACGACGCCATCAGAGCAGCCCTCGTTCCGCCATCGAGAAGCTCTGGCCCGGGCTCACGATGACGTGGTCGAGCACGCGCACGTCGACCAGCGCCAGCGCGGCGCGCAGGGTCTGCGTGAGCGATTCGTCGGCGCGCGAGGGCTCGATGCTGCCGCTGGGGTGGTTGTGGGCCAGCACCACGGCCGCGGCCTGGTGGTGCAGGGCGCGGGTGACGACCTCGCGCGGGTAGACGCTGGTCTGCGTGAGCGTGCCGCGAAACAGCTCCTCGAGCGTGAGCAGGCGGTGCTGCACGTCGAGGAACAGCACCGCGAACACCTCGTGCGGGCGCGAGCCGATGTGCATCTGCAGGTACTGCTTGACCGCTTCGGGCGAGTCGAACACCGTGCGTTCCTTCAGGCGCTCGCCCATTGCGCGGCGCGCCAGTTCGAGCACGGCCGTGAGTTCGGAGCGCTTGGCGCTGCCGCCCATGCCCTTGACCGCCTTGAGGTCATCGGGCGCCGTGTGCAGCAGCCCCGACAGCCCGCCGAAGCGCTCAAGCAGTTGCTGGGCCAGCTGGAGCACGTTCTTGCCGGCCACACCGGTGCGCAGCAGCAGCGCCAGCAGCTCGGCGTCGGCCAGCGCGGCGGCGCCCCGCGCGATGAGCTTTTCGCGCGGCCGGGCGTCGAGAGGGATATCCTTGAATGCCATGAAACCCTGCAGAAACCTGGGCCGGGGCGAGATGTTGCCCCGATCCTTAAAATGAGGGCCAGTTTATCGGGACACCTCCCTCGTCTTTGCCCACCTTCGCTGCACCCATGTCCCAAGTTGTGACTTCCGGCTCCTTCCTGACCCTGCACTACCGGCTGGCCGGTCCGGCGGGCGACATCATCAACACCTTCGCCGACAAGCCCGCCACGCTGTCGCTGGGCACCGGCGAGCTCTCGCCGGCCATGGAGCAGCGCCTGATGGGCATGGAAGAGGGCGCGCACGCCACCTTCGAGCTGCCCGCCGGCGAGGCCTTCGGCGAGCGCAACCCCGACATGCAGCAATGGGTGGCGCGCAAGCTGCTGGCCCAGATGGGCGACCCCGACGAGCAGTACGCCGTCGGCGACGTGGTGCAGTTCCCCACGCCCGACGGCTCGGGCAGCTACGCGGGCGCGGTCGTCGAGTCGAACGAGACCGGCGTGCGCTTCGACTTCAACCACCCGCTCGCGGGGCAACCGGTCACCTTCGAAGTGAAGCTGATCGGCGTGCTATGAATCCGAACATCGAAGAAGTCCTTCTGGCCGAGCCGCGCGGCTTCTGCGCCGGCGTGGACCGCGCCATCGAGATCGTCGAGCGCGCCCTCGCCAAGTTCGGCGCACCGATCTACGTGCGCCACGAGATCGTGCACAACACCTACGTGGTGAACGAGCTCAAGGCCAAGGGCGCGATCTTCATCGAAGAACTCTCCGACGTGCCGCCCGGCTCCACGCTGGTGTTCAGCGCGCACGGCGTGAGCAAGGCCGTGGAGCAGGAGGCGCGCGACCGCGGCTTCTCGATCTTCGACGCCACCTGCCCGCTGGTGACCAAGGTGCACGTCGAGGTGGCCAAGCTCGCGAAAGAGGGCTACGAATTCATCATGATCGGCCACAAGGGCCACCCCGAGGTCGAAGGCACGATGGGTCAGCTGTCGAGCGGCATCCACCTCGTGGAAGACGTGGCCGACGTGGCCAATGCGTCGCCGCTGCAGACCGAGAAGCTTGCCGTGGTCACGCAGACCACGCTCAGCGTGGACGACGCCGCGGAGATCGCCGCCGCCGTGCGCGCGCGCTTTCCGAACGTGCGCGAGCCCAAGCAGCAAGATATTTGCTACGCCACCCAGAACCGCCAGGACGCGGTGAAGATCATGAGCCCGCAGGTCGACCTCGTGATCGTGGTCGGCAGCCCCACCAGCTCCAACAGCAACCGCCTGCGCGAGCTGGCGCAGCGCCTGGGCACCGAGAGCTACATGGTCGATTCGGCCGACGAGCTCAAGCCCGAATGGTTCGAGGGCAAGTCGCGCATCGGCCTCACCGCCGGCGCCTCGGCGCCCGAGGTGCTGGTGCACGAGGTGATCGAGCGCGTGCGCGCCTTCGGTGCCGTGTCGGTGCGCAAGATGGACGGCATCGAGGAAACCATCAAGTTTCCGCTTCCCAAGGGCCTCAAGCTCGACGACATCCCGCCCCCCGGGCACATCTCCTGAACATCATGACAAACACCGATTGGCGCTCCGACATCGAGAGCGCCTCCCGCAGGCTGGGCGAACGCGCCGGCCATTTCCTGCGTGAAACGCCGCTGTGGAAGCTGCCGGCCGCCGCCCTGGGCGTGGCCGCGCCGGGCGCCGAAGTCTGGCTCAAGCTGGAGCACATGCAGGTCAGCGGCAGCTTCAAGGCCCGCGGCATGATGAACCGCCTGCTGGCCAACGACATCCCCGCCGCGGGCGTGATCGTGGCCTCGGGCGGCAACGCCGGCATTGCCACGGCGGCCGCCGCCAAGGCGCTGGGCGTGCCCTGCCAGGTGTTCCTGCCGGGCGTGTCGCCCGAAGCCAAGCGCGCACGCCTGCGGGCGCTGGGTGCCGAAGTGGTCGTGGTCGGCGAGCTGTACCCCGACGCGCTGGCCGCCTGCCTGGCGCGCCAGAAGGAAACGGGCGCCTTGCTCACCCACGCCTACGACCAGCCCGAAGTGGTGGCCGGCGCCGGCACGCTCGGCCGCGAGATCGAGGCGCAGGGCGGCCTGCCCGACGCCGTGCTGGTGAGCGTGGGTGGCGGCGGCCTGATCGGCGGCCTGGCCGGCTGGTTCGAGCAGCGCGCCCGCGTGGTGGCGCTCGAGCCCGAAAAGGCCCCGACGCTGTTCCGCGCCCGCGAGGCCGGCGAGCCGGTCGACGTGGACGTCGGCGGCATCGCGGCCGATTCGCTCGGCGCGCGCCGCATCGGCGCCATCGCCTGGGAGATCACGCAGCAGCAGGTGCGCGACGCGCTGCTGCTGTCCGACGACGCCATCCGCGCCGCCCAGCAGTGGCTCTGGAAAGAACTGAAGCTCGCCGTGGAACCGGCCGCCGCGCTGCCGCTGGCGGCGCTGCAGACCGGCGCCTACGTGCCGCGCGAGGGCGAGAAGGTGTGCCTGATCATCTGCGGGGCGAACGTCGATCCGGCCACGGTCGCCTGAGTCGCCGCCGGCGTGCGAGCGGGGAGGGCGGGCGCGGGTCGTGCGCCCACCTAAAATCTCCCCATGCTCGACATCACCCTGCTCCGCAAAGACCTGGCCTCCGCTGTGGCCGGCCTCGAAAAACGCAAGAAGAACCAGCCCTACCTCGACGTCTCGGCGTTCACCGCGCTCGAGGCCGAGCGCAAGACGCTGCAGACCCGCACCGAGGAAATCCAGGCGCGCCGCAACACGCTGAACAAGCAGATCGGCCCGCTCAAGGCCAAGGGCGAGTCGGTCGACGCGCTCATGGCCGAGGTCAACGCGCTCAAGGCCGAGCAGGAATCGCAATCCAAGCGCCTCGAAGAGATCCAGCCCGAGCTGCACGCACTGCTGCTCGCCGTGCCCAACCTGCCGCATGCCAGCGTGCCGCTGGGTGAAGACGAAGCCGGCAACGTCGAGATGCGCCGTTGGGCGCCCCAGGGCGGCGCCGGCGCCAACGCCACGCCGCTGGCCTTCGCGCCCAAGGACCACGTCGACCTCGGCGCGCCGCTGGGGCTCGATTTCGAGATGGGCGCCAAGCTCTCGGGCTCGCGCTTCACCGTCATGAAGGGCCCGATCGCCCGCCTGCACCGCGCGCTGGCCCAGTTCATGGTCGACCTGCAGACCGAGCAGCACGGCTACACCGAGTGCTACGTGCCCTACGTGGTCAATGCGGCCACGCTCAGCGGCACCGGCCAGCTGCCCAAGTTCGAAGGCGACCTGTTCGCCGCGAAGAAGGGCGGCCAGGACGGCGAGCCCGCGCCCGACCATTCGGCGCTGTACCTCATCCCGACCAGCGAAGTGCCGCTGACCAACTTCGTGCGCGACGAGGTCGTGCCCGAGGCGCAGCTGCCCATCAAGCTCACGGCCCACACGCCGTGCTTCCGCTCGGAAGCCGGCAGCGCTGGGCGCGACACGCGCGGCATGATCCGCCAGCACCAGTTCGACAAGGTCGAGATGGTGCAGATCGTGCACCCCGAGAAAAGCTACGACGCGCTGGAGCAGATGACCGGTCACGCCGAAGCCGTGCTGCAGGCGCTGGAGCTGCCGTACCGCGTGGTGCTGCTGTGCACCGGCGACATGGGTTTCGGTTCCACCAAGACCTACGACCTTGAGGTGTGGCTGCCCGCGCAGAACACGTACCGCGAGATCAGCTCGGTGTCGAACTGCGAAGCCTTCCAGGCGCGCCGCCTGCAGGCCCGTTTCAAGAACGCCCAGGGCAAGAACGAGCTGGTGCACACCCTCAACGGCTCCGGCCTGGCCGTGGGCCGCGCGCTGGTCGCCATGCTGGAGAACCACCAGAACGAAGACGGCTCGATCAACGTGCCGACGGCGTTGCGTCCGTACCTCGGCGGCCTCGAAGTTTTGCGCGGTTGAAGCGCAGGGCGTCAAAAGTCAGATTTTTCTGGCTATAATCTGAGGCTCGACAGCACCGGAGAGGTGGCAGAGTGGTCGAATGTACCTGACTCGAAATCAGGCGTACTAGCGATAGTACCGAGGGTTCGAATCCCTCCCTCTCCTCCAGATTCAAGCCCCTGTAGCAGCCCTGCTACAGGGGCTTTGTCTTTGGGCCGCCCATGTCGCCTCATGGCGCCCGCTGCTGCGGCTCCCCACACCCCCTGCGCTGCAGCACCGGCAGCAACTGCGGCCCCAGCGACTTCAGCAGCTGCGTCGGCAGCGCGCTCGTGAACCGGTGGCGGGCGGCGTGGGGCTCGTGCACGTAGGCCAGGATCGTGCCGAAGTAGCGGTCGCCGATCATGAACACGAAGGTGGCCGAGCGGTCGATCTTGCGCTGCGAAATCACCCGTCCGCCGCGGCCGGTCTGTTCGTAGCGGTGGTCGCCGGTGCCGGTCTTGCCGCCGATCTCGAGGGCGCGGCCGTTCTCGTCCACCAGGGCGCCCTTCAGCCGCCGCGCGGTGCCGTCGTTCACCACCTCGACCAAGGCACGGCGCACCGTGGCGGCCACCTCGGCGGGCAGCACCTGTTGCGCGCTCGCATGGCGCGGCTCCAGCCGTGTCTCGTAGGGCGTGTCGCGCGCGAAGTGCAAGGCGCCGACCCGTTGCGTGGGCAGCCGCACGCCGTCGTTCGTGAGGATGCCCATCAGCTCCGCCAGGGCGGCCGGCCGGTCGCCCGACGCGCCGATCGCGCTCGCGTAAGACGGCGTCAGCGATGCGAAGGGGTAACCCACGCGCTGCCATGAGCGATGGATCTGTGCAAAGGCGTCGAGCTCGATCAGCTCGCGCAGGCGCCTGTCCTGCGCGCTCTTGTGGCGCGTCTTGAAGAGCCAGGCGTAGACCTCCTGGCGTTCGCGCACGCTCGCGTCCAGCACCTCGGTCAGCGAGGCGCCGGGGTGGCGCCGCAGGTAGCCGACCAGCCAGAGCTCCAGCGGATGCACGCGTGCGACGTAGCCGCGATCGGCCAGCGACAGGCCGGCGTAGGTGCTGCGCAGCGCGCCCAATGCGCGCGGCGAGCCGGCGCCGCGGCCCAGCCGCTGCACCAGGAGCGCGTCGAGCCGTGCGTCGTCGGCCTCGGGCTCGATGGTGAAGAGCACGCTCGCCAGGCGCGGTGCCGACGGCCTCAGGCCGCGCAGCAGCAGCGCCTCGGCATCCGCGGCCGGCAGGTGCTGGTACTTGCGATGGAAGCGGGTGAGGAAGGCCGAGCCTTCGCGGTCGGCAAAGCGCGCGAGCAGCTCGCGCCGGCCCGGGTCGGCAGGGTCCTTCAGCAGGCGCTCGGCGCCCGACGCGCCGCCGAACATGCGGTGGCGCACCAGGTCGCGCATCAGGCGGATGAACACCAGGTTGACCGAATGCTTGAAGCCTTCGCGCACGGTTATCGAACTGCTGTTGCGCGAGCGCTCGAAGTTCTCGAACTGGTGCAGGCCGCCGCCGGTGAAGAAGGCCTCGCCCGGGTTCGCCGAGTACTTGCGCTCCATCGCCGCCTCCAGCATCGGCGCAAGACGCCGATCCTTGGCGCGCAGGAGGTACTGCCGCGCCCACATGCCCAGCGGGTCGCGCGGGTTCGGCGCCAGCGCCGACAGCTGGGCCGGGCTCAGGTCGACCCAGCCGGCGTGCAGCTCGGCCACGAGCTCCAGGTAGCTCACCAGGGTGCGCAGCTTGGCGGTCGACCCCAGGTCCAGCCGCGCGCCCTGGTTCACGTCGAACGGCTGGTCGATGTTGTCGGCCTGGATGCGCAGCAGGTTGCTCCCGGCGCTGCGCTCGAACAGCGTGAAGCTGTAGATCAGCGGGCTGGGGTCGGCGCCCGGGTCGAGCATGTGGGAGCCCACCAGCCCCGCGGCCTTCGTCGCGGCGGGCGTGCGCAGGCCGGCCAGCACGCGCGCCACCAGCGCCTGCGCTTCGCCGTCCAGGCTGGTTTCGGCCTCGAGATCGAGGCGTTCCAGGTCGTAGGCGCGCGGCACGTCGAGCAGCGTGCCGATGTGGGTGCGCAGCGCGGTCGCGGCCTTGCGCTGCACGAAGTCGGGCCGGGGCGTCGGCGGCAAAGGTGGCTGCAGGTGCAAGGACAGCGGCAGCGCCGCGTCGCGCAGCGTGGGCGTGATCAGGCCGGCCTCGGCCATCAGTCGCAGGTAGCTGTCGGTCAGCCGCGTCAGGCCGGCGCCGTCGCCGAGCAGGTGCTGCGACGGACGGCGCTGCGCGATCATCAGCGACAGCGCCTGCTTGAAGGCTTCCGCCTGCTGCCGCAGCGCCTCGTCCGTGGGCGCTGCCGCCTCTTCCGCCTGGTCGGCCAGCAGGCGGTTGACCTCGCCGAAGTCGCGCCCGTACCAGGCCCACAGGCCGTCGCCCAGCCCGTGCACCTCGCCCATGCCCGGGCGCGCGGCCAGCGGCACGGTGTCGAGGTAGTCGACGACGATCTGGCGGCGCCGCGCCTGCGTGTCGTCGCCGTCCTGGTAGGCGCGCAGGGAGGCCGACGCCATCTGGCGCAGCTTGTCGCCGACCGACCCGGTGCGGCCCTGCGGCGAATGGCGGTACTTCTCGAGCTGGGTGGCCAGCGTGCTGCCGCCCGTCGCCGTCTGGCCCAGGCCGACCGCGCGCAGCGCCTGCTCGAGCGCCGCCTTGGCGAAGCGTTCCGGATCGATCGCGGGGTTGCGCTGCAGCGGCTGCGCGTCCAGCAGGTGGCGGTCCTCGACGAACAGCAGGGCGCTCACCAGCAGCGGCGGTACCTCCTCGAAGCGCTCGTAGGCGCGCTGGGGCACGCGGGTGTGCAGCAGCGCCGTGTCCCGGCAGTCGCGCACGGTCAGGCCGGCCTGGTTTTTCTCGCGGTAGGGCGCGAAGAGCCCGTAGTCCTGCAGCTCGAGCAGCCGCGGCGACATGCGGGCCTGGCGGGTGACGACATAGCCTTGCGGCGCCAGGCGGTCGATGTAGCCCGGCAGCTGGTGGTAGCCCAGCCGCTCGTCGTAGGGCCCGGTCCGGGGAAAGCGGATGGCGTCGCTGGCACCGTCTTCGACGCTGAAGCGGGCGCCCTCGGCCAGGTCGCGCCACAGGGCCGATTGCAGCCGGGACGTCTTCAGTTCGTCCAGCACGAACACGGCAAGCCCGCCTCCCACGGCGAGTCCCGCGCCGATCCAGAAAAGCTTCTTGAACCAAGTCATGCTCTGCCTCGCGAACAGTCCGCACCGTGGGTTCGTCAGTGACGATGATGCGCTTTTTGAGGCGATTTGGCATGCGTGCGACGACGCAATCGGCCGGAGTCATGCACTTCCGCCGTGCGGCAGAAGAGGTACCTCGACACACATGGCGCATGTCGATCTGCACGGACGTGCGGATCTATCTCAGGGCGAACTGACCTGCTAACCCTTCACGACCCCGGATACCCCACTAGTCGTCGGAATCCTGCGGGCCCGCCAGCAGCCCGAGCACCAACCCGCCGAGGACGATGGCCAGGGCAAGAATCAGCGATGCCTCTGCGAGTAGTCTCATGGTGTCCTGCAATGAATCTCCCCCTCACGATGTGCCCGCCATTGAACGTGCGTTCACTGACTGGCGGCTGAGTGCGGAAGCAGAAGGGTTTTGTGCGGGGCTTCAGCCTGTCTTCAGGTAAGGCGCGGATACTGGCGGCGACGGTCTTCTGGCGTTGGTAGAGGACGCTTCGGCACCCGCCCTTCGGGGTGGTTCCTCGAGGCCGGAGGTCGTCACGGTTTTTTCGTCGCGCGGGCGCATGTTCAGGCCCGCGCGCTCTCGCCGAGCCACACCGGCTCGTTCGAGGTGTCCGGGAAGTCCGCGGTGTCGATCAGCGGCGCCTCGTCGACGTCCGACGCGCGCCGCGCGGCCGGCGCCATGTGCCGCAGCTCGTAGCCGCGCCCATACACCGAGACCAGCACGAACTCGCCGCCCTTGTGCAGCGACAGCTTGCGGCGGATGCTGGCGACGCAGCAGTCGAGCGTGCGGCTCGTGCGTTCGATGCGCGCGTCCACCCACAGCGAGGCCAGCAGCCAGTCGCGCTCCAGCAGCCGGCCGGCGTTGCGAAACAGCAGCAGCGCCAGTTCGAACTCGCGCGGCTTCAGGCGCACCTCGGTGCCGTGGCACACCACCACCCGGCGCTCGCCCAGGAACTGGTAGTCGCCGAAGCACGCGGCCGTGGCGTGCGGCTGCAGCAGCGTGCGGTTGCGCCGCAGCGATTCGCGCACGCGCAGCTCCATCTCGAACTCGTCGACCGGCAGCACCGCGAAGTCGATGCTCGCGCCCTGCGTCTCGCCGCCCGCGGCCGACAGCACGTCGACCAGCAGGTCGCGCTGGGAGGCGCGCGCCACCAGGAAGATGGGAATGCGCAGCGCGCGGCACATCGCCGTGAGGATCGGCCAGGCGCCTTCGTCCTTCAGCACCACCAGCAGCAGGCCGAACTGCAGGCCCTGGGTGATCGCCAGCAGGAAGTCCGTGCTGTCGTCGAAGCACACGGGATCGCAGCCCATCAGGCGCAGGCGGTTGCCCCAGCCGGCCTGCTGCGCCTCGTCGCAGCCCACCATCGCGATGCGGCGCGCGCCCAGTTGCGCGGCCATCACGCGCGGGCTCCCCGGCGTGCGACCTTCTCGTGGCGGGGCGTTGGCGTGGCAGGAGAGGTCTTCATGTCGGTGGCATCCATGCGAAGGTGGTGAAGGGCGTCCCGGGGCGATGGCGTGGGCTCAGGGGCGGGCGGCGGCCGTGCTGCGCGGCAGCTTCCAGCCGATGCCCGCGTTGAAGCCCCAGTCCCGGCCCGTGCTGGACACGCCCATGCCCCAGGCCATGTCGCCGTCGTCCGAGCTGCGCTTGAAGCCCAGCGCTGCGGTCGAATAGCCCCGGTAGCTGCCGAAGGCCAGGCCGATCGCCTGTTCGCCCGGCCGGTACGTCGGCACGTAGGCGGCCGACATCGCGATGGCCATGGCCGCGCCCGAGTAGGCGATGCGCGCCGTCTCGCCGACGGCCGCGCGCACTGGGTGCAGCTGGCCCAGGTTGATGGCGTCGTCCGAGCGCACGGCGGGCGCGAGTTCGAAGGCATGGGCGCCGGCGCACGCGAGCCACAGCATCAGCCCCCGCAGGATCGCGGTGCGTCGGTGGGCGAAACGTGCGGACGCGTTCACGGCTGCTGTTCAGCCGGCGGCCAGCCGGGTGCCCGCGCCGGCCTGCGTCTTGCGCACGCCGTCGGGGCCGTAGAAGGGTTGGGCACGGGCCTGCAGGAAGTGCAGCGCCTGCTGCGTGAAGTCCAGGTGCGCGTACACGAGCGTGCCGTTGTGCAGGTTGCGGTTGCGCGCGTCCTCGGCGAGCGCGAGCAGTTCGCGCCAGGCCTGGCGCGTCGGCGCACCGCCCGCGGCCGCGGCGGCATCCGCACCCGCGCGGCCGGGCGCGAAGCCCAGCGCTGCCTGCAGCGATTCGCGCTGCCGGTCGAGCTCGGCCATGCGGTCCAGCAGCACGGTCTTGTGGCCGGCGATGGCGTTCAGCGCGTCGAAGTCGCTGGCGGACATGGCCTGCGCCTCCTGGTCCAGCGCTACGAGGAAGTCCCCGATGCAGCCCGCTTCCGCGCGCAGGTGCGCCAGCAAGGTGCTCATGCCTCGTCCTTCGGTGCGAGCAGCTCGCGCACGCTGGCCAGCAGGCCGTCGGCGATGCGCTCGGGGCGGATCTCGTAGCGGCCGGCGCGGATGTCCTCGCGGATCGCGGCCACGCGCGCGGCGTCGAAATCGCTGCCCCCCACGGCGGCGGGCATCGCATGGACGAGCGCGGAAACGGGCGCCGCTTCCTTCGGGCGCTGCACGGCCTCGGCGGGCGTCGACGGAGCCGGCGCGCCGGGTGCGGGCGTGCGGTGCAGGGGCGTGGCCGAAGGGGCGGTGGGATCGATTTTCAAGGTGATTCCTCAGGGGCTGACCCGTATATCGGCAGCCGGTGCAAGAACTTTAGGAAGGGCGTGCATGAAGTGAAGCCTGCGCAAACGCGGCGGCCGCTACTGCACCAGCCGGACCTGTCCTTCCTCGTCGGCCACGCCGCGGATCACCCGGCCGTCCAGAGTCTTGGCCTGCACCACCGCGCCCACCGCGGCACCGCTCAGGGCCTTGGCCTCGGTGCTGACGACAAAGCCCGGCCCCTGCGCCACCACCTTCACGGCCTGGCCCTGCTGGATCACGGCGACGCCGCGCAGCAGCTCCTTGCGGATCGGGGCGCCGGGCGCAACACGGTTGGCGCTCACCACCCCGACCAGTTCGGCCGCGCTGGTGACCACCGAGCGCGGCAGCCGCGTGAGGTCGCCGGTGCGCTCGACCACGTCGCCCGCGCCCAGCGCCCGGCCCGCGTCGATGGCGCGCGCCGCCACCAGGTAGCGGCCTTCCACCGCGACACGCGCCTGTACGAAGCGCGTCCACGGCCGCTCGGCATGGCAACGCACGCCCACCGAGAGGCGGCCCCACGGCGTGACGCCCGGCGGCAGGAACACCTCGGGGGCTTCGCACGGGGGCAGGGCGTCGGTGCCGCGTCCTTCGAGGCTGACCGTCACCTTGCCCGGCAGGCCGGCGCTCTGCACCTGGAGGTAGGTCTCGACGGCCTTCGCGGCCACGTCGCCTGCGATCGCGCCGGTCGACATCGCGCACGACAGCCCCACCGCGCAGGCAGTGCGCAGCAGGCGTTGACGAAGCGGCGAGAGGGTCATCGAAAGCGAAAGAAGAGGGCCAGAAAAATGAGGGCGCCGGTGCAGGAAAGCCGCAACCGGCGCCCCTGGATTCTTATGAATTCACCCCGCCGGCGAAGGTGCAAGCAGCAGGCGAAACCCCCCTTTGTTCGGGCGATTGCCAACGCGCCGCATGCATAGACTTGCTTTCCATCGGTCGCTGCGCCCCGTGCACTGGCGACGCCTCAACAGATGGAACAAAGATGATCGACAAGCTGGATGCGGCGTTTCGCTTCCACCGCGAAGCGCTCCATCTCCGGGCCCAGCGCCAGGAGGTGCTCGCGGCCAACATCGCCCATGCCGACACGCCGAACTACAAGGCGCGCGACTTCGACTTCGGCGCGCGCCTGAGCGAGGCCGTCGAGCGCGGCCGCGCCGCCTCGTCGGTGTCGATGGCCACCACCTCGTCGCGCCATCTCGCGGGCCAGGCACAGGCCACGACCGGCGACGACCTGCTGTACCGCGTGCCGCACCAGTCCAGCCTCGACGGCAACACGGTCGAGATGGACGTCGAGCGCGTGGCCTTCGCCGACAACGCGCTGCGCTACGAGTCGAACCTGACCCTCATCAACGCCAAGATCAAGTCGCTCCTGTCGGCGGTACAGCCATGAACATCTTCGACGTGGCGGGCTCCGCCATGACCGCGCAATCGCAGCGCATGAACGTGACCGCGAGCAACCTCGCCAATGCCGAGAGCGTGGCCGGCCCCGACGGCCAGCCCTACCGCGCCAAGCAGGTGGTGTTCGAGGTGGCGGCCTCGGGTCGCCGCGACATCGGCGGCGTCAAGGTGGCCGGTGTCATCGAAGACCCGTCGCCCGCCAAGCTGGTGTTCGACCCCAAGAGCCCGCACGCCAATGCGCAGGGCTACGTGGCGATGCCCAACGTCAACGTGGTCGAGGAGATGACCAACATGATCTCGGCCTCGCGCAGCTACCAGGCCAACGTCGAGGTGCTCAACACCGCCAAGACGCTGATGGTCAAGACGCTGACCATCGGCCAGTAACCCACGCACGCACACGCGCCTCCCGCAGGAAGAACACCGACCCCATGGCCCTTTCCGACACCTCGTCCATCAGCGGGCTGAACGCGCCCACGGCGGCGAACAGCAACAACAACGTCTCCAGTGCCGACAGCGAGCAGCGCTTTCTCAAGCTGCTCGTCACGCAGCTGAACAACCAGGACCCGCTCAACCCGATGCAGAACGCCGAGCTCACCTCGCAGCTCGCGCAGATGAGCACCGTGAGCGGCATCGAGAAGCTCAACGCCACGCTCTCCGGCCTGGTCAACCAGACCGGCGCCAACCAGCTGCTGCAGGCCACCTCGCTCATCGGCTACAACGTGCTGTCGCCCGGCGACGTGCTCACCACCAAGAAGCCCGAGGACGGCAAGGACCCCGCCACGCAGGCCTTCGCCGTGCAGCTGCCGGGCACCGCCGCCGGCGTCGAGATCAAGATCGTCGACAGCACCGGCAAGGTGATCCGCACGCTCGACGCGGGCGCCATGAAGGAAGGCGTCAACGCCGTCACCTGGGACGGCAAGGACGACCTGGGCGTGGCCGTGCCGCCGGGTGCCTACCGCTTCACGGTCGATGCCAGCAACAACGGCACCACGGTGAAGGCCACTGCGCTCACCTTCTCGCAGGTGGCCGCCGTGAAGCAGGGCGCCGGCGGCGTCACGCTGGAGCTGGCCTCGGGCGCCAGCATCGGGCTGGGCGACGTGCGCCTGTTCCTCTGAGCTTTCGTCTTCGTCTTCGGCGTGGCCCGTGCGGGCCGTGCCCTTCGCACTCTTCTTCCTCGCACCGAACAAGGACCCCCTCATGAGTTTCTCCCAAGGCATCAGCGGACTCGGCGTGGCCGCGGCCAACCTCGACGTCATCGGCAACAACATCGCCAACTCGGGCACGGTGGGCTACAAGTCGGCCGCCGCCACCTTCCAGGACGTGTACGCCGGCTCGCGCGTGGGCCTGGGCGCTTCGGTGTCGGGCGTGACGCAGAACTTCACGCAGGGCGTGACGCAGTCGAGCACGCGTCCGCTGGACGTGGCCATCCTCAACGGCGACGGCTTCTTTCGCCTGGCCAGCCCCAGCGGCGAGGTCTTCTACTCGCGCAACGGCCAGTTCACGCGCGACAAGGACGGCTACATCGTCAACGCGCAGGGCCTGCAGCTCACCGGCTACGGCGCCAACGCCAGCGGCGGCATCAGCGGCGGCACGCCGGGGCCGATCCAGGTGCAGGGCGGCATGATGCCGCCCAAGCCCACGGCCAACATCGACGCGCAGTTCAACCTCGACGCGCGCAGCACGGTGCCTGCCAAGACGCCGTTCAACCCCACCGACGCCGCCACCTACAACTACCCGAACGCCATCGGCCCCATCTACGACTCGCTGGGCAACCCGCACGACGTGGCCGTGTACTTCGTGAAGACCGCGGCCAACACCTGGAACGTGTACGGCACCTCCGACGGCGCACCGCTGAACGGCGGCGCCGCACTGTCCAACGTGACCTTCGACGCCAAGGGCGTCATGACCGCACCGGCCTCGGGCGCGTTCAACATCGGGCCGCTCACCTTCACCAACGGCGCCTCGCCGCTCACCGCCTCGGTCGACCTCACGGGCACCACGCAGTTCGGCAGCGCCAACGGCATGAGCAAGCTGGGCCAGGACGGCTACAAGTCGGGCGAGCTCACCGCGTTCTCGATCAACCCCGACGGCACCATCACCGGCAAGTTCTCCAACGAGCAGACGCGCCTGCTGGGCCAGGTCGTGCTGTCGTCGTTCGCCAACCCCAACGGCCTGGAGCCCAAGGGCAACAACGTGTGGGCCGAGACGCAGGCCTCGGGCAATGCGCTCACCGGCACGCCGGGCGAAGGCACCAAGGCCGGCTCGCTGGCCTCGGGCGCGCTGGAGTCGTCCAACGTCGACCTGACCTCCGAGCTGGTGAACCTCATCGTCGCGCAGCGCAACTACCAGGCCAACGCGCAGACCGTGAAGACGCAGGACCAGGTCATGCAGACGCTCATGAACATCCGCTGATCGGGAGCATTGCGTGGATCGAATGCTGTATGTCGCCATGAGCGGCGCCAAGCAGGCCATGGAGCAGCAGGCCGTGGTCGCCAACAACATGGCGAACGTCTCGACGCCGGGTTTCCGTGCGCAGATCGCGACCTTCCGCGCCGTGCCCGTGGTCGGCGAAGAAGCGCCCACGCGCGCCTTCGTGGCCGCCACCACGCCCGGCGCCGACTTCACGCACGGCCCGCTCACGCAGACCGGCCGCGCGCTCGACGTGGCCGTGGGCGGCCAGGGCTGGCTGGTGGTGCAGGCGGCCGACGGCGGCGAGGCCTACACGCGCGTCGGCAACCTGCAGATCGGCGCCGACGGCCAGCTCACGACGATGGGCGGACGCCCCGTGGTGGGCGACAACGGCGCACTCACCGTGCCGCCGGGTTCGGCCGTGAGCATTGCGTCGAACGGCCTCGTGGGCTCGCGCGACGCGGCCTCGACCACGCTCACCGGCATCGCCGAAGTGGGCCGGCTCAAGCTGGTCAACCCGCCCGTGACCGACCTCGTGCGCGGCGACGACGGCCTGTTCCGCATGCGTGCCGACCTGCCGCCGGCCGAGGCCGACGAGACGGTCACGCTCATCTCGGGCGCCATCGAGGGCAGCAACGTGCAGCCGGTCGATGCCATGGTGGCCATGATCGCCAACGCCCGCAGCTTCGAGATGCAGATGAAGTCGCTGCAGACCGCCGACATCAACGCGCAGACCGCCAACAAGCTGCTGGCCTAGGGCTGACCCTCTTCCAGGAACTCCTTTCAATGATCCGCTCCCTCTACATCGCCAAGACCGGCCTGGACGCGCAGCAGACGCAGCTCGACGTGGTCTCCAACAACCTGGCCAACGTCGGCACCACCGGCTTCAAGCGCAGCCGCGCCGTGTTCGAAGACCTGGTCTACCAGAACCTGCGCCAGGTCGGCGGCCAGAGCTCCGACCAGACGCGCCTGCCTTCGGGCCTGCAGGTGGGCACTGGCGTGCACGTGGTCGCCACCGAGCGCATCCACTCGCAGGGCAACCTCACCAAGACCGACAAGCCGACCGACGTGGCCATCAGCGGCAGTGGCTTCTTCCAGGTGCTGATGCCCGACGGCACCACCTCGTACACGCGCGACGGCTCGTTCCAGACCGATCGCGACGGCCAGCTGGTCACGGCCAGCGGCTTCCCGGTGCAGCCGGTCATCACCATCCCGGCCAACGCCACCAGCATCACCGTGGGCCGCGACGGCATCGTGTCGGTGGTGCAGGCGGGCGGCACCAACACCGTGCAGGTCGGCCAGCTGCAGCTCGCGACCTTCGTCAACCCGACGGGCCTGCAGAGCCAGGGCGAGAACCTGTACGCCGAGACCGACGCCTCGGGCGCGCCCAACCAGGTGAACCCCGGCGTGGACGGCGCGGGCACGCTGAGCCAGGGCTATGTGGAGGCCTCCAACGTCAACGTGGTGGAAGAGCTGGTCAACATGATCGCCACCCAGCGCTCGTACGAGATCAACAGCAAGGCGGTCCAGACCTCGGACCAGATGCTGCAGCGCCTGGCCCAGTTGTGATGCGGGCGGGGGTGCGTCTTCTTCGCCGTGCGGCGGCACTGCTGCTCGCCACCGCGCTGGCCGCCGGCTGCGCGCAGGTGCCGCGCGAGCCGCTGGTGCACCAGCCGATGACGGCGCGTGCCGACCAGTACGCGGCGGTGCAGGCGCGCCGCGCCCCGGGCGCGATCTTCCAGGACGGCCCCGGCGCCAACGCGCTGTTCGAAGACCGCCGTCCGCGCAACGTCGGCGACATCCTCACCATCCTCATCAGCGAGAAGGTCAACGCGACCAAGAACTCGGGCGCCAATGCCAGCCGCACGGGCAACACGACCAGCGTCTTTGCCGCCATTCCCAAGCTCATCGGCGGCCTGCTCGACGGGCAGGAGACCAAGCTGTCGGGCACCAACACGCTCAACGCCAAGGGCGGCGCCAACGCCAACAACACCTTCAACGGCGTGATCACCGTCACCGTGACCGACGTCATGGCCAACGGCAACCTGCTGGTGAGCGGCGAGAAGCAGATGGGCATCAACCAGGGCACCGAGTACATCCGCTTCTCGGGCGTGGTGAACCCGCGCACTGTGTCGGGCAACAACACCGTGCCTTCGACGCTGGTGGCCGATGCGCGCATCGAGTACTCGGCCAAGGGCTACATCGACGAGGCCCAGCACATGGGCTGGATGCAGCGCATCTTCCTCAACGTGATGCCGTTCTGATGACACACCTCCAGTCTTCGCGCACCTCGAATCGCTGGCGCATCGCGGCGCTGTGCGGGCTCCTGTTCATCGCGCCCGCGCATGCGGAGCGCCTGAAGGAACTCGCCAGCATCCAGGGCGTGCGCGACAACCCGCTCATCGGCTACGGCCTCATGGTCGGCCTGGACGGCACGGGCGACCAGACGATGCAGACGCCGTTCACCACGCAGAGCCTGAACAACATGCTGCAGCAGCTGGGCATCACGATCCCGCAGGGCGTGAACATGCAGCTGAAGAACGTGGCGGCCGTCATGGTGACGGCCACGCTGCCGTCGTTCGCGCGGCCGGGCCAGAACATCGACGTCACGGTGTCGTCCATGGGCAATGCCAAGAGCCTGCGCGGCGGCACGCTGCTGATGACGCCGCTCAAGGGCGTGGACGGCGCGACCTACGCGGTGGCGCAGGGCAACATGGTGGTGAGCGGCGCGGGTGCGTCGGCCAACGGCAGCAAGGTGCAGGTCAACCAGCTGAGCTCGGGGCGCATTCCTGCCGGCGCGCTGGTGGAACGCACGGTCGAGGCGCCGGTGGGCGCGGAAGGCGCGTTCACCATCGAGCTGAACCGCTCCGACTTCGGCACCGCGCAGCGCGCCACGGACGTCATCAATCGCCAGTTCGGCGCCGGCACCGCCGAAGCCATGGACGCGCGCGTGATCCGCGTGCAGGCGCCCGAGCCGCAGCGGCGCGTAGGCTTTCTCGCGCAGTTGCAGGAGCTCGAGGTCACGCCCACGCAGGCGGGCGCGCGGGTGGTGGTGAATGCGCGCACGGGCTCGGTCGTGATGAACCAGGCGGTGCGCGTGAAAGACTGCGCCATCGCGCACGGCAACCTGTCGGTGGTGATCAACACCGAGCCGGTGATCAGCCAGCCGGGCGCGTTCTCGGGCGGCAGCACGGTGGTGGCGCAGACCTCGCAGATTTCCGTCAACCAGGGCGGCGGCGCGATCCAGATGGTGCGCGGCGGCGCCTCGCTGGCCGATGTGGTCAAGGGGCTCAACAGCCTGGGTGCCAACCCGCAGGACCTGGTGTCGATCCTGCAGGCCATGAAGTCGGCCGGCGCCCTGAGCGCCGAGCTCGAGATCATCTGAGGCCGCCGTCATGACCATCTCTGCCAACACCGCGTGGACCGGCACCGAAGCGGCCAGCCGCAGCGGCGCGCTCGACCAGCGCTTTGCGCTCGACGTGCAGGGCGTCGATGCGCTGCGGCGCACCGTGCGCACTTCGCCCGAAGAAGGCCTGCAACAGGTCTCGCGCCAGTTCGAGGCGCTGTTCATGAACATGGTGCTCAAGAGCATGCGCGAAGCGACGCCTTCGAGTGGCCTGCTCGACAGCCAGGACCAGAAGGTCTACCTGTCGATGTTCGACCAGCAGCTCACGCAGAACCTCTCGGGGCGCGGCGTGGGGCTGGCCGAGGCGATGCTGGCGCAGCTGCGGCGGCAACTGCCTTCGGCGGCGACCGAAGCCGACGACGGCATCGGCACGCGGCCCATGTCGCTGGAGCCGCTCGCCGGCTTGCCGTACGGCCCGCGCGCGGGCATTCCCATCGGCTCGTCGCCTGGCGCGCGCGTGTCGACCGCCGCCGACCTTGGCGTCTATCAAATGAAGAGCGGCCCCTCGCCGGCCGCGAACGCCTCGCTGCAAGGCCAGGTCGATGCGTTCGTGGACCGCATGGGCGCCTCCGCACAGGCGGCCAGCGCCGCAAGTGGCGTGCCTGCGCCGCTGATCCTGGCGCAGGCCGCGCTCGAATCGGGCTGGGGAAAGCGCGAGATCCGCGCCGACGACGGCACGCAAAGCTTCAACCTCTTCGGCATCAAGGCCGACAAGGGCTGGAAGGGCGCGACGGTCGAGACCACGACCACCGAATACATCGACGGCGAGCCGCAGAAGGTGCGCGCGAAGTTCCGCGCCTACGCCTCGTACGAGGAGGCCTTCACCGACTACGCGCGCTTCATCACGCGCAACCCGCGCTACGCGAACGTGCTGGCCACCGCCGACCCGGCGCAGGCCGCGCACGGTCTGCAGCGCGCGGGCTATGCCACCGACCCGAAGTACGGCGAGAAGCTGGTTCGCATCATGCAGAAGTTCGGCTGAGCCCTTCGCACAGCCTGACTGCCCGGACCCGAGAACAACGACACGAGAGGCCCCGAGAGGAGACAAGCGAATGACGATAAAGAATTGGACGATCGGAATGCGGCTGGGCGCCGGCTTTGCGCTGGTGCTGGCGCTGCTGGTGGCCGTGGCGGGCATCGGCGTGCTGCGGCTGCAGGGCGTGGGCGAGGCCACGCAGGACATGGCCTCGCGCACCCTGTCGAAGGAGCGCCTGGCCACGGCCTGGCAGCTGGGCACGGCCACCAACAGCGTGCGCACCTTCTCGCTGCTCAAGAGCGACGACGCGCAGGTGCAGGCCCACCTGCAAAAGCAGATCGCCGCCACCAGCGCCACCATCTCCGAGACGCAGAAGGCGCTCGAGGCGCTGCTCGTGTCGCCGGAAGAGCTGGCGCTGAGCGCCGACATCCAGAAGCGGCGCGGCGAGTACATCGCGCTGCGCCAGCAGATCCTCCAGCTGAAGACCGAAGGCCGCAAGGACGAGGCCGCGACGCGCACCGACACGCAGCTGCTGCCGATGCTCGACGGCTACGACGCGGGCATCCGCGCCATGGTGACGCATCAGCAGAAGCACATCGACAGCACCGCCGCCGCCATCGACGCGCAGTACCGCGCAGGCCTCATCTACATCGTCGCGCTGGCCGTGGCCGCGCTGGCGCTGGGCGCGGTGCTGGCGTGGCTGCTCACGCGCAGCATCGCCGATCCGGTGGCCGAGGCGCTGCTGATCGCCGAGACCGTGGCCTCCGGCGACCTGAGCCAGGAGTTCGAGACCGAGCGTGGCGGCGACTTCGGCCGGCTGCTGCGTGGCATGGGCGAGATGGAAGACACGCTCACCGACCTCGTGACGCGCATCAAGGCCTCGACCGATTCGATCGCGGTGGCGTCGCGGCAGATTGCGGCGGGCAACCAGGATCTGTCGTCGCGCACGGAAGAGCAGGCCAGCTCGCTGGAGCAGACTGCCGCTTCGATGGAAGAGCTGACCTCGACGGTGAAGCAGAACGCGGACAACGCGCGTCAAGCCAACCAGCTGGCGGTTTCTGCTTCGGAAGTCGCAGTGAAGGGCGGCGCCGTGGTGTCGCAGGTCGTGGACACGATGGGCTCGATCAATGCATCGTCCAAGAAGATCGTCGACATCATCGGCGTGATCGATGGCATCGCGTTCCAGACCAACATCCTGGCGCTGAACGCTGCTGTTGAAGCCGCACGCGCTGGCGAGCAAGGTCGTGGCTTTGCCGTGGTCGCCTCCGAAGTCCGCAGCTTGGCCCAACGCTCCGCCGCAGCCGCCAAGGAAATCAAAACCCTGATCGGCGACTCGGTAGAAAAGGTCGAAGAAGGCAGCAAGCAGGTCGCCGAAGCGGGCCGCACGATGGAAGAGATCGTGGGCAGCGTGAAGCGCGTGACGGACATCATGGGCGAGATCACGGCGGCGAGCCAGGAACAGACCTCCGGCATCGAGCAGATCAACCAGGCGATCACGCAGATGGACCAGGTGACGCAGCAGAACGCGGCACTGGTCGAAGAGGCTTCGGCCGCTGCGCAGTCGCTGCAGGAGCAGGCCGGCGCCCTGGTGGAGGCCGTGAGCACCTTCAAGCTCGACGCCGACGAAGCCGTTGCGGCCTGAACGCCCCGTGTCCACGCATTTCCATCCGAAAGCCTTGCGCCGCGTCGGCATGGGCTTCGCCGCATTGCTCCTGCTGCTGGCCGTGGCGCTCTTCCTCGGCTTCCATGTCGGCACCGGCTGCGCCTGGGCGCTCCATGCCGTGTGGGCGCTGGCGGGTGCCGCCGGCCTGACGGGCCTGGGTCTCGCGGGCTTCGCAGCGCATGCGCGGGCCCATTCGAGCCGTCACGACGCCAAGGTGGCCGAGCGGCTGGACCGGGTGTTCCAGCACGTCAACGCCACCGACGCCTGACAGAGAACGCATGCGCCCGCGTCCCGATCCGCGCCTTTCTTTAGAAAAAAGACTCAAGTCTGGCGGCGCGCTGCCGATAACAGGGAGACGGGGTGGCGCAGGCCGCCGCCCCGCCATGCCGTCATGTCATGCCGGTGGCCCGCCGCGCGATGCGGCCACCGTCCCCCGTTATTGAAGGAAGAGAAGCGCAATGAGTTTGAAGGATCTGAAAATCGGCACCCGCCTGGGGCTCGGCTTCGCGGTGCTGCTGCTGCTGATGGCGTTCATTGCGGGCACGGGCGTGCTGCGCCTGACGAACGTGGGGCAGGCGACCGACGAGATGGTGCAGGGCGCGCTGGTCAAGGAGCGGCTGGCGGCCGAATGGCTCAGCCTGCTCAAGTCGAACACCGTCGCCAACTACGCGATGGTCAAGACCACCGACCCCGAGGTGGCGGCCTATTTCGCCAAGCTCCAGGCGGCGGGTTCGGCGCGCATCACGCCGGCGCAGAAGCAGCTGGAGGCGATGCTCGCCACGCCGGAAGAAAAGGCGCTCTATGCCGCGGTGGTCGCGGCGCGCGTGGTCGTGCTCGAGACCGTGGGCACGCTCAACAAGCTCAAGGACGAGAAGAAGGTCGACGAAGCCAATGTGCTGGTCGACACCAAGTTCAGCGCGGCGCTCGCCGTCTACGCCGGCGCCGTCGAAAACCTGGCCAACCACCAGCGCGAGAAGATCGACGCCGCCGCCAAGGGCATCGCGGCCGACCACACCGAGGGCCGCACCACGCTGCTCGTGCTGTCGGCCATCGCGCTGGCGGTGGGCGCGCTGTTCGCGTGGCGCCTCACGCTGGGCATCGTGCGTCCGCTGGGCCATGCGCTCGAAGTGGCCGAGACCGTGGCCGCCGGCGACCTGAGCGCGAACATCCGCGTGGACAGCCGCGACGAAGCGGGCCAGCTGATGCAGGCGCTGAAGGACATGAACGCCAACCTGGCGAAGGTTGTGGGCGAGGTGCGCACGGGCACGGAGACCATCGCCACGGCTTCGGGGCAGATCGCTTCGGGCAACCAGGATCTTTCGTCACGCACCGAAGAGCAAGCCAGCTCGCTGGAGCAGACGGCGGCGTCGATGGAAGAGCTGACTTCGACGGTGAAGCAGAACGCGGACAACGCGCGGCAGGCGAACCAACTGGCCGTCTCCGCTTCGGAAGTCGCAGTGAAGGGCGGTGCCGTGGTGTCGCAGGTGGTGGACACGATGGGCTCGATCAACGCTTCGTCGAAAAAGATCGTGGACATCATCGGCGTGATCGACGGCATCGCGTTTCAGACCAACATCCTGGCGCTGAACGCTGCTGTGGAAGCAGCACGCGCTGGTGAGCAAGGTCGCGGCTTTGCGGTCGTTGCCTCCGAAGTCCGCAGCTTGGCCCAACGCTCCGCCGCCGCCGCCAAGGAAATCAAGACGCTGATCGGCGACTCGGTGGAAAAGGTCGAAGAAGGCAGCAAGCAGGTTGCCGAAGCCGGCCGCACGATGGAAGAGATCGTGGGCAGCGTGAAGCGCGTGACGGACATCATGGGCGAGATCACGGCCGCGAGCCAGGAACAGACCTCCGGCATCGAGCAGATCAACCAGGCGATCACGCAGATGGACCAGGTCACGCAGCAGAACGCGGCACTGGTCGAAGAAGCGTCGGCCGCCGCGCAGTCGCTGCAGGAGCAGGCGGGTAGCCTGTCGCAGGTCGTCGGCGTGTTCCGCCTCGGCGGCAGCAGCAGCCACGGCAACGCGCTGGCCCTGGCCTGAAGGCGACGCACCGGCCATGCGTGTCAACCTGCCCGTCACCGACATCGAATACGAACTCTCGAAGGAAGAGGCCCTGGTATCCCGCACCGACCTCAAGGGCCGCATCACCTACGTCAACCCGGCCTTCGTCGCGGCCAGCGGCTTCACGGCCGGCGAACTCCTGGGCAAGGCGCACAACATCGTGCGCCACCCGGACGTGCCGCCCGAGGCCTTCGCCGACCTGTGGCGCACGCTGGACCAGGGCCTGCCCTGGACCGGCCTGATCAAGAACCGGCGCAAGAACGGCGACTTCTACTGGGTGCTCGCCAACGTCACGCCGATCCGCCACCAGGGTCGCGTGGAGGGCTACATGTCCGTGCGCAGCCGCCCCGCGCGCGACGACGTGGCCGCCGCCGATGCGCTCTACCGCCGCATGCGCGAGGGCGAGGCCAAGGGCCTCGAGCTGCTGCAGGGCGAGGTGGTGCGCAGCGGCTGGACGCGTCCGCTGGCGCGGTTGCGGCGCATCCCGGTGCGGCGCCGCGTGTTCGGCGTGACCGTCGTAGCGGCTGCGCTGTCCGCGGGCCTGGGCGCGATGGGCTGGATGGAAGCGTCCCGCCTGGCCGCTGCGTCGGGCGCACACAGCTGGCTGCCCACCGCCGTGGCAGCGGGCAGCCTCGGCGCCGCGCTGGCGTGGCTGGGCCTCGGCGCGTTCCTCGGGCGCACGGTGTTCCGTCCGCTCGATGAAGCCATCGAGGTCGCGCGCACCATCGCGGGCGGCGACCTGGTGCGCTTCACGGTGCGGCCCGGCGACGAGATCGCGGGGCTGCTGCGCGCGCTGAACCAGATGAGCGCCAATCTCTTCGCCATCGTCGCGGACGTGGGCGCGAACGTCGCGGGTGTGATGTCGGCGTCGAGCCAGATCGCCTCGGGCAACGAAGACCTGTCCTCGCGCACCGAGCAGCAGGCCAGCTCGCTGGAGCAGACGGCCGCGTCGATGGAAGAGCTGACCTCGACCGTGAAGCAGAACGCGGACAACGCGCTGCAGGCGAACCAGCTGGCCGTCTCCGCGTCGGAAGTGGCGGTGAAGGGCGGCGCCGTGGTGTCGCAGGTCGTGGACACGATGGGCTCGATCAACGCCTCGTCGAAAAAGATCGTCGACATCATCGGCGTGATCGACGGCATCGCGTTCCAGACCAACATCCTCGCGCTGAACGCGGCCGTCGAAGCAGCGCGCGCTGGCGAGCAGGGCAAGGGCTTCGCCGTGGTCGCGTCGGAAGTGCGCAGCCTCGCGCAGCGCTCGGCCGCTGCCGCGAAAGAAATCAAGACCCTCATCGGCGACTCGGTGGAGAAGGTCGAGGCGGGCAGCAAGCAGGTGGCCGAGGCCGGCCGCACCATGCAGGAGATCGTCGGCAGCGTGAAGCGCGTGACCGACATCATGGGCGAGATCACGACCGCGAGCCAGGAGCAGACCTCGGGCATCGAGCAGATCAACCAGGCCATCGCGCAGATGGACCAGGTGACGCAGCAGAACGCCGCATTGGTCGAAGAGGCCTCTGCCACGGCGCAATCGCTGCAGGAACAGGCGGAGGGCCTGGTTAAGGCCGCAGGGGTATTCAGGACCGGGGCGGGCGAGGGTGCCGGCGCCCGGGATGCGTATTGAACGAGGAGAAGAACACATGTTGAACAACACCAGAGACACCACATTGCCGCGATCGAATGGCGCGGCGCCGTCCGCATCGGCCGTGGCCAACCGCCTGGAGGTCGTGACCTTCAAGCTCGGCGACGAGGAATACGGCATCGACATCCAGAAGGTGCAGGAGCTGCGCGGCTACGACGCCGTGACGCGCATCGCGAACGCGCCGGACTACATCAAGGGCGTGGTCAACCTGCGCGGCATCATCGTGCCGATCATCGACATGCGCATCAAGTTCGAGCTGGGCGCACCCACCTACGACCAGTTCACGGTGGTGATCGTGCTGAACATCTCGGGCCGCGTGGTGGGCATGGTGGTGGACAGCGTGTCGGACGTGATCACGCTCACGGCCGAGCAGATCAAGCCGGCGCCCGAGATGGGCTCGGTGCTCGACACCGACTACCTGATCGGCCTGGGCACGCTGGACGAACGCATGCTGATCCTGGTGGACATCGACCGACTGATGTCCAGCGAAGAAATGGGCCTCATCGAAGCCGCCGCCACCGTTTGAGGACCATCCCATGACATTCTTTTCGAACCTGCGCATCGGCACCCGCCTGACCCTTGCCTTCGCCGTCGTGCTGGGGCTGACGCTCATCTCCAGCGCCGTGGGGCTGATGTCGGCGCACAAGAACGCCGAAGCCACGCGCATCATGATGCAGAGCCCGCTGGCCAAGGAGCGGCTCATTTCCGACTGGTACGTGCTGACCTACTCGGCCATCGCGCGCACCTCGATGATCGCGCGCACCACCGACGAGGCGCTGCCGATGCTGTTCGCCGACGTGATCTCCGAGAGCGTGAAGAAGGGCAGCGAGACCATGGCCAAGGTCGAGGCGCTGCTGGTCACCGACGAAGAAAAAGCGACCTACAAGTCCATCGTCGAGCTGCGCGCCAAGTACCAGGCCGCCAAGGACGAGGTGACCCGCGCCAAGGCCAGCGGCAACACCGTCGAGACCGTGCGCGCCTACCAGCTGTCGTTCCAGCCAGCGGCCAAGGCGTACGAGAACCGCGTGCTCGAGCTGCTGGCCATCGAGCGCCGCGCCATCGACGACATGAGCCACGCCATCGACGCGGCGAATGCGAAGAGCTTCAACCTGCGGCTGCTGCTGACGGCGCTCACGGTGCTGCTGGGTGGCCTGTTCGCCTTCTTCATCTCGCGCAGCATCGTGCGCCCGCTGGCCAAGGCCGTGGGCGTGGCCGAGACGGTGGCCGCGGGCGACCTGAGCGCGAACATCCGCGTGGACAGCCGCGACGAGACCGGGCAGCTGATGCAGGCGCTGAAGGACATGAACACCAACCTGGCGAAGGTGGTGGGCGAGGTGCGCACGGGCACGGAGACCATTGCCACGGCGTCGGGGCAGATCGCTTCGGGCAATCAGGACCTGTCGTCGCGTACCGAAGAGCAAGCCAGCTCGCTGGAGCAGACGGCGGCGTCGATGGAAGAGCTGACCTCGACGGTGAAGCAGAACGCGGACAACGCGCGTCAAGCGAACCAGCTGGCCGTCTCCGCTTCGGAAGTCGCAGTGAAGGGCGGCGCGGTGGTGTCGCAGGTCGTGGACACGATGGGCTCGATCAACGCTTCGTCGAAAAAGATCGTCGACATCATCGGCGTGATCGATGGCATCGCATTCCAGACCAACATCCTGGCGCTGAACGCTGCTGTTGAAGCCGCACGCGCTGGCGAGCAAGGCCGAGGCTTCGCAGTCGTGGCTTCTGAAGTCCGCAGCCTCGCCCAACGCTCCGCAGCCGCCGCCAAGGAAATCAAGACCCTGATCGGCGACTCGGTAGAAAAGGTCGAAGAGGGCAGCAAACAGGTCGCAGAAGCCGGCCGCACGATGGAAGAGATCGTCGGCAGCGTCAAGCGCGTGACGGACATCATGGGCGAGATCACGGCCGCGAGCCAGGAACAGACCTCCGGCATCGAGCAGATCAACCAGGCGATCACGCAGATGGACCAGGTGACCCAGCAGAACGCGGCGCTGGTCGAGGAAGCCTCGGCCGCCGCGCAGTCGCTGCAGGAGCAGGCCGGCGCCCTCGTGCAGGCCGTGAGCGTCTTCAAGCTCGACGCGAACGCGGTCGCGACGACCCGCGCCAGCTTCACGCGCATCACGCCGATCCCCAAGCCGCCGAAGCCGGCGCCCAAGCCGCGCGCCAAGGCGCTGCCCACGCGCCGTGAACCCACCGGCGCACCGCAGCTCGCCATGGCCGGCGACGCCAAGGGCGACTGGTCGGAATTCTGAGCCAGGCGTAAAGACGACGCGCGCCCCTCAACTTCGGGCGCGCGCTGCCGATAACCATGGGGAGGCATCGCGTGATGCCGCTCCCCCACACCCCTTTGACAGGTAAAGCCTTATGTCCGGAAGCATGTTCTACACAGGTCTGAGCGGCCTCGCGGTCGCCCGCACCGCGCTGATGACCACGGCCCACAACACCGCCAACGTGTACACGGCCGGCTACAGCCGCCAGATCGCGCAGATCGCCTCCGCCGGCGGCATTGCCAGCGGCTCGGGCTTCATCGGCTCGGGCGCCAACGTGACGACCGTGTCGCGCAGCTACGACCGCTACCTCACGGCGCAGCTGGCCACCGCGCAGTCGCAGTCGGCCGCGCTCGCCACCAACGGCGTGCAGGTCAACCGCATCGACCAGCTGCTGGCCGACAAGACCTCGGGCATCGCGCCGCTGATGCAGAGCTTCTTCACCAGCGTGCAGGGCGTGGCCAACACGCCGGCCGACCCGGCGGCGCGCCAGCAGATGATCAGCGCGGCGCAGTCGCTGGCCAGCAAGTTCCGCGCGACCGACCAGTACCTGTCAGACCTGAACACCTCGGTCAACGAGCAGATCGTGGGCAGCGTGAGCCAGATCAACACCTACGCCGCCAAGATCGCCAGCCTGAACCAGCAGATCAGCCAGATGAGCGCGGTGGCCGGCGGCCAGGCGCCGAACGACCTGCTCGACCAGCGCGACCAGCTCGTGAGCGAGCTGAGCCAGGTGGTCGACGTGCGCGTGCTGCAGCAGGACGACGGCAAGTACAACGTGTTCATCGCCACCGGCCAGTCGCTGGTGGTGGGCGACCATGCCTCCAAGATGGCGGCGGTGACGTCGTCGGCCGACCCCACGCGCCAGGTGGTGGCGCTGTCGGGCTTTGCCGGCAACACCGTCGAGCTCGACGACAGCGCCTTCACCGGCGGCGTGCTCGGCGGCCTCATGGCCTTCCGCAAGGACACGCTGATCCCCACGCAGAACGCCGTCGGCCGGCTCGCCATGTCGGTGGCCGACGCGGTGAACGCGCAGCACAAGCTGGGCGTGGACCTGAACGGCGCACTGGGCCAGAACTTCTTCTCGCAGGCCGTGCCGGGCACGATCGCCAACGCAGGCAACGCCGGCAACCTCGAGCTCGGCGCCACGCTGACCGATGCGTCCAAGCTCACCACGAGCGACTACAACGTGAGCGTGACCGACGTGGCGGGCACGCTCACCTACACGGTCACGCGGCTCTCTGACAAGACGCCGATGGGCAGCTTCACCACCTTCCCTATCAGCTTCGACGGCGTGAGCCTCACGGCCGCGAGCGGCACGGCGCAGGCCGGCGATTCGTTCCTGGTGCAGCCCACGCGCACCGGCGCGCGCGATCTCGAGGTGCTGGTGCGCGACCCGGCCAAGGTGGCCGCCGCCTCGCCCGTGATCACCGGCAACACCGCGGGCAACAAGGGCAGCGGCGCACTGGGCGCGGCCACCGTCGATGCGGCCTACCCGGGCTCGCCGCTGGCCGGCAACGTCACGCTGAGCTTCAACGCGGGCACTGGCACGCTGTCGGGCTTTCCGGCCGGCTCGGCCGTGACCGTCACGCTTGCCAACGGCACTGCCACCAGCTACCCGGCCGGCACGCCCGTGCCGTACACGGCCGGCGCGAAGATGAGCTTCGACGGCATCACCGTCGCCATGACGGGCGCGCCCGCGCAGGGCGACACCTTCACCATCGGCAAGAACACCGGCGGTGTCTCCGACGGCGGCAATGCGCTGCTGCTGGGCGCGCTGCAGCGCAAGACCACGATGTCGAACGGCACCGCAACCTTCAACGGCGCCTACTCGCAGCTGGTGAGCGACGTCGGCAACCGGGCCATGTCGATCAAGGTCGCCGCCGTCACGCAGGACAGCGTGACCGGCCAGATCAAGGCCAGCCAGCGCGCGATTTCGGGCGTGGTGCAGGACGAGGAAACCGGCAACCTGCTGATGTTCCAGCAGATGTACCAGGCCAACGCCAAGGTGATCCAGACCGCGTCGGCCATGTTCGACGCCATCCTCGGCATCCGCAGCTGACCCTTCTACCTCTTGCACAGATTCCAGGACCCGCGATGCGCATCAGCACCCAATCCTTCTACGAACAGAGCCTGCAGTCGATGGGCCTGCAGCAGCAGAAGCTGTTCAAGGTCCAGCAGCAGCTGGCGACCAACTCCAAGTTCCTGTCGGCCGGCGACGACCCGGTGGGCGCGGCGCGCGCGCTCGGCGTGAGCCAGACGCTGGCGGAGGGCGCCCAGTTCGCCACCAGCCGCCAGCGCGCGGCGCTGGCGCTGTCGACCGAAGAGAACGCACTCGACTCGGTGACGTCGATCCTGCAGCACGTGAAGACGCTGGTCGTGCAAGCCGGCGGCGGCGGCTTGTCGGACGCCGATCGCGGCTCGCTTGCCACGGCCATCCAGAGCAGCCTGGAGCAGCTCGTGGGCGTGGCCAACAGCGACAACGGCAGCGGCCAGTACCTGTTCGCCGGCTACAAGAGCGGCAGCCCGCCCTTCGTGATGGCTGCCGGCGGCGGCGTGCAGTACGTGGGCGACCAGGGCGAGCGGCTGATGCAGATCGACGTGGCGCGCCAGATGTCGACCTCGGACGACGGCCGCAGCATCTTCCAGTCGGTGCAGGGCGGTGCGGGCTATGTGACCTCGGGTTCACCTGCCAACACCGGCTCGGGCGTGTTCGGCGCCGTGAGCATCACCGACGCCACCGCACCGAACTACGGCAAGGATTTCACCATCCGCTTCACCGGCACCGACTACACGGTGATGACCAAGGACACGCCGCCCGTTGTGGCCGCGAGCGGCCCGTTCACCGCCGGCACCCCGATCTTGTTCGGCGGCGTGCAGATCGCCATCAGCGGCACGCCGGCCACCGGCGACAGCTTCGACGTGTCGACCGCGCAGAACGCCGGCACCGACATCTTCGCGGCCCTGGGCGAGCTGGTGACGGCGCTGCGCGCACCGCTGAACGGCGGCGGCGCGGCGGCCCAGGCGCAGCTGCGCAACGCGTTGAGCACCGCCAACGTGAAGGTCACGAACGCGCACGACAACGTGCTCACCGTGTTGTCGTCGGTGGGCTCGCGCCAGGTCGAGCTGCAGGCGCTCGACAGCGCGGGTGCGATGAACAAGCTGCAGGAAGAAAGCTACCTGTCGTCGATCGAGGACCTCGATCCGTACACGGCGATTTCCGAGTTCTACCAGCGGCAGTCGTCATTGCAGGCGACGCAGATGACGTTTGCCAAGTTGAACAGCATCTCGCTCTTCAACTACCTGTAGGCGAGCGGGGCGGCCACCTCCGGTCCTGGCGCGCCCGTTGGCGCGTGAGGGCGTCTCCTGCGCCACCGGTTCCCGTGGCCTCCCACAAAAGCGGTATTTCGTTTGCGAATCGGCCGGCTAGATTCAGGCGCCATCCTGGAGGAGAAAAGCATGCCGATCGTTCGCACCCTGGCCCTGAGCGTCTTCCTGCTGGGCACGGCCTTGCCCGCCCTGGCCGCGAACGACGGCACCGACAGCCATTGCGTCATCGGCAAGGACAGCACGCTTTTCAACCAGTGCAACTACAGCGTCGACGTCGGCTTCTGCGTCGAGAACCCGCGGCAGACCAAGCACTTCTTCGACAGCTCCGAGGCCTTCCAGTGCCCCAACGGCGGACTCAGCACATTGGGCCCCGGCAAGAAGGAGGGCAACCTCCTGCACGGCACCGTGCACTGGTGGGCCTGCGCGACCAAGCACCGGGGCACGGGTCGGTGGCGGTACGTGGAAGGGCGGGGCTACCGGGGGTACTGCTTCTCCGAGAAGGAGGCGAAGGCCGCGAATCCGGCGCCCTCGCAGCGAACGCGCGCCTCCTCTGAAGAATGCAAGGCGCTGCAGCAACGCGCCACGCAGGCCTCGGGCCCCGGCGCGGACCGCGTTCACAACTACACGATGATCGAGTACCTCGATCGCAGCTGCGGCAACCTGACGCCCGAAGACCGCGCGGCCACGCGCAAGGTCTATCAGCAGGAGTACGTGCGGCTCGTCTCCGAATGCAGGCATTCGGGCGCCAGGAACTGCGACTCGGCCGCCATGCCGAACGAGGCCGCGGCGCCGGAGCGTCCGACGGTTCAGGCGGGCAGCGTCCCCGCGGCGAGGGCCTCCTCGCGCAGTGAACCCTCCGTGGACATGCTGATGTCGCGGTGTTCGGACGCCCTGCGGACCGCCATCGACACCTTCTATCAATCGGAGGTGGAGGCCGACCGCTACTACCGCCGCACGCACACCGGGTCTCGCGAGCGCGTGCAGGGCTGGATGACGGAAAAGGCCAGGGTCGAATACGCCGCAGGCGCGCTGGCCGTTCCGCCCCAGTCGCTGGCCGAGTACCACGCCGGCGCGCTGCAGGAGGCGGCGAGCCGGACCCGGCCGATGGGCAACGGACTGCACGATCCCCATCGCGAACAGGCGCTGCTGCGGGCCTGCTACATGAAGGCCCGGCTCGACAGCCGCTAGAGGCCCGTGCGGGCGCGTCCTGTTCAGGCGCGGATGTGAAGGGGCGCGAACGACTTCACCAGGTCGTCCAACGCCTTCAGCTGCGTGAGGAAGGGCTCCAGCTGGTCCAGCGGCAGGGCGCTGGGACCGTCGCACTTGGCCTGCGCCGGGTCGGGGTGCGCTTCGAGAAAGAGGCCCGCCAGGCCCACCGCCAGGCCCGCACGCGCCAGCTCGGCCACCTGCTCGCGCCGCCCGCCCGAGGCGATGGCGTTGGCCTCGCGCTGCTGCAGCGCATGGGTCACGTCGAAGATGACCGGCAGGTCCCCGGTGACCTTCTTCATGGTGCCGAAGCCGAGCATGTCGACCACGAGGTTGTCGTAGCCGAAGCAGGTGCCGCGGTCGCACAGGATGACGGAGGAATTCCCCGCCTCCTTGAGCTTCTCCACGATGTTGAGCACCTGCGTCGGGCTCAGGAACTGGGGCTTCTTGACGTTGATGACCTTGCCGGTTTGGGCGAGCGCGACGACCAGGTCGGTCTGGCGGGCGAGAAACGCGGGCAGTTGCAGGACGTCCACCACTTCGGCGACGGGTTTCGCCTGCCAGGGCTCGTGCACGTCGGTGATGACCGGCACGCCGAACGCGGCCTTGACGGCCTCGAAGATCTTCAGGCCCTCTTCCAGGCCGGGGCCTCGATAGGAGTGGATGGACGAGCGATTGGCCTTGTCGAAGCTCGCCTTGAAGACATAGGGGATGCCGAGCTTCTGCGTGACCCGCACGTACTCTTCCGCGGCACGCAGGGCCATGTCTTTCGACTCGAGGACGTTCACGCCGCCGAACAGGACAAAGCCCTTGCTGTTGCTGACGTGGATGGCGGGGGTGATGGCGACGGTGGTCAAGGCGAGCTCCTCTGAAGTGTCTGTTGCCCCGCATTCTCGCGGTTCGGCTTCTGGCCCAGAATGGCCCCTGGCCACCTACGGCTTGAACCTGCCTGGCCGATAGGGGCGGTGCACGAACCCGACACGGGGCCGGTGCGCCGTGATCCGCGTTAGGCTGCAGCGAAAGCCATGAAAGTACTTTTCCCCAATCCCTTCGGCCGCGCGCCAGCCTCCGCGCAGGCGGTCGACGCGCTGCAGCGCCGCCTCGGTTTCTCCGACGCCTACGCCACCTTCCTGCGAACCCAGAACGGCTTCTCGCTGTACGAAATGGAACAGGCCGGCGACATCGCGGCCTATGTGCAGCCAGACGGCACGGCGAGCAGCGCGTCGCACGCCAACTTCCGGGTGCTCAACAGCTTCGGCGCCTCGGACCCCCACTGCGACCTGGAGACACTGCAGGCCGAGAGCCTGCTGGCCGCCTGGTTTCTGGACATCGGCAGCGACCCTGCGGGCAACCCGTTCGTGGAGGTGCTGCACGGCCGGCACAAGGGCAGGATCGCCAGCCTCGACCACGACCTCTTTGCAGGCAAGCTGGACACGCAGGAGTTTCTTGCCGACATGGAACTGGCCCACCTCCCATCGCTCAGCCTGGACGCGCAGGCCGATGCGCTGTGCGACGAGGCGCAGGGCCTGGTGTGGTTCCACGCCAGCGACATGCAATCCTTCCTGGACCATTGCATTCACTGCGACGACGATTTCTGGGGCTTCGTGGTGGACGAGCGCGCGCCCTGACGCAGTCGGATCAGTTTCTCGCCACGCTCCTGAACGCCGCAGACAGTGCATCCACGGCATCCCGCGCCCGAGCCTCCCGGACCCGGGAGTGCAGCAGGACCGGCAGGCGCGGCAGATCGGGCAGACCGAGCTTCGGCCCCACGTCGACGCAGCCCAGGGGCAGCATGCGCGGCGCCAACGCCGCGACCCCCAGTCCGGCCATCACCGCCGCCGCCACGGCCGCGACGCCGCCGCCCACAAACACCTCGGTCCATGGGATGCCGGCCGTGTCCAGGAGCTGCTCCGCCAGCGCGCGCACGCCGCAGGGCTGCGCCATCGTGGCCAGCGGCAGGGGCTCACCCACGCGGTGCTGCCAGCCTGCGGCAGCGAACCAACCGAAGCGCTCCTGCGTCAGAAGCTTCCCGTCCGTGCGTCCGGCGTGCAGCCGGACGATGACCGTGTCGAGTTCGCGTCGGTCGTAGCTCTGGAGCAGATCGCCCGACGAGCCGATCCGGATATCGATCAGCAGCTGCGCGTCTTGCGCGTTCATGCGGGCGATCAGCGCGGGCAACTCCGGGCCTGCCACGTGGTCGCTGATGCCGATGGTCAGTCGCTGGCGGGCGCTGGCAAAGGCGGCCAGCGTGCGATCGTGGACCGCCAGGAGTTCCCGGGCATGTCCCAGGAAGGCGGCACCGCGCGCCGACAGTTCCACGTGCCGCGGTGTGCGTTCCAGGAGCCGGCAGCCCAGCCTGTCTTCCAGGCGTTTCAGTTTCAGGCTGATTCCTGCCTGCGTGGTCTGCATGACTTCCGCGGCGCGCGTGAAGCTGCCCAGCTCGGTGATGCGAACGAAGGCCTGAACGGCATCGAGATCCAGCGGGCGATCAGTCATGACAAAAGATTGTTATTGAGATAAGTATCAATAGCAAATCTGAATACATAACATCCGCTGTTCCAAGATGACCGGAGTAGCGATGCCCACCATTCACATCTCGATGCGCGCGGGAAAGCCCGAGGCCTACCGGCAGGCGATCTTCGACAGCCTCTATCGCGCCCTGCGCGACACGTTGAACGTGCCGCAAGACGACCAGTTCATGACGATCACCGAGCACGAGGCCGCCAACTTCCGATATGGAGGCGCCTTTGGCGTCGCGCGCAGCGACGATCTCCTGTACATCGAGATCACCGTTTTCAACACGCGCACCGCGCAGCAGAAGAAGGCGCTGTTCCAGCGCATCGCGCAGCTGCTGGCCGAGAGTCCGGGGATACGGCCGGAGGACGTGTTCGTGACCCTTGCCGATGCACCCAGGGAGAACTGGTCCGTCGGGCATGGGCTGGCGCAATTTGCCTGAGGAATGGCTCCTTCAGCCTCCAAAAGAAAGCCTGCATCCATCGCGCGATTCCAGAAAACTGGTGGACGGAATTTGAAAGAAGCCGGCGTCCTCTTCCCGACCGAACGCCCCCCGACAACGCCGCAGACCCAAGGTCCTGGTTCGGCCACTCACCGCCTGCCTACTTCGCCAGGAGCGACGCAATCGCCGGCCCGGCCAGGCCGATGGTGGCACCCAGTGCATCGGCGTGGCCATTGGGACTGTTCATCTCGACATACTCTGCCGGCGTGCCCTGCGCCTTGAGGATCTCCACGGCGCGTTTGGACAGGAGCGGCGGAAAGATCTGGTCCGAGCTGATGCCCACGAACAGCGACCTGGCCTTGATGCGTTCTGGTTTGGCGCTGGGCAACTGCAAGGCCTTCAGCGTGTACAGCCAGCTGTTGGCGTCCATGCCCTTGGCACGCGCTTCGCCGATCTTCTCGAGGGTGGCATCGACCGCAAACTGGTTTGCAGCCGCTTCGCCGGGGTTCTTGCCCGGGTCGGCCCACTTCTGACCGAAAGCCTTGTCGGCCCAGGCGAAGCTGAGTGCGTCGAGCGTGACCAGCCGCATGGCCTGCGTCATGCCGGCCAGCGGCTCGGCCTTGCCGTGGTAGTCGCCGTGGGCCCAGTTCGGGTCCAGCCGCACGGCCGCGCCCCACGAGCTCATCTTGGCGATGGCGTAGGCCGGGCTGTCGACGCCAGGACCCACGATGGACACCAGGCGCTGCACGCGCTCCGGGTAGGCCGAGGCCCATTCCACCGACATCCAGGCGCCGGCCGACGCGCCGGCCACGGCGTAAAGGGTTCGAATGCCCAACGCATCGAGCAGGGCCTTCTGCACCTCCACCGTGTCCCGCGCAGCCAGCACCGGGAAGCGCGGACCATACGGTTTGCCGGTGGCAGCGTCGATGCTGGCCGGGCCGGTGCTGACGACGGTGGCCGATGCGCGATTGGGGTTGGCCAACGCGTCGGTCGCGATGACGAAGAACCGATCGGTGTCGATCGGCAGGCCGGCGCCGATGATCGTGTCCCAGTACCCTGGCGCGGCGTCGCTCGCCGCATACCGGCCGGCGGCGTGCGAGGTGCCGGTGATGAAGTGATTGATGAGGATCACGTTGTCTCGCGCCGCATTCAGGCGGCCATAGGTTTCATAGCCGATGCGCACGCCCTTGATGACCTGGCCGTTCACGGTCGTGTAGGTGGGCAGGTTGAACACCTGCTTTTCCACGATGCCGTCGAAGGCCTGTGCGTTCGTCGTGACGAGGGCCGCGCAGATGGCGGCCGCGGCGCAAAGCAGCGTGTTCGAAAGAGAAGAAGATCGTTGCATGGGGACTCCCGGGTGGTGAGGTCCGCACTGTCGGCGGCCGCAGCCAGGCGCGCATCCGGTTTGGCGCCCAAACGTCCAACCGAGGGTGCCAACGGTCGTGAGACGGTATCGAGCGGTCGCCGTTCGGTCCCCTCAAACGACGGCTCGAGGACAAACTCGCCCCCACCGGCTCTGGATCGGTAGCGGCATGGCGTGCCAACCTCTAAAGTGGCGCGATGCATGCAGCCGACGGCCACCCGTGATCCGCGTTGATTCACCCATTCCCGCCCGCTGGCTGGGCGCCGCGCGGCTGACGGCCAGTTCGTTCCTGCTGTGCGCGATCGCGGCCGGGCTGCTCTTCTGGGCCGCTCCTGCACTCGAAACGCCGGCGCGCCTGTTTGTCTTCGTCGAATGTGTCGGCATGGTGTTCATCGCGTGCGTCGCGGTGCTGGGCCGCTTTGGACGACTGCGGCGAATGCAGGCGCTGCCCCGTTGGCTTCTGACCGGCGCGATCGCCATCCCGACGGGGTACTTCGGCGGTCACCTGGTCGCGCTCCTGATATTGGGCGAACCGATCGGCCGCGTCGTGGGTCACGGCAGCGACTACATGGTGGCGTTCGCATTCGGCCTGGTGCTGGCCATGTTCGTCCTCTACGTCGCTGCGACGCGTGACCAGCTTGCCAAGGAGGCGGTCGCCCGATCCGACGCCCAGCGCCTGGCCACCGAATCGGAGCTGCGGCTGCTGCGCGCGCAACTCGAGCCCCACATGCTGTTCAACACGCTGGCGACTCTGCGCTCGCTCGTCGACGAGGACCCCCGACAGGCCGAGCGCATGATCGACCAGCTGATCGTCTACCTGCGCAGCACGCATGCCGCGTCACGCGACGAGGTGACGACGCTGCAGTCGGAGTTCGCCCAGCTGAGGGCGTACCTCGACATCATGTCCTTGCGCATGGGGCCCAGGCTGGCCTATCGGCTCGACCTGCCCGCCGAGCTGGAACGGATCGCCATCCCGCCGATGCTGTTGCAGCCGCTGGTCGAGAACGCCATCAGGCACGGCCTGGAGCCGAAGTTGGGCGCAGGTGGCGTCGAAGTGCTGGCACGTTCGATCGAGGGCGGCATCGAGGTCGCGGTAGACGATTCCGGTCTGGGCTTGTCGCCGCACCTGCCCGCTTCGGGTAGCGACGAGGTCTGCGGGGCCGGACTGAAAAATGTGCGTGACCGCCTCCAGACCCGCTATGGCTTGCGTGCGTCCCTGTCTCTGCAAGCGCGATCGCCGTGCGGCGTGCGCGCGGTCGTGAGGATTCCATCGTGAGCACGTGGCGCGGCGTGATTGCCGAAGATGAGCCGGTGCTGTCGAGAACGCTGCAGCGCTTGTTGCACGAAGCCTGGCCCGAGCTGGAGATCGTGGGCGTCGCCGACGATGGCCTGAAGGCGATCGAACTGGCACAGACCCTGGCGCCCGATGTGATGTTCCTAGACATCAAGATGCCGGGCAAGACAGGCCTGGAAGTCGCCGAGGCCGTCGCCGACGAGTGGCCCGACGACCAGGCCGAACCGCTCTTCGTCTTCATCACCGCGTACGACAACTTTGCGATCTCGGCGTTCGAGCATGCGGCGATGGACTACATGCTCAAGCCGGCGACGCTCGAACGCCTGCAGGTCTGCGTGCAACGCCTGAAGCAAAGGTTGCACGAGCGCGCCCGGACACCGGCGGCCGGTGGCATGGCGGCCCTGATGGAGCGCGTGCAGTCGATCACCGATCCGGCGGACGCACCCGAAAAGATCAAGGTCATCCGCGCCGGCGTCGGCAACACCGTGCGGATGATTCCGGTCTCGGAGGTGATCTGCCTGGAAGCCGCCGAGAAGTACGTCAATGTCGTCACGGCCCAGGGCGAAGCGCTGGTGCGCATGAGCCTGCGCGATCTGGTGTCGCGGATCGACGCCGCCGACTTCACGCAGGTGCATCGCGGCGTGCTCGTCAACACCCACTGCATCGAGAGCGCCACCCGTGACGAGAACGGGCGCTACAGCCTGTCGGTGCGGGGCCTGGCGCGATCGCTCAAGGTCAGCCGGGCGTTCGGGCACCTGTTCCGCGCGATGTAGCGGGAGCAGGCTTGTTGATGGCCAGGGCCGGGGTCATCGTCTCGGGGCGCGCAGCCTCGCAATGCCGAAGCCCAATGCCACGGCGACGCACAAGAAGGCCAGCACGGCCAGCCAGGTGGATTGGGTGAAGTAATAGGCGCCCAAGGCCGCACCCGCCGCCACGAAGGCGCCCAGCCATTCCAGGGCGGGGTCGAGCCAGCTCTTGGCAGCGTGCGCCTTGGGTTCCGCGAACGCGCGATCATGTTCGTCGATCTGCTGTGTGGTCGGCGGTCTGCGGGCCTTCCGTTGTCGCGGGTCGGGGAAGTGTTCTCGCAACGCCGGCGTGGGCCAGGCGCCATCGCTGGATGACGCGAGGCCGCTCAATGTCCAGACCGGGTCCACATCGTGCCTCGCAAGATCCGACATCAGGCTTTCGAGCGCCTTGCTGTCGTGGAGACCGTCGATGTCCCCAAGATCGGCGCGCAGCCATGGCTCGGCGTCGGCCGCATCCGGCAAGCCAGAGGTGCGCAGTAGGAGGTAGTCCCCGAAGTGCTGCGCAATCAGTGCTTCAAAGGACGCGTAGATCGGGCGGTAGCGCTCTCCGACGGCGCCGAGGATCGCTTCACGCCGCGTCGCCAGCCGCGCAACCGCTGCGGCCTTGTCAATGACGAGGTAGGGGTAAGTCGCGTCGGCGCCGAAATCCTCGATGCATTCCTCGCGGTCGACGGCCGAGGCTTCGTCGTCGATGTCGTATTCGTCGATGAAGCGCGCATGCCGGATGTCGCTGGTGCTGAAGAGTGCCCGCCAGAACAGCGGGAAGAACGCGTTGGCCTCCAGTTCCGCGCCATGGCCGAAGAAGCTGCGCCATTCGTTGCGGCTGCCTTCCGGCATCCGGGGCAGGGAGGAGCTGGACAGGTAAATGGGGTGTGACATGCGCGATCTTCCGTGTTGCGGCCGGAATCATCTTAGTGGGAGTGGCGCGTCATCCAGCGGCCCTGCTGCCCTTCAAACCAGCGGACTGGCCGCAAGCACAGGTCCAGCCCTCAAGGCCGCAGCCCCTGCGTGAACCGCAGCATGTTCGAGAGCGACTCCGCAAACCGCGGCTCCAGGAACGCCGCCAGGTGCGGCATCAGCAGCTGCAGCATCACCAGCCCCGCCAGCAGCGTGAGCGGAAAGCCTACCGCGAAGATGCTGAATTGCGGCGAGGCGCGGTTCAGGATGCCCATGGCGAGGTTGAGCGTGAGCAGCGCGGTGATCAGCGGCAGCGCCAGCAGCAGGCCGCTCGCGAAGATGTCGCCGCCCGCGAGCACCAGGAACATCCAGCCACCGGCCGCCAGTGGCGCATCGGCGATGGGCAGCGTGTGGAAGCTCGCGGCCAGCGCCTCCAGCATGAGCAGGTGGCCGTCCAGCGCCATGAAGATCAGCATCGCCAGCATGTTCAGCAACCGCGACACCACCATCGTGCTGCCGTGGCTCATGGGGTCGAAGAAAGACGCGAACGACAAACCCATCTGCAGGCCGATGTACTCGCCCGCGGCCAGCACGGCCGTGAAGATGAGGCGCATCGAGAAGCCCATGGCGGCGCCGATCAGCATCTGCTGCACGATGATCCACAGGCCGCCTGCCGACACCACGGGTACTGCGGGCAGCGGCCCGAGCGTGGGCGAGATCACCAGCGTCAGCACGGCGGCGATGCCCACCTTCACCTGCCGCGTGGCCCAGGGCTCGCCGAACACCGGCGCCGTGGAGACCATGGCCAGCATGCGAACAAAAGGCCAGAGGAAGGCCACCAGCCAGGCCTCGAGCTGGCCCGAGGTGACGGACAAAACCGAGGGCGTCACGCCAGCATCTGCGGGATGCTGGCGAACAGGGCGCGCATGTAGTCGAGCATGCGGTCGAGCATCCACGGCCCGGCGATGACCAGCGTCGCGAACACCGCGAGCAGCTTGGGAATGAAGGACAGCGTGGCTTCGTTGATCTGCGTGGCCGCCTGGAAGATGCTGACCACCAGGCCGATCACCAGCGCCACCAGCAGCAGCGGCGCACCCAGCAGCAACGAGATTTCCATGGCCCGGTGGCCCATGGTCATGACGGATTCGGGCGTCATAAATAGAAGCTCTGCGAGAGCGCGCCGATCAGCAGCTGCCAGCCGTCGGCCAGCACGAACAGCATGAGCTTGAAGGGCAGCGCGATGGACGCGGGCGGCACCATCATCATGCCCATCGACATCAGCACGCTCGCCACCACGAGGTCGATGATGAGAAAGGGAATGAAGATGGTGAAGCCGATCTGGAACGCCGTCTTCAGCTCGCTGATGACGAAGGCCGGCAGCAGGATGCGCAGCGGCACGTCTTCGGGCCCCTGCATCTCGGGCGCCTTGGCGAGCCGAGCGAACAGCGCCAGGTCGGTCTCGCGCGTCTGCTTGAGCATGAAGGTCTTGAAGGGCGCGATGCCGCGCTCCAGCGCTTTTTCGGCGCTGAGCTTGCTTTCCGAGAACGGCACGTAGGCCTCGGTGTAGGCCTTGTCGAACACCGGCGACATCACGAAGAAGGTGAGGAACAGCGACAGCCCCACCAGGATCTGGTTGGGCGGCGAGGTCTGCGTGCCGATGGCGGTGCGCAGCAGGCCCAGCACGATGAGGATGCGCGTGAAACTGGTCATCGACAGCAGCAGCGCGGGCAGGAAGGTGAGCGAGGTCAGCAGCACCAGCGTCTGCACGCTCAGCGACCAGGTCTGGCTGCCGCCGGGGCCCGGCGTGCTCGTGAGGCCGGGCAGACCTTGGGTCCACGCGGCGGCGGGCAGCGTGGCGGCGAGCAGCAGCAAGGCGGTGCGCAGGCCGCGGTGCAGGGCAGGGCGCGTCATGGGGCGGTGCGCGCCTTGCCCGCGAGGGAGTCGCGCAGCTTCTGGGCGAACAGGCCCACCGGGTTCTGTGGCGACATGGGTGTGACTGCCGCAGGCGTTGCCTGGGCCGGCAGCGTGTGCAGCGTGCGGACCTGGCTGCTGGTGACGCCCAGCACCAGCCACTGGCCGGCCACGTCCACCACGACCACGCGCTCGCGCGGGCCGACCATGGCGGTGGACACCACCTTCAGCACCTGGCCGCCGCCCAGCCGCTGCAGGCCGAAGCGCCGCGCCAGCCACGCGCACAGGAAGATCAGGCCGACGACCGCCGCCATGCCGAAGCCCGCCTGCAGCAGGCCCGCGCCGCCGACCGCAGGGGGCTGCGCGGCTTCGCGCACCGGCGTGGGCACGGTGGGCAAGGCCGCATGCGCCGCATGCAGGCCCAGTGCGAGCAGCACGGTGCCCCGCGCCAGCAGCGAAGACACCCGCGCCAGGTTCATGCGCGCGCGAGCTTCTGCATGCGCTCGGAGGGCGTGACGATGTCGGTCAGGCGGATGCCGTACTTCTCGTTCACCACCACCACCTCGCCCTGCGCAATGAGGTAGCCGTTGATCAGCACGTCCAGCGGCTGGCCGGCGAGGCCGTCGAGCTCGACCACCGAGCCCTGCGACAGCTGCAGCAGGTTCTTGATGGTGATGCGCGTACGGCCGATCTCGGCGGTGAGCTGCACCGGCACGTCGAGCACGCGCGCGATGTCCACGGGCGTGGCGGACGAGGCAGCCGGTGCGTCCTGGATCTGCTGGAAGACCTGCGCGGTGACCGGCGCCACGGCCGGGTCGGGCGCGGGCGCGCTGGCCGCGGTCTGCTCGGCCAGTGCGCTGGCCCAGTCGTCCGCGTCGCTGGCGGCAGAGGTGTTGTCAGTCATGGTCGTTCTTCGAATCGCTGTCTTGGTGGGAGATCATGTGTTGCACGCGCAGGGCGTAGCGCTCGTTGGAGGTGCCGTAGCCGCAGGCCATCACGGGCACGCCACCGACCTTGGCGACCACCGTCGCCGGCAGCTCGATGGGAATCACGTCGCCCACGCGCAGCTTCATCACCTCGCCCAGCGTCGAGGGCATGGTCACGAAGTCGGCGGTGAGCTCGACGTCGGCGGCCTGCATCTGGCGCGACATCTGCGTGACCCAGCGTTTGTCGACCTCGACCTCGTCCTGGATCGGGTTGGACAGCAGGTCGCGGATCGGCTCGATCATCGAGTAGGGCAGGCACACATGCAGGAAGCCGCCGATGGGGCCGAACTCGATCTGCAGCGTGGTGTTGATCACCACCTCGTTGGGCGCCACGATGTTGGCGAGCTTGCCGTGCATCTCGGCGCGCACGTAGTCGAAGGCCAGCGGAAACACCGGCTGCCAGGCGTCGCCGTAGCACTGCAGCGACAGGTCGAGCAGGCGCTTGATGATGCGCTGCTCGGTGCGCGTGAAGTCGCGCCCTTCCACGCGCACGTGGTAGCGCCCGTCGCTGCCGAACAGGTTGTCCACCACGAGGAACACCAGCTTCGGGTCGAACACGAAGAGGGCGGTGCCGCGCAGCGGCTTCATGTGGACCATGTTGATGTTCGCGGGCACCGGCAGGTGCCGCACGAACTCGCCGAACTGCTGGATCTGCACCGGCCCCACCGAGATGTCGGGGCTGCGGCGCATGAAGTTCAGCAGCGCGCTGCGCAGGCCGCGCGCAAAGCGGTCGTTGATGACCTCCAGCGTGTGCATGCGGTTGCGCACCACGCGGTCGGGCGCACCGAGGTCGTAGGCCGGCAGGCCGTCGGGCGGCGGCGCGGGCGCGGCGGCCTGGTCGAGGTCGCCGCCGGTGACGCCCTGCAGCAGCGCATCGACCTCGTCCTGGGAGAGCACCTGTTCATACGCCATGGATCGCGGGTCCGCAAACGGGCATCGTCGTCACTGCACGACGAAGGAGTTGAAGGACACGCTCGCAATGCCCAGCTCGGGCAGGCCCTCGGCCAGCGGTGCGTTCAGCGCGCTGTGGATTTCCGTGGCCAGCCGGGCCTTGTCTTCCGACGTGACCAGCGATTCGGGCGGGCGGTTCGACAGCAGCACCAGCAGGCGGCTGCGCAACTCGGGCATGAACTCCACGATCTGCGCCTTGGCCTGCTCGTCGCGCACCTTCAGCGCCATGCCGATCTGCAGGAAGCGCGAGCGGCCTTCGGACTGCAGGTTGACGGTCAGCGGCTCCAGCAGCAGGAAGATGGGTTTCTCGGGCACCGGCGCCTTGGCCGTCTCGGCGGCGGCGTGCTCGGTGAAGCGGGGCAGCACGAAGACGTACGCCGCCGCACCGGCCACGGCCAGGCCGAGAACGGCCACGAGCCCGATCAGCAGTTTCGAGGTGCGGCGCGAGGCCGGCGGGTCGGTCGCGACCGACGCAGCCGCGGTGGCGGCGGGAGAAGAGGTAGCCATGGTGAAACGGTGGACGGGTCCGATCTATTCTTTGCGAAGTCGCCCGCCGGCGAACGGCCGAACAAGCGCACAAAGGCGCTTCACATCCGTTCATTGCGGGAGGCGGGGGCGGGGCCTCAGGCGAAGGTGTCGACGCCCGGGCCGGTGCGTGGGGTGGCGGCGGGGCGGGGCGCCGTCGTGGTCGTGCGGGCGATGTCGGTGGCAACGGCAGTGCCCTGCGGTCGCCACGCGCCCTGTCGCTGGTGTTGCTGCTGCTGTTGCTGCGCAAATGCCGCGTCCTGCCCGAAGGGCGCGCGCGTGTCCGCGCCCACCGAGGTCTGGCCCAGCGTGATGCCCTGCTCCGACAGGCTGGTGCGCAGCTGCGGCAGCGCGGCCTCGACGGCCTTGCGCACGCTCTCGTGCGCCGACACGAACGCGGCCTGCGCCTGGTGCTCGCCGACCGACAGCGTGACCTTCAGCGGGCCGAGGCCGGCGGGGTTGAGGTTCAGCTCGGCCGTGTGCGTGCCGCCGAGGCTCATGCGCGCGAGCTGCTGGCCGAGTGCGGGTGCCCATTTCTCGCTGCCGACTTCGGGCGCGAGCGTGTGCACGGCGGGGCGTGCGGCGGGGCTTTCGGTCGTGCGCTCGGTGGAGACGGTCGCGGGCTGTTGCAGTGCGAACGGCGCGGTGGGCGCCGCCGCCGCGTCGTCGCCCGAGGTGCTGGCTGACACCGCGGCGACGGGCACTGTTTCTGTCGTCGAAGGCTTCGCGTCGCCGGCAGGCTGTGCTTGCGCGGCGGCCGCGAGCTGTTCGGTGGTGGTGGCGCTCACGGTGCGCGGTGCGCCCGCGCGACCCGGTGCGGCGGTGCCGACGGGTGGGCCGGCAGGTGCGGCGGCCGGCTTCTTGCCATCGACAGCCATCGGCTGCGCGGCCACGGCGGCGCGCACGATCTCGTACAGCGAAGGCGGTGCTGCGCTGTCGGCTTCGGGCGTCGCGCTTTGTGCGGCGGCGGTAGCGGTGGGGGCGGAAGCGTCTTCGGTGGCGATGGCGGGCGCGGGCGTGGCGGCGGCTTCGCTGCTCAGGCGGACCGTGCCTGCAGGCAGGCCGGCTTGCGCGTCGGGCGTGACCGGCGCCAGTGAGGCTTCTGGCGCACTGCTGCCCTGCGTGGCCGCACCTCCTGCAAGCACCAATGCCTGTTGCGGCGTGACGGCTGCTGCGAGAAAAGCAAGATCCGGTTCCGCAGGCGGCGCATCCCGCATCTCTTCAGCAAGCTCCGTCTTGCGCAGCGGCTTGGCATCCGCGACCACGGTGTCGGCATCCGACGCCTTCTCGGCCTGGCTCGCGCGCGAACGTTCGAGCGCGGCACCGAACGCGCGGCCCTGCGCCTCGTCGGCGTTGCTGCGGCCACGTGCGCCGCCCTGCGCGACCGGCGAGGTGGCGGCAGGCGTGACAGTCGGCGGGATCATGGGAGGCATGTCGGTTCCTGGAGGAGATTCAGTGGGTGGGGTGCGAGGCGCGGTCGAAGAACTGGCGGGCGGCGCGTTCGTCGCTGTCGCGCTGTTCGCGCTTGGCCTGCGCCATCAGTTCCTGCGCGCGCACGCGATCGGCCAGCGTGTCGAAGGAGCTGAGGCGGCGCTTCTCGCGCTGCCAGTCGGTGCGTCCGCGGTCGAGCTGGTGCCCGGCCCGCTCGGCGATGGCGCGCTGCTGCGCGATCGCGTGGTCGAGCGTGCCGAGGAAGTTGCGGTAGTTGCGCCACTGCGACGACGGCAGGCCGCCGCGCATCAGCGTGTCCAGCTGCGCGTGGTAGTCCTGGCGGTACTGCAGCAGCAGCTCGAGCTTCTGCTGCGCGCTCAGGTGCGCACTTTGCAGCGCGCCCAGGCGGCGCGCGGCGTCGTCGGTCTGGCTCTGCGCCAGGTCGATGAGCATGCCGAGGGGGAGCTTGCTGCTGCTCATGGGCGTCCTGGGGAAGGTGTGTTCGTGAACAGGCTGTCCATGTGGGCGATGGCCTCCTCGTAGCCTGTGCGTTCATGCATCGACTGCTGCAGGAAGGCCTCGATGCGCGGGTACATCGCGATCGCCTGGTCCAGCTGCAGGTCGTGCCCCGGCGCGTAGGCGCCGACGCTGATCAGGTCGCGGTTGCGCTGGTAGCGCGACAGCATCTGCTTGAAGCGGCGCACGGTGTCGAACTGCGCGGGCGCAATCAGCGACGTCATCGCGCGGCTGATCGAGGCCTCGATGTCGATGGCCGGGTAGTGCCCGGCCTCGGCCAGCGTGCGCGAGAGCACGACGTGGCCGTCCAGGATCGCGCGCGCCGAATCGGCGATCGGGTCCTGCTGGTCGTCGCCTTCGGACAGCACGGTGTAGAAGGCGGTGATCGAGCCGCCGCGTCCCTGCGCGTCGCGCGCGCCATTGCCGGCACGTTCGACCAATGCAGGCAGCCGCGCGAACACCGAAGGCGGATAGCCCTTGGTGGCGGGCGGCTCGCCCACGGCCAGCGCGATCTCGCGCTGCGCCATCGCATAGCGCGTGAGCGAATCCATGATGAGCAGCACGTCCTTGCCCTGGTCGCGAAAGTACTCGGCCAGGCAGGTGGCGTAGGCCGCGCCCTGCAAACGCAGCAGCGGCGAGTTGTCGGCCGGCGCGGCCACCACCACGGCGCGCGCCAGGCCCTCTTCGCCCAGCGTGTTCTCGATGAAGTCCTTCACCTCGCGCCCGCGTTCGCCGATGAGGCCGACCACGATCACTTCGGCGCTGGTGTAGCGCGCCATCATGCCCAGCAGCACACTCTTGCCCACGCCCGAGCCGGCAAACAGGCCCATGCGCTGGCCGCGGCCGACGGTGAGCATCGCGTTGATGGCGCGCACGCCCACGTCGAGCACCGAGTCGATGGCCGCGCGCGACAGCGGGTTGATCGGCGGCGCCGCCAGCGGCACCTGGCGTGCCACGTCGAGCGGGCCCAGGCCGTCGAGCGGGCGGCCGGCCGCATCGACCACGCGCCCGAGCATGCCTTCGCCCACGGGCAGGCGCTTGGTGTGCGCGTCGCCGGTCGCACCGGGCTCGCGCAGGCCGGGTCGTGCGAACACGCGCGCGCCGGGCAGCAGGCCCGCCACTTCGGTCTGCGACATGAGGAAGAGGCGGTCGCCCGCGAAGCCCACCACTTCGGCTTCTGCATGGCGCTGCGGATGGCCGGGCGGCAGTTCGATGAGGCAGTCGCTGCCCACGGGCAGCTGCAGGCCCACGGCTTCGAGGACGAGGCCGACGGCGCGCGTGAGGCGGCCCGAGGCGGTGGTGGTCGTGCAACGGGCGACGTCGGCGCGCGCCTGCTCCAGCACGGTGCGCACGCTGTTCAGGTGAGGGTTTGTGGCCGTCGTCTGCATCGGCTCAGGAAGCGTCGCCACGCAGCGCCGCACCCACACGCTCCCAGCGCGTGGCCAGGCTGGCGTCCAGCTCGCCGGTGGCCGACTGCACGCGGCAGCCGCCGCGCGCCAGGCTGTCGTCGGCGCGCAGCTGCCAACCGGCCGCCTCGATCTCGTTGCCCAGGCTGTTCTTCACCAGCGCCAGGTCGTCGGGGTGCAGCAGCAGGCGCGGTTCGCCGCGCAGCGCGGGTTCGGCGTGCAGCAGGTCGCGCACCAGCGGCAGCACCCATTCGGGCTCGGCCTGGTAGGTGCGGTGCACCACCTGGCGCGCCACGTCGAGTGCGAGCGCGAGCACGGCTTCGGCCAGTTCGGCCTCGGCGCCGCGCAGCGCCTCGGGCAGCGAACGGGCCAGTGCGCGCAGGCGTTCGGCGTGCACGCTGGCGGCGGCGAGGCCGGTGGCCAGGCCTTCGGTGTGGCCGACCTGGCGGCCTTCGGCCAGCCCGGCGGCGCGGCCCTCGGCTTCGCCTGCAGCACGCGCCTCCTTGCGGATGCGGGCCAGCTCGGCGAGGTCGACCTTGGGTGCGGGGGGCGCAGGGGGTGGGGAAGGGCGCTGCGCCGTGTGACGCGAAAGCGCGGTGCCCGACGGCGCCTTGCCGTCGAGCGTGCCCATCTCCCAGCGCTCCCACGCCGACAGCGCGGGCGTGCCGGCGCCGGCCTGGCGCGCGGCCGCGTGGATGGCGGCGAGGCGCTCGCGCGATCCTCCGAAGGCGCCGGGGTCAGACGAAGTCATCGGTGCCAGGCGCCGCGATCACGATCTCGCCGGCGTCCGCCAGACGGCGGGCGACCTGCAGGATGGCCTTCTGTTCGGTCTCGACCTGCGACACGCGCACGGGACCGCGCAGCTCCATGTCCTCGCGCAGCGTTTCCGCGGCGCGCTGCGACATGTTGCTGAGGAACTTGTCGCGCAGCTCCAGCGGCGCACCCTTGAGCGCGATGATGAGCGAGTCGCTCTCGATGTCCTTGAGCAGGCGCTGGATGCTGCGGTCTTCCAGGCCCAGCAGGTTCTCGAACACGAACATCTCGTCGACGATGCGCTGGGCCAGTGCTTCGTCCTGCTCGCGCACATGGGCGATGGCTTCTTCTTCCACCGTGGTGCTCATCAGGTTGACGATCTCGGCCGCGGTGCGCACGCCGCCCAGGCGGCTGCGGCGCAGGCCCTGGCCCGCGAGCATCTCGGTCAGCACCTCGGTCAGCTCGTTCAGCGCCGACGGCTGCACGCCGCCGAAGGTGGCCACGCGCATGATCACGTCGTGGCGCAGGCGCGCGGGCAGCTTCTCGAGCACTTCCGACGCCTTCATGCGGTCCAGGTGAACCAGCAGCGTCGCGAGGATCTGCGGGTGCTCGTCGCGGATGAGCTCGGCCACCTCGCCGGCCTCGAGTTCGTTCAGGCGCTCGATGCCGCCGTGCGGCTCGTCGGGCTGTAGGATGTCTTCCAGCAGGTTGCTCGCGCGGTCGTCGCCCAGCGCCTTCTTGAGCACGGCGCGGATGTAGCTGGTGGAGCCCAGGTGCAGCGCCGACAGCTGCTCGGTCTCCTGGCGGAACTCGGCCAGCACCGAGGCCAGCTCGTCGCGCGAGACCGCGCTCAGCTTGGACATGGCCAGGCCCAGCGCCTGCACCTCGGAGGTGGGCAGCAGGTGCAGCGCGGCGGCGGCGCGGTCTTCGCCCAGCGCCATGAGCAGGATGGCGCTCTTGCGGGTGCCTGCTTCGCTGCTAGTCATCGGAGTGCATCCAGTGCTGGATCAGGGCGGCCACGAGCTTGGGGTCCTTGTCGGCGGTCTGCTGGGCGTAGTCCATGTCGGCCTTCTGGCGTGCGGACTCGCGCTGCTGCAGGGTTTCTTCGGGCTCGGCGGAAGGCGCGACGGTGTCAGCGGCCACGGGCGTCGCAGGTGGTGCGGGTGGCAGCGCAGCCAGGTGCCGGCGCATCAGCGGGCGCCCCACGGCGAACCAGGCGAACAGCGCGAGCAGGCCGATGAGCAGGTAGGGGACCAGCGTCTTGCCGAACGCGAGGGTGTCGCGGTCGCGCCAGAACGGCACGTCGGCCGCGGGGCCGGCCTCGCTGTCGCCGTCGCGGGCGAAGGCGCTGTTGACCACGTTGAGCGAGTCGCCGCGTTCCTGGCTGAAGCCCATCGCTTCCTTGGCGAGGTTGCGGATCTGCTCCAGCTCGGCGGGCGCGAGCGCGCGGGCGCTGGTCTTGCCCGCGGCATCGACCGTGTCGCGGTGGTTCACCACCACGGCGACCGACAGGCGCTTCACGCCGCCGGCGGCCTGCTGCACGTGGCGGATGGTGCGGTCGAGCTCGTAGTTGGTCGTGACGTCCTTGCGCGTGTTGCTCGGGCCGGCCGGTGCGGGCGCGGGAGGCGTGTTCGCCGTGCCCGGTGCGTTGGGTGCGTTCGGCGGCCTGGGCGCGGTGATCGGCGCCGTCGGGTTCACCGGCGGCTGGTTCGACAGCGCCCCCGGCACGCCACCGGGCGGTGCGCCGTTGTGCTGCGCCGATTCGCTGGACTGCTGGCTGCGGATCGCGGCCTGCGCCGGGTCCTGGTTGGGCCGGTACTTCTCGTCGGTGTGTTCCACCACCGAGAAGTCGATCTCGGCCGCGACCTGCGCGCGCACGTTGCTCGCGCCCACCAGCGGCTGAAGAATGGCTTCGATGCGGCGCACGTAGCCCTGCTCGATCTCCTGCGCGTACTTGAGCTGGCTCACGTCCAGCCCCTGGCTGGTGCCGCGCGCCGACGACAGCAGGTTGCCGCGCTGGTCGACCACCGTGACGCTCTTGGCGTCCAGGTCGGGCACGCTGCTAGACACCATGTGCACGATGGCGCTCACCTGGCCTTCGTCGATGCTGCGCCCGCGCATCAGCGTGAGCACCACCGAGGCCGAAGGCTTCTTCTGGTCGCGCACGAACAGCGACGGCTTGGGCAGCGCCAGGTGCACGCGCGCCGCTTCGATGCTGCCGATCGATTCGATGGAGCGTGCCAGTTCGCCCTCGAGCCCGCGCTGGTAGTTGACCTGCTCGGCGAACTGGCTGGTGCCGAACTTCTGGTTGTCCATCAGTTCGAAGCCCACGCCGCCGGCCTTGGGCAGGCCCTGCGCCGCGAGCTTCAGGCGCGTTTCCGCCACCTTGTCGCCCGCGATCAGGATCGCGCCGCCGCCCTCGGCGAACTTGTAGGGCACGTTCATCTGCTGCAGCGACGCGATGATCGCGCCGCCGTCGCGGTCCGACACGTTGGTGTAGAGCACCTTGTAGTCGGGGCCGCGGCTCCACAGGAAGAAAGCGGCCGCCACCGTCACCAGCGCCGCGGCGCCGAGGATCAGCGGCAGCCGGGGCTGCGCGCGCATGCGCTCCAGCATCGGGGGCAGGCCGTTGGCGCCCGCCGCCAGGCCGCCCGTGGGCGCGGCCGTGCTCATCGGCGCGCCTTCGCCGGGGCCGCTGCGCCGCGCAGGGCCGGCGCCGGAGTGAGAGAAGGAATTCGGTGTTGGGATGTCATGCCGGTGGCCGGCGACGTCGTGCGCGGCCTGTGGTTTCGCGAACGATTGTCAGCAGGCGATGTGGAATTCGATCGGTCGAACAGCCGGGGGTTTTGCCCTCAGTTGCGCGTTTGAATGGGGGTCTTCCCTTGATACGCTGCCTGCCGGTTGGAGCGCTCGCGCGCTCCGTGTCAAGTCAGCTGGAAGTGAACTTTTCCCCATGTCCATCAATGCCATCGAATCCGTCCTGCAGCAGATGCGCGCCACCGCGCTGGCCAGCGGCATGGGGCCCACGACGACTGCGCCGGCCGGCGCGGGCGGCTTCGCGGCCGAGCTGCAGCGCTCGCTCGCCAACATCAGCGGCGCGCAGCAGCAGGCCTATGCGCAGGCCGAATCCTTCGAGCTGGGCAAGCCCGGCGTGGCGCTCAACGACGTGATGGTCGACCTGCAGAAGGCCAACGTGGCGTTCCAGACCGGGCTGCAGGTGCGCAACCGGCTGGTGACGGCCTACCAGGAAATCATGAGCATGCAGGCATGACGAGGCAGGGGTCGGCAACGTAGAACTTTTTTCGTTGCGACCCTAAAGGTTTGCGGACACCCGCCGATATCCCCTTCAACGATGGCTTGAGTCTCACCGTGGAAGCGGGTCCAGCGTTACGGCCGATGGCCGGAGTCCACAACCTTTTGTCAATCAGGAGTCGAACATGGCGCAAGTCATCAATACGAACAGCCTTTCTCTTCTCACGCAGAACAACCTCAACAAGTCGCAATCGGCCCTGAACACGGCCATCGAGCGCCTGTCGTCCGGCATGCGCATCAACAGCGCCAAGGACGACGCCGCCGGTCAGGCCATCGCCAACCGCTTCACCGCCAACATCAAGGGCCTGACGCAAGCCGCGCGCAACGCCAACGACGGCATCTCGATCGCGCAGACCACCGAAGGCGCGCTGACCGAAGTCAACAACAACCTGCAGCGCATCCGCGACCTGTCGGTGCAAGCCGCCACCGGCACCAACTCGGCCACCGACCTGGATTCGATCCAGTCGGAAATCGGCCAGCGCCTGGACGAAATCAACCGCGTCTCGGAGCAGACCCAGTTCAACGGCGTGAAGGTCCTGTCGGCCAACGCCGGCAAGCTGACGGTGCAAGTCGGCGCGAACGATGGCGAAACCATCGACATCGACCTGCAGGAAATCAGCGCCAAGACCCTGGGCCTGGAAAGCTTCAACGTGAACGGCACGGGCACGCTGAACAAGGCCGCCACCAAGGACGACCTGACGCTGGCTGGCGCTGTCGCCAACGGCGCACCGGTCAACGGCACGCAGAAGTACGACGTCACGGCCACCAACACGCTGGCCACGCGCAGCCAGCTGCTGGCGGGCGCCAAGGCGGGCGACTCGGTCGTCACCGCAGGTTCCACCTACACCTACAACGCTGCGAAGTCCGCCTTCACCTTCGGTGAAACGGGTCGCACGAACGCTGCCACGATCGCTTCGCTCCAGCCCGCAGCGGGCTCGAGCAAGACCGCCACGGTCACGATCGGCGGCACCTCGCTGGACGTCAAGATCGACAGCGCCGGCACGATCACGGCGACCGACGGCTCTGCATTGTTTGTCGACAACGTGGGCAACCTGACGCAGAACAGCGCTGGCGCTGGCGTTCAGGCAGCCACGCTGACGAGCCTGACGACCAGCATGGCGTCGGCTACCGGCACGGGCGGCACCATCAAGGTCGGCGGCACCACCTACACGGCAACCGCCGGTGCAGCCAACTTCGACGTGACCGGCGACGAAATCTCGGCCGCTGCGCTGAACGACAAGCTGGCCGCAGGTGCTGGTACCGCCGTGTTGGCATCGACCATCGGCGGCGTGGCAGGTGTCACGATCACTGCTGGCGGCACGGTTGCTGGCGCCTACGTGGGCGCCGACGGCTCGCTCGGCAACTCGCTCACCACCGTGTCGACCTACAGCGTGCACAGCAACGGCGCAGTGACCGACGGCGCTGGCAATGCGGTCTACGCCGATTCGGCCAAGGCCGGTGCCTTCACGCTGAACGCCCGCAGCGGCAAGACCTCGACGGTCGACCCGCTCAAGGCCCTGGACGCCGCCCTGTCGAAGGTCGACAAGCTGCGCTCCTCGCTGGGTGCGGTGCAGAACCGTTTCGACTCGGTGATCGCCAACCTCGGCACCACCATCACCAACCTGTCGTCGTCGCGTTCGCGCATCGAAGACTCGGACTACGCCGTGGAAGTGTCGAACATGACGCGCGCGCAGATCCTGCAGCAAGCCGGTACCTCGGTGCTGGCCCAGGCGAACCAGACCACGCAAGGCGTGCTGTCGCTGCTGCGTTGATTCGCTAAGACCGCCGGGCGCCCCTCGCGAGGGCGGCGCCCGGTGCTTGCTTTTTTGCTCGCAGGCCTTCGGGGCGACCCGAAGCCGCCTGCGTTGTCCTGTGCGGCCATGCTCGTGGCGAGGCCGCACAGGACAACGAACTCCAGAAGAAGAACGCAGACCATGTCCCAGCCCGTACCTGCCGCCTCCGCCGTGGAAAGCCCCTGGCTGCAGCAACTGCTCGCCGGCCGCACCGGCGGCGCCGCTGCGGCCGGCGCCGAGGCCACCGCACTGCGCAAGGCCGAGGCCGAGGTCGAGGAGGCGACGCCGGTGCAGATCGAGATGGCGGTGAAGTCCGTCAATGCCTCGCTGGAGAGCCGCTCGATCAGCCTGCAGTTCGAGGTCGACCGCGACACCGACAAGCTCATCGTCAAGGTGGTCGACCGCAGCAACGGCGAAGTCATTCGCCAGATTCCGACCGAAGAGGTCGTTCGCATCGCCAAGGTCATGGACCGGCAGGCCGGGCTTCTGGTGAGCCAGCAAGCCTGATCACGACCCGCTCCAGACCTCTTCATTTCATTCGCATTTCAGGACACCCCCGACATGGCATCGATCAGCAGCATCGGCGTTGGCGCCAACCTTGACCTGGGCGCATTGCTCACCCAGCTGCAGACCGCGGAGAACCAGCCGCTGGTGGCCCTGAAGGCCAAGCAGACCAGCTACAACAGCAAGCTCTCGGCCTACGGCACGCTGCAAAGCGCGCTCACCGGCATCCAGGCGGCCGCCAAGAAGCTGGGCGACCCGGCGCTGTTCCAGGCCATCACCGGCACGCCGAGCGTGAGCGGCATCCTGGCGGCCAGCGGCACCGACCCGCGCTCGGTCGGCACCTATGCCATCGACATCTCGCAGCTCGCGCAGGCGCAGTCGGTCATCGCGAAGGGGCAGGCCAGCACCACCAGCGCGATCGGCAGCGGCAAGATCACCATCGACTTCGGCAAGGTCTCCGGCGGCACGCTGGACCCGGCGACCGGCCAGTACACCGGCGCCACCTTCGACAAGGACGCCACGCGCACGGCCAAGCCGATCACCATCGATGCGACCAACAACACGCTGGGCGGCATCCGCGATGCGATCAACGCGGCCAACGCGGGCGTGTCGGCCACCATCGTGAACGACGGCAGCGGCACGCCCAACCGGCTGGTGCTCACCTCCACGCAGACCGGCGAGGCCTCGGCCATGCGCATCTCGGTGGACGGCGACGCCGCGCTGCAGAACCTGCTGGGCAACGACCCCGCCGGCACGCAGAACCTGAAGCAGACGGCCGCGGCGCAGAACGCCAAGCTCACCGTCAACAACATCGCAGTCACCAGCACGAGCAACTCGGTGACCGACGCCATCCAGGGCACCACGCTCACGCTGGTGCAGACCGGCAAGCTCAGCCTGGTGATGAAGGCCAACACGACGTCGGTGAAGACGGCCATCACCGATTTCGTGAAGGCCTACAACGCGCTGCAGAGCACCGCGAAGTCGCTCACGGCCTTCGACACCGACGCCAAGGCCGCTGCGCCGCTGGTGGGCGACTCGACCTTGCGCAACCTGCAGACGCGCATCCGCCAGGCGCTGGTCGCACCGCAGGTGGGCGGCCCGAACGACCTGAAGGTGCTCACGTCCATCGGCATCTCGTTCCAGAAGGACGGCACGCTGGCGATCGACAACGACAAGCTCGACAAGGCCATCGACACCAACCTGGAGGGCGTCGCGAAGCTGTTCTCCAGCGGCACCGGCAGCACCGCCGGCTACGGCAAGCAGCTGACGGCGCTGGTCGACGACCTCACCGGCACCAAGGGCGCGCTCAAGGTCGCCACCGACGGCGTGACGAGCTCGCTCAAGCAGCTCGACACCCAGTACACCGCGATGAAGGAGCGCGCCGACGCGACGGTGGAGCGCTATCGCAAGCAGTTCGTGCAGCTGGACGTGGCGATGAACAAGATGAACGGCACGCTGAAATACCTCGCGCAGCAGTTCGACGCGATGAACGCCAGCAAGGGCTGAGGACAGGACGCGACATGTACAGCTCTCACCACTCCCGCACCGGTGCCGGCGTCTACGCGCGCGTCGGCGTGGAGACGCGCGCCATGAGCGCGTCGCCGCTGCAACTGATCCACATGCTGTTCGACGGCGCGAAGACCGCCATCGGCGCGGCGCGCCTGCACATGACGGCCGGCGACATCGGCGCCAAGGGGCAGGCGATTTCGAAGGCGATCAACATCGTCGACAACGGCCTGAAGGCCAGCCTCGATGCCGAGGCGGCCGGTGAGGCCGGCGGCGACATCGTCGGCAACCTCTCGTCGCTGTACGACTACGTGGTGCAGCGCCTGCTGCTGGCCAACCTGCGCAACGACGTGCAGGCGCTGGACGAGGCCGACCGCCTGCTCGACCACTTGGCGTCCGCCTGGCGCGAGATCGACGACAGGCCCTCCAACTGATGATGCAGAGCGTGACCTGGGGGCAGGAACAGATGGCCGTGCGCAGCGAGATCGTCCATTGCTACGAGCAGTTGGCTGCGTGCATCTCGACGATGCTGGCGCTGGCCCGTGCCAAGGAATGGGGGCAGCTGCCCGAGCTGGAAGCGCGGTGCTCGGCGTCGGTCGAGCGCCTGAAGGCGATCCAGCCGCTGGCGTCGCTGGAGCCCGCGCAGCGCGATCTGGTGCTGCGCCTGCTCGAGCGCATCTGCACCGAGCAGGCCGAGCTGTCGGGGCTCATCAAGCCACAACTCGACGACCTGATCCGCCGCATGGATTCGCTCAACCACCAGAAGAACCTGGGCAAGGCCTACGGCCTCGCGCACTGACGCGAACCGACAGGACGACACCACCGTGGCCATGCTGGGACTCACCGGACTGATCGATGCACTGAGGGCCGCGCGCCTGACGCCGCCGCTCGACCTGCTCGGCCTGCGGCCGGAGACCACGGTCGGTGCGCCCGGTGCGGCGGTGGCCGTGCCGAAGACGGCGAACGACGTGCGCCTGCCGTCGCGCGCGGCGCTGGACCGGCTGGTGCCCTCGGGCGCGTCCGGTGGCGAGGTGGCTGCGCCGCCCGCCGGCGGTGCACCGCCTTCGATCGACACCCGCCTGTCGCTGGCCGCGCGCGTGATCGGCGCGGTGCTGGCCGACCTGCAGGCCGCGCCGGGACCGGTGCGGGGCGAGGCGCCGTTGCTGCTGCCCGTCGCGCGCCAGGGAACGAACACCGCGGCACTCGCCGGCACGCTGGCGCAGACGGTGGCGGACAGCGGGCTCTTCTACGAATCGCACCTCGCCGAGTTCGCGGCCGGCACGCGCACGCTCGCGCAGATGGCGCGGGAGCCGCAGGCGCGCTGGGCGAGTCCGGTGATGGTGGCGACGACGACAAACACAACGGGGCAGGGCGTGGTGGCTGCGGCGACGGTGCTGGCTGCGGTCGATGTTGCGACGCCGCCCGCGCCGAATGCGCCGGTGCAGGCCCCGCAGGTCGGCGCACCAGAAGCCGACATCGCACAAGCGGCGCGTGGAGTCGCGCGCAGCGAGACCGCTGCGGCGCCCGCACCGGATGCGGCGCGCGTGCAGGCGGCCTACGGCCTCTCCGATGCCGCGCCGGAAATGCCCGCGCCCCGCCTCGCAGAACACGCACGCGCTGCAGCCGACGTCGCCAGCACGCCGGCCCCGCGCAGCACCGAAGTGATCCATCCGCAAGCCGTCACCGTCGTGCACCAGCAGCTCGACCTGCTGGCCAGCGCCGCGTTCCGCTGGAGCGGCCACGCCTGGCCCGAGGTGCCGATGGCGTGGACCATCGAGGAAGACCCCGCCAGCTCCAACGCACGCGAAGGCGAACCCGCCGAGGAAGAAGCCGCGCGCCGCTGGTCGACCACCGTGTCGCTCGTGCTGCCACGCCTGGGCGAAGTCGACCTGCGCCTGAGCCTGAGCGGCCCGACCGTGCAGGCGCAGCTGCAGGCGCGCGAGCACGCCACCGTGGCCCGCCTGCGCGGCGACGTCGGCCGGCTCGCGCAACGCTTCGAGGCGGTCGGGCTTCAACTGCAGCAGTTGCAGGTCACGGAGAAGGCGGCGGCATGACCGATGACCTTCGCAACCGCCACAGCGCCGTCGTGCTCTCGCACGCGGACACGCGCAAGGCCCCCGTCGTCGTCGCCAAGGGCTATGGCGTGGTGGCCGAATCGATCCTGCGCGAGGCGCGCGCGCACGGGCTGTATGTGCATGCGTCGGCCGACCTCGTGAAGCTGCTGATGCAGATTGACCTCGACCGCCAGATCCCGCCGCAGCTGTACCAGGCGGTCGCGGAAGTGATGGCCTGGATTCACCGGCTGGAAGGCGGCGCCGAGGCTGCGGCGCCTTGATCGGCGGTTGTTCTATGGAAAGTCATTGACCTATTGAAAGACAATGAATAAAGCCGCCGATTAACGCTCGTCGGTGTTCGATAGTCTTTATAAATTCAATTGGCGAGGGGATTGCCAATTGCCGGAATACGCACGCCCGTAACAATTGCTTGCGCTCCGTGACCGCGCGCCGGTGCCAGGACTGAAACCGCTTCCCCAGAGGGAGTCCTGAAGCCTTCCGTCGGAAACCGCGTCAAAACCCTTTTACTTTTTGGTCTACTTTGTCTTCGAAGTGTAAATAAGTGTGTATATAATGTATACATGTTGGATGGACGTGCGGAGTCGACATGGAATCGGAAATGGAAGTAGACGTGGAAAATTGCAATGTCAACGCAGGCGGCGTGATTTCGAAGGAAATCGGCGAGATCAATCTGGCCTACATGCTGCTCGCGCAGAAGCTCGTGAAGCGGGACCGGGCGGAAGCCATGTTCCGTCTCGGCGTGGGGCGCGAACTGGCCGATCTGCTCATGAACATGTCGCTCAGCCAGATCGTGAAGCTGGCCGCGTCCAACTTCCTGCTGTGCAGCTTCCGCCTGGACGACCGGCCCATGTTCGCGGTGGTCGGCGAGGGCAAGGAGCCTGCGCTGCAGCAGGCCCACATGTCGATCCTGATGAGCGCGCGCCAGGCACAGGCCCAAGCCCAGCCGCAGATGCGCAAAGCAGGTTCGGCCAGCGCATGACTGCCAAGAGCATCCTGGGCGAGGTGCGGCAGGTGCAGCTCGCGGTCGAGCTCATCGGCCTGGGTGCGCGCCTGCAGTTCCTGGAGGCCGTGGTCGCGCTCAGCCGCGAGCGGTTGATCCGCCTGTACAAGGAACTCAAGGGCGTCTCGCCGCCCAAGGGCCTGCTGCCGTTCTCCACCGACTGGTACATGACCTGGCTGGCCAACATCCACTCGTCGATGTTCTACAACATCTACCGCTTCATGCGCGACGAGGCCGGCGAGGGCGAGCTGCCCGCGCTCATCAAGGCCTACCGCCTGTACGCCGAGCAGGTCGAGTCGCAGGGCAGCGAGGTCGTGCTCGACTTCACGCGCGCCGAGACCATGGTGCGTTTCTTCGACAGCGACATGCTGCAGCTGAGCCCGTGCAGCCGCTGCGGCGGCCACTTCGTGGCGCACGCCCACGACCACAAGCACGGCTATGTGTGCGTGCTGTGCCGCCCGCCTTCGCGCGCGGGCAAGGCGCGCAAGCCCAAGCTCGAACCGGTGCGCCGCGGCGGCCTCATTGCCGGCGGCCCGGTGCTCGACATCGGCGGCGCCGTCTCGTGAAAGTGCCCCGGCGCCCGGCGCGGGTTTTTTGTTTTGGACGCCTCAGGGCATAGGGGAAGCGCGTGCTGGTACTGGTGGGATATCTGGTGGTGATCGGCGCCGTCTTCGGCGGCTACGGCCTCATGGGCGGGCATTTCGGCGTGCTGTTCCAGCCCGTGGAGCTGCTCATGATCGGCGGCTCCGCGCTCGGCGCGTTCATCGCGGGCAACAACGGCAAGACCATCAAGGCGACCATCCGGGAGTTGCCGCTGCTGCTGCGTTCGTCCAAGCACAACCGCCAGCTCTACATGGACCTGCTGGCGCTCCTGTACGAGCTGCTCGCCAAGGCCCGCAAGGAGGGCATGATGAAGCTCGAGTCCGACGTGGAAGCGCCGGAGCAAAGCGAGATATTCGGCCGCTACCCGACCATCCTGGCGCACGAGGGCATCACCGTGTTCCTGTGCGACTACCTGCGCCTGGTCATCAGCGGCAACACCGACGCGCACGAGATCGAGGCCCTCATGGACCACGAGATCGACACCATCCGCCACGAGGCCGCCGTGCCCGGCCACAGCCTCTCGCGCGTGGGCGACGCGCTGCCCGCGCTGGGCATCGTCGCGGCCGTGATGGGCGTGGTGCATGCGCTGGGCTCGGCCCACCTGCCGCCGTCGGAGATGGGTGCGCTCATTGCGCACGCCATGGTCGGCACCTTCCTGGGCGTGCTGCTGGCTTATGGCTTCGTGTCGCCGCTGGCCTCGCTGATCGAGCAGAAGGTCGAAGAGGGCATGAAGATCTACCAGTGCGCCAAGGTCACGCTGCTGGCCAGCCTGAACGGCTACGCGCCGCAGCTGGCCGTGGAGTTCGGCCGCAAGGTGCTGTTCTCGACCGAGCGCCCCTCGTTCACCGAGCTGGACGACCACGTGCGCGAAGTCAAGGCACGCTGATTCCCCGACGGCCATGAGCGACGCGAAGCCCCGCATCATCATCAAGCGCGCCCACGGCGGCGGGCACGGCGGCGGCCACGCGGGCGGCGGCTGGAAGATCGCCTACGCCGACTTCATGACGGCCATGATGGCCTTCTTCCTCGTGATGTGGCTGCTGTCGATCTCCAGCCCCAAGCAGCGCGAAGGCATCGCCGAGCACTTTCGCATGCCGCTGCGCGTGGCGCTGGCCGGCGGCGACAAGAGCAGCATGAGCACCAGCATGATCCCCGGCGGCGGCGCCGACGTGATGCACGCCGAGGGCGAAGTGCGCCACACCGAGGCCGACAGCGAAGACGCGGCCGACGCCAGCCGCCTGGCCGAGATGAAGAAGAAGCTCGACGAGCTGATCGAGAAGAGCCCGGTGTTCCAGCAGTTCCGCTCGCAGATCCTCATCGACATCACCACCGAAGGCCTGCGCCTGCAGATCGTGGACAGCGAGAACCGTCCGATGTTCGAGCTGGCCAGCGCCCGCGTGGTGCCGCATATGCGCGCCATTCTTCGCGAGCTGGCGCCGGTGCTCAACGGCCTGCCCAACAAGCTCACGCTGTCGGGCCACACCGATGCCATCGTCTACACCAACGACCGTTCGTACGGCAACTGGGAGCTCTCGGCCGACCGCGCCAACGCCTCGCGCCGCGAGCTGGTCACGGGCGGCATGACCGAGGACAAGGTGCTGCGCGTGATCGGCCTGGCCGACAGCATGCACCTGGACCGCGCCGACCCGCGCAACCCCATCAACCGCCGCATCAGCATCATCCTGCTGAACCACCGCACGCAGGAGCGCATCGAGCGCGAGAACAGCAACGACGCCGGCGCCACGCGCATCGGCCTGCCGCCACCGGCCGCGCAGGCGCGCACCGCGGCAGGACACACGGCGGGATAACAAGAACAAGGAAGCGGCTTCGCGCAAGAGTGCGGGCCCCGGAGCACCACAGATGGACCTCAGTCAATTCACCCAGGCCTTCTTCGTCGAAGCCATCGAGCTGCTGGCGGAGATGGAGCAGCTCTTGCTCGACCTCGACGTCGAGGCGCCCGACGGCGAGCAGCTCAACGCCATCTTCCGCGCGGCGCACTCCATCAAGGGCGGCGCGGCCACGTTCGGTTTCACCGCCTTGACCCACACCACGCACGTGCTCGAAACGCTGCTGGACAGGGCCCGCCACGGGCAGCTGCACCTGAGCGCTCCGATGATCGATGCCTTTCTGGAAACGAAGGACGCCTTGCAAGAACAACTCACCGCCTACCAGGCCGGCAAGGAGCCGGACGCCGAGAGGGTCGCCCACATCTGCGGCGTGCTGCAGCAGCTGGCGATGGAGAACAATGCCGCCGCGCCCGTGCCGGCACCCGCGCCCGCACCGGCGCCTGTCGTGCAAGCCGCTGCGCCGGCCGATGAAGGCGGCAGCGGCGACGGCGTGCTGGTCGTGCGCTTCGCGCGCCTGTCCGACAGCGAATGCGAGCTGCTCGCCGGCGAGCTGGCCAACCTCGGCACCGTGCTGACGCGCACGCGCAGCAACGACCAGCTGACCGTGCGGCTGGCCACCACCTGCGACCCCGACGACATCGTGGCCGTGTGCTGCTTCGTCATCGACGAATCGCAGATCGACATCACGCGCGAGGTGGCTGACGTTGCCGAACCTGTGGTCGCAGTTGAAGCACCGGTCGTGCAGCCACCCGCCGCACCAGCACCGATCGCCGCGGCGCCCGTGACCGCCGGCGCCAAGGAGTCCAGCTCCATCCGCGTCGACGTCGAGAAGGTCGACCAGCTCATCAACCTCGTGGGCGAGCTCGTCATCACGCAGTCGATGCTCACGCAGGCCGCGACCGTGCTCGACCCCGTGGCCTACGAGCGCTTCCTGAGCGGCCTGGGCCACCTGGAGCGCAACGCGCGCGACCTGCAGGAATCGGTGATGTCCATCCGCATGATGCCGATGGACTACGTGTTCAGCCGCTTCCCGCGCGTGATCCGCGACGTGAGCGCCAAGCTCGGCAAGCAGGTGCGCCTGGACACCTACGGCAAGGAGACCGAGCTCGACAAGGGGCTCATCGAACGCATCGTCGATCCGCTCACGCACCTGGTGCGCAACAGCCTGGACCACGGCATCGAGGCCCCCGAGGTGCGCCTGGCCAAGGGCAAGGACGCCACCGGCCAGCTGCTGCTTTCGGCGCAGCACCACGGCGGCAACATCGTGATCGAGGTGAGCGACGACGGCGCGGGCCTGAACCGCGAGCGCATCCTCGACAAGGCGCGCCAGCAGGGCCTGCCGGTGAACGACGCCATGCCCGACGAAGAGGTGTGGCAGCTGATCTTCGCGCCCGGCTTTTCCACGGCCGAGCAGGTGACCGACATCTCGGGGCGTGGCGTGGGCATGGACGTGGTCAAGCGCAACATCCAGGAGATGGGCGGCCACGTCGAGATTCATTCGCGCGGCGGGCAGGGCACGTCCACGCGCATCGTGCTGCCGCTCACGCTGGCCATCCTCAACGGCATGTCGGTGCGGGTGGGCAGCGAGGCCTACATCCTGCCGCTGAGCTACGTCATCGAGTCGCTGCAGCCGCTGCCCGAGCACCTGCACTCCATCACCGCCGATGGCCACGTGATCCGTGTGCGCGGCGAGTACCTGCCGCTCATCGAGCTGCACCGCGTGTTCGACGTGGCCGGCGCGCAGACGCAGCCCACACAGGGCATCCTGGTGATCGTGCAAGCCGACGACAGCCGCTTCGCGCTGCTGGTCGACGAGCTGCTGGGCCAGCACCAGGTGGTGGTGAAGAACCTGGAGACCAACTACCGCAAGGTGCCGGGCATCTCGGCCGCCACCATCGTGGGCGACGGCAGCGTGGCCTTCATCGTCGACGTGGGCGCGATGCCGCGCATCCAGCGCGCGCAGGCCGCCAGCGCGGCGGCCCTGGCGGGCGCGGCGCGCCGCACCGACGCGCTGGCGTCCTGATCCCGACGCGAGGGACGGCCGCATGAGGTTCGATTTCTTCCGGCGCCCCGGCGTCGACGGCAACGGCGCGCAAGCCGACACGACGCCCGCCATCACGCCCGCAGTCGGTGCCGACGGCCACGTGGCCTACGCCATGCTGCTCGACGGCAAGCGCCGCGTGGTCGGCTACCGCATGGCCTGGCGCGCGGCCGGGCAGGGCACCGACGCGGGTGCGGCAGCGGGCGTCAAGGCGCTCATGGACACGCTGGGCCTGCACCTGAACCCGGGCGGCCACGGCTGGCTGCTGGGCGGGCAGATGGTGTTCGTCGACGTCACGGTCGATGCGCTGTTCCAGAGCGAGCTGCAGTCGCTGCCGCCGCGCAACGTCGTGCTGTGCATGAAGGCCGACGAGCTGATGGACGCCGACATGCGCTCCATCCTGCTGTTCCTGCGCGAGCAGGGCTTCGGCTTCATGCTGTGCGGCGGCGTCGCGCTGCCGGACGACGATGAGCTGCGCGCCATCGTCACGCACCGCGAGGTGCTGCCCTCGCAGCTGGCGGACGTGTCGCCCACTGGCCCCGCACCCATCGCCGCGCGCGTGGCGAACTGGGCCGATTTCGAGGCCTGCGCCGCGCGCGGCGTGCAAGTGTTCGTCGACGGCGCCGTGCGGCTGCCGCCGGCGCGCGACAGCGCCGATGCGCTGCAGCCCGAGTCGCAGCTCATCGTGCACCTGATGCAGATGATCCTGCGCAACGAGGACGTGCGCGCCATCGAGGGTGCGCTCAAGCACGACGCGGCGCTCACCTACCGGCTGCTGCGCTACATCAACTCGCCCTCGGTCGGGCTGGCGGTCGAGATCCACTCGCTGCGCCATGCGGTCGCCATGCTCGGCTACTCGCCGCTGTACCGCTGGCTGTCGCTGCTGCTGGCCACCAGCAACAAGGTCAGCTCGCCCTTCATGATGAAGAAGGCCATCCTGCGCGGGCGCTTCGTCGAGCTGATGGGGCAGGGCATGCTGCCACCCAGCGAGGCCGACAACCTGTTCGTTGCCGGCATGTTCTCGCTGCTCGACCAGCTGCTGGGCGTGCCCATGGAAGGCGTGCTGCGCAAGGTGCAGCTCACCGAGGCGGTGCAGCAGGCGATTCTGTCGCGCAGCGGCGTCTACGGCCCCTTCGTGGCGCTGGCCGAAAGCTGCGAGACCGACGACGGCCGCGCCGCGCGCCTGTCGGAAGCGCTCTTCCTGAGTGCCGCGCAGGTCAACGCCGCGCAGCTGTCGGCGCTGGTGTGGGCGCTCGACGCCGGCCCGGCTGTGACCGCACCGCCTGCCTGACCCCCGGAAATGCAAGGCTTTTGCGCGTCTGATCGGCCGATTGGAAACGGCGGTTTCCGTGACCATTGAAAGTCACGCTTCCAGGCTGGCTGTGACGACCGAGTTCCACTTTACCGACCACGACTTCTCCAGAATCCGGACCCTCATCCATCGCCGCGCCGGCATCGCCCTGGGCGAGCAGAAGCGGCAGATGGTGTACAGCCGGCTGTCGCGGCGCCTGCGCGAGCTGCAGTTGCCGGCGTTCGCGCCGTACCTGGACCAACTCGAGGCGCGTCACGACGGCGACGAGTGGCAGCTGTTCATCAACGCGCTCACCACCAACCTGACCTCGTTCTTTCGCGAGGCGCACCACTTTCCCACGCTGGCCGACCATGTGCGCAAGCGGCCGGGCCCGGTCACCGTGTGGTGCGCCGCCGCCTCGACGGGCGAGGAACCGTACTCGATCGCCATCACGCTGATGGAAGCGCTGGGCGAGCGCGCCGGCTCGGCCCGCGTCATCGCCAGCGACATCGACACGGCGGTGCTGGCCAAGGCCGCCACCGGCGTCTTCACCACCGAGCAGGTGCGGCGCCTGTCGCCCGAGCGGCTGCGGCGCTTCTTCAACAAGGGCACTGGCACCAACGCCGGCAAGGTGCGCGTGCGCCCCGAGGTGGCCACGCTGGTGAAGTTCTCGCGCGTCAACCTGCTGGACAGCGCCTGGTCGGTGAAGGAGCCGGTGGACGCGATCTTCTGCCGCAATGTGATGATCTATTTCGACAAGCCGACGCAGAAGAAGGTGCTCGACCGCTTCGCGCCGCTGCTCAAGCCGGGCGGCCTGCTGTTCGCCGGGCACTCCGAGAACGCCTCGCTCGTCAACCCGGCCTTCCGCCCGCTGGGGCAGACGGTGTACGAGCTGTCGCGCACGCCGGGCACCGCATGAGCCTGGCGAGCCACCACTACTTCGACCGCGATGTCGGGCGCATGGCCGTCAAGCTGCTGCCCTCCGAGTACTACGTGACCACCGACCACACCGTGCTGAGCACCGTGCTCGGCTCCTGCGTCGCCGCCTGCCTGCACGACGCGCAGGCGGGCGTGGCCGGCATGAACCACTTCATGCTGCCCGACGACGGCGAGCCCGGTGGCGGCTCGATGCGCTACGGCGCCTTCGCCATGGACGTGCTGGTGCGCGAACTGGTGCGCGCGGGCGCGCGGCGCGAGCGGCTGCAGGCCAAGGTGTTCGGCGGCGGCGCGGTGCTGGCCGGCATGACCACGCTCAACATCGGCGACCGCAATGCCGACTTCGTGCTGCGCTACCTGGAGGCGGAACGCATCGAAGTGGCGGCGCAGGACCTGCGCGGACCGCACGCGCGCCGCGTGTGCTTCCTGCCCGAGAGCGGCAAGGCCGTGGTGCGCCGCCTGCGCGCGCAGACCGAGGTGCTGCGGGTGCGCCGCGACGAAGGCGAGCTGTTGCGCCGGCTGTCGGTGCCCGCCGCGCCGCACGAGATCGACAGAACCAAAGGAAGCCGGTGAGCCTGCCAAGCAAGAAAAAGATCAAGGTGCTCTGCGTCGACGATTCGGCGCTGATCCGCAGCGTGATGAGCGAGATCATCAACAGCCAGAGCGACATGACCGTGGTCGGCACCGCGGCCGACCCGCTGGTGGCGCGCGACCTCATCAAGGTCACGAACCCCGACGTGCTCACGCTCGACGTGGAAATGCCGCGCATGGACGGCCTGGAGTTTCTCGAGAAGCTCATGCGCCTGCGGCCGATGCCGGTGGTCATGGTGTCCTCGCTCACCGAGCGCGGCTCGGAGATCGCGCTGCGCGCGCTGGAGCTGGGCGCCATCGACTTCGTGACCAAGCCGCGCCTGGGCGTGCGCGACGGCCTGCTCAACTACACCGAGCTCATCGCCGGCAAGATCCGAACGGCCGCCAGTGCGCGGCTGCTGCCCGCGCGCCCAGCGGCCACGGCGGCGCGCCCCGCCCACGAGGCCGCGCCCGAGGCGCTGCTGCGCAGCCCGCTGCTGAGCACCGAGAAGCTGCTCATCATCGGCGCCTCCACCGGCGGCACCGAGGCCATCCGCGAGGTGCTGCAGCCGCTGCCGCCGGATGCGCCCGCGGTGCTCATCGCGCAGCACATGCCGGCCGGTTTCACGCGCTCCTTCGCGCAGCGCCTGGACGGCCTGTGCCGCATCCGCGTGAAGGAGGCGGAGCAGGGCGAGCGCGTGCTGCCGGGCCATGCCTACATCGCGCCGGGCGGCTTTCACCTGTCGCTGGCGCGCAGCGGCGCCAACTACGTGGCGCACCTGGACCAGGAGCCGCCCGTGAACCGCCACCGGCCGTCGATCGACGTGCTGTTCGATTCGGCGGCCAAGCACGCGGGCAAGAACGCCATCGGGATCATCCTCACCGGCATGGGCAAGGACGGCGCCGAGGGCCTGCTGCGCATGCGGCGCGCGGGCGCGCACACGCTGGCGCAGGACGAGGCCAGCTGCGTGGTCTTCGGCATGCCGCGCGAGGCGGTGGCGCTGGGCGCGGTGGACGAGGTGTCGCCGCTGAACGAGATCAGTCGCCGCGTGATGGCGCACCTTCGCACGTTCGGTGAACGTGCGAACCGGGTATGACGAGTTTGAACAACGACCTGTGGAGCTGGAAAAAATCGTGATCGACAAGAGCATCAAGATCCTGGTGGTGGATGACTTCCCGACCATGCGGCGCATCGTGCGCAACCTGTTGAAGGAGCTGGAGTTCCTCAACGTCGACGAGGCCGAGGACGGCGTGGCCGGCCTGGAGAAGCTGCGCGGCGGCAGCTTCGGCTTCGTGGTGTCCGACTGGAACATGCCGAACATGGACGGCCTGACCATGCTGCAGACCATCCGCGCCGACCCCGAGCTGAAGACGCTGCCGGTGCTGATGGTCACGGCCGAGGCCAAGAAGGAAAACATCGTCGCGGCCGCACAGGCCGGCGCCAACGGCTACGTGGTGAAGCCTTTCACCGCGGCGACGCTGGAAGAGAAGATCACCAAGATCTTCGAGAAGCTGGCCAAGGCATGAGCCAGGACACCGCCGGCGCGGCAGACGCCACCAACAACACCACCGAAGAACTGCTGGGCCGCATCGGCCACCTCACGCGCCAGCTGCGCGAAGGCCTGCGCGAGCTGGGCCTGGACAAGCAGGTGGCCAAGGCCGCGCAGGCCATTCCCGATGCGCGCGACCGCCTCAACTACGTGGCGGCCACCACCGAGCGCGCCGCGCACCGCGCGCTCAACGCCATCGACGTGGCGCAGCCGCTGCAGGAAGCCCTGGCCACCGACGCCAAGGCCCTGACGCAGCGCTGGGACCAGTGGTTCGAAAACCCGATCGAACTCGACCAGGCGCGCGAGCTCGTGCTGGACACGCGCGGCTACCTGAACGACGTGCCCCAGCGCGCCAGCGCCATCAACACGCAGCTCATGGAGATCCTGATGGCGCAGGACTTCCAGGACCTCACCGGCCAGGTCATCAAGAAGATGATGGAAGTCGTGAACGACGTCGAGACGCAGCTGCTGCAGGTGCTCATCGACAACTCGCCGCCCGAGAAGCGCCACGAGGCCGTGCAGAGCCTGCAGAACGGGCCGCAGGTGAAGGCCGGCAACCCCGACGCCGTGACCGACCAGGCGCAGGTCGACGACCTGCTCGAAAGCCTCGGTTTCTGAGACGCTCGCAGCCTGCTTGATTGGCCGAATTGCAGGGCGATACCGGCCCTGATCGGCAGATTGTTCCGCACCACCGGATCCAATAATTTGGTTCTGGGCAAGGCGTACTTCGCCAGTGCTGGTTCGGAGCATGAATGGCTGAGGAAAGCGATCTCGAGAAAACGGAACCCGCCTCCGAGCGGCGCCTGGAGAAGGCGCGCGAGGAAGGCAACGTGGCCCGTTCGCGCGAGCTCACCACCTTCGTCATGCTCGCCACCGCGAGCGCCGGCCTGTGGCTGGCGGGCGAGTCGCTCGGCGCGAGCCTGAGCGGCGCGCTGCGCCGCGGCCTGCAGTTCGAACGCGCCAGCGCCTTCGACCCCGCCCACATGCTCTCGCAGAGCGGGCTCATGGTGCTGCATGCACTCATGGCCATCGGGCCGCTGTTCGCCATGATGGTCGTGGCGGCCGTGGCCGCGCCGCTGATGCTCGGCGGCTGGATGTTCTCCGGCAAGGCCGTTGCACCGAACTTCGGAAAACTCAATCCCCTGGCCGGCATCGGCCGCATGGTCTCGGCGCAGGCGCTGGCCGAACTCGTGAAGGCGCTGGCCAAGTCGGCGCTCATCGGCGGCGTGGCGTGGTGGGTCATCGTGGACGACATCGAGGCCGTGATGGCGCTCATGTCGCAGCCCGCGCACGAGGCGCTGCCGCATGCGCTGGTGCTGGTGGCCAAGCACTGCGCGCTGATCGCTGCCACGCTCTTCCTCGTCGCGCTCGTCGACGTGCCGTTCCAGCTGTGGAACTACTACCGCAAGCTGCGCATGTCGCGCGAGGACGTGCGCCAGGAGCACAAGGAAAGCGAAGGCGATCCGCACATCAAGGCGCAGATCCGCCGGCAACAGCAGCAGATGGCACGCCGCCGCATGATGGCCGAGGTGCCCAAGGCCGACATCGTGCTCACCAACCCGACGCACTTCGCCGTCGCGCTGCAGTACCTGGACAGCGACATGCGCGCGCCGCGCGTGGTCGCCAAGGGCACCGAGCTGGTGGCCGCGCGCATCCGCGAGATGGCGAAGGAGCACAAGGTCGCGATCCTGGAGGCGCCGCCGCTCACGCGCGCGCTCTACCGCCACACGAAGCTGGGCGAGGAAATTCCGGCGGGGCTGTACACCGCCGTGGCCGAGGTGCTGGCCTGGGTGTACCAGCTCAAGCGATGGAACAGCGAGGGTGGCGAGGCGCCGCGCACGCCGACCGACCTGCCGGTGCCGGCCGACCTGCAGTATTCGCCGGCGGTGGCATGAACGGACTGAACGACCTGATGCGCCTGCCGGCGCGGATCTTCTCCGGCTCGCAGTTCAAGGGGCTGGCGGGCCCGATCCTCATCATCCTCATTTTGAGCATGATGGTGCTGCCGCTGCCGCCCTTCCTGCTCGACCTGCTGTTCACCTTCAACATCGCACTGTCGGTGATGGTGCTGCTGGTGAGCATGTACACCATGAAGGCGCTGGACTTCGCGGCCTTCCCGGCGGTGCTGCTGTTCTCGACGCTGTTGCGCCTGTCGCTCAACGTGGCTTCCACGCGCGTGGTGCTCATGCACGGCCACACCGGGCCCGACGCGGCCGGCAAGGTGATCGAGGCCTTCGGCCACTTCCTGGTGGGCGGCAACTTCGCGGTGGGCGTGATGGTGTTCATCATCCTCGTGCTCATCAACTTCATGGTGATCACCAAGGGCGCGGGCCGCATCGCCGAGGTGGGCGCGCGCTTCATGCTCGACGCGATGCCGGGCAAGCAGATGGCGATCGACGCCGACCTCAACGCCGGCCTGATCGGCGAGGAGATCGCCCGCAAGCGCCGCGCCGAGGTGGCGCAGGAGGCCGACTTCTACGGCTCGATGGACGGCGCCAGCAAGTTCGTGCGCGGCGACGCCATCGCGGGCCTGCTCATCATGGTGATCAACATCATCGGCGGGCTCGTGGTCGGCATGCTGCAGCACGGGCTCGACTTCTCCACGGCCGGCAAGACCTACACGCTGCTGGCCATCGGCGACGGCCTGGTGGCGCAGATTCCGGCGCTGGTGATCTCCACCGCGGCCGGCGTGATCGTGTCGCGCGTGACCACCGACGAAGACGTGGGAAGCCAGCTCACGGGCCAGCTCTTTTCCAACCCGCAGGTGCTGTTCCTCACGGCCGGCATCGTCGGCCTGCTGGGCATGATCCCCGGTATGCCGAACCTGGCCTTCCTGCTGATCGCGGGCGGCCTGGTGTGGCTCGGCAAGCGGCTGGTGCAGCGCAAGCCGCAGGTCGCCGCGCAGCAGGCAGCCGCCGCCGCAACGCAAGGGGCAGGCGTGCCCGCCGCGGCCGAGCAGGCCGAAGCCACCTGGGACGATGTGGCGATGGTCGATCCGCTGGGCATGCAGGTCGGCTACCGGCTGATCCCGCTGGTGGACCAGTCGCAGCAGGGCGAGCTGCTGGGCCGCATCAAGAGCATCCGCAAGAAGATCGCGCAGGAGCTGGGTTTCCTGGTGCCGGTGGTCCACATCCGCGACAACCTGGAGATCAAGCCCAACGCCTACGTCATCAGCCTGAAGGACGTGGAGATCGGCCGCGGCGAAGCCTTCCCGAACCAGTGGATGGCGATCAACCCCGGCCAGGTGACGGGCACGCTGACGGGCACGCCCACGCGCGACCCGGCCTTCGGCCTGGAGGCCACCTGGATCGACGCCAGCCTGCGCCAGCAGGCGCAGGTGTACGGCTACACCGTGGTCGATGCCTGCACCGTGATGGCCACGCACCTGAACCACCTCATCCACACCCACGCGGCCGAGCTGCTGGGTCGCCAGGAAGTGCAGCAGCTGCTCGACCAGATCGCCAAGACCGCGCCCAAGCTCACCGAAGACCTGGTGCCCAAGGTGCTGTCGCTGAGCACGCTGCACAAGGTGCTGCAGAACCTGCTCGACGAAGAAGTGCCGATCCGCGACATGCGCACCATCCTCGACGTGATGGCCGAGCACGCGCCCACGGTGAAAGACCCGACCGAGCTCACCACGCTCACGCGCCTGGCGCTGGGCCGGGCCATCACGCAGCAGCTGTTCCCGGGCGACGAGGAGATGCAGGTGATCGGCCTGGACGGCTCGCTCGACAGCGTGCTGCAGCAGGCCCTGAGCAACAGCAGCGGCATCGAGCCGGGCATTGCCGACAACCTGCTCAAGCAGGCGCAGGCCGCCATCGTGCGCCAGGAGCAGATGGGGCTGGCGCCGGTGCTGGTCGTGCAGCACGCGCTGCGCGTGCTGCTGTCGCGCTTCCTGCGGCGCAGCCTGCCGCAGCTCAAGGTGCTCTCGCACGCCGAGATCCCTGACGCCCGGACCATCAAGATCACCGCCGCCATTGGAGGACGAGCCGTTTGAATCCCCAGACCGACGTGCGCACCACCGCACGCAAATTCGTCGCCGCCACCGGCCGCGAGGCCCTGCGCCTGGTGCGCGAATCGCTCGGTGCCGAGGCCATCGTGCTCACGCACCGCGCCACCGCCCAAGGCGTCGAGATCGTCGCCATGGCCGAGGGCGATGTGCAGCAGACGGTGCAGGCCGCGGTGCCCGCAACCGCGCCTGCCACGGCCGCACCGGCCGACCCCACCGTGCTCAGCGAACTCCATTCGATGCGCGGCATGATCGAAGAGCAGCTCGCCAGCGTGGTCTGGAGCGACAGCCAGCGCCGCGACCCCGTGCGCGGTCGCCTGCTGCGCACGCTGCTGGGCGCCGGCTTCAGCGCGCGCCTGTCGAAGGCCATGCTCGAGAAGCTGCCCACGGGCCAGAGCTACGCCGACGGCATGGCCTTCGTGCGCTCCGAGCTCGTGCGCGCGGTGCCGGTGCATGAAGACGAGGACGCGCTGTTCGCGCAGGGCGGCGTCTATGCCTTGATGGGCCCGACCGGCGTCGGCAAGACCACCACCACCGCCAAGCTGGCGGCGCGCTGCGTGATGCGCTTCGGCGCCGACAAGCTCGCGCTCGTCACCACCGACAGCTACCGCATCGGCGCCTACGAGCAGCTGCGCATCTACGGCCAGATCCTCAACGTGCCGGTGCATGCCGTGAAGGACGCGGCCGACCTGCAGCTGGTGCTGCACGACCTGCGCGACCGCCACATGGTGCTCATCGACACCGTCGGCATGAGCCAGCGCGACCGCGCCGTGCCCGAGCAGATCGCCATGCTCGGCAGCAGCCAGCGGCCGGTGAAGCGGCTGCTGCTGCTCAACGCCACCAGCCACGGCGACACGCTCAACGAGGTGGTGCACGCCTACCGCCAGGGCCATGCGCTGGCCGGCTGCATCTTCACCAAGGTCGACGAGGCCACGCACCCGGGCGCGCTGATCGACACTGTGATCCGCCACCGCCTGCCGGTGCACTACATCTCGGGCGGCCAGAAGGTGCCCGAGAACCTGGTGCGCGCCGACCGCGCGCAGCTGGTGGACAGCGTGTTCCAGCCGCGCCAGCACAGCCCGCTCTTCGTGCCGGCCGAGGCCGACCTGCCCGACGAGGCCGCGCCTTCGCCGCAGGCACAGGGCGAGACCGATCGCCTGCGCTTGCGCTACCAGAGCCTGATCCGCGCGATGGCGCACGACGCGCAGGAACTGGCGACGACCGCTGGCGCGCTGGCCGGTGCGCACATCGGCTTCGATGGCGCGCGCACGCTGTGGCGGCAGGCCGGTGACGAGGCCGTCGATGCCAAGGCTGTGCTGCATGAGCTGTCGGCGTTCGCGCGCGGCGAGGTGGCTGCGGGCTGCGACACCCATGTGCTCGCACTGGCCGGGCAGGCCGGCCTGCGCGCGACCGACAGCGGCGACGCGTACGTGTGCCACGGCAGCCTGCTGTTGTCCGATCGCAGCGGCCTGCCGCTGGCGGCACCGAACCAGTGGCTTTCGACCGCCGCGGCGCGCCAGTCGGCGGCACCGGGCCAGCGTCAGGCGCAGTGGCTGCAGCAACAGGATTTCGGCAAACGGCTCGTGCACGTGCTGGGCAAGCCGCCGGCCGTCGAACAGATGCTGGCGTGGCAGGCCGAAGGCACGCAGTGGCTGGCGCGCGCGCCGGGCAGTACGGCTGTGACGGACGTGCACACCGGCGCCGCGACCACGCTCGCGCGCCTGGCCTTCGCGTTCGACGACACGACCGAGCGGCCCGTGCGCTATCGCGGCAAGGCCGCGCTGCAATGCGAAGCGCAGGTCGAGGTGTTGCCGCGCACCACCATCGACCGCGACACCCTGCCCACGCTGCGCTGCATCGCTGTGCGCGTGGTCGATGCGCGCAGCCGCAAGCTGCTGTCGCAGACCTGCGTGCTCACCAACCTGGGCGACGAAGTGGGCGCACCGCAGCTCGCGCAATGGCAGGGCTGGGCCGCCGACGCCGAGCCGTGCTTCCGCCTGCTGCGCGACGGCGTGCAGCTCGTGGGCGGCATGGGCGAGCCCGGCGATCCGCACATGATGAAGCGCCTGCTCGTCGCCGGTCAGGTCACGACCACGGTGTGGCGCCTGCTGCAGGCCGAGGGCGAATGGGCCGACCGCACGCGCCTGCTGCTGGGCCAGCTCACGGGCCGCGCCACGCGCGCCGGCCGCGCGCTGACGGGCGGCGCGCTGTACGCGGGCGTGGGCAAGCTGTTCCTGCTGCTCGATGCGCTGGGCACCGAATCGGCAGGGCCCGCTCAAGCGCCGCGCGCGCTGGAACGCCAGGGCTGAACGTCATGAGTGCACGCGTCACGGACCAGGCCGACGGGCTGCGCCGGCTGCTCGGGCAGGCGCCGGTGCGCGTCGTCGCGGTGGCGGGCATGGGCCCCGGCGCGGGCGCGACCACGGCCGCGATGAGCCTGGGCGCGGCGCTGGTGCAGCAGGGCAAGGACGTCCTGCTGCTCGACGAACATCACCCGAAGGGACGCTCGGTGTGCGATGTGTGGGCGCTCGGCCCGCGCGGCACGCTGGCCGATGTGGCGAGGCGGCGGTTGCGCATCGACCAGGCCGCAGCCGGCGCCGTGTGCGGCGTGCAGGTGCTTCCCGCATCGCCCGGCGCGACCGTCGACCCGCGCACGCTGTGGCCGCGCGGCATCGTGCTCGTCGATGCGGCCTTCGACGACGAAGGCTGCCTGTCGCCGCTGGCGGAAAGCGCCGACGAACTGCTGCTCGTGCTGCAGCCGCACCCGGCGGCCATCACGTCGGCCTACGCGGGCATCAAGCGCCTGCACCGCGCGCATGCGCTGAAGCAGCTGCGCTTCCTGCTCAACGGCGTGGCCGATGCGGGCACTGCGCAGCAGGTCATGCACAACCTCGCGCAGGCCGCCAGCCGCTACCTCGCGCTGTCGCTGCTGCCCGTGGGCTGGGTGCGCACCGACCCGTGGCTTGCTGATGCGGCGCGGCTGCGCCAGACCGTGGTCGAGGCCTTTCCGGCCAGCGCGGCGGCGGTCGATTTCCGCGCCATCGCCGACGACATGGGCCGTTGGACCTGGCGCACGCCCGCGCGACCGGCCGTGTTCCCGCAGGCGCTCGCGGCCTGAGACACGATCACGAGGACGGACGGCCGTGTACACCGCACAGGGCACCATCGAGAAATCGCATCTGCTGGAACAGCACCAGCCGCTGGTGCGCCGCATCGCGCTGCAGATGATGGCGCGGCTGCCGGCCAGCGTGGAGCTGGACGACCTGATCCAGGCCGGCATGCTCGGCCTGCTCGACGCATCGAGCCGCTACCAGGACCACCGCGGCGCGCAGTTCGAGACCTTCGTCAGCCAGCGCATCCGCGGCGCCATGCTCGACGAGCTGCGCGCCAGCGACTGGGGTTCGCGCGGGCTGCGCCAGTCGGCGCGCGGCATCGAGAAAGCGATCCAGGCGCTGGGCCACCGGCTGGGCCGCGCGCCCACCGAGGGCGAGATCGCGAAGGAGCTGAAGGTCGACCTGGACACCTACCAGTCGATGCTGCAGGACATCCAGGGCTGCCAGCTGCTGTACGTGGAAGACTTCGCCAAGGGCGACCCCGACAACCCCTTTCTCGACCTGCATGCGCAGGAGGCGCGCAAGGGGCGCGGCGACTTCGACGACCCGCTCGCGCGCCTGCTCGAAAGCGGCTTTCGCCACCAGCTGGTGGACGCCATCGGCGCGCTGCCCGAGCGCGACCAGCTGTTGCTCAAGCTCTACTACGAGGAAGAGCTGAACCTGCGCGAGATCGGCGCGGTGCTCGAAGTGAGCCAGTCGCGCGTGTGCCAGCTGCACGGCCAGGCGGTGAGCCGCCTGCGCGCGAAGCTCAAAGACGCGTTGTAGAACGAATCAGCTGGCGTAGCGCGCGTCGAGCGCATCGAGCTCGGGCTTGCGCACCAGCCGCTGCCGTTCGGCGAAGGGCGCGACCAGCGACGGGTCTTCGTCCATGCGCCGCGTGTCGCGCAGCACCGTGAGCGCCTTCTGCATGCCGGCCAGCGCGCCCTGCAGCGCGGCGTTGGCGTACAGCACGATGCCGTAGCCGAGGCCGCCGAGTTCCTCGGCGCCGAAGATCGGCGTCTTGCCGCCGATCACCATGTTCATGAGCTGGGGTTTTGCCAGCCGCTGCGGCAGTGCGCGGATCTCGTCGGCCGTGGTGACGGCCTCGACGAACAGGATGTCGGCGCCGGCCTCGCTGAACTTCTGCGCGCGCTCGATCGCGGCCTCGAAGCCCAGCGTGGCGGCCGCGTCGGTGCGGGCCATGATGAGCAGGTCGGGGTCGGTGCGTGCGTCGACGGCGGCCTTGATCTTGTTGACGGCTTCCTCGGTGGAGATCACCTCCTTGCCCGAGAAATGGCCGCAGCGCTTGGGCGCGACCTGGTCCTCGAACTGGATGCAGTCGGCGCCCGCGCGCTCCAGCACGCGCACCGTGTGGCGCACGTTCAGCGCGTTGCCGAAGCCGGTGTCGGCATCGACGATCAGCGGCAGGTTCACCGCGTCGCGGATGCGGGCGGTGTGGTCGGCGATCTCGTGCAGGCCCATGAAGCCCTGGTCGGGCAGGCCGAACCACATGTTGGTGACGCCCGCGCCGGTGACGTAAATGGCTTCGAAGCCCAGGTCTTCGATGACGCGCGCCGACAGCGCGTTGAAGGCGCCCGGCACCAGCACGCCGCGGCGGGCCTCGGCCAGGGAACGGAGGGTCTTGCGAGTCGACATCGGGATTTCCTGTGAATGGATCTGAAAGCTCAAAGGGTGTCGCCGGGCACACGGACCCAGCCTTCCATCAAGACGCGGGCGCTGCGGCTCATCACCGCCTTGGTCACCTGCCACTCGCCCTCGACCTGGCTGGCCTGCGCGCCCACGCGCAAGGTGCCCGAGGGGTGACCGAAGCGCACGGCCTCGCGCGCGCCGCCTCCGGCCGCGAAGTTCACCAGCGTGCCGGGAATGGCGGCGGCCGTGCCGATGGCCACGGCCGCCGTACCCATCATGGCGTGGTGCAGCTTGCCCATCGACAGCGCGCGCACGAGCAGGTCGATGTCGCCGGCCGCCACGGCCTTGCCGCTCGATGCGGTGTAGCCCGCAGGCTTCGCCACGAAGGCGACCTTGGGCGTGTGCTGGCGGCTGGCCGCTTCGTCGAGCGTGCGGATGAGGCCCATGCGCAGCGCACCGTGCGCGCGGATGGCCTCGAAGCGGGCGAGCGCCGCGGCATCGCCGTTGATCGCGTCCGGCAGCTCGGTGCCCGTGTAGCCGAGCGCCTCGGCGTTCACGAAGACGGTGGGGATGCCGGCGTTGATCATCGTGGCCTGCAGCGTGCCGAGGCCGGGCACGTCGAGGTCGTCGATGAGGTTGCCGGTCGGGAACATCGCGCCGCCTGCGCCGTCTTCTTCGGCGGCGGGGTCCATGAACTCGAGCTGCACCTCGGCCGCGGGGAAGGTCACGCCGTCGAGTTCGAAGTCGCCGGTCTCCTGCACCGCGCCGCCGGTCATCGGCACGTGCGCGACGATGGTCTTGCCGATGTTGGCCTGCCAGATGCGCACGACGGCCACGCCGTCGCGCGGCACGCGAGCCGCATCGATGAGGCCGTTGCTGATCGCGAACGGGCCCACGGCCGACGAGAGGTTGCCGCAGTTGCCGCTCCAGTCGACGAAAGGCCGGTCGATCGACACCTGGCCGAACAGGTAGTCCACGTCATGACCGGGCCGCTCGCTCTTCGAGAGGATCACGGTCTTGCTCGTGCTCGACGTCGCCGCACCCATGCCGTCGATCTGCTTGCCGTAGGGGTCGGGGCTGCCGATCACGCGCAGCAGCAGCGCGTCGCGCGCGGGGCCCGGCACCTGCGCGGCATCGGGCAGGTCCTGCAGGCGGAAGAACACGCCCTTGCTGGTGCCGCCGCGCATGTAGGTGGCAGGGATCTTGATCTGCGGAGTAGAGGGCATCGTCAGTCGGCTTTCGTGGCAGCGAGGAAGTCCTGCGCGAAGCGCTGCAGCACCCCGCCGGCTTCGTAGATGGACACCTCTTCGGCGGTGTCGAGGCGGCAGGTCATGGGCACGTCGAGCCGTTCGCCATTGCGGTGGTGCACGACCAGCGTAAGGTCGGCGCGCGGGGTGCGCGCGCCGGTCACATCGTACGTTTCGGTGCCGTCCAGGCCCAGCGTGAGGCGGTTGGTGCCGGGCTTGAACTCGAGCGGCAGCACGCCCATGCCGATGAGGTTGGTGCGGTGGATGCGCTCGAAGCCCTCGGCCGCAATCGCTTCCACGCCGGCCAGCCGCACGCCCTTGGCGGCCCAGTCGCGCGACGAGCCCTGGCCGTAGTCGGCACCGGCCACGATGATCAGCGGCTGCTTGCGCAACATGTAGGTCTCGATGGCTTCCCACATGCGCATCACCTCGCCCTCGGGCTCCACGCGCGCGAGCGAGCCGGCGCGCACCGTGCCGTCGGCCTTGCGCACCATCTCGTTCTTCAGCGTGGGGTTGGCGAAGGTGGCGCGCTGCGCCGTGAGGTGGTCGCCGCGGTGGGTGGCGTAGGAGTTGAAGTCGTCCTCGGGCAGGCCCATGCGGTGCAGGTACTGGCCGGCCGCGCTGTCGAGCAGGATCGCGTTCGATGGCGAGAGGTGGTCGGTCGTGATGTTGTCCGGCAGGATCGCCAGCGGGCGCATGCCCGTGAGCGTGCGTTCGCCCGCCAGCGCGCCTTCCCAGTACGGCGGGCGGCGGATGTAGGTGGAGGCGGGGCGCCAGTCGTACAGCGGTGCCACCTGCTCGCCCGTGTCGGGCTGGATCGCGAACATCGGCTCGTACACCTGGCGGAAGTGCGCGGGCTTCACGCTCGCCTTGACGATGGCATCGATTTCTTCGTCGCTGGGCCAGAGGTCCTTCAAGCGAATCTCCTTGCCGTCGACCACGGTGAGCACGTCCTTCTCGATGTCGAAGCGCACCGTGCCTGCGATGGCGTAGGCCACCACCAGTGGCGGCGAGGCCAGGAAGGCCTGCTTCGCGTACGGGTGGATGCGCCCGTCGAAGTTGCGGTTGCCCGAAAGCACGGCCGTGGCGTACAGGTCGCGATCGACGATCTCCTGCTGGATGGCCGGGTCGAGCGCGCCCGACATGCCGTTGCACGAGGTGCAGGCATAGGCCACCACGCCGAAGCCCAGCTGTTCGAGTTCGCGCATCAGGCCCGCATCTTCCAGGTACAGCGTGACCGCTTTCGAGCCGGGCGCCAGCGAAGTCTTGACCCACGGCTTGCGCGCCAGCCCCACGCGGTTGGCGTTGCGCGCGAGCAGGCCCGCGGCGATCACGTTGCGCGGGTTGCTGGTGTTGGTGCAGCTGGTGATGGCCGCGATGATCACGGCGCCGTCGGGCATCTGGCCGGGCACCTCGTCCCACGGGGCGGCGATGCCGTGCGCGGCGAGGTCGGCCGTGGCGACGCGCGCATGCGGGTTCGAGGGGCCGGCCATGTTGCGCACGACGCTCGACAGATCGAACTGCAGCACGCGCTCGTACACGACCTCGGCGAGCGTGTCGGCCCACAGGCCCGCCTGCTTCGCATAGACCTCGACCAGGCGCACCTGCTCGTCGGCGCGGCCCGTGAGGCGCAGGTAGTCGAGCGTCTGCGTATCGATGGCGAACATCGCGGCGGTGGCGCCGTACTCGGGCGCCATGTTGGAGATGGTCGCGCGGTCGCCCAGCGTGAGGCTGGCGGCGCCTTCGCCGTGGAACTCCAGGTACGCACCCACCACCTTCGCCGCGCGCAGGAACTCGGTGAGCGCGAGCACGACGTCGGTGGCCGTGATGCCCGGTTGCGGCCGACCCGCCAGGCGCACGCCGACGATGTCGGGCAGCCGCATCCACGAGGCGCGGCCAAGCATCACGTTCTCGGCCTCGAGCCCGCCCACGCCGACCGCGACCACGCCCAGTGCATCGACGTGCGGCGTGTGGCTGTCGGTGCCGACCAGCGTGTCGGGGTAGGCCACGCCGTCTTGTGCATGCACGACGGGCGACATCCGCTCCAGGTTGATCTGGTGCATGATCCCGTTCCCCGGCGGGATCACCTCCATGTTGCGGAAGGCCCGCTTCGTCCATTCGATGAAGTGAAAGCGGTCTTCGTTGCGCCGGTCCTCGATGGCGCGGTTCTTCGCGAAGGCATCGGGGTCGAAGCCGCCGCACTCCACGGCCAGCGAATGGTCGACGATGAGCTGCACCGGCACCACCGGGTTCACCTGCGACGGGTCGCCGCCCTGTTCGGCGATGGCGTCGCGCAGGCCGGCCAGGTCGACCAGCGCGGTCTGGCCCAGGATGTCGTGACAGACCACGCGCGCGGGGAACCACGGAAAGTCATGGTCGCGCCGGCGCTCGATGAGCTGCGTGAGGCTCTGCACGAGGATCGCCGGGTCGCAGCGGCGCACGAGGTTCTCGGCATGCACGCGCGCGGTGTAGGGCATCGTGGCCCAGGCGCCGGCCTGGATCGCTTCGACGGCTTCGCGTGTGTCGAAGTAGTCCAGCGCGGTGCCGGGAAGGTTCTTGCGGTAGTCGGTGTTCATGGGGGCGCTTGTCGCTCGGCACCCGCGCGCAGGCACGGGCGCTTTTCTTCTTCTCGTGTTTTTACTTCCGATCCTGGATCGGCGCGAACTTCAGGTCTTCGGGGCCCGTGTAGTTGGCGCTGGGCCGGATGATCTTGTTGTCGATGCGCTGCTCGATGATGTGCGCCGCCCAGCCCGAGGTGCGCGCGATGACGAACAGCGGCGTGAACATGGCCGTGGGCACGCCCATCATGTGGTAGCTCACGGCACTGAACCAGTCGAGGTTGGGGAACATCTGCTTCACGTCCCACATCACGGCCTCGAGCCGCTCGGCAATGTCGAACATCTTGGTGGAGCCGGCCTCCTGCGACAGCGTGCGCGCCACGCCCTTGATGACCACGTTGCGCGGATCGCTCACGGTGTAGACCGGGTGGCCGAAGCCGATCACGACTTCCTTGGCGGCGACGCGGCGGCGGATGTCGGCCTCGGCCTCGTCGGGTGCGTCGTAGCGCTTCTGGATCTCGAAGGCGACCTCGTTGGCGCCGCCGTGCTTGGGGCCGCGCAGCGCACCGATGGCGCCGGTGATGGCCGAGTACACGTCCGAGCCCGTGCCGGCGACCACGCGCGCCGTGAAGGTCGAGGCGTTGAACTCGTGCTCGGCATAGAGGTTGAGCGAGGTGTGCATCGCGCGCTCCCACTGCGCGCTGGGCTTGCGCCCGTGCAGCAGGTGCAGGAAGTGCGCGCCGATGGAGTCGTCGTCGGTCTCCACTTCGATGCGCCGGCCCTGCGTGGACCAGTGGTACCAGTACAGCAGCATCGAGCCGAGCGAGGCCATGAGGCGGTCGGCGATGTCGCGCGCGCCGGGCAGGTTGTGGTCTTCCTTCTCGGGCAGCAGGCAGCCCAGCGACGAGACGCCGGTGCGCATCACGTCCATCGGGTGCGCGCTGGCGGGCAGTTGTTCCAGCGCCTCCTTCAGGCTCGCGGGCAGGCCGCGCATGGCCTTGAGCTTGGCCTTGTAGGCGCGCAGTTCGGCGGCCGTGGGCAGCTTGCCGTGCACCAAGAGGTGCGCGATTTCCTCGAACTCGCAGACCTCGGCGATGTCCAGGATGTCGTAGCCGCGGTAGTGCAGGTCGTTGCCGGTGCGGCCGACGGTGCACAGGGCGGTGTTGCCGGCGGTCACGCCCGACAGGGCGACGGATTTCTTGGGCTTGAAGCCGGTGGGGGTGGCGGTGTCGTTCATGCGGGTTCCTTGTCGGTGTGCAGGTAGGTGTTGCGCAGGCGCGCGGGACGGCCGCGGCCGTCGACGGCCACCATCTCGAACAGGCCCTTCAGCGACGGGCGGGCTTCGCCGTCGGGCGGCTCGGCCGCGCCGGTGACGCAGACCGTGAGCGAGCTGCGACCGGCGCGCGTCACCCAGGCCCGCAGGCGCAGCACGTGGCCGACGGGCACGGGCGCCAAGAACTGCGCGTCGCCCAGACTGGCCATCACCACGTCGGACTTCGCGAAGGCGCGCGCGGCGAGGAAGGCGGCCTTGGACATCAGCAGCAGGGCGTTGCCGCCGAACAGCGTGCCGTAGTGGTTGGCGTGCTCGGGGAACACGATGTCGGTCAGCTCGATGGCGGCGGATCGGTTGGTCATGCTTCGCAATTTACGCAATCGAACGCCCATAATGAAGGCCTGAATTGGCGAATCATTGCGAATGAAGACGGCTGATTTTGCAAATATTGCGAATATCGCAAAGACCCACGAGGTGACCCGATGAGCAAGACCTTCATGGGCGTGCGCCTGCGCACGCTGCGCGCCGAACGCGGCCTCACGCAGGTGGCGCTGGCCCAGATGCTGGGCCTGTCGCCGAGCTACCTGAACCAGATCGAGCAGAACCAGCGCCCGCTCACCGTGGCGGTGCTGCTGCGCATCAGCAAGACGCTCGGCGTCGATGTGCAGCAGTTCTCCGAAGACGAAGAGGCGCGGCTCGTGGCCCGCATGCGCGAGGCGCTGGCGGACAACCCCGGCGGCGAGGCCGTGGCGCTGCCCGAGCTGCGCGAGGTGGCGTCGCAGATGCCGGCCGTGGCGCGTGCGCTGCTGGCCTTGCACCGCCGCCACCAGGAGGCGCAGGAGCGGCTGGAGCTCATGGCCGCCGAACTGGGCGACGGGCGCGGCGACATCTCGCGCAGCCGGCCGATGCCTTTCGAAGTAGTGCGCGATTTCTTCTTTGCCCACCAGAACCATTTCGACCCGCTCGACACCGCCGCCGAATCGCTCGCCGCCGAAGCTCGCGCGCAGGGCGGACCGCTCGCCGAATGGCTCCAGCAGCGGCTTCTCTCGGCGCACGGCGTGCGCGTGGTGCCGGGCGACGAAGGGGAGGGCGCGCTCGACAGCCAGCGCCGCTACGACCCGGCCCGCCGCGTGCTGCGCCTGTCGGCGGGCCTGGAGCCGGGCCAGCAGGCCTTCCAGCTGGCCACGCAGCTCGCGCTGCTGGAGCAGGCCGCGCTCATCGAGTCGCTGGTCGTGCAGGCCGATTTCGGCGACGCCCCGGCCCACGCGCTCGCGCGCATCGGGCTGGCCAACTACTTCGCAGCCGCCGTGCTGTTGCCGTATGGGCCGTTCCTGCAGGCGGCCGAGGCGCTGCGCTACGACATCGACCTGCTCGCGCGCCAGTTCGGCGTGGGCTTCGAAACGGTGTGCCACCGCCTGAGCAGCCTGCAGCGCCCGGGCGCATCGGGCGTGCCCTTCTTCTTCATCCGCGTGGACCGGGCCGGCAACATCTCCAAGCGGCAATCGGCCACGCACTTCCACTTCTCCAAGACCGGCGGCACCTGTCCGCTGTGGAACGTGTACGAGGCCTTCGCGCAGCCCGGTCGCGTGCTGCCGCAGCTGGCGCGCATGCCCGACGGCCGCGCCTACCTGTGGATCGCGCGCACCGTGTCGCACGGCCAGCGCGGCTTCGGCTCACCGAGCAAGACCTTCTCGATCGGCCTGGGCTGCGACATCCGCCACGCCCCGCGCCTGGTCTACGCCAAGGGCCTCGACCTGAAGGACCCCGACGTGCCCACGCCCATCGGCATGGGCTGCAAGGTCTGCGAGCGCGTGGCCTGCCCGCAGCGGGCGTTCCCGTTCATCGGGCGGCCGCTGGATGTGAACGAGAACGAAAGCCGGTTCACGCCCTACGCCGTGGCCGGCGCGTAGGGCGCTGGTGCGTCAGTCGCCTTGCGCGGGCTGCTGCGTGCCGGACGCCTCGCTCCACCCACCCCCCAGCGCCTTGTAGATCGCCAGCCGGTTCGTCTGCTCCGTGAGCTGCAAACCGATCAGCGTCTGCTGCGCCGCATAGTCGCTGCGCTGCGCGTCCAGCACGTCGAGGTAGTTGGCGGCGCCGCTCTTGAAGAGCGACTGCGAGAGCGCGAAGCTGCGCGCGGTGGCGGCGCGCAGCGAGCGCTGCGCGTCCAGGCGCTCGGCCAGCGTGCGGCGTTCGGCCAGGGCGTCGGCCACTTCGCGGAACGCGGTCTGCACGGCCTTCTCGTAGGTGGCGATCTGGATCTTCTGCTGCGCCTGCGCCACCTGCAGGTTGGCGCGGTTGGCGCCGCCGTCGAAGATCGGCACGCTGATCGACGGCGCGAAGCTCCAGGCCTTGCTGCCGCTGGTGAACAGGCCCGAGAGCGTGCTGCTCGCGGTGCCGGCCGAGGCGGTGAGCGCGATGCGGGGGAAGAAGGCCGCGCGCGCGGCGCCGATGTCGGCGTTGCTCGCGCGCAGCGCGTGCTCGGCGGCGCGCACGTCGGGCCGCTGCTGCAGCACGCTCGACGACAGGCCGGCCGGCGGCACGAGCAGTTGCGCCACATCGGCGGTCGTCGCGGCGCTCGGCAGCAGTTCGGGCGGCGGCGTGGCGCCGACCAGCAGCGCCAACGCGTTGCGGTCCTGCTCGACCTGGCTGTCGAAGGCCGCGGCGTCGGCGCGCGCGGCATCGACGGTGCTCTGTGCCTGCGCCAGCGCCAGGCCCGACTGCGCGCCGAGCGCATGGCTGCGCTGCACCAGCTCGAAGGACTTGCGCTGGCTCTCGAGCGTGCCGCGCGCCAGCTGCAGGCGCTGCTCGTCGGCGGCCAGTTGCAGCCAGGCCGTGGCGACGGAGGCCACGAGGCTGATCTGCGTGCTGCGTTGCGTCTCCTCGGTCTGGAAGTAGCCCTGCAGCGCCGACTCGCCGAGGTTGCGCACGCGCCCGAACAGGTCGAGCTCGTAGGCCGTCATGCCGAGGTTGGCGCTGTACTGTGAGGCGATGCGCGACTCGCCGCTGGTCGACAGGCTGCCCGGCGTGCGCGAGCGCGTGCCGGCGGCGCCGGCGTTGACGGTGGGGAACAGGTCGGCCCGCGCGATGCCGTACTGGGCGCGCGCACGCTCGATGTTGAGCGCCGCCACGCGCAGGTCGCGGTTGTTGGCGAGCGCGAGCTCGATCACGCCCTGCAGCTGCTTGTCGACGAAGAAGTCACGCCAGCCGATGTCCAGGGGTGTGGTCGTCGTGACGCCAGCCGAGGGCAGGGCCGATGGGACCGGCGAGGCGGGCGTTTCGTACGCGGGCGCGAGGTTGATGCAGCCCGAGAGCACGACCGAGGCCAGGGCGGCGCAGGCCAGTGCGCGCAGGGGAAGGCGGGGCAGGGTGGTGCGCTTCATCATTGCGCTCCCTGCTCTGCCGGCAAGGCATCCGGCGGTGTGTCGGCCGGCTTGCGGCGGCCTTCCAGCCAGCCGCGGATCATCGCGAAGAACAGCGGCACGAAGAAGATGCCCAGCGCCGTGCCGACCACCATGCCGCCCAGCACCGCGGTGCCGATCGACTGGCGGCCGCCCGCACCTGCACCCGTGCCGATGGCCAGCGGCAGCACGCCGAAGCCGAAGGCCAGCGAGGTCATGAGGATGGGGCGCAGCCGCAGCCGCACGGCCTCCAGCGTCGCCTCGATCACGCCCTTGCCCTGCTCCTGCAGCTGCTTGGCGAACTCGACGATCAGGATCGCGTTCTTCGACGACAGCCCCGCCGTGGTCAGCAGGCCGACCTGGAAGTACACGTCGTTGCTCAGGCCGCGCAGGCTGGTGAACAGCAGCGCGCCCACGATGCCCAGCGGCACCACCAGGATCACCGAGAACGGCACCGACCAGCTCTCGTACAGGGCCGCAAGGCACAGGAACACGAACAGGATCGAGATGGCGTAGAGCACCGGCGCTTGCGCGCCCGACAGGCGCTCCTGGAACGAGGCGCCGGTCCACTCGTAGCCGATGCCGGCGGGCATCTGCTTCATCACTTCATCGACGGCGGCCATGGCGTCGCCCGAGCTCACGCCCGGTGCGGCATCGCCGACGAACTCGTAGCTGGGGCTGCCGTTGTAGCGCTGCAGCTGCGGAGAGCCGTAGGTCCAGCGCGAGCTGGAGAACGCCGGGAAGGGCACCATCTGGCCCAGGCTGTTGCGCACGCTCCAGCGGTCGATGTCGGTGGGCAGCATGCGAAAGGCCGTGTCGCCCTGCATGTACACGCGCTTGACGCGGCCGTTGTCCAGGAAGTCGTTGATGTAGGTGCCGCCCATCGCGCTCGACAAGGTGCTGTCGATGTCGGACGTGGCCAGGCTGGCCGCGCCGGCGCGCGCGTCGTCGATGTCCACCGCGAACTGTGGTGTGTCGTCCAGGTTGTTGCTGCGCACGTTCGCGACCTCGGGGCGCTTGGAGAGCAGGTCGATGAGCTGGTCGCGCGCCTTCACCAGCGCGTCGTGGCCCAGCCCGTTGATGTCCTTCAGGTGGAAGTTGAAGCCCGCGTTGGCGCCGAGCCCGCGCACCGCCGGCGGCAGCAGCACGAAGATGCGCGCGTCGCGGATGGTCGAGAGCTCCTTGTTGGCGCGCCGCGCGAGTTCGGCGGCCGACTGGCCGGCGCCTTCGCGCTCGGCCCAGTCTTTCAGCTTCACGAAGGCGCGCGCCGAACTCTGGTCGCCGTTCTGCCCGGTGATCACGTTCACGCTCACCACCTCGGGCTGCTTGGTGAAGTAGTCCTGCATCTGCGTGACCACCGGCTGCAGCCGCGCGTCGGACGCGCCCGGCGGCAGCGTCACCTGCACCTGCAGGAAGGCCTGGTCTTCGTCGGGAAGGAAGGAGGTGGGCAGGCGCATGAACAGCAGCGCCATCACGGCCGCGATCAGCAGGTACACCACGAGGCTGCGCTTGCCGCGCCGTACGATGCCGCCGACGATGCCCTGGTAGCGGTCGGCGCCCTGGTCGAAGCGGCGGTTGAAGCCCGCGAAGAAGCGGTCGACCGCACCCAGCACGCCCTTGCGCGGCGCCGCGTGGCCGCCCTTGGCCACAGGCTTGAGCAGCGTGGCGCACAGCGCCGGCGTGAGCGTGAGCGCCACGAACACCGACAGCGCCATGGCCGAGACGATGGTGATCGAGAACTGGCGGTAGATCACGCCGGTCGAGCCGCCGAAGAAGGCCATGGGGATGAACACGGCCGACAGCACCAGCGCGATGCCCACCAGCGCGGGCGTGATCTCGGCCATCGACTTGCGCGTGGCCTCCTTGGGCGACAGCCCTTCTTCGTGCATCACGCGCTCGACGTTCTCCACCACCACGATGGCGTCGTCCACCAGCAGGCCGATGGCCAGCACCATGCCGAACATGGTGAGCGTGTTGATCGAGTAGCCCGCCACGGAAAGCACGCCGAAGGTACCCAGCAGCACCACCGGCACGGCAATGGCAGGGATCAGCGTGGCGCGGAAGTTCTGCAAAAAGATGTACATCACCAGCACGACCAGCACCATGGCCTCGGCCAGCGCCTTCACCACCTCGTCGATCGACGCGCTCACGAAGGGCGTGGTGTCGTAGCTCACGAAGGTCTGCATCTGGTTCGGAAAGAGCGGCTGCAGCTCGGCCACCTTGGCCTTCACGGCCTCGGCCACCTGCACCGCGTTGGCGCCGTCGGCCAGCACGATGCCCATGCCGGCGCCCGGGCGCCCGCCGAGCACCGAGCGCACCGTGAGGTTTTCTGCGCCCAGTTCGACACGGGCCACGTCGCGCAGGCGCACCACGGCGCCGTCGGGCGTGGCTCGCAGCACCACGTTCTCGAACTCCTCGACCGTCTTCAGCTTGCTGCGCGCGGTGATGGTGGCGTTGAGCTGCTGCTGCGCACCGGCCGGCAGCGCGCCGAGCTGGCCGGCCGAGACCTGCGCGTTCTGCGCGGTGATGGCGCTGCCCACGTCGGAAGGCATGAGCGCGTACTTGCGCAGCTTGTCGGGGTCCAGCCACAGGCGCATGGCGTAGCCGGTGCCCAGCGTCTGCACCTCGCCCACGCCGTCGACGCGGCTGATGACGTCGACCAGGTTGCTGCTGATGTAGTCGCCCACGTCCACCGCCGAGGCGCTGCCGTCGCCGGAGAACATCGAGACGATCAGCAGGAAGTCGTTGCCGCCCTTGGTGACGGTGACGCCGCGGCTTTGCACCTGCTGCGGCAGGCGCGACATGGCCTGCTGCAGCTTGTTCTGCACCTGCATCTGGGCCACGTCGATGTTGGTGCCCGCGTTGAAGGTGAGCGACAGGCGCGCCACGCCCGACGAGTTGCTGGTCGACTGCATGTACAGCAGGTTGTCCAGCCCCTTCATCTGCTGCTCGATGACCTGGGTGACGGAGTCTTCGACCGTCTTGGCCGAGGCGCCGGTGTAGGTGGCGTTGATGGACACGCGCGGCGGCGCGATGTCGGGGTACTGCTCCAGCGGCAGCGTGCGGATGGCCATCAGGCCGGCGAGCATGACGACGATGGAAAGCACCCACGCGAAGATGGGGCGGTCGATGAAGAACTGGGCCATGGCGGGGCCTCAGCGCGCGACGGTGGCGGAAGCGGCCGACGTGGTGTCAGGCGTGGCGCTCGCGACGGAGGTGCCGGCCGGCTTCGCGCCCAGGTCGACCGTGCGCACCTTGTCGCCCACCTTCACGCGCTGCGAGCCTTCCATGAGCACGCGGTCGCCCGCGGCCAGTCCGTCGATCACCTGCCAGCGCGTGCCGACGGCGCGGCCGATGCGGATGGGCCGCTTCTGGACCTTGTCTTCTGCGTCGATCACCAGCGTGGAGGCGCTGCCGTCGGGCGCGCGCGTGACGGCCTGCTGCGGCACCAGCAGCGCGGCGTCGTTCACGCCTTCCTGCAGCACGGCGCGCACGTACATGCCGGGCATCAGCAGCTTGTCGGGGTTGGGCACCACGGCGCGCAGCGTGACGCTGCCGGTGCCGGCATCGACCGTCACGCCGCTGAAGGTGAGGCGTCCGGCGTGCGGGTAGGGGCTGCCGTCTTCCAGCAGCAGCTGGATGCGCGCCTCGGCCTCGCTGGCGCGCTGCAGCCGGCCGCTGGCCAGCTCGCGCTTCAGGCGCAGCAGCTCGCTGCTGGACTGCGTGACGTGCACGTGGATCGGGTCGAGCTGCTGCACGGTGGTCATGGCCGCCGCCTGGTTGGCTGTGACCAGCGCGCCCGGCGTGACGGTGGACAGCTCGGCCCAGCCGGTGATCGGCGACGTGATGCGCGTGTAGCCCAGCTGGATGCGCGCGGTCTGCTCGGCGGCGCGGGCCACGCCGAGGTCGGCTTCGGCCTGCTGCTCGGCGGCCTGGGTCTCGTCGAACACCTGGCGGCTGATGGCGTCGATCTTCACCAGCTCGGCATTGCGCTTGGCCACGGTGCGTGCCGTGGCCAGGGCCGACTCGGCCTTGCGCACGCTGGCCTGCGCGCTGGCGTGGGCCGCCTGCAGCGAGGCCGGGTCGAGCTGGTAGAGCACCTGGCCGGCCTTGACCTGCGAGCCTTCGGTGAAGAGCCGCTCCTTGAGGATGCCGCCGACCTGCGGGCGGATCTCGGCGATCACCGGGGCCGCGGTGCGCCCGGGCAGCTCGGTGCTCAGGGCCAGCACCTCGGACTTGAGCGTGACGATGCCGACTTCTTTTGCCGGGGCGTTGGCCGCCTTGGCTGCGCCGGGGGCCTCCACATTGGTGCGCGAGCACCCCGCGAGGGCGGCGGCGATGCACAGGGCCGTGAGGAGCGGGGCGGAGCGGGAGGCGAAGTGGACGGGCATGGACAGGCAGAAGTAACGAAAGCCAAAGATGGAGCGGGCTCGCGCCGTCGAGTTCAATGCCGCGGCGCGGGGGCGGCGAACTTTACAGAGCGGAAACCGTGCCATGTCCCGAGGGGACTGGCGGGTGGCGTCGAGTGTGCGGCCCCACAGTTAAGCGGGTGTGAAGCGGGGCATTGCCCGCATGAAAAAACCGCCTGCTACGGTTTCTTCCTGGCCTGCGCGACGAGGAAATCGACCAGCAGCTGCAGCGGGCCGACCTCGTTGTCGGTGCGGTAGAGGATGCCCAGCGGCGCGATGGGCGCGTTCATGCGCAGCGGCAGCTCGGCCACGGCCGAGCGGTCGAGCTGGTCGAGCACGGTGCGCGGCACCGGCACCACCACGTCGGGCTGCGAGAGCAGGGCGCGCACCAGCTGCGGCGTGAGCACCTGGATGGCATGCGGCCGCGGCACGATCCGTTCGGCGGCCCAGGCCGCTTCCATCACCTGGCGCACCGCGAAGTGCGCGGGCGGCAGCACCCAGCGCGAATCGGCGAGGTCGCGCAGCCGCAGGCGCTTGCGCTGCACAGCCGGGTGGCCGATGCTGGCGATGACCACCACCTCGTCGCTGCGCAGCGGCACGAAGCGGTGGGCATCGGGCACGCGCGCCGGCTGGCGCAGCAGCACGGCGTCGAAGGCACCTGCGCGCAGGCCGATCGTGAGCCGCTCGATGTTGCCTTCCTCGATGAACAGGCGCAGCTTGGGGTGCTTCGCATGCAGCAGGTTCAGCGCGGGCTGCAGCACGCTGGCGATGGCCGCCTCGATGGCGCCGATGCGCAGCGCGCGGGTCTCCTGCGCGGCCAGCGCCGCGAGGCCGTCGCTGGCCACCTGCATGGCGTCGATCACCATGCGCGCGTGCAGCGCCAGCAGGCGCCCGGCCTCGGTGATGCGCATGCCGCGCGCGTGGCGCTCGAACAGCGGCGTGTCGAGCAGGCCCTCGACCTCCTGCAGCATCTGCGTGGCCGCCGGCTGGCTGATGTGGATCGCCTCGGCCGCGCGGCGCAGGTGCGAGTGTGCGGCCAGCGCGTCGATGAGCTTCAGGTGGCGCAGGCGCAGGCGCGCGAGCAGCCGCTCGTGCAGCACGGAAGACGGGGTGGGTGTGTCGGCGGCCATCGATAGGCAATCATTATCAGTCGATGCAAAAGCGATTGGACGCCAATCGGTGGCCTTCCTACGCTCACGGGGTCGGGCGGCAGACAAGGGCGCATCGGCTGCCGGCCCGACGGGGCCGTGCGGACGAAGGGCTCCCGCCCGGCGGGTCCTTCCCTTTCTTGCTTTTCTGACCACACATCACCATGTCCCACCGATTCCGTCCGGCCACGCGCCTGTGCCTGCCCATCGTCCTTGCCGTCTCGTCCCTGTGCGCCTCGGCGCAGGAGGCGCCTGCCGCGGTCACACCGCCCGCACCGGCCGCCGCCGTGCCGCTGTACCCGCTGATCGCCGAGCGCTCCAAGGCCATCGAGCAGAAGGTGATCGACTGGCGCCGCGACATCCACCAGCACCCCGAGCTGGGCAACCAGGAAAAGCGCACCGCCGCGCTGGTCGCGGCCCACCTGAAGGCGCTGGGCTACGAGGTGCGCGAAGGCGTGGCCGTGACCGGCGTGGTCGCCACGCTGCGCGGCGGCAAGCCCGGCCCGGTGGTGGCGCTGCGCGCCGACATGGACGCGCTGCCCGTGAAGGAACAGGTCGACGTGCCCTTTGCTTCCAAGGCGCGTGCCCAGTGGGGCTTTGCCACGGTCGACGTCATGCACGCCTGCGGGCACGACGGCCACGTGGCGATCCTCATGGGCGTGGCCGAGGTGCTGGCCTCGATGAAGGCGCAGCTGCCGGGCACCGTGAAGCTGATCTTCCAGCCGGCCGAAGAGAAGCTGCCCAACGCCGAGATCGGCGGCGCGCGCCGCATGCTGGCCGAAGGCGCCTTCGACGCGCCCAAGCCCGACGCGGTGTTTGGCCTGCACCTGGTCTCGGCGCTGAACACCGGGCAGATCGGCTACAAGAGCGGCCCCATCACCGCGAGCTCGGACACCTTCAAGGTCAGCGTGAAGGGCCGCCAGACGCACGGCTCGCAGCCCTGGAGCGGGGTCGACCCGATCGTGCTGGGCTCGCAGATCGTGCTGGGCTTCCAGACCATCGCGAGCCGCCAGGTCAACGTGACCAAGGAGCCCTCGGTGCTCAGCGTGGGCACCTTCAATGCGGGCACGCGCTACAACATCATTCCGGATTCGGTGGAGATGAGCGGCACGCTGCGCACCTACGACGACGAGATGCGCCAGTTCATCATCAAGCGCATGGGCGAGACCGCCTCGCACATCGCGCAAAGCGGCGGCGGCACGGCCGAGGTCCGCGTCGAGGCCGACGGCTACGCCCCCACCGTGAACGACCCGGCCCTGACCGCCAAGATGCTGCCCAGCCTGCAGCGCGTGCCCGGCGCCACGCCGATCGTGATCCCCAAGGGCACGGGCGGCGAAGACTTCTCGTTCTTCGCGCAGAAGGCGCCCGGCCTGTTCGTGATGATCGGCGCCACGCCGCCCGGCCGCGACGCGAACAAGGCCGAGCCCAACCACTCGCCGCGCTTCTTCGTCGACGAGGCCAGCCTGCTGGTGGGCGTGCGCACGTTGTCGCAGCTCACGGTGGACTACATGGCGGGCGCGCAGCGCTGACCTGAGCGAATCGGCTGCTCCAGCGCATCCGACAACGGAAACAGGTGCTGCGCGATGAAGTCCACGAACACACGGATCCTGGGCGACAGCTGCCGGCTCGACGGCCACAGCACGTGGAAGATCATGTGTTCGCGGTTGTGGTCGTCCAGCACCGTGACCCGGCGGCCCTGTTCCAATTGCTGGCGCACGGCGATCTCCGGCACGCAGGCGATGCCCAGCCCCTGCTCGGCAAAGCAGACCTGCGGATCGAGCGTGTTGGTCACCATGCTGGCCGGCAGGTCGATGGCGGGCGCGCCGGCCGCAAGGCCCAGCGGCCACACGTCCAGCTTGCCGGTGCTGGGAAAGCGGTAGAGCAGGCAAGCGTGGCTTGCCAGGTCTTGCGGTTCGCGCGGCACGCCGGCCCGGCGAAAGTAGGCCGGCGCACCGACGATCACCTTGCGGCACGAGCCGATGCGGCGCGCCATCAACCGTGAATCGCTGGGCTCGCCGGTGCGGATGACCGCGTCGAAGCCTTCCTCGATGACGTCCACCAGCCGGTCGGCGTAATCGATGTCCAGTTCGATGTCGGGGTAGAGCCGCTTGAATGCCGCCAGCTTGGGCATGAACAGCGTGCCCACCGACGGCAGGCTGATGCGCAGCTTGCCGCGCGGTGCGCTCTGTGTCTGCAGCAGTTCCGCTTCGGCCGATTCCACCTCGCAAAGGATGTGCCGGCAGCGCTCCAGGAACAGCGCGCCTTCCGGCGTCAGGTGGACGGTGCGCGTGGAGCGATGGAACAGCCGCACGCCCAGCCGTTCTTCGAGCCGCACGATGGCCTTGCTGACGGCCGAGGCCGAGATGCCCAACTGCTGCCCCGCGGCCGTGAAGCTGCGCGTTTCGCCGGCGCGAACGAAGACGTTCAGCGAACCCAGGTTTTCCATGGAGCGACTTTGATTGATGACTGGAGAGTCATATGTATTTGAAACTTTGGCCCATTTTTCATTGATGCATTCCCGCCCACACCGCGGTGAACGCCAACGCGGGCCACCCGGCCAACGCGGGCACAGACGATGGAAAACAACTGAATGACCACCACCACCGCCACCGGGGGCGAGCGCGCTGAACGACTGCCCGTGGCCGCCTTGCTGGCCCTGTCGATGACCGGCTTCCTGGCACTGCTGACGGAAACGATGCCGGCAGGCATGCTCTTGCGCATCAGCCAGGACTTGGGCGTGTCGGAAGCGCTCGCGGGCCAGTTCGTGACCCTCTATGCCATCGGCTCGCTGGTTGCGGCCATCCCGCTGACGGCGGCGACGCTGGGCTGGCGGCGCCGGCCGTTGCTGATCGCGGCGCTGGTCGCCGTGCTGGCCTTCAACACGCTCACGGCGCTGACGTCAAGCTATCCAGTCGCGCTGGTTGCGCGTTTCATGGCCGGCATGGCGGGCGGCCTGATCTGGGGAATGCTGGCGGGCTATGCGCGGCGCATGGTGCCCGAGCACCTCAAGGGGCGCGCGCTGGCAGTGGCCGGGCTGGGGGCACCGCTGGCGTTGTCGCTGGGCGTGCCGCTGGGGACGTTGATGGGCGCCACGCTGGGCTGGCGCACCGCGTTCGGCGGCATGTCGCTGCTCACGCTGGCGGTGATGGCCTGGGTCTTCCTGCAGGTGCCCGACTATCCGGGGCAGGCGGCCGAAAAGCGCGCGCCGGTGCGCCGGATCTTCGTCACGCCCGGCGTGCGACCGGTGCTGGCCGTGCTTGCGCTGTGGGTGCTGGCGCACAGCATTCTCTACACCTACGTGATGCCGTTCCTGGCGCCGGCCGGCCTGTCCGATCGGGTCGATGCGGTGCTGCTGGTCTTCGGCGTGGCATCGCTGGCCGGCATCTGGATCAGCGGGCTGCTCATCGACCGCATGCTGCGCTCGCTGGTGCTGCTCGCCCTCGCGGGCTTTGCGCTGGCGTCGCTGGCCCTGGGCGTCGCCGGCACGCAGCCGGTGGTGGTCTATGTCGCGGTGGCCGCGTGGGGGCTGACCTTCGGCGGCTCCGGGGCCTTGCTGCAGACCGCGTCGGCCGAAGCAGCCGGCCCCGGCGCGGACGTGGCGCAATCCATCCTCGTCACGGTGTGGAACATCGCCATTGCGGGCGGCGGCATCGTCGGTGGCGTGTTGCTGGAGACATCGGGCGTCGGCGCTTTTCCATGGGCACTGCTGGTGCTGCTGCTTCCCAGCCTTTTGATTGCCTGGACATCGCGTGCGCACGGGTTTCCCGCGAAGCCACACCGGTCGTCCCACTGATTCCGAAGAGCGCGCGGCATTTCGCGCGCAACCGCCTCAGGCGCTTTCGCGCTGCTCGCTGTGGAACGGGATCATCACCGTCTCCGCCGGCGGGGGCTCGCTCAGAGCCAGTTGCCGCCCTGCGGCATCTGGATCTGCTCGGCCGGGTCGCCGCCCGTCACGAACGAGCCGATGACGATGCTCAGCAGCGAGACCAAGATGCTCGCGAACAGCGCGGTCCAGAAGCCCGACACCTTGAAGCCCTTCACCAGCGCCGCCACCAGCAGGATCATCAGCGCGTTGATGACCAGCAGGAACAGGCCGAAGGTCAGCAGCGTCAGCGGCAGGGTCAGGAAGATCAGCAGCGGCTTGACGATGGCGTTGGCCAGGCCGAGCAGCAGCGCCGACACGATCAGCGCCGAGGTGCTGTCGAACTTGAGTCCTTTGAAGAGGTGGCTGGCGACCCACAGCGAGATGCCGGTGATGGCCCAGTGGACGAGGAAAGGGGTGATGTTGTTCAGCATGGCGTGCGGTGTGTGTCGGCAGCCCGCATGGTAAACGGGGCGTCGCGGCGGACCGCTGCGCGGGGCGGGCGGATTTTCTGCGGTTACTTCCCGAAACCATGGCCGACAGGCCGTTAAGATCGCGAACTTCCGGCGCCTGCGCAGGCGCCTGTCTCCATCTTTCTCTGGTTTGGCCGAATCCACCACGGTCATGCATCCATGGCGAATGCGTCGATCGCAAGCGTGACACCCGCTCCGGCGTCGGCCGACGAGGCCGAGTCGTGGGTGCGCGGGGAACTCATCCGCAGCCTGATGCGCTCGGCGCGCGGCTCCTACCTCGTCTCGGCGGCGCTCATGCCTGCCATGGTCGGCCTGAGCTGGGGCCACGTGCCCCGCTGGGAGCTGCTGACCTGGCTGGCCGCCGGCATCATCGCCACCGCCTGCCGGGCCTGGGGCGCGCGCGTGTACGCCGTGCGCTATGCCGGGCGCAGCGCGGTCGCGCAGCAGCAGTTCACCGACCGCTACGGCTTCGTGTGGAGCACCAGCGCGGTGGTCTGGGGCTGCTCGGTGCTGCTGTTCTTCGAGCGCACGCCGCAGGTCAACCAGTTCATGAGCTGGCTCATCGTGGCCGGTGTGGGCACCTTCCCGCTCAACGGGCTGGCGCTGCACCCGCCGCTGCTCAAGCGCTACGTCAACACGCTGTTCATCACCATGCTCGGCGCGGTGCTGGTGCGCCTCGTGGCCGTCACCATGCAGCACCCGCATTTCCAGTACGGCTACCTCATGCCGCTGCTGCCGGCGCTGCACTGGTTCCTGCTGCTGCGCGCCGGCCGCAACATCCATGAGACCGCGCGCAACAGCCTGGAGCTGCTGTTCCACAACCACATCCTGATCAAATCGCTCACGCAGCAGCGGCAGGCGGCCGTGTCGGCCGTGGCCATGAAGAACCGCTTCCTGGCCAGCGCCGCGCACGACATGCGCCAGCCGGTGCTGGCGCTGTCGCTGTACGCCGACTGGCTGCGCAACGAGCCCGAGCTGGTGCTCGAACTGGCCCCGAAGATCGTGCGCGCCACCCACGCAGTGAACGCGCTGTTCGACTCCATGTTCGACCTGGCGCGCATCGACGCGGGCCAGGTGCGCCTGCACATCGAGCGCGTCGACGTGGCCGAGCTGCTGCACGACCTGGAGCTGCAGTACCGCCCCGTGGCCGAGAGCCGGGGGCTGGACTTCCGGGTGCACGTGACCGAAGGCTCGTTCCTCACCGACCCGATCCGCGTGCGCCGCATGATCGGCAACCTGCTCGCCAACGCCATCAAGTACACGACCGAAGGCGGCGTGCTGCTGGCCGCGCGCCAGACCCGCGAGGGCATGCGCGTGGAGGTCTGGGACACCGGCATCGGCATCGCGCCCGAGCACCTGCGCGACGTGTTCCTGGAGTTCTACAAGGTCGCCGACCACGCCGGCACCTCCGACGGCTTCGGCCTCGGCCTGGCCATCGTCGCACGGCTGTCGCACGTGCTGGGGCACCCGGTCAGCGTGCGTTCGCGCCTGGGCAGCGGCAGCGTGTTCCGCGTGGCGCTGCACGATGCCGACGAGGCGGTGGCGCAGGCACGGGTGAGTGCGTCGGGCGGCTGAGCGGCGCTCGATCACACAGGTGCCGCGAAGCCGCGGCGAGCGCGCGAATGCGTCGCCGGCTCTGCTATCTTCCCTGTTAATACACAAGGGAGGATCGAGCGGATATGGCTATTCAGTTCAAACATGCGTTGGGCGTTGCGGCGCTCGCATTGCTGACCGCATGCGGTGGCGGAGGGGGTGGCGGCGGAGGGCCTGTCTTCGGCCTGCCTTCGCCAAATTCGGGAACGGGCACGGGGGGACCTGCCGGCCCCTCGGAGCCGGAGACACCGGCACCCGTCGGGGATGAACCGCCGCAAGCCCGCGTGGCAAAACCCGTCGATACGACCCTGGGGCTGGTCCTCAAGCTCGACGGCCGAGCGAGCCAGGCGGCACAAGGGCGTTCGCTGTGCTACGTGTGGGTGCTGCAGTCCAAGCCCTTGAACAGCAAGGCGGTGCTCACGGGCGCCGACAGTGCAACCCCTTCTTTCCTCCCGGACGTTCCCGGCGAGTTCGTCGTTCGCCTGGTGGTGAACGACGGGGTGAAGGACAGCGAGGCGGCCTACCTGACGGTCACGCTCACCGCGCCGGCGGCGACGGGGCCGCATCTCAAGTTCGCGTTGATCGAGACGCTTGCCACGCCGGACAACGGAAACAGGTACATCCCCGATGCGAGCTGCGGCGGCTATCGGCCCGACACGCATTTCAAGGATTTCTGGCCGACAGCACTCGATGCGCGGGATTGCTTTGCGATCAATTCCCCGCTCGAGCTCGAGGGGCGTTCGATGGGTTCCGGTGCGGCAGGAAGTATGGATTTCCTGGTCCGCCGAATGGGTGAGACCGTCGTCGTGAACCCCGGAACCCTGCCGGCTGACACGCCGGCCACACCGGTCAGTGCGGCCTATGAAGTGGCGGCAAATCCTGAGGCATTGGCGCGGACCCCGATCGGCAAGAGCAACGGGTTCTCCTTCCGTTACAGCCTGCAAGGGGCCCGGATGATCTACTGGCCAGATGATCCGCGCGTTGCCATCCAGCGGCCCAAGGCGCGATACCGCATTGCCGGAACGGTGGTTCCGGCCAACGCGCCTCTTGGGTGGGAGGTGACGGGGCAGACCTCGGTTCGTATCGAGGTCACGTTGATCACCGATCGGGACAGTCCGTACGTCAAGGTCCCCGTCTATTCAAAGACCTTCGACACGGAGTTTTCCGAGAACGTCGAGCTCGACCTCAATGCGGCGGTCTATCAAGTGGTTCCGAACACGCAGGGGATCTACACCGTCGAGGTCGTGCATCAGCTCGTGTACCGGCGAAAGCCCTCCTGAGCGGATGAACGGAGGCGCCTGCAGGGGGCGCCTCCATGAAAAAACCGCGCACGAGGCGCGGTTCCTGATCAAGCTGGCGCTATTCCGGGCTCAGCCCGAGAGCAGCCCATTCGTGCGTGCATAGTGCAAGGCCTGCGTACGGCTCTTCACGCCCAGACGGCGGAACAGGCGCCACAGGTGCACCTTCACCGTGTGTTCGCTGATCTCCAGGTCGGTCGCGATGTCGCGGTTGCTCATGCCCTTGTCGAGCATGGCGATCAGCTGGGTCTGGCGCTTGGAGAGCTTGCCGCTGTTGGCGGCCGGCATCTCCTCGGTGTCGTCTTCCGACCCGGCCATCAGCAGGCCGCGCAGGGCGGCTGCCAGCTCGTTGGAGCTGGCCGACTTCTCGATGTAGGTATCAGCGCCAGCCTCGATGCAGGCGTCTTCCATGTCGGCGGCCGGGGCTGCCGAATACACGGCGATCGGCACGTTCGGATAGACCTGCTTGACCGCGATCACGCCCGAGACGCCATTGGTGTCCGGCAGCTTCAGGTCCAGGCAGAAGAGAGTGGGCGCGCCACGCTGCTGGACCGAACTGGCGAGCTTGTCGAGCCGCTCGAGCTCGACGATGTTCTCGGCGGGGCGCAGGCGACGCAGGACCATCACGATCGCGTCGCGCATCAGGGGGTGGTCGTCGATGACATAAATGCTCATGTTTTCTTCCTTTGTGATCGCACCGTCTTCTCTCTTGTCACACCCGCCGGCGGATGGCCTGCGGGTTGTTGCCGGATCAATGTCCCTGGGTGGTGGACGTTGCCTCCGCCAGTGCCTCCAGCGCCTCGGTGGCGGCGCGAGCCTGTTGCGCGTCGACCGGTTCGAGCTGCGCGGCCAGTGCCGTGAGCGCCGCGCCGCGTTGCGCCTGCAAGTCGGCGATGGTACGGCCCGCTTCCTGCGGTGACGCGAATCCACGGCTTTGCAAAAGGGTTTCGCCGCGCGCATCGAGCAGCTTGAAATAGAACAGGCCGTCGGCCTTCTCGCGGTATTGCTTGAAGCTGGGCTTTGCCACCTTGGCGGCCTTGGCGCCGGCGCCGTCGCGGCCCGCCGCGAGGTTGCGCAGGCCGACCGCGTGGCGCAGCGAGGTCATGAAGGGGCGCGACAGCTTGCGCGCCTTCTCGGCGCCCAGCAGCAGGATGCGCTCGATCTCGGCCGGGTCGTTCATGAGCGCCTCGTAGCGCGCGCGCAGCGGCGCCACTTCGCGGTCGATGCGCTCGAACAGCACCTGCTTGGCGTCGCCCCAGGCGATGCCGTCGGCGTACGCCTTGCGCAGGGCCTCGGTTTCCTCGGCGCTGGCAAAGGCCTGGTAGATCTGGAACAGGGCCGAGCCCTCGGTGTCCTTGGGCTCGCCGGGCGCGCGCGAGTCGGTGACGATGCTGGCGATCTGCTTTTGCAGCTGCGCGCGCGGCGCGAACAGCGGGATCGTGTTGTTGTAGCTCTTGCTCATCTTGCGGCCGTCGAGGCCGGGCAAGGTGGCGACCGCATCGTCGATCTCGGCGTCGGGCAGCGTGAAGTGCTCGCCGTACTGGTGGTTGAAACGCTGCGCCATGTCGCGCGCCATCTCGATGTGCTGCACCTGGTCGCGGCCCACGGGCACCTTGTGGGCGTTGAACATCAGGATGTCAGCGCCCATCAGCACGGGGTACATGAACAGGCCCGCCGTCACGTCGGCGTCGGGCTCCTCGCCTTTGGCGATGTTCTTGTCGAGCTGGGCCTTGTAGGCATGCGCGCGGTTGAGCACGCCCTTGCCGGTGACGCAGGTCAGGAACCAGGTGAGCTCGGTGATCTCGGCGATGTCCGACTGGCGATAGAAAGTGACGCGTTCGGGGTCGAGGCCGCAGGCCAGCCAGCTGGCCGCAATTTCGAGCGTGGAGCGCTGGATGAGCGCGGGCTCCTGCACCTTGATGAGTGCGTGGTAGTCGGCCAGGAAGAAGTAGCTCTCGACGCCGGCCGCGACGCTCTGGCGCACCGAGTGGCGGATGGAGCCGACGTAGTTGCCGAGGTGGGGCGTGCCCGACGGCGTGATGCCGGTCAGGACGCGCAGGGGAGCTGGAGAAGACGAAGCCATGGGACGAAAGAGAAAACTTAGAGCAGCATTGCCTTGAGCGGCGTGATGAGCAGATTGACCACGAAGTAGCCGGCATCCATCAGCGGGCGCAGCCAGTAGTTGCTGACGATGCCGGCGAGCACCAGCGCCATCACGATGAAGAAGCCGTAGGGCTCGATGCGCGCCAGGAAATTCTGCGCCGGGCCGCTGGGCAGCAGGCCGGCCAGCACGCGGCCGCCGTCGAGCGGGGGCAGCGGGAACAGGTTGAAGGCCCACATCACGAGGTTGACCAGCACGCCGCCCTGGCACATCTTGATGAAAAAGGTTTCACTGACGCCAGCCGCGACGATCACGATGAGCAGCACGGCCCACAGGATGGCCTGGATGAAATTGGAGGCAGGGCCCGCGAGCGCGACCCACACCATGTCGCGCTTGGGATGGCGCAGGCGGTTGAAGTTGACCGGCACCGGCTTGGCATAGCCGAACAGGAAGGCGCCCGAGGTCGCGAAGTACAGCATCAGCGGCATCAGGATGGTCCCGATGGGGTCGATGTGCTTCATGGGGTTGAGCGTCACGCGGCCCATCATGGCGGCGGTGTTGTCGCCGAAGTGGCGGGCCACGTAGCCATGCGCCGCTTCGTGCACGGTGATCGCGAAGATCACCGGCAGTGCGTAAATCAGAACCGTCTGTATCAGATTGGAAATATCCACTGCGCGATTGTGTCAGAGAGGAATGGGGCGGCCGAGCCGTTCGTCAGAGGCCAAGCACCGCGAGCGCACCCCGGCCCTGGCGCACCACGACCGGGTCGTCGCCCGTGCCCATGGGCGTGAGGTCGACCACGGTGGTCGGCTGCGACGGGCAGGCGCCGGCGTCGATGACGGCGCCGATCTGCTTTTCGAAGCGCTCGCGGATTTCCTGCGCGTCGTTCAGCGCCTCGGTCTCGCCGGGCGCGATGAGGGTGGTGGCCAGCAGTGGCGCGCCGTGCAGCTCCAGCAGCTCCAGCAGCACCTTGTGGTCGGGCACGCGCAGGCCGATGGTCTTGCGCTGCGGATGGCTCACGCGGCGCGGCACTTCCTTGGTGGCTTCGAGCAGGAAGGTGTAGGGGCCGGGCGTGGCGGCCTTGAGCAGGCGGTACTGCTTGTTGTCGACGCGCGCGTAGTTGGCCAGCTCGCTCAGGTCGCGGCACAGCAGCGTGAGGTGGTGCTTGTCGTCGACCTGGCGGATGCGGCGCAGTTGGTCGACCGCGTCCTTGTCGTCCAGGTGGCAGGCCAGCGCGTAGCTGGAGTCGGTGGGCACCGCCACGACCTCGCCGCGCGCGAGCAGCGCCACGGCCTGCTTCAGCAGGCGCTGCTGGGGGTTTTCGGGGTGGACTTCGAAGTACTGGGCCATGGTGAATTGCTCCTGATCAGGATTCCGCCGGTTCGATCGGCACGCGCCGCTCGCGCACGGTGAGCCACGCACCGGCGGCGCCGCACACGGCGATCATCGCCATGCCGATCAGCGAGAAGCGGTCGGGCACGTGGGAAAAGATGAGCCAGCCGCCCAGCATCGCGAAGGCGATCTGCGCGTACAGGTACGGGGTGAGGGTGGAGGCCGGTGCGCGCTGGTAGGCCAGGATCAGCATGAAGTGGCCCACCGTGCCCATGAAGCCCATGAGGCACAGCAGCGCCCACCATTCCCACGAGGGCAGGGCGGTCCAGGCGAAGGGCACGGCCACCGAGGCCAGCAGCGTGCCGACCCAGCCGGTGTAGAAGTGCATGGTCAGCGGGTTCTCGGTCTGCGCGAGCTTGCTCGTGAGCACCTGGAACCAGGCGTTGGTCAGCACCAGCCCCAGCGGCAGCAGCACGGCCCAGCTGAAGCTGCCGCCGCCCGGACGCAGGATGACCAGCGTGCCGATGAAGCCGCCGGCCACCAGCGTCCAGCGCAGCGGCGACACCTGCTCCTTGAGCGTGGTGGCGGCCAGCAGCGTGATCACCAGCGGCGCGATCAGCACGATCGACGTGAACTCGGCCAGCGGCATGTAGCGCAGGCTCAGGAAGGCGAAGAGGCTCGAGCCCAGCAGCAGCGCCCCGCGCAGCGCCTGGTAGCGCGGGTGTTGGGTGCGCAGCAGGGCCGTGCCGCGCAGCGGCAAGAGCACCAGCGTGGTGGCCACAGCCTGGAAGGCATAGCGGAACCACACGCCCATGAGGATCGGCACGGCGAGCGTCGAGTATTTGGTGGCGGTGTCCAGCGTGGCGAAGCAGGCCACCGCCAGGATGACCAGCCCGATGCCCGCGAGGATGCGTTCGGATTCGGTGCGGCGGCGGGTGTGCGCTGCGGCGCGTGCCTGGGCGAGCGCGGCGGTGGCCGCGCTGTCGATGCCGGGCCCGGGGCTCTGGCTCACTGCTGGATGCGGTGGCCGAGCAGTTCCCACACCGGCGTGAGGCTGCCGGGCAACGGTGGCAGCTTGCCGAGATCGCAGTGGCTCTCGTCGGGGCTGTGGAAATCGCTGCCGCGCGAGGCGGCGAAATCGAACTCGAGCGCCTTGTCGGCGTACTCGACGAACTCGGCCGGCGTGTGGCTGCCCGTGACGACCTCGATCGCCTGGCCGCCGTGCGCCTTGAATTCGAGGAACAGCGCGTACTCCTCGTTGGCCGTGAACTTGTAGCGGCCCGGGTGCGCGATCACGGCCATGCCCTTGGCGGCGGTGATCCAGTGCACGGCGTCCTTCAGCGAGGCCCAGCGGTGCGGCACGTAGCCGGGCTTGCCTTCGGTGAGGAACTTGCGGAACACCTCGGGGGTGTCGCGGCAGTGGCCTTGCTCGACCAGGAAGCGCGCGAAGTGCGTGCGCGAAATGAGTTCGGGGTTGCCGACGAACTTGAGTGCGCCTTCGTAGGCGCCGTGGATGCCGACCTTGGCCAGCCCCTCGGACATTTCCTGCGCGCGCTTGCCGCGGCCGCCGCGCGTGTCGTACAGGCCCTGCGACATGGCGGCGTCGTCGGGGTCGAAGCCCAGGCCGACGATGTGCACGGTTTCGTTCGCGAAGGTCACCGAGATCTCGGTGCCCGTGAGGTAGCGCATGCCGTTTTCGCGCGCGGCCGCGGCGGCGCGGTGCTGGCCGCCGACTTCGTCGTGGTCGGTGAGGGCCCAGAGCTCGACCCCGTTGGCGGCGGCGCGGGCGGCCAGCGCTTCGGGCGTCAATGTGCCGTCGGAGACCACGGAGTGGCAGTGAAGGTCGGCATTGAGAGTAGAAGGCACCGCCCGATTCTAGGCGCTCTCGCCCGCCGACACCGGCGTGTGGATGCTTCGCGGTGCTACTAGATAAATAGCATTAACCTCATCGCCCAAGCGGCTTGGCGCGTGCCATCCTGTGGCCGCTCAGGCGCGCAGGTCGTGCCTGACGAGGTCGGCGGCGCGCTCGGCGATCATGATGATCGGCGCGTTCGTGTTGCCCGACACCAGCCGCGGCATCACCGAGCCGTCCACCACGCGCAGCCCCTGCAGGCCGTGGACCCGCAGGCGGGCGTCCGCCACCGCGGCGGCATCGTCGGCGGGGCCCATGGCGCAGGTGCCCACCGGATGGAAGATGCTGCCGCCGCGGCGGCGCACCCAGTCCAGCAGCTGCGCGTCGCTGGCCAGCGCGGGCCCGGGCTCGTGCTCCTGCGCCAGGTAGCGCGCCAGCGGCGGCGCGGCGGCGATCTCGCGCATCTTGCGCACCAGCCGCACGGCCAGCGCCCGGTCGGCTTCGTGCGACAGGTAGCGCGGCTGGATCGACGGCGCCGCCAGCGGATCGGCCGAGCGCAGCATGATCTCGCCGCGGCTGTGCGGGCGCAGCAGGCAGGCCGACAGCGTCACGCCCGGGAACGGGTGCGGCGGCTGGTGCGGCCGCTCGAAGCTCACCAGCCCGAAGTGGATCTGCGCGTCGGGCCACCCCGCGGCGTCGTCGCCCGCCGCAAAGAAGGCCCCGGCGCGGTAGACGCCGCCGTTCAGCGCGCCGCCGCGCGTCAGCAGGTAGCGCATGAACTCGCGCACGCTGCGCCAGCGGCTGTGGGCGATGTCGTTGAGCGTCTCGATGCCGTGGCAGCGGTAGCTGGGCCGCACCTGCAGGTGGTCCTGCAGGTTGCGCCCCACGCCCTCGAGCGGCGCCACCACCGGCAGGCCCAGGCGGCCCAGCAGCCCGGCCGGCCCCACGCCCGAGAGCTGCAGCAACTGCGGCGACTGGATGGCGCCGGCGCTCAGGATCACCTCGTGCCGCGCCGAGACGCGTTCGGCCTTGCCGTCGCGCACACAGTCCACGCCGACGGCGCGCCGCCCCTCGAAGCACACGCGGGTCGCCTGCGCGCCCGACAGCACGCGCAGGTTGGGCCGGCCCAGCGCCGGCGCCAGGAAGGCCCGCCCGGTGTCCATGCGCCGGCCGTGGCGGGTCGTCATCCGGAAGTAGCCGGCGCCGCTGTTGTCGCCGCCGTTGAAGTCGGCCGTGGGCGCGATGCCGGCATGCGCCGCCGCGGCGATGAAGGCATCGGACAGCGCATCGCGCGGCAACTCGGACACCCACAGCGGTCCGTCGGCCGTGGGCTGCGACCGGTCGAAGTAGGGGCGCACGCTGTCCCAGTCCCAGCCCGAGTTGCCCAGCGCGGCCCACTGGTCGTAGTCGGCGCGGTGGCCGCGCAGGTACAGCATGCCGTTGATGAGGCTGGAGCCGCCCGGCCCCCGCCCGCGCGGCCAGGGCAGGCGGCGCTGCGCCATGTCGGGCTCGGGGTCGGTCTCGAAGCGCCAGTCGTGCCAGGGGTGGCCCACCGTCTTGAAGTAGCCGATGGGAATGCGCAGCCACGGGTTGCGCGAGGGCTGCCCCGCCTCGACCAGCACCACCTGCAGCGCGGGGTCTTCGCTCAGGCGGGCGGCCAGCACGCAGCCCGCCGAGCCGCCGCCGACGATCACGATGTCTGCCTGCATCGCGCGCTCAGTCGGCCTTGATGCCGGCGCCGCGGCCCAGGCGCAGCCACTTGTCCGACTCGGCCGCCAGCACGGTGCGAAAGCGCGCCGGCGTCATCGGCTCCGGTTCGAGCGCCAGCGTGGCCAGGCGTTCGCGCACCTCGGGGGCGGCCAGCGCCTTGGCGAGCGCATCGCCGAGCCGCTCGACGATCTCGCGCGGCGTGCCGCTGCGCACCGTCATGCCGTCGAAGGAGCGCAGCTCGAAGCCCGCGTAGCCCTGCTCGATCATCGTGGGCACGGCGGGCAGGGCCGGCAGGCGTTGCGCGCCGGTCACCGCGAGCGCGCGCAGCTTGCCGGCCTGGATGTGGGGCAGCGCCGCCGACGCGGTCAGGAACATGGTGTCCAGGCGCCCGGCGAGCAGATCGCCCACCGCCATCGGGAACTGGTTGTACGGCACGTGCGTGAGCTGGCTGCCGGTCTGCTGGGCGAACAGCGCGCCGGCCAGGTGCGCCGGCGTGCCGTTGCCGCCGGAGCCGAAGCTCAGTGTGCCCGGCCGCGCCTTGGCCGCGGCCTCCAGTTCGCGCGGCGAGCCCAGCGCCGAGGCGGCGGGCGCCACCAGCACGTTGTAGCTCCAGGCCGTCATGCCGACCGGCTCCAGGCTCTTGAGCAGGTCCAGCGACTGGCCGGGGAACAGCAGCGGCGCCACCAGCGAGGCCGACGACAGCATGTAGACCGTGTAGCCGTCGGCCGGCTGGCGCAGCACCTCGCCCAGGCCCACGGTGCCGGCCGCGCCCGGCCGGTTCTCGACGAACACGGTCTGGCCCAGCCCGCCCGCCATGCGCTCGGCCACCACGCGGCCCGCCACGTCCGCCGGCGTGCCGGGCGCCCACGGCACGATCAGGCGCACGGGCCGGGTCGGGTACGCCTGGGCCGCGGCGCCGGCGGGCAGCAGGCCGGCCAGCAGGGCGGCGGCCATGAAGGCGGCGCAAAGGGATCGCTTCGTCGGTTCGGTCATCGCGGGTCTCCGGGGTGCCAGGGGGTGGGCGGATTCTGGGCAGGCCGGGGGAGGGCGACAAATGAGAAATCCGAGCGTACTCATACCGTTGCCGATATAAATGACCATGGCCTCCTTCCTGGAACGAAACCTCACGCTGCGCCAGCTGCGGCTGCTCAGCCAGCTGGGCCGCACGCTCAGCCTGAGCAAGTCGGCCGAGCTGCTCAACACCACCCAGCCCGCGTTGTCGCGCACGCTGGCCCAGCTCGAGGCCACGCTGCAGGTGCGGCTGTTCGAGCGCACCACCAAGCGCATCTCGCCCACGGCGGCGGGGCTGAGCATGGTCCGGCACGCCGACCGCGTGCTGGGCGAGCTGATGCTGGCCGAGGAGTCGCTGCGCGACCTGCGTGTGGGCGTGAGCGGCGAGCTGCGCCTGGGCGTGCTGCCCGTGTTCTCGGCGCAGCGGCTCGCGGCCGCGCTGCTGCAGGCCTCGCAGATGCTGCCCCACGTGCGCCCGATGGTGCAGACGCTGGAGATCGAGGACCTGCACGGCGCGCTGCAGGACGGGCGCATCGACCTCATGCTCGCGCACGCGGAGTGGACGGTCGACCTCAACCGCGTCGAGGTCACGCCGCTGTACGAGGAGTTCAGCAGCATCGTGGCGGCGCCGCGGCACCGGCTGGCGCTCAAGCGCGCGCCGACCTGGGCCGAGGCCGCCAACGAGCGCTGGGTGCTGCCGCCGCACCGCACGCCGCTGCGGCCCAAGCTGGACCGCATGCTGTCGGTGCACCGCCGCCCGGGCGGTCCGCACCCGGCCGACATCCAGGCCGACTCGGCCCCGCTCGCGCTGCACCTCGTGCGCAGCTCGGGCCTGCTGTGGGCCACCGCCAACCACTACGCCGAAGACTTCGAGCGGCGCGGGCTCGTGCGCCGCATCGCCATGCCGGGCGAACTGCTGCGCGGTCCCATGTGCGCCTTCCGCCTGCGCAGCGAGGCGATGAACACGCCCACGCGCGTCTTCCTGCAATGCATGCAGGACGCGGCCGTTGCACCGCTGCCGTCGTTGGACTGACCGGGCGGACGGGCGGGTGCTGTGGCGCCTCAGCGCTTCTTGCGGAAGGCCGTCCAGGCGGCCACGGCGGTGAAGGTGGCGACGATCGCCACCACGATCCAGAACCCGTGCTTGTGCTCCGCCAGCGGAATGCCGCCCACGTTCATGCCGAACAGGCCGGCCAGGATGTTGATCGGCAGCGCCAGCACCGTGACCACCGTCAGCACGAACAGGCTGCGGTTGTTGTCCTCGTTGACGTTGGCGGCGATTTCTTCCTGCAGCAGCTTGATGCGCTCCTGCAGCGCCTGCATGTCGCGCAGCACCACCGAGAACTCCTCGGTCGAGCCGCGCAGCTCCTGCACGTCAGGCTCGGCCATCCAGGCCGGCGGGCCCTGCAGCAGGCGGAACAGCGCGGCCGGCTCGGGCGCCAGCAGCCGCTGCAGCCGCACCAGCAGCCGGCGCAGCACGCCCAGCCGTGCGCGCTTGTGGTCCAGGCGGCCGGCCAGCAGCTCGTCCTCGATGCGGTCGATGCGCGAGGTGACGCCGCGCACGATCTTCACCAGCACGTCGGCCTGCGCGCGCAGCAGGTGCTCGAGCAGTTCGGTGCTGGAGCGCGGCGCCTCGCCCGCCTTCACGGCCGTGCGCAGCGCGTCGACCGAACGCAGCGGCTTGGTGCGCGCCGTGACCACCAGGCGCGGGCCGACACTGATCCACAGCGTCGAAATGTCCGAGGGCTCGAAGCTGAACTCGAAGTGCACGTCGTTGATGACCGCGATCAGCGAGTCGTCGGCGCGCTCGATGCGCGTGGAGGGCAGGCCTTCGTGCAGCGTCTCGTAGAAGGTGTCCGACAGGGCGGCGTGCCGCACCAGCCAGCGTTCGGCGTGCGCATGGCTCAGATTGAAGTGCAGCCACACGTAGGCGTTGCTGTCGCCGAGCTGGCCGGCATCCGCCAGCCACGCGGCGGCCTGCGCCGAATCGATCGCCCGCGCGGGTTCCGGCGCCGCGGCATCGAACAGGTAGCCGCAGATCAGCCCGGCTTCGTCGCCGCCATAGGACTGCGCGGCGAGGTCATGAAATGCCGACAAGGTGCGTGGTCAGAAAGGACGTGTGAACAGGCGGCCGGCCGATCGGCGGGCTGCCAGCGTGCCCCGGATGGTGTTCGTGCCATGTGACAACGGCGTGTCGGCTTACAGAAAACAGCCGCAAAACCGTCACGCCGCCGTCATGCGGCGGGTGCAGCATGCTTTTTGTCTACCCGCCACTCTTGCCCCTTTTCATCATGCTGACGAGCGCACTTCCCGACCACGAAGACCTGATGCAACGCATCGCCCGCGACCTGATCGACAGCTACGACGAAGAGCTCGAACTGGAGATCGAAGACCGCAACCTCGACGGGCTCGACCCCGGCTCGGCCGCGTCTTCCGTGTCCGACAAGGCGGCGCGCCAGGCCTACTTCAAGGAACTCTTTCGCCTGCAGGGCGAGCTGGTCAAGCTGCAGGACTGGGTGCAGCACAGCAAGCAGAAGGTGGTCATTCTTTTCGAAGGCCGCGACGCGGCGGGCAAGGGCGGTGTCATCAAGCGCATCACCCAGCGCCTGAACCCGCGCGTGGCCCGCGTGGCCGCGCTGCCCGCGCCCAACGACCGCGAACGCACGCAGTGGTACTTCCAGCGCTACGTGGCGCACCTGCCGGCCGCCGGCGAGATGGTGCTGTTCGACCGCAGCTGGTACAACCGCGCCGGCGTCGAGCGCGTGATGGGCTTTTGCAGCGACGACGAGTACGAGGAGTTCTTCCGCACCGTGCCCGAGTTCGAGAAGATGCTCGTGCGCTCGGGCATCAAGGTCATCAAGTACTGGTTCTCCATCACCGACGACGAGCAGCACATGCGCTTCCTGGGCCGCATCCACGACCCGCTCAAGCAGTGGAAGCTCAGCCCCATGGACCTCGAGAGCCGCCGCCGCTGGGAGGAATACACCAAGGCCAAGGAGATCATGCTGGAGCGCACCCACATCCCCGAGGCGCCGTGGTGGGTGGTGCAGGCCGTCGACAAGAAGAAGGCGCGCCTGAACTGCATCAGCCACCTGCTGGGCCAGTTGCCTTACCAGGAAGTGGCGCACGCGCCGGTCGAGCTGCCGGCGCGCGAGCGGCATGACGACTACCTGCGCCAGCCCGTGCCGGCCAGCATGATCGTCCCGGAAATCTACTGAACGCTTCGCGGCCGTTTGGCCGCCCGGCGCTTTGCCTGCACACTGCGCCATGGCCCGTCGCTCCACCGCTTCTTTCTTCGCCCGCGCCTATGAGCGCAACCTGAAGGCGCTCACCAAGCTCACGCTGAGCAACGGCAAGCGCGTGGCCGGCCAGGTGCAACGCGCGACCGCCAAGCGGCTCAAGCCGCCGCCCGGCAAGGGCGACTGGATCAGCGGCATGGCGATGGGCGCGGGCGGGGCGCGCGGCTATCACCTGTTCCGTCCGGCCGACCTGGTGCTGCAGCCCGGCGAGAAACTCCCGCTCATGGTCATGCTGCACGGCTGCGGCCAGACCGGTCGCGACTTCGCGGCCAGCACGCGCATGAACGCGCTCGCCGTGCGCCAGCGCTTTCTCGTGCTCTACCCCGAGCAGGACCGCATCGCCCATCCGCAGGGCTGCTGGAACTGGTACGAGCGCCGCTCCGGCAAGGCCGACGCCGAGGCCGCCACGCTGATGGCCGCCGTCGACCAGGCCTGCATGTTGTACCCCGTCGACCGCGACCGCGTGGCCGTGGCTGGCCTGTCGGCGGGCGCAAGCATGGCGGCGCTGCTGGCCACGCGCTATCCGAACCGCTTTCGCGCGGTGGTCATGCACTCGGGCGTGGCGCCCGGCGCCGCGAAGTCGTCGGCCACCGCGCTCGGCGCCATGCGCGGACAGCACGTGCCGCCGATGCCCGTCACCGCGGTCGGCAAGGCCATGGGCGCGGCGGCCGTCTTCACGACGCTGCCGCCGATGCTGGTGCTGCACGGCGACGCCGACGCCGTGGTGGCGCCGAGCAACGCCATGAGCAGCGCGGCGGTCTGGGCCACCGCCGTGGGCGCGCACGCCGGCATCGCGCGCGACCTGCAACGCGGCCAGCGCCGCGCCATGCGCGTGACCGACTTCAAGCGCCAGGGCCGCACCCTGGTCACGCTGTGCGAGATCGCGGGGCTCGACCACTCGTGGAGCGGCGGGTCGCGGGGGCAGCTGTTCAGCGACCCGCTCGGGCCCGACGCCACGCGCATGACCTGGGCCTTTGCGTCTGCGCAGTTCGACAAGCGCTGAACGCCCGCGACCTGCGCGCATGACCTCGCAGGTCATTGCCGCGCTGCCGGTAGGTGCCGACAGTGGGGGTCATGACCTCGTCGAATCCTGCCGTTTCTTCTGCCCCATCGATCACGTCCGCCGCACCGGGTCCGCTGGGCCTGTGGGTCATGCTCAGCGGCACCTTCCTGGTGGTGCTCGATTTCTTCATCGTCAACGTCGCGCTGCCATCGATGCAGCACGACCTGCAGGCCAGCGCGGGCACGCTGCAGCTGGTGGTCGCGGGCTACGGCCTGGCTACCGCCGCGGGCCTGGTCACGGGCGGGCGGCTGGGCGATCTGTTCGGCCGGCGCCGCATGTTCATGCTCGGGCTGCTGCTGTTCACGCTCGCCTCGGCCGCCTGCGGCGTGGCGCCTAACGCCGGGCTGCTCGTGGCCGCGCGCCTGCTGCAGGGCCTGGCCGGCGCGCTGCTGCAGCCGCAGGTGCTCGCGATGATCGGCCTGGCCTACGCGGGCGAAGACCGGACGCGCGCCTTCGCGGCCTACGGCCTCACGCTGGGCCTGGCGGCCACGCTGGGGCAGCTGGTGGGCGGCGCGCTGATCCATGCCGACCTTGCGGGCCTCGGCTGGCGCAGCTGCTTTCTCATCAACGTGCCGATCGGCCTGCTGGCGCTGGTGCTTGCGCCGCGCGTGGTGCCGCCGCCGGCGCAGGGCCGGGGCGACAGCCGGCTCGACCTTGCCGGCATGGCGCTGGTCGCGGCCGGCTCGGTGGCCGTGGTGCTGCCGCTGGTCGAAGGGCGCCAGCAGGGCTGGCCGCCGTGGAGCTGGCTGTGCCTGGCCGCCGCCGTGCCGCTGTGGGGCCTCTTCGCGGGGCAGCAGCGCCGCCTTGCGGCACGCGGCGGTGCGCCGCTGGTGGCGCCGGTGCTGCTCGCCAACCGCCGCTTCGTGACCGGGCTGCTCACCACGCTGGCTTTCTATGCCGGCAACGCCTCGTTCTACTTCGTGCTGGCGCTGTACCTGCAGCAGGGGATGGGGCTGGGCGCGCTCCACTCGGGCATCGTCTTCACGGCGCTGGCCGTCGGCTTCTTCGCGACCTCGATGGCCGGCGCCCGCATCGCCCGCCGCTTCGGCGGCACGCCACCGATCGCGCTCGGCGCCCTCGTGCTCGCGGCGGGGCATGCGTTGCAGTGCGCCAACGTGGCCGGCTGGCCGGAGCACACGCATGTCGTGGCGTGGATGGTGCCGCTGCTGTTCGTGCAGGGCGCGGGGCTCGGCATGGTGATGGCGCCGCTGGTGTCCACCGTGCTGGCCGGCCTGCCGCCGCAGCACGCGGGCGTGGCGTCGGGCGTGCTGTCGATGGTGCAGCAGGCGAGCAATGCGCTGGGGGTGGCGTTGATCGGGATCTTGTTCTATGGGCGGTTGGGGGGTGAGTCGGATCACACGGCGGCATTCGGCGTGGCGTTGGTTTACCTCATGGTGTCGGCGCTGCTCGTGGCGGTGCTGTACCGGCGGGGCAGCCGCATCGCTTAGCCGTGCGGCCATGCCAAACTCGCGAAAGACCCCCCGCAGGATTGACATGGCCACCGAACTTCAAGCACTGACCCAGGCCTTGCGCGATTTCGCACAGGCCCGCGACTGGGAGCAATTCCACTCCCCGAAGAACCTCGCCGCCGCGCTGTCGGTCGAAGCGGCCGAGCTGCTCGAGCATTTCCAGTGGCTCACCGAAGCGCAAAGCCGGGCGCTGCCCGCGGACCAGCGCGCCGAGATCGGCACCGAGATCGCGGACGTCCTGCTCTACCTGCTGCAGCTGGCCGACAAGCTCGGCATCGATCCGGTCGAGGCGGCGAAGCACAAGATGCTCGCCAACGCCGTGAAGTACCCGGCCCCGCCACCCGCCTGAGTACCTCCGTGTACGCCACCCGGCGTATTTCCCCTTTGTGGTGCGTTCCGCAGACTCCTCTCCATCGCCAGCCCCGCGCTGTCGACAAGGTTCAACCCACCCGGAGCAGGAGTCCACATGCAACGTCGTTTCACCCTCAAGGCGCTCACCGCCGCCGTCGCGCTGGCCAGCATTTCTGCTGCGCCCGCATTTGCTGCCGACACCATCAAGGTCGGCGTGCTGCACTCGCTGTCGGGCACGATGGCCATCTCGGAAACCGTGTTGAAGGACACGGTGCTGATGGCCATCGACGACATCAACAAGAAGGGCGGTGTGCTGGGCAAGCAGCTGGAGCCCGTGGTGGTCGACCCGGCTTCCAACTGGCCTCTCTTCGCTGAAAAAACCAAGCAGCTGCTCGGCCAGGACAAGGTCTCGGTGATCTTCGGCTGCTGGACCTCGGTGTCGCGCAAGTCCGTACTGCCCGTCGTTGAAGAAATGAACGGCCTGCTGTTCTACCCCGTGCAGTACGAGGGTGAAGAGCTCTCCAAGAACGTGTTCTACACGGGCGCCGCGCCCAACCAGCAGGCCATCCCGGCCGTCGATTACCTGATGAGCAAGGAAGGCGGCGGCGCCAAGCGCTGGGTGCTTCTGGGCACCGACTACGTGTACCCGCGCACCACCAACAAGATCCTGCGCGCCTACCTCAAGAGCAAGGGCGTGGCCGACAAGGACATCGACGAGAAGTACACCCCCTTCGGCCACAGCGACTACCAGACCATCGTCGCCGACATCAAGAAGTTCTCGGCCGGCGGCAAGACGGCGGTGGTCTCGACCATCAACGGCGACTCCAACGTGCCCTTCTACAAGGAACTGGGCAACGCGGGCCTGAAGGCCAAGGACGTGCCGGTCGTCGCCTTCTCGGTCGGCGAGGAAGAACTGCGCGGCGTGGACACCAAGCCGCTCGTGGGCCACCTCGCGGCATGGAACTACTTCATGTCGATCAAGAACCCGACCAACACGGCGTTCATCAAGCAGTGGAGCGACTACGCCAAGGCCAAGAACATCGCCGGCCACAAGGACAAGCCGCTCACCAACGACCCGATGGAAGCCACCTGGATCGGCATCCACATGTGGAAGCAGGCGGTCGAGAAGGCCAAGTCGACCGACACCGACAAGGTGATCGCGGCGATGGCCGGCCAGACCTTCACGGCACCGTCGGGCATCGTCTCGAAGATGGACGAGAAGAACCATCACCTGCACAAGAGCGTGTTCATCGGCGAGATCAAGGCCGATGGCCAGTTCAGCGTGGTGTGGAAGACGCCGGGTCCGGTCAAGGCCAAGCCGTGGAGCCCGTACATCGAAGGCAATGACAAGAAGCCCGATTACCCGGCCGGCAAGTCGATGTAAGTGTGTTTCTCCCTCCCCCGCTGGGGGAGGGCAGGGGTGGGGGCTGACGGCGGTCGATCAGGTCGCAGCGCCTGAATGAGCGCCGCGTGCCCCCATCCCAAACTTCCCCCGGAAGGGGAAGGGGCCAACCCCAACTTCCAGTTTCATGATGCTTCGACGAACCCTTCACTGCGCCTTCGCCGCCATGCTCCTCGCAGCGTCGGCCGCCCATGCGCTGACCGCCGACGAAGCCCGGGCCATCGCCTCTGGCGAGTCCGAAGCCCGCATCGCCGCGCTCAACAAGGCCGTCCTCATCGCCGACGACAAGACCGCCGCCTTCATCCAGGCGATGGCCGACGACGCCGTGAAGTACACCGAAGACAAGGTCTTCGTGATGAAGGACGACAAGGGTTACGACCCCGTCACCGGCGCCGAGCTCAAGGTGCCCGACACCGCCGAAGACGTCGTCAACAACAACCTCATGCGCGGCGCGCTCGATGCCGCGCAGGCCGCACTCAAGCTCACGAGCACCGACGACGCGGTGCGCGCCGAAGCTGCGCAGGCGCTCTTCAAGGAGCCCGACGAATCGCGCATTCCGATGGTCGAGAAGGCGCTGGCCGCCGAGACCAACCCCAAGATCAAGGCGCAGCTCGAACTCGTGCGCGCCGCCAGCATGCTCACCAGCGCCGACAAGGCCAAGCGCCTGGCCGCGGCCAAGGAGCTGGGCAACAACCGCAGCCCCGACACCAAGCTGCTGCTCAACCAGCGCCTGGCCGACGAGACCGAAGCCGACGTGAAGGCGGCCATCACCGCATCGATCGCCAACATCGACGGCGCGCTGGTCTGGGGTGACCGCATCAACGCCGTGTTCAGCGGCATCAGCCTGGGCTCGGTGCTGCTGCTCGCAGCGCTGGGCTTGGCCATCACCTACGGCCTGATGGGCGTCATCAACATGGCGCACGGCGAGCTGATGATGATCGGCGCCTACGCCACCTACGTGATGCAGGGCATCTTCCAGAAGTACATGCCCGAGGCGGCGTTCGGCTGGTACCTGGTGGCCGCCATTCCCGTGTCCTTCCTCGCCTCGGCGCTCGTGGGCGCGGTGCTCGAGCGTGGCGTGATCCGCTTCCTCTACGGCCGGCCGCTCGAGACGCTGCTCGCCACCTGGGGCATCAGCCTGATGCTGCAGCAGCTCGTGCGATCGCTGTTCGGCGCGCAGAACGTCGGCGTGGAAAACCCCGGCTGGATGAGCGGCGGCTTCACCATGCTGAGCAACGTCACGCTGCCGTGGAACCGCATCTGCATCATCGTCTTCGCTGCGCTCGTGCTGCTGGCCATGGGATGGCTCATCGGCAAGACGCGCCTGGGCCTGTTCGTGCGCGGCGTCACGCAGAACCGACCGATCGCCTCGTGCATGGGCGTGAACACCGCGCGCATCGACACCTACGCCTTCGCGCTCGGCTCCGGCATCGCGGGCCTGGCGGGCTGCGCGCTCAGCCAGATCGGCAACGTCGGCCCCGACCTGGGCCAGAGCTACATCGTCGACAGCTTCATGGTGGTCGTGATGGGCGGCGTCGGCCAGCTCGCGGGCACCGTGTATGCGGCGCTGGGGCTGGGCATTCTCAACAAGTTCATCGAAGGCTGGGCGGGCGCGGTGCTCGCGAAGATCGCGGTGCTTGTCTTCATCATCATCTTCATTCAAAAGAGACCTCAGGGCATCTTCGCGATGAAGGGCCGGAGCGCAGAGGCATGAGCAAGGTCGTACTCCCCACCAAGGGGCCGCTGCTGAGCGGCAAGGGCTGGACGGCCTTCTTCGTCGCGCTCATCGTCGTGTGCGCCGTGGCGCCCGTGCTCAACATGTGGGTGCCGGCCGACAGCCCGCTGCACATGAGCGACTACGCCGTGGCGCTGGTCGGCAAGATCATGTGCTACGCCATCTGCGCGCTGGCCATGGACCTGATCTGGGGCTACACCGGCATCCTGTCGCTCGGCCACGGCCTGTTCTTCGCGCTCGGCGGCTACATGATGGGCATGTACCTCATGCGCCAGATCGGCCGCGACGGCAACTACAAGAGCGACCTGCCCGACTTCATGGTGTTCCTCGACTGGAAGGAACTGCCCTGGCACTGGACCTTCAGCGGCAGCTTCGGCATGACGCTGCTGCTCATCGTGGCGGTGCCCGGCCTCATCGCCTTCGTGTTCGGCTTCTTCGCCTTCCGCTCGCGCATCAAGGGCGTGTATTTCTCGATCATCACGCAGGCCATGACCTTCGCGGCCATGCTGCTGTTCTTCCGCAACGAGACGGGCTTCGGCGGCAACAACGGCTTCACCGACTTCAAGCGCATCCTGAACATCCCGATCGCCACGCAGGAGATGCGCATGACACTCTTCGCGCTCACCGGCCTCACGCTGCTGGGCTTCTTCCTCTTCGCCAAGTGGCTCATCGGCAGCAAGTTCGGCCGTGTGCTGCAGGCCATCCGCGATGCGGAAACGCGCGTGATGTTCTCGGGCTACAACCCGCTGCCGTACAAGCTCACGATCTGGGTCATCTCCGCCGTGATGTGCGGCGTGGCCGGTGCGCTGTACGTGCCGCAGGTGGGCATCATCAACCCGGGCGAGATGAGCGCGGCCAACTCCATCGAGATTGCGGTGTGGGCCGCAGTCGGCGGGCGCGCCACGCTGATCGGGCCGATCCTCGGCGCCTTCATCGTCAACGGCGCCAAGAGCTGGCTCACCGTGGCCTACCCCGAGTACTGGCTGTACTTCCTGGGCGCCTTGTTCATTGCTGTCACGCTGTTCCTGCCGAACGGCATCGTGGGGTTGGTGAAGAAGTGGCTGTCGAAGGAGAAGATGCCAGCGGCCGAGCCTGTGCAAGAAGCACGACGCGCCATCGCTGCGGAGAAGGGCGTCGAACCCGAGGCCCTGGTCTCGCTGCCCATGGACGCGAAGGGAGCTCGCGCGTGACGCCCGACCTGATGGAAGCCGGCGCCGAGCGCGCCGCACGCGCAGCCCACCTGCATGCGGGCACGGGCCAGACCGAATCGGGCGGTCGCGAGGCCGGCTTCGGTCGCATCGCCACGCCGGGCGAGGTCGACATCACGCACGGCCGCATCCTGTACCTTGAAGACGTCAGCGTGAGCTTCGACGGCTTCAAGGCCATCAACAAGCTCTCGCTCGACATTGCGCCGGGCGAACTGCGCTGCATCATCGGCCCCAACGGCGCTGGCAAGACGACGATGATGGACATCATCACCGGCAAGACCCGGCCCGATTCGGGCACCGTGTTCTTCGGCAGCACCATCGACCTGCTGCGCCACCGCGAGGCCGACATCGCGCAGCTGGGCATCGGCCGCAAGTTCCAGAAGCCGACCGTGTTCGAGCACCTCACCGTGTTCGAGAACCTCGAGCTCGCGCTGAAGACCGACAAGGGCGTGCGCGCGTCGATGCTGTTCAGGCTCGACTCGGCGCAGAGCGATCGCCTGGCCGAAGTGCTGGAAACCATCCACCTGGCCGACAGCGTCTCGCGCCTGGCCGGCAACCTGAGCCACGGCCAGAAGCAGTGGCTCGAGATCGGCATGCTGCTCATGCAGGACCCGAAGCTGCTGCTGCTCGATGAGCCCGTGGCCGGCATGACCGACGAGGAAACCGCACGCACGGCCGAGCTGTTCCTCACGCTCAAGGGCAAGCATTCGCTGATGGTGGTGGAGCACGACATGAGCTTCATCCGCACCATCTCCGAGATCGTCACCGTGCTGTGCGATGGCTCGGTGCTCGCGCAAGGCACGCTCGACGAAGTGCAGGCCGACGAGCGCGTGATCGAGGTCTACCTTGGCCGGTGAACTTGTCGCCGCGGCCAGAGCCGCCGGCATCAACGCCACGACCAGCGCCCGGTGTGCGGTGCGGCGTCGGCGGCCCCTCTGTGCCGCCGAGGAGCGCAGCGTTTCGCGGAGCAGGGCTCGCCCTTGTTTGCGCAGCGAGTTCTGCGAGACCCCGCGAAACGCGAGCACCGCAGGGCAGCCCGAAGGGCCGGCACAGTGGGGCCGACCGCGCCGTGCCGCACACCGGGCGCCCCCGATAAAGACCAACGAAGGCATCCAGTCATGCTGACAGTCAAGAACATCCACCAGTACTACGGCGGCTCCCACATCCTCAGAGACGTGAGCTTCGAAGCCACGCTCGGCAAGGTCACGGTATTGCTCGGCCGCAACGGCGTAGGCAAGACCACGCTGCTGAAGTCGCTCATGGGCCTCGTGCCCATCAAGAGCGGCAGCATCGAACTCGAAGGCAAGCCGATCCACAAGGCCACGCCGTACGACAGGGCCAGGGCCGGCATCGGCTTCGTCCCCCAGGGCCGCGAGATCTTCGCGCGGCTCACGGTGGAAGAGAACCTGCGCATGGGCCTGGCCTACAAGAGCGGCGGCACGCCGATTCCTGCGGAGCTGTTCGAGCTGTTCCCCGTGCTCAAGCAGATGATCAACCGAAGAGGCGGCGACCTCTCCGGCGGGCAGCAGCAGCAACTGGCGATCGCCCGCGCCCTCGCGCCCAAGCCCAAGCTGCTGATCCTCGACGAGCCCACCGAAGGCATCCAGCCCAGCATCATCAAGGACATCGGCCGCGTCATCCGCATGCTCGCCGACCGGGGCGACATGGCCATCGTGCTGTGCGAGCAGTACTACGACTTCGCGCAGGAGCTGGCTGACGACTACCTCGTGATGGAGCGCGGTGAGGTCATTGCGCGCGGCCTGGGCAAGGACATGGAAGCGCAGGGCGTGCGGCAGTTGGTTGCGATCTGACCCGCTACCGCGCCCACGTCTTGCGCAGGTCTGCCGCGAGGCGCAGCAGCAGATCGGCGTGCGCCTGCAGTGCGTCCGCCGACACCTCGCCCGTCGTCGGAAAACTCACGTTCATCGCATAGAGACTGCCTGACGGCGCACGCAGCGGCAGCGCCACCGCCGTCATGCCCGGCGCCCAGTTCGCGTGGCAATAGCCTTGCGCGTCCACCGCACGCAGGGCCGCATCCACCTGTTTCTGCAGCGCGGGCCAGTCGCTGCCATGCGCCTTGCGCAGCTGGCCCAGCAAGGCCTTGCGTTCCGTCGCCTGCATGCCCGCCAGGAAAGCGCAGCCCAGCGACGTGCTCGCGATCGGCAGGCGCGAGCCCGGCAGGATGCGCCGGAAGATGCCCAGCCGGCTGAAGCGCACCGAGTCCAGGTACACCATCTCCAGTTGGTCGGCCACCGCCAGGCCCACGTTCACGCGCCGGCCCTCGGCCAGCGCGCGCATCAGCGGCAGGGCCTGCGCCAGCGTCTGCTCCGAGGTGCGGAACGACAGGGCCAGGCTCAGGCACGCGGCAGTCAGCCGATAGCCGCGCTGCTCGAGGTCGTAGGCGAGAAAGCCCGCATCCACCAGCGAGCGCGTCAGCCGGCTCACCGTGGGCCGCGGCAACTGCGTGCGGTCGGCCAACTCGGCGTTGGTCAGCACATCCACCCCATGCCGGAAGGCGCGCAGCAACGCCAGCCCGCGCTTGAGCGAATGGCTGCCCGGCGTGCTGCGAACGAAGGTGCCGGTCGTCTGCGTTTCGGCCCGGGTGGAGGTGGAGTGGGGCGTGGCCATGATTTCGGTCAGCGAAATTGCAGCATTGTCACCGCCAGGGTGCGCCGGAATACTGAGCCCATGCCCGACACAGGGCGAGCAACGAACCGGAGACACGCTTGGAATTCACGGAACTCAGGTACGCGGTGACCGACCGCGTCGCCGCGATCACCTTCGACCGCCCCGACCGGCTCAACGCCTGGACGCCCACGCTGGAGGCCGAGCTGCGCGAGGCCATCCGCCTGGCGCAGGCCGACGACGAGGTGCGCTGCGCCGTGCTGACCGGCGCCGGTCGCGGCTTCTGCGCCGGCATGGACATGGCAGTGCTGGGCGCAGCCGCCCGGCCGTCCGTGCCGCAGGCGCCCTCGAACGACGACCTTGCGCAGCGCTACGGCTACCTCGGCGGCTTCGACAAGCCGCTGATCGCCGCGATCAACGGCGCGGCGGCCGGCGTCGGGCTGTGCCTCGCGTTGCACGCCGACCTGCGCTACGTGGCGGCCGGCGCCAAGCTCAGCTTTCCCTATGCGCGCCGCGGCCTCGTGGCCGAGCATGGCACGGCCTGGCTGCTGCCGCGCCTCATCGGGCCGATGCATGCCGCCGACCTGCTACTGACCGGTCGCACGGTGATGGCCGAGGAGGCAGAGCGCATGGGGCTGGCCTGCCTGCTGCCGGCCGAGGGCTTTCTCGACGCGGTGCTCGCACGCGCCGGCGAGATCGCGAACGCCGCCTCGCCGCGCGCCACCCGCGTCATCAAGCAGCAGCTGCGCGCCGCCCGCTACCAGACGCTGGGCCAGGCCACGCGCGACGCCGACCGCGAGATCGCCGCCTGCCGCGACACCGACGACTTCCGCGAGGGCGTGCAGCACTTCCTCGACAAACGCGCCCCCCGATTCACAGGACATTGAACATGACGACCCCTTTTCACGACATCGCCGCCGCGCAGCCGCTGGCCGGCATCAAGGTCATCGAGGTCGGGCAGAACATCGCCGGGCCCTACGCGGGAGAGATCCTGTCCTCGCTCGGCGCCGAGGTGGTGAAGATCGAGCGGCCCGGCGCGGGCGACGACGCGCGCGGCTGGGGCCCGCCGTTCTGGCGCGGCACCGCGACCACCTTCCAGGCCATGAACCACGGCAAGAAGAGCATCGCGCTCGACCTGAAGAACCCGGCGCACGTGCAATGGCTGCGCGAACACGCCACCGAGGCCGACGTGTTCATCCAGAACATGCGCCCCGGCTCGCTCGAAGAGCTCGAGCTCGGCCCCGACGTGCTGCGCGCGCTCAACCCCCGGCTGGTGTACTGCTCGCTGTGGGCCTTCGGGCACAAGGGCCCGATGCGCCTGGCGCCGGGCTATGAGCCGATGGTGCAGGCCTTCGCAGGCATCTTCAGCATCAACGGCGCCGAGAACGGCCCGTCGGCGCGCGTCGGCATGCAGGTGCTCGACCTGGGCACCGGCATCTGGGCGGCGCTGGGCTGCATCGCCGCACTGCTGCGGCGTGCGACGACGGGGCAGGGCTGCGTGGTCGACACGTCGCTGTTCGAGACCGCGCTGGGCTGGCTGCAGGTGATGATGGCTGGCTTCCACGCCACCGGCCGCCAGCCCGAGCGCCACCGCAGTGGCAACCCCAACGTGGTGGTGTTCCAAGCGCTGCCCACCGAAGACGGCGAGATCGTCGTGGCCGCCGCCAACGACCGCCTGTTCGCGAAGCTCGCGCGCGCCACGGGCCACGAGGAATGGACGCGCGACGAGCGCTTTGCGAGCAACGCCTTGCGCGTGCAGCACAAGGCGCTGCTCATCCCCGCGCTGGAGGCAGTGTTCCGCACGCGCTCGACACAGCAGTGGCTCGACGCGCTGGAGCCGCTGGGCATTCCGTGCGCGCCGATCCAGGACTTCGCGCAGGTGCTGGCGCAGCCGCAGACCGCGGCCATCGGCATCTTCCAGACCGTGCCCGACGAGGAGCTTCGCATCGTCGGGTTGCCGCTGTCCTTCGACGGCGAACGCCCGCAAGTGCGGGCCCGCGCGCCCAGCGTGGGCGAGCACAACGAGGCGCTGGGTGCCGGGGCGCTCGGCTGAGCGCCCACCGGCCACGACATTCAAAAACAGACAGGAGACACATCCCATGCACAGAAGACACTGCCTCGCCTGGCTGGCGGGCCTGCCGTTCGCGGCCACCGCCACCGGCGCCGCCCGGGCGCAAGACAAGGACAAGCCGATCCAGATCATCGTGCCCTTCGGCCCCGGCGGCTCGGGCGACATCTCGGCGCGCATGCTGGCCGAGTTCCTCACGCGCAAGACCGGTCGCGCGGTGGTGGTCGACAACCGCCCGGGCGGCAACGGCATCATCGGCGTGGAGGCGGTGCGCAACGCGCCGGCCGACGGCTCGGTGTTGCTGCTGGCCACCACGTCCACGCATCTGGCCAACCCCAGCCTGTTCCGCAAGCTGCCCTACGACCCGGGCAAGGACTTCCGGCTGGTCGGCTCCTTCGGCCCCGGATCCACCTACATGCTGGTGCGGCCCGACGCGCCCTACAAGACGCTGCAGGAGTTCGTGGTCGCCGCGAAGAAGGCGCCGGGCAGCATCAACTACGGTCACTTCAACGCGACCTCGAAAGTCACGGGCGCGCTGTTCGCGCACGAGGCCGGCATCGAGTTGGCGCCCATTCCGTACAAGCAGGTGAGCCAGGCGATGTCGGAGCTCATCGCCGGGCAGATCCAGGTGGTGTTCACCGACACCGTGGCCGGCGACGCCTTCGTGGCCTCGGGCCAGCTGCGTGCGCTGGCCGTGCACAGCGACGCGCGGCTCAAGCGCTACCCGGCGCTGCCGCTGATCGCCGAGACATATCCGAAGTTCACCATCCGCGGCGGCTTCCTCGGCATTGCCGTGCCGGCCGCGACGCCGGTGGAGATCCAGCAGAAACTCAACACCTGGATCAACGAGGCCGTGACCACCGACCCGATCCGCTCGCGGCTCGAGGGCTTTGCCTTCGCTCCGGCCAAGGTCAGCCTCGCCGACCTTGCCACCTTCGAGCGCCAGGAGCGCGAGAAGTGGAAGGGTTACGTCGACATCGCCAAGCTGGAGGTCCAATGAGCCACATCGCATCGATCGACTCGGGCCACGCGCACGTCGCGCTGCTCGAAATCCGCCGCGGCCCTTTCAACTACGTGAACGAGGCGCTGCTGCGCGAACTGGCCGACCACCTCGACCGGCTCGACGCCGAGCCCGGCTGCCGCGCCATCGTGCTGGCCGCCGAGGGACGCGCCTTCAGCGCCGGCGCCGACTTCAACAGCGGGGACGACGACGGCACCTCGCGCGACCCCGGCCCGCTGTACGCGCAGGCGATGCGGCTCTTTCGCAGCGCCAAGCCCCTCGTCGCCGCGGTGCACGGCGCGGCGGTGGGCGCGGGCCTCGGCCTCGCGGTGGCGGCCGACTTCCGCGTGAGCTGCGCCGAGGCGCGCTTCAGCGCCAACTTCAACCGCCTGGGCTTCCACCCGGGCTTCGGCCTGAGCGCCACGCTGCAGCGCCTCGTGGGGGCGCAGCAGGCCGGGCTGCTGTTCTTCACCGGGCGGCGCATCGGCGGCGAAGAAGCACTGCGCCTCGGCCTCGTCGACCAGCTGGTGCCAGCCGACGAGGTGCGTGCGAGCGCGCTGGCCCTCGCGGCCGAGATCGCACTGTCGGCCCCGCTGGCCGTCGAAGCCACGCGCGCCACCCTGCGGCGCGGCCTGGCCGACGCCGTGGCCGAGGCCAACCGCCACGAACGCGAGGTGCAGTGCGTGCAGTTCGCGACCGACGACTTCAAGGAAGGCGTGCGCGCCATGGCCGAGCGCCGGGCGCCGCAGTTCCAGCGGCGCTGAGGCTTCGTCTGCAAGACGGTACCGACGCGCCGCACGAGAGTATCTTCACAATTTAAGGGTTTACCCTAGAATCGGGCCTTGCCCGCGTCCGCCGGGCACCCCCCAGGAGCTCGGCCTTGAACGCCTCACCGTCCGCCCGCGAAGGCGCGGAAACCACCGCCATTGCACCGTCCGTCTCGTCCGCCCAGTTCCTGCGCGCGGTGCTCGCGCTCGGCGTCGGCGGCTTTGCCATCGGCACCGGCGAGTTCGTCATCATGGGCCTGCTGCCCGAGGTCGCGAAGGACATCGCCGTCACCATCCCGCAGGCCGGCCACGTCATCAGCGCCTACGCGCTGGGCGTGGTCATCGGCGCGCCCGTGCTCGCGGTGCTGGCCGCCGGCTGGCGCCGCCGCGCGCTGCTGATCGCGCTGATGGCCGTGTTCGCGGCCGGCAACTTCGCCAGCGCGATGGCGCCCGGCTACCTGTCCCTCAACCTGCTGCGCTTTGCCACCGGCCTGCCGCACGGCACCTACTTCGGCGTCGCTGCGCTCGTGGCCGCCACGCTCGCGCCGCCGGGGCGCCGCGCACGCGCCGTCGGCCTCGTGATGCTGGGGCTCACCGGCGCCACGCTGGTCGGCGTGCCCATCGCGGCGTGGCTGGGCCAGCTGTTCGGCTGGCGCGCGGCCTTCGTGTTCGTGGGCGTCATCGCGCTCGTCGCCGTGGTGCTGCTGCGCCGCGACGTGCCCGACATCGCACCCGCCGCCGGCGCCAGCCCCTGGCGCGAACTCGGCGCGCTCAAGCGCAAGCAGGTGTGGTTCACGCTGGGCATCGGCGCCATCGGCTTCGGCGGCATGTTCGCCGTGTTCAGCTACATCAAGCCCACGCTGATCGAAGTGGCCGGCCTGCCGCTGGGCGGCGTGCCCTTCGTGCTCGCGCTGTTCGGCCTGGGCATGGTCACCGGCAACCTCGTGGGTTCGCGGCTGGCCGACAAGTCGCTCATGCGCACCATCGGCGGCGTGCTCGTCTACGCAGCGCTCGTGCTCGCCAGCTTCACCTTCGCGGCGCACCACGTCGTGACGGCGGCCTTCACCGTGTTCCTGATCGGCACCACCGTCGCCATCGGCCCGGCCCTGCAGATCCGACTGATGGACGTGGCCGGCGACGCGCAAACGCTCGCCGCCGCGCTCAACCACTCGGCCTTCAACATGGCCAACGCCCTCGGCGCCTGGCTCGGCGGCGTCGCCATTGCAGCCGGCCTGGGCTGGACCTCGACCGGCTGGGTCGGCGCGCTGCTGGCACTGGCGGGCGTGGGCATCTTTGCCTGGGCGGTCGCGAGCGCGCGTGCGGATGCGCGGCGGCCGGTGGCCGTGGTTTGCGAAGGGTCGGCGGGCTGAGACGCCGTTCTGCAATGGCGGTGCTGTAAGAGAAGGGCGCCAGAATCAGGCACGTTCCTGACGACTGGAGTCCATGCAGATCCTGCGAGTGTTTGTGGTGGTGTGCCTCGCGGCGATGGGCGTCGCCATGCTGTGTGTCGCGCTGCTGTCGGCGCTTGATGCCGCGCTCATTCTTTTTTCTTACGACAAGGTCGAGGGTGTCGTCACCGGCGCCGGCAACGCAGAGGTCCGGGTCGACTACGTCCGGCCCGACGGCCGACGGGCTGTCTTGTACGCACGCAGCGGCGGCAAGTTCAATGCACGCCCCGTGGGCAAGAAGGTCGCGGTCCTGCTGCCCCCGAAAGATCGGTTGGACGGCTCGCTCAAGCCGATCCTCAAGGACGACCTGAACCCCGTCGCCATGGAATTCATGTTCGCGGTGCTCTTTCTCGTAGGCGCATTGGTGATCTGGGAGGGACGCTCCGGTGGTGCTTCTTCGCAGTCGAGCGAAGACCTGCGCACGAGGGGCGTCGACACCCATTCGAAAGAGCCCGAGCGGCCAGTGCGCCCGCAGGCGTCGATCGACTTCGAGCACGCGAGCGCCAACACCCGCGAGATGGATCTCACGCAGCTGGCGCGCCTGCAGGCGTTGATCGACCGCGAGTACACGAGCGTCGACACCCGGCAGAGGGAGCTCGACCGGCAAGCGCGCCTGCAGGCATCGATCGACCTCGAGATCGCCGAGCGACGCGCCAAGAAGGACGCCCGATGACCACTCCGTTTTTCACCCGCCGACGCCTGCTGCACACCGGCCTCGCCGCCGCCGCGCTCGGCCATCCCTTCCTGCACCTGCGCGCCCAGCCGTCGGCTTCGCGCGATCCGTTCACGCTGGGCGTCGCCTCGGGCGCGCCGCGGCCGGACGGCATGGTGCTGTGGACGCGGCTCGCGCCCGACCCGGTGCAGGGCGGCGGTATGGGCGAGGCGCCCGTGGCGGTGCAGTGGGAGGTGGCCGAGGACGAGCACTTTCGCCGCACCATCGCGCGCGGCACGGCCAATGCAGAAGCCGAACTTGCGCACTCGGTGCACGTCGAGGTACAGGGCCTGCGCCCGGGCCGCCCCTACTGGTACCGCTTCACTGCCGCCGGCGTGCGCAGCCCCGTCGGCCGCACGCGCACCGCGCCGGCCGACGATGACGCCACCGTGCAGCCGCTGCGCTTCGCCTTCGCCTCGTGCCAGCAGTACGAGGAGGGCTACTACGCCGCCTACCGCGACATGGCCGCGCAGCCGCTCGACTTCGTCGTGCACCTGGGCGACTACATTTACGAAAGCTCGCGCGGTTCGCACAACGTGCGCCGCCACGAAGGCGGCATTCCCACCGACCTGGCAGGCTTTCGCGACCGCTACGCGCTCTACAAGACCGACCCGCACCTGCAGGCCGCGCACGCAGCCTTCCCGTGGCTCGTGACCTGGGACGACCACGAGGTCGCCAACGACTACACCGACGACGTCTCGCCGCGCACGCCCGACCCGGCGCAGTTCCTCGCGATCCGCGCTGCCGCCTACCAGGCCTGGTACGAGCACATGCCCGTGCCGGCCTCCATGCGCCCGCGCGGCGCGGGCGCGACCATCTACGGGCGCCATCGCTTCGGCCGCATGCTCGACGTGATGCTGCTCGACGGCCGCCAGTACCGCTCGCACCACGCCTGCCTCCCGGGCCGCAGCACCAAGCCGCTGGTCGACTGCGCCGACCGACTGGCCCCGGAGCGCAGCCTGCTCGGCATGCAGCAGGAAGCCTGGCTCGCCAACGAACTCGCCACGCCGCCGGCGCGCTGGACCGTCATCGCCCAACCGACCTTGCTCGCCGAAGCCGACCGCCAGCGCGGCCCCGGCCACGGCTACTGGATGGACGGCTGGGACGGCTACGCCGCCGCGCGCACGCGCCTGCTCGACGCGCTGGCCGCCAACCCGTCGCGCGGCGGCGATGCGCTGGTGCTCGGCGGCGACGTGCACGCCTTCTGGGCCGCCGACCTGCGCCGCGAGCCGCAGGGGCCCGTCGTCGCGACCGAGTTCGTCGGCGGCGCCATCACCTCCGAAGGGCCCAGCGCCGCCAGCGTGGCCCACATGCGTGCGAAGAACGAACACCTGCGCTACGGCCGCGCCGACAAGCGCGGCTACGGCCTCATGACGCTCGACGCGCGCGGCTGCGCCGTCGAGTTCCGCGCGGTGGACGACGAGAAGAACGCCGACTCCGCCGTCGCGGCCATGGCCCGCTTCTCGGTCGAACGCGGCGCGCCCGGCGTGCACCTCGAATCCACCTGAATCTCCAGCGCCTGCAGGAATGCGCGGCCGTGCCTATGATGGCCGCCGCCTCTTTCCCTCCCTCTCTCACCTTCTCGGAGCGAGCCTGCATGAGCATCCCCACCACCCGCCTGGGCCGTACCAGCCTCACCGTGTCCCGCCTGGCCCTGGGCACCATGACCTTCGGCCTGCAGACCGACGAGGCCGTGTCGCACCAGATCCTGGACAAGGCCGCCGACGCCGGCATCAACTTCCTCGACACCGCCGACGTGTACCCGCTGGGCGGCACCATCGAGACCACCGGCCGCACCGAAGAGATCATCGGCAACTGGCTCGACAAGCAGGGCCCCGCCGGCCGCCGCCGCTTCGTGGTCGCCACCAAGGCCGTCAACAAGGTCGGCCCCAACCCCTGGGACCAGGGCGCCTCGCGCAAGCACCTGCTCGACGCCATCGACCTCTCGCTCAAACGGCTGAAGACCGACCACGTCGACCTGTACCAGCTGCACATGGACGACCGCGAGACGCCGCTCGAAGAAAGCCTCGAGGCGCTCGACGTGATCGTCAAGTCGGGCCGCGCGCGCTACATCGGCGTGTCGAACTTCCTGGCCTATCGCCTGGCCCGCGCGCTGGGCAAGGCCGAGCTGCACCGGTTCACGCGCTTCGTGTCGGTGCAGCCGCGCTACAGCCTGCTGTTCCGCGAGATCGAGCGCGAGCTGCTGCCGCTCGCGGCGGAAGAGGGCCTGGGCGTGATTCCCTACAACCCGCTGGCCGGCGGCCTGCTCACCGGCAAGTACAAGCCCGGTGCCAAGCCCGAGGAGAACACCCGCTTCACCCTCGGCACCGCCGGCGGCATGTACCAGGACCGCTACTGGAACGACCGCAGCTTCGACACCGTCACCCAACTGCACGCGCTGGCCGACGAAGCCGGCGTGCCGCTGGCCACGCTGGCCGTGGCGTGGGTCATGGCCAACCCGCTGATCACCGCGCCGCTGCTGGGCGCCAGCCGCCCCGAGCAGCTCGACGCCACCGTGGCCGCCGCCGGCTACGTGCTCGACCCGGCGCTCAAGCAGAAGCTCGACGCGCTCACCGCCGAGTACCGCAAGGGCGACGCGCCCCGCTGAGCGAACGGGGGTGTGCGGGCGCCCCGGATGGCCTGCGCGCAGTACGTGCTTGGGCCATGCGGGAGAATCGCGCCCGGCATGAGCACATCCCACACCCCTTCCCGGCGCGCCGCCCTGCGGCCCCCGGCAACGACCGAACGGCGGCCCGCATGGCGCAGCTGATGTCGCTGCTGGTGCAGAACGCGATCCTGGTGGTGTTTGCCGCCAGCTTTGCCGCGCGCCTGGGCCTGCCCGTGCCGGCCGCGGCCGTGCTGGTCGTCACCGGTGCGCTGCTGGCGGCGGGCGACGTGTCGGTGGTCGGCGTGGTGCTGGCTGCCGTGGTCGCCAACCTGCTGGGCGACGGCGCGTGGTTCTATGCCGGGCGCCGCTTCGGCTACCGCTTCATGCGGCTGCTGTGCCGCATCTCGCTGTCGCAGGACTCCTGCGTGCGACGCGGCGAATCGCTCATTTCCGACTGGGGCGGCATGTCGCTCGTGGCCGCCAAGTTCGTGCCCGGCGTGTCCGTGGTGGCTCCGCCCATGGCCGGCGCGCTGGGCATGTCGGTGCGGCGCTTCGTCGGTTTCGACATCGTGGCCGCGCTGGTCTGGACGGGCCTGTTCCTCGGCCTGGGCTGGCTCTTTCGCGACCAGATCCAGCAGGTGCTCGCCGTGCTGGCCCAGGCCGGCGGCATCGCCACCGCTGCGCTGGGCGTGGTGCTGCTCGTGATGCTCGCCGTGCGCTACTGGCGCCGCCGCGCCTTCGCGCGGCTCACCGGCATGCCGCGCATCAGCGTCGACGAGCTGTTCGACCTGATGAGCGGCGACGTGCCGCCGCTGGTGATCGACGTGCGCGGCGAAGCCGGCGTGCAGGTCGACCCGCGCCGCATTCCGGGCGCGCTGTCGTACACCCTCAAGGCGCTGCAGCAGCGCAACCTCGACCTCACCATCGACCCCGACCGCGACGTGGTGCTGTACTGCAACTGCCCCAACGAAGTCTCGGCCGCGCAGGCCGCGCGCGTGCTGCTGGCGCGCGGGGCGCGGCGGGCGTTGCCGCTGACGGGGGGGCTGGATGCGTGGGTGGCTGCGGGGCGGCCGACCAGCGTGCATTGAACGCACCAGGACGAACGAGGCACCCACCCCGACGATGAGCCTGCGCACCAAGATCGTCGCCTTGGCCGTTGCGCCCCTGCTGGTCGCGCTGGTGCTCGTGGCCCTGGCCGTGCGTCACCAGGAGCACGACCTCGCCCAGCGCGAGCGGGCGCTCATCGAACGCAGCTACATGGCCCAGCGCCGCAGCGAGCTGCGCAGCTACGTCGACCTGGCCGTGAGCAACCTGCTGCCGCTGTACGAGTCGGGCCTGGACGACGAGGCCACGCGCACCGAGGCGCTGCGCCGCCTGGCCACGCTCAACTACGGCGACGACGGCTATTTCTTCGTCTATGACATGGACGGCAACTCGCTCATGCACTCGCGCCAGCCCGAGCTGGTCGGTCAGAACCTGTGGAACCTGCGCGATTCGCATGGCCGCTTCACCATCCAGGAGCTGATCAAGGGCGCGCGCGACAAGGGCGGCGCCTACGTCGAGTACGAATGGCGCAAGCCCTCCAGCGCGCAGATGGCGCCCAAGCTCGGCTACGTCACCGCGCTGCCGCGCTGGAACTGGATGGTCGGCACCGGCCTGTACCTGGACGACATCCAGTCGACCATGGACACCCTCGACCGGCAGATGAACGCCAACGTCACCGCCACGCTGCTGTGGATCGCCGGCATCGCCGCGCTGTGCCTGGGCGTGGTGAGCGCGGCCGGGTTGCTGCTCAACCTCAGCGAACACCGCACCGCCGAAGCCAAGCTGCGCCTGCTCGCGCGCCGCGTGGTGCAGTCGCAGGAAGAAGAGCGCGGCCACCTCGCGCGCGAGCTGCACGACGGCACCAGCCAGACGCTGGTGTCGGCCAAGCTGCTGATCGAATCGGCGGTGGAGCAGCTCGACTGCGCGCACCAGTCGCCGCCGCCCGCGCTCGGCAAGGCGCTGCAGCGGCTGAACGATTCGCTCACCGAGGTGCGCCGCATCTCGCACCGGCTGCGCCCCGCGCTGCTCGACACCCTGGGCCTGCCCGCCGCGCTGGAGCGCCTGGGCGCCGAGTTCGGTGAAGAAGGCGGCGTGGACGCATCCATCATGGTCGAGGGCGAACCCTTCGAGCTGTCGCAAGAAGCCAAGACCGCGCTCTTTCGCGTCACGCAGGAAGCGTTGACCAATGTGCGCAAACACGCCCGTGCGCAACAGGTGCATATCGCACTGGGCTTCGACGAAGAGGCCGTGCGCCTGGAGATCAGCGACGACGGCGTCGGCTTCAACGTCGAGGCCATGCAGCTCGACCCGCAGCGCGGCATCGGCCTGCGCAACATGCGCGAGCGCATGGAGTCCATCGAGGGCCGGCTGCGCATGCGCTCGGGCCGGGGCCACACCTCCATCGTGGCCGAAGTGCCGGTGCGGCGCGCAAAGCCAGAATAGCGGCCATGAAAGAAGACTCCGCCGCTGCTGCCGCTCCCGTTGTCGTGCGCCTGTTCCTGGTCGACGACCACCCGCTGGTGCGCGACGGCCTGCGCGCGCGCCTGGGCGCCATGCCCGGCCTGGAGATCGTGGGCGAGGCCGGCAGCGCGGCCGAAGCGCTGGCACTCATCGGCCCCGCGCAGCCGCACCTCGTGCTCATGGACGTGGGCATGAAGGACATGAACGGCATCGAGCTGGCGGCGCTGCTGCTGCAACAACAGCCGCAGCACCAGAAGCCCGCGCCGCACATCGTGATGCTCAGCATGTACGACAACCCCGAGTACGTGCAGAAGGCCCTGCAGGTCGGCGCGCGCGGCTACGTGCTGAAAGACGCGCCGGCGGCGGAGATCGTGGCCGCCATCGAGGCCGTGTCGGCGGGCGGCACCTTCTTGAGCCCGGCCGTGTCGAAGAAACTCTTTCGCAACCAGACCCCGCGCCCGCTGCTCACGCCGCGCGAGAGCGAGATCTTGAGCGCGCTCGGCCGCGGCGAATCGAGCAAGCAGATCGCACGCGACCTCGGCCTGAGCGTGCGCACCGTGGAGGCGCACCGCCAGAGCATCAAGCGGCGCCTGGGCATCGAAGGGCAGGCGGAGCTCATCAAGTACGCGGTGGAGCACGCGCGGGAGTTCGGCGGGCAGGGCTGAGGCGTTGCTGTCGATGCGGGGCTCAGGCCCCGCTTTCAGGGCCTGACTGTCAGGGCTTTGTGAATCGCCGCTGCCGCAGCGCGATTACTTGCGGGAACCGCGCATTCCTCGGCGAAATTTCTCTCTGTGCCGGGCAGGACTTCTCTACAGTGAATGCCCCTGTGATGAAACGACCCGCTATGTGGGCGAGGAGGGCAGCACACACCGCACCACGGACCACTGACTGATTGAGTGAATGAATGAACCGCTTCGCCTCACGGCGGGCCATCGATGCAGATCGATCGATGCGAACGTGAGGCACAAAAGGCGACGGCCACGGTGCGCGAACACCATGACCGTCTAACCAAATGACGTGCAGTAACTTTGGAAAGAGAGCACACCAATGGCTGATCGAATTATGGCCCGGGCTTCCCGGCCGACCTCGCCCCAAGCAACAACCCCCAGCGCAGCAGACCTGTTGGAATGCAAGCTGGAACAACTGAACTCACTGCTGTGGTGCTGCCACGGCGCCGGCGATGGATGGTTTGAAGATGCAGGGGCAGGGCATCGGGACAACCTGCTTTGGATCGCCTCGGATTTGGCGCGGGATGCGGCGGCGTTGTTTCAGGAGAGTGGGGGAGGATGAGAGTTTGGCGCCGGTATTGGATACCGGGGTGGCTGCTTCGGTTAAGGGTTGTCCGATACCTGCCCGTACAACACCACGAGCCCGCGCACGACAACGGCCTGAGGGCAGGTGTTGGACAATCCTTAACCACTGCGGTCTTCCGACATTGTCCAAAGCTGCCGGTCGTCGCGCCACTCTAAGAGACATCTCCTTCCACGCATTGTCTAGCCAGGCATGCTGAATAAAACCCAACCATGTCCGCCGCTGTAGTCCCACGCCCCCAGTGCACCGCTTGCCTGCGCCCGTTCAGCGCCTGCATTTGCCGCTGGGTCGCGCCCACTGCCCACACGGTGGAGGTACTAGTGCTGCAGCACCCGTTGGAGGTACACCAGGCCAAAGGCAGTGCCCGCCTGCTGCACCTCAGCTTGGCGCACTGCCGCTTGGTGGTGGGTGAGGCATTTGCCGTACCCGTCTGGCCGGAGGACGGCAAGCACACGCTGCTGCTGTACCCGGACAGTCTGCAAGATCCCGCCCCGGACCTGCGGGTCCCACCTCCGCTACCGCCCGAGTGGCCGCAAGCCCCGTCGCGCCTGCGCCTGGTCGTGCTGGACGGCACCTGGCGCAAAAGCCGAAAGATGCTCTACCAAAGCCCGCCACTGCAACAGTTGCCCCGCTTGGCCCTGCGCAACCTGCCGCCTTCGCACTACCGTATCCGCAAAGCCCATGGGCCCGACCAACTGTCCACGCTGGAGGCGACCTGCTACGCCTTGTGCCAACTGGAAGGCGGTGCGGCGCGGTTCCAGCCCTTGTTGAATGCCTTCGACGGGTTTGTCGAGTACTTGGAGCAGGCTGGCGGGCAGCGAAACGCGCAAACCGACAAGTCCTGCCCTCGATCAAGGGATACAGGGTTCATTTAAGCGACCAGGTGAATGGCTGGTTTTGGCCGGTAGTACCTATTCGTCTCGCAGGCGCCAACGACGGCAACCGCTGGATTGTGTTGAAAAACTCGAGTGACGCTCTCTTGGGCACATTTGCAGGGGTGGTCAAACCATTCCCCTGGCCGCGATCGTCGATCCTGGGCCGATCTGAGAGGTCGATTTTCGCCGCGGGGCAGCGGTGAACGCGGCGACCGAGTTTTTCAACAGAATCGCTGCATTGCCGACATTGCGGAACTACGAAACGGATCTGAGCGATCTTGCTTTGATACCCTGTAAGTTGTACCTGCCCGAAGCTTCTCGTGATGCCCGACCTCCCTTTCAGCCCCGCCGCCGACCGCAACAAACAACCCATCCTCGATGCCCTGACCCGCATCCTCGGTGAGCGCGGCACCGCCTTGGAAATCGCCTCCGGCACAGGCCAACACGCCGCCTGGTTCGCCGCCGCCATGCCCTCATGGACCTGGCAGCCCACCGACGCAGACGCCCGCTCGATCCCCGCGATCGCCAGTCGCGTCGAGCAAGCCGCGCTGCCTAATCTGCGCCCACCGCTGCTGCTCGACGTGATGGCGCCGCAGTGGCCCTCGCAAGGCTCCGCGTTCGTTCAAGAAGACAAAGAAAAAGAAAAGTTCGACGCCATCTACTGCGCCAACATGTTGCACATCGCATCCTGGCCCACCTGCGCCGCGCTGATGGCCGGTGCTGCGCGGCATCTTCGTGCCGGCACCGGCGTGCTGATCACCTACGGGCCTTATTTCGAAGACGAAGCACGGCACGGCCCCACGGCGCCGAGCAATCTGGCGTTCGACGAAGACCTGCGCGCGCGCAATCCCGCCTGGGGCATTCGCCGTCTCGATGACGTGGTGGCCGAGGCGCGCCGTGTCGGCCTCGCGCTACGCGAGCGGCACGCGATGCCGGCGAACAACCTGCTGCTGGTCTTCGGCTTCAGCTGATGACGAGGAAGGGCGAGGGCGTTGTCGCCCGCCAAGGGGCTCTGCATCGCGATCCGGCTCACTCGCGCTAGAGTCGGGCCACGTCCACAAGACCGGCCTGCGCCCATGCTCGACACACCATTGCCGACGCCTCCTCATTTCCCCGCATCGCTGTCGCTGCAGCAGCGACTCCTGTTCCGACTGATCCCCGCCGTCACCGCCTGCCTCCTGGCCGTCGGCTGCGCGAGCCCGCCGCCCGCGCGCACGCCCGGCGGCTCGGTGCCCAGCAGCAACATCCCGCCGCTGACGTCGGAGCAGTCGAACAGCATCACGATCCATGCGCTGGGGCTGGTCGGCACGCCGTACCGCTATGGCGGCAACTCTCCCGAGGGCGGCTTCGATTGCAGCGGGCTCATCGGCTACGTGTACCGCCACAGCGTGGGGCAGGTGCCGCCGCGCACGGTGTCGCGCATGGCGGGCTTCGGTCGGCCGGTGCCGATGTCGGAGCTTCGCTCGGGCGACCTGGTGCTGTTCGGCTCGGCGTCGCCCACGCATGCGGGCATCTATGTGGGCGACGGGCGTTTCGTGCACGCGCCGTCCACGGGCGGCGAGGTGCGGCTCGACCGGCTCGACGGCGTGTACTGGTCGCGCCAGCCGACGCAGGCGCGCCGGCCCGGCTGATCCGGCGAACCCGATTCGCGCGTCACGCGCGTGGCGACTGCACGTGCTCGGGCCGCACGCCGATGCCCACGGCGCGCGCGGGCAGGGTGCGCAGCCACGGCCAGCGACCCAGCAGGCGCAGGGCCCAGGGCATGGGGCGAGGCGCGGTCGATGCAGCTGCAGCCGTGGCTGCCTTGCGGCTGAGCACGGGCATCAGCACGCGGTCTTGCACGAGCCGTTGCGCAGCTTGCGTGACGCGCACGGGCCATTCGCGGCGGCGCTGCAACTGGGGCAGCAGGTTGTCGATTTCCTTGTCGGTGGCGCTGCCGGCCAGCGACGCGGCCAGCAGGTTGGCGGCGGCCACGGCGTCCTGCACGGCGAGGTTGATGCCGACACCGCCCACGGGCGACATGGCGTGTGCGGCGTCGCCGATGCACAGCAGGCCGGGGCACGACCACGATTCGAGCCGGTCGACGCTCACTTCGAGCAGCTTCACGGCCTCCCAGTCGGGCAGGGCCTCGGGCAGGCGGGTGGCAAAGAAGGGCGCGATGCGCGCGATCTCGGCGTGGAAGGCAGCAATGCCGCGCGACTGCAGTTCGGCGCTGCCGCCCTTGCGGATGACGAAGGCGCACTGCCAGTAGTCGCCGCGGTTGAGCGTCACCAGGAGGTGGCCCGCGGCGATGTGGCCGCCGGTGGCTTCGGGGTCTCCGGGGAGCTTGGGAATGCGCATCCACAGCACGTCGATGGGTGCGCCGTAGCTGATGTGCGGCAGCGCCGCCGCGTCGCGCAGGGTGGAGTGGCGGCCGTCGGCGGCCACGATGAGGGAGGCGTGCAGCTCGATGTCCTTCGGGCCGCCGCTGTCGGGGCTGCGGGCGCCGACGCGCACTTTCACGCCGTTGACGCGGCCCTTGTCCTGCAGCAGGCCGACGGCCTCGGCGTCGGTCCACAGCTCGAAGCCGGGGTAGCGCCGCGCCTCGTCGCACATGAAGTCCAGGAACTCCCACTGCGGCATGAGCACCAGGAAGCGGGCGTGTGTGGGCAGCCGCCTGAAGTCGGCAATGGTCACACCGCGGCCTTCGTAGGTGCCGCGCAGTTCTTCGATGCGGTTGTGCGGGCGCTGCAGGAAGGCGTCGAGCAGGCCGAGTTCGTGCAGCACTTCGAGGGTCGAGGGGTGCACGGTGTCGCCCCGGAAGTCGCGCAGGAAGTCGAGGTGTTTCTCGAGCACGACGACGGGCACGCCCGCGCGCGCAAGCAGCAGGCCCAGCACCATGCCGGCCGGGCCGCCGCCGGCGATGCAGCAGCGGGGCGACGTGGGAGCGGGCGCAGAGGTGGTGTGTGTGTCCATGGCTCCGATCGATCCGGTCGCGCCATGGGTGGCGTGGCCTGTGGGGTGCGCGGTGCATGCACCCTGGGTGCACGCACTGCGCGGCCGGACCGCCGGGGCCCGGACCTCAGGGCTGCATGAAGCTCACGCTCTGGGCGATGAGCACGCCGTCGACCACGCGGTCGCCAACGACGGTCACGCGCTTGCCGTTGCCCAGGTCCGCGGCGGTGCCGTTTTCGAAGATGGTACCGGAGCCGCTGGCATCCACGCGCTGGCCGCGCACGGTGAAGTCGGCGGCCGACACGTAACCGCCGATGGCGCCGATGACGGTGAACGACACCGGACCGCCGGTGCCGGGCACGTGGCGGATGCGCAGTTTCTTGACCACGAGCACCTGGCCCGAGAGGAAACCGTCGACCTCGACCTTCACGCCGTTGCCGATGGAGCCGCTGGGCCCGCCGGTGATCTGGGCGTTGCGCGCGTCGATCTTGTTGCCCAGCACGCGGAAGTCGCCGAGCGCGGCAAAGTCGGTGATCACGCCGGCCAGCTGCAGCGCGATGCCGTCGGCCGAGGGAATGGCGTACCAGCCCTGCACCTGGGTGGCGGTGAAGCGGCCGGCGGCCGGCGCCGCCGTGCCGCGCACGCGCACGATGGCGCCGTTGGCCAGGCTCGCGGCATCGATGCCGGGGCCGAAGGCGGCGCCGCCGAAGTCGATGGTCAGCAGGCCCAGGGTGAACTGCTGGCCGCCGCGGTCGAGGTTCTGCACGGTGCCGGTCACCAGCGGGGCGGTGGTGGTGGGCGCCACCTGCACGCGCGTGGCGCGCAGGATGCCCGGCGCGGCGGGCAGGCCCCACACCTGCACGACGGCGGTGTCGACGAGGTCGGTGGCGCCCTTGGCGTCGCCCCAGACGGTGGCGTTGTCGGTGGTCACGCGGGCGCCCATCACGGTGAAGCTGCCGTCCTTCAGGTCGATGGCCGACACGGCGCCGCGCAGCTCGGCGGCCGAGACGACCGTGGCGGCGATGCCGTTGTTGAAGTCGGCGTCGACCTTGCCGGCGATGCGCGCGCTCATGCCGATCTGCAGCTCGGTGGTGTCCTCGAGGCTGAAGGTGGCGCTGTCGGTGTTGTAGCGCAGGCCGTTGAGGATCACGCTGCCCAGGCCGTCGGCCGCGCCGATGCCGGCGGCGTCCGCGGTCACGCCGGTGCCGCCGGAGCCCACGCCCGAGCCGTCGCCGTTGGTGTTGCCGGCGGTGCTGTCGCCGCCGCCACCGGTGCTTCCGGTGCTGCCATTGCCCGTGCCGCTGCCGGAGCCGGCGTCACCCGAGCCGCCGTCGCCGCCCCCACCGCCGTTGCCGGTGGCCGTGGTGCCGGCGGTGCCGAAGCCCGGCGTGCCGCCGCCTCCACCGCCACCGCCGCCTCCCCCGCAGGACAGAAGCAGGGCCATGGCGCCGGCCATCAGCAGGCCGCGCACGAGTCGCAAGGAGAGGGGAGGCGTGTTCATCGGGGGGACTCGTTGTGCTGGGGCGCGCCGGGGGGGGGCGCGCCTTCTTCGTCTTCGTAATACGTGTAGATGCCGACGCGGATGCGCGCCTTCGCGGTGGCCTCGGGGGGCACGCGGTCGACGGCTTCGGTCATCTCGCGGGCTAGCTCGTGGTGCAGGCCGGCCCAGCGTTCGCGCACGAGGCGTTCGATGGCCGTGCAGTCGGCCAGCGTGAGCCCGCGCGCGTACACGGCGCGCTCGAGCATGCGGGGCTGTTCGCCCAGGGTGTTGGAGACGGCGGCCAGCAGGTGGTCGCGGCCGTTGTCGCCCAGGAAGGCGAGCATCGATTGCAGGTCTTCCACCGGCACGAAGCCGTCGGCCGTGAGTTCGGCGCTGCCGTCGCTCTCGGCCACCATCTGCAGGCGCACCAGCTCGTCGAGGATGGTGCGGTGGTGCACGTTGCCCCGGCTGGCCAGGCGGGCCACGCGCTCGAACGAGGGCCCGTCACCCTCGGTGACGACGGGCAGGCGGCGCAGGGTGTCGTCGTCGGTGGTCATCTGTAACCACAACGTAAAAGTCTTGGCAGCCGCTGACAGCTCGGTGTGGGGCAGGGGGTCGACGGTGGCGCGGACCTTGGCGGTGACGACCTTGCGGTTCAGCCCGGTGGTGACCGAAATCTGGCTGAGGTTGGGCTTGGTCACGCCCTGGGCGCGCCAGGTGCGCTGGGCTTCCTCGATGAGCAGGTCGCGCAGCAGGGCTTCGAGGTGCGGGTGCTTGACGCCCATGGCCAGCGCCAGCCGGACCACGGGCCTGAGGATGCGAGCGCAGGCGGCAAGGGCCCAGTCCAGCCGGTGTTCCATGAATGCGGGAGCGTTGTTCCTGGTGAAGGTCGTCAAGGCAAGAGAGGCGGGACCGGCGCCCGAGCTTGCCACAGGGCCCTATTGTCGTTCGTCCGGCGGACCCCCTCGGCCGGCTCGGGGTCAGGTCGCGGCGCAGGTGCCGCCGCTGGACCGGGTGACGGTGGTGCGTCCCGTGGCGCTGATGCTCACGGCGCGCGACTGGTCGGCGCTCGGGGTGGCGCGGCAGATGGTGATGCGGCTCTGGCCGGCGCCCAGGCCGGTGGCCTGGAACACGACGGCGCTGGCGCCGCCGGCCTCGCGCAGCCGGTAGCCGCTGGCGGCCGCGGGCTCGACGCGCAGCACCTGCGTGTCGCTGCGCACGATCCAGCCGGCTTCCCACTGCCCGTTGGTGCTGCAGCTGGTGCCGTTGGCCGAGGCGCACAGGGTGACGGGGGCGTTGCGCTTGATGGCCTCGCTGCGCGCCAGCTGGCTGCCCGCGACCAGCGCGGTGCTGTAGCTGCTCAGGCGGGTGGACAGCCGGATGCCGTCGAACGAGGGCACGGCAATGGCGATCAGCACCACCAGCACGGCCAGCGTGACCATCAGCTCGATGAGCGTGAAGCCGCGCGGCCGGTTGCGGGCCTGCCTGGGGTGGTGGTTGCGCATGCGCGGGTGCACGGCTTTACTTCTGGATGAACCAGTAGACCCGGCCCTTGGGCTGCTTGAAGGCGGCCTTGGGCGCGGTGCCCTTGGGGCTGAGGAAGGAGTCGGGGTTGGCGCCGATGACCACGTCGCGCATGCCGCCATCGCCGTCCAGCTGCACGCGGCCCACGACCGGCGTGGGCGCGAGGCCGCCGCCCACCACGTTCTGGAAGCGCCCGTTGGTGCCCTGGGCGGCCGCGTTGACGTACGACACGTTGTAGACCCGCGCGGTGCCCAGGTCGGCGCGGCACGACTGCGTGTTGGGGTTGGTGGGCGTGTGGGTGTTGAAGGTGGTGATGCCGTAGGCGGTCACCGAACCGGTCACGACCTGCTCGCCCGCTGCGAGCCCGAGGTACCAGCCCTTCTTGGTGGCGAGGTCGGACGAACTCGGCGTGCTCGCGTCGGTGATGGCCTGCAGCGAGGTGTGGCACAGAACTTCGTTGCCGGTGCCGCAGCGGTCGGCTTCGCTGGTCAGCCAGGTGGCGTCGGTGGGCTTGTCGACCAGCATGTAGAAGCGGTTGGCCACGCCGAGCGCGACGTTGTAGTGGCGCAGCGGCTTCTCGCGGTCGCCCGAGCCCAGCAGCACGACGTAGGCGCCGTTGTCCGCCACCACGTCGGGGCCGAACATGAACTTGCGGTTGGGCGTGCAGGTGGTCACCGTGTCGCAGCCGAGCGAGGCGATCTGGGTCATGGCCCAGGCGGACGGGGCCGCGCTGCCGATGGCGATGCGGTAGACGTTGCCGCCCAGGTCGGCGGCGTAGGCGATGGTGGCGATGCCCAGGGCATCGGTGACCACCGTCACTTCGCCGACCACGGGGCGGGCGGTGGTGAACACCTTGAGCTGCGCGCCGGTGTTGGCGTCGAGCACGTAGATCCGGTTGCCCTTCACGCCGCTGCCGCAGGCCTGGGCGGCGCTGTTGGTGTCGACGTCTTCGCACTTGTCGTAGCCGCCGCCGAAGACCAGCAGCGGGCTGCTGCCGCTGCCGTAGCCGGTGGCGCGCAGCACCTTCGGCGCCGACCAGGTCTGGCCGATGCCTTCGAAGCCGGTGTCGCAGCCGGTGTCGTCGTTCTGGTTGGGGCAGCCCTTGCGCCACTTCAGCGTGGGTGCGGCGGGCGACGAGACGTCGAAGGCGTAGACCAGCCGGCCGCCGCGGCGCATGCTGGCGTAGAGCCAGGCGGTGTTGCCTTGGCGGTAGGCCGCGACCGCGCCGTCCATGCCGTAGGGCTTGGGCGCCACCGTGCCCAGGCTGACGGGCAGGCCGGGGAAGTTGATGCGCGTGGTGTTGTCGTACAGCCGCTTGAGGCTGCCGTAGAACTCGGGCGGCATGAACGACCACAGCTCGGAGCCTGCGGCGGCCCCGCCGATGGCCGTGTTGCGGTTGCCGTTGATGGCGCGCAGCACGCCGTCGTTGCCGCCGTAGAACACCACCACCTGGGGCGCGGCGTCGGTGCCGTAGTTGATGGCCACCGGGCGCGAGTGCACCACGTCGCCGTGCACGGACGGGCGCATGGCGCTCGAGGGCACCGGGTTGCCCTGGGCGTTGGGCCGTTCGTCGCCCTTGTTGTCCAGGCCGCGCGCCCAGTTGATGAGCTGGGTGCGGTCGGTGGTTGCGGCAACGCCGAGCGCGGTGGTGGTGATGGCCGTGTTGGCGTCGTCGAAGGCGGTGAGGGCGGTGCAGCTTCCCGCCGCGCAGGTCTTCATGTTGCGCACGGCCGGCACGATGCCGCGCAGCATGCGGCCCTGTGCGCCCTTTTCCACCACGTTGCCGTCGGGGCTGTCCGCGGCTTCTTTCTTGATGCAGTCGCCGGCCGGCCGGAAGCTCCAGTAGGCGTCGGTGTCGCTGGCGGCGGGTGTCCAGAAGCTGCGCGCGCAGGGCGCGATGAAGCCGGTCTGGTTGTTCACCGCGTTCTTGTCGTCCGCGTCCTGCAGGATCAGCTGGCTGCTGCTGTCCAGCCCGAGCTTGTATTGCTTGAGGTTGCCGTTCCAGCGCGGAAAGGCGTTCTCGTCGGGGCGGAACATGCCCACGAACACCTGGTTCAGGTAGGTGCCCTGGGTGTTCACGCTCACGGGCAGGCTCACCGAGGAGAACACGCTGTTGACCGACTGGATCTTGCTGAAGATGTCGTCCAGCGCCTCGCCGAGCGCGGTGCCGAGCTGGGGCTTGCTCGTTAGGTCGTAGTACTCGCCCTTGCTCTGCGTGGCCATGCTCTGCAGCAGCGCGCTCCAGCCTGGGCCCTGGCCCTGCGCGGCCTTGGCGGCCTCGATGGTGTAGACCTTGACGCCCATGCTGGTCTGCAGGAAGCGCGCCCATTCGTCGGCCGTGTTGTCCTGCGAGCCGCTGGGGCTGAGCGTGATCTGGGCGGTGCTGCCGCCGGCGGCGCGCAGGGCTTCATTGGAGAGCTGGTTGTCGTTGTTGTTGTCCTGCGCTGCGCCGTTGCTGATGTAGATGACGAAGGTGCCGATGCAGTTCTCGGTGCTCGGGCCGACATAGGTGCTGGCGTTGACGCTGGCCAGGGCGTTGCGCGTGAGCGCATAGATGGCCTTCGACGCCGCGGTGCCGCTCACGTTGCCGGTGTAGTCGGTCTTGACCTTGCCGTTGCCGGCGATGGGTGCGGCGCTGGCCAGGTAGCGGTAGACCTCGGCCATGGTCTTGCCGGCCTTGCCGCCGTTGGACTTGTCGCCGAGCTTGTCGAGGCTGCGGATCATGGTGCCGTACTTGAGCTTGGTGTCGTCGTCGAGCGTGCGCACCGCGGCGCGCACGTAGCCGCCGTCGCTGTTCGAGTTGCCCTGGCCGGTCTCGGTGAACATCATCAGGCCGACCTTGAACTTGTCGGCTTTCAGGCTTTCGAAGGCGCTGGCGAGCGCGTTGAGCTCGTCGGTGAAGGGCTGGTTCCAGTTGGCCGTGTTGTCCAGCACGAACAGCACGTTCGGGGCCTGGGTGGCGCTGGGGTTGTAGCCCACGAAGAGATCGATGTCCTCCGCCTGCGCAGCCTGCATCGGCAACGCGAGCAGCACGGCGGCCCACAGCGTGGTGAGTAGTTTTCTTGTCATGGCGGGGGCCCGTTCATCGTCGTGGTTCAAGGGGGGGCAGGCGCAGGTTCGGCTGGTGCGGCAGGTGGCGGCGCACACAGCGCTTCGAACTGCGCCTTGTTGAGCAGCGCCCGCACGCCCTGGCGCACGGAGGTGGTGGTGCCGGTGGCGCCGGGGGTGGTATCGGTCACGGTGGTGCTGATGTCCCACACGGCGTTGTACTGGTCGGGCAGGGCCGCGAGCCCCGAGCCGCTGCTGGACGCGCCGCCCGTGATGCCGCCCGGACCCGTGCTGCCGCCGCCGCCGCTGTCGACGGCCTTGGTGGCGCGCACGCACACGGGCGGGGCGACGGTGACCGTGTAGTCGTTCAAGCCGTCGTTGTTGATGTCGACCATGCTCACGGTGCCCTGCGGCGGCGCGAGCGACGGGCTGCCGTCGCTGCCGGGCACCAGCAGGCTGGCCGCGACTTCCTCGATCGCGCGGTTGGCGGCGGCCACGGCTTCGTTGCGGGTCTGCAGGTTGCCCACGGCCTTGAGGTTGGCGCCGCTGAGGTTGAAGGCGGCGGTGACCACGAGCGTGATCAGCAGCAACATGATCATCCCGATGATCAGCGCGGCGCCGCGCTGGGTCTGGGTGGAGCGACCGGCGTGCACGCGTGGCTTCATGGCGTTTCCCTCCGGCCGGTGACGTTGGTCAGGCGCACGGTGGTCGCGAACGCGTGCCGCTTGTAGTGGTCGTTGAACGGCGCGAGCGTCGCAGCGCCCATCTGGTACCTGCGCGTGTCGGTGTGGCCCGGCGAGATGGTGGTGGCGCGCGCGAGCACATACAGCTTCACGGCCACCGCGTTGACCAGCTGGTCGGCGGTGCAGGTCGCGCCGCAGTGCACGAAGGCGCCGTCGGGGCTGCCGTCGCCGCGGTTGGACGGGGTGGACTTGTTCGCCGGATCGGCCCAGGCGATGGCCTGGGTGTAGTTGACGGCGGCGCCGGTCTTGCTCAGCGTGTCCAGGCCGAGCTCGACGCGAAAGCCCTCGACGCCTTCGACCAGCGCCGTGGGCGGTTGCTGCGCGAGCGTCCCGCCCACCAGGTCGAAGCGCGAGCGTGCCAGCGTGGGAATTCCGTCGTTTTCGGCCTCGGCGTAGTCGCGCACGTAGTAGATGTCGGCCACCAGCTTGCGCTTGGGCGAGGCGCTGGTGCAGTCCTTGAGGAACATCTGGTCGAAGGCGCCGGTCGAGAGGTCGAACGACGAGGGCTTTTGCGTGCCGCACAACGACGACTGGAAGTACATCGCGCCGGCCACGTCGGCGTCGCAATGGGGCGTGCCGGGCAGGCAGGTTTCGGCATGGCGCACCACGAGGATGTCGGTGCCGGTCTTGTGGTGCGTCAGCAGGTCGGTGCAGGTGGCCGGCACGCTGCTGTAGACCTGCACGGGCAGGTCGAGCAGCTGGCGCTTGTAGTCCTCGGTCCAGTTCGCCGCCGAGTAGGCCAGGCACGGGTCGGGCACGTTGCCGGTGGGCACGTGCGTGGGCGCGGCGCTGACCGTGAGGTCGTCGAACTCGGGCATGTAGTTTTCCCAGAAGCCCGCGTGCGAGATCTCGTTCTCGAGCACGAAGATGCTCAGGCGCCCGGTTTCGATCTGGCGGTTGACGCGTTCCATCTCGCGCTGGGAGCCGCTCACGTTGAGGAACAGCGTGAGCAGCGCGGCCATCACGATGAGCATGATGGTGATGGCCACCATCAGCTCGATCAGCGTCAGCCCGCGCTGGGCGCGGCGTGCGGTGGGGCGCGGGTTCATGAGAGCGATCCGATGCGCACGAGCGTGGTCACGGTGCGGCGGCACAGGTCGTTGATGCACTTGGTGCCGGTGTCGTAGAGGTCCTTGCCGCAGGCCACGCCGGCCGGCGGCGCCGAGATCGGCCCCAGGCCCTGCCAGGCGACCGTCACGAGGTACTCGTTGTTGCCCATGTCTTCCACGCAGCCGCGCCCGCCGATCACGGTGCCCAGCTTGTCGTTGCCCGAGAACTCGGCCGCGCCCTGCAGCGCGTTGCACCACTCCTTGGCGTCGATCTGCTGGCGCGTGCCGGTGCCGGTGGGGCAGGCATCGGTGCCGCCCAGCGGTGCGCTCGTGGCGTAGCTGGCCGCCACCCGGCGGTTGATGGCGATGCGGTTGGCCATGTCGTTGAGCAGGATCAGCGCCTGCGAGCGCTGGTACGACTCCATCTCGGAGGCCTGCAGCCGGGCCTGCAGGCCCACGAGGCCGAACAGGCCGAAGGCCAGCACGAGCAGGGTGACCAGCACCTCGATCAGCGTGGCGCCGCGCTGGCGTCGCAGGGCGGGGCTCACCATTTGTTGGACGGCGTCTTCACGCCTTCGCTGGTGAGTCCGAGGTTGCCGTCGCTTTGCTGGCTGCCGATCGCGGTGAAGGTGATTGTGAAGGTGGGCGGGCCGGATTCCTGCAGCGCGACGTCGTAGCTGTAGTTGCTGCTGACCTCGGCGGGCAGGCTGTAGCCGCTGGTGGTCAGTGCCGTCTTGTCGGCGTAGTTGCGGTTGGCAATGAGGAACTGCTGCTGCCGGTTGGCGATGTCCATCATCTGCGCCTGGGCCGCCGAGCGCTTCGATCGCACGATGTACTGCCGGTAGCTGGGCAGGGCGATCGACGCCAGGATGGCCACGATGGCCACCGTGATCATGACCTCGATCAATGTGAAGCCGCGGGGGGCGCGTGCCTGCGAATGCTGGGTCATCGTGGACTCGTCAGAGATGTTTCACATTGTTAGTGAATGTGAATTTATCACATCTAATGTGAGCGCAACGGATTTGCGGCGCTTCCCGCGGCGGTCCGGCGGAGGCGATCCGGGTGTGGATAGGGGTTATCCATTAGGCAATTCCACCCGCCCGGCCCGCGCAGTTCGACGGATGCGGCCCGGCGGCGGGCGGGGAACACTCGCCCGGTTCATATCGAGGAGACATCCGCATGCCCAACATTCGCCGCCATCTGGTGTGGCTGGCCGTGGCCGTGCTCGGCGCTTTTGCGCTGGGCACCGTCGCCCTGAGCCGGGGGGAAAGCATCAACGCCCTCTGGGTCGTGACCGCCGCGCTCTGCACCTACCTGATCGCCTACCGCTACTACAGCCTGTTCATCGCCGACAAGGTGCTGGGGCTGGACGCCAACCGCAAGACGCCCGCGCACCGCCACAACGACGGCCTGGACTACGTGCCGACCGACAAGAACGTGCTGTTCGGCCACCACTTCGCGGCCATCGCGGGCGCCGGCCCGCTGGTGGGCCCGGTGCTCGCCGCGCAGATGGGCTACCTGCCCGGCCTCCTGTGGGTGCTGGCGGGCGTGGTGTTCGCGGGGGCGGTGCAGGACTTCATCATCCTGTTCATCTCCACGCGCCGTGACGGCCGCTCGCTGGGCGACCTGGTCAAGCAGGAGATGGGCGTGGTGCCCGGCATGATCGCGCTGTTCGGCACCTTCATGATCATGATCATCATCCTGGCGGTGCTGGCCCTGATCGTGGTGAAGGCGCTGGCCGAATCGCCCTGGGGCAGCTTCACGGTGGCCGCGACGATTCCGGTGGCGCTGTTCATGGGCGTGTACCTGCGCTACATCCGCCCGGGCCGCATCGGCGAGGTGTCGGTGATCGGCTTCGTGCTGCTCATGGCGGCCATCTTCGGCGGCCAGTGGGTCAGCCAGCACCCGGTGTGGGGCCCGGCCTTCACCTTCGACGGCAAGGCGCTCACCTGGATGCTCGTGGGCTACGGCTTCGTGGCCGCCAGCCTGCCGGTGTGGCTGCTGCTGGCGCCGCGCGACTACCTCTCGACCTTCCTGAAGATCGGCACGATCATCGCGCTGGCCATCGGCATCGTGGTCGTGATGCCGACGCTGCAGATGCCCGCCATCACGCAGTTCGCGCAAGGCAACGGCCCGGTGTGGTCGGGCAGCCTGTTCCCGTTCCTGTTCATCACCATCGCCTGCGGTGCTGTCTCGGGCTTCCACGCGCTGATCTCTTCGGGCACCACGCCCAAGATGCTCGACAACGAGCGCCACGCGCGCTTCATCGGCTACGGCGGCATGCTGGCCGAATCCTTCGTCGCCGTGATGGCGCTGGTGGCGGCCTCGTGCATCGAGCCGGGCATCTACTTCGCGATGAACAGCCCGGGCGCGCTGGTCGGTACCACGGTGCAACAGGCCGCCGCCACCATTTCGGGCTGGGGCTTCGTCGTCACGCCCGAGATGCTGCTGCAGACGGCCAAGGACGTGGGCGAGACCACCATCCTCGGGCGCACCGGCGGCGCGCCGACGCTGGCCGTGGGCATGGCCCACATCCTTCACCAAGTGATCGGCGGGCAGGCCATGATGGCCTTCTGGTACCACTTCGCGATTTTGTTCGAGGCGCTCTTCATCCTCACGGCGGTGGACGCCGGCACGCGCGCCGGCCGCTTCATGCTGCAGGATCTGCTGGGCAGCTTCGTGCCCGCGCTCAAGCGCACCGACTCGCTGCCGGCCAACCTGATCGCCACCGCGCTGTGCGTGGCGGCCTGGGGCTACTTCCTGTACCAGGGCGTGGTCGATCCGCTGGGCGGCATCAACACGCTGTGGCCGCTGTTCGGCATCTCCAACCAGATGCTGGCCGCGGTGGCGCTGATGCTGGGCGTGGTCGTGCTGTTCCGCATGAAGCGCGAGCGCTACGCCTGGGTGGCGGCGGCGCCGGCCGTGTGGCTGCTGGCCTGCACGCTGACGGCGGGCTGGCAGAAGATCTTCTCGAGCGATCCGAAGATCGGCTTCCTGTCGCACGCGGCCAAGTACGCCGACGGCCTGGCCAACGGCGTGCTGATCGCGCCGGCCAAGACGCCCGAAGCCATGTCGCGCATCGTCTTCAACGACCGGCTCGACGCGGCGCTGTGCGCGCTGTTCATCTTCGTGGTGCTGAGCGTGCTGGTCTACAGCATCAAGGCCTGCCTGGCGGCCCGCGCGGCCCACCGGCCGACCACGCAGGAAACGCCGTTCGAGGCGATGGGCGCGGCCTCGTCCGCCGCCCACTGATCGGACGCAAGAACGCCATGGGCCTCGCCATGCCGGAAGCCGGGCGCTACATCGCCCGCTCGATCAAGCAGTCGCTGCGGCTCATGGTCGGGCTGCCCGACTACGACGTCTACCTGACGCACATGGCGGCCACCCACCCGGACCGGGCGCCGATGAGCTACGAGGAATTCTTCCGCGAGCGGCTCGAGGCGCGCTATGGCGCGGGCAAGGGCCGCTGCTGCTAGCGGCAGCCGGCCGACAACAAGAAAAGGGCGCATGCGATGCGCCCTTTTTTCATTTCAGGAGGCGTCGAGGATCTGTGCCATCCGCAGCGCCGCCGGCGAGAGCGGCCGGTTCTTGAGCGCCAACCGGTACAGCGGCCGCGACAGCACCGCGCCCGGCAGCTTCAGCTCGCGCAGCGTGCCCAGTGCGAGCATGTCGGCCACCACCACGCGCGGCAGCATCGAGATGCCGACGCCGCTGGCCACGGTGCGCGCAATGGCTTCGTTGCTCGCCATTTCCATCCACGGCGGCGCGTCGATGCCGTGCGCCGCGCACAGCGCCTCGGTGGCCTGGCGCGTGCCCGAGCCGGGCTCGCGCAGGATCCAGTTCTGCCGGCCCAGCAGCGCGGCCGTCACGCCGCGGCGGGGCAGGGCGGCGTTGGGCGGTGCCACGATGGCGAGTGGGTCGGTGGTCCATTCGCGCACGTCGATGCGCGCTTCGCTGTCAGCATCCACGCGGCCCTCGACCAGTGCGAGGTCGATGCGGCATTCGAGCAGCTGCTCGCACACCCACTGCGTGTTGCCGACCGTGACGCGCGGCACCACCGCCGGAAACGCCGCACAGAAGGCCGCGATCTGCGGCGGCAGCCAGTAGCTCGCCACCGTGGTGCTGGCGCCCAGCGTGAGGCTGCCGCGCTGCACGCCGACGCGCGCCCGCACGTCGTCGAGCGCCGCACGCTCCATCGCGAAGATGCCGCGCGCATGCGTGAGCAGCGACGCGCCGGCCTCCGTGAGCCGGAAGCCCTTGCCCGCGCCGCGCTCGATGAGCGTCAGGTCGAGCTGGTGCTCCAGCTCGCGGATGCCCTTGGACACCGCCGGCTGGCTGATCCACAGGCCCTCGGCCGCGCGAGAGAAGCTGCCCGCCTCGGCCACGGCGACGAACAGGCGCACCAGGTGCAGGTTCAGTGTCATAACTTAACTTCATGCATCGGTGAAGTTTATGTCTTTGACTCATGGGGTGTCGATTCCTAAGCTCGGGTCCATGTCCTCCCTTGCCGCCTCCTTGCCCGGTTTCTCCTTCGTTCGCCGCTGCGGCCCCGGCGTGTTGCTGTCTGCACTGCTGGCGGCCGCCGCCGCGCTGCTGGCCGAATGGCCGCCGATGGTGCACCTGGGCCTGAGTGCGCTCACGCTGGCCATCGCGCTGGGCATGGTGGCGGGCAACACGGTGTTCCCCGCGGTGTCGGCGCGCACGGGCGCCGGCGTGGACTTCGCGCGCAGCGCCTTGCTGCGCGCGGGCATCGTGCTCTACGGCTTTCGCATCTCGCTGAGCGACATCGGCGCCGTCGGCTGGCCCGGCGTGCTGATTGCGATGGCGATGGTGGCGCTGACCTTCGGCCTCGCGGTGCGCATCGGCACGCGCTGGCTGGGGCTCGACCGCGAGACGGCCGCGCTCATTGGCGCGGGCAGCGCCATCTGCGGCGCCGCTGCCGTGATGGCCACGCAGCCCGTGGTGCGCGGCGAAGAGCACAAGGTGTCGATCGCCGTCGCCACGGTGGTGGTGTTCGGCACGCTGTCGATGGTGGCGTACCCGCTGGTCTATCCGTACCTCGGGCTCACGGAGCATGCCTTCGGTCTCTTCGCGGGCTCCACCATCCACGAGGTGGCGCAGGTGGTCGCGGTGGGCGAGGCCGTGAGCCCGGGCGCGGCGAACGCGGCGGTGGTCGAGAAGATGCTGCGCGTGATGATGCTGGCGCCGTTCCTCATGGGCCTGTCGTTCCGCGTGGCGGCCTCGACGCCGGGCGCGGCGAGCCTGGGCGCGTGCTGGCGCCAGGTGCGCGTGCCATGGTTCGCCGTGCTGTTCATCGCCGTGAGCGCAGTGCATTCGCTCGACGTGCTGCCGCATGCACTCGTCGCCGCGCTGGTGCAGTTCGACACACTGCTGCTGGCCACCGCCATGGCCGCGATGGGCCTGCGCACCAGCGCCGCGAGCCTGCGCAAGGCCGGGGCGCAACCGCTCAAGCTCGGGGCGCTGCTGTTCGTGTTCCTGACGGCCGGTGGCTATGCGGTGAACGCGGCCGTGCTGGCGATGTTCTGAACGGGGGCTCAGGCGGCGCCTGAGGCGTCCTGCGTGAATTCCAGTTTCTCCTGCGCGCGCCTTCGCGGGACCATCGGTGCCACGCAATTCGTGGAGAAAAACCGATGTCATCCGAACTCAACCAGATCGCCAGTTGGTCGCTGCGCTGGCGCATCTTTCTGTCAGGCACGCTGTGCCTCGTCGCCGCCATCGCCGCGGCCAAGCCCTTCGACGCGAACGTCGACCTGCAGACCGAGCAGCGCTACCAGCTCGCCCTCGAAGCGCAGGCCGCACGCGACTACCGAACGATGCTCGAGCAACTGCGCCAGGCCGCCACCGAAGGCCATCCCGAGGCGCAGGAGATGCTGGGCATGGTGCTGCTCACCGGGCCCACGCTGTACGGTCCGGCCGTGAAGGCCGACCGCTGCGAGGCGCGCACGTGGATGCTGCGCGCCGCCGGGCAGGGCAGCGAAACGGCGAGGGTGCAGCTGGCGTTTCTCAACAGGCTGCGCAGCGCGCCGTCCGGAAAGATCGCCTGCGGTTGATGGCGAGTGCGGCGCGGCCATACTCGGCGTTCCTTCGCGAGCGCGCCGTTGCATGCCCACTCCTTCTCCCGCCGACCGACTCAGGCGCACCGTGTCCTGCCTCCTGTTCGCGCTCGTGTTTGCGCTCGCCGGGTGCACGGCAACAGGCAACAAGCCCGACGCGACCGTCACCCGGACCGCCGACGGCTACGAGGTCACGCTCTACGCCACCCGGGGCTTGATGGTGCATGACCCTGTGTCGCTGATCTTTCACCGCAGCTACGAACTCGAATCCCGCATCCGGGTGCCGTCGATCGAAGGGCGCGTCGACGCAGCCGACGCCTCGGTGTACGAGGTGAGCGAGTTCGACAAGGCGGCCGAGAAGAAGGCGCCTTCCACGCACCCTGTCGACCTCCGGCTGCGGGAGCACTACGAGAAGGAGCGCAGGCCGCGCCTCACGGGCGCGCTCGTTTTCTCGGGCAAGACGCTGACGGTCGACGTGCAGGCGGTGGGGCAGAACGGTTCGTCCCCGTATCCGTTCAACGGTACCTACCGCCTGAAGACACGAAGGTAGCGGAGACAGCCGCCCGCTTCTCAGGTCGCCCAGATGCGCGGCGTGGCCGCCGGCAGTTGCCACAGCTCGCTGCGCCACGCCTGCCAGACCTGCCGCAGCAGCTGCATCGCGGGCTCGACCACCGGCGCGAGCACGCGCAGCACCACCACCTCCGCATGCGGGCTCGTCGCGCCCGCGCTCTCGTGCAGTTCGTGTGCCTCAAGCAGCGTGCGCGCCTGCGCCAGCAGGGCTTCGCGCCGTGCCTTGGCCATCGGCGAACCCGTCACGACGAACAGCGAAGCGAGGCAGCGGTGGCCGCCCAGCCCCAGCGGGCTTTGCAGCAGGCGGTGGTCGCTGGCGTCGATGCGCCCACGCTCCAGCCACACGCCGGGCGCCTCGATGTGCTGCAGGTAGGTGCCGCGTTCGAAGGGCTGGTTGGCATTCGGCAGTCCGAGTGCGCACACGTCCCAACCGATCATCTCGGCGCCCGGTGCGACCTCGAGCGTGAGCCGGTTCTCGGCCTGGCAGCCGCTGTAGCAGATGGCTTCGAGCGGCAGCCATTCGAGCCGCGCGCCCGGTGCGAGGCGGATGCGCGTGCGCTGCAGCGCGGTCTCGCCTTCGGAGCGGTAGAAGCGCGAGGCGCCGGGCGTGGTGATCAGGCCGTGGCTGCCATCGGCGGCTTCGATGTCGATATCGAGCGTGTCGCCGCCCACGAGGCCGCCCGGCGGATGCACCAGCACGTTGTGGCACACGGCATCGCCCTCGGGGTAGAGGCTCTGCAGGATGCGCAGCGGGCCGTCGTGGCGGAAACGGGCGACGCTGCGGTCGGCTTCTTTTTGGTAGGCGAGGTGGAGACGGGCGTGCCAGGGCATGCGGGGAGTCTAGTGCGCCGGCTCAGGTCTTCCAGGCGCCGTCGTGCGCGGCAGCCGCTTCATCGATGAGCGCGGGCCCGATGCACTCGATCGGATGCGGCGAGGCGCGGAACACGTCGCGGCACGACAGCTCCGCGTCGCGCTGGTCCTGCCGCTCGCCGCGGAACACGCGCAGCCGCTGCGCATCGATGCCGAACACCACGCGGCCGATGCTCGACCAGAAGATCGCGCCCGCGCACATCACGCAGGGCTCGCCCGAGGCATAGAGCGTGGCGCCGGCCAGCTCCTCGCGCGTGAGGCCGCGGCCGGCCAGGGCGCGCAGCGCGTTCACTTCGGCGTGCGCGGTGCAGTCGCCGGTTTCGGCGTTGCTGTTCGCGGCCTCGGCCAGCACTTCGCCGGCGGCCGAGACGATGACCGAGCCGAAGGGCCGGTTGCCGCGCCGGCGCGCGGCATGCGACCACACGATGGCCTTGCGCAGGTAGCGGCCGTCGCGCTCGTCGAGCGTGGTTTCTTCGGGGAGGGCGGGCATGGGGTTTTCAGAAAGGTTCATGCCTTGGGTGCGGGAAGAAGGCGCTCGCTGCGCGCAGGCAGCATCGAGCTGTTGAAGAGGGCGTCGGCCGAGGGCCGTGTCTTCAGGCCGAAGGTGTCGGCCACCTCGTCGACCTGCTGTTCGAGCGTGAGCTTGCGGATGTCGCCCAGCCCGTGGCCGCGTGTGTCCGCCGCGCCCACGTACTGCGCCGTGAGGCCCCAGCGTTCGAGTTCGACCTTCTCATCCAGGAACGGTTCGCGCTGGCGCATGGCCGCGATGCTCGGCGCGGGGTTGGCAAAGGTCTCGACGATGGCGCGGTTGGTGGCGCGCAAGAAAGCCGCCACCACCTTCGGGTTCTGCGCGATCAGGTTGCTGCTCGCCAGGATCGCGTTGCCGTACAGGTTGACGCCCGCGTCCGCGTACTTGAGCACCGAGAGCTCGTCGGCCTTCATGCGCGCGAAGAGCGAGACGGCCGAGTCGTGGAAGTAGGTGGCGGCATCGACGTCGCCGCGCACCATCACGTTGTCGCGTGCGCTGAAGTCGGTGGTCTGCCACTGGAAGGCGTCGCCGCGCATGCCCTGCCGGCGCGCCACCATCGGCCAGGCGCGGCGCGTGGACTCGACGGCGGCGGCCGCCACCTTCTTGCCCGTGAGGCTCTTGAAGTCGGTCGTCACGCCGCGGTCCTTGCGCCCGATGATCACGAACGGTGCACGGTTGTAGTACTGGTACACGGCCTGCACCACCGGCGTGCCCGGGTTCTGTGCATTGAACTCGACCAGCGAGCTGATGTCGCCCAGGCCCAGCTGGTAGACGCCGCTCGCGATGCGGGTGATCGACGCGACCGAGCCGGCGCCGGTGTCGATCGTCACGTCCAGCCCTTCGTCGCGGTAGTAGCCCTTGGCCTGCGCCAGGAAGAAGGGCGCGGTCTGGCCGTTGATGCGGAAGTCGAGCGTGAACTTCAGCGGTGTGAGCTTGCCGCCCTGCGCGAACACGGCAGGGGCGGCGAGGGGGGCGGCAGCGGCGGCAAGAAAGGATCGGCGTTGCATGGTGGGGCCTCGGAGTCGGTGGTCTTGACGGATGCCTCCCACCGCGGGCGGGAGGCGCCTCAAGAGCAATTTCCGGGCGGGCGCACGGGGTTGGTGCGTGCGCTGCTGAACGCTTCTACTCTTGCCGGCTGTCTTGCATGAGGCATGCCAGGGTGCGGCGATCGGGCATGGCGGCGCGGGGCTTGGACGCGCGACAAGGGCGCGACACAATCCGGGCGCGCTAATTGCAAGTCGATCGGCGCAGAGTAGAAGCGTTCAGCCTCGCGCATGCCTTTTCAACCGGCAAGCCGACGAAGCAGGAAATTGCTCTTTCACGTTCGTCCCACACGCACATCGAAGGAGTTCGCCCATGCTCGTCACCCGACAACCCGTCTTCCGCAAGTTCTGGCATGCCGTCATGCCGCTCACCGAACTGGCCCACGGCCCCAAGCCTTTCCGGCTGCTGGGCGAAGACATCGTTCTCTTTCTCGACGCCGACGGCCAGCCGGCCGCCCTGCGCGACCGCTGCTGCCACCGCACCGCCAAGCTTTCCAAGGGCTGGTGCGTGGACGGCGAAGGCAAAGCCTGCGGGCAGGGCGCGATCCAGTGCGGCTACCACGGCTGGACCTACGACCGCAGCGGCCAGGTGGTGCGCATTCCGCAGTACGAGCCCGACCGCAAGATTTCGCCCGAGTACAAGACCACGGCCTACCCCTGCACCGCGCGCTACGGCTACGCCTGGGTGGCGCTGGAGGACCCCATCGCCGACATTCCGGTCATTCCCGAGTTCGACGATCCGGGCTACCGCACCATCTTCCAGTTCTACGAAGAGTGGCAGACCAGCCCGATGCGCGCGCTCGAAAACTCGTTCGACAACTCGCACTTCAGCTTCGTGCACCGTGCCACCTTCGGGGTGGCCGCGAGCCCGAAGCCCAGCAAGTACGAGCTGGTGGAGAACGAGTCGGGCTTTTACGCCGAGACGGTGATCGAAGCGACCAACCCGGTGAAGTTCCACGCCATCAGCGGCGTGACCGATGCGATCACCACGCGCCACATGCGCAACGCCTACTTCCTGCCGTTCGCGCGCCGCCTCGACATCGAGTACCCGAGCGGCATCCGCCACATCATCATCAACTGCTTCACGCCCATCGACGACGGGCGCATGCAGCTGTGCCAGTGGCTGTTCCGCAACGACACCGAGGCCGACTGCGCGGCGCAGATGCTGATCGACTTCGACGAGGAGATCACGCGAGAGGACAAGGACATCCTCGAGTCGACCGACCCCGATGCGCTGGTCGACACACGCCGGCGCGGCGTGGAGTACTCGATGGAGTCCGACCGGCCGGGCATGCTGATCCGCAAGCACCTGATGCAGCTGCTGGCCAGGCACGGCGAGGCGGAGGTGCACCGGGGCATGACGATCCCGATCGTGAAGGCCGCCTGAAGGGGCTACCGCTGCGGGCCCGCATGCGCGTGGCCGCAGCGGTCAGTCGTTCAGGCTTTCACGAAGGCGCCGTGCAACCCCAGCGGCAGCGCGTAAGGCAGCGTCGCCTGCGCCACCGGACCGGCGGCCAGGTGGTCGGCGGCGAAGCACGACAGCACCGTGCGCTGCCGGCCGAAGTCCAGCGCCGTGCCCAGCACCCAGCCGGCCTTGGCGCCGTCGGGCACGAAGACGTGCTCTTCCACGATGGCCTGCGCGCCGTAGCTGAAGCGCTGGCTGCGTCCGCTCTCGATGTCGGTGCGCGCGACGGCGCCGAAGCCGGGCACGTCGGCGCGCGTCTGCGTGGCGTGCACCACCTGGCGATGGCGCAGGCCGACGCGGCGCGGGTCGATGCGGGGGAACTCGGCTTCCAGCGGCAGTTCGCGCTGCGTGGCCTTGCCCGTTCCCAGGTCGAGCGTGGCGACGGTCAGGCGCGGCTCGTTGCGGCGCACGCGGCGCGCGCGCATCACCTCGCGGTTGCTGGTAAACACCGATTCGGCGTTCTGCGTGCGCACGTAGTCGATGTGGATGCGTGTACCGCGCGACGTGTCTTCTTCCCATGCATTGCCGACGTGGAACAGGAAGCCGGCCGGCAGTTCGAGCAGCTGGCGCTTGTCCCAGTCCTGCTTGTCGACCACCAGCGCGCGCATGCCGAGTTCGGGCCGCCAGACGTGGGCGTCGAGAAAGCTCGCACCGGCCTCCTTGCGCTTGCTGTCGTACACCAGCGGCGGCATCAGGAACACCAGGTGCCGCGCGGTCACGGCGAAGTCGTGGACCATCGGCAGCTCGGGCACCGGCACCACGGCCGCGCGGCGCAGCGCGCCGCCGGGTGCGATCTCGTACAGCGCCAGCAGGCTCTGGCCCGAGCTCACGCCGAAGTTCCACACGGTGCCGTCCGGGTCGACCTTGGGGTGGGCCGAGAAGGGCATGCCCGCGAGGTCGGCGCGCCAGGTCTTCACGCCCAGCGTGTCGAGCGTGCGCGCATCGATGCGCGTGGCCGAGCCGCCTTCCCACAGCGCCAGCACCTCGCCCTGCATCGGCAGCACGCTGGTGTTGGCGACGTTGATGGCGTCGGCCGAGGTGGGGGGCTCCACGCCCGGCGGCATGGTGCCGAAGGCTTCGGTGAGGTGGCGGCCGGCCTTCACCTCGGCCACGCGCTTGGGCGTGGCGACGTAGCGGCCCTGGTGGCGCACGTCGGCGCCCTCGATGACGAAGCGATGGACCATGCCGTCGCCGTCGAACCAGTGGTGGTAGCGCTCGCCGCCCAGGTCGTGGCCGGCCGGGCCGATGCGAAACAGCGTGCCGGTGACGGCGTCGGGGAAGCGCCCGCGCACAGTGGCGCGGGTCAGGGGCAGGTCGCCCGGGGCCGTGGCGAAGCCGATCTTCCAGGGCGCGTCGGCGGCTTCGAACTGGGCTTGCCAGTCGTCGGTGGTACCGGCCGCGCGTGCGAGCGGGGCGAGCAGGGGCAGGGCGCCGGCCGTGGCCAGCAGGCGCAGGAGTTCGCGTCGTTCCATGGCCGTGTCTCCTCAGCGCAGGTGGATGACGGCCTGCGCGTCGGCGTCGATGCGCAGCGCCGCGGCCTCGAAGTCGGGCGCGCCGCGGTTGCCCTTGGCGTCGTTCGAGAAGCCGTAGCGTTCGATCGGCATGCCTACGAGGTTGGTGTCGAGCTTGCCGTTGCCGTTCTCGTCGGCGAACACGCGCAGCGCGTAGCGGCCCGGCGCCAGGTCGGTGAAGACGAAGCGGGCCTTGCCTTCGCGCAGGGGTGCGGTCTGCGAGGCGACGGCCTTGCTCTCGGCGTAGCTGGCGGCGTCGTTGTACAGCGCGACGTAGAGCGTGGCGCCGGCGGCCGGGCCGTCGGCGATGCGCAGGTTCAGGTCGGCGGCCAGGGTGCCGAGCGGGGCGAGCGCGGCAGCGGCGATCAGGCCGCGCGCGGCGGGTCGGGAGAGGAAAGCGGGAAGGTGCATGGCAGGCCTCGTGGTGGGTGGAGGGCCCGACGATCCCGCAGTCGCCGGGCGGTGCCCAGCGTCATGCGACGGAATGCGTGATTGCGCGCGCGAAATGCGCGCAGAAGGAGCGAACGCCGCGGCCCGGGAAGGGCCGCGACCGGCGTCAGGCCTTGTCCTGCCCGTTCTTCGGGGCTTCTGCGGCTTCTTCGGTCGCGTGCCCCGTGCCCACATGGCCCGAGTCCGCAAAGAGGCTCCAGGCCGCCATGAACAGCGCCGCGATCACCGGCCCGATCACGAAGCCGTTGATGCCGAAGATCGCCATGCCGCCGATGGTGGACATCAGCACGATGTAGTCGGGCATCTGCGTGTCCTTGCCCACCAGCACGGGGCGCAGGATGTTGTCGACCAGGCCGATCACGAACACGCCGATGAAGATCAGCACGCCGCCTTGCCAGAAGTGGCCGGTGGCCAGGTAGTAGATGGCCACGGGGCCCCAGATCAGCGCCGCGCCCACGGCCGGCAGCAGCGACAGGAAGGCCATCAGCACCGCCCACAGCAGCGCGCCCTGCACGCCCAGGAACCAGAAGGCCAGCCCGCCGATGGTGCCCTGCGCGATGGCCACCGCCACGTTGCCCTTCACGGTGGCGCGGATCACGGTGGTGAACTTGTTCAGCAGGTAGTGCGTGTGCGGCTTGGCCAGCGGCAGCGCGTCGCGCATGGTCTTCGACAGCGACGTGCCGTCGCGCACCAGGAAGTACAGCAGGTAGAGCATCACGAAGAAGCTCACCACGAAGTCGAAGGTGTTCTGCCCGATGGCCAGCGCCTGGCTGGCGATGAGCTGGCTGGCCTGGCCCGCGATGGCCGAGACGCGCGCTTGCCAGGCCGCCATGTCGCCCAGGTTGAAGCGCTCCACGATGTTCAGCAGCCACTGCGGCGTGGCGTTCAGGATCTGCTGGAAGTAGGCCGCGAAGTTGATCTGGCCCGAGCGGATGCTCTGCGTGATCAGCGCGATCTCCTGCACCAGCGACACGCCCACCATCGCCAGCGGCAGGATCACGATGAAGAGGCAGATCGCCAGCGTGGACATCGCGGCCACGTTGCGCCGGCCCGGCATCTTCTTGAGCAGCCACTTGAACAGCGGCGTGAACAGAATCGCCAGCGCTACCCCCCAGAGCACCGCGCCGAAGAACGGCATCAGCACCCACAGAAAGGCGACGGTGACGGCGGCAAGCAGGGCGAGGAAGACGCCGCGCTGGAGTTGGGGAGAGTTCATAAGTGTCTCGGACTGTAGCCGAGCCGGAACCCGCCGCCGTGTCAGCCGGCGCGCCCTTGTGCGGCGCAACAGGGTTGCCCAAAAAAAACGCCGCAGGCGCAGGGCCGGCGGCGGGTGTCAGCTATGTAATCGATAGCTGATGGTGGCACAAATGCACAGCTTCAACGCCTGGCGGCGCGCGGCAGCGCCACCGGCGCCAGCGTGGCGCGCAGCCGGCTCGGCGCGTCGGGCTCGGCGGTGGCGTCGACCTCCAGCGCCCGTTCGACATTGCCGATGTGGTCGAGCATGAGCTGGCGCGCCTGCTCGATGTTGCCGGCCTCGAGCGCCTCAACGATGGCGCCGTGCTCCGCGCACGACTGCCCGGCCTCGTGCTTCGACTGGTAGAGCGTGGCCGCCAGCGTGGTGCGCGCCGTGAGGTCGCGCAGCACGTCGACCAGCAGCTGGTGGCCCATCTGCTCGGCCAGGCAGACATGGAAGTCGGCCAGCAGGAAGGCGCGCGTGGCGGCGTCGGCGCCTTCGATGGCGCGCTGCTCGTCGGCGATGTGGTCGCGCAGCTTGCGGATCACCTGGCCCAGCGGCCGGCCTTCGCTCGCGGCCAGAATGCCGGCCTCGACGATGCGGCGTGCCGAGAAGGCGTCGCGCGCTTCCTCGGCCGAGGGCTCCACCACGTACCAGCCGCGGCGCGACTGCACCTCGACGAAACCGCGTGCCTGCAGCTGCATCAGCGCCTCGCGCACCATGGTGCGGCTGACCGAGAAGTTCTCGGCCAGCGCCTGCTCGCCGAGCCGGTCGCCGGGTGCGAGCTTCTGCGCGAGGATGGCCTCGACGACGCGTTCGGCGATGGCGGTGGGGCTGACGTCGGCGGGCATTTTTTCAGTGGGCGGTGGAAGCGGCGGTGCCGGTGTTTACCACGGGCGCCTCGGCCAGCGGCTCGTCGTCGGGCGAATAGGTGCCGTCGAGCACGGCATGGGCACGTTCACGGTCGATGTCGCCTTCCCACGCGGCGATCGCCACGGTGGCCACGCAGTTGCCGATCAGGTTGCCCAGCGCGCGGGCGATGCCCATGAACCAGTCGACCGACAGCACCAGCACCAGGCCGATGGCGGGAATCGCCGGAATCGCATGCAGCGTGGCGGCCAGCACCACGATCGCCGAGCCCGGCACGCCGTGCGCGCCCTTGGAGGTGACCAGCGCGATCGCCAGGATGGTCAGCAGGTCGGCCATCGAGATCGGCGTGTTGGTGGCCTGCGCGATGAACACCGCCGCCAGCGTGATGTAGATCGAGAACGCGTCGAGGTTGAACGAGTAGCCCGTGGGAATCACCAGGCCCACCGTCGAATCGCGGATGCCCATGCGGCGCAGCTTGGCCATGATCTGCGGCAGCACGCTGTCCGACGAGGTGGTGGCGAACACGATGGCCAGCTCTTCGCGCAGGTAGCGCAGCAGCTTCCACAGGCTGAAGCCCGACATGCGCATCACCAGCCCCAGCACCACGAACACGAAGACCAGCACCGCGCCGTAGAAGAGGGCGACCAGCATGCCCAGCTGCTTGAGCGAGCCGATGCCGTACTTGCCGACCGTGAAGGCGATGGCGCCCAGCACGCCCAGCGGCGCCAGCTTGATGATGATCCCCATGATCTTGAACAGCACCAGCGAGAGCGCGTCCACCACCGCCGCCACCGGCGCGCCGCGATCGCCCAGCAGCGACAGCGCGCAGCCGAACAGCACCGCGAACAGCAGCACCTGCAGCACGTCGCCCGTGGCGAAGGCGGCCACCACCGTGGTGGGAATGAGCTTCATCAGGAACTCGACCGTGCCGCCGCTGGTGAGCTTGTCGGCGTTGGAGGCGTAGGCGCTCATGGCGCTGGCGTCCAGCGCCTTGGGGTCGACGTTCATGCCCACGCCCGGCTCGAACACGAAGGCCAGCACCAGGCCCATCGCCAGTGCGATGGTGGTCAGCACCTCGAAGTAGATCAGCGCCTTCACGCCGACCCGGCCCACGCGCTTGAGGTCGCCCGCGCCGGCGATGCCGTGCACCACCACGCAGAACACCAGCACGGGAATGATCATCTTGATCAGCTTGATGAAGCCGTCACCCAGCGGCTTGAGCTTGGCGGCGAACTCGGGCGCAAAGAGGCCGACGAGCACGCCGATCACCAGTGCGATGACCACCTGTCCGAAGAGCGATTTGGCAAAGCGAGGCATGGAAATCTCCTGTCGTTGTCGTGTCGAGGTTTTGCATGCAAGGATCGCTTTTTCTTGCATACAAGAAATGTAGGCAAGAAGATTGCAGGGGGTTCAGAGGGTATTCCCGGGCGTTCCGGTCGACGGGGTACTCCTGCCGCGCGCCCGGGCGGTGAGGTCTGTGCAGGGGCAGCTACTCGATGAAAAGCAGCGCCGGGCACTCGAGCGACGCCCGCACGGCCTGCACGAATTCGGCCGCCAGCTGGCCGTCGACCACGCGGTGGTCGAAGGAGGACGACAGGTTCATCATGCGGCGCGCGATCACCGCGCCGCCCAGCATCACCGGGCGCTGCACGATGCGGTTGACGCCGACGATCGCCACCTCGGGCGCGTTGATGATCGGCGTGGAGGCAATGCCGCCCAGCGCGCCCAGGCTGGTGACGGTGAGGGTCGAGCCGCTCAGCTCGTCGCGCGTGGCCCGGCCCGCGCGCGCGGCGTCGGCCAGGCGGGCGATCTCGGTCGCGCTCGACCAGAGGTCGCGTGCCTCCGCATGCCGCAGCACCGGCACCATGAGGCCGGCCGCCGTCTGGGTGGCGATGCCGACGTGCACCGGGCCGTGGCGCGTGAGCACGCCCGCCTCGTCGTCAAAGCGGGCGTTGATCTGCGGGAAGCGCGGCACCGCCAGCACCACCGCGCGCACCAGCAGCGGCAGCAGCGTCAGGTGCGCACGCTCGCCGCCCCAGCGTTCGTTGATCCGGGCGCGCAGCAACTCCAGCTCGGTCACGTCGACCTCCTCGACATAGGTGAAGTGCGGGATGCGGCGCATCGCGTCCTGCATGCGCTGCGCGATGCGGAGGCGCACGCCGGTCACGGGCACGGCCTCCTCGTCGTGGCGCTCGGCGTAGCGCGCGGCATCCGGCGCCGGCGGACCGGGCCGGCGCAGCAGCCAGGCGTCGAGGTCCTCGTGCAGGATGCGGCCGTCCGCGCTGCTGCCCGGCACCTGCCGCAGATCGATGCCGAGGACCGTCGCCCGGTGGCGCACCGCGGGTGAGGCCAGCGGCTTGTCGCCCGAGGGGCGCGCGCGTTCGGCCGGTGCCGGTGCAGGCACCGCTGCAGGCGCTGCCGCCGATACGACCGGCGCCTTCTCCCGCACCTCGCCGCCGCCCGCCACGTCGATCCGGATCAGCTCCGCGCCCACCGCGATCTGCTGCCCCACCTCGCCGCCGAGCGCGACCACCCGGCCCGCGACCGGCGAGGGAATCTCGACGGTGGCCTTGTCGGTCATCACGTCGGCCAGCACCTGGTCTTCGGCCACCGTGTCGCCGGGCTGCACGCGCCACGCCACCAGCTCCACCTCGGCAATGCCTTCGCCCAGGTCCGGCACCTTGATCGTGAGCGTGCCCATTCAGTTCTCCATGGCGCGACGCAAGGCCGCACCGACGCGCGCCGGACCGGGGAAGTAGGCCCACTCCTGCGCATGCGGGTAGGGCGTGTCCCAGCCGGCCACGCGCCCGATCGGCGCTTCCAGGTGGTGGAAGCAATGCTCCTGCACCAGCGCCGTCAGCTCGGCGCCGAAGCCGCTGGTGCGCGTGGCCTCGTGCACGATCACGCAGCGGCCGGTCTTCTTCACCGAGGCGACCAGCGTCTGCAGGTCCAGCGGCCACAGGCTGCGCAGGTCGATGATCTCGGCATCGATGCCGGTCTCGCGCGCGGCCGCTTCGCAGACGAAGACCATGGTGCCGTAGCTGATCACCGTCAGGTCGGCGCCGGGGCGGAACACCGTCGCCGACTCCAGCGGCACCGTGTAGTAGCCCTCGGGCACCTCGCCCAGCGGATGCGCCGACCAGGGCACCAGCGGCCGGTCGTGGTGGCCGTCGAAGGGGCCGTTGTACAGCCGCTTGGGCTCCAGGAAGATGACCGGGTCGTCGTTCTCGATCGAGGCGATCAGCAGGCCCTTGGCATCGCGCGGGTTGGAAGGCATCACCGTGCGCAGCCCGCAGACGTGCGTGAACAGCGCCTCCGGGCTCTGGCTGTGCGTCTGGCCGCCGTAGATGCCGCCGCCGCAGGGCATGCGGATGGTGATCGGCGCGGTGAAATCGCCCGCCGAGCGGTAGCGCAGGCGCGCCGCCTCGGACACGATCTGGTCGTAGGCCGGATAGACGTAGTCGGCGAACTGAACTTCCACCACCGGGCGCAGGCCGTAGGCGCCCATGCCGATGGCCGAGCCGACGATGCCGCCCTCGTTGATCGGCGCATCGAACACGCGCGAGCGGCCGTACTTGGCCTGCAGGCCTTCGGTGCAGCGGAACACGCCGCCGAAGTAGCCGACGTCCTGGCCGTAGACGATCACGTTGTCGTCGCGCTCGAGCATCACGTCCATGGCGGAGCGCAGGGCCTGGATCATGGTCATCGAGGCCATGGCCGTCACCCCTCGGACGCCAGCTGTTCGCGCTGGCGCTTCAGGTGTTCGGGCATGTCCTTGTAGACGTCCTCGAACAGGGCGGCGTCGCCCGCGACATGGCCGTCGGCCATGGAGCCGAAGCGCTCGGCCTCCTTCACCGCGGCGTTCACCTGCGCCTGCATGTCGGCCTGCGTCTGCGCGTGCTCCTGTTGCGACCAGGCGCCGATCGCCGTCAGGTGCTGCGCCAGGCGCGCGATCGGATCGCCCAGCGGGAAATGCGCCCAGTCGTCGGCCGGGCGGTAGCGCGACGGGTCGTCCGAGGTCGAATGCGCGCCGGCGCGGTAGGTGACCCACTCGATCAGCGTCGGCCCCAGGTTGCTGCGGGCGCGCTCGGCCGCCCAGCGCGAGGCCGCCAGCACCGCCAGGAAGTCGTTGCCGTCGACGCGCAGCGACGCGATGCCGCAGCCCACGCCGCGCGCCGCGAAGGTGGTGGCCTCGCCGCCGGCGATGGCCTGGAAGGTCGAGATCGCCCACTGGTTGTTGACCACGTTGAGGATCACCGGCGCGCGGTAGACGTGCGCGAAGGTCAGCGCCGTGTGGAAGTCGGACTCGGCGGTGGCGCCGTCACCGATCCAGCCCGAGGCGATGCGCGTGTCGCCCTTGATCGCCGAGGCCATGCCCCAGCCCACCGCCTGGATGAACTGCGTGGCCAGGTTGCCCGAGATCGAGAAGAAGCCGGCCCGCTTCATCGAATAGCACACCGGCAGCTGACGCCCCTTGAGCGGGTCGCGCTCGTTGGACATCAGCTCGCAGGTCAGCTCCAGCAGCGTCACGTCGTCGCGCGCCAGCAGCAGGCCCTGCTGGCGGTAGGTCGGAAAGCACATGTCGCCCTGCTGCAGCACCAGCGCGTGGCCGGTGGCGATGGCCTCCTCGCCCAGGCACTGCATGTAGAAGGAGATCTTCTTCTGCCGCTGCGCGATCAGCATGCGGGCGTCGAAGGCGCGTGTCTTCATCATCGCGCGCAGGCCGCGGCGCAGCAGTTCGGGGTCGGCCGGCGGCGCCCACGGGCCGACGGCACGGCCCTCGTCGTCGAGCACGCGCACCAGCGTGTAGGCCAGGTCGCTGGTGTCGGCCGGCGATGCGTCGACCGGGGGTTTTCGCACCTCGCCGGCACGCGACAGGTGCAGGTAGGAGAAATCGGTCTCGTGCCCCGGCCGTCCGGTGGGCTCCGGTACATGCAGACGAAGAGATGTGCCTTGGCTCATCGCGTTGTCTCCGCGCTCGATGGCATCGCGCGCCACCACAGCCTAGCGAATTTCGGGCGCGGGCGCAGCCGGTCAAGTGCGTGTTTCGCAGGCGACCGGGGCGCAGGGGCGGGGAGGGGCGCGCGGCCCGCGCCGGCACCCGTGTCTTCCCCCTTGCCTTTCCCGGCGCGCCTCTGCACTGTCCGTCCACCCTGTGGCCCGCGGCGCATGAACGACCTGGAACCTCCACCTCCTCTTTCCGAACCCGGCCGCAGTGCGCCGCGGGCGAAGGCCGCCGACGCGGCCGGGTGGCGCCGCTGGCTGCCGGGACTGCGCACGCTGCGCGGGTACGAACTGGCCTGGCTGCGGCACGACATCGTGGCCGGGCTGGTGCTGACCACGATGCTGGTGCCGGTCGGCATCGCGTATGCGCAGGCGTCGGGCGTTCCCGGCATCCACGGCCTCTACGCGACCATCGTGGCGTTGCTCGCGTACGCCATGTTCGGCCCCAGCCGGATCCTGGTGCTGGGCCCGGATTCCTCGCTGGCGGCCCTCATCCTGGCCGTCGTCCTTCCGCTGTCGGGCGGCGACCCGCAGCGCGCCATCGCCCTGGCGGGCCTGATGGCGATCGTGTCGGGCACGGTGTGCATCCTCGCGGGCGTCGCGCGCCTGGGCTTCGTCACCGAGCTGCTTTCCAAGCCGATCCGCTACGGCTACATGAACGGCATCGCGTTGACCGTGCTGATCAGCCAGCTGCCCAGGCTCCTGGGTTTTTCGGTCGAGGGCGACGCACCGCTGGCGACCCTGAAGGCCATCGCCGTGTCGGTGATGGAGGGCAAGACCCACGCGACCACGCTCATGGTCGGCGCGGGCACCCTGGCGGTCATCCTGCTGCTCAAGGGGCGCCGGCGCGTGCCGGGCATCCTGATCGCCGTGGTGGGCGCGACCGTGGCCGTTGGCGTGCTGGGCCTGGCGACGCGCGAGGGAGTACCGGTGCTCGGCGCCCTCCCGCAAGGCCTGCCGGCGTTCGGCATTCCGTGGGTCACGGCCGCCGACATCGGCCCCGTGCTGATCGGCGGTTGCGCCGTCGCGCTCGTCTCGTTCGCCGACACCAGCGTGCTCTCCCGTGTCTATGCGGCGCGCACCCGCACCCACGTCGACCCGAACCAGGAGATGGTGGCGCTGGGCGCCGCCAACCTGGCGGCCGGATTTTTCCAGGGCTTTGCCGTCAGCAGCAGTTCGTCGCGCACCCCCGTGGCCGAGGCCGCGGGCGCCAGGACCCAGCTGACCGGCGTCGTCGGCGCGCTGGCCGTTGCCCTGCTGCTGGTGGCGGCGCCGGACCTGCTGAAGAACCTGCCCACCAGCGCACTGTCCGCGGTCGTCATCGCATCGGCCATCGGCCTGATCGAGATCGCCGACCTGCGGCGGATCTACCGCATCCAGCGCTGGGAGTTCTGGTTGTCGATCGCCTGCACGGTCGGCGTGGTCGTGCTGGGCGCCGTCGAAGGCATCGGCCTGGCCATCGTGATCGCGGTCATCGAATTCCTGTGGGATGCCTGGCGCCCCTATTCCGCGGTGCTGGGGCGCGCCGACGGCGTCAAGGGCTACCACGACATCACGCGCTATCCCGATGCGCGCCTCATCCCGGGCCTGGTCCTTTTTCGCTGGGATGCGCCGCTGTTCTTTGCCAATGCCGAGCTGTTCCGCGACCGGGTGGGCGAGGCCATGGCGTCGTCGCCCGCGCCGGTGCGCTGGCTGGTCGTCGCGGCGGAGCCCGTCACCAGCGTGGACGTGACCTCCGCCGACATGCTGGCTGAACTGGTCGAAAGTTTGCGGGACGCCGGCATCCAGTTGTGCTTTGCCGAGATGAAGGACCCCGTCAAGGACAAGCTGAAGCGCTTCGGGCTCTTCGCGCGGCTGGGCGAAGCCGCGTTCTTTCCGACCGTCGGTGCCGCCGTCAGCGGGTACCTCAAGACCCATCCGGTGGAGTGGATCGACTGGGAAGACGAGGGGCGCTGAGCCCTTGCGGCCCGCGGCATGCGCCTCCCATGGATGGGGGAGGCGACGTTTCGGGGCGGCTCCTAGCATCCGCGCACCCACAACGAGGAGCCTCCCGATGAAGATCGCCTTTACTTCCTGCTTCAGCGCCCAGACCTTCAAAGAACAACCTGTCTGGACCCAGGTGGGCGCGTCCGGCGCCACGCACCTGGTGCTGCTGGGCGACTCGGCCTACTACGACGCGGACGGCTCCAGCATGGGCGCGGTCAAGGCCATGGGCGCCAACGACTTCGCGATCCACGCCTTCGGCCGGCTGCGCGACCAGCTGAACCAGAAGGAGTTCGCCAAGCTCGTGCGCAAGACCGACCTGCAGATCCATCCGATCTGGGACGACCACGACTTTCTGTGGAACGGCGCCTGCGGTGCGCAGATCGAGGGCCAGCCTTCCTACCGGCACCTGCTGGACCCGACCCGCGCCGCGTTCCAGGAATACCGCAAGGCGCTGGATTCAAACGATCCGAAGACCTTTCCCAAGGCCGGCGATCCCTGGGCTTCGGGCGTTCCCGAACCCGGCTACCGGCCCCTCATGCTGAGCAATGTCGGCGATGCGGATGGTCCGGTGATGCTGCACCTCACCGACGGCCGCAGCTACAAGACCAAGGGCGGCGAGGACGCCGTGCTCGGAAAGAAGCAGATGAACAAGCTGAAGAAGGCCATCGAAGACTCGGACGAGAGGACCGTGCACCTGATCGCCAGCGGCCTCACCTTCGAAGCCCGCCACGGCGAGACCTGGATGGACTGCGCGGCCGAGCACGCCGCGATCCTCAAGCTCGCAGAGAAGCGCCGCATCCTCATCCTCAGCGGCGACGTGCACGAGAACCGCTTCGCCGTGCCGTGGCCGGCGGGCCCCTGGAGCCTGTTCGAAGCCACGTCCTCCGGCGCCGCGCTGCGCACGGCCGTCACCGTCGGCGCGCTGCAATGCAACTGGGGGCTGGTCGACATCACGAAGGACCAGGTGAAGATCGAGCTGTCGCAGCTGAACATGGACACCCGCCGCCGCGTCATCGACCGCCAGAAGTGGAAGATGCTGTAGGCGTGGCCGGGAGCGGGTTCACGGGCCGCTCCTGCGGCTTGCGAAGCAGGATCACGAGACCGGAGATCAGGAAGTACACGGCGCCCACCGTCGCATAGCCCGCGAGCGTCTGCAGGACCGGCGCATCGGTGCCTTGCCGTGCGACGAAGAGGCCGCCGGCCAGCGCAGACTGCGCGCCGCTCAGCATCATCACCCACTGCCCCCGATGGCGCTTTCGGCGGCGAACGGCCGTCGCCAGCTGCAGCAGGCCCGACACGATGGCCCAGGCGCCGAAGATGGCCAGGCCGATCTGGAGCCCGAGCACCAGCGAGGCCACGACGGCCGCGGTGACCAGCGCGCTGATCCATGTGTTCAGCATCTGGCTGGGGTTGGCCCGGGGGCCGCCGGTCATCCGGGCGTCCACCAGGTTCGCCAGCGCGTCCCACGCCGGATAGACGACCAGCAGGATCGCCGTCAGCACCGGCGACTGCCTGGCGACGCTGAAGGCCAGCGCGACCCACACGAAGGAAAAGGCCGCGCGGGTGAAGTAGAGCTTGCGCAGCCAGGCGGCCGGCTGCAAAGGGGGGTGGATGATGTCGGGCATGGAAGGGGTGTGGGTGGGAGGAGAGGGCGCGCCTCGCACGAGGCGGGTGCAACGATTCTTCTGCGTTCCCCCGGACCACGGTATCGGTCGAATGACCGACACGCGCCGAACCGACGGCTGTGCGATGCTGTGCGCTCGCCCCCGCGATCCCATGCCCGAAGACACCACCCTCACCGCTTTCGACGCGGCCCGCGCGCTCGCCTTCATCGGCGACCTGAGCATGGGCCAGCCCATCGACCATTCGCTGCGCACCGCCTGGCTGGCCGGCATGATCGCGACACAGGCCGGCTGCCACGCCGCGCAGGTCGAGGTCGCGCAACACGTGGCGTTGCTGCGCTGGTCGGGCTGCACGGCGAACGCGCAGGAGTTCGCGGACTTCCTGGAAGACGACGTGCTGGGGCGGCGAGCCCTTCTGGCCTCTGCGCAACCGCGCCTGCGCCAGCCCCACCAGGCGTCCATTCCCGGGGCCGTCGTGGCGATGGCCCAGATCCACTGCGAGATTGCGGGCGACATCGCGAACATGCTCGGCCTGGGGCCCGAGGCCGAAGCCGCACTGCGCGCCGTCTTCGAGGCCTTCGATGGCAGCGGCGTCCCCGGCCTGCTGCAGGGCGAGGGCGTGCCGCTGGCCACCTACGTCGTGGCCCTGGCGAGCGATCTCGAAATCTTCAGCCGCCTCTACGGGCTCGACGAAGCCCTCACGCTCGCGCGGGGGCGCGCCGACAGCCTCTACCCCGGCTTCCTGGTCGACGCCTGCGCACCGCACGCTGCGGCATGGATGACGCGGCTGGATGCGTCGCCCGCGCCGTGGACCGATGCTGCCGATCCGCCGGTGTCGATGCGTCGGCGCGTCGGGCTCGAACTCGTCGGCGACGTGAGCGACCTCAAGCTGCCCTGGATGACGGGCTACTCGCGGCGCGTGGCCCGGCTGGCGCGCGACTGCGGCGCCCAGCTGGGCATGAGCGAGGCGATGTGCCATCGCATCCACCGGGCCGGCCTGATCCACGGCATCGGGCGGGCCGCGGTTCCCAACGCCATCTGGAATGCGCCCGAGCCGCTGCCGGCCGCGTCGATGGAGCGCCTGCGGCTCGTGCCGTATTGGACGTCGCGCGCGGCGGGGCAGATCGACGGTCTCGCGGCAGAAGCAGAGATCGCCTCGTTCGCCTTCGAGCGACGAGATGGCTCCGGCTACTTCCGTGGCCGCTCCGGCGCGTCGATGCCGCTCGAAGGGCAGGTCGTCGCGGCGGCCGAGCAGTGGGTGTCGCACCGCACCCGCCGCCCGTGGCGACCCGAACTGACCGACGCGCAGGCGCGCGATCGCATGCAGGCGGACGTCGAGGCCGGCCGCTTCGACGCGGAGGTCGTCGACGCGCTGCTCGCCTGCGCGCTCTCGGGCACGCCTGCGAAGCCCGCGGCCCCTGCGCAGGACGACGCGTCGCTGTCCCAGAGCGAGCTGGACGTCCTGCGCTGCATCAGCCAGGGCGACAACACGAAGCAGGTCGCGCGTGCGCTGGGCATCAGCGCGAGCACGGTGCGCACGCACGTCGAACGCGTGTTCCGCAAGCTCGGTTGCTCGACCCGCGCGGCCGCCACGCTGAAGGCCTCTGCCCGAGGCCTGCTGTAGCGGGCCGCGCCGGCCGCCCCATCGACTAAGCGGCCACAGGCTCCGGCCGAACCGCCCGCGCAGGCGCTGCGCTGTCGAGCTGCCCGCGCAGCATCTCCCACCGCACGCGCGCCGACACGATGCTTTCTTCCTTCACGTGCCCGAAGCCGCGGATCTGCTCCGGCAGGCGCGCCAGCGACAGCGCGGTGTCGAAGTCGATGCGCTCGAAGCGCGCGAGCAGGTCTTCGACCATCGCGCGGTAGTCGGCCACGAGCTGGCGCTCCATGCGGCGCTCGGCGGTGCGGCCGAACGGATCGAGCGCCGTGCCGCGCAGGCCGCGCAGCTTGGCGAGCACGCGGAAGGCGCTGAGCATCCACGGGCCGAAGCTGGTCTTGACCGCGCGGCCTTCGGCGTCACGCCGGCCCAGCACCGGCGGTGCCAGGTGAAAGCGCAGCACCGGCTTGCCTTCGAACTGCTCGCCGAGCTTCTCCATGAAGCGCGGGTCGGCGTACAGGCGCGCCACCTCGTACTCGTCCTTGTAGGCCATGAGCTTGAACAGGCCCGAGGCCACGGCCTTGGCCAGCACCGTGCTGCCGCGCGTGCGCTGTTCGGCGTCGCGCACGCGTTCGACGAGGTCCGCGTAGCTGCGCGCGTAGGCCGCGTTCTGGTAGGCCGTGAGGAACGCGGTGCGGTCGGCCAACAGCGCCTCGAAGCTCTGGGGCTTCTGCAGCGACACCACCTGCGCCGGCGCAGCCTGGCGCGTGACGGCCGCGAGGTCGAGCGCCGCCTTGCGGCCCCAGCGGAACGCGGCCTGGTTGGCCTTCACGGCCACGCCGTTGATCTCGATGGCCTTGTCGAGCGCCTGCGCCGACAGCGGCACGAACCCCTTCTGGAACGCGAAGCCCAGCAGGAACAGGTTGGCCGCGATGGCGTCGCCCATGAGGCGCGTGGCCAGCTGCGTGGCGTCGATGAAGTCGGCGCGGCCCTCGACCGATTCCTCGATGAGCGCACGCACCTGCGCGGCGGGGAACTGCCAGTCGGGCTGCTGCGCGAAGTGCCCCGTCGGCTGCTCGAAGGTGTTGACCAGCGCGTAGGTGCGGCCCGGCCGCATGCGCGCGATGGCGTCGGGCGCGCCGGCCGTGAGCATGTCGCAGCCCAGGATCAGGTCGGCCTCGCCGGTGGGAATGCGCTGCGCCTTCAGCTGCGCCGCGTCGCGCGCGATGCGCACGTGCGACGTGACCGAGCCGTTCTTCTGCGACATGCCCGTCATGTCGAGCACGCTCACGCCCTTGCCCTCGAGGTGCGCCGCCATGCCGATCAGCGCGCCGATGGTGATCACGCCCGTGCCGCCGATGCCGGTGATGAGGATGTTGTGCATGCCTTCGAGCGCGAGCGGCACGGGAGCGGGCAGGGCGGGCTCTTCGGCGGCCTTCACGGCCACGGGGGCGTGCTTGCGCGGCTTGACGCCCTCGACCGTCACGAAGCTCGGGCAGAAGCCCTTGATGCACGACTCGTCGGCGTTGCACGCGCTCTGGTCCACGCTGCGCTTCAGGCCCAGGTCGGTTTGCTTCGGTAGGAGGGCGGTGCAGTTCGATTGCTCACCGCAGTCGCCACAGCCTTCGCACACGGCGTCGTTGATGAACACGCGCCGCGCGGCGGGCGGGAACTCGCCCTTCTTGCGGCGGCGCTTCTCGGCCGCGCACACCTGGTCGTAGATCAGCACCGACACGCCCTCGAAGCCGCGCAGCTCGCGCTGCACCGCGTCCATGTCGTCGCGGTGGTGCACGCTCAGCGCAAAGAGGCCGTCGCGGTCGGGCGGCAGCAGGCTGCGGTCGGCCCAGCGCGTCGGGTCTTCGGCCACCAGCGCGATGCGCTTCACGCCTTCGGCCGCCACCTGGTGCGCGATGCGCGGCACGGTGATCGGCCCGTCGACCGGCTGGCCGCCCGTCATCGCGACCGCGTCGTTGTAGAGGATCTTGTAGGTGATGTTCACGCCCGCCGCCACGGCCGCGCGAATCGCCAGCGAACCCGAGTGGTAGTAGGTGCCGTCGCCCAGGTTCGCGAACACGTGCTTGCGCTTGGAGAACCACGCCTGCCCCAGCCACGGCGCGCCTTCGCCGCCCATGTGCGTGGTGGTGCGGTTGTGCTCGGGGTAGATGGCCGTGGCCATCACGTGGCAGCCGATGCCCGCGAGCGCCAGGCTACCTTCGGGCACCTTGGTCGAGGTGTTGTGCGGGCAGCCCGCGCAGTACCAGGCCGGGCGCGAGGGCGTGGCCACGGCCTTGCCGAGCACCACGTCCTTCGCGTCGAGGATCGCCAGCCGCATGCGGATGCGGTCGCTGGTGTGAAAGCGCGCCACGCGCCCGGCGATGACGCGCGCGATCTGCGCCACCGAGAAATCGGCCGTGGCCGGCAGCAGCCACTGGCCGCGCGGGTGCGCGCCCCATTCGCCCTGTTCGTCGAACTTGCCGATGACGCGCGGGCGCACGTTCTCGCGCCAGTTGTACAGGTGCTCCTTGAGCTGGTATTCGACGATCTGGCGCTTCTCTTCGACCACCAGAATCTCTTCGAGCCCGTCGGCAAACTCGCGGATCGAGTCGGGCTCCAGCGGCCAGGGCATCGACACCTTGAACAGGCGGATGCCGATGCGCGCGGCCTCGTCGGCGTCGATGCCCAGCTCTTCCAGCGCTTCGAGCACGTCGCGGTACGACTTGCCCGAGGCCACGATGCCCAGCCGCGCTTGAGGCGAATCGATGGTCACGCGGTTCAGGCGGTTCTCGCGCGCGTAGGCGATGGCGGCGTAGATCTTGTAGTCCTGCATCAGCGCTTCCTGCTTGCGCGCCTGCACGCCGAGCGTGTCGGTCGAAAGGCGCGCATGCACGCCGCCGGGCGGGAACGCGAAGTCCTTCGGCAGGCGCGTGTGCACGTCGAGCGCGCCGGCGGCAATGGAGCCCGACGACTCCACCGTGTCGGCCAGCGCCTTGAAGCCGACCGGCAGTCCGGCAAAGCGCGACATCGCAAAGCCGTGCAGGCCCAGCTCGATGTACTCCTCCACGCTCTGCGGGTAGAGCATGGGGATCATCGACGCGGCGAACAGGTGGTCGCTCTGGTTGGGCAGGGTAGAGGAAGACGCGCCGTGGTCGTCGCCCGCCACCAGCAGGATGCCGCCCTTGGGCGAGGTGCCCGCGTGGCTCATGTGCTTGAACACGTCGCCGCAGCGGTCCACGCCGGGCGCCTTGCCGTACCACATGGCGAACACGCCATCGACCGCGCTCTCGCCGGTCAGGTGCACCTGCTGCGTGCCCCACACGGCGGTGGCGGCCAGTTCCTCGTTCACGCCGGGCAGGAACTTGACGGCATTGGCCTCGAGCTGCGGCTGGGCTTTCCACAGCGCTTCGTCCAGGCCGCCGAGCGGCGAGCCGCGGTAGCCCGAGACAAAGCCCGCGGTGTTCAGGCCGGCCTGCTGGTCGCGCCATTTCTGCACGAGCATGAGGCGCACCAGCGCCTGGATGCCGCTCAGGTAGATCCGGCCTTCGGTGGCCGTGTATTTGTCGTCCAGCGCAACGCTGGCGAGTTCGTGGGTTGCCATGAGAAAAAAGACTCCGGGTAGGACTCGTGGAATGCGGGCGTGGCCCCGGTAAAGGGCCGGCCCGCGAAACGCCTCGCCGGGGTTGCCGCCGAGACAGCCACGATTCTTTCGCACCCCGGCCCGAAAGTGCTTCTTCGTTTCGACGGGGAAACTCGCATTCCGGAAGAACCATCGTCGCCGCCGTCGATTCGCCGAAAGGCCTTCGGCCACGCGCCCACAACCGCACAGGCCCGACAATGTCCGCCCGATCGACCGAGGACCCGATGAGACCCGACCTGGATTCGCTGGCGCTGTTCCTGCGCGCCATTGAGCACGGCAGCCTGTCCAAGGCGGCCGCCGAGAGCCACATGGTGCTGTCGGCCGCGAGCCGGCGCCTGGCCATCCTCGAGAGCCAGCTCGGCGTGGGGCTGCTCAACCGCACCTCGAAGGGCGTGACGCCCACGGGCGCGGGCGAGTCGCTGGCCATGCACGCGCGCCAGATCCTGCGCGACGTGGACCGCATGCGCGCCGACCTGTCGGACTACGCGCAGGGCGCCACCGGCCGCGTGCGACTGCATGCCAACGCGTCGGCCATGGGCCAGTTCTTGCCCGACGATGTGGCCAGCTTTCGCCTGCGCTACCCCGAGATCCGCGTGAGCGTGGAAGAGCACCGCAGCGTCTACATCGTGCAGGCCATTCGCGACCGCCAGGCCGACGTGGGCGTGATCACCAGCGAGGCGGTCGACCCGGCGCTGCACTTCATCCCGTACCGCACTGACCGGCTCGTGGCCATCGTGCGCCAGAAGCACCCGTGGCGCGGGCGCGAGGTGTCGTTCGAAGAACTGCTCGACTTCGACTTCGTGGGACTCGAAGACGACTCGGCCATCTCCCGCACCATGGAAGACGCCGCGATGAGCGCACGCAAGGTGCTGCGTCTGCGCGTGCGCGTGAAGAGCTTCGAGGCCGTGTGCCGGATGATCGAAGCGGGAATGGGCGTGGGCATCCTGCCCGAGGGCGCGGCGGTGACCTACCGCAAGGAGATGAAGCTGCGCTTCATCAACCTCACCGATGCGTGGGCTTCACGCCGGATGTACCTGTGTACGCGGCAGGAGGCGTTGAGCTTTCCGCAGCGTCGGTTGGTGGACCATCTGCTGGCGCGAGGGATGCCGTAGGGCGCGGGTTCATTCGGTGCGACGCAGGAACACATGCATGGCGCGCTCGCCCGCCACCTGCCGTTCGCAGCGGTAGCCCAGCGCTGGCAGATCCAGGCCTGCGAACAGCGCTTCCCCCTGGCCCAACAGCACCGGCCGCAAGGCCAGGTGCAGTTCGTCGATCAGGCCGGCCTTCAGGTATTCGCGCACGGTGGCCACGCCGCCGCCCACCCGCACGTCACGCCCACCCGCGGCGGCCCGTGCCTGCGCCAGTGCATCGTGGATGCCGCCGGTGACGAAGTGGAAGGTGGTGCCGCCTTGCATCGTCAGTGGTGCGCGGGCATGGTGGGTCAGCACGAAGACCGGCACGTGGTAGGGAGGCTCGTCGCCCCACCAGCCTTTCCAGCTCTCGTCGGGCCAGGGGCCGCGCACTGGCCCGAACATGTTGCGCCCGAGGATCCAGGCCCCCATATCGGCGAAGCCTTGCTCGGCCATCTCGTTGTCGATGCCGGTCTCGCCATCGGCCTTGCCCGTCTGAAGCATCTGCTGCCAGACACGCGTGGGCATGAACCAGTCCATGAGTTCAGGGCCGCGAACGCCCAGCGGATGCGCCAGACTCTGGTCCGGGCCGGCCGCGAAGCCGTCGAGCGAAACACCGAAGCTGCGCACAAGCAATCGAGGCATGGGGTCGTCTCCTGCAAAAGCGGAGACGCAGTGTAGACCTTGCAACACCGTTGAAAGAGGAGCCGAAGGACATGACACTCAAGCGAATGGACAACATCCTGATCGTTGTCGACGATCTGGAAGCGGTGAAGGCGTTCTTTGTCGCGCTGGGCCTGAAGCTCGAGGGCCAGACCACGGTGGAAGGGCCTGCTGTCGGCAGCCTCATCGGGCTGGGAGATGTCCGGGCCACCCTCGCCATGCTGCGAACGCCCGATGGGCAGGGAATCGAACTGGACAAGTTCCACACGCCGGATGCGGTCCGGTTCGGGCCCGTGAATGCGCCAGTGAACACCCTGGGTCTTCGCCGCATCATGTTTGCCGTCGATGGCATCGATGCGGTCGTTGCGCGGATGCAAGCCCATGGCGCGGAACTCATCGGCCAGATGCAGTACGAGACCTCCTACCGGCTCGCCTACATCCGGGGGCCTGAGGGCATCATCGTCGGGCTTGCCGAGCAGCTCGGCTGAGGCAACAGAGGTGTTGCACGCATGCAGCAATGGTTGCGCAGCACTTCGTCGCGGATGCCGACAGATCACGTTCGTGGCGCCGTGGTGCAGGTCGATGCAGATGATGGCGGGTTGAATGACGGATTCTTCGCAAGGAGCTGTGGGGGCCGGGAATGGCCGCAACGGGCCGACAAGAGACATGGCAGCATCTCTGAAGAGGTCATTCAATTTGCGGGGACGTCCGCCTGACACTGGCAGCCCGCCTGAAGAAGACGGCGATGGCCAGCAGTCCCGCAAAGGCAACTCCTTCGAGCCATGCCTCGCCGAGACGGCCATCGATCGCCACCTCCGCAGGGCTTGCCTGTCCTGACCTGTAGGTCACCCAGACATCGTCGGCCAAGAAGCCCACACAGAAGTCCCCGATCTCTTTCGCGCAGTCCGTGTGCAAGGAGTACCCGAGCCCATCGAGATGCGTCCCTTGCTGTTTGTCAGTGGCGACCACCCAATTTCGGTACTCGTCGTGGTCCGGGAGCCTTTTGTTCTGATCGATGAAAGTCCGTGCGTAACGGGAAACGATTTCGATGTGATCTTGTTCGGAGGAACTGATTCGATGCATCAGGTGCGTGGCATCAAAACACGCGATGACAAAAATCGGTGCCGCGAGGATCAGAGCGAACCAAGAGATCGCCACGCAAAGGAGCTCTAGCAGGCGTGCCAAGATCGGCGTTCGGTTGCCCTCAACTTGCCGAGCTTGTGCCATTTGGTTTAAGCCTACGTACGAAAAGCGACATTGCTGCCGCAGGCTATCGCGGGTGGGTTCGAGCTTGATGAAGTCCGAGTGAAATCTCGCGGTGGATCCGACCTGTTTTAGTGGCTTTGCGACCCAAACGGACTAACACACTTAGATGCCCGATCTTGGCCGAATCGTGCCGGCGAGAAAAAAGGCGGATTGCCGGCTCCCGGTGGCTCAATTGGTCTGAGTTACATAGCCAGAGGTCCAGTTGTCCTCATCGAGCCGGTACTCGCTGATGTGGAAACCTTCGCCTGCGCCAACACCGATGTAGGTTGAGTCGACGACGTTGGGATGATCTCGAAATCCCGGAGCACTCGCCATCCGCTTAATGGCTGCATGGGCGCTTTGGAGCGACCGATAGGCTCCGATCAGTTTTACGTCCTCATCTTCCTGCGGCAAAAGCAGGTGGACGTGCTGAACGATAAAGACGGTATTCATTGGGCTCAGGGCGTGTATGTCTGGCTCTGGCCGACTGTAGTCGGTCGAGATACTGTCGCGAAAGGCCCGATGCCGTCCTTCGGCATCAAGAGAACCTGAACTTCGTCAAGGTTACTGAGCGGCCTACAGCGGACATCCTGTTTGAGCGTTCTCTCGAACTTCCTCTGTTCGTGTGGTGGCTACGCTGTGTCGATCAGTGCACCGATGTCTGAGAGCTGACGGTCTCGTTCCTCTTTCGAGGCGTACCGGTATGAGAAGTGAAACGGCGCGAAGATTGTCTTGTGACTGGAATCACTAAGCACTGGTAGTGAGCCGAGGTGCTTGATAGGTTTGGACGGAAGCCAGCGAAATCGCTTTGAACGCTGCAGCATCGACAGCACAGTCTTGGGGATGAATATGTACCTCGCAGATCCATCTTCAACCCATTCCTCAAGCAAAGAGAGATGGGCCGACTTCAGCTGTGCTGCCGCAGGACATCCTGCGCCGAATGTCGGCAAGTGCAGAAGCTCGACAAACGACACTTGGTCCGCGTGCTCGTAGCCGAACCCGATACGGGCAAATCGTTCATGGTAGGGACGACCGCTTCCACGGTAGTAGGGAAGTAGAAATGGGTGATGGTGCTGCCTGTTCGCCTTCCAGAACCTCACGCCGTCCTTCAGATATGCGCAGATATCAGGAAAAGCTTCCGAGCTTTCGACCTCGTGATCGAAGTTCGCATCAATGCCGAAGAAGAGGAAGCGTGCCGAAGCCGGCGCCGCGCCTTGATACGGCTTCGCCTCGAAGTATTCCCGCAGGACCGCTGAAGGGTGGATGCCGTAAGTCGTGGTACTGACCTCAGAAATCGGTGAGTTCTCGCGAACGCTGCCAGCGCGGATCGATCTCTAGATCGTACCGGCTGTTTTGCGCTGAAGATGCCTAAGGTAGAAAACCGAACGCTGAATATTCATAGTGAATGTCCGGTCGTGGCCGACTGGAGCCAGCAGCATGCTACCTTCCGGACCGATACGGCTCGTTGGAATCACAGATGGACGTACATCAGCCTCGCCGCCCGCACCGACCCGGTTGGCTGCCCGTTGTCGACGCCGCGCGTTGCACGGGCTGCGGCTGGTGCGTCGCCGCGTGCGACCTTCACCTTCTCAGTCTCGAAGTCGAGCAATGGAAGAAGTTGTCGACGCTTCAAGACGCGGATCGGTGCACGGGCTGCAGCGATTGCGCAGTGACTTGCCCTTTTCATGCGATCACCATGCGAAAGGGCTGAAGCGCCCCCGGCGCCCGGCTCGCCGCCCAGGCAATCCGTAGACCCGGGCGCGTGAGCCGGACGGTCGCGAGTGTCACGCCCCGGTCGACCATCCCGAAGAAGTCTCTTCCCGAGGCCTCTCACCTCGACTCAGCTTTGGGGCTTTGCGAATTCCTCTGCGCTCATCATCTCCAGGCCGACGAACGGAGCGTTGCCTTCGACCCATGCGTCGTGGCCCGGCGGAATGGTGTACGACATGCCTTCCTCGATGACGGTCTGCGAGCCGTCGTTCATTTGCACGGTGATCCGGCCGGAGACCGCGTACCCGACGTGAGCCACCTGGCAACTGTCCGTGCCCACGACCGGCTTGATGCACTTCGACCAGCGCCATCCGGGCTCGAACTTGAAGCGTCCGAGCGTGTAGCCCTCGAGGCGGACCACTTCGACCCGGGTCTTCTCGGGCTCCCGAACCTCATCCGGTTCGTCATGGGATTTCGTCTGAAGCTTGTTGACGTTCATCGGACTTGCCATCGCGACTCTCCTTGCGACACGAGTGAGCAAACAGTCCGCGGCAGTCTCGTGCCGAACCGCACGTGAACGATGGAATGGTAGTCCTGGGCCACGCGTGCAGTGATCTATTTCTTGCACGAAAGCGCCGCTCTTTCGAAGAGCGTCATGTGGCAGTTTGCGTAAGCCGGGTTACAGAAAATCTTCGTCCACCACCAGCGACAGCACGGACCAGCGCAGTCGTTGGGCCCAGTTCGATTCGGGCTCCCGGTGCAGCACCCAGCGACGTCCGTCGCGCAGGAAGCTCCATTGCAGGCCGCCTCGCAGAGGTACCTCGCTCACGGTGAAGCTAGCGGGCATGCGCACGCGCTGGATCAGATCGGCCAGCTCGCCGGCCAGCGCGGGGCTGTCGACGATCAGGCCCAGTTCGGTGTTGCAGTGCGCCGAGCGCCGGTCCATGTTCATCGACCCCACGTAGAACCAGCGCCGGTCGACCACCGTCAGCTTGGCGTGCAGGCGACCGAGCGAGCCGCGGCTGCTTTCGGTGTCGCTCCAGGCGGGATGCGCTTCGCCGGCCGGCATCAGCTCATACAGCATGGCGCCCATCTGCAAGAGGGCGCTGCGGTAGCGCGCGTAGCCATAGTGCACCAGCGGTTCGTCGGTGGTGGCGAGCGAATTGGTCATCACCGAAACGCGCGCGCCCTCGCGGCTCGCATGACTCAGCGCCTCGATCATGCGGGGCATGGGCACGAAGTAGGGCGAGACGACGAGCACCTCCGAGCGCGCGGTCCGGAACAGGTCGAGGTTCGCGGCCATGACCGCGCCCTCGCGGCTTTGTGGCTCAGCGGTCTCGTCGACGTTGCCGCCGGCATCATCAGCGAAGCGGCCTTGCACCGCCGCGTCCGCAACCACGCGCACCTGCGCAGGCACCAGCGCGACGCGCCCCTGCGCCAGCTGCGCGCCGACCGGGCCGCGTCGCAGCGCATCGGGTTCGTCGGCAGGCGGCATGAAGCGCGCGAGGTCGCGCACCAGCGCAGCGAAGCGTTCGCGCGCAGGAGCCGCTGCGGGGGCGCTGTCGGCCGCGATGGCTTCGAAGGGATAGGACAACGGTCCGTTCCAGAAGGCATCGAAGCTCGCCGACAGCGCGTGCACCGCCGGCCCGGCCACCAGCGCGTCCATGTCGATGAAGTTCGCCGGCTTGCTGCGCCCGAAGTACTCGTCGGCGATGTTGCGTCCGCCGGTGATGGCGAAGCTGTTGTCGGCAATGAAGAGCTTGTTGTGCATGCGCCGGTTCACGCGGCCGATCTCGTGCAGCGACAGCAGCACGCGCGTGCGCAGGCCACCGCTGCGCACCGGCAGCGGGTTGAAGACGCGCACCTCGACGTTGGCGTGCGCGGCCAGCCCGGCCAGCATCTCGTCGTCTCCGCCCGCGTACAGGTCGTCGACCAGCAGGCGCACGCGCACGCCGCGCTGCGCCGCGTCGCGCAGCTCGCGCAGGAACTGCCGCCCCGCGCTGTCTGGGGCCACCACGTAGTACTGCGCGTCGACGGTGTGTTGTGCGGCCTGCGCGAGTGCGATGCGCGCGTCGAAGGCCTGGTCGCCGCCGGGCAGCAGGCGCACGCCGGATGCATCGGACATCGCACTGTCCGCAGCCGGCAGCGACGCGGCGGCGATGCGCGCCAGGGGGCTGTCCCCGAGGTCGGTGCGCGCGTGCGACGCGACACGGGGTACCTCGTTGGGCAATGCAGCGCAGCCCGCGAGCAGCGAGACGGCGAGCATGGCCGCGGCGCAGAGCCAGCGGGCGAGCGCCGCATGCTGCAGCGCCAGGATGCACAAGCGGCACGCAAGGGGTTCCCATGCGGCACGCAGCGCGGCAAGAGATTGGGGGGTGTTCATGGCGGACCTCGGTGCATCGGATGCGAAGTGGCGATCGATGCAGCCAGTTTTCCGCGGGGCGCCCGCCGCAACCATTGCGCGCTGCGCCTAGTCCCCGGCGTGGCCATCCGACTAGGCCTTTGGTGTAGGTGCGCACGCTCGCTTCTTGGGGGGCTTTGCGCTAATCTGCATTCAGGACGGGGAGGGTCACCGTAGACGAGAGGCCTGTATGAAGGTTCTGCTGGTCGATGACCACGAGATCGTCTGGAACGGCACGCGCCTCCTGCTGGAGCGCATGGCCGCCGAGATCGAACCCGGCCGTCCCTTCCATTTCGACGCCGTGCGGGACGCCGAGCAGGCCTGCCAGCGCGACCCCGCCGGCATCGATCTGCTGCTGCTCGACTACCACCTGCCCCAGCTGTCCGGGCTGGCGGCGCTCAAGGCCGTGAAGGCGCATTTCGAGGCCACGCCCGTGTGCATGCAGTCGGCGGAAAGCTCGCCGCAGCGCGTGCGCGAGGTCATCGAGGCCGGCGCGGCCGGCTTCATTCCCAAGTCGTACCGGCTCGAGGACATGGAGGCCGCCCTGCGCGTGGTGCTGCGCCACAAAATCTACCTGCCGGCCGAGTTCGTGCTGGCCGACGACGTGACCCGCGCGCGCGACCCCGACGAGCTGCCGCGCGAGGACCTCGCCGGCTTCCTGCGCGTCGAGCTGTCGCCGCGCCAGCGCGAGGTGCTGGCGCTGGCGATGCGGGGCATGCCGGTCAAGCTGATCGCGCGCCAGCTGCTGATTGCCGAGGGCACCGTGAAGGTGCACCTGTCGATGGTCTACCGGGCGCTCGGCGCGCGCAACCGCACCGATGCCATGTGCCGCGTCTTCGACGCGCAGGCGGCATGGGCGCTCGAGGCTGCGTGAGCATGCCGGCCGCGCTGGACGAACTGGACGAACGGCGCCTGCAGGTGGTCGCCGAGCAGGCCGTGGGGTTGCGCTGGCAGATACTGCTCACTGCCGTCGTCGTCGCGGCCATCGTCTGGCGCGATGTGCCGACGCCCTGGGTGCTCGGCTGGTTCGCGGCGGTGATCGCCAGCCGCGAGTGGCGCGCCGCCGCGCTCGCGCGCATGGCCGCCGACCGCGCCCGTCCGATCGCCGCGCGGCTGCGCGCCACCGTGCACTGGAACGTGCTGATCGGCGCCTGCAACGGCTCCGCGGCGCTGTTCATGGCCCGGCTCGACCCGACGCTGGACGCGGTCCTCACGATGATCCTGGTGTCCTGGGGCGCGGGCGCCGTGTCGACCAGCGCGACCGTGATGCCCGCCTTCCTGGCCTACGCAGGGCTGCTCTTCGTGCCCACGGCCGCCATGTGGCTGGTGGCCGGCGGCTGGCTCGGCGGGGGCGTGGCCGCGCTGGTGCTGATGTTCTTCGGCGTGCAGACGCGTTTTGCCCGGCGCAACCTGCAGACCTTCGAGGAGTCGTTCGGCATCCGCGCCGAGAACCAGGCACTGGCCACCTCGCTGGAGTTCGAGCGCGCGCAGCTGGCCATCGCGCGCGACCAGGCGGTGCGCGCCAACAACGACAAGAGCCGCTTCCTGGCCGGCGCCAGCCACGACCTGCGCCAGCCCCTGCAGGCGATGGCGCTCAACGTGGGGGCGCTGCGCCACGTGGCGATGGCGCCCGATGCGCGCGCGATCGTCGAGGTGGTCGACAGCAGCCTGGAGCAACTGCGCGCCATGCTCGACGCGCTGCTCGACGTCTCGAAACTCGACGCCGGCGTGGTGGTGGCCCAGCCGCAGCGCGTGCAGATCGACCGGCTGCTGACCGCCGTGATGGCCAGCTTCGGCGCCGCGGCGGCGGCGCGCCGGGTCGCGCTGCACACCGACTGTCCGCCCGGCCTGGCGGTGCGCACCGACCCCGACCTGCTGCGCCGCATGCTGGCCAACCTCGTGGACAACGCGATCAAGTTCTCGCCCGCGGGCGGGCAGGTCGAGGTGCGGGTCCGCACGCAGGACGCATCGGACGCATCGGATGCCGGGGTCGAGCTGACGGTGCAGGACAGCGGCCCCGGCATCGCGCCCGAGAACCACCGGCTCGTGTTCGAGGACCTGGTGCAACTCCAGGCGTCGGGCTCCGGCACCACGCCTGCCGCGGGGCACGGCCTGGGCCTGGGCATCGTGCGGCGGATGGCCGAGCTGTTGGGCGTGCCGGTCGAGCTCGAGTCCCGCCTCGGCGCGGGGGCCTGCTTTCGCCTGCGGCTGCCGCGCGCCGCACCCGTCGGCGCCGACGGCTGCGAGGGTGACGGCGCCGACGCGCCGTGGAGCCTGGCCGGGCGCTGCGTGCTGGTGCTGGAGGACGACCCGATGGTGCGCGGCGCCTACCTCAACGCGCTGGGCGCGATGGGCTGCCGCGTGCTGTCCGCCGCCGCGCTCGACGAAGCGCTGGCGCAGGTCGACGAGCCCGATGCGGTGGTGCTCGACTGCCGGCTCGGCGGCGGCGTCTCGGGCTTCGATGCCGCCGGGCGCCTGCGCGCGCGGCGCTCCGCACAGCCGGCGCTGCCCATCGTCATGGTCACGGCCGACACCGACCCGGCGGTGGTCGAGGCGGCACGGCGGCAGGCGCTGCCGCTGCTGCGCAAACCTGTCGACGACCAGACGCTCGGCCGCGCGCTGGCCGCAGCCATCGAGCATTCCTGAATCCGCGACCATCCTGCGAGGAGCCGAACATGAACGACGGTGGCCGCGACGATGAAGATGATCCCGGCGACCGCCTGCTCTCGCAGGGCGCCGAGGTGCTGGTGCGCGAGATCGCCGCGGCGCCGCCCGACGCGCTGCACTGCGATGTGCTGGTCATCGGCAGCGGCTACGGCGGCGCGGTGGCGGCGGCACGGCTGGCGGGCGCGCTGTTGCTGGACGCGGCGCCCGGCATCGCACCGGGCGCCGTGCCGATCAAGGTCTATGTGCTGGAGCGCGGCAGCGAATACCTGCCCGGCGAATTTCCGGCCACCTTCGCCGAGCTGCCGGGGCATGTGCGCTTCAGCATGCAGGACGGCCGGCCCGCGCGCGGCAACGCCTCGGGGCTGTTCGATCTGCGCCTGGGCGGCGAGGTGAACGCGCTGCTCGGCAACGGGCTGGGCGGCGGGTCGCTCATCAATGCAGCGGTGATGGAGCGCGCCACGCCCGATGCCTTCGAGGGCGGTGCCTGGCCCGGGGGCCTCGACCTCGCCACGCTGGCGCAGGGCTACGGCAAGGCCGAGGCCATGCTGGGCCTGGAGCAGATCCCCGAGAGCGTGTCGAAGCTCGACTCCCTGCTGAAGGCCGGCGCGCGGCTGCATGCGGCGGGCGGCAAGGCCCATGTCGCCATCGCCTTCGACGACGGCACGCGCACGCCGGCCCAGGTGGCGATGCACCGCTGCCTGCGCTGCGGCGACTGCGTGAGCGGCTGCAACCACCGCGCCAAGAAATCGCTGGACACCAACTACCTGGCGCTGGCGCACGCACGGGGCGCGCGCCTGTTCACCGGCGGCACCGCGCACCGCATCGCGGCCCTGCCGGGAGGCGGCGGCTATGCCGTCGAATTCTTCTTCACCGACCGGCGCAAGGCACGCACCGACAACGCCCGGCCCTACGTGGTGCGCGCGCGGCGCGTGGTGGTGGCTGCCGGCACGCTGGGCTCCACCGAGCTGCTGCTGCGCTCCAGGGGCGCGGGCCTGCCCGTCTCGCAGGCCGTGGGCCGCGGCTTCTCGGCCAACGGCGACATGATCGCGGTGGCGGCGGCGCAGAACGACGAAGCGCTGTCCAGCGCGCCCGAAGGCGAGGCGCCGGCGCAGCGCGGCATCGGGCCGACCATCACCGGGTTGCTGCGCACCTGCGCGACGCCGGGCGAGCGCCCGCTGGTGATCGAGGAGTTCGCCATTCCCGCGCCGCTGCGCCGCCTGCTGGCCGAAGTGGTGACCACCACCGACGCGCTGCAGGCGCTCGCGCACATGGACCTCGACCTGCACGCGCCGGACGAAGGGCGCGATCCGCTGGCCGTGGACGACGACATGCTGCGCCGCACGCCGGTCTACGGAATGATGGGCGACGACGGGGCGGCCGGCCAGGTCCGCTTCGTCGGTCATGACGGCGATGGCGCCGTGCTGGCCGACGCGCAGGTGCGCGTGGCATGGCCGAAGGTGGCCGCGCTGCCCGTGTTCGAGGCGCAGATGCGCGCCCTGCATGCGGCCCACGATGGCGCGGGCGGACTCGGCGGGCGCGTGCTGGCCAACCCGCTGTGGAAGCCGATACCGCCGTTCGGCAGCCTCGCCGACCTGGTCGGCCAGCTGGAGGGCGTGGGCTCGGTGCTGACCGTGCACCCGCTGGGCGGTTGCCGCATGGCCGACCGGTGCGAGGGCGGCGTGGTCGACAGTTGGGGCCGCGTCTACGACGGCACTGCGGGTGCTTCTGTTGTGCCGTCGCTGCTGCCGGGCCTGGCGGTGCTTGATGGCTCGATCGTGCCGGTCTCGCTCGGCATCAACCCCTCGCTCACCATCGCCGCGCTGGCCGAGCGCGCAGTGCCCGTGCTGGCCGAGGACTGGGGCCTGGCGCTGGCCGGTTCGCCGCAGCCGCCGCCGTCGCAGCGCCCGTTGCGCCGCGACCTGACCCGTCCCCGCGCCCCCGCGCCCACGCGCGTCTCGCTGCGCGAGCGCATGACGGGCCGCGTGCACATCGACGGCCAGGCCTTCGCGCTGAGCGCCGAAGTCGAATTCGAGCCGTTCGACGTGCCGACCCTGCGCGCGACGCCGCGCGTGCTGTCCCAGCCGGTGGTGGTCCTGCGATTCGGCAAGGGCGACGACGCGCCCGTCGCGCATTGCACCGGCACCGCATCGATGCTGGTGCGCGAGAAGAGCGACAGCATCGAACGCATCCTGCGCAGCCACGGGTTGGCACGCAAGAAGCTGCTGGCACTGGTGCAAAGCCTGTTGGCCGCGCGCGCCGCATCGGCCGGCGGCGCGATCGATGAGGACGATGCCGTCTTCGAGGGCCCCGCCATGGCCGACCTGCTGGCGCTGTGCTCGCACCTGGGGCAGGTGCGCCTCATCGAATACGACTGGACGGTGGCGCGGGTCGCGCACGGCGCGCCACTGAAGGCGGGCGACCGGCTGCGGCTCACCAAGCGCATCGCGTTCGTCGAAGGCGGCAACCCGTGGCGGCAGCTGAGCGAGGGCGACCTGCAGCTGCGCGGCCCCGATGCGCCGAAGCCGCTGGGCCGGTTGGTGCTGGACCCTTCGTACTTCGTCGAGACGCTGCAACCCCTGCTGCGCATCGAGCACCAGCAGGACATGCCCAACCAGCTGGCGGACCTGGCCGAACTGGCGCTGTGGGTGCTGCGCATCGTGCTGCAGGTTCATCTGCTGAACTTCGTGCCGCCGCCCGACTCGCCGCAGCGCGACTGGGAGCGCCTGCCCGGTGAGGTCTACGGCGTGCGGCCCGAGCCGGTCGAGCTCGTCACCGCGGCCGGCCCGGGCAGCGCGCCGCCGCGGCTGCTGTCGCGCTACCACCCGCCGGTGCGCCGCGCGGGCACGCGGCCCGTGATGCTGATCCACGGCTATGGCGCGAGCGGCTCCACCTTCGCGCACAGGAGCATCCCCGGCAACCTGGTGCACAGCCTGCTCGCGGCCGGGCGCGAGGTCTGGGTGCTCGACCTGCGCACCAGCATCGGCTTCCCGAGCCGGCCGCGGCCCTACTGGTCGTTCGACGAGGTGGCCGAGACCGACATTCCGGACGCCTTGCGCACCGTGCAGGCGGCGCATGCGACGCCCGACGAAGCGGCGCCCATCCAGGTCGACGTGGTGGCGCATTGCATCGGCGCCGCCATGCTCAGCGTGGCGGTGCTGCGCCTGCCGGGCCTGCATGCGTCCATCGGCGCGGTGGTGCTGTCGCAGGTGGGACCGCTGCTGCGCGCCACGGCCTTCAACCGCTTCCGGGGCTATGTGGCGGGCTACCTGCAGCAGTTCATCGGCATCGACGAGTTCGACACGCGACCCGCGTTCACGCGCATGAAGCGCCTGCTTGTCGACGGCCTGCTGGCGACTTTTCCCTACCCCGACGACGACGGGGAGGCGCAGCGCCTGCGCGAGGCGCCGGGCTTCGCGGCCGTGCGGCACCGGGCCGACGCCATCTTCGGCCAGACCATGCGGCTGCACAACATCGGCAAGGACACGCTCGATGCGCTCGATTCGATCTACGGCTTCGTGAAGGTGCGCGGCCTCGCCCAGGTCGGCAACTACGCCCGCGAAGAGGTGCTGACCGACGCCGGCGGACAGGGCCACGCGGTGGGCTTCGAGCAGGTCGGCCAGCGCTTCGGCTTTCCGGTGTTCATGCTGCACGGGCAGCGCAACGCAGTGTTCGACTGGCGCGGCTCCTACGACAGCTTCTGGCTGCTCAAGCGCGTGTTCGGCAAGGACGAAGGCCTGCCGCGGGAACCTCCGCAGCTGCCGGAGCCGTCGGATGCTTCGAAGCCTTCCGGGGGCGACCTGTTCCTCGGCGAAGGTACCCTGCACCAGCTGCTGGTGCTCGGCGACTACGGCCACCAGGACACGCTGATCGGCGAGAAGGCCTGGATCGACGTGTTCCCGCACATCGTGCGCTTCCTCGAGGCCTTCGACCACAAGCCCGGCCGCGGCCATCCGGTGCCGCCCGACTGGCGGGCCAGCCTGCCGTGGACCGGCCCGTGGCTCGGCCTTGCGAGCCGGTCGGCGGACAACGCGGGCCGGCTGCATTGCCGGCTGGCGCTGCGCCCGCCGCCCGCGCATGTGTCGGCGCGCGCCGTGGTTTTCGTGCCCGCGTGGCGCCGCGACGGGCGCTGGTGCTTCGACTTCGCATGGATGGTGGGCCTGGAGACCACGCGCGACAAGCTCCTGCAGGAGGCGGTGGAGATCGACCTGTTCGACGACCGGCTCGCCGACTACCAGGGCTTCGCGGTGCTGACGGCGCACGACGACCTGCCCATGGCGCGCGGCCCCCTCGAGGTGCTGGGCCGGCGGCTGCCGGCCGGGCTGTTCGCGCAGCCGCAGGACGAGCCCATCGAGCCCATCCGCGAGCAGGTGATGAAGACGCTGGACGCGGCCACCGACGCGCAGCGCGAGCGCGCCGTGGTGCGCCTCGACCCCGCATGGATGGGCGCCGTGCAGCGCGAGGGCGAGCCCGCACAGGCCTCGCTGTGCTTCGTGCTCGCCAGTTGCCAGTACGTGCCGGGACTGGTCGACCGGGTGCCCGCGCAGGCGTCGTACCGGCGGCTCGCGCAGCGGCTCGAGGTGCTCGCGCCGCCGCACAAGCCGCAACTGCTGGTGCTGGCCGGCGACCAGGTGTATGTCGACCAGACCGCGGGGCTCTTCGTGCCGGCGGGCGGCGACGACGTCGGCCAGGCCTATGCGCTCACCTTCAGGCTGGAGGCGCTGCGCCAGGTGATGGCCTCGCTGCCGACCTGTCCGCTGCTCGACGACCACGAGGTGATGGACGACTGGGAGCCGGGCCCCGACCCCTGTGGAACGCCGGCCGTGCGCGCCGCGCTCGACGGCTACGTCGCGCAGCAGCACAAGCTGGTGCGGGGCATCGGCCCGCAGCGCGACCCGCGTCCCTTCGACTACCGCATGGCGCCGGCCGGCTTTCCGTTCTACATGCTCGACACGCGCAGCACGCGGCAGCGGCGGGCGCTGCGCACGGACGCGCAAGCCACGCCGCTGGACCAGGCGGCGATCCGTGCCGGGGCCGACATGGGCGACCTGAAGAAGTGGCTCGAGGCTGCGCCCGCCGAGCTGCCCAAGTTCATCGTGTCGCCGGTGGCGCTGTTCCCGATGCCGCGCGCGGCGGTCTTCGGCGACCCGGCGCAACGCCTGGGGATGGACGACTGGAGCGGCTACCCGGCCTCGCAGCGCGCGCTGCTCGAACTGCTGCGCGACACCACTGCGCGCCACGTGGTGGTGCTGTCGGGCGACCGCCACATGTCGAGCGTGTCGAGCCTCTGGCTGCAGGCGGCGGGCGGGCCGGTGGAGGTGATCTCGGTCGTGTCCTCGGGCCTGTATGCACCCTGGACCTTCGTCAATGCGCGGCCCGACGCGTTCTGGCTCGACGGCCAGGTCGAGCTCGGCGCCGTGCCGGGTGCCTTCGGCGCCACCATGGTCACGGCGGCCGTGGGCACCGGCAACGGCTTCGCCGTGCTGCAGGTGGAGCGCGGCGCCACCGGGCATTGGCGGATCGGCGTCACCCTCGACCTGGATGATGGGCTCACGCAATGCTTTCGCGACCTCGATCCGGCCGGCGGTGGCTGGACAGTGCAGGGGCCGGCGCGCTTCGCACGCAAGCAGCGCCTGTGATCCGCGGCAGCAGGCAGAAGAAACGGGCCCGCGAAATCGACAGGCCGTTTACAGGCACCGTACGCACGACACAGTGCCATACAAGCCACTGCACAGTTGCCCTCACAGTGCTCTTCCGCCGTCGCCGGCGCCGTTGCCACGGAGTTTGCGTAGGCCACCCACAACGCCCTTCGGCCACCTTGCCGAGGGGCCATCGGAGCACAAGCCGTGTCGTCGCAGAAAAAGAACGCCGCCTTCCTCGTCTCGATCTCGGGCCAGCGCCTCCTGGCGCGGCTGTGGCGTGCAGGAAGAAGCAGGCCTCGTTCGCGTACGCCGGCTGGATCTGGCGCGCAGAAAAGTAGCGCTTTTTAGTTAATGTCATGTAACGCCATCGGGCGTTACCGACAGGCCAACCAGGCGCTTGGACGCACGCGCTCGGCTGAACGCATGCCGACTGCGCGACGTCAGAGGGGCATGTCATGTTCACCCGTTACGCCATCCGCGCGCTGCTGTGCATCGCCGCCGTGCCGGCCATTTCCGAGGAGCCCGCACCCATCCATGGCCGCGTGTTCCTGAGCAAAGCCGAGGTCGAGAGCACCTTGATCGGCAAACCCATCGTCTCGAGCAATCTGTCGACCGGCATGGTCTCGCGCTGGCAGTTCTATACGGATGGCCGCGTCGACTTCGTCAACCAGAGCGGGCCCGGCAAGGCGTCGGGCAAATGGGTTCTCAACGCCGACGGCTCGATGTGCGTGACGATGATTTCTCGAACCGGGTGCCGCTACTGGTTCAGGAACGAGAAAGACGGCGCCATTGCGAATGCCAGGACCAGGGAGCCGAATGCGCCGACCGTGGCCGAGATACGGTTCGAGTGATGGTGCGGGACAGCGCCCTCAACGCCCTCAACGCGCGGGTGATGAAAGCGCACGCATCCAGCGCTCGCGCTCTTCGTCTTCCAGCGCCAGCAGGCTCTCGGGCGAACCGCCGCCGCCGACCACGCGAAGGTCTTGCAGCTGCTTGCGCACCTCGGGCGTGGCAAGCACCTGGGCCACGGCCTCCTGCAAGGTGCGATTGGATGCGGCCTCCGAATTCGCGGGCGCCCAGAGGCTGAAGTGGTCGTAGGTCGTGTAGCCGGCCAAGGGCGCGCTCGAGCCCAGCGTGGGCCACGGTACACCCTCGAAGCTTTGCGGATGTGCCGGGTCCGCGGTGGTGCCCAGCACACGCAACTGGCCGCGCCGCACGGCGACCGCCACGCCGTTCACGGGCGCGAACAGCAGGTCCACCGCATGCTCCTTCGTGATGACGTCCGAGTCGGGGTACATGCCCTTGAAGACCACACGCTGCACGTCGACGCCGCTGCGTGCGCGGAACTGGCCGAAGGCGAGGTGGCCCGTCCAGCCGTCGTCGCCCGTGCCGATGCGCAGGCTGCCGGGGTGGGCCCGTGCGTAGGCCAGCAGGTCGTCCGTGCTGCGGATGCCCAGCGTGTCGGCCCTCGTGCTGTCGATGGCCAGCACCAGAGGCTCCGATGCCAGCAGCGTGACGGGGCGAAGGGAATGCATCAGCGCATCGATCGGCGCGGGCTGGTGCACGCCCTCGATGCCTCCGCGCGGCAGCCGCAGTGCCGCGAGCAGGACCTTCTCGTTGCCGCCCTCCGTCATCAGCCGGCGATAGTCGGCCTCGGTGGCTTTCGGCACGTGATCGACTTGCACGCTGCGTCCCAGCAGGGTGGGCAAGTGGCTGGCCAGCATCTCGGCATAGTGGCCGCTGCGGCCACCGGGCGGAACCAGCACGGTGACGTGCAGCGCGGGCTGCGGCACGGCGGCAAGCCATTGCCCTGCATCGTTCATCAGGCCATAGCGTAATTCCCACGCGCCGCCCGTGGACGCGTTGCGCACCAGGGCGTCGACCACCCAATGGCGGCCCACGCGGTGGAACTGCCGGATGATCGGCCGTTCGTCCTGCCACCCGGGCGGCCGCCAGTCCTCTGGGAACGCGCCCGAGACGACGGCGTAGCCATGACGGAACCGGCGCGCCGATTCGAACTGCGGCGTGATCGCCCATTGGCCCCGCGCGTTCTGGTAGCCCCATCGGCCGGTGGCCGCGTCCTTGACCGGCCGCAGCGCGGCGCCGGCATTGCTGCTGCCGTGCAGTCGTTGCCAGCGGCACACCTGCGGCGTGCCGGCGTTGCGCTGGAGGTCCAGCCCGGCGGCGGTGCACAGCTGGATGCGCCGCTGGGCGGTTGCGTCGGGCCGCTCGCCGAAGATGAACGGGATCACCATGCGTCCTCGCGCGTCGATCAGGCCCGAGCCGGTGGAGCCAGGCGTCACCATCTGCCGCTTGTAGTCCATCCACCGTGCAGTGGTGATGTCCCGCGGCGGGGCAGGGGGGCGCCACTGTCCCCGTGCATCGCGCAAGCCGGGCTGTGCGAACACCGTGTCCACCTGCAGCTCGGAAGGCACGGGCCTGGACCCATCGGGCATCAGGTAAGAGAGGGCCGCGGGGGAGTCGGCGGAGATCGTGTCCTTGCCATCGCAACTCACGGGCGGAACGGCCCACTGGCCTTGCGCATCGATGCGCCCGTTGGCCGTGGTGGTGCGCAGCCCGCCGCCGGGCTTTCGCTCCACCAGCCACACCCGGTGCAGCGGCTGCAGTGCGGGATTGACGGAGATGTATTCCTGCCGCACGACCTGCCAGCGGCCGTCGCAGAAGCTGCGCGCCGTCGGCGAAAGGAAAAGCACGCGCCCGTCGAGGGCGTCGAACAACGCGGGGGCGCGCTCGTTGTGCTTGCCCGGATTCAGGCTCAACCAACGCGCCCGTTCGATCAGGTTGGGGGCGATGCCGATGGTGAAGGTGAAGATGTCTTCCCACGGTGGCGCCTGTGCATCCACTGGCTGCAGTTGCCAGGTCGGCTGCATCGGCAACGCGCGTTCCGGGTTGGCGTACAGCGCCTGGTAGGTCGGCGGCGCTGCGCGGGCTGGACCGAGGGCGAGGCCGAGCCACAGCAGGGCGGCAAAGAGACGCAGCCGCTTCATCGGGCGAGCGAGAAACAAGGGTTCAGCCTCGGGTCGTGGCCGCAGATGGATGCCATTCCATCGCAGGCATCGCGGTTCGCCGAGGCACTCGCGGTTGAACGCGCGGCGGCTGTCTGCCTGCTTGAACGATTTGTGGGCCCACGCTCAAACTTCGTATGCATAGATGCAAGTGAGCTCGGCTCCTTTCAGTGCGGATTGAAAGGGCTCAGGCGCATTCTTGAGGATGGCGCCAAAGCTGGCGTTGAGTTTGCCGGCACCCATGCTGCCTTTGTACTTGATGCTCTTGGGCTTGGCTTGAAGCTGGAGCTTGTTCGAACCGGACAGCGCAGCCTCCAACCTGAAGACGCCATGGCGGAAATCCGTGGACTCGGAGGTTTCCGCCTGGGGTGAAGCCAGGCGCATGGTTTGCCCGCCATAGGAGAGCTTCAGATCGACTTCCACGATGGAGGCGGGAACATCACCCATCAAGGTGAGTGCCTGCCCCGCGTGACTTCCGGTGCAGTTCAGTCGCGCCGTGTTGGCACCGGCGAGGGCCTGACCCGAGAGGGCGGACAGCAACACGAGGGTGCAGAGAGGAAAGATTTTTCTCATAGGTTTTCCAAGGCACTGACGCGATGTGTCCCGCACGACCTGCGAGACAGGCTGGGCAGCGCGAACATGCCGGTCACGGGCTCCTCCACAAAAACGTTTCTGATCATAGGCGGACCCATTCGCCGCGGATGCTCCGCTTCTCATCGCTTTCCGCGCCCCCACTGGTCCGCCCAGGCTGACAACGGCTTCAGCGCCTTCGAAAGCCGCCGCCCTTCGTCTGTCAGTCGATAGCCACCCTCGGCATGTTCGACCAGATCGACTTCCCTCAGTTCGGTGAGCCGCGTGTTGAGCAACCGGGTGTTCGTCTCGCACGCGTCCTGCAGGGCCCTGAAGGTCAGCGAGCCCTCCCGAAGTTCCCAGAGCACGCGCAGCGCCGTGCGCCGGCCCAGCAGGTCCAGCGCGACCATGAGGGGGCGGCCGGTGGTGGAACCGCGAACTGGGTGGCCGATGCGAGGTGTCGTCATGCTTTACTTTATACAGCAGCGGGCCTACGATGGCGTGGCCCTTGAATCAGGAGTCTGCATGCCCGCACGCATCGAGCCAGCAACGCCACCATTTGGTGAAGACATTTCCAGGTCACTCGACAGGGTGATGAAGGGACAGCCCCCCTTGCGGCTGTTCACGACCTTGGCACGCGACCCTCGTCTGTTTCAGAAGTTCTTTGCCGGCGGGTTGCTGGACAAAGGCCACCTGAGCATCCGACAGCGCGAGATCGTGATTCACCGCACGACGGCATTGTGCAAATCCGAATACGAATGGGGCGTCCACGTCGCGGTCTTCTCGAGGCTCGCCGGCCTGACGCCAGAGCAGGTTCAGGCGAGTGTCACGGCTTCGGCGAACGACGCCTGCTGGTCGACCGAAGACCAGGTGCTTCTGCGCCTGTGCGACTCCTTGCACGCGCACGCCGACATCGACGATGGCCTGTGGGACGCGTTGCGAACGTACTTCAGCGAAGAAGCCATCATCGAACTGCTGATGCTGGCGGGCTTCTATCGCACCGTCAGCTACCTCACGAACGGGCTGCGCCTGCCCCTGGAAGCGTCGGGCGCACGATTCCCCGCTTGAGGCGATCAACCAGCGTGCAACCCCAGGAGAAATCTCGATGATCAAGGTCAGTGTCATGTACCCCTACGCCGCAGGCGCGCGGTTCGATCACGCGTACTACCGCGAGAGGCACATGCCCATGGTGAAACGACTGCTCGGCGCAGCGTGCCTGTACTACATGGTGGACAAGGGCATCTCGGGGCGCGGTGCGGGCACCGACCCTGCGTACATCGCCAAGTGCGACTTCGTCTGCACCTCTGTCGACGCTTACCGGGCAGCTTCTGCCCAGCACCAGGAGGAGATCCGGGGCGACATCGCCAATTACACGGACATTCAACCCATGGTTCAGATCAGCGAGGTGGTCGTGGAGCGTTCGGAGGCCTGAATTCCCTCCGAGCACGGGGCGTCGGCATGGAGGACAAGCCAATGAGTACGGACAGCCGCATCATCGTGTCGCTCGACTTCCCTGCCGCCGCATTGGCGGCGGACCTCGTGAAGCAACTGGGCGCAGCGACCACGCACTACAAGGTCGGCCTGCAGCTGCTGACCGCGGCGGGACCTTCGGTCGTCCGCGAGCTCGCAGAGGCAGGGAAGAGCGTTTTCCTGGACCTCAAGCTGCTGGAAATTCCCAGCTCGGTGGCGGGTGCGGTCACCGCAGCGGGACATCTGGGTGCGTCGATGGTGACGGTGCACGCCTCAGGCGGTTCCGCCGTGCTTCGCTCGGCCGTTCAGGCCGCGAGTCAGTTCCCTCAACTGAAGGTGCTTGCGCTCACGGTCATCACCAGCATGAGTGACCGGGATCTGGAAGAGGTGGGCGTCGCCTCGACGGTTCCAGAGCAGGTCGCACGGCTGGGCCGTCTGGCCGCTGCGGCTGGTTGCCATGGCGTTGTTTCGTCGCCGTTGGAGGTGAGGCTGCTTCGCGAAATCCTGCCGCCCGATGCCCTGATCGTGACGCCAGGCACGCAGCTGCCAGGCGATGGAAAGAATGACCACGCGCGGGCTGCGACGCCCTCGCAGGCTATCGGGGCTGGCGCGACGCACGTGGTCATCGGCCGCCCGATATCGCGTGCCCCAGATCCTGCTGCCGTGTTCGCCGCCGTGCGCGCTGAGCTGGCTTGCGCCATCCAGCAACATTGAAGCGGTCAGGCGGGTTGGGGCTGGCACTTCGCCGCAGCGCCTGAACGGCCAGCACCACAGCCACGCTCATCGTGCGCAGGACACCGGGTGCTTCCCGCAGCGAAATCAAGGAGGAGGGCGAAGCCCGGGGGACATTCGCGGAGGGACGTACCCGGTGGCCTGCGCACGCGCCCCGAAGAGTTTCAGCGCAGCGCTTCGACCAGATCGAGCACCATGCGATCCGGCCCGAACACTTCGACCCCGTGCGCCAGCAAGGCATCCACAGCCTGCGCAATGCCATGGCTCGAAGAAGACTGCTCCGCCATGTCGTTGTAATACCCCAGGTCCTTCTTCGCATTCGCCATAGAGAACTTCAGCGAATCGGTGCTGCCCGTCAGCAGCTTGGGCTTGAGGCGTTCCAGCGCCACGCCGTTGCCGCCGCCCTTGGCGAGCACGTCCACGAACACCTCGGGCTTCACGCCGGCGCGTTGCGCGCAGGCCGCGGCCTCGCACAGCAGCGCCACGGTGCCCAGCGACACGAAGTTGTGCAGCAGCTTCATCGCATGGCCCGCGCCCACATCGCCGACGTGCGTGACGTTCTCGGCAAAGCAGCGCAGCAGCGGCAGGCACGAGGCCAGCACTTCGGCGTCGCCACCCACCAGCAGGTTCAGGCGGCCTTCGGCGGCCTCCTTGGCGGTGCGGGTCATCGGCGTGTCGAGGAAGCGGCCACCCTTGGCGAGCACGGCCTCGGCCACCTTGGCGGTGGAGGCGGGCACGGCGGTGGAGCAGTCGATCACCACGGTGCCGGGGCGCAGCGTGGTCAGCGCGCCGGTGTCGCCGAGCATCACGGCCTCGACCTGCGGCGTGCCGGTGACGCACAGGATCAGCACGTCGACCTGCGCGGCCAGCGTGGCCACGTCTTTCACCGACGTGGCGCCGGCTTTCAGCAGGTCGTCGATCGGCTGGTTGCCCGCGTGCTCCAGCACGGTGAGCTGGTGGCCGTGCTTGACGATGTTGCTGGCGATGCCGTGGCCCATCAGGCCGACGCCGACGAGGCCGACCTTGCGCGAGGTTTGTGGTTGCTGTTCAGTGGTGGTCATGAATTCATCCGTGCTTGATGGCGATGGTCTTGAGGGTCGTGAAGCCGAGCAGGGCCTCGAAGCCCTTCTCGCGGCCGAAGCCGCTCGATTTCACGCCGCCGAAGGGCAGTTCTACACCACCCGCCGCCCCGTAATTGTTCACGAACACCTGGCCGCAATGCAGCTTGTGCGCCATGCGCAGCTGGCGCGCGCCATCGCGCGTCCACACGCCGGCCACCAGGCCGAAGTCGGTGCCGTTGGCCAGGCGCACTGCCTCGGCCTCGTCGGCGAAGGGCATCACGGCCAGCACCGGGCCGAAGACTTCGCGCTGGGCCAGGTCGCTGTCATGCGGCACGTCGCGGAACAGCACGGCCTCCTGGTAGTAGCCGGTGGACGGTGCCTGCGGCGACACGGTGCCGCGCGCCGCCACCTTCATGCCGCTGGCCTCGGCGGTCGCGACCATGTCGCGCACCTGGCGGAACTGCTTCTCGTTGATGAGCGGGCCCATGTCGAGGTCTTCGGCGGGCGTGCCCGCGCGCACGGCCGTGAAGCGCTTGGCGAGGCGCTGCACGACTTCTTCATAAATCGACTGCTCCACCAGCACGCGGCTGCCCGCCGAGCAGGTCTGGCCGGCGTTCTGGATGATGGCGTTGAGCAGCACGGGCTCGGCCGCGTCGAGGTCGGCGTCGGCGAACACGATCTGCGGCGACTTGCCGCCCAGCTCCAGCGTCACCGGGCAGTGGCGCTCGGCGGCGGCCAGGCCCACGCTGCGGCCGGTCATGGTCGAGCCGGTGAACGAAATGTGGTCGATGCCCGGGTGCGCGCACAGCGCCGCGCCGGCTTCCTTGCCGTAGCCCGTCACCACGTTGAGCGCACCGGCCGGAAAGCCGACCTCGGTGGCGATCTCGGCCAGACGCAACAGCGACAGGCTCGCGTCTTCCGCCGGCTTCACCACACAGGCGTTGCCCGCGGCGAGCGAGGCGCCCACGCTGCGGCCCGCGATCTGCATCGGGTAGTTCCAGGGAATGATGTGGCCCGTCACGCCGTGCGGAATGCGCACGGTGAGCACGGTGTAGCCGCGCTCGTAGGGCAGGGTGTCGCCGTGCAGCTTGTCGCAGGCGCCGGCGTAGTACTCGAAGTAGCGTGCCAGCGCGGTCGCATCGTTGCGTGCCACGCGCAGCGCCTTGCCGGTGTCGCGCGCCTCGAGTTGGGCGAGTTCTTCGTGGTGCTGCATCACGGCGGCGCCGAGCTTGGCGAGCAGCCGGCCGCGCTCGAGCGCGGTGGTGGCGCCCCAGGGGCCGTCGAAGTGCTCGCCCATGGCCTGGCGCGCGGCGCGCACGGCGGCATCGATGTCGGCGGCGGTGCCGCGCGCGATTTCGCCGAATTTCTGGCCGTCGCTCGGGTCGATCACGTCGATGGTGGCGTTGCCTTCGGACGCCACGCGGCGGCCGTCGATGTAGTGGGTGGCGTTCATGGAAGGTGTGTCTCCGTGTGGCGGATCAGGTCGGATCAGATGGGTTCAGGCCAGAGCTTCTGGGCGTCGCGAATCTGTTCGAAGGCGCGGCTGAACTGCAGCACGCCCAGGTCGTCGAAGCGGCGGCCGGCCACCTGCAGGCCGATGGGCAGGCCTTCGGTCGAGTAGCCGCAGTTGACCGAAGCGGCCGGCTGCTCCGACATGTTGTAGGGCACCGTGAAGCCGATGTGTTCCAGCGGCCGCATCGGGTCGTTGGTGGGCGAGGCATGGCCCGCGGGCGCGGGCATGTTGGGCGACACCGGCGAGATCACGAAGTCGTAGGCCTTGGTGGCGGCGACCGTGGCCGCGCGCGTGGCGACGAATTGGCTGTAGCCGTCGAAGACGTGCGCGCCCGAGAAGCCGGCCGCGCTCTCGGCCCATTCGCGGATGTACGGCAGGATCTTCGCGCGCTGTTCGGCGCTCATGGCCTGCATGTCGAGGCACGAGCGCATGCGCCAGAAGTGGTCCATGCCCTGCAGCATCTGCGGCGTCATGAAGGCCGGGATTTCCTCGACGTGCGCGCCGGCCGCCTCGATGCGTTTGGCGGCATCGCGCACGGCCTGCGCGATCTGCGGATCGAGCGGCAGGCCGCAGCCTGCGTCCATGTGCAGCGCCACGCGCTTGCCCTTGAGGAACGACGGATCGACCTCGAAGGCGTTCCAGTCGATCACGGGCGGCGGCAGTTCCGAATAGTCGCGGTCGTCGGGCTGCGCGACCGAGGCCATCATCAGCGCCGCGTCGGCCACGGTGCGCGTCATCGGGCCGGCGCAGCGGCCCATGTAGGGCGAGCTCAGCGGAATGCGGCCGAAGCTGGGCTTGAGCGTGAAGATGCCGCACCAGCTGGCCGGCAGGCGCAGCGAGCCGCCGATGTCGGTGCCCACGTGCAGCGGGCCGTAGCCAGCCGCAGCAGCCGCACCGGCGCCCGCGCTGGAACCGCCCGGCGTGCGCGAGGTGTCCCACGGGTTGCGCGAAAGGTCGTGAAAGCTCGACAGGCCCGACGACAGCATGCCCAGGTCGGGCATCGTGGTCTTGGCCACCATCACCGTGCCGTCGGCCTTCAGGCGCGCGGCGGGGGGAGAGTCGTACGTCACCGGCACGAGCTCGTAGGCGGCGGTGCCCAGCGGCATCGGGTCGCCCTCGGTCGCGAGGTTTTCCTTGATGGTCACGGGAACGCCGTCGAGCGTGCCGCGCGGTGTGCCGGCGCGCCAGCGCGCCTCGGAAGCGCGCGCCAACTCGAGCGCAGCTTCGGGGCGGAACAGCCAGGTGGCGCGCAGCTGCGGCTCGCAGGCCGCGATGCGCTCGTTGACCGCGCGCGTCACCTCGACCGGCGAGAGTTCCCTGCTGGCGTAGGCCGCGTTCAGTTCCTGCACGCCCAGGGCGTAAAGAGGTTTCGTCATGGCCGCATCAACCCCACGAGATGGCAGCCAGGTCGTTCGCGACAATCGGCATGTTCGGCCACAGGCCCTTCACTTCCTTGCGCGCGACCGTGGGGAACACGGCCTGGAACAGGAAGCCGTTAACGGCGTCGTTCGCGAGCATCTTCTGCGCCTCGCCGAGCAGCGCGTTGCGCTTCTTCTCGTCGGGCTCGCTCTGGACCGAGGCGTACAGGTCGCGGAACTTCTTCGAGTCGTAGCCCCAGTAGTAGTCGGGCTCGGTGTACTTCACGAGGTCGAAGGGCTCCACGTGCGCGACGATGCTCAGGTCGAAGTCGTGCCCGCCGCCGAAGGTGCCGCTGAGCCACTGGGCCCATTCGACGTTCTGGATCTTCACGTTGATGCCGATGGCCGCGAGCTGGGCCGCGATCACCTCGCCGCCCTGGCGCGCGTACGAAGGCGGCGGCAGCGTCATGCGCAGCTCCAGCGGTGTCTTCACGCCCGCGTCGGCCAGCAGCTTCTTCGCCTTGGCGATGTCGAAGGGGTTGATGCCGGTGGTGTCGACATAGCCCGGCGCGCCGATCGGGTAGTGGCTGCCGATGGCCTTGCCGAAGCCGTCGGCCGCGCCCTGGATCACCACGTTGCGGTCCACCGCGGCCAGGATGGCGCGGCGCACGCGCACGTCGTCCAGCGGCTTGCGCTTGTTGTTGATGGCCAGGATCACCTTGCTGCGCGTGCCCACTTCGAGCACGCGGAAGCGCGGGTTGGCGCGGAACTGGCCCACGCTGCGCGTGCCGGCGCGCGGGAAGATGTCGATGTCGCCGGCCATCAGCGCCGCGGTCTGCGCCGCCGAGTCGGACATGAACTTGAAGACGAACTTGTTGACCTTGGCCAGCGCCGGGTTGCGGTACGTCGGCGACTTCACCAGCGAACAGGCCGAGCCGCGCTGCCAGCTGTCGAGCTTGTAGGGGCCGGTGCCCACGGGCTTGGTGGCGTTGGTGTCGGCGCTCTTGGGCTCGACGATGCAGGCGGTGGCCTGGCCGAGCATGAAGAGCAGGTCGGGGTTGGGCTGCGCGGTGGTGATGACCACCGTGTCGGCGTCGGGCGTCTTCAGGCTGATCTCGCTGAAGAAGCGCTTGTCCTTGTTGGTGCTCTTCTCGCCGGCCGCGCGCTCGAAGCTGAACTTGACGGCGGCGGCGTCGAAGGCCTCGCCGTTCTCGAACTTCACGCCCTTGCGCAGCTTGAAGGTATGGGTCTTCAGGTCGGGCGACACGGTCCAGCTCTCGGCCAGCAGCGGCGTGACGCTGCCGTCGGCGTTGATCTTGGTGAGTGTCTCGAAGATGTTGTAGTGCGCGATCTCGGCGATGGCCGAGGCGGCGGCGGTGGTCGGGTCCAGGCCCGGCGGTTCCAGCGGCATGCCGATGGTCAGCATGTTCTTGCCGGTCTGGGCCTGCGCGAACAGCGGGAAGGCGCCGGGGATCGCGGCGGCGATGGCGGTGCCCATGAGGGTGCGTCGCTTCAACATTCGGGGGTTCTCCTGGAAGAAAAAAGGGGCTGCCGGTTCGACCCGTTCGGGCCTACCGCGATGGCGTGTGCAGCACGGCCGACAGCAAGGTGCGTGTGTATGGGTGTTGCGCGTGGGCAAAAAGTTCGGCGGGCTGGCCGCGTTCCACGATCTGGCCCTTGAACACCACGCACACCTCGTCGCACAGGTGGTTGACCACCGCGAGGTCGTGGCTGATGAGCAGGTAGCTGATGCCGAACTGCTGCTGCAGGTCCTGCATGAGGTTGAGCACCTGGGCTTGCACGGACACGTCGAGCGCGCTCACGGGCTCGTCGGCCACGATGAGCTTGGGGCGCGTGATGAGGGCGCGTGCGATCGCGATGCGCTGGCGCTGGCCGCCGGAGAACTCGTGCGGGTACTTGTCGAGGTCGGTGGTGCGCAGGCCGACGGCGGCGAGGGCTTCGCCGGCGCGTTCGCGCTGCTCGGCGCGGCGCGTTTCAGCCAGCGCTTCGAGCGGCTCGGCGACGATGCACGCCACGGTCTGGCGCGGGTCGAGCGAGCCGTACGGGTCTTGAAAGACCATCTGGAAGTCGCGCCGCGCGGTGCGCAGCTCGGCCTTCGAGAGCGTGTGCAGGTTGCGGCCTTCGAGCGCGACGCTGCCCGAGGTCGGCGTGTCCAATGCCATCACAAGGCGCGCGATGGTCGACTTGCCCGATCCCGATTCGCCGACGATGCCCACGCTCTTGCCGGCCTTCACGCTGAAGCTCACGCCATTGAGGGCCTTCACGGTGGGCGGCGGGCCGAAAAGTCTTTCGCGCGGCAGGGCGTAGTGCCGCACGAGGTCGGTCACCTGCAGCAGCGGGGTCGAAGAGGAAGACGTCGAAGTCATCGGGGTGCTCATGCGGCGGCCAGCGTGGCGTGCGCGGCGACGGCGTCGAGGTGCAGGCAGCTCACCGCATGGCCGTTGGGTTGGCGCGCCACCGGCGGTTTCGTGGTGTGGCAGGCGTCGGTCGTGAAGTCGCAGCGGCCCGCGAAGCCGCAGCCGCGCGGAATGTCGACCAGCTCGGGCACGCTGCCGCGGATGGTGGGCAGCCGGCCCGCGCGCACGGCGCCGAGCGCGGGGCGCGCGGCGAACAGGCCGCGCGTGTAGGGGTGGGCGCGGTCGGCAAAGACCGTCTCGGTCGGGCCGCTTTCCACCGCGCTGCCGCCGTACATCACGAGCATGCGCTGCACGCTGCTGGCGATCACGCCGAGGTCGTGCGAGATGAGGATCAGCGCCATGCCCATTTCGGCGACCAGGCCCTGGATCAGGTCGAGCACCTGCTTCTGGATCGTCACGTCGAGCGCGGTGGTGGGCTCGTCGGCAATCAGCAGGTCGGGGCCGCAGGCCAGTGCCATCGCGATGCCGATGCGCTGGCGTTGCCCGCCGGAGAACTGGTGCGGGTAGGCGTCGAGGCGCGAGGCGGCGTCGGGAATGCCGACGCGGTCGAGCAGGTCGAGCGCTTCCTTGCGCGCTTGCGCCTTGGTGAGGCCGCGGTGCAGCATGAGCGGCTCGCCGACCTGGCGCGCGATGGTGTGCACAGGGTTCAGGGCCGTCATTGGCTCCTGGAAGATCATGCCGATGCGGTTGCCGCGCAGCTGGCACAGCTGCTTTTCGGGCAGGCCGACGAGTTCCTGGCCGTCGAGCTTGATGCTGCCCGTGACCTTGGCGGTGGAGGGCAGCAGGCCCATGAGGGACATCACGGTGATCGACTTGCCGCAGCCCGATTCGCCGACGATGCCCAGCGTTTCGCCGCGCTCCAGCGAGAAGGAAATGCCGCGCACGGCTTCGGCCGGGCCGCGCTGGGTCTGCAGGCCGATGTGGAGGTCGTTGACTTCGAGAAGGGGCATGGCGGTCTACCTTGCGCGCGCCAGGCGCGGATCGAGCAGGTCGCGCAGACCGTCGCCCAGCAGGTTGAGGCCGAGCACCGCGAAGGCGATGGCCATGCCGGGGAAGACGGCCAGCAGCGGCTGCTGGAACATGAGGGTCTGGGCTTCGCTGAGCATGCGGCCCCACGAGGGCTGCGGTGGTTGCGTGCCGAGGCCGAGGTACGACAGCGCGGCTTCGGCCAGGATGGCGATGGCGAAGCGGATGGTGATCTGCACGATCAGCACGGCGGAGATGTTGGGCAGCACGTGCTGCATCGTGATCGCGAAGCTGCCCTTGCCGCAGGCGCGTGCGGCGGCGACGTACTCGCGCGACCAGATGGCATTGGCCGAGGCGCGCGTGATGCGTGCAAAAGTCGGGATGTTGTAGATGCCGATCGCGATGATCGCGTTGACGATGCCGGCACCGAACACGGCGGTCATCATGATCGCCGAGAGGATCGCGGGGAAGGCGAGCGTGAAGTCCGACAGGCGCATCACCGCTTCCTCGACCCAGCCGCGCCTCGCAGCAGCGAGCAGGCCCAGCGCCGTGCCGACCACGAGGCCGATGCCGACGGCAATCACGCCCACGAGGATGGACGCACGCGCGCCCACCAGCAGCAGTGAGGCCACGTCGCGCCCGAAGGCATCGGTGCCGAGCCAGTGGGTGGCCGAAGGGCCTTGCATCTTGTTCGCCATGTCCATCGCGTAGGGCGACCAGGGCGTCCAGACGAAGGAGATCAGTGCCGCCAGCAACAGCAGCAGCGCGAACACGCCGCCGATGACGAAGCTGCGGTGCTTGACCGCGCGGCGCCAGAAGCCGGGCGCGAGGGGCGCGCCGGATGCGGGCACGGAAGGGGAGAGGATGGCGCTCATATGTCGCTCGCCTTGATGCGCGGGTCGATGACGGCATAGAGCACGTCGACCACGAAGTTCACGATGACGACCATGGCTGCGAGCAGCATCACGCAGTTGCGCACCACGATCAGGTCGCGGTTGCTGATGGCCTGGAAGATCAGCCGGCCCAGGCCCGGCAGGTAGAACACGTTCTCCACCACGATGGTGCCGGCCAGCAGTTCGGAGAACTGCATGCCCATGACGGTGATGACCGGGATCATCGCGTTGCGCAGCACGTGGGTCCACAGCACCATGCGCTGGGACACGCCCTTGGCGCGCGCGGTGCGAACGAAGTCTTCGCGCATCACCTCGAGCACGGCGGAGCGTGTGATGCGCGCGAGGATCGCGGCCTGCACCACTGCGAGCGACAGCGCGGGCAGAAGCAGGGACTTGAGCCCCGCGAAGATGCCTTCGCCCCAGCCCTCGAAGCCGCCCGCGGAGAACCACTGCAGTTGCACCGAGAACACGAGGATCAGCAGGATCGCGAACCAGAAGTTGGGAATGGCGATACCGACCTGGGCCATGCCCATGAGGCCGACGTCGCCGAGCTTGTTGTGGCGCGCGGCGGCCGTCACGCCCACGAGCAGGGCGATGACGACGGTCAGGGCCATGGCCATCACGGCGAGCGGCACGGTGAGGGCCAAACGTTCGAGGATCAGGTCGATGACGGGCGAGCTGTAGGCGTAGCTGTCACCGAGGTTGCCGGTGAGCAGGCCGCCGATCCAGTGCCAGTAGCGGGTCCACGCGGGCTGGTCCAGGCCGAGCTTGGTGGCCAGGGCGGCGACGGCGTCGGGCGAGGCGTCGGGGCCCATGAGCATCTGCGCGGCATTGCCCGGGAGAATTTCGAGCACCAGGAACACGATGACGGACGCGCCGATCAGCGTGCCGATGAGCGTCAAGGTGCGCTTGAGCAGGAACAGGCCCATGGTTCAGTGGCTCCGTTGTTTGTCGCTGTTCAGGGCGTGTGCCCAGGCCACCGGGTACTTCCCTCCGCGAATGTCCCCCGGCCTTCGGCCTCCTCCTTGATTTCGCTGCGGGAAGCACCCAGTGCCCTGAGCACGGGGGCACGCTGCGGTTGTGCGCAGCGCGTTTCGCTTCCTGCGAAATAGAGGGTCGGGAGGTGTCATGCCGAAGCGATGCACTCGGCAATCGCGCGGCCCACGTCCACCGTGTTGGCGGTGCCGCCCATGTCGCGCGTGCGCGGGCCTTCGCTGAGCACGGTCTCGATCGCCGAGAGCACTGCCGCAGAGGCCTGTGCGTACACGGGGTCGTTGTCGCCCAGGTGGTCGAGCATGAGCGCGGCCGACCAGATCTGGCCGATGGGGTTGGCGATGCCCTTGCCTGCGATGTCAGGGGCCGAGCCGTGCACGGGTTCGAACAGCGAGGGGAACTTGCGCTCCGGGTTCAGGTTGGCGCTGGGCGCGATGCCGATGGTGCCGGTGCAGGCCGGGCCCAGGTCGGAGAGGATGTCACCGAACAGGTTGGAGGCCACGACCACGTCGAACCAGTCGGGGTGCTGCACGAAGTGCGCGCACAGGATGTCGATGTGGTACTTGCTGGTGGCCACGTCGGGGTAGCGCGTGGCGATCTCGGCCAGGCGTTCGTCCCAGTAGGGCATGGTGATCGAGATGCCGTTCGACTTGGTGGCGGCCACCAGGTTCTTGCGCTTGCGGCGGTTGGCGAGTTGGAACGCGTAGTCGATGATGCGGTCGACACCCACGCGGGTGAACACGGCTTCCTGGATCGCCATTTCGCGCGGCGTGCCTTCGAACAGGCGTCCGCCCACCGAGGTGTATTCGCCTTCGGTGTTTTCGCGCACGACGAGGAAGTCGATGTCGCCGGGCTTGCGGTGCGCCAGCGGGCCGGGCACGCCGGGCATCAGGCGCACGGGGCGCAGGTTGACGTACTGGTCGAAGTCGCGGCGGATCTTGATGAGCAGGCCCCACACGGCGATGTGGTCGGGCACCTTGGCGGGATCGCCCACGGCGCCGAAGTAGATGGCGTCGTGGCCCTGGATCTTGTCGGCCCAGTCGGCCGGCATCATCAGGCCGGTGCGCACGTAGTGGTCGGAGCCCCAGTCGAAATGGTCGTACGCGAAGTCGATGCCGAAGCGCCGACTGACCGCGTCGAGCACGCGAAGGCCCTCGGGCATGACTTCGACGCCGATGCCGTCTCCGGGAATGACGGCAATCCTGTGCTTTTGCTTCTGCTGCATTGACTCAACCTGTTCCTGAACCGTTTCGATAAGAGCGCCGACGCTTGTGACACCGGGCCGTCAAAAAATTCTAGGAGCGGGTGGGGCGCGCGCGATGGGGGTTGGCACCCACCTGGCATTGACAAAAAGCGAAGGCCAAAACGCCAGAACACGGTGGAAGATACGCAATTGATGGTCATCGAACTGACTTGAGCTTCGAAAAATTAGAAGGCGCCGGGGGCGGAAAACCCGCATCCGGGCACCCGCCGAAAGGGCCTGCGTACCATCGTGCCCATGCGAACACTTCCACTCCCCACCGGCGGCGAGATGCCGGTTCTCGGTCTCGGCACCTGGCGCATGGGCGAAGACGCCACCCGCCGCGCGGCCGAGGTGGCCGCGGTGCGCGAGGCCATCGGCCTGGGCTACCGCCTGATCGACACGGCCGAGATGTACGGCGAGGGCGGTGCCGAGACCGTGGTCGGCCAGGCCGTGGCCGAGGCGCTGCGCGCGGGCGACGTGCAGCGCGAAGACCTCTTCATCGTCAGCAAGGTCTACCCGCACAACGCCAGCCGCCGCGGCACGGGCCAGGCCTGCGAGCGCAGCCTGGCGCGGCTGGGGCTGGAGCGCATCGACCTGTACCTGCTGCACTGGCGCGGCAACCATCCGCTGGCGCACACGGTCGAGGCGATGCACGAACTGGTGGCGGCCGGCCGCATCGGTCATTGGGGCGTGAGCAACTTCGACACCGACGACATGCAGGCGCTGGCGCAGGTCGTCGGCCAAGGCCCGGCCTGCGCGGCCAACCAGGTGTACCTGTCGCTCGGCGAGCGCGGCCCCGAGTTCGACCTGCTGCCCTGGCAGCGCGAACGCGGCATGCCGCTCATGGCTTACAGCCCGATCGACCAAGGCGCGCTGGCAGGGGACGAGGCACTGGGCGCGCTGGCGGCGGAACTCGGCGTGAGCGCCGCGCAACTGGCGCTGGCCGCGGTCATCGCGCGCCCCGGCGTGGCGGCGATTCCGAAGGCGGTGCGCAGCGCGCACCTGAAAGAAAACAGGGCCGCCGCCGAGCTGCAGCTCGATGCGACGACCCTGGCGGCGCTGGACCGGATCTATCCGGTGCCCAAGCGCAAGACGCCGTTGGCGATGATCTAGTCAGAGCACGTTCTGGCTTCGGCTCAGTGCGCGTCGGCGTGCTTGGCCGCCGCGATCACCGCCTCTTCGTCGTGCTTCGCACCGTTGAGGAACAGGTTCAGTAGCACGGCCGTGATCGACGCCAGCAGGATGCCCGACTCGATCAGCGAGTGGATCGAGTGCGGCATCCACTGCTTGAAGTTGGGGGCGATCAGCGGAATCATGCCGACGCCGATGGCCACGGCGACGATCATCGCGTTGTGGCGGTTGGTCTTGAAGTCCACGCCCGACAGGATGCGGATGCCGGTGGCGGCCACCATGCCGAACATCACGAGGCCGGCACCGCCGAGCACCACGGTGGGCAGCGACTCGACCAGCGCGGCCATCTTCGGCAGCAGGCCCAGCACGATCAGGATCACGCCGCCGGCCACGCAGACATAACGGCTCTTGATACCGGTGACGGCCACCAGGCCCACGTTCTGCGAGAAGCTGGTGTAGGGGAAGGTGTTGAAGATGCCGCCGATGAGCGTGCCCAGGCCGTCGGTGCGCAGGCCCTTGGCCAGGTCTTGCTGGCTGATCTTGCGGTCGGTCATTTCGCTGAGCGCGAGGAACATGCCGGTCGATTCGATCATCACGACGATCATGATCAGCGTCATCGTGAGGATCAGGATGGGGTCGAACAGCGGCATGCCGAAGTGGAAGGGCAGCACGACGTCGACCCAGGCGGCCTTGCCGACCTTCTCGTAGGTCATGAGGCCGGTGAGCGAGGCCACCACCGCGCCGATCACGATGCCCAGCAGCACCGAGATGTTGGCGATGAAGCCCTTGGCGTACTTCACGATCAGGAGGATCGACACCAGCACCAGCGCGGCCACGCCGAAGCCCGACAGATCGGCGTACTTGGGGTTGGGCACGGTGGGCATGATCGCGAAGCCCTTGGGCACCGCGGGGATCGAGCTGCCCGGCGAGGTGACCTCGGCCAGCCATTTGGCGTACACCGGGTCGACCAGCGCGGGCGCCGTCGGGCCCACGGGGTTGCCGAAGATCCAGTTGATGCCCACGCGCATCAGGCTGATGCCGATGACCGCGATGATCGTGCCCGTCACCACCGGCGGGAAGAACCGCAGCATGCGGCTCACCAGGGGTGCGATCAGTATCGATATGACCCCCGCGCCGATGATGGCGCCGAACAGCAGCTGCGCACCGTTCTGCCCGGGGTTGGCGTTGGCGATGGCGACCATGGGTGCCACCGAGGCGAAGGTCACGCCCATCATCACCGGCAGCTTGATGCCGAACCACTGCGTGGCGCCCAGCGCCTGGATCAGCGTGGCGATGCCGCAGCAGAACAGGTCGGCCGAGATCAGCAGCGCGACCTCGTCGGGCGAGAGCTTGAGTGCGCGGCCCACGATGAGCGGCACCGCGACGGCGCCCGCATACATCACGAGCACGTGCTGCAGGCCGAGGGCCGCGAGCTTGCCCGAAGGCAGGCGCTGGTCCACGGGATGGACATTGCTGGAAAGGGAATCTGCCGTCATCGTTGTCTCCTGGCGCGGCGAGGGGAACGGAGCAGTGATGCGCGTCGCAGAGCCGTCGCGCACACCAGTTGTGTACGCGAAACTGTATACAATTTATGCGGCAATCCGGATTCAGGTAAACCCGAATCCGGCGAAGAAGCGCTGTAGGAGGCGCGCGCCAAGGCATCCGGCGTTTCGGCCGGCGCTCAGGTATTGGGAGTGGGGTGCGTCAGCGACGCGGGTTCAGGCCAGCAGCGCCTTGACCAGGTCGAGCTGGCGGTCGGGCTTCTCGGTGCCCAGTTCGAGGCTCGCCTCGATGCGTTCGAGGTGCTCGATCATGCAGGTCACGGCCGCTTCCACGTCGCCCTTGCGGCACAGGCGCAGGAAGTCGGAATGCTCGTCGGACGAGCAGTGCGGGTCGTTCGATGAGTGGTAGAGCATCGCGATCAGCGAGCTGCGCGCCACCAGCTCGCGCACCATCTCGGCCAGCGTGTGGTTGCCGGTGGCCTCGGCCAGCGCCACGTGAAAGTCGCCCAGCAGTTTCTCGCGCACCGTGCCCATGGTGGTGCTCTGGCGCAGCGCGGTGCGTTCGAACTTGATGTGCTGCTCGAGCGTCTGGTAGTCGCGCGGCCGGGCGTTGGCGATGAACAGGCGCACCACCTCGCGCTCGAGGATGCGGCGCACCGCGAACACCTCGCGCGCCTCGTCCACCGTGGGCTGGCAGACGAAGGCGCCCTTGTCGGGAATCATCTCGATGAGCTTGTCCTTCGACAGCATCAAGAGGGCCGCGCGCACCTTGGTGCGGCTCACCGAGTAGACGCGGCCCAGCGCCTCTTCGCGCAGCCAGGTGCCGGGCGGCAGGCGCTTCTCGACGATCGCGGTGGCGATGTCGTTGGCGATGCTTTCGATGGAACTGTTCTTGTCGGCCGGCGCCGTGCCGTTCTCGGCCGGTGCGGCAACGGGGGCGGCGGAAGGGACGGAGGTTTTGGAACTGGCGCGGGGCATCCGTCGATTGTGGCTCAGCGCGTGAGGGTGAAGGCCTCGAGCGCGCCGATCATGGGCTTGGGCAAGGGCCTTGCCAGCTCGCCGCGCTTGCTGGTGCGCAGCTTCAGCGCCACCAGCGATTCGATGAGCTTGGTGCCCGCGGCCACGCCGTCGATCACCGGCACGCCGAGCACCTGCTCGATGTGCGCGCACAGGTCGGTCATGCCGGCGCAGCCGAGCACGATGCAGTCGGCACCGTCTTCTTCGAGCGCGCGCCGGCATTCGTCGACGATGCGCTCGCGGGCGTTGGAGCCCGGCTCTTCCAGCTCGAGCACCGGCAGCTCGCAGGCGCGCACGTTGGCGCAGAAGCGCTCCATGCCATAGATCTCGGCCAGGTGCCAGGCCTGGCCCATGGTGCGCCCCAGCGTGGTCACCACGCTGAAGCGGCTGCCGATCATGCTGGCCAGGTGCATCGCCGCCTCGGCGATGCCCACCACGGGGCCGCGCGCCAGCTCGCGCGCCGCCTTCAGGCCCGGATCGCCGAAGCAGGCGATCACGTAGCCGTCGATGCCGTCGCGCTCGCCCGCCGCGATCTCCTGCAGCAACCCCGGCACGGCCAGCGCTTCGTCGTAGTGGCTCTCGATGGAGACCGGCCCCATGGCCGGGCTCACGGCCACGATCTCGGTGCCGGCGTGCGCCACCGCGCGGGCGCAGGCACCGATCTTCTCGGTCATGCTCCAGGTGGTGTTGGGGTTGATGATCTTGATGCGCACGGCGCGGTCCCTTTCTTACTCTCTACAGTTTCAAGTCTTGTTGTTGCGGTTCAGCAGCACGTACAGGATGAAGCCCAGGCCCATGCCGATGAACCACGCATAGTTGGCGGCGCCGCGCAGCGTTGGCACCATCACGCACAGGATGGGCACGAGGGCCGAGGGCACCAGCGTCTGGATCGCCTTCGGGTTGTAGCCGCCGCTGTACCAGTATTCGCCCTTCGGGCTCATCGTGTAGAGCGCGTCGACATCGATGCGCTGCTTGCGCACGATGTAGTAGTCGGCAATCAGGATGCCGAACAGCGGCCCGATGAACGAGCCCAGCACGTCCAGCGTGTAGTGGATGACCTCGGGGCTGTTGTAAAGGTTCCAGGGCGTGAGAAACACCGAGCCCACCGCGGCGATCATGCCGCCCGTGCGCCAGCTGATGTGCTGCGGCGCCACGTTCGAGAAGTCGAAGGCCGGCGACACGAAGTTGGCCACGATGTTGATGCCGATGGTGGCGATCATGAAGGTCAGCGCGCCCAGCACCACGGCCGTGGTGCTGTCGATCTTGCCTACGGTGTGCACCGGGTCGGTGATCAGTTCACCAAAAACGGGCAACGTGGCCGCCGTGGTGATCACGGTGAGCAGCGAGAAGAACACGAAGTTGACCGGCAGGCCCCAGAAGTTGCCCTTCTTCACCGCGTCGAAGCTCTTGCCGTAGCGCGAGAAGTCGCCGAAGTTGAGCATCGGGCCGCTGAAGTAGCTCACCACCAGCGCGATGGCCGAGAGCATCACCGGCAGCGCGTCCCAGCCCTGGAACTTGATGCCGCCCAGGTTCAGGTCGATGTTGCTCCAGCCGGCCTTCCACACCAGCCAGCCGCACAGCACCGCCATCACCACGTACACCGCCGGGCCGGCCCAGTCGATGAACTTGCGGATCGCTTCCATGCCGTGCCAGAACACGAAGGCCTGCAGCACCCACATGACCATGAACGCCACCCAGCCCAGGGCCGAGAGGCCGACGAAGCCGTACTGCGCCACGTCGGCATACGGCGCCAGGCCCGGCGCCATGTGCAGCGCCAGCACCATGAAGGCCGCCGACGCCAGGTAGGTCTGCACGCCGTACCAGGCCACCGCGATCAGCCCGCGGATGATGGCCGGGATGTTGGCGCCCAGCACGCCGAAGGAGGCGCGGCACACCACGGGGTAGGGCACGCCCGTCACCTGGCTGGGCTTGGCCACCAGGTTGCAGAAGACCTGCACGATCACGATGCCCACCAGCAGTGCCACCAGCACCTGCCAGCTCGACAGGCCCAGCGCGAACAGGCTGCCGGCCGTGATGTAGCCGCCCACGCTGTGCACGTCGGACATCCAGAACGCAAAGATGTTGTATTGGCCCCAGGTCTGCTTCTTGAGCGGGGCGAGGTCCTCGTTGGTCAGGCGCGGGTCGTAGCCCGGCTTGATGAGGGCATTCGATTCCGCGTGCGGCGCGATGCCGGCTTCGCTGGCCCCGGCGGGGGCATGGCTGGCGACTGTGCTCATGGTCTTTCCTCGTACTTGGTTGGGATGAGGGACTTTTTGACGCAAATTTCGCGCCGTCTTTATGGGTGCGTTATTTGTATACAAAAATTGAACCCAATCAAGACCATGCGGGGAATCATATATCCGTAGATTCCCTGATGCGGAAGGGCTGGGGCAAAGAAAAAGCGCCATGCCCCGCGAGGGACATGGCGCCTTGGAGGCCGGGGCGAGGGGGCGCCGCCTACTGCGCCGCCACCTTCACGAACACCGGATTCGAGTAGAACCACAGGTCGTTGTAGTTGCGCGCATTGATCGCGTTGAAGCGCGTGACCGGGTCGTCGCCGGCCGGCGTGGGTGTGCGTGCATCGAACAGCGGTTCGCCGCCCGCCGTTTCGTTCGGCACGTCGGTTCCCAGGTTGGTGCCTCGCAGGCGGAAGTACTGGTTGTTGCCGGCCTTCACGGTGTAGGTCACCGCGAAGTAGCCTTCGGTGTCGAGCGTCCAGTCGGCGCGGGTGAAGCGCTTGACCACGCGGGTCGTCGGGTTGGTGTCGCGTGCGTAGCCGGGCGTGCCCGGGAGCTCGCGGCCGGTCACGTCGCCTGCGATGAGGTCGATGTGGTCGACCACCGGCTTCACGTTGGCGTACACGCCGCTGCCGAGCTGGTACTCGAAGTTGTTGCGCTCGGGGCTCTTGAAGCGGATGGTGATCTTCAGGTCTTCGCCGGGCTTGGCACTCACTTCGGTGCCCATCTCGCCCGCGCCCTTGGCGCTTTGCACCTTGAAGTCGAGCGCGTTGATGAGGCTGCCGTTGACCGCGAAGAGCTTGCCCGAGCGCATCGCGGTGAGCAGCGACTTCGGGTCCTTGATGTCGCCCCAGAGGTGGTTCCTGGCGTACTCGCCGGGCGCGTAGCCGCTGCTGTACAGGCCTTGCGAGGTGGTGAAGTGGTAGTCGGAGTCGGCCGTGTTCCAGATGCGGCGGCCTTCGGACAGCAGCGCGTCCCAGGTGCCGCCGAGTTTGGCGACGAGGTAGTCGACGCCGCCGTAGGTGCGCGAGGGCAGGTTGGCTGGCGTGTAGGCGCTGTTGTAGCCGCCGCGGTCGGGCTCCATCTGGTTGCCGACCATGCCTTCGAGCGAGAACACGATGTCGGGCGCAGCATCGTTCATCTCGCGCAGCTGGGCGGCCGTGTACTTGCCGGGGTTGCGCGAGGGGTGGTTGATCTGCAGGTAGCTGGAGTCGGGGTAGTTCTTCTTCAGCCACGCGATGGCCTTGAGCACGTCTTCGTGCGTGGTGAAGGCGCGCGCATCCTTGGCGTTCCATGCCGCGACATCGGCGGCCGGGAACAGCGCGGGATCACGGTTGGTGAACAGGTATTCGAACTGGCTCACGGCCTTGAGTGCCGCGTCGGACATGGGGCTGTCGGTCAGGATGCCGACGTTGCCGTGGTCGTGTGTGGCCATGTCCCACTCGAAGGACGCGAAGATCGTCTTGTCGGTGTACTTGCCGCCGGCCTGCAGCGCCTTGATGCGCGGCACCTGGTAGTCGGCCATGCCCTTCGAGAACGGAATCTGCGCCGGCAGCTTGCGGCCGTCGTTGTCATAGGAAGACAAGCGCAGGTGGTCCGACAGCGCGACCCAGTCGAGGCCGAAGGTGTCGAAGGCCTTGGCGAGCACCTGGTCGAGCGTGGAAATCTGCTGCGTGTCCTCCGACTGGATGGTGTGGACATGCAGGTCGCCTACGGTCCAGCGGCCGGCGGGTGCGGCCGGTGGTGGCGCGGCGGGCGAGGGCGCCGGTGCAGGGACCGGCGGTGCGATGGGCAGGCCGGCGAACGGCGCACCGCCGCCGGAGCCGCCGCCGCACGCGGTCAGCAGGGCCGCGCCGAGCGCGAGGGTGGAGAAAAGGGACGTGCGAAAGCGGGGCGCGGGAGGCAGGATTTTCATGGCGACACAAACAGCAACGGCCAGCGAATGGCTGGCCGCCGCTTCGGGATTTCAATGAGGCGGAACGCATGAAAGCGCATCCGCCGAAGAAGCCCGGAGTCTGAAATCCTGTCGTGACGGTTCGATGAAACTGCGATGAAAGTTCACGCCCGAAGGCGTGTGCTTTCAGGCCAGCAGGTCGCTCAGCGTGCGCGCCACCACCTTGGTCGCGCGGCGCAGGTCTTCGAGCACCACGCGCTCGTCGCTGCGCTTGGCGTGCGACTCGAGCACGGTGCGCGGGCCGGCGCCGTAGATCACGCCGGGAATGCCGGCCTCGACGTACAGGCGCACGTCGGTGTACAGCGGCGTGCCCATGGCCTTGATGGGTTCGCCGAACAGCTCGCCGCCGTGTTTCTGGATCGCGTCGACCAGCGGCTTGTTGCCGGCCAGCGGCTTCATCGAGTTGGCGAGCAGCATGCGCTTGATCTCGACCGTGATGCCCGCGCTTTCGGCGGCGGCATCGGCGATCACCTGGCGGATGTTGGCCTCGACCTCGACCGGGTTCTCTTCGGGGATCATGCGGCGGTCGAGCTTGAACACGACCTTGCCGGGCACGACGTTGGTGTTGGTGCCACCCTCGATGCGGCCCACGTTCAGGTACGGGTGCGTGATGCCCTCGACCTTCGACGTGACCTTCTGGTAGAGCGTGTTCTGCGCGTACAGCGCATTCAGGATCTTGGTGGCGCCCTGCAGCGCGTCGATGCCGGTGGTGGGCACGGCGGCGTGAGCCATCTTGCCGTGCACGGTGACTTCCATCTGCAGGCAGCCGTTGTGCGCGGTGACCACTTCGTAGCTGAAGCCGGCCGCGATCATGAGGTCGGGCTTGGTCAGACCCTTCTCGAGCAGCCAGCCCGGGCCGAGGATGCCGCCGAACTCTTCGTCGTAGGTGAAGTGCAGTTCGATGCTGCCCTGGGTGGGCTTGGCCACGGCCTCGAGGGCGCGCAGCGCGAAGGTGAAGCTGGCGAAGTCGCTCTTGCTGACGGCGGCGGCGCGGCCGTACAGGCTGCCGTCGACGATCTCGCCGCCGTACGGGTCGTGCGTCCAGCCTTCGCCGGGCGGCACCACGTCGCCGTGGGCGTTGAGCGCCACGGTGCGGCCGCCGTTGCCGTACTTGCGGCGCACGATCAGGTTGGTGATCGATTCGAGGCCGTAATCCTTCACTTCTTGCGCGGGCACGGCGTGCTTCTCGGCGTCGAGGCCGAAGTCCTTGAGCAGCTCGGCGGTGCGCTCGGCGTGCGGCGCGTTGTTGCCGGGCGGGGTGTCGGTGGGCACCTGCACCAGTTGCTGCAGGAATTGCACTTCCTCGTCGAAGTGGGCGTCGATCCAGGCGTCGAGTTTGGCGTAGTCGGTCATGGTGGTTGTTCTTGTGGGGTCGGTCAGTGGGCTTGTTCGGTGGCGAGGTTGTCCAGCAGGAGCTGGAAGGCCTGCACGGCGAGCTGGATGTCGTCGTTGGTGCTCGACTCGAGCGGGTTGTGGCTGATGCCCGAGTTGATGCCGCGCACGAAGAGCATGGCCTGCGGCATCACCTCGTGCAGCTTCATGGCGTCGTGGCCGGCGCCGCTGGGCATGCGGAAGAGCGGAATGCCCAGCGCGTCGACGGCCTGTTCCCAGCGCTGCTGCCAGGCGGGTTCGCTCGGCGCGGCGGCGGCGCGCATGGTTTCCTCGAGCTCGTAGCGCACGCCGCGGCGTTCGCAGATGTCCTTCAGTGCAGCGACCACGTCATTGGCCAGTGCGTCGCGCTGCGCGTTGTTGGGCGCGCGCAGGTCGAGGCTGAACTTGCAGCGGCCGGGCACGACGTTGATCGAGCCGCTGGGCACTTCGAGCATGCCGACGGTGCCGACCGAGTCGCCGTCTTTCGCGGCGCGCTGTTCGGTGTAGAGAATGAGCTCGGCCACGGCGGCGGCGGCGTCGCGGCGGCGGTCCATGGGCGTGGTGCCGGCGTGGCTGGCCATGCCGATGACTTCGCCCACGTAGCGCACGCTGCCGTTGATGGAGGTGACGATGCCCAGCGGCAGATCGAGCTCGGTGAGCACGGGGCCCTGTTCGATGTGCACCTCGACGAAGCCGAGGTAGCGCGCGGGGTCGCGCTGGATCTTCGGAATGTCTTCTTCCTTCAGGCCGGCGTGCTGCATGGCTTCGCGCATGGTGATGCCGTCGGCATCCTTCTGGTCGAGCCAGCGTGGGTCGAAGTGGCCGATGAGCGCACCCGAGCCGAGGAAGGTGGCCTTGTAGCGCTGGCCTTCTTCTTCGGCGAAGCCGACGACTTCGAAGGCGAAGGGCAGGCGGCGGTTCTGGCGCTTGAGTTCGCGCACGCAGGCCATGGGCACGAAGATGCCCAGGCGGCCGTCGTACTTGCCGCCGTTGCGCACGGTGTCGTAGTGCGAGCCGGTGAGCAGGGTCTTGGCGTCGGGCGTGGCGCCTTCGTAGCGGCCGACCACGTTGCCGACCGCATCGATGTGCACGGAGTCGAAGCCGCAGTCGCGCATCCAGCCCGAGATGTTCGCGGCGCAGGCACGGTGCGCGTCGGTCAGGTAGGTGACGGTGAGCTGGCCCTTCTCGGCATAGCCCGGGTCGGTGTGCACCGACAGCTGCTCCTGCCAGTCCCACACGTCGTTGCCGAGCGTGATGTCGGCGCCGAACTTGTCGTTCAGGCGGATCTCGGCGATGCGGTGGATGTTGCGCAGCGCCTCGCCGAGCTCGAAGCTCGGGTGGTTGTGCAGCCGGCGCGCGAAGGTCTCGATGATCTCGCGCTTGGCCAGGCCGGTGCCGCGTGGGCCGCGCACCGCCAGGATGAACGGGAAGCCGAACTTGGCGTTGTAGTCGGCGTTGAGCTTCTGAATCTGCGCGAACTCTTCGGGCGTGCAGTCGGTCAGGCCGGCCTTGTTCTGCTCGTTGGTCGACTCGGCGGTGAGCGTCTTGCTGACCATGGCCTTGCCGGCGAGCTCGGGGTGGGCGCGGATCAGGCCGATCTGCTCGTCGGCCGACGACGCGGCCAACGCCTGCACCAGCGCGTGCTTCAGATGCGCGAGCGAGCGGAAGGGGCGCTGCACCAGCGCGCGCTGCGCGATCCAGGGCGAGTGTTCGTACACGCCGTCGAGCATGGCAACGGCAGCGGCTGGCCCTGCGGCGTTGAGTTGGGCAAGGGTGAGGAGAGGGGTGCTCATGATGCGGCTCCGGCTTCGAAAGGATGTGCCTGCTTCCAGTGGCGTGCGATGTCGACGCGGCGGCAGACCCAGACCTTGTCGTGCGTGGCGATGTGGTCGAGAAAGCGCTGCAGCGCCGTGATGCGGCCGGGGCGGCCGAGCAGGCGACAGTGCATGCCGATGCTCATCATCTTGGGGCTGTCGTCGCCGTTCGGGTCGCCTTCGGTGTACAGCGCGTCGAAGGTGTCCTTCATGTACTGGAAGAACGGGTCGGCGTGCGAGTAGCCCTGCGGCAGCGCAAAGCGCATGTCGTTGCAGTCGAGCGTGTAGGGCACGATGAGCTGGGGCACGACCGAGCCGTCGGTCTTTTGCACCTTCATCCAGAAGGGCAGGTCGTCGCCGTAGTAGTCGCTGTCGTACTCGAAGCCGCCGTAGTCGGCCACGAGGCGGCGCGTGCGCGGGCTGTCGCGGCCGGTGTACCAGCCGAGCGCGCGCTCGCCGGTGAGCTTTTCGATGGCTTCCATGCCCAGGCGCATGTGCTCGCGCTCGGTGGCTTCATCGAGGTTCTGGTAATGGATCCAGCGCCAGCCGTGGCAGGCGATCTCGTGGCCGAGTTCCTTGAAGGCGGCGGTGAGTTCGGGGTAGCGTTCCAGCGCCATGCCCACGCCGAAGACCGTGAGCGGGAGGCCGCGCTTTTCGAACTCGCGCAGGATGCGCCACACGCCGGCGCGCGAGCCGTACTCGTAGATGCCTTCCATGCTGATGTGCCGGTCGGGGAAGCTCGCCGGGTTGAACATCTCGGACAGGAACTGCTCGGAGCCCGCGTCGCCGTGCAGCGTGGCGTTCTCGCCGCCTTCTTCGTAGTTGAGGACGAACTGCACCGCCACGCGCGCGCCGCCGGGCCAGCGGGCATGGGGCGGGTTGCGGCCGTAGCCGATCAGGTCGCGCGGGTAGGGCAGGGTGGTGTCGTAGACGGTCATGGTGTGGATCAGGACAGCGCGAGGGAGATGTCGTTGGTGGGAACCTTGCGGTCGAAGGTGAGGTTGGCCTCGACGTGTTCCAGGTGCTCGGTCATGAGGCGCACAGCGAGTTCCTCGTCGCGCGCGGCCAGCGCCTTCACGATGTCGGCGTGCTCGTCGTTGGAGTGCTCGGCGGCGCTGGTGCTCTGGTACATGAGCGTGATGAGGGCGCAGCGCGAGATCAGCTCGCCCAAGATTTGCGCCAGCACCTGGTTGCCCATGAGCTCGGCCATGCGCACGTGGAAGTCGCCCAGCAGCTCGGTGCGGCCCGACACGTCTTCGCCGCCGACGGCCGATTTCTCGAGCGCCACGTGCTCCTTGAGCGCCTTGATCTTGGCGGGCGTGACGCTGCGCACGAAGGCGCGCGTCATTTCGGCCTCGAGCATGCGGCGCACCGCGAACACCTGCTTGGCCTCGTCGACGGCGGGCGCGGCCACGAAGGCGCCACGCGCCGGCTCGAGCCGGATCAGCTTGTTCTGCGAGAGCTGGAACAGCGCCTGGCGCACCAAGGTGCGCGACACGCCGAAGTGGTCGGCCAGCTTCTGCTCGGCGAGCTTGGTGCCGGGCTGAAGGCGGTGCTCGACGATGGCCTTCGTGAGGGCATCGACGATCGAACGGGTGGTGGAGGACTCCATGTTTTTCATGATAGACCCAAAGCCGGTAACTGTATACACTTTTGTCCACCGGAATTTCCCGCACCCCGATCTCACCGATCCGACACCCTTTGAAGGAGGCCCCATGGGCTTGAGCACTCACGTACTGGACACGATGCACGGCGGCCCCGCGGCCGGCATGGAGGTGGCGCTGTACACCACCGACGGCGACGCCGCGACGCTGGTGAAGCGCTTCACGCTGAATTCGGACGGCCGCAGCGACGGGCCGCTCTACGACAACAACTCGATCAAGGTCGGCACCTACCGGCTGGTGTTCGACGTGGCGGGTTACTTCAAGGCCCGCGGCGTGACGCTGCCGGAGCCGAACTTCCTGAACAAGGTGGCGCTGGACTTCGGCGTGGCGCACACCGACCAGCACTACCACGTGCCCTTGCTCGTGAGCCCGTGGAGCTACTCCACGTACCGCGGCTCCTGAGGTCAGTCGCCTTGTTGCTGCCCTTCGGTCAGGGTGTCGAGCTGGAAGCGCCCGCTCTTGTCCCACAGCCAGGTGTCGGTCCACGTGACTGCGCCCAGGCGCTGGGCGGGCGGGAAGGGCGCGGCCTGCAGCACGACGCGTTCGATCTCGGCGATCACTTCGGGCGCGTGCTTGGGCGCGCGCAGCCAGTGCATCGAGACCACCTTGCCGCCGGTGTCCAGGTTCACCTGCAGGGTGCCGACCGCATACAGCAGCGGGGGCATCTGGCCCTTGTAGATGCGCGAGGCGTTGGCGCTGTAGATGTGGCGTGCGGCGTCGCGGCGGTACTCGCGCGCGGTGGCCGCACTGGAGGCGCGCGGCGCGGGGCCACTGCCCTGTGCGCTGCTGGCGCCGCTGAGCTGGCCGGGCACCGAGCCCGTCGAGCCACAGCCGGCGAGCCACAAGGCGGAAAGAACAGTGGCGGCCCAGGCGAGGCGGCGCGGCGTAAGCTGGCGGTTCGTCATCATCGCCGGGGTTATACCGTGAGTTGTTGCAGCCTCGGCAACCGAAGGTATCGGTCATGAACGGTGCGGTCGATCAATTGCTGGCACGTCTTCAACAGGAAGACGCCGTGCTGGTGCGCGTCGAATCGACGCAGGGCTCGGCCCCGCGCGAGGCCGGCACCTGGATGGCCGTCTGGGCCGACGGGCTCACGGCCACCATCGGCGGCGGGCAGCTCGAGTTCCAGGCCACGCAGGAAGCGCGCGAGATCCTGGCCGGCACCCGCAGCCTCGACGGCGTGCAGCGCTACCCGCTGGGCCCGAGCCTGGGCCAGTGCTGCGGCGGCGTGATGTTCCTGACCTACCGGCGCATCGGCACGGCCGACGCGCCCGCGCTGCAGAAAGAACTGGTCGCGCAGCTCGAACCCGTGGCCCTGTTCGGCGGCGGCCATGTGGGCGCCGCGCTGGCGCGCCTGCTGGCCGTGCTGCCGTTCTCGGTGCGCTGGATCGACAGCCGCGACGGCGTGTTCCCCGACGCACTGCCCGCGCAGATCGACACCGAGCACTCCGAGCCCGTGCAGGACGCCGTGGCCGCGCTCGCGCCCGGCAGCCGCGTGCTGATCATGAGCTTCAGCCACGCCGAAGACCTGGACATCGTCATCGCCTGCCTGAAGCGCCTGCGCGCGCGCAACGACCTGCCCTACATCGGCCTCATCGGCAGCAAGACCAAATGGGCCACCTTCCGCCACCGGCTGGAGGCGCGCGGCTTCACGGCCGACGAGCTGGCACGCGTCACCTGCCCGATCGGCGTGCCCGGCATCACGGGCAAGGAGCCCGAGGTGATCGCGGTCGCCGTGGCGGCACAGTTGTTGCAATCGCTGGGCTGAACAGGGTTTTCCCTTGGCGGCGACGCCGCAAATAGCATCCCGCCTCGTGCCAAAACTGTATACACTTTCGGTCCACAACAAGCCGCAGCGGAGCGAGGTCCATTTCAACGGACCTGCGTTCGCGGCACTTTCTCTGCTTACAGCGCCCGCGGTGGTGAGCAGGCTGAAACCCCTCCTTGGCGCCCCCACGCGCCAACAGGGTTGAGAGAGAGCACATGGAAAGCTATTACCTCGACTGGGCCAACCTGCTGCTGCGCTGGGTCCACGTCATCACCGCCATCGCCTGGATCGGCGCCTCCTTCTACTTCGTGATGCTGGACAACAGCCTCGAGAAGCCGCAGGACCAGGAGTCGCTCGACAAGGGCGTGGGCGGCGAGCAATGGGCCGTGCACGGCGGCGGCTTCTACAACAGCCAGAAGTACGCGCTGGCGCCCAAGAAGCTGCCCGACCACCTGCACTGGTCGTACTGGGAGAGCTATTCGACCTGGCTCACAGGCTTTGCGCTGTTCACCATGTCGTACCTGTGGAACGCGAGCACGTACCTCATCGACAAGAGCAAGATGGACTGGCAGCCTGGCGCCGCCATTGCCGTGGCGCTGGCCTTCTTCGTCGTGTTCTGGATGGTCTACGACGGCATCTGCCAGATCTTCGGACGCCGCAAGAACGGCGACACCATCGTCGGCGTGCTGATCGCGGTCTTCATCGTCTTCGCGACCTGGCTGGCCTGCCAGTGGTTCGCGGGCCGCGCGGCCTTCCTGCTGGTGGGCGCCATGATGGCCACCACCATGAGCGGCAACGTGTTCTTCTGGATCATCCCGGGCCAGCGCAAGAACGTGAAGGCGCTGCGCGAGGGCCGGCCGGTCGACCCCGTGCACGGCCAGCGCGGCAAGCAGCGCAGCGTGCACAACACCTACTTCACGCTGCCGGTGCTGTTCGCGATGCTGAGCAACCACTACAGCTTCACCTACACGCACAAGTACAACTGGATCGTGCTGCTGCTGATCATGCTCGGCGGCGCGGCCATCCGGCAGTTCTTCGTGGTGCGCCACCGCTTCAAGCTGGGCAACGCGGGCAACCCGCTGCCCTACGCCATGGTCGGCATCGCGGTGCTGGGCCTGACCATCGTGTGGATGAAGCCCGAGCCGGCCGCCCCCGTCGCGGCCACCGCCGCCCAGGCCGTGCCCGCCGTGGCCTACCAGGACGTGCAGAAGGTGCTGGAGCAGCGCTGCTTCATGTGCCACGGCGCGGCCGTGCAGATGAAGAACGTGCGCGTCGACACGCCCGACCAGGTGACGGCGCATGCGCAGGCGATCTACCAGCAGGTCGTGGTGACCAAGATCATGCCGATGAACAACGCGACCAACATCACCGACGAAGAACGGGCGCTCATCAGCCGCTGGTTCCAGGCCGGCGCCAAGACGAACTAGAAGACCGTGGCCTGCGAGGGCGGGCCACCGGTCGTCGCACAATCGCCGAATGGAGACAACACGCAAGCCATGACCGCATCGACCTCGCCCTCAGCAACAGCTCCCGATCCGCGCGAAGCCCCGCGCGCCTTCCTCGAACACCTGTACCGCGTGGCGGTGGACCGCGCACTGCCGCTGTCCACGCTGGGCGCCCACCTGCCCAAGCCGCCCAAGGGCCGCACCGTGGTGCTGGGCGCCGGCAAGGCCGGCGGCTCGATGGTGCAGGCGCTCGAGGCGCTGTGGCCGGCCGACGCCCCGCTGTCGGGCCTGGTCGTCACGCGCTATGACCACATTCCGCCGCGCCCCGAAGGCGTGCCGCAGCGCATCGAGCTCGTCGAGGCCGCGCACCCCGTGCCCGACGCGGCCGGCCAGCAGGCGGCCGAGCGCATCCTGGCGCTCACGCAGGGCCTCACGGCCGACGACCTCGTGCTGTGCCTCATCTCCGGCGGCGGCTCGTCGCTGCTGGTGCTGCCGGCCGAGGGCCTCACGCTGGCCGACAAGCAGCGCATCAACAAGCAGCTGCTCGACAGCGGCGCCCACATCGGCGAGATGAACTGCGTGCGCAAGCACCTGTCGCGCATCAAGGGCGGCCGGCTCGCGGCGGCCTGCGCGCCGGCGCGCGTGGTCACGCTCACCATCAGCGACGTGCCCGGCGACGACCCGGCCGTGATCGCCAGCGGCCCCACGGTGCCCGACGCCACCACCTGCGCCGACGCGCTGGCCATCCTCGACCGCTACGGCATCGAGGTGCCGGCGCCCGTGCGTGCGCAGCTCGAAAGCGGCACGCTCGAAACCCCCAAGCCCGACGATGCCGTGTTCGCCGGCCACAGCACCCACCTCATCGCCACGCCGCAGCAGTCGCTCGAAGCCGCCGCCGCGGCCGCGCGCGCTGCCGGCATCGGCGTGCATGTGCTGAGCGACGAAATCGAAGGCGAATCGCGCGAAGTGGGCAAGGTGCATGCGGCGCTCGCCCGCGCCGTGGCCCTGCGCGGCGAGCCCTTCGCCCGGCCCTGCGTCATCCTGTCGGGCGGCGAAACCACCGTCACCATCCGTCCGCGCCAGCCCGGCCAGGCCAAGGGCCGCGGCGGGCGGGCCGGCGAGTTCTGCCTGGGCCTGGCCGGCGCGCTCATGGGCCAGCCGCAGGTGTGGGCGCTGGCCGCCGACACCGACGGCATCGACGGCGTGGAAGACAACGCCGGCGCCTTCGTCACGCCCGACACCCTGGCGCGCGCCACGGCGCAGGGCAAGAAGCTGTCCGACCACCTCGACCGCAACGACGCCTACGGCTATTTCGACGCCATCGGCGACCTGTTCGTGACCGGTCCGACGAACACCAACGTCAACGACTTCCGCGCGATCCTCGTGCTGTAGGCGCCCCCCGGCCCCTGACGGGGGCCGCCGGCAAGCTTTGTGAACTCAGGTTAATCTACGGCCCCGGCGGCGCTTGGCCGCCGTTGTCGCATGCGCACCCCCACGGGGTGCCGCGCCGCGCGCCCGATTTCCCGTTTCGTTTTCACCATCCAGTCCTCGAAGGAAAGAGTTCGCCATGACCGCCACCTACACCGACACCCGCCTGCTGATCGACGGCCAATGGGTCGACGCCGCCGACGGCAAGACGCTCGACGTGCTGAACCCCGCCACCGGCAAGGCCATCGGCAAGGTGGCGCACGCCAGCATCGTCGACCTCGACCGCGCCCTGGCCGCCGCCCAGCGCGGCTTCGAAGCCTGGCGCGACACGCCCGCCAACGAGCGCGCCGCCGTGATGCGCCGCGCCGCCGGCCTGATCCGCGAACGCGCCCTGGACATCGCCAAGCTGCTGACGCAGGAACAAGGCAAGCCGCTGGGCGAAGCCAAGGTCGAAATGATGGCCGCCGCCGACATCATCGAGTGGTTCGCCGACGAAGGCCGCCGCGTGTACGGTCGCATCGTGCCCTCGCGCAACCTGGCCGCGCAGCAGCTGGTCATCAAGGAGCCGGTCGGCCCGGTCGCGGCCTTCACGCCGTGGAACTTCCCCGTCAACCAGATCGTGCGCAAGCTCGGCGCCGCGCTGGCCACCGGCTGCTCCTTCCTGGTGAAGGCGCCCGAGGAAACCCCGGCCTCGCCGGCCGCGCTGCTCAAGGCCTTTGTCGACGCCGGCATTCCGGGCGGCGTGGTGGGCCTGGTGTTCGGCAACCCGGGCGAGATCTCGAGCTACCTCATCGCGCACCCGATCATCCGCAAGGTCACCTTCACTGGCTCGACCCCGGTCGGCAAGCAGCTGGCCGCGCTGGCCGGCTCGCACATGAAGCGCGTCACGATGGAACTGGGCGGTCACGCCCCGGTGATCGTGGCCGAAGACGCCGACGTGGCGCTGGCCGTCAAGGCCGCCGGTGCCGCCAAGTTCCGCAACGCGGGCCAGGTCTGCATCTCGCCGACCCGCTTCCTGGTGCACAACAGCCTGCGCCACGAGTTCGCGAGCCTGCTGGTCAAGCATGCCGAAGGCCTGAAGATGGGCGACGGCCTGGTCGAAGGCACCAACCTCGGCCCGCTGGCCAACGCCCGCCGCCTCACGGCCATGGCCCATGTGCTGGAAGACGCGCGCAAGAAGGGCGCCACGGTCGCCACCGGCGGCGAACGCGTCGGCGACACCGGCAACTTCTTCGCGCCCACCGTCATCACCGACGTACCGCTGGACGCCGACGTGTTCAACAACGAACCCTTCGGCCCCATCGCCGCCATCCGCGGCTTCGACACGCTCGAAGAAGCCATCACCGAAGCCAACCGCCTGCCGTTCGGCCTGGCCGGCTACGCCTTCACCAAGTCGATCAAGAGCGCGCACCTGCTGAGCCAGAAGCTCGAGCTGGGCATGCTGTGGATCAACCAGCCCGCCACGCCCTCGCCGGAAATGCCGTTCGGCGGCGTGAAGGATTCGGGCTACGGTTCGGAAGGTGGCCCGGAGGCGATCGAGGCCTATCTCAACACCAAGGCGGTGTCGATCCTCGGCGTTTAATCTTCGGCGGAGGCGTTCCAGAACGCCTGCTGGACGCCTTCCAGCGTTTCCAGCTCCGCGATCACCTGGTCGAGCTCTTCGGGCTCGACCGCGGTGGCGTACAGCGTCGCTGCAATCTCCGTGTCGGCCTGCCCGAAGGCGTGCTGGTCGATGTCGCGCACCGGGTAGTTCGCGGCTTCCAGCTGCACCAGCAGCTGGTCCATCACCTCGGGCCGCGCCGCGCGTGAGCAGATCACGCGCACCGTGTACGTGGCTTCGCTCGATTCCTCGTGCACTGGGCGGCGGTTGATGCGGTTCACCACGGGCCGCAGCAGCGTGTTGCTCGCCAGCACGAAGAGCGCGGCGATCAAGGCTTCGCCCAGCAGGTCGGCGCCCGCGCAGGCGCCCACCGCGGCCGACCCCCACAGCGTGGCCGCCGTGTTCAGGCCCGTGATGTTGGCGCCTTCCTTCATGATCGCGCCCGCGCCCAGAAAGCCGATGCCCGAGACCACGTAGGCGACCACGCGCACCGCGCCGTCGGGGCCGCCCAGGCGGGCCGCCATGTCGACGAACACGGCCGCGCCCACGGCCACCAGCGTGTTGGTGCGCAGCCCCGCGGTGCGCTGGCGCACCTGGCGCTCGAAGCCGATCAGCGAGCCGAGCAGAAAGGCCGCGCCCACGCTGACCAGGGTGTCCAGCAGCGAGGGCAGGTTGATGTGGCGAATGGCTTCCATGCGTGATCCTCCTGATCCTCTGTGTGCGAAGCAGGGTAGCGGCCTTGTGTGACAGCCGCGACCCTGCGTTCGCCGGGTGGTTCTTGTCTTACTGCCAGCCGTACTTGCGCGCGTACCAGCCCTTCACGGCCTGCGTCAGCGTGGCGTAGCCGACCAGCATCAGCACCAGCCACGGGAAGTACGCGAGCGGCAGCGCCTGCAGCTTGAAGTAGTGCGCCAGCGGCCCCATCGGCAGCCAGATGCCCACGGCCGCAATGGCCGCGCCCATGGCCAGCAGCGGCCAGGCCGCGCGGCTTTGCAGGAACGGGATCTTGCGCGTGCGGATCAGGTGCACGATCAACGTCTGCGACAGCAGGCCCTCGATGAACCAGCCCGACTGGAACAGCGTCTGGTGCTCCACCGAGTTGGCTGCGAACACGAACCACATCACGGTGTAGGTCAGGATGTCGAACACCGAGCTCAGCGGCCCGAAGAACACCATGAAGCGGCCCAGGTCGGCCGGGTTCCAGCGCTGCGGCGTCTTCAAAAACTCTTCGTCCACGTTGTCGAACGGGATCGCGATCTGCGACACGTCGTACAGCAGGTTCTGCACCAGCAGGTGCAGCGGCAGCATCGGCAGGAAGGGCAGGAAGGCACTGGCCACCAGCACCGAGAACACGTTGCCGAAGTTCGAGCTGGCCGTGATCTTGATGTACTTGAGCATGTTGGCGAAGGTGCGGCGGCCTTCGACCACGCCTTGCTCCAGCACCATCAGGCTTTTCTCCAGCAGGATGATGTCGGCCGATTCCTTGGCCACGTCCACCGCGCCGTCCACCGAGATGCCGATGTCGGCGGCGCGCAGCGCGGGCGCGTCGTTGATGCCGTCGCCCATGAAGCCGACCACGTGGCCGTTGGCATGCAGCGCCTGCACGATGCGCTCCTTGTGCGCGGGCGTGAGCTTGGCGAACACCTGGCGCATTTCCACCACCTGCCGCAGCTCGGCCTCGTTCATGCGCTCGACCTCGTGGCCCAGCACCATGCGTCCGGCGTCGATGCCGACGTCGCCGCAGACCTTGCGCGTGACCAGCTCGTTGTCGCCCGTCAGCACCTTCACCGCCACGCCGTGCGCGGCCAGCGCCTGCAGCGCCGGCGCGGTCGATTCCTTCGGCGGATCGAGAAAGGCCACGTAACCCAGCAGCGTGAGCCCGGCCTCGTCGGCCACGCCGTAGGCCGGCTTGCGCGCGTCGGCATGCAGCGTGCGGCTGGCCACGGCCACCACGCGCAGGCCCTGGGCATTGAGCTCCGAGGCCACGCGGTGGATGCGCGCCATCACGTCGGCGTCGAGCGCGAGCACCTCGGCGCCGCGTTCGACCGAGGTGCACACCGACAGAATCTCTTCGAGCGCGCCCTTGCAGATCAGCAGGTGCTCGTCCTCGCCGTGCGCCACCACCACCGACATGCGGCGGCGCGAGAAGTCGAAGGGCACTTCGTCGACCTTGCGCCAGCCGGTCTGCAACTGCGCGTCGAGCTGCACTTCGGCGTGGCTGAGCACGGCCTTGTCGAGCAGGTTCTTCAGCCCCGTCTGGTGAAAGCTGTTGAGGTAGGCCTGCTGCAGCACGTGGTCGGAGTCTTCGCCCCAGGCGTTGGTGTGGCGTTCGAGCACGATGCGGTCCTGCGTGAGCGTGCCGGTCTTGTCGGTGCACAGCACGTCCATCGCGCCGAAGTTGTGGATGGCTTCGAGCCGCTTCACGATCACCTTGCGGCGCGACATCACGACCGCGCCCTTGGCCAGCGTGGCGGTCACGATCATCGGCAGCATCTCGGGCGTGAGGCCGACCGCGATCGACAGCGCGAACAGCGCCGCCTCCCACCAGTCGCCCTTGGTCACGCCGTTGATCACCAGCACCAGCGGGGCCATCACCAGCATGAAGCGGATCAGCAGCCAGCTCACGCGGTTGATGCCGGCCTGGAAGGCGGTGGTGCCGCGGACGGTCGCGCTCACGCGCTGGGCCAGCGCGCCGAAGAAGGTGCGCTCGCCCGTGTGCACGATCACCGCGGTGGCGGTGCCGCTGATCACGTTGGTGCCCATGAACAGCAGGTTGTCGCGCTCGAGCACGCCGGCCTGGTGGTCGGCGGCGGTGGCGGCGAACTTCTCCACCGGCATCGATTCGCCGGTGAGCGCCGACTGGCTGATGAACAGGTCTTTCGCCGAGAGCAGGCGCGCGTCGGCCGGGATCATGTCGCCGGCCGACAGCGCGATCACATCGCCGGGCACGAGGTCGCGCATCGGCACTTCGATGCGTTGCGTGCCGGCGTGCGCGAGGTCGAAGCCCCCGTCACCGGCGCGGCCGGCCTTCTCGCCGGGCGCGGGGCGCAGCACCGTCGAGGTGTTGCTGACCATCGCCTTGAGCCGGTCGGCCGCCTTGTTGGAGCGCGACTCCTGCAGGAAGCGCAGCACGGTCGACAGCAGCACCATGCTGCCGATCACCACCGTGGCCTTCGTGTCCTCGGTGACGTACGAGACCAGCGCGAGCACGGTCAGCAGCAGGTTGAAGGGGTTGCGGTAGCACTGCCACAGGTGGTTCCACCACGGCAGCGGCTGCTCGTGGCGCACCTCGTTGCTGCCCAGCCGCTTGCGCAGCGCCAGCGCGTGGGCTTCGGTGAGGCCTTGCGACGAGCTGTTCAGGCGCACCAGCACCTCGCCCGCGTCGGTGTGCGAGGCGGTAGCGAGTGCCTTGGCGATCTCGGGCGGCATCGCGGCCGAGCCGAGGCTGCTGGGCTTGGCGCTCAGCAGCGTCTGCCAGCGCTCGAAGTGATGCCGCATATGGCGGCTGCGCAGGAAGCTTTCGAAAAAGGACTTCAGGACGTTCTTCATTGTTTTTCTCCTGTGTGAGGGCGCTCAGCGAGCGAACGCCCAGGTGAGGCCCAGCGTCCAGCCGCGCGGGCCGTCGTGGCGCAGGTCGCGTGCGTGGCTGAGGTCGACGTTCAGGGCCGGCGTGGCCGTCCAGCGCAGGCCGGCGCGCCAGGCGTTGCGCCCGCCTTCGCGGAAGCGCTCGGCCACGAGCGACAGCGCGGGCAGGGCGGCCCATTCGAGCGCCGCGCCCGAGTGGCTGGTGCTCGGCTGCGCACGATGGAAGTCGCGGCCCAGGTTCAGGTGGGCGCGCCAGGCGTCGTCGAACTGCCAGGTGACGGGGATCACCACGCTGCTGTCGGTAAGGCGCAGCGAGGCATGGCCGGCGTCGCTGCGTTGCCACGTGGCCGAGGCCAGCACGCCGGTGCTCAGCGTGTCGGTGAGTGCAAAGGCCCACTTGATCTGCGGGCCGGCACGCAGCGTGCGGCTGTCGGCTCCGCGCTCACGTTCGAGGTTCAGGCCCAGCTCGACGGGGCCGACACGGCAGGCCGGACCGAGGTGCACGAGGCGCTGGCCGCCCCAGGTCTCGATCTGGCACTGGCCCGGATCGAGGATGGCGGCGTCGTCCACCGAATGGTGTCCGCCAGCGGCGTGGGTCTGCGTGGCGGCCAGGCCGCAAAGGGTGGCCAGCCAGGCGCGGCTTGGCGCGGGGCGGCGAAAGGCAAAGGGGCGGGCGCGGGCGGCCGTGGCCGTCCGCACGACACGCCGCAGGCGTTCGCGGGTCATGGGAGTTTCTCCTTCGGGTGCGGCGCGCCGCGAAGGAAGGAAACGCCCGTGACGACTTGCTTACTTACTCAGCAGTCAGCCGGCGGGGCTCCTCCGCAGCGCGGCAGGCTGCGAGGTGAATGGGGGATAGATCGGGCAAGGAAGGCGGCGCACAGCGGCGCAAGCAAGGGTCCGGGTCCATGAGGGCCTCCTGTTCTGTGGGGTGGCAGGGGCGGGCTTCAGCGGCGCGTGGTGCCGTGGCCGGGTGGGTCGAGCAGCAGGAAGAAGCTGCGGATGCGGCGCGTGGTCCACAGCGCGGCGGCGCGGTCCAGGGCCTGCTCGTCGTCGACGTGCGGGGCCGGGTTCACACGCACAGGCGCACCGGCGTGCGCCGACGGGCGACCGTGCGACGGTCGCACCTGCGGATGCAACGGACGAATCTGAAACTGGCGCATGACAAGGCTCCTTCACGCTGAAGGGCCTCGCGCACGGACGCACGCAAGCTGACTGACAAAGTCAGCGACGAAGAACAACGGGAATCGGTAGGGGGAGCCGCTTGCCCGAGGGGCAAGGGGTTCGCGCTGCGGACACGGCGGCCGCCAGCGCGGGAGCTGCCTGCGCTAGAGGGCCGGGGGTGTCACGCCTGCCGAGGCACGCGTCTTGTCACTGATCCAACTGGCACTGTCCACGCACGGGGCTCCGAAATGATGATTTCCGGATTGTTGCACCGCATCATTGGCAGCGTCAACCCTTGGCATGAAGCAACAGGCTGCGTCGGGGCTGCGTGGCGTGGAGCCGGGCCTCGTTCGCGCTGCGTTCGATAGGGGCCGGAAACCAGCGGAAGATGTTCGAGTCGCTGCGCCAGCCGTTGCTGAAGCGCACGAACAGGAAGCCCGAGATGGCATTGCCCAGGTCGTCCACCGGAATGCCCGCGGCGCGCAGGGCCTCGACCTCTTGCGCGGCGCTCATGTCGAAGGGGAGTTTCAGCGTGATGCTCGCGCTGTGAAGACTGGGTCGGGGCATCGTGACCTCCTTTGCACTGACCATGGGCCGTAGTGAAGCGCAAGGAGTTGTGTCAGGCGATACCGAAGATATGGGAGCTGTCCATTGGACAGAGGGGGTGCGATTCGCCCTCGCTCCCTCGTGGCATCCCTCGACGGGGGGATGCGATGGGTAGGGTGGCCTATGCCGAATGCCTGCCCTCTGTGCCTATAGTCGACGCGCATGAAACCAAGCACCCCGGCCATCCTGTTCATCTGCACCGGCAACATCTGCCGCTCGCCGACCGCGCACGCATTGCTGCTCCACAAGGCGCAGCGCGCGGGCTTCGCGGTGGAGGTTGACAGCGCCGCCATCTCCGACGAGGAGCACGGCAATCCGCCCGACCCGCGCTCGGTGGCCGAGGCGCTGCGGCGCGGCATCGCGATGCCCGCGCACCGCGCACGCCAGGTGCATGCGGCCGACTTCGAGCGCTTCGACTGGCTCATCGGCATGACGCAGCAGCACTGCGCCGCATTGCGCCGGCGCGCGCCCGCCGATGCGGCGCGCAAGGTGCGCCTGCTCTCGGAGTTCGCCGATGCCATCGGCGGCGACGTGCCCGACCCGTGGTACGGCGGCCACCAGGCCTTCATCGAGGCCTTCGACCTGATCGACCTCGGCGTGGAAGGCCTGCTCGCGCAGCTGCGTCGCGACGCGGCCTGAACCTGCGTGCCTTGTTCAGCCCGTGCAGAGCGCGCGGATCGTCGGCGGAATCGGCACCGCGCGGATGCCGCCGCCTTCGCGCTTCGCAGCAAAGATTCGCACCTCTTCGCATTCGAGGATCAGGTCGTCGCCGCGCGTCACGCGGTAGGTCTGCACGAAGCTCTTGTCGCGCCATTCGGTGATGCGCACGGCGATGTGCAGCGTGTCGCCGTAGCTGGCCGCCTTGACGAAGCGCGTGTGCGTGTCGACCAGCGGCGTGCCGATCACGCCCAGGGTCTGGGCCGTTTCCTCCCAGCGCGGCACGCCGCACTCGGCGAAGAAGTGGCGCGAGGCCGCGTCGATCCAGCGGAAGAAGTTGGGAAACCAGACGATGCCGGCCGGGTCGCAGTCGCCAAACTCGACGCGTGCGGTGTAGACGACTTCCTTGCCGGAAGCGTCTTGGGGAGATGGAGTGCTGCTCATCCGTCGATTGTCTCGGCGTTCAATCCGCCTTGATGCCGCGTTCGCGGATCAGCGCGCCGAAGCGTTGCGAGTCTGCCGCCGCGCGGCGCTGGAAGTCGGCCGGCGTGCCTGGCGCCGGCTCGCCGCCGATGGCCGCGATGCGCTCCTTCACCGCCGGCAGCGCGAGCGCGCGGTTGACCTGCGTGTTGAGCTGCGCCACCACCTCGGGCGGCGTGCCGGCCGGGGCGTAGAAGCCGAACACCGTGTCGGCGTCGAAGCCGCGCAGGCCGGCCTCGTCGAGCGTGGGCACGTCGGGGAACTGCGACGAGCGGTGCGGGCTGCCCACGGCCAGCAGCTTGAGCTTGCCGGCGCGCACCTGGTTCAGGGCAATGCCGGGGTCGAAGGCGTAGTCGATCTGGCCGGCCAGCAGGTCCTGCAACGCGGGCGCCGCGCCGCGGTAGGGTACGTGCAGCGCGAACAGGCCGGCCTGGCTCTTGAACATCTCGCCCGCCAGGTGCGGCGAGCTGCCGTTGCCCGGCGAGCCGTACGACAGCTTGCCGGGGTTGGCCTTGAGGTAGGCCATGAACGACTTCACGTCGGTCGGCGGCAGCGAAGGCCGGGTGACCAAAAACACCAGCACGCGCGCGGCCGCGGCTACGGGCACCAGGTCCTTCGCGGGGTCGAAGCTCATGCGCGCATACAGGTGCGGGTTCACCGACACCATGCCGCCCGAGCTCATGAGCAGCGTGTAGCCGTCGGCCGCCGCGCGCGCCACGGCCTCGCCGCCGACGTTGCCGTTGGCGCCACCGCGGTTCTCGATCACCACGGGCTGCTTCAGCGCTTCCTGCAGCGGTTGCGAGACGGCGCGCGCGAGCTGGTCGGCCGCGCCGCCGGCCGGGAAGTTGACGATCACCTTGATGGGCTTGGAGGGCCAGGTGTCGGCGTGCACGGCGGGCGCGCACAAGGCCGTGCTGGCCAGGGCGAGTGCCAGCAGCAGGCGGCGCGATGAAGCGGGGGCGGAACGTGGGTTCATGGTTCTTTGTCTCCTCAGATCGTGGTCGTTGTCTTGGGCCGTTTCATCCAGCGGATGGGTTGCGCCTGCACCGGGCGCGGTGCGGCGCCGTGGCGCGTGAGCGCGGCGTCCAGCGCCTTGCCGCCTTCGTCGGCGAGCGCGGCCTCGCGGGCCGCGGCGATGGCCTCGGCGCGCGCGGCGGGCTGCTGCAGCGTGGCGCGGCCCGCGAGTTCGTCGATCACGTGCAGCAGGTTGTGCTTGCCGCGTTCGTTGGTGCTGCCGTAGCCCTTGATGAGCCGGCCGCACAGCGCCAGCTCGCGGCCCAGCGCCCAGTGCTCGCGCGTGCCGGTCTCGACGGCGGCGAGCCAGCGCTCGATCAGCGCCTGCTCCTCGGCGAAGCGGCTGCCGCGCCGGCGCAGCCAGGTGAGCGAGGCCAGCACGCGCAGCGAGGCCATGCCGAGCACCGAGTGGCTGCCCACCTGCAGCGGCAGCGCCCACGGCGCGAGTCCGCGCGACTGGCGGGCGCGGTCCCAGGCGGTCACGCGGCGCGCGAGCGACGGCGGCAGCAGCGCCGCGAACTCGGGCGCACCGGGCTTGAAGTGGTCGAAGACCTTCACGAGGTCGTCGTCGCCGGCGCGCACTTCCTGCCGCACGCGCTGCGCGCGGCTGGCGCGGCCCTTCAGCGCGGCCACGCGCACGATGTCGTCGAAGGCCATCCACAGCGCCAGCCAGCGCGCCATCTCGCGCGTGACCGCGAAGCCCTGCGCGCCCGACGGGTCGGCGACGCGCTCGGCCTCGAGCACCCGCGCGAGGCGATCGGCGTACAGCGCGGCGTAGGCGCCGTCCTGGTAGTCGCGCACCCGTGCGTGGCCCAGCGTGAGCATGTCGTGCACGGCCGGCGGAAAGCGGCGCGCCACCTCGTCGGGCAGGGGCTGCGGCGGCGGGGGCGCGTCGCGCGTGTCGTCGCCGGCCAGCACGCCCTGCACGAAGGCGGCCTGCGCGCGCGGCGCGCGCACGGCCTCGAAGGCGGCGGCAAAGCCGCGCAGGCTGGCGGCGGCCATCTTGCCGAGCTTGTCGGGCGCGACCGCGTCACCGCCGCGCACCGCGCGCTCGTAGGCCTCGCGTGGGAACGGGAACAGGCCGCTGCCCGCGATCGCGCCCAGCATCACGGCGCTGACCACCGTGCCGGCCTCACGCGCCATGGCGCCCATGTCGAGCACGTGGTGCTCGCGGCTGAAGGCCTTGACCACTTCCAGCAGGCGCTGCGCGTCGGCGCGGCCGTCGCCGGGCACCATGCGCTCGGCCGTGGTGAGCACGCGCGCCGACGAGCTGATGACCAGCGTGCGCAGCGGCGCGCTCATGCCGTTGCCGATCTGGCGCGTGGTCTCCAGCAGCTCCGACGAGACGATCGCGTCGAGCGCGCCCGGCACCGGGCCCAGGCTGAACACCGGGCGCCGGCCGCCCAGCTGCGCCATCGGCACCGGGAACACTTCGAGGTAGTAGGTGGTGGCGCCGGTGCGCTGCGCCACGCCGGGGATCGACGTGCTCTGCGCCGCGTAGCCCGCGTGCCGCGCGGCGTCGACCAGCCATTCGGTGAGCACGCCGCCGCCTTCGCCGCCGAGGGCGCACACGAGCAGGGTGGTGGGACGGTTCTGTTCCATGTCTCAGTTCTTTCTTCTTAGGCGGGCCGCAGGGCGCCGACGATCGCGCTGCGCAGGCCGTGCAGCAGGCGTTCGTGCCACTTCGGGTTCTGCACCACCTCGGCGCGGTAGAAGCTCGGGCACAGCGTGGCCGCGTGCGCGTTGGCACCGCACAGGCCGCAGCCCACGCAGCCGTCGATGACCACGGCCACCGGGTCGACTTTCAGCGGATCGGGGTTGTCCTTGAGCGTGAGCGTGGGGCAGCCCGACAGGCGGATGCAGGCGTGGTCGCCGTTGCACACGTCCTCGTCGACGCCGTACTTCACGCGCACCACGCGCTGGCCCTTTTTGAGCAGGCCGGCGATCCACGGCTTGATGCGGCGTTGGCGCTCCAGCTGGCACTCGCCCTCGGCGATCACGACCTTCAGGCCGTTGAAGTCGCTCGTGAGCGCCTCGGTGAGCGTCTTGCGCATGCGCTCCACGTCGTAGGTGGTCACGGTGCGCATCCATTGCACGCCCAGGCCCTTCAGCGTGGCCTCGATGGTCTGGTTCTTGTCGACCAGGCTCTGCTGCTTGTCGACGGCGCGTTCCTTGATCTCGTCGTCGGGCGTGGAGATGATGTCCTGCGTGCCGGTGGCCGAGGTGTAGCCGTTCTTGAAGATCAGCAGCACCGCGTCGTCATCGTTGAACAGCGCGCTCTGCACGCCCGTGAGCAGGCCGTTGTGCCAGAAGCCGCCGTCGCCCATGATCGACAGCGTGCGGCGGTTCATCATCGGCGCCACGCCCGCGCGGCTGGCCAGGCTCATGCCGTAGCCGAGGATCGAGTGGCCCATCGAGAAGGGCTCGAAGGTGCCGAAGGCATGGCAGCCGATATCGGCCGCGATGTGCACCGGCCCGGTCTCCTGCTGCGCGAGCTTGAGGGCCGAGAACACCGGCCGCTCCGGGCAGCCGACGCAAAAACTCGGGGGGCGGTTGGGCAGCGGCGCATCGAGCCGGCGCGCCACCGCTTCGCGGCGTTCGCGGTTGCCGGCCAGCCAGGCCTGCGCCGACGTGGCGGCTTCGCTCGCGCCGAGGTAGCGCTCGGCAAAGGCCGCGAGGCCGCCCGACAGCACCTCCACGCCGTACTCGCCGGCCTGCGGCAGCAGGTCCTTGCCGTGCAGCGGCGTCTGGATGTCGCGCCGGCGCAGCAAGGTGGCGATGTCCTGCTCGATGTACTCGGGCTGGCCTTCTTCCACCACCAGCACCGCGCGCTTGCCGATGCAGAAGTCGGCCACCTGCTCGGGCACCAGCGGGTAGGTCACGTTGAGCACCAGGATCGGGATGTCGGTGTCGCCGAAGGCATCGGCCAGGCCCTGCTGCTGCAGGCTGCGGATCAGCGCGTTGTACAGCCCGCCCTGCACCACGATGCCCAGGTCGGGGTGGCGCCGGCCGGGCATCAGCTCGTTGAGGCCGTTGGCGATGATGTGGCGGCGCGCGGCCGGCATGCGCTCGTCGCCCTTGAGCTTCTCGTGGCGGAAGGTGACGGGCGGGTGCGCCAGGCGCATGTAGTCGAAGCCCGCGGGCTCGTCCATCAGCGCGCGCGTGGACACGGCGGGCGCGATGTTGTCCTTGCAGTCGAAGCTGCCGCGCACGTGGCAGGTGCGGATGCGCAGCTCCATCAGGCAGGGCATGTTCGAGGCCTCCGACAGCTGGAAGCCCTGCTCGACCATGCGCACCATCACGCCCAGGTCGGGCCGCGGATCGAGCAGGCACATGCTCGACTTGAGCGCGTAGGCGTGCGTGCGCTCCTGGATCACGCTGGCGCCTTCGCCGTAGTCTTCGCCCACCACGATCAGCACGCCGCCGGTCACGCCCGGCGACGACAGGTTGGACAGCGCATCGGCCGCCACGTTGGTGCCGACGATCGACTTCCAGGTGACCGCGCCGCGCAGCGGGTAGTGGATGGACGCGCCGAGCATCGCCGCCGCCGAGGCCTCGTTGGAGCAGGCTTCGACGTGCACGCCCAGCTCGTCCATGTACGCCTTGCCCTGCACCATCACGTCCAGCAGGTGCGACACCGGCGCGCCCTGGTAGCCGCCGACGTAGGCCACGCCCGACTGCAGCAGGCCCTTGGTGATCGCGAGGATGCCCTCGCCGTGGAAGGTGTCGCCCGCGCCCAGGCGCAGCATTTCCACTTCCTTGCTGAATGAAACTTCCATCGTGTCTCGTGCTTCTTGTCGTAGGGAGAACGCGGGAGTGTGGGCGGGCCCGCGTCATACTTCAATGCAATGAGCCAGCTATCGAATATGAATGGGGTGCATATTGATTCGGTCGATCTCAACCTGCTCCGGTTGTTCGACGCCGTCTACCGCACCCGCAACGTGAGCCGCGCCGCCGAGGCCCTGGGCCTCACGCAGCCGGCGGCCAGCCACGGCCTCACGCGGCTGCGCCTGCTCCTGGGCGACGCGCTCTTCACGCGCAGCCTTGGCGGCGTGGCGCCCACGCCGCGCGCCGAGCGGCTGGCGGTGCCCGTGCAGTCGGCACTGGCCATGCTGCAGCAGGCGCTGAGCGAGCCCGAGCGCTTCGACCCGGCCGCCTCGCGCAAGCTCTTTCGCATCCACATGAGCGACATCGGCGAGGGCCGCTTCTTGCCCGCGCTGATGGCGCGGCTGCGCGAGCTGGCGCCGGGCGTGCGCGTGGAGACCATGCCGCTCGCGCCGGGCGAGATCGCCACCGCGCTGGACAGCGGCAGGGTCGACTTCGCCTTCGGCTTCCTGCCGCACGTGGAGGACACCCAGCGCACGCAGCTGCTGAAAGACCGCTACATCGTGCTGCTGCGCCACGACCACCCCTTCGTGAAGCGCCGGCGCAGCGGCCAGGCGTTGCTCGCGGCGCTGCACGAGCTCGACTACGTGGCCGTGCGCACCCACGCCGACACGCTGCGCATCCTGCAGCTGCTGAACCTCGAGGACCGGCTGCGCCTGACGACCGAGCACTTCATGGTGTTGCCGGCCATCGTGCGCGCCACCGACCTGGCGGTGGTGATGCCCCGCAACATCGCGCGCGGCTTCGCGGCCGAAGGCGGCTACGCCATCGTCGAGCCGCCGTTTCCGCTGCGCGACTTCACCGTGTCGCTGCACTGGAGCAAGCGCTTCGAGGCCGACCCGGGCAACCGCTGGTTGCGGCAGGTGATCGTGGCCCTGTTCTCGGAGCGCGGCTGACCGCGACCGCCGAACACCCGCAGCGTGCCCCGTGCACAGGGCACTGGGTGCTTCCCGCAGCGAAATCAAGGAGGAGGGCGAAGCCCGGGGGACATTCGCGGAGGGAAGTACCCGGTGGCCTGGGCACGCCCCCCGGACACACGCGTTATTCTCAAGCGTTCCCCGCCTCGCGCCCCCGTCCCCCGATCCCCGTCCGAATGTCCGTCCCGCATCCCCTTTCCCCCGTCTCCCTCCACCGTCCCGCAAGCTTCGGCGCGCGCTGACGACACCCCGGTGCAAGCGATTCTTTCCGGGGCCGTCCCGGTCCTGATCTTCATGGCCTGCGTGGGCCTGGCCACCTACGCGCAGAACCTCACGGGCTTTGCGTTCAGCCTCATCCTGCTGGGCCTCGTGTCGGTGTTCGACATCGCCAGCGTGAACGACGCGGCCAATGCCGCGACCGTGCTGAGCCTCATCAACGCCTGGACCTACTTCCGCGCCCGCCCCGGCCCCGTGCCCTGGCAGCTGATGAAGCCCGCGCTCAACGGCAGCACCGTCGGCGTGATCGTCGGGCTCATGCTGCTCGTGTGGCTCAGCGGCAGCGCCGTGTCGTGGCTGCGGGGCCTGCTGGGCGTGTCGATCCTGGTCTGCGCCGTGCTGCTGTTGCTGCAGGGCAAGCCGCTGCCGGCCGTGTCGGGCCGCACCAGCTTCGCCCTCATCGGCGGGCTCTCGGGCGTGCTGGGCGGGCTGTTTTCGGCCTCGGGCCCGCCCATCGTCTTCCACATGTACCGCCAGCCGCTGGACCGCGAACTCGTGCGCCGCGCGCTGCTGCTGATGTTCGCCTTCAACTCGCTCGTGCGGCTCGTCATCGTGGTGCCCACGGGCCACTTCTCGTGGCACTCGGCGCTGCTGGCCGGCTGCGCCATGCCCGTGGTCTACGCCGCGACGCGGCTGCACCATCGCCTGCCCAACAAGCTGCAACCGCGCACCTTGCAATGGCTGGTCGCCGGGCTGCTGTTTGTGGCCGGCGTGACGCTGCTGGCCACCGCCTGGACCGCCATCGCACACGGCTGAAAAACGGCTGAAAACCCTCGGTTTCCGGCGTGGCCCGGGAATTGCAACGTCAATCCAAGGGTTTCCCCGGACGTGGCATACCGACCCTCACATACGCGTTATGGGCGTGCCCGTATGCAAGACCCCACGCAAGCCGCTAACGTCCATGACTGGCCCACGACGGGCCGCCCACGAGCCTGAAAAAGCATGAGCACCGAGAGCAGCAGCAATCCGAATCAACCGATCCGCTTCTTCCATCGCGGAAAGATCGTCGACGTCAGCGGGGTCCATCCGACCCGCTCCGTTCTCGACTGGCTGCGCGAGGACGCGCGCTGCACCGGCACCAAGGAAGGCTGCAACGAAGGCGACTGCGGCGCCTGCACCGTCGTCATCGGCGAGCTGGCCACCGACGCCCACGCGCCCGGCGCGGTCGACGGCCTGCAGTTGCAGACCGTCAACGCCTGCATCCAGTTTTTGCCCACGCTGCACGGCAAGGCGCTGTTCACGGTCGAAGACCTCAAGGGCCAGTGCGCGACCGCGTCGCAGTGCAAGTCCAAGGCCGAAGCCCCGGCCAAGCACGCCGTCCACCCGCTGCACCCCGTGCAGCAGGCCATGGTCGACTGCCACGGCTCGCAGTGCGGCTTCTGCACGCCGGGCTTCGTGATGTCGCTGTGGGCCACCTACGAACACCACCAGGCCGAGGGCACGCAGCCCACGCGCCAGCAGCTGGCCGACGACCTGTCGGGCAACCTGTGCCGCTGCACCGGCTACCGTCCCATCCTCGACGCCGGCCAGCGCATGTTCGATCTGCCGGCCGTGCGACTGGACACCGCCCCCGTGGTGGCCGCGCTCACCGCGCTGAAGAACGACGGCCTGGACTACGCCGCCCCGCTGGGCGCCCGCATCGACCACTTCCACGCCCCCAAGACCCTGGCCCAGCTCGCCGCGCTGCGCGTGCAGAAGCCGCGCGCCCAGCTGCTGGCCGGCTCGACCGACGTCGGCCTGTGGGTCAACAAGCAGTTCCGCGACCTCGGCGACATCATCTATGTCGGCGACGTGGCCGAGATGAAGACGGTCGAAGAGCGCGCCGACGAGCTCTACATCGGCGCCGGCGCCTCGCTCGAAGCTGCCTTCGGCGCGCTGGTCGAGCGCGTGCCCAGCCTGGCCGACGTGTGGCTGCGCTTTGCCTCGCCGCCGATCCGCCACGCCGGCACCATGGGCGGCAACGTCGCCAACGGCTCGCCCATCGGCGACTCGCCGCCGGTGCTGATGTCGCTGGACGCGCAGATCGAGCTGCGCCGCGGCGACGTCGTGCGCCGCATGCCGCTGCCCGCGTTCTATCTCGACTACATGAAGAACGAGCTGCAGCCCGGCGAGTTCGTGCAGGGCCTGGCCGTGCCGCTGGCCGCCATGCGCCGCCAGGTGCGCGCCTACAAGATCAGCAAGCGCTTCGACTGCGACATCTCGGCGCTGTGCGCGGGCTTCGCCATCGAACTGGAAGCCGGCAGCGACACGGTGAAGGCCGTGCGCCTGGCCTTCGGCGGCATGGCCGCCACCGTCAAGCGCGCCGCCAACGCCGAAGCCGCGCTCGTGGGCAAGCCCTGGACGCAGGCCAGCGTGGCGACCGCCAAGCTGGCGCTGGCGCAAGACTTCAAGCCGCTGTCGGACATGCGGGCCTCGGCCGACTACCGCCTGCAGGTGGCGCAGAACCTGATCCAGCGCCTGTGGCTCGAAACCCGCACGCAGGACGCGCTGTCCCTCGAGGAAACCAGCGTCTGGAGCGTGATGCCTCATGTCGTTGCCAAGGTGGCGGCGGAAGGACTCTGACCATGAACAAACCCATCGACGCCCGCCTGCTGCAGCCCGCCGAGGCCTTTGCCGACTACCTGAAGAACACCGCCGCCCGCATCGACGTGGGCGCCGAAGCGCTGGCCCACGGCCGCGGCATGCGCGTGGGCATCAGCCGCCCGCACGAGTCGGCGCACCTGCATGTGGCCGGCGAGGCCACCTACATCGACGACATTCCCGAACTCGCCGGCACGCTGCACTGCGCGCTGGGCCTGTCGCCGGCCGCCAACGGCCGCGTGACGGCGCTGTCGCTCGACGCCATCCGCGCCATGCCCGGCGTGGTCACGGTGCTCACCGCCGACGACATTCCCGGCACCAACGACTGCGGCTCGATCATTCACGACGATCCGATCCTGCTGCCCGTGAACGACGGCGGCGAGATCCGCTACCTCGGCCAGCCCGTGTTCGCCGTGATCGCCGAAACCCGCGATGCCGCGCGCCGCGCAGCCGCCAAGGCCAAGGACGCGATCACCCTCGAGGCGCAGCCGCCCGTCATCACACCGCAGGACGCGCATGCGCGCGGCCAGTACGTGGTGCCGCCGATGCACATCGTGCGCAGTGGCGGGGCCGCCAACGAAGGCGACGAGGCCGCCGTGCGCGCCGCCATCGCGAAGGCACCTCATCGCCACACCGCCACGCTCGACGTGGGCGGGCAGGAACAGTTCTACCTCGAAGGCCAGATCAGCTACGCCATCCCGAAGGAGGGCGGCACGCTGCACATCCACTGCTCGACGCAGCACCCCAGCGAAATGCAGCACCTGGTGGCGCACGCGCTGCACCTGTCCTCGAACGAAGTGCATGTGGAATGCCGGCGCATGGGCGGCGGCTTCGGGGGCAAGGAATCGCAGTCGGCGATCTTTGCCTGCGTGGCGGCCATTGCGGCGCGCCAGCTGCAGCGCCCCGTGAAGCTGCGCCTGGACCGCGACGACGACTTCATGATCACCGGCCGTCGCCACTGCTTCTGGTACGAGTACGACGTGGGCTACGACGACGAGGGCCGCATCCTCGGCGCCGAGATCACGATGGTGTCGCGCGCCGGCCATTCGGCTGACCTGTCGGGCCCGGTGATGACGCGCGCGCTGTGCCACTTCGACAACGCCTACTGGCTGCCCAACGTGAGCATGCACGGCTTCTCGGGCAAGACCAACACGCAGAGCAACACGGCGTTCCGCGGCTTCGGCGGCCCGCAGGGCGCCATCGCCATCGAGAACATCATGGACTCGGTGGCGCGCGAACTGAAGCGCGACCCGCTCGACGTGCGGCGCGTCAACTTCTACGGCAAGGGCGAGAACAACGTCACGCCGTACCGCCAGACAGTGACCGACAACATCGTCCACGAACTCGTGGCCGAGCTGGAAGAAACCAGCGACTACCGCCTGCGCCGTGAAGAGATCGCCGCCTTCAACGTGAAGAGCCCGGTGCTCAAGCGCGGGCTGGCGCTGGCGCCGCTGAAGTTCGGCATTTCGTTCAACGTGAAGCACTTCAACCAGGCCGGCGCGCTCGTCCACGTGTACACCGACGGCTCGATCCTCGTGAACCACGGCGGCACCGAAATGGGCCAGGGCCTGAACACCAAGGTGGCGCAGGTGGTGGCGCACGAGCTGGGCGTGAGCTTCGAGCGCGTGCGCGTCACCGCGACCGACACGACCAAGGTGGCCAACACCTCGGCCACGGCCGCCTCGACCGGCGCCGACCTGAACGGCAAGGCCGCGCAGGACGCCGCCCGCCAGATCCGCGAACGCCTGGCCGCCTGCGCCGCCGAGCGCCATGGCGGCAACGCCGCCGACGTGCGCTTTGCCAACGACCAGGTCGAGGTGAACGGCCGCACGCTGGCCTTCAGCACCGTGGTGGGCGAGGCCTACCTCGACCGCAAGCAGCTGTGGTCCGACGGCTTCTACGCCACGCCCGGCCTGAGCTGGGACAAGGACAAGATGCAGGGCCGCCCGTTCTACTACTACGCCTACGGCGCGGCGGTGAGCGAGGTGGTGGTCGACACGCTCACCGGCGAATGGAAGCTGCTGCGCGCCGACATCCTGCACGACGCCGGCAAGTCGTTGAACCCGGCCGTGGACATCGGCCAGGTCGAGGGCGCCTTCATCCAGGGCATGGGCTGGCTCACCACCGAGGAGCTGGTGTGGCATCCGCAAAGCGGCAAGCTCACCACGCACGCGCCGAGCACCTACAAGATCCCGACGGCCAACGACTGCCCGCCGGTGTTCAACGTGCGCCTGTTCGAGGGCCAGAACTTCGAAGACTCGATTCACCGCAGCAAGGCCGTGGGCGAGCCGCCGCTGTTGCTGCCGTTCTCGGTGTTCTTCGCGATCCGCGATGCCGTGTCGGCCGCGGGCGGGCACCGGGTCGATCCGCCGCTGAAGGCGCCGGCCACGAGCGAATCCATCCTCCGCGCCCTGACCGCGGTGCAGGCAGCCTCTGGCGAATGAGCACCGGCCGTGCTCGCACGGTCCGAGCGTCCTTCCGTTCTCCAAATGCTGCGCTGTATAACTGTTCGCACAGACAAGAAAGGTGTGAACAGCCATGAGAGACCAGGCGCTTTTCGACAAGATCGACCTTCATCTGATTCGGGTGCTTCATACCGTGCTGACCGACCGCAGCGTCTCGCGCGCCGCCATCCGCCTGGGCATGTACCAGCCGGCCGTCTCGGCCGCGCTGAAGCGTCTGCGCGAGCTGTCGGGCGACCCGCTGCTGGTGCGATCGGGCTCGGGCATGGTGCCCACCGACGCGGGGCTGCGCATGATCGAGCCCGCGGCCAGCATTCTTCGGGCGGCCGAGATGCTGTTCTCGGATGCGCGCGGCTTCGAGCCGCAGTCGGCGGCCACCACCTTCCGCATCGCGGCCAGCGACTACATGGACCCGCTGTTCCTGCCGATGCTGGTGGCGCAGGTCAAGCGCGAGGCGCCGCTGTGCCAGATCGAGATCCATGCGCTCTCGCCCGACTCGGACTACCACGGGCACCTGGCGCTCGGGCAGGTCGACCTGGTGATCGGCAACTGGCTCAAGCCGCCGGAAGACCTGCACATGGCGCGCCTCTTTGGCGACGAGGTGGTGTCGCTGGTCAACCAGGACCATCCGGCGGTGCGCCGCGGCTGGGATCTGGAAACCTGGCTGGCGGCCGAGCACATCGCGCCCACGCCCATGCACCCGGGCGGGCGCGGCATCATCGACCAGATGCTCGACGAGCTGGGGCGGCAGCGCAACATCACGGCGCGCTGCGCGCACTTCAGCCTCATCCCGGACATGGTGGCCTCGAGCCTGCTCGTGCTCACCACCGGGCGCCAGTACTGCGAGCGCTTCGCCGCACGGCTGCCCGTGAAGATCCTCGAGTGCCCGGCCGCGCTGCCGCGCCTCATGTACTACCAGCTCTGGCACGAACGTACCCATTCGTCGAGTTCCGCGCGCTGGCTGCGCGAATGCATCAAGGGCGTGGCGGCGTCGCTGCGGCCCGGCTTCGATGCCGCGCCGGCCACTGCCCGAACCCTGCCGGCTGAGCCGCTTTCCGATCCTCCCTGAGCCCTCCGTCGCGCCGGCGTCGCGACCGAGGCAACGATGAACGAACCGCCACATACAACAGCTGGAGACAAGCGAAATGAACAGGTATGAAGAGGTGCCCAAGGCCACCACTCCCCGGGCCGCCGGGGCCACCGAGGCGGCGCCGTTGCGTGCGGCCACCGCACCGGCCAACGCCGGTCTGCTGGAACGCTTTTTCAAGCTGACCGAGCACAACACCACCGTGCGCACCGAAGTCATCGCAGGGCTGACCACCTTCCTGACGATGGCCTACATCATCTTCGTGAACCCCTCGATCCTCGGGGACGCGGGCATGCCCAAGGGCGCGGTCTTCGTCGCCACCTGCCTGATCGCAGCCATCGGCACGCTGATCATGGGCCTGTACGCCAACTACCCGATCGCCATGGCGCCGGGCATGGGCCTGAACGCCTACTTCGCCTACGTGGTCGTGCTCGGCATGGGCTACACGTGGCAGACCGCGCTGGGCGCGGTGTTCATCTCGGGCTGTCTGTTCCTGATCGTGACGGTCACCGGGTTGCGGGAGCTGTTCATCGCGGGCATACCGCAGTCCTTGCGAACGGCGATCACCGTGGGTATCGGCATGTTCCTGGCGCTCATCGCGCTCAAGAGCGCGGGCGTGGTCGCGGCCTCGCCGGCCACCTTCGTCACGCTGGGCGACCTGCACTCGGCGCCCGTGATCCTGGCGACCATCGGCTTCCTCATGATCGTGGCGCTCGACCGGCTCAAGGTGCGCGGCGCCATCCTGATCGGCATCCTCACGGTGACGGTGCTGTCGTTCTTCTTCGGCGGCAACAAGTTCCACGGCGTGTTCGACGCACCGCCGTCCATCGCGCCCACCTTCATGCAGCTGGACATCCTGAGCGCGCTCAAGGGCGGCATCCTGAACGTGGTGCTGGTGTTCTTCCTGGTCGAGATGTTCGACGCCACCGGCACGCTGATGGGCGTGGCCAAGCGCGCGGGTCTGCTGGTGCCCGGCAAGATGGAACGCATGAACAAGGCGCTGCTGGCCGACAGCGGCGCGATCTTCGCGGGCTCGCTGCTGGGCACCTCGAGCACCACGGCCTACGTGGAAAGCGCGGCCGGCGTGCAAGCCGGTGGCCGCACCGGCCTCACGGCCGTGGTGGTGGCGGTGCTGTTCCTGGCCTGCCTGATGATCTCGCCGCTGGCGGGCTCGGTGCCGGCCTACGCCACCGCACCGGCGCTGCTCTTCGTGGGCTGCCTGATGCTGCGCGACCTGGTCGAACTCGACTGGGAAGACACCACCGAGGTGATCCCGGCGGCCGTCACGGCGCTGGCCATGCCCTTCACCTACTCGATCGCCAACGGCCTGGCCTTCGGCTTCATCACCTACGCCGTGCTCAAGCTGTGCACCGGCCGGGCACGGGAAGTGCATGCGATGGTCTGGGTGATCGCGGCGATCTTCCTGTTCAAGTTCGCCTACATCGGCGGGCACTAAGAGATTGAGAGGCACTTCGGCATGACCGCTCATCCCCCGCAAACGGACCCACTCTGCGTTGCAAATGCTCGCCATAGCCCTCGCTATGGCTGCGCTTTGCGCCTTGATTGGGCCCGTTTGCGGGGGCTGCTCGGCCACGCCGAAGCGCCTCCCAACCTCTGAGGGACGCGCCGTCGGGCGCCGATGGTCGCGGGGACGCTATTAAACTTATAGCTGTCCCCGCTTGTTGATGTTGAACGAGACAAACCCACGAAACCCGGCATGACAACCCCCAGACTCCAGCTGGCGCACATCACCAAGCGGTACCCCGCGGTGGTGGCCAACAGCGACATCTCCCTGGCCGTGCAGCCCGGCGAAATCCATGCCGTGCTCGGAGAGAACGGCGCGGGCAAATCGACCCTGATGAAGATCATCTACGGCTCGGTCAAGCCCGATGAAGGCACCGTCACCTTCGACGGCCAGGCGGTGAACCTGCGCAACCCGCAGCAGGCGCGCGCGCTGGGCATCAGCATGGTGTTCCAGCACTTCAGCCTGTTCGACACGCTCACCGTGGCCGAGAACGTCTGGCTGGGCCTGGACAAGTCGCTCGCGCTGGCCGAAGTGGCCCGCAGCATCACGGCCAAGGCCAGCGAGTACGGCCTGGACATCGACCCCTCGCGCCCCGTGCACACGCTGTCGGTGGGCGAGATGCAGCGGGTGGAGATCATCCGCGCGCTGCTCACCAACCCCAAGCTGCTGATCCTGGACGAGCCGACCTCGGTGCTCACGCCGCAGGCCGTGATCCGCCTGTTCGGCGTGCTGAACAAGCTGGCCTCGGAAGGCTGCAGCATCCTGTACATCAGCCACAAGCTGCACGAGATCCAGGAGCTGTGCACCGCCTGCACCGTGCTGCGCGGCGGCAAGGTCACGGGCGTGTGCAACCCGCGCAACGAGAGCACCGAATCGCTCTCGCGCCTCATGATCGGCAGCGAGCCGCCGCCGCTGCAGCACCGTCCGCTGCATGCCGGCGCCGTGGCGCTGCGCGTGCAGGGCCTGAAGCTGGCGCGCGAGGACCAGTTCGGCGTCGACCTGGACGGCATCTCGTTCGACGTGCGCGCGGGCGAGGTCGTCGGCATCGCCGGCGTCTCGGGCAACGGCCAGAAGGAACTGCTGTACACGCTCTCGGGCGAGGACGTGCGCGCCGAGCCCGCCATGGTGCGGGTGTTCGACCAGCCGGCCGGCCGGTTGCGCCCGCGCGCGCGGCGTGCGCTGGGCCTGCATTTCGTGCCCGAGGAACGGCTGGGGCGCGGCGCCGTGCCCACGCTGGGCCTGGCGCACAACCTGCTGCTCACGCGCAGCAACGCGGTGGGCAAGGGCGGCTGGATCCGCACCGCCGAACTCGACAAGCAGGCACGTTCCATCATCGAACGCTTCAAGGTGAAGGCCGGCGGCCCGGGCGCGGCGGCGCGTTCGCTGTCGGGCGGCAACCTGCAGAAATTCATCGTCGGTCGCGAGATCGACGCCAACCCGAAGCTCTTCATCGTCTCGCAGCCGACCTGGGGCGTGGACGTGGGCGCGGCCGCGCTCATCCATGCCGAGATCCTGGCGCTGCGCGATGCCGGCTGCGCCGTGCTCGTGATCAGCGAGGAGCTGGACGAGCTGTTCAACATCTGCGACCGGCTGCACGTGATCGCCAAGGGGCGGCTGTCGCCATCGATCGACCGCGCGGCGGCCACGCTGCCGCAGATCGGCGAATGGATGAGCGGCCTGTGGCCGCAGGCACAGCCCCACCAGAACAACAAGAAGGAGGGCGCGCATGCTCAAGCTTGAACCCCGCCCGGAGCTGTCGCGCTTCTGGAGCTACGGCTCGCCGATCCTGGCGCTGCTGATCACCGTGCTCATCGGCGTGGCGCTGTTCGCCGCGCTCGGCAAGGACCCGGTCAAGGGCCTGCAGGTGTTCTTCTACGAACCGATCAAGAGCGGCTATGCCATCGGCGAGCTGATGGTGAAGGCCACGCCGCTGCTCATCATTGCGCTCGGCCTGGCCGTGTGCTTTCGCTCCAACGTCTGGAACATCGGCGCCGAAGGGCAGTTCGTGTGCGGCGCCATCGCGGCGGGCGGCGTGGCGCTCTTGGCCGACAAGAGCACCGACAGCTGGATCGTCGTGGCCATTCTGCTCGCGGGCATCCTGGGGGGCATGGTGTGGGCGGGCATCGTCGCGTTCCTGCGCGACAAGTTCAACGCCAACGAAATCCTCGTGAGCCTGATGCTGGTCTACGTGGCCACGCTGATGCTGAGCTACCTGGTCTTCGGCCCCTGGAAAGACCCGCAGGGCTACAACTTTCCGCAGACCAAGACCTTCGAGGCGGTGACGCAGATCCCGCGGCTCATGAAGGGCTCGCGCGTGTCGATCGGTCTGATCATCGCGCTGGTCGGCGCGGGCGCGCTGTGGGTGTTCTTGTTCCGCACGCGCGCGGGCTTCGCGCAGCAGGTAGGCGGGCTGGCGCCGGCGGCGGCGCGCTATGCCGGTTTTTCGGCACGCCGCGCGGTGTGGATCGCGCTGCTCACCTCGGGCGGCGCGGCCGGCCTGGCGGGCGCGCTCGAAGTGGCGGGCCCCATCGGCCAGCTCACGCCGTACGTGCCCGCGGGCTACGGCTTCGCGGCCATCATCGTGGCCTTCGTCGGGCGGCTGCATCCGGTGGGCATGATCTTCTCGGCGATCCTGATGAGCATGTTCTACATCGGCGGCGAACTCGCGCAGTCGCGCCTGGGCCTGCCCAAGTCGCTCACCGGCGTGTTCCAGGGCTTGCTGCTGTTCACGCTCCTGGCCTGCGACACGCTCATCGCCTACCGCATCCGCCGCAAGGCCGGCGCCAAGGCCGCGACGCTGACCACGAGTTCGCTGCAGGTCAGCACGCCGATCACCGCGCCGACTGCGCCCGTTGCGCCGACCGCGCGTGCCACCGAAGGGGGGCTTTGAACCATGGAAAGCTACGCACTCCTCTTGGGCTCGACCCTGAGCGCGGGCACCGTGCTCGCCATCGCGGCGCTGGGCCTGTTGATCAACGAGAAGGCCGGCGTCGTCAACCTCGGTGCCGAGGGCATGATGCTGTGCGCCGCCATCGCGGGCTTCGCGACGGTGGTCATCACGCACAACCCCTGGCTCGGCTTCCTGGCCGGCATGGCGGCCGGTGCGCTGCTCGCGGCTTTCTTCGGCGTGCTCGTGATCTGGCTCAACACCAACCAGTACGCAACGGGGCTCGCGCTGAGCCTGTTCGGCGTCGGCTTCTCGGCTTTCGCGGGCATCAGCTTCGTGCAGGCCAAGCTGCCCGAGAGCACGCCCTTCGCCATCCCCGTGCTGGCCGACATTCCGCTGGCCGGCCCGGCGCTGTTCCGGCACCACCCGATGGTGTACGTGGCCGTGCTGCTGACCATCGGGCTCATCTGGTTCCTGTACCGCACCCGCGCCGGCCTCGTGCTGCGCTCGGTGGGCGAGTCGCCCGAGTCGGCGCATGCACTGGGCTACCCGGTGCGGCGCATCCGCTTCCTGGCGGTGATCGCGGGCGGCGCGTTGTGCGGGCTGGCGGGCGCGTACCTGTCGACCGTGTACACGCCGCTGTGGGTCGAGGGCATGGTCGCCGGCCGCGGCTGGATCGCGCTGGCGCTGACCACCTTCGCCACCTGGCGCCCGATCCGCGTGCTGCTCGGCGCCTACCTGTTCGGCGGCGTCTCGATGCTCGGGTTTCACCTGCAGAGCAGTGGCGTCGACGTGCCCTCGCAGTTCCTCAGCATGGCCCAGTACATCGCGCCGATCGTGGTGCTGGCGCTGATCTCGCGCAACCCCGCCTTCATCCGCATCAACATGCCGGCATCGATGGGGAAACCGTTCTACCCCGGCTCATAATCGCGTTCTCGTTTTTTTGCCAACCCGTCCTTTTCTTCCGAGGATTTCGACAATGAATGATCTGAACAAGCGTTCCCTTCTCAAGCTCGCCGCCCTCACCGCGGTGGCTTCGGCGGCCCTCATCGGCTGCGGCAAGAAGGAAGAGGCGGCCGCCCCCGCAGCATCGCCGGCGCCGGCCCCCGCGGCCGCGCCGGCCCCCGCACCGGCGGCCCCGCTGAACATCGCATTCGCCTATGTCGGTCCCGTGGGCGACGGCGGCTGGTCCTTCGCGCACGACAACGCCCGCAAGGCGCTCGAGAAGGAATTCGGCGACAAGATCAAGACCACGTTCGTTGAAAGCGTGCCCGAGTCGGCCGACGCCGAGCGCGTGTTCCGCGACTTCGTGGGCCAGGGCAACAAGCTGATCTTCGGCACCACCTTCGGCTACATGGAGCCCATGCTCAAGGTCGCCAACGACAGCAAGGACGTGAAGTTCGAGCACGCTACCGGCTACAAGACCGCCGAGAACATGCGCACCTACGACAGCCGCACTTACGAAGGCGCGTACATGGCCGGCGTGATCGCCGGCTCGATGACCAAGAGCAACACGCTGGGCGTGGTCGGCTCGGTGCCGATTCCTGAAGTGCTGCGCAACATCAACAGCTTCACGCTGGGTGCGCAGTCGGTCAACCCGAAGATCACGACCAAGGTCGTGTGGGTGAACGAGTGGTTCAGCCCGCCCAAGGAAACCGAAGCCGCCACCGCGCTGATCAACGGCGGCGCCGACGTGCTGTTCCAGAACACCGACTCGCCGGCCGTGCTCAAGACCGCGCAAGAAAAGGGCAAGCGTGCCTTCGGCTGGGACTCCGACATGACCGCCTACGGCCCGAAGGCCCACCTGGGCTCGGCCATCATCAACTGGGCGCCGTACTACATCAAGACCACGCAGGACGCGCTGGACGGCAAGTGGGCCACCGGCCAGACCTGGTGGGGCGTGAAGGAAGGCGCGATCGACATCGTCTCGATCGCCGAAGACGTGCCGGCCGAAGCCAAGGCCAAGGTCGAGGAAATCAAGAAGGGCCTGAAGGACGGCAGCTTCTCGATCTGGAAGGGCCCGATCGTCGGCCAGGACGGCAAGGAGCTGATCGCCAAGGACGCGGTCGCCGACGACAAGTTCCTGTCGGGCGTGAACTTCTACGTCAAGGGCGTGGAAGGCAAGGTGCCGGGCGGCGACAAGAAGTAATCATTGATCGATCGCTTCGGCGATTGCCACGAGAAGGGTCGTCTGCGGACGGCCCTTTTTTCATTCAGGAAAAGGATTCACACCATGAAGCTGCAGAGGGTCATGGCGGCAGGCGCGGCACTGCTGGCCGTGTCGATGTCGTACGCCGCACCGCCGACGTTCTCGAAGGAAGAGCAGCGCCTGCGCAAGGCCGTGGACGACGCGGAAATGTGCTTTCACTTCGCCGGCGAATTCAACGGCGACGGGTCGGCGCACGACAAGGAAGTGGCGCGCCAGCAGCGCCAGCACTGCGGCAAGGAAGGCCAGCAGCTGGTGCTGCGCGCCTACCGCAAGAACCCGCAGGACACGCGCCTCTACCCGGCGGTGCTGCGACTGGACGGACTGATGCCGGGGCTCACGTTGCCCGCGGCCGAGAAGGCCCGGCTGTGCGCCGTGGCCAAGACGGAGCTGACCTGCCCCTGAGCCCGCTTACTGCGCCGCCGCCTGCAACTGCGCCGCCATCTTCTGGTGGATCAGGTTCACCGCCTTCAACGGCCGCAGCATCACCTTGAACTCGGTGATCCGGCCTTCGGCGTTCCACTTCATCATGTCCACGCCGTTGATGGCGATGCCGTCCAGCTCGAGTTCGAACTCGAGCACGGCGTCGGTCGGGCCCTGGAGCTCGCGCACGTAGCGGAAGCTCTCGTTGAAGAAGACCTGGAAGGCCGCGGCGAGGTACTGCTTGGTGATCGCCTTGCCGACCTGCGGCCGGTGCACCACGGGCGAGAGGAAGACGGCGTCGTCGGCCAGCAGGGCGTCGAGCCCCGCCACGTCGCGTGTCTTGACGAGCCGGTGCCAGGTGGAAAGGGTGTCGATCGCCATGGGTCTCCTCGCGCGGTGGATGGATGGAAGAACGGAAAACCCAGTCTAGCGAAGCGCCTGCGGGCCCGTCGTCGCGGGCGCGACGGGGCCGGCAGGTGGCAGGCTTACGCGCCTTGCCAGCGCTTGAGCACCAGCGTGGCGTTGGTGCCGCCGAAGCCGAAGCTGTTGCTCATCACGGTGTCGACGGTGGCGTTTTCGCGCGTCGCGGTGAGGATGGGCATGTCGGCCACGTCGGGGTCGAGCGCCTCGATGTTGGCCGAGCCGGCCATGAAGCTGCCTTCCATCATCAGCAGGCAGTAGATCGCCTCGTGCACGCCGGCGGCGCCCAGCGAGTGGCCCGACAGGCTCTTGGTGGAGCTGATGGCCGGCGCCTTGTCGCCGAAGACTTCGCGCACGCCCTTCATTTCCATGACGTCGCCGACGGGCGTCGAGGTGCCGTGGGTGTTCAGGTAGTCGATGGGCGTGTCGACGGTCGACAGGGCCATCTGCATGCAGCGCACCGCGCCTTCGCCGCTGGGCGCGACCATGTCGTAGCCGTCGGAGGTGGCGCCGTAGCCGACGATCTCGGCGTAGATTTTTGCGCCGCGCGCCAGTGCATGGTCGAGCGACTCGACCACCACCATGCCGCCGCCGCCGGCGATGACGAAGCCGTCGCGCTCGGCGTCGTAGGCGCGCGAGGCCTTCTCCGGCGTGTCGTTGTACTTGGTGGACAGCGCGCCCATGGCGTCGAACAGGAACGACTGGGTCCAGTGTTCTTCTTCACCGCCGCCGGCGAACACGATGTCCTGCTTGCCCATCTGGATCTGCTCCATGGCATTGCCGATGCAGTGCGCGCTGGTGGCGCAGGCCGAGGCGATGGAGTAGTTCAGGCCCTTGATCTTGAAGGGCGTGGCCAGGCAGGCCGACACGGTGCTGCTCATGGTCCGCGTCACGCGGTAGGGGCCGACGCGCTTGACACCCTTTTCGCGCAGCAGGTCGAGCGCTTCCATCTGGTTCAGCGTGGAGGCGCCGCCCGAGCCGGCGATGAGGCCGGTGCGCGGGTTGGACACCTGCTCCTCGGTCAGGCCGGCATCGGCGATGGCGTCCTTCATGGCCAGGTAGGCGTAGGCCGCCGCGTGGCCGACGAAGCGATAGAGCTTGCGGTCGATGAGGTCTTCGAGGGGAAGGTCGATGGAGCCGGCCACCTGGCTGCGCAGGCCCATGTCGGCGTAGGCCGGCTGGAACCGGATGCCGGGGCGGCTGGCGCGCAGGTTGGCGGAGACGGTCTCCTTGTCGTTGCCCAGGCACGAAACGATGCCCAGACCGGTGATGACGACGCGTCGCATGGCGAAACCCTCAGAAGTTGTCGGTGGAAGTGAACACGCCGACCCGCAGGCCCTCGGCGGTGTAGATCTGGCGGCCGTCGACGCTCACCGAACCGTCGGCGATGGCCAGGTTCAGCTTGCCCTTGAGCACGCGCTTGATCTGGATGTTGTAGGTGACGAGCTTGGCGGTCGGCAGGACCTGGCCCGTGAACTTCACTTCGCCCGAGCCCAGGGCCCGGCCGCGGCCCGGCAGGCCCTGCCAGCCGAGGAAGAAGCCCACCAGCTGCCACATGGCGTCCAGGCCCAGGCAGCCCGGCATCACCGGGTCGCCTTCGAAGTGGCAGGCGAAAAACCACAGGTCGGGCGTGATGTCGAGTTCGGCCGTGAGTTCGCCCTTGCCGTAGGTACCGCCCTCGGCGCTGATGTGGGTGATGCGGTCCACCATCAGCATGTTCGGGGCGGGCAGCTGTGCGTTGCCGGGGCCGAACAGTTCGCCGCGGCTGCAGCGCAGCAGGTCTTCGCGGGTGAAGGCGTTTTGTAGGGTCATGCGAGTCGATCAAGGACGGCGCCAGGGGCACGAATGCACGCTGCGCGCGGATTGGAGGGAACACGCCCGATGCCGGGCCTGCCGGGGTCCAAGCCTAGCGCATCCGCCATGGCCCGATTTGACCCAGATCAGTTTGGGGGAAATGGGGCTGGCAGCGTATACGTTTTCGGGGATGCCGCGCAGGGTGTCTGCCCTTATGCTGTGCGCGATCACAACGTCGATTTCCCACGCCCCATGACCGATTCCAGCCGCCCCCTCTTCGACCCCAGCTTCGCGCAGCGCATTCCCGCCGAACGCCTGCCCGAGCTGCTGCGTACCATGCCCAAGGCCGAGCTGCACATGCACATCGAAGGCTCGCTCGAGCCCGAGCTGATCTTCGCGCTCGCGCAGCGAAACGGTGTCTCGATCCCGTATGCCAGCGTGGAAGACCTGCGCAAGGCCTACGCCTTCACCAACCTGCAGACCTTTCTCGACATCTACTACGCCGGCGCCAGCGTGCTGCTGAAAGAGCAGGACTTCTACGACATGGCCTGGGCCTACCTGGAGCGCGCCGCCGCCGACCACGTGGTGCACACCGAGATGTTCTTCGACCCGCAGACGCACATGGCGCGCGGCGTGGCCATGGAAACGGTGGTCAACGGCCTGCACCGCGCGTGTGTCGATGCGTTGCCGAAGCTGGGCGTGAGCGCCTCGCTCATCCTGTGCTTCCTGCGCCACCTGAGCGAGGAAGAGGCCTTCGAGACGCTCGAGCAGGCGCTGCCGTACCGCGACAAGTTCATCGGCGTGGGGCTCGATTCGAGCGAGGTCGGCCACCCGCCCGAGAAGTTCGCGCGCGTGTTCGCGCGCTGCCGCGAGCTGGGCTTCCACCTCGTCGCCCACGCGGGCGAAGAAGGCCCGCCGGCCTACGTGTGGAGCGCGCTCGACGTGCTGAAGGTCGAGCGCGTCGACCACGGCGTGCAGAGCGCCAAGGACCCGGCGCTGATGAAGCGGCTGGCGCAAGACCGCATTCCGCTCACCGTGTGCCCGCTGTCGAACCTCAAGCTGTGCGTGTTCCCCGACCTGTCGCAGCACAACCTGGGCGCGCTGCTCGACGCGGGGCTGGTCGCCACCGTCAACTCGGACGACCCGGCCTACTTCGGCGGCTACATGAACCAGAACTTCACGCAGACCTTCGCCGCCACCGGCCTGGGCGTGCAGCAGGCCTGGCAGCTCGCGACCAACAGCTTCGAGGGCAGCTTCATCGACGCGGCCGCGAAGCGCGCCTACGTCGACCGGCTCAACGCCGTCTTCGCGACCTTCTGAGCCAGCTCGGCCGTGCAGGCGCCGGGATCGGCGTTGCGACGCGGCACGAGCAGCGGCATCGCCACCAGCGCACAGGCGCTGGCCGCCAACCACACGACCGGCCAGCCCTGCAGCGCCAGCAGGTGCGGAATCGAGAAGGGCGTGACGAAGCACACGAGGAACACGCTGGTGTTCGCCATGCCCAGCGCGGTGCCGGCGCGCGCCGCGCCGGCCAGCGTGGCCAGCTCGGTGTACGCCACGCCGTGCCAGGCCGACACGCACACGCCGCTCACGGCCAGCAGCGCGATCAGCGCCAGGCGCAGCGGCGCGGAGGGCGCCTCGGTGCCCGCCGCCATCACCAGCGTGGCCAGGCCCGCGAACAGCACCACACTGAGCGCGCTGCAGGCCCGCAGGTAGGCCGGGCGGTTGCGGCGGCGGTCGGTCCAGCGGCCGCTCCACACGCGCATCGCCATCGCGCCGACCTGCACGAAGACCATGGCCGCGGTGATCGTGCCCAGGCCCACGTGGCCGAAGTCGTGCAGGAACACCGTGCCGAAGGACAGCACCGCGAACTGCGGCGCGCACAGGATGCCGATGCCGGCCACGATGCGCCACACGCGCACGTCGCGCAGCGGGCCGGTCTTCGGTGCGGCGGCCTCGGTGGTCTTCGGGTGCGGCACGATGGGCGGCTCGTGCACCCAGGCCCAGCTCATCGCCGCGCTCAGCGCGCACAGCAGCGCCAGCAGGCCGTACAGCGCGGCAAAGCCGAAGTGCAGCGCCACGAAGGGCAGCACCAGCGCGCCGATGCCGCCGCCCATCGGCACGGCGGTCTGGCGGATGCTCATGGCCAGGCCGCGCTCGCCGGCGTCGAACCAGGTCATCACCGCGCGCCCGCTGGCACCGTTCACGCTGCCGCCGAGCAGGCCCACCAGCAGCAGCCCCGCGCCCAGCACGCCGAGGCCCGGCACATGGCCGGCGCCCGGCGCGGCCCACAGCGCCATCGCCACCAGCGCGATCGCCGTGCTGCCCAGCCCGGCCAGCAGCACGGGGCGGTCGCCCCAGCGGTCGGTCAGCAGGCCCCAGGGCAGCTCGCTCACGGCGATGCCCAGGCCCATGAGGCCGAGCACCAGGCCGAGCGCGGCGTTGTCGAGCTGGTAGCCGGTGCGCATGAGCACGGCGGTCATGGGGATGCCGCTGAAGGCGACCGAGAAGGCCGCGTTGGCGGCCACGCCGGCGGCGAGCACCTTCCAGCGGTGGCGGGGTGACAGCGGGGTGGAGGAGGGCGATTGGGTCATGTTGCAGCGCAGTGTCCGCCGCTGCAAAGGTTTTGAAAATCAGAAAATAATGAGCTGATCGTCCTGAAATTCGGGATGATCCAGAAGCCTCATGCAAGGACCCGCGATGACCCAGGTGATGTTCGATCTCGACGTGCTGCGCACCTTTTCCACCGGCATGGCCCTCGGCAGCTACGCGCGCGCGGCCGACAAGCTGGGCCGCTCGACCTCGGCCGTGAGCGCACAGCTCAAGAAGCTGGAGTCGCAGGCCGGCACCGTGCTGTTCCGCAAGGAGGGCCGCGGCCTGGCGCTCACCGATGCGGGCGAGACGCTGCTGGCCTACGCGCACCGCATGCTCGAGCTCAACGACGAGGCCAGCGCCGCCCTGCGCGGCGCCGACCTGCAGGGCTGGGTGCGGCTGGGCCTGCAGGAAGACTTCGGCGAGACCCTGCTGCCGGCCGTGCTCGGCCGCTTCGCGCGCGCCCATCCCAAGGTGCGCATCGAGGCCTGCGTGGCGCGCAGCGGCGAGCTGCGCGAGCGACTGGAGCTGGGCCAGCTCGACCTGGCCCTGGCCTGGGACGCGGGCGACCAGCCGCTGTCGCCGCATGCCGAGCGCGTGGCGCGGATGCCGCTGCTGTGGATCGGCCCCACGGCGCCCGAGCGCGTCGATGCGCCCTGGTGGACCGAGCGCGAGCACCGCGCGGGCGTTCGCGCCGTGAAGAGCAAGGAGCCGCTGCCGCTCATCATGCTGGACGCCCCGTGCCCGCTGCGCGAGATCGTCATCACCGCGCTCGACCGCGCCGGCCTGCCGTGGCGCCGCGCCTTCGGCAGCGCCAGCCTGGCGGCGCTGTGGGCCGCGACCTCGGCCGGACTGGGCCTGACCGTGCGCACGCCGTTCGGCTTGCCTGCGCATGTGCGCGCGCTCGACCGCGCGGTGCTCTCGCTGCCGGCGCTGCCGCAGATCTCGCTCGTGCTGTACCGCGCGCAGGCCCGCGCCGAGGCCCCGGCGAGCCGGCTGGCCACGCTGCTGCTGGAGGCCGTGCGCCAGCATCTGCAGCTCGAGACCGTGCAACCCCGCTGAGCGCAGGCCCTTGCGCGGGCCGCCGCCGCGATGCGTGAGAATCCGCCGCTGGAGACAAGTACAAGAGACAAGACCCAAGCGAGACGGCATGACCACCACGCGGCACAACTCCCTGCACCTGTGGGACGACAGGTTCCTCTACATCACACCGGCGATCCAGTCGGGGCTCACGGCCCGTTCGTCGGCCACGCTGCTGGCCTCGGTGAGCGGCCATCCCTTCACGCTGGAGGCGGTCGACGGCACGCGCGTGCGCTGCACCGCCGCGCTGGTGGGGCCGCATGTGTCGCGCCGCCTCGACGTCGACGGCTGCGGGCTGCTGTCGCTCAACCTCGACCCGGCCTCCAGCGCCTACCGCATGCTCTCGCGGCACCTGGGCGGCCACGGCATCCAGCCGCTCGACGCGCGCCGCTTCGGCCGCGCGCGCGACGACTTCGAACCGGCGCAGCACGGCGCGCTGTCCGACCGGCGCCTGCAGGTGCTGAGCTCCAGGCTGGTCACCGCGATCACCGAGTGCCCCGAGATCGAGGCCGCCATCGACCCGCGCATCGAGCGCGTGCTGCAGGCCATCCGCACGCATGCGGGGCAGATCCCGCTGCGCGAGCTGTCGGCGCTGGCCTTTCTGTCGCCCGACCGGCTCACGCATTTGTTCGCGCAGCAGGTGGGCGTGTCGATCAAGCGCTACGCGCTGTGGACCAAGGTGCGCCGCACGGTGCAGCAGTTCACCGCGCGCCGCCCGCTGACCGACGTGGCGCTGGCCAGCGGCTTCACCGACGCGGCGCACATGAGCCGCACCTTCCAGCGCTACTTCGGCCTGTCGCCGTCCTTCCTGTCGAACCAGGTGCGCGTGACGGCCGACGAGCAGGCCTCGCACGCGTGGGGGCGCGGCCTCGCGCACTGAGGCGCCTTCGAAGGTCTCCAGGCGCGGCGCAGGACAGCGGCTGCGTTCAAGCCGCAGCCGGTCTGCCTGCCTAAGCTGGCGGTGCTCCATCAAGAGAGCATCAACCGGAGACATCCATGAGACAGACATCCTCGCGCGGCGCCATGCCGCTGTCCCTGCTCGCGTTGGTCACAGCGACCACGCTCACCGCCTGCGGTGGCGGTGGTGGAGGCGGCAACGGGTTCCCGTTCTTTCCCATCGGCGGCAATCCGCCCACCAACCCACCGGCCGAAGGCAGCTACAAGGCCGAGATCCGCCGCACCGCCCTGGGCGTGCCGCACATCAAGGCCGACAACTGGCCCGGCGTGGGCTACGGCTACGGTTTTGCGCAGGCGGAAGACGACCTGTGCACGATGGCCGACTCCTTCCTCACCTACCGCGGCGAGCGTTCGCAGTACCTCGGCGGCGATGCGCAGCTCGTGGCCAGCAGCACCATCGCGCGGCCGAAGAACATCGACTCCGATTTCTTCCACAAGCAAGTGATCTCGGCCGACGTGCTCGCGAAGATGATCGCCGCGCAGCCCGACAACCTGAAGCAGCTGGTCGAGGGCTTCGCCGCCGGCTACAACCGCTACGTGCGCGACGTGAAGGCCGGCGGCACGGCGCACCAGGCCTGCCGCAACGAAGCCTGGGTGAAGCCCATCACTGCCGAGGACATCTACCGCCGCATGTACGCGGCCAACCTCGCGGGCGGCTACAGCGTCTTCCTGCCGAACATCGCCAATGCGATCGCACCGGCACCGGCGGCGCCCACCAAGATGGCCGCGCGCGGCGGCGCGAAGAAGCCCGCGCTGCAGCTGGCGGCGGCCAGCGTGCCCGTGCCCAAGCTGCTGCAGGTGGGCGGCAAGGAGGGCGTGGGCAGCAACATGATCGGCTTCGGCACGGCCGCCACCGGCGACAGCAGCCCGCTGCTCTTCGGCAACCCACACTGGTACTGGCGCGGGCCGGACCGCTTCTACCAGGCACAGCTCACGATTCCGGGCCAGCTCAACATCAGCGGCACCTCGTTCCTCGGCATTCCGGTGATCCTCATCGGCTTCAACGACAACATCGCGTGGAGCCATACGGTGTCGACCGCGCGGCGCTTCGGCTTCTACGAACTGAAGCTCGCGGCGGGCGACCCGACCAGCTACATGCGCGACGGCAAGCCCGTGAAGATGCAGGCGCTCAACATCACCGTCAACGTGAAGCAGGCCGACGGCAGCGTGGCGCCGGTGACGCGCACGCTCTACAAGTCGGAGTACGGGCCGATGGTCAACCTGGCCGCGGCGGGTGCGCCCTATGCCTGGAGCCAGACCACCGCCTTCGCGATCCGCGACATCAACGGCGAGAACTACCGCACCTTCAAGAACTGGCTGCGCTGGAACCAGGCCAAGTCGCTCGACGAGTTCATTGCCATCCAGCGCGAGGAAGCGGCCATTCCGTGGGTCAACACCGTGGCCGTGGGCCGCGGCGCGGCCAAGGCCTGGTATGCCGACATCGGCGCGGTTCCCAACGTGTCGCCCACTCAGGTGGCCAGCTGCACGACGCCGCTGGGTGCGGCAGCCGCCTCCTCGTTCCCGCTCGCGCCGTTCTTCGACGGCTCGAAGAGTGAATGCGACTGGCAGACCGATGCCGACTCGGCGCAGAAGGGCGCCATCGGCGCGGCCCGGCTGCCGAGCCTGTTGCGCGACGACTATGTCGAGAACTCGAACGACAGCTACTGGCTCGCGAACCCGAAGGCGCCGATGACCGGCTACCCGGCCATCATGGGACCCGCGGGCACGGCGCCAGTGAGCTTCCGCACGCGCCTGGGCAACCTGATGGCGCAGGCGCGCATCGACGGCGCCGACAGCTACGCCGGCAAGGCGGCCACGCCCGAGACCGTCAAGCAGATGGTGCTCAACAGCCGCGTGCTGACGGCCGAGCTGTTCAAGGACCAGGCGCTGGCCATGGTGTGCGCGACGCCGACGATCAACGTGGCGACCGATCCGCAAGGCGGCGCCGCCATCGGGCGCGACGTGGACACCGGCCCGGCCTGCGCGGTGCTCAAGGCCTGGAACAACACGGGCACGATCGGCGCGCGCGGCGCGCACATCTGGGACGAGTTCTGGAACCGCGCGTCGCTGCAATCCGCGGCCACGCTCTACAACGTGCCCTTCAGCGCGAGCGATCCGATCCACACGCCGCGCGACCTGAAGGCCGGTGCCGCGAGTGCCCTGCAGCAGGCCTTCGGCGCGGCCGTCGCGCGCGTGGAGGCCAGCGGCTTCGCACTCGATGCACAGCGTGGCGACTACCTGTTCGCCACGCGCGGCGGCCAGAAGATCCCGCTGTACGGTGGCTGCCACGGCCCGGGCTACTTCACCATCGCGTGCTCGGAGAACCGTCTGGACAAGGGCGGCTACACCATGGACGGCAACCCGAACGGCAACAGCTACATGCAGATCGTGCGCTTCCCTGAGGGTGGCGTGGAGGCGCACACCTTCCTGACGTTCTCGCTGTCGGACGACCCGGCCTCGGCGCACAACGCCGACTACACCAAGGCCTACAGCGCAGGGAAGTGGCTGAAGGTGCCGTTCTCCGAAGCCGAGATCAAGGGCGACGCGGCCTACCGCAGCGCCGTCGTCAGCGAGTAGCGGGCGCCGTGGTGGACGCGGCCGCGCGCTGCGCGAGCCAGTTCCACCCGGCGCCTGCGGCCATGAGCACGCAGGTGCCGAGGAACACGGCGCGCATGCCGACGTGCCCGCCCACGAAGCCGCCCAGCAGCGGGCCCGCCACCTGGCCCGCGTACTGCGCCGACGTCGAGTAGCCCAGCATGTTGCCGGCCACGCGCTCGGGCACGTTGTGGCGGATCACGCTGGCAATGCAGGGCAGCAGCCCGCCGAGCGACAGCCCCATCAGAAAGCGCAGCACCACCAGCTGCCAGCCTGCCGTGACGAAGGCCTGCGGAATCAGCAGCAGCGCCGACACCGCGAGGCACCCGACGATCACGTTCCAGTGCCCCACGCGGTCGGCCAGCTTGCCCAGCCGCGAGGCCGAGAGGATGCTGCCGAGCGCGGCGGCCGACATCACGAGGCCGGCCATCATCGTCACGCGCTGCGGGTCGTCGAGCAGCGTGGCGACGTAGACCGTGATGATCGGCTCGATCGACATGTTGGCCAGCATCAGCAGCATGCCGGTGAAGAACATCGCGACCAGCGGGCGCTTGTCGGGCACGGCGGCCCAGCCGATGTCGTCGGACGTGCCGCGCTGCTTCGCTGCGGAAGGCGCCTTCTTCTCTTCACGGATGAGAAAGGCCGTCGCGAGAAAGGCGATGAAGATCATCGCGCCCGCCGCGAAGAAGGTGTTGCGGATGCCGACCAGCGGCGGCAGCACCCCGCCCACCAGCGGCCCCACGAGGTTGCCCGCCATGATGGCCGACGACATCGTGCCCAGCGCCCAGCCCGTGCGGTCCTTGGGCGTCTGCGTGGCGACCAGCACCATCGAGCCCGAGGCGTACCCGCCGAGCAGCCCCGCCAGCAGCCGCAGGCCCACGAGCTGCCACACGTTGGCCGCCAGACCGATCAGTGCCATCGCCACGGCCATGCCGAGGCTCGCGCGGATCAGCATCGGCTTGCGCCCGTAGCGATCGGCCAGCCGGCCCCACAGCGGCGCGACCAGCGCGGCGCTCAGGAAAGTGGCGCCGTAGGCCGCGCCGGACCACTGCACGATGGCCGCGTGGTCCTTCACGCCGAGCTGCTCGACGTACAGCGGCAGGAAGGGCAGCAGCAGCGTCATCGCGATGATGGTCGTGAAGGAGCCGAACATGCAGACGGCGAGGTTGCGCTGCCAGTGTGCGTGGGCGCCCGGTTCGGCTGTGGGGGCGCCTGCTGTCGTTGTCGTCGGGTTGGTCATGGTGGGGAACGCCCATTGTGGGACGACCCGCGCGGGCTGGCGCTTGCCGATTGGTGGGGACACCCATCGCCGCGCGGGAAGGGCGCGGGCCGTATCCCTCCCGCTGGCGCGGTGGGACGGGTTGGTCTAGCCTTGCGTCTGCTATCTCTAACAACCCTCTTTTCAGGACATGGCCATGAAACGCATCGGCATGCTCGTCTTCCCCGGTTTCCAGATCCTCGACCTCGCTGCCATCGCCGCGTTCGAGCTCGCGAACATCCATGCCGGCAAGCCGGTCTACCAGGTCGAGCTGCTGTCGGAAGAGGGCGGCCCCGTGACCAGCTCGTCGGGCGTGGTCACCGACAGCAAGCGCTTCGGCACGGGGAAGTTCGACACGCTGGTGATGAGCGGCGCGCTCTTCATCGCGCCCACGTCCGAGAAGATGTGCCGCTTCCTTCGCGCGGGGCTGCGCAACGCGCGCCGCGTGACCAGCATCTGCACCGGCGCCTTCGGGCTGGCGGATGCGGGCCTGCTCGACGGACGCCGGGCGACCACGCACTGGTCCTTTGCGGGCGAACTGCAGAAGCGCCACCCTGCCGTCAAGGTGCAGCCCGACCGCATCTTCATCAACGACGGGCCGGTGTGGACCTCGGCCGGCATGACGGCGGGCATCGACCTCGTGCTGGCCCTGGTGGAGGAAGACCTCGGCGTGGAGGCGGCACGGTTCGCGGCGAGGAAGCTGGTCGTATACCACCGCCGCGCGGGTGGGCAGTCGCAGCATTCCGCGCTGCTCGAGCTGGCACCCAAGTCCGACCGCATCCAGAAGGCGCTGGTGCATGCGCGCGCCAACCTGCGCGAGACGCTGTCGGTGGACGAACTGGCCGAGGTCGCGCACCTCAGCCCGCGCCAGTTCAGCCGCGCCTTCAAGGCCGAGACCGGGCAGTCGCCGGCGCATGCGGTCGAGAACCTGCGCGTGGAGGCGGCACGCGCGCTGATCGACGAGGGCAGCCTCGCGCTCGGCGTGGTCGCGCGCGAAACGGGCTTCGGCGACCCCGAGCGCATGCGCCGCGCCTTCCTGCGCACGCTGGGGCATCCGCCGCAGAGCGTGCGCCGCGTGGCCCGGCGGGAGGCTGCGGCGGCTTGAGCTGCGTATGTCCTGAAAGGTGGCTTATATGACATTTACGCCATCGCCTTGCAGGAAGAGACTTCTCCCCACGGCCACACACCCGTGGCGACGAAGGAAACTCCATGACTGCAACCCAAGCAAATCCGAACAAGGGCACGGCCCTCATCACCGGCGCGTCGTCGGGCATCGGCGCCGTGTACGCGGACCGTCTCGCGCGGCGCGGCTTCGACCTGATCCTGGTGGCGCGCAACCGCGAGCGCCTCGCCGCGCTGGCCGCGAAGCTCTCGGACGAGACCGGGCGCAAGGTCGAGGTCCTTCCGGCCGACCTGTCCGACCGGAAGGACATCGCGTCCGTGGAAGCCGTGCTGCGCACCCGCGGCGACATCACCCTGCTGGTGAACAACGCCGGCTTCGGCGCCGCCGCACCGCTGCTCGGCTCGGACATCGACAAGATGGAGGACATGATCGAGCTCAACGTGAGCGCGCTCACGCGGCTCACCTACGCGGCCGTGCCGGGTTTCGTCGAACGTGGTGCCGGCACGCTGGTGAACATCGCCTCCATCGTGGCGATCTCGCCCGAGACGCTCAACGGCGTGTACGGCGGCACCAAGGCGTTCGTGCTGGCGCTGAGCCAGTCGCTGCAGCACGAGCTGAAGGACAAGGGCGTGCACGTGCAGGCGGTGCTGCCCGGTGCGACAGCCACCGAGTTCTGGGGCGTCGCGGGCGTGCCGATGGCGCACCTGCCCAAGGAGATCGTGATGACGGCGCAGGACATGGTCGACGCGGCCCTCGCGGGGCTCGACCAGGGCGAGCAGGTCACGATTCCAGCGCTGCCTGATCTGGCCGAGTGGGATGCGTTCGATGCGGCGCGGCGTGCGATGTCGGGCAGGTTGTCGAGCACGGCGCCGGCGGCGCGCTACGGCGTTGGTGCCACCGCGCTACTGGCATGACGCCTGCGTTCGGTGGGTGAGGCCGTCGGTCGTACACGAAGAAGACGTGCCCCGGGAACTCCGCCAGCCCGGCTTCACTTCAGGGTCGGTCAGAGCGGCCGCACCTGCCATGCGGAGTCCGGTCCGAAAAGTGCCCGGCACTGGGGGCATTCGTCGGAGAAGTACGGAATCTCCGCATTGCACGAGGGGCACACGCCAAGGCGGGTCGCGGGGTCGAAGGTGTCCGGCGCCAGCACGTCATCGGTGGGGAAGCCGGCGGAAGGAAACGAGAGCGGCGCGGCCGACGCAGGCGGCACGATCGGCGTCAGCAACCTTGCTTTCAGCGCGTCGCGTGTCTGCGCGTCCAGTCCTTCGCTGTCGGCATAGGCGTCCACGACCTTGCGTCGTTTCTCGAGCCATTCCGGCTGGTGCTGGCGCCAGACGGCGAAGGCCTCGGCCAGTGCCATGCGCAGCACGGTCGGCGGCATGCCGCGGTAGAACAGGTGCAGTTCGCCGAGATGCGTGACGAAGGAAATGAAGCTCTGCAGGGTCGGTTGCGTCGTGGCGGAGATGTGTTCCCGACCCGCCAGGCCTTGCGTGGTCTCGCCCGTTGTCACGACTTCGCGGTTCTCGATCGTGAGCTCGGCCAGCTCGAAGTAGGGCAAGGGGATCGGATCGCGGTTCTTGGTCTTCACCATCAGGCACTTCGTGCCGAAGGCCAGGGTGACGGTTTCGTTGGTGAAGAGGTCGTAGCCCGCCGCGTTGGCGACGATGCATGGCTCGAGCACGGGCGTTCGTGGCAGCGGCGTGAAGTCGAAATGCATGCTGAGGGTCATGGCTGGCAGGGTGTGATGCGGAGGCACGGATCGTAGTGAGTGTGCGGCGTTCCTGGCCGCCGCATCCGATGCGTCTGTTCGGCAGGATGCGCTCGCGTTCTGCGGCGGCCATGGCTGGCGGGAGGCTGCGGCATTAAAATCCGAACCCCGCAGCAGGGCGCCCCGGCCTGCTGCGGGGTTTTGCTTTTCCGGGGCCATGTAGAGGACCACCATGTACAAAAACCTCGCGGGCCGCGCCGTTCTGGCGCTGGCAGCCGCTTGCTTTTTATCCCCCGCCCTGTCCCAGACCGCGCCGCCGAAGCCGCCTCCCGCCAAGGACGCGTTGAAGATCGGCTTTGTCTACGTCACGCCGGTCACCGATGCCGGCTGGGTGCGCCAGCATGAAGAAGGCCGCAAGGCCGTCGAGGCCGCGCTGGGCCCCCGCGTGAACACCGTCTTCGTCGAGAACGTGCCCGAGGGCGCCGATGCCGAGCGCGTGATCCGCGACCTCGCGCAGCAGGGCAGCCAGCTGATCTTCACGCCCAGCTTCGGCTACATGGAACCGACGCTGAAGGTCGCGAAGGACTTCCCCGGCGTGAAGTTCGAATCGATCACCGGCTACAAGACCGGGCCCAACGTCGCCACCGCCAACGCCCGTTACTACGAGGGCCGCTACCTCGCGGGCATCGCAGCCGGGCGCATGACGAAGACCAACGTGGCCGGCTACGTCGCGGGCTTTCCGATTCCCGAGGTGCTGCAGGGCATCAACGCTTTCACGCTCGGCATGCGCTCGGTGAACCCGAAGGCCAAGGTGATCGTGGTGTGGCTCAACGAGTGGTTCGATCCGCCGAAGGAGCGCGACGCGGCGATGGCGCTGTTCAACCAGAACGCCGACGTGCTCGCCTTCCACACCGGCTCCACCGCCGTGATGGCCGCCGCGCAGGAGCGCGGCAAGATGGCCGTGGCCTACCACTCCGACATGCGCAAGATCGCGCCCGACGCGCAGATCGTCGCGGTCACGCACCAGTGGGGCGGCTACTACACGCAGCGCGCGAAGGCCGTGCTCGACGGCACCTGGAAGAGCGGCAACCTCTGGGGCGGCGTGAAGGAAGGAATGATCCGCGTCGGCGACTTCGGTACCAAGGTGCCCAAGGCCGTGCAGGACGAGGTGCTGGCGCGGCAGAAGGACATCGCGGCGGGCAAGCTGCAGCCGTTCCACGCGGCGGCGGCCGATGTGCGCGACAACGAAGGCCGCGTCGCGATCGTCAAGGGCGCGCAGCTGAGCGACGAGCAGATCCTGCAGATGAACTGGCTGGCCGAGGGCGTGCAGGGGCGGGCGACGCGCTGAGCGCGGCCTTTTGCCCCGCCTGAAGAGAGCGTTGCGCGTATAGCACTCATACGCGCAGGGCAATTCCCGCCGTCCGGGGCTGGATTACCCTCCGCATCCACGATGAAAAAAGCCTACCGCGCCTCCCTCCTGCGATTCGACGCCGCCGGCCTGCCTGTCTTCGACGAGGACGGCCTGCTGGTCGTCGCCCCCGACAGCACCGGCCGCCAGCGCGTGCTCGACGCCGGCAGCCATGCCGACGTGTCGCAGCGCCATGCCGGCGCCCACACCACCCACCTGCCGGGCCGCATCCTGGCGCCGGGTTTCGTGGACATGCACGTGCATTACCCGCAGACCGACATCATCGGCGCGCCCGCCGCCGGCCTGCTGCCCTGGCTCGAGAACTACACCTTCCCGGCCGAAAGCAAGTTCGCCGACCCCGCGCATTCGCGGGTGGTGGCCGACGTGTTCTTCGACGAGCTGCTGCGCAACGGCGTGACCACCTCGCTGACCTTCGCGACCTCGCACGTCGCCTCGGTCGACGCGTTCTTCGAGAGCGCGCAGCGCCGCCAGCTGCGCATGATCACCGGCAAGGTGCTGCAGGACCGCAACTCGCCCGACGGCGTGCGCGACGACACCGAGCAGAGCCTGGTCGACACCGAGGCGCTGATCCGCAAGTGGCACAACGTCGACCGCCTGGGCTACGCCATCACGCCGCGCTTCGCACCCACCAGCACCGACGCGCAGATGCGCGGTGCCGGCGAGCTGGCCGCCAAGTACGGCGACACCTGGATCCAGTCGCACGTAGCCGAGAACCGCGACGAGGTGAAGTGGGCGCGCGAGCTGTACCCCAAGTCGCGCTCCTACCTGGACGTGTACGCCGACTTCGGTCTGCTGCGCGAACGCGCCGTGTACGCCCACTGCATCTACCTGGACGACACCGACCGTGCGCTCATGTACGAGACGAAGACGGCCGCCGCCGTGAGCCCCACGAGCAACCTGTTCCTGGGCAGCGGCTTCTTCGACTTCGGCGCGGCCGACCGCCTCGAACAACCCTACGGCCTGGCCAGCGACGTGGGCGGCGGCACCAGCTTCAGCCCCTTCCACACCATGCTGGCCGCGTACTACGTGGGCCGCGAGGGCCAGACCAAGACCGGCCTGAGCATCGCGCCCTCGCGGCTGTGGTGGCACCACACCGGCGGCGCGGCGCGTTCGCTGGGGCTCGACGGCGTGGTCGGCAACCTGCAGCCGGGCTGCGAGGCCGACTTCCTGGTGCTGAACCCGTCCGCCACGCCGCTCCTGGCGCGCAAGACCTCGCTGGCCAACAACCTCGAAGAGCTGCTGTTCGCGATGATCGTGCTGGGCGACGACCGACTGGTCGAGCGCACGGTGATTTCGCAGGCGGGCTGAGCGGCGCCTGCGGGGGGAGGGCGCGCAGGGCGCCCATGCCACAATTCGGCCCCGATTTCCCCCGCAGCAGCATCAGCGAGCGCATATGAGCATCAAGAGCGACAAATGGATCCGGCGCATGGCCGAGAACGAAGGAATGATCGATCCCTTCGAACCGGGCCAGGTGCGCGAGAACGACGGCCACAAGATCATCAGCTACGGCACCTCGAGCTACGGCTACGACATCCGGTGCGCGCCCGAGTTCAAGGTCTTCACCAACATCCACAGCACGGTGGTCGACCCGAAGAACTTCGACGAGAAGAGCTTCGTCGACATGCACGGCGACTACTGCATCATTCCGCCGAACAGCTTCGCGCTGGCGCGCACGGTGGAGTACTTCCGCATACCGCGCAACGTGCTGACCATCTGCCTGGGCAAGAGCACCTACGCGCGCTGCGGCATCATCGTCAACGTGACCCCGTTCGAGCCCGAATGGGAAGGCTACGTGACGCTGGAGTTCAGCAACACCACGCCGCTGCCCGCCAAGATCTACGCGGGCGAAGGCTGCGCGCAGGTGCTGTTCTTCGAGAGCGACGAGGTCTGCGAGACCAGCTACAAGGACCGCGGCGGCAAGTACCAGGGCCAGCGCGGCGTCACGCTGCCCAAGACCTGACAGCCTGATACAGGCATCCTGACCGCCGGTTACGTTCCGGGCGGCCGGGCCAAGTACCATCCTGCGACGTTCCGGCAAATACGCCGTTCAGCAAGCCGGCAAGGAGACTGCGATGAGATGGGAAGGCAACGAACAATCCGACAACGTCGAAGACCGCCGTGACGGCGGGGGTGGCGGCGGAGGCGGCGGCTTCATCGGCGGGCGAGGCATCGGCATCGGCACCATCGCGGTCGCCCTCATCGCCGGCTGGATCTTCGGCATCAACCCGCTCACCGTGCTGAGCCTGCTCAGCGGCGGCGGCGACCCGGTCCAGGTGCAGCAACAGCAACAAGGCCCCGCGCCCAAGCCGCCCACCGGCGACCGCGAGGCGGCCTTCGTCTCCACCGTGCTGAAGAACACCGAGGTGGTCTGGACCGATCTCTTCCGCAAGAGCGGCGGCAACTACCAGGCACCCCGGCTCGTGCTGTTCCGCGGTGCCACGCCCACGGCCTGCGGCACCGGCCAATCGGCCATGGGGCCGTTCTACTGCCCGGGCGACAAGAAGGTCTACATCGACCTGGCGTTCTACGACACCCTCAAGAACCAGCTCGGCGCGCCGGGCGAGTTCGCGCAGGCGTACGTCATCGCGCACGAGGTCGGCCACCACGTGCAGGACGAGCTGGGCATCACCGCCAAGGTCGACGGCATGCGTGGGCGCCTGAGCCAGTCGCAGAACAACGCCATCAGCGTGCGCGTCGAGCTGCAGGCCGACTGCTTCGCGGGCGTGTGGGCGCACCACTCGCAGGAGTCGAAGAAGTGGCTCGACCCGGGCGACATCGAGGCCGCCATGAACGCCGCGCAGAAGATCGGTGACGACGCCCTGCAGCGTTCCGCAGGCCGCGCCGTGGTGCCCGACAGCTTCACCCACGGCTCCAGTGCACAGCGCCAACGCTGGTTCGGCACGGGCTACCAGACGGGTGAAATGAAGTCCTGCGACACCTTCAACGCGCGCAATCTGTAAAGATTGTCTCCCGAGAGCCCCGGATTCATTGGGGTCTTTGCTATTGAATAAATAGCAATTCGGCCTGCGCGGATGTTGTCGTTTCGTTGTCACTGCCGTTTTTTGCGGCAGTGCGACAATAGAAGGCTCAATGACAATGTCCTTCTCCAATCTTTCGCTGGCAGAACCGCTGGCCCGCGCCGTGGCCGAAATGGGCTACGAGACCATGACGCCCATCCAGGCACAGGCCATTCCGGTCGTGCTTTCAGGCCAGGACGTGATGGGCGCCGCGCAGACCGGCACCGGCAAGACGGCAGCGTTTTCGCTGCCTTTGCTGCAGCGCATGCTCAAGCACGAAAACGCCTCCACCTCGCCCGCGCGGCATCCGGTGCGTGCGCTGGTGCTGCTGCCCACGCGCGAGCTGGCCGACCAGGTCGCGCAACAGGTCAAGTTGTACGCCAAGTACACCAACCTGCGCAGCACGGTCGTGTTCGGCGGCATCGACATGAAGCCCCAGACGCTGGAGCTGAAGAAGGGCGTCGAAGTGCTCGTGGCCACGCCGGGCCGTCTGCTCGACCACATCGAAGCCAAGAACGCGGTGCTCAACCAGGTCGAATACGTCGTGCTCGACGAGGCCGACCGCATGCTCGACATCGGCTTCCTGCCCGACCTGCAGCGCATCCTGAGCTACCTGCCCAAGCAGCGCACCACGCTGCTGTTCTCGGCCACCTTCTCGCCCGAGATCAAGCGACTGGCCAGCAGCTACCTGCAGAACCCGGTCACCATCGAAGTGGCGCGGCCGAACGAAACGGCCTCCACCGTCGAACAGCACTTCTACAGCGTCTCTGACGACGACAAGCGCCGTGCGCTCAAGCAGATCGTCAAGCAGCGCGGCATTACGCAGGCCTTCGTGTTCGTCAACAGCAAGCTCGGCTGCGCGCGCCTCGCACGCTCGCTGGAGCGCGACGGTCTGCGTACCACCGCACTGCACGGCGACAAGAGCCAGGACGAACGCCTGAAGGCGCTCGCCTCGTTCAAGGCCGGCGAAGTCGACCTCTTGGTGTGCACCGACGTCGCGGCCCGCGGCCTGGACATCAAGGACGTGCCCGCCGTCTTCAACTTCGACATCCCGTTCAACGCCGAAGACTACGTGCACCGCATCGGCCGCACGGGCCGTGCCGGCGCTTCCGGCCTGGCCGTGAGCTTCGCCAGCGGCGGCAACGATGCGCGCCTGGTGGCCGACATCGAGAAGCTGATCAAGAAGAAGATCGAGCTCGAGCCCGTCGAGTTCGAAGAAGACCGCCCGCGCGGCCGCATCAACGACGGACGCCGCCACTGGCGTGAAGAAGGCGAAGCCGGCGATGCACGCGACGTGCTCGACCAACCGCGCGAACGCCGCGAAGCAGACACCCGCCGCAGCATGAGCGGTGGTGGCCGCCCGCACCGCGCGCCGTCGGCGCCGCGCGACCCGTTCTTCGACAAGCCCTACGAATCCGGCGAACGCGAAGCCGCACCGGCCTGGGAGGCGTCGGCCAAGGCCGCGCCCGCACGCGGCATCTCGAGCAACATCAAGAGCAAGCGCAAGGTCGCGGCACTGTTCAAGGCGGCCGAGCCGGGTTGAACCGGGGTGGCGCGACAGTGAAAGTCAAAAAAGCCGGGCATGCCCGGCTTTTTTTCGTCTGCGCTCTTCGCGCTCAGGCCACGCGAAAGTGATGCGTGCCGTCGCGCCCCAGTTGCTCCACCAGTCCGAACTCCCAGTCCAGGTAGCCCTGCATGGCCTCGGCGGGCGCGTCGGTGCCTTCGTAGGGCCGGCGGTAGCGGTCGGTGCGGGCGGTGGCCAGCCGGGTCTCGCCGGTCTCGGCCGGCAGCCCGGCGGCGAACCAGGCGGTGTTGCCGCCCGTGAGCACCTGCACCTCCACGTCGCGCTGGCCGCGTGCGTCGAGCAGGGCGCGCAGGTCGGCGGCGGCGTAGCGCGCCAGCAGGCTGCTGCCGCAGGTCAGCACGTAGCGCGGCGCGGACGGAATGGCCTTGTGGTCGATCGCCTGCGCCAGCTGTGCGCGGATCGCGTACCAGGCGCCGGGAATGTGGCGCTTCACGTAGTTGGCGCTCGTGGTCACGTCGATCACGGCGGTGGCGGGCTGCTGCTTCAGCAACTCGGCCAAGGCTTGGGGTGCGATCTCGGCGACCGTGGTCGCGACGGGCGGGTAGGCCGACGTCGGCGTGCCGGTTTCGCTGAGCGCAGCGGCTGGCGGCACCGCATCGGGCACGTACACCTCCCAGCCCATCTGCGCGAGCCATGACGCGCTCATCGATGCGCGCACGCCGTCGTCGTCGGCCAGCACGATGCGTGCGCCGCGCACCGGCACCTGGTGGTCGGTTTCCTGCACGAGCTGCCCGCCGGGCGCGCTCGCGAAGCCGGGCAGGTGGCCGGCGGTGTATTCCTCGGGCGTGCGCACGTCGAAACGGTACACGGTGCGGCCCGGTGCCTCTAGCGTGCCGAGCGCGTCGAGGGCGATGCGGCGCACGCCCGCGGCGTCGGCCACGCGGCGCGCGTCGGTTTGCGCCTGCGCGCGGTTCGCCTCAGACACTGCAGCCGGCGCCTGCCGGCCCGCGCCGTGGTCGAGCACCTGGCCCGCGAGCTTCCAGCCGATGGTGCCGTTGCGCAGCGCGGCCACCGGGTTCGGGATGCCCGCGTTCACGAGCGACTGCGTGCCGATGATGCTGCGCGTGCGGCCCGCGCAATTCACGATCACGCGCGTGGCCGGGTCCGGCGCGAGCTCGCGCACGCGCAGCACCAGCTCCGCGCCGGGCACGCTGGTGGCCGAGGGGATGCTCATGGTCTGGTATTCGTCGAAGCGGCGCGCGTCGAGCACGACCACGTCGGCGCGGCTGTCGATGAGTGCCTTCACCTCGGGCGCCGACAGCGACGGCGTGTGCCGCTCGTGCTCGACCAGTTCGCCGAAGGACTTGCTCGGCACGTTCACGTCGCGGAACAGCTCGCCGCCCGCCGCGCGCCAGCCCTCGAGGCCGCCGTCGAGCAGGTGCACGTTGGTGTAGCCGAGTGCGGCGAAGGTGCGTGCCGCCGGCGGCGCCAGATCGACACCGTCGTGCGCGCCGTACAGCACGATGAAGGTGTCGCGCCGCGGAATGCGCCGCCACGCTTCGATCTCGATGCGCGACAGCGGCAGGTTGGCGGCCCACAGCGGATGCTCCTGCGCGAACGGGTCTTCCTCGCGCACATCGAGCAGCGCGGTCTCCTCGCGCGCGATCAGGCGTTCGCGCAGTGCGGCGAAGGGCAGCAGGGGAAAGGAGGCGGTCGTTGTCGTCGTCATGCGGCAGTGTTTCGGAGTTCGGCGGAGCGGTCCCACAGGTTGGGCAGCAGCGTGTTGGAGTAGCCGGAGACGAAGGGCTTGCGCCCGCCTTCGGCCGGATAGGTGTGGCGGCGCACGGCGCCGATGTTGGCGCCGTACACGTGGATGCTGATCGACACGCGGTCGGCGTGCGCGTTGTGCACGCGGTGCAGGTCGCCCACGCTGGGCGACACGGCCTCGACATGACCCGCATCGAGCCGCACCGGCTCGCCCTGGGGCCGCGCGGTGCCGTCGGCGTCGAGTGCGTAAGGCTGGCTGTACTCGGCGCCGCGCAGCATGCCGATGAGGCCCCACACCGTGTGGTCGTGGATCGGCGTGGCCTGGCCCGGTCCCCAGACGAAGCTCACGACCGAGAAGCGCTCGGTGCTGTCGGCATGCAGCAAAAACTGCTGGTAGTAGGTCGGGTCGGCCACGGCGAAGGCGTCGGGCAGCCAGTCGTCGCGCGCCACCAGCGTGCGCAGCAGCGCGCCGCCTTCGGACAGGATGCGCGGCTCGTCGGGCCGGCTGTCGAGCAGCCGGCCGAAGGCGCCGACGAAATCGCGCAGCGGAGCAATCATGCGGGGCGTTTCCAGAGTTGGGTGTCGGTGATCGCGCGCACATCCACGCGTGTGGGAAGGATACCGTCACGCGCCGAGCGGTCGGCCACAGTTTGTAGCGCGGCGATGTCGGCCTCGCTCACGGGCCGCCCCGCCACCGAGGCGCGCGCCGTGATGAGGCGCGCCGACGCGATCGGCAGCCGCGTGAGCTGGCTGTAGGCCTGCGCATAGGCCTCGGGGTTGGCCAGCGCCCAGTCGCCCGCGCGGGCGAGCCGCTCGAGGAACTGCACGATGGCCGCGCGCCGGGCCGCATCGGCCAGCGAATGCTCGCTCGCGGTGATGAAGCCCAGCGCCGTGTTGATGCCGCGCCCGTCGCGCAGGATGCGCCCGCCCTGCTGCAGCGCGATCGCGTAGTAGGGGTCGAAGATGGCCCAGGCGTCGATCTGCCTGGAGGCGAACGCGGCCGCCGCGTCGGTGGGCAGCACGAACTTCACCGTGACCTCGTCGCGCCGCACGCCGGCTTCTTCGAGCGCGCCGTAGAGCTGGTACTGCGAGATGCTGCCGCGCGCCGACGAGACGACCACCGTCTGGCCGCGCAGGTCGGCCACGCGGCGCAGCGGCGAGTCGGGCTGCACCACGATGCCCAGCGACTCGGCCTTGCCCACGCGCGTGGCGACGATCTTCAGCGGCGTCTTGCCGACGGCCGCCGCGAGCACGGGCAGGTCGCCGGCCATCGCGGTGTCGACGGCGGCGCTGCGCTGCGCCTCGAACAGCGGCGCGGCGCCCTGGAAGTTGGCCCAGCGGTAGGCAAAGGGCGCGTCGTCGAGGGCCTTGGAGGCCTCGAACAGCGAGCGCAGGCCGCCGGCCTGGTCGCCGAGCACGAGCGTGGCCTGGGGTTGCGCCACCGCGCGCAGCGGGCCGGCCACGGCCAGCGACAGCGCGGCGCCTTGCGCGAGCCAGGTGCGGCGAGAAATTGGCAGCGCGCTCATGCCGCACCTCCGAAGGCCTGCAACGCACGCTGGCCCGCCGCGACCAGGATCGCGTCGTTCTGCGGCGTGTGGATGCGGCTGCACAGCACGTCGCGGTAGTGGCGTTCGAGCGGGTTCTGCCGCGTGAGGCCGTGGTTGCCGCTCAGTTGCAACGCCAGTTCGACCACGCGGATGGCGTGCGTGGTCACGGTGTGCTTGAGCAGGCCGCTGTCGGTTGCGTGTGGGGTGTGGCCGCTGTCGACCGCGGCGGCTGCGTCGTCGAGCAGCACGCGGTTGGTGCGCAGCAGCGCCTCGATCTCGCCCACCTGCTCTTGCACGCGCGGCAGGCTGGCCAGCGGCGCTCCGAGGCTGCCGGGCGCGCGCCGGTTCAGGAAGTCGACCAGCCAGTCGCGCGCGGCGCGCGCCACGGCGTCGTAGAGGCTGCCCAGCAGCACGACCATCCAGGCCTGCTGCGCCGCATGGGCGTCGATGTCGGTCTGGCTGCCGGCGCCGGGCGCCCAGTCGGCGGGCGCGCGCAGGTCGACGGCGTGGTCGGCGGCAATGGCGACGTCTTCGAACACCACCTCGTGGCTGCCCGATGCGCGCAGGCCCAGGTGGTCCCAGCTCGCGATCACGCGGATGCCGGGCGCGTCGCGCGGCACCAGGAACACGCCGGTGCGCGGCGCGGCCTCGTCGGTGCGCGCCCAGACCGCGAGCCACGACAGGCCCTCGATGCCGGTCGTGTAGAGCTTGTGGCCGTCGATGCGCCAGCCCTCGGGCGTGCGCCGCGCCACGGTGCCAGGCAGGCCGCCGCGCGCCGGCGAGCCCAGTGCGGGCTCCACGCGCAGCGCGTTGATGAGCGCGCCGTGCACCACCGCATCGCGTGCCACGCGCTCGCGCAGGTGCGCGGGCCAGCGGCTCTCACGGCGTGCGAGCGCCTGGTGCTGCAGGTAGGTCATGGTGAGGATCAGCGCGGTGGCGGGCTCGCCGCGCGCCACCGCCGCGATCGCGCGGCGCGCCGTGGCCAGCGTGGCACCGCCGCCGCCGTATGCGGCGGGCGCGACGAGGCCGATCAGGCCGTGGGCCTGCAGCGCCTCGAAGTTCTGGCGCGGAAAGGCGCCGCTGCGGTCGTGGTCTTCGGCCGTGGACGCGAACTGGTCCGACAGGCGGGCCAGCACGGCGGGATCGACGGAGGGCGGGGTGTCTGTGTCGGGAACGGCCGGCGCGCGGCGCAAGGGGAGTGCACTCATGGTGCCCGCACGGTAAAGGCCCGCTGCCAGCGCGCGAAGGATGCATCGCGCATATCCAAATTCGTTTTTCTGCGTTCGTTTTCGGGGCCCGCCTCGGTACGGTCTCGCTTCTCCTCGAGCGTGAGTGAAGAAGAAAGAACACAAGCTATGACACCCGATTTCCCGCTGGACCGACGCCGCCTGCTGCAGGCTGCCGCCGCATGGGGCGTGGCGGCTTCAGGTGTGGCGCAGGCCGCCGCGCCCTCGCGCGACCTGTCGGGCGTGACGCTGCGCGTGGGCACCTACAAGGGCCTGTGGCGCCCGCTGCTCACGGCCTCGGGCCAGGCCGACACGCCCTACAGGATCGACTGGCGCGAGCTCAACAACGGCGTGCTGCACATCGAGGCCATCAACGGCGACGCGCTCGACCTGGGCTCGGGCAGCGAGATCCCGCCGGTGTTCGCGGCGCGGCAGAAGTCGAGCGTGCGGCTCGTGGCCGTGACGCACGAAGACCTCAACAACCAGGCCACGCTGGCGCGCAAGGACGCGCCGATCCGCAGCATCGCCGACCTCAAGGGCAAGCGCGTGGGCTATGTGCGCGCCACCACCTCGCACTACTACCTGGCCAAGCAGCTGGCCGAAGCGGGCCTGTCGTTCGCCGACATCCAGCCCGTGAGCCTCACGCCGGCCGACGGCCTCTCGGCCTTTGCGCGCGGCGACCTCGATGCCTGGGCCATCTACGGCTACAACGGCCAGCTCGCGCGCACCCAGTACGGCGCGCGCACGCTCAAGACCGGCGTGGGCTACCTGTCGGGCAACTTCCCCATCTACGCCAACCCGCGCGCGCTCGACGACACGCTGCGCCGCGCGGCGCTGGGCGACCTGCTGCAGCGCCTGCAGCGCGCGTTCGCCTGGATCAACGGCAACTTCCTGGCCTACGCCCGCGCGCAGTCGGCCGAGACGCGCGTGCCCGTGGGCGACCTGGTCGAGCTGTTCAACGGCCGCAGCGGCGACTACAGCCTGGGCCCCGTCACCGACGCCGTGGTGCGCAGCCACCAGGACGTGGCCGACACCTTCCAGAAGATCGGCGTGCTCGACGGCCCCGCCGACGTGAAGCCGCTGTGGGACCGCCGCTTCGAGAACCTGCTGCGGTTGCCCGCCGCCTGACCCCTTCATTCCATCCGCATCCACGAGGACACCATGAGCCAGAACGACGTTGAATTCATCGGCATGATCCAGGGCCAGAAGGTCTCGGAGATCCACGCCGCCAAGGGCCCGGCCATCGACCGCGACTACGTGCGCGCCTTCGCGCAGGCACACGAGAACGCCGGCTTCGACCGCGTGCTGGTGCCGCACCACTCCACCAGCCCCGACGCCACGCTCACGGTGGCCTACGCGGCCTCGGTGACCGAGCGCATCCACTTCATGCTCGCGCACCGCCCCGGCTTCGTGGCGCCCACGCTCGCGGCGCGCCAGTTCGCCTCGCTCGACCAGTTCAGCGGCGGGCGGCTCGGCGTGCACTACATCTCGGGCGGCTCCGACGAGGAGCAGAAGCGCGACGGCGACTGGCTCGACCACGACCAGCGTTATGCCCGCACCGACGAATACCTCGAGGTGCTGCACAAGGTGTGGACGGCCGAGAAGCCCTTCGACCACGAAGGCGCGCACTACCGTTTCCAGAACGCGTTCTCCGAAGTGAAGCCGGTGCAGACGCGCCACGGCAAGCCGCACGTGCCCGTGTACTTCGGCGGCGCGTCGGAGGCGGCGATCCCGGTCGCAGGCAAGTACGCCGACGTGTACGCGCTGTGGGGCGAATCGCTCGACCAGGCGCGCGAGCTCACGACGCGCGTGCGCGCCGAAGCCGCGAAGCACGGGCGCAGCGTGCGCTTCTCGGTGTCGTTCCGCCCGATCCTGGCGGAGACTGAAGACGCGGCATGGGCGCGCGCCGAGAACATCCTGGCGGAGACGAGGCGCCTGCGCGTGGTGCAGGGCTACAACCGCGGCGGCCCGCAACAGAGCGAAGGCGCCAAGCGCCTGCTGGCCGCGGCCGAGAAGGGCTCGCGCCTGGACAAGCGCCTGTGGACCGCGGTCGCGCAGGAGATCGGCGGGCGCTCCAACAGCACCGCGCTGGTCGGCACGCCGGAGCAGGTGGCTGATGCGCTGCTTGACTACTACGACCTCGGTGTGACGACCTTCCTGATCCGCGGTTTTGATCCGCTCGAAGACGCGACGGACTACGGCCGCGCGCTGATTCCACGCACGCGCGAGCTCGTCGCGCAGCGCGCTGCCTCCATCCGCAAGGCGGCCTGACCCCGGTCTTTCTCCCTCCCCTTCCGGGGGAGGGCAGGGGTGGGGGCTCGCGGCCTTCACGACGCCGCAGCCTTTCAAGCGCCGCTTGCCCCCATCCCAGCCTTCCCCCGGAAGGGGAAGGAGCAAAACCAAAAACCGAACACGAGGAATCCCCATGAGTGCCGTTCTTTCCATCGACCGGAACACAGCCCAGCCGCTGAAGCTGCACGCGAACCCGCAGCAGAAGCACTGGTTCGACCCCATCCCGCCGCGCCCCACCGTGCAGGCCGAGCGCCGCCACCGGCAGGAGCGCCTGGCGGGCGCCTTCCGCCTGTTCGCGCGCTTCGGCTTCGCGCAGGGCCTGGCCGGCCACATCACGGCGCGCGACCCCGAGCTGACCGACCACTTCTGGGTCAACCCGCTGGGCGTGCACTTCTCGCGCATCAAGGTGTCCGACCTGCTGCTCGTCAATTCGAAGGGCGAGACGGTCGTCGGCGACCGGCCGCTCAACAAGGCCGCCTTCGCCATCCACGCCGCGATCCACGAGCACAACCCGAACATCGTGGCCGCCGCCCACACGCACTCGACCTACGGCAAGGCCTGGTCCACGCTGGGCCGCAAGCTCGACACGCTCACGCAGGATGCCTGCGTGTTCCACGACGACGTGGCGCTGTTCGACGACTTCACCGGCATGGTGGTCGACACCAGCGAAGGCGATCGCATCGCCCGCGCGCTGGGCGACAAGAAGGGCGCCATCCTCAAGAACCACGGCATCCTGACGGCCGGCCCCACCGTGGAGGCCGCCGCGTGGTGGTACATCGCGCTGGACAACGCTTGCCACACGCAATTGCTGGCCGAGGCGGCAGGCACGCCGCAGCCGATCGACGAGGCCACCGCACGTCACACGCACGGCCAGATCGGCGGGCCCGAAGGCGCGATCCATTCCTTCGACAGCCTGTACGCAGGACTGGTCGAGGCCGAACCCGAACTCCTGCTTTGACGATGACGACGAACCCCCGGAGCCTTTCCCCGATGAACGCATCCCTTTCCCGCCGCAGCGTGCTGCGCACCGGCGCCGCCGCCGCCGTGGTCGCCTCGGGCGGCCTGATTGCCTCGCAGGCCTTTTCGCAGCAGGCGCGCAAGCTCACCTTCGCCTGGAACGCCGCCGCGTTCTGCCTCTCGCCCGTGGTGGTGGCGCAGGAGCGCGGCTACTTCGAGCGCAACGGCCTGCAGGTGGACCTCATCAACTACACGGGCTCGACCGACCAGCTGCTCGAATCGCTCGCCACGGCCAAGGCCGACGCGGCCGTGGGCATGATCCACCGCTGGCTCAAGCCGCTCGAGTCGGGCTTCGACGTGAAGATCGTCGGCAGCTCGCACGGCGGCTGCGTGCGGCTGGTGGGCGCCAAGGACGCGGGCGCCACCAGCCTGGCCAGCCTCAAGGGCAAGATCATCGGCGTGTCGGACATCGCGAGCCCGGGCAAGAACTTCTTCTCGATCCTCCTCGCGAAGAACGGCATCGACGCCGACCGCGACGTCACCTGGCGCCAGTACCCGGCCGACCTGCTCGACATCGCGGTGAAGAAGGGCGAGATCCACGCCATTGCCGACGGCGACCCGAACGTGTACCTGATCGAGAAGCGCAACCAGGGTACCTTCGTCGAGCTCGCGAGCAACCTCTCGGGCGAGTACAAGGACAAGGTCTGCTGCATCGTCGGCGCGCGCGGCGAGCTGGTGCGCAAGGACAAGGCGACCGTTGCCTCGCTGGTGCGCGCCATTGCGCAAGCCTCCGACTACGTGGCCGAGAACCCGAACGAGTCGGCCAAGCTCTTCGCCAAGTACTCGCCCAAGGTGCCGGTCGAAGACCTGCGCGCGCTGCTGGGCACGCTCACGCACAACCACCACCCGCTGGGCCGCAAGCTGCGCGACGAGGTGGAGTTCTACGCGCGCGACTTCCGCGGCGTCGGCGTGCTCAAGAAGACCACCGACCCGGTGCGCTTCGCGGAGCACGTGTCCTTCGATCCGCTGGCATGAGCGCCGTCATCGATCGGGTGCTGGAAGCACCGCCGACGGCGCCGGGCAGTTGGCGTCGCCCTGGCATCGAGAAGGCCGCGCCGGCCGCCGTGTTCGCGCGCCCCGCCGAAGGCTTCTGGCGCACCGGCGCGCTCGCGAGCGCGGGCTGGATCGCGCTGGGCCTGCTCACCGTCTACTGGCCCAACAAGGCCGTGGGCTTCAGCGACTGGGCCTACACCGACGAATTCGGCATTGCGGCCATCGCCATCGGCGCGGTGCTGCTGCTCGTGGCGCTGCTCGGCGCGCGCGCGGGCCGCGTGGCGCGCACGCTGCGCCCGGCGGGGCCGTGGCTGGTGGCGCTGCCGGTGTTGTTCGCCCTCTGGGAGATCGCCACCGCCAAGCTCGCGCTGCTGCCCACGCCGTTCTTCGCGCCGCCGCAGAGCCTCATCGAGACCTACATCGACGATTGGCGCCGCCTCGGCGAAAGCCTGGCGCATTCGGCGCGGCTGCTCGCCCACGGCTTCGTGCTGGGCGCGCTGGCGGGCTTTCTCACGGGCGTGACCATCGGCTGGTCGCGCATCGCGGGCTACTGGGTGCATCCGGTGCTGCGCTTCGTGGGACCGGTGCCGGCCTCGGCGCTGCTGCCGCTGGCGTTCTTCTTCTTTCCGTCGAGCTACGCGGCGGCCGTGTTCCTCATCGCGCTGGCGACGGGCTTCCCGGTGGCGGTGCTGACGTGGTCGGGCGTGGCGGGCGTCAACCGCAACTACTACGACGTGGCGCGCACCATGGGCGCGAGCGAGCGCTTCCTGGTGCTGCGCGTGGCGATTCCCGCCGCGCTGCCGCAGGTGTTCGTGGGCCTGTTCATGGGGCTCGGCGCCGCGTTCTCGGTGCTGGTGACGGCCGAGATGATGGGCGTGAAGGCCGGGCTGGGCTTCTACCTGTCGTGGGCGCAGGGCTGGGCCTCGTACTCGAACATGTACGCCGCGCTGATCGTGATGGCGCTGCTGTGCTCGGGCCTGATCACGCTGCTGTTCAAGGTGCGCGACCGCGTGCTGTCGTGGCAGAAGGGGACCGTCAAATGGTAGCCACCGCGCAAGCCGAAGCGGGTGTGCGCCAGGCCGGCGCGCAGATCGACATCCAGGGCGTGAGCCACTGGTTCGACGTGCCAGCGGGCCCGCTGCAGGTGCTCGACGACATCGACCTCACGGTGAAACCCGGCGAGTTCGTCGCGCTGCTCGGGCCGAGCGGCTGCGGCAAGTCGACGCTGCTGCGGCTCGTGGCCGGGCTGGAGCCCGCCACGGCCGGGCGCATCACACAAGACGGCGCACCCATCACGCGGCCCGACCCGTCGCGCATCGTCGTCTTCCAGGACCCGACGCTCTACCCCTGGCGCAGCGTGTGGGACAACGTGGCGCTCGGCCTGCAGGCGCGCGGCGTGCTCAAGGCGCAGCGCGGGCGCGTCGACGAAGCGCTGAAGCTCGTCGGCCTCACCGACTTCGCCAAGGCCTTTCCGCACCAGCTCTCGGGCGGCATGGCGCAGCGCGTGGCCCTGGCGCGCGCGCTGGTCAACGACCCGCAGCTGCTGGTGCTCGACGAGCCGCTGGGCAAGCTCGATTCGCTCACGCGCATTGCGATGCAGAGCGAGCTGGTCAACCTGTGGCAGCGCGCGGGCTTCTCGGCGCTGTTGGTGACGCACGACGTGGAAGAGGCGCTGTTCCTCGCCAACCGCGTGATCGTGCTGAGCGACCGGCCGGCGCGCATCGCGGCGGAGCTGGTGGTCGATTTGCCGTACCCGCGCCATCGCGGGCACGCGCGTCTGGCTGAGCTGCGCCACGAAGCGCTGCGCCACTTGGGGCTCGACGCCACCTGGTAGATGTAGCTCGCCCCCAGGCTGCGCGCACTTCGTGTCGCTTCGCCAACCCCCTACCGGGGGCGGGCCGGCCGCTTCGGGCGGCCGTGCGCGGCGGCCCCCTTGAACAGATATGAACGCTCTGCCGGAAGCCGACTGGCTCAATTTCCTGATTGACCTGCTCCAGGGCGCCCAGGTGCAACTGCTGCGCGTGCTCGACGCGCTGGGCCTCGTGCGCCATGTGCACGGCCAGGCGGCGTGGCCGTGGGCGCACCGGCTGTCGGGCGAGAACCTGCTGATCGACCTGGGGCAGGCGCGCAGCCTCGCGTGGACGCTGGTGTGCGTCGGCGTGGCGGTGCTGCTGCTGTCGGTCGCGTTGCTCTGGCGGCGCCCGCGCTGGTACCTGCTCGCGCTGGTGCCGATGCTGCTGATCGCGGCGCCCTGGCCCCACGCGAACGTCGTGCTCGTGCCTGCGACGCCGGCGAGCTTCCACGCGTCACCGACGGGCTTCACGGCCACGTCGATCGCGCAAGGCCGCGTGCTCTACGCGCAGCACTGCGTGAGCTGCCACGGCACCGACGGCAAGGGCGAAGGGCCGCTGGCCGCCTCGCTGGCCGTGTGGCCACCGAACCTCACGGGCCCGCTGCTGTGGCGCCGCGCCGATGGCGACCTGCTCTGGCGCGTGCTTCACGGCACCGCCACCATGCCCGGCTTCGGCGGCCCGCTCGACGCGGCCGATGCCTGGGCGCTCATCGACTACATGAAGGCGCAGGGCGCGGGCCAGAGCCTGCGCGCGCAGGGCCACTGGCCGCAGCCCGTCGGCCTGCCCGACATGGCGGTGCGCTGCGGCGCGCAGGCGCCCCGGTCGCTCGCGCAGTGGCGCGGGCAGCGCGTGCGCGTCGTGGCGGGCGCGGTCGCGCCCAGCGAAGACCCGCGCCTGGTGACGGTGCAGCTGCTGCCGCCCGGGGCGAGGGCCGCAGGCGTCACTGCCGATTGCGTCGCCGATTCACCGGCCGCGTGGGAGGCGCTGGCGCTCATCGCGGGCACCGACCAGCTCGCGGGCATGCAGCTCATCGCCGACCGCGACGGCTGGCTGCGCGTGCGCGGCCTGCCGGGGCAGGCCGGCTGGTCCGACGACGACCTGCTGTGCCGCAGCGACAGCCCGCCGGCCGCTTCGGCGAAAGGCGCCGTGCTGCCGCCCGATGGCCTGGGCGCGCTCATCGCCCGCATGGACGCGGAGCCGGTGCGCTTCGTCAAGGGCGGCTTCATCCACTGATTTCCTTTTCACTGCTTCTACGGAGAACGAACCCATGACCTCACACCTCGACCGATCGCGCCGCCAGCTGCTTGCCGGCGGCCTTGCCGCTGCCACGACGGCCACCTTGCCCGCCTTCGTCCGCGCGCAGGGCCGTCCGGTGCTCAAGGCCGGCGACCAGAAGGGCGGGCTGCGCGCGCTGCTCGAAGCGGCGGGCGGGCTCGAGGGCCTGGGCTACGACATCCAGTGGTCGGAGTTCCCGGCCGCCGCGCCGCTGGCCGAAGCGCTCAACGCGGGCGCGGTCGACTCGGGCCCGATCGGCGATGCGCCGCTGATCTTCGCGCTCGCGGCCGGCACGCGCGTCAAGGCCATCGGCGCGAACCGCTCCGACGCCTACGGCACGGCGGTACTGGTGCGGCCCGATTCGCCGCTGAAGAGCGCTTCCGAGCTCAAGGGCAAGAGCGTCGCCACCAACCGCGGCTCCATCGGCCACTACGTCACGCTCAAGGCGATCACGGCGGCGGGCCTGAAGCCCGAGGACGTGAACCTGCGCTTCCTCGCGCCGGCCGATGCCAAGCTCGCGCTCACGCAGGGCTCGGTCGATGCCTGGGCCACCTGGGAGCCCTACACCGCGCTGGCCGAAATCAGCCGCCATGCGCGCGTGCTGGTCAGCGGACGCGGCCTGCTGCCGGGGCTGAGCTACCTCGCCGCGACCGACGCCGCCATTGCCGCCAAGCGGCCGGTGCTGCAGGACTTTCTGCAGCGCGTGGTGAAGGCGCAGCGCTGGTCGTACCGCAACGTCGATGCGTTTTCGGCCACGCTGGCACGCATCATCGGCATTCCGCCCGAGGCGGCGAAGCTGCAGTTCGAACGCCGCCAGCAGCAGTGGGTGGCCATCGATGCACAGGTCATCGCCGACCAGCAGGGCACGGCCGATTTCTACCGGCAGGTGGGGCTCATCAAGCAGCCGCTCGACGTGAAGGGCACGTTCGACACCGGCTTCGGCACGGCGGCCTAGAACCGCCGTTCGAGCGCCTGCACGCGGAAGTCCTGCGGCGCGATGCCGTAGGCGCGGCGAAAGGCGCGGCTGAAGTCCGAGGCGCTGCGAAAGCCGGCGCCGTAGGCGATGTCGGTCACCATCACATGCGGGTAGCGCGCCAGGTCGCTCGCCGCCTGGCGCAGCCGCAGGCTGCGGATGTAGCTGCCCAGCCCGCCCTCGTGCTGGAACATGCGGTACAGCGTGGGGCGCGGCAGCTGCAGCGCGGCCAGCACGCTCTCGGGCGTGAGGTCGGCGCGGTGCAGGTGCGTCTGCACATGGCGGCGCACCCGGTCGAACATGGCGGCGCGTGCCGCCGCGCGCGCATTGCCGTCGAAGCCGGCCTGCTTGCCGAAGGCCGACACCACCAGCTGCGCGCCCGTGCGCACCGCACTCTGGGCCGCCGCCGGCGTCATGCCCCCGATGTGGCGCGCCAGCGAGATCGCATGCCCGGCCGCCAGCCGTGCCAGCGGCGTGGTGCAGGCCAGCGTGCGCCCGTGCAGGGCCTCGGGGTCGGGGAAGCTCTCCTGCACCAGCGCGCCGGGCACGAAGAAGGTGTGGACCCGGCAGTCGTGGCGCCGCATGCGCACCGGCTGGTTCATGTCCAGCGCGAGGATGGTGGGCGTGCCGGCGGGGGCGGGCGGCGGTTCGTCCTTGCGGCGTGCACCCGGCGTGGCGCGCACCCGCAGGTCGTCGACGCCGCCTTCCTCGAACACATGGAACACGAAGTCGCGCACGCTGTCGGTCGACACGCGGGCCAGCGAGCGCTCCAGCACCAGCGTGTCGGAGCGGCATTCGGTGAAGACCAGGCCGCCCACGTCGTAGCGGTCGATCGCGGCGTGGAAGGGGCGCTCGAGCGCGTCGCGCGAGGGCAGGGCGTCCATCACATGGCCGACGCGCGTGCGCCAGGCCAGGAACTGCCGGTCGGGCGCCTCTGCGTGCACATCGAAATGGCTGTGCGCCACGCCCGGGGGGCAGAGGGGGCGTTCGGGGGCCGTGGCGGCGCTGTGCGTCATAGGGCGAGGTCGGAGCGGCGCCAAGGGGCTGGAGGGTCCATGCCCGCCAAATAGTACTAACTAAGCGTTAAAAAATCACAGATTTTGCGAAATTCTCCCAAGAACTGAGACGGAAGGTCAAGGCTGTTTACAAAGCGACCTCAGGCTCGCGAGAGGCGTCCTTGCATTGCATTTCGTGGCACAGGGACGCCGGGTTTACTTTTTCCCCCCAGCGTTGATCGACCGAGCGAGCATTGACATGTCCAAAGGAAGCGCCGAGCTGCGTGCCATTTCGGAACTGGACGACGCACCGCCCTTGAGCCCCGCCGTGGCCGCGAACGCCGCGGCGCGGCTCTTTGCCCAGGCCAACCAGCTGGAGCTGGCCAACCTGATGGCGGCGGTCGAGCGCGGCGACGTGTGGGCGGCCGCGCGCACGGCGCGGCAGATCCTGTGCGACATCGAGGAGGCGGCCCTGGCGGCGCACGGGCTCGACAGGGCGCACGAAGAGGCCGGCGACGAGGGCCTGCTCTCGCCGCGCGAACTCAAGGTGCTGGAACTCGTGGCCCAGGGCTGGAGCAACCGGCGCGTGGCCGAGGCGCTGCACCGCTCCGACAGCACGGTCGCCAGCCAGATCAAGAGCATCTACCGCAAGCTGTCGGTCCATTCGCGCACGCAGGCCGTGCACGAGGCGACGCGGCGCGGGCTGCTGCGCCCCTCGGGCGCGACGCAGCGCCGGGTGATCAGCTTCCCGGGGTCCGGGCCCGCGCGCGGCTGAGCTCAGGCGGCCTTGCGCGTGCGTGGCCTGGGCGTGCCGCCGGCCGCCGGCAACTGCTCGCGCAGGTAGGCCAGGAAGGTGCGCACCACCTCGGGCAGTGTGCGATCGGCCAGCGTCTGCAGCTCGACCGAACGCCCGCGCATGCCGGGCTCGCGGATCTCGGCCGCCACCAGCTCGCCGCGCTGCACGCGGTCGCGCACCGTGATCTCGCCCGTGATGGCCAGTCCGCCGCCCTGCAGCACGAAGTTGGCGAGCGCCTCGAAACGGTTGCTCACCAGCACGGGCTCGAACACGAGGCCGCGGTTGCTGCAGCCCACGTCGAACAGCTGGCGCACCGTGTTCTCGGGGCTGCCCAGCGCGATGGGGAAGGGGTGCATCTGTGCCAGCGTCACGCTGCGCGACTTCGCCAGCGCATGGTCGGGCCGCATGATCGCGAACACCGACGCCGGCTGGCGGTGCTCGACCCGGATGCCGCGCACCGCCGCGCGGCTGTAGGTCAGGCCGATGTCCGCTTCGCCGAGCAGCACGGCGTCGCTCACCTGCGTCGGGCCGGTGGCATCGAGCCGGAAGCGCACGCCCGGGTACTGTTCGCGGAACGCCGCGATGGTGCGCGGCAGGAACTCGTTGGCAAAGCCCGAGGAACAGGCGATGCGCACCCGCCCGCTCAGCGGCCCCTGCAGCGCCTGGATGTCCGACAGCACGCGCTCGGCCTCCAGCGCGCCGCGCAGCGCGTGCGCCGCCAGCAGCTCGCCCGCGGCGCTGGGCACCATGCCGCGCGGGCGGCGCTCGAACAGCGGCGCGCCCACCAGGGTTTCGAGCGCGGCCACCTGGCGGCTGATGGCCGAGATGCTGACGTTCAGCCGCGCGGCCGCCTCGGTGAGCGAGCCGGTGCGGGCCACTTCGAGGAAGTAGCGCAGCGAGGTTTCCTGCAGGCGGCGGCTCGGCATGGGGTGAGGTGAGGTTTGCAAGGAATGCAAAGGTAGCTCAAGAAAATAGCAATTGTTGAAAAGGTGCCCGCTTTTTATGCTGCGCAGATCCCCGGTTCTCCGTCCTGCTCCCTTCTGCGCTGCCACCCATGCCCACCCCTTCCCCTCGCTTCCCTCGTCCCGCACGCCGCCTGATGGCGCTGCTCCCCACGGCCGTCCTGCTGCTGGGCCACGGCCTCGCGCAGTCGGCCGAACTCTCGCCGGCCCAGGCCGAGCGCCATGCGCAGGGCACCTACCGCGAGTACTTCGAGCTGCTGGCCCTGCCCAACGACGCCACCGTGCCGGAGGACATCCGCAAGAACGTCGACTGGCTGGACCAGGCCTTCCGCAAGCGCGGCTTCACGACGAAGCAGCTGCCCAACAGCGGCAAGCCGATGCTCTACGCAGAGTTCCCGGGCAGCGACCCCGCGCGCAAGACGGTGCTCTTCTACATGCACCTCGACGGCCAGCCGGTGATCCCCGCGCAGTGGGCGCAAAAGAGCCCGTGGACGCCCGTGCTCAAGCGCAGGACGGACAAGGGCGAGTGGGAAGAGATCGATGCGGCCCCGCTCTTCAGCGGCCCGCTGGACCCCGAGTGGCGCGTGTTCGGCCGGGCCTCGGCCGACGACAAGGGCCCGATCATGATGCTGCTGGCGGCCATCGACGCGCTGAAGGCCGGCGGCGGCCAGCCGGCGGTCAACGTGAAGGTGATCCTCGACAGCGAGGAAGAAAAAGGCTCGCCGTCCATCAGCCAGGTCATGCAGGCCCACCGCGAGCTGCTGCGCAGCGACGCCATCGTGATCCACGACGGCCCCATGCACGCGACCAACCGGCCCACGCTGGTGTTCGGCAACCGCGGCGCGGCCGATGCGCGGCTCACCGTGTACGGCGCCAAGGTGCCGCTGCACAGCGGGCACTACGGCAACTACGCGCCCAACCCGGCGCAGCGCCTTGCCAGCCTGCTGGCCACGATGAAGGACGACACCGGGCGCGTGACCGTGCCCGGCTACTACGACCGCGTGAAGATCGGCGAGGCCGAGCGCAAGATCATGGCCGCCGTGCCCGACGACGAGGCCGCGCTCAAGCGCCGCCTGGGCATCGCGCGCACCGACAAGGTCGGCGCCAACTACCAGGAGGCGATGCAGTACCCCTCGCTGAACGTGCGCGGCATGGCCTCGGCGGCCGTGGGCGACAAGGTGGCGAACATCGTCCCCGACAAGGCCGAGGCCGAGATGGACCTGCGCACCACGCCCGACTCCGACGCGCCCTACCTGGGCAAGCTCATCGAGGCGCACATCGTCAAGCAGGGCTACCACCTCGTGAAGGGCGCACCCACCGACGAGGAACGCGCCCGCTACGACAAGCTCGCCAGCTTCAGCTACCGCAGCGAGGGCGCCGACGCGGCGGGCTCGCCGATCAACTCACCGATCGGCCAGTGGGCCTACAAGGCGCTGACCGACACCTTCGGCACCACGCCCGAGCCGGTGCGCATCCGCATGATGGGCGGCACCGTGCCGACGGCGGAAATCGTGCGCGTGCTGCAGGTGCCGTTCGCGATCATTCCGCTGGTGAACGCCGACAACAACCAGCACGCGGCGAACGAGAACCTGCGCATGGGCAACTACGTGACCGGCGTGCAGACGGTCTACGCGCTGATGACGCACGGGTTCTGAACCCGGACGCTCGTCAGGCCCCTTTGCCGGGCTTCTGCGCCTGCTCGCATTCCACCTGGACCAGCTCGCGCTGGTCCAGCGTCGTGCCGAAGCGCACCGCACTGAGGCAGCCGCCCCACACGCAGCCGGTGTCCGTCGACAGCAGGTCGGGCCGCGAGAGCCAGCCCAGCGTCGACCAGTGGCCGAAGGCGACCGTGGCCGCGGCCGTCTTGCGGCCCGGCACGTCGAACCACGGCAGGTAGCCCTCGGGGCCGGGAATGGCGCCGTCCTTGCTCTCGAACTCCATCACGCCCTCGGGCGTGCAATAGCGCAGGCGCGTGAGCGCGTTGACGATCACGCGCAGCCGCTCATGGCCCGTGAGCGCGTCGTCCCAGTGGTCGGGCGTGTTGCCGTACATCTCGTGCAGGAAGTCGCCCAGCGCGGGGCCGCGCAGCACCGACTCGACCTCCGACGCCAGCGCCAGCGTGTCGCCCACCGTCCACTGCGGCAGCACGCCGGCATGCACCATGAGCAGGTCGCCGCCGCCGATCTGCAGGTGCAGCGCCATGTGCTGCTGGCGCAGCCAGTCGAGCATCGCCTCGCTGTCGGGCGCGGCCAGCAGGTCGGCCACGGTGTCCTTGCGGCCGCCCTTGCGCACGCCGTGCGCCACGCCCAGCAGGTGCAGGTCGTGGTTGCCCAGCAGGCTGCGCGCCGAGGCGCCGTAGCCCTGCAGGCGGCGCAGCACCGCGGCCGAATCGGGGCCCCGGTTGACCAGGTCGCCGAGCACCACGAGCGTGTCGCGGCTGGGAGAGAAATCGATCTTGTCGAGCAGCCGGCCCAGGGGGACATCGCAGCCCTGGACGTCGCCGATACAGTAAAGTGACATTCCCTCATTCTCTCCCCCTGTTCATGGATGTCTTCCTGCTGGCCTTGCTGACCACCCTCAATGCGGTGTTCGCAATGTCCGAAATGGCCCTTTCCACCAGCCGCCGCGCACGCCTCGCGGCCTTGGCCGAAACGGGGGACACCGGGGCGGAGGCTGCGCTGAAGCTGATGGAATCGCCCACGCAATTCCTCTCGACCGTGCAGATCGGCATCACGTCCATCGGCATGCTCAGCGGCATCGTGGGCGAGGCCGCCTTCGCGGCGCCGCTCGCCGTGTGGATGGAAGGCCTGGGCATGGGCGCCGGCACCTCCAGCATCGTGTCGACCGCGGTGGTGGTGACCTGCATCACCTTCTTCACCATCATCTTCGGCGAGCTGGTGCCCAAGCGCATCGGCCAGCTGTACCCCGAGCCGGTGGCGCGCTTCGTGTCGCGCCCCATGCGCGGGCTGGCCAAGGCGGCCAAGCCCTTCGTGTGGCTGCTGGCCGGCGCCACCGCCACCACGCTGAAGCTGCTGCGCATCGACGCCAACGCAGCGCGCTCGGTCACCGAAGAAGAAATCTCGGCCAGCCTTGAAGAAGGCGTGGACGCCGGCGTGATCGAGCAGCACGAGCACCAGATGGTGCGCAACGTGTTCCACCTGGACGACCGCCGCCTGTCGTCGCTCATGATCCCGCGCGCCGACATCGAATGGCTCGACGCCTCCAACACCGTGGCGCAGGCGCTGCAGAAGGTGGCGGACGCCGCGGCGCTCAACCTCGTGCACTCGTGGTACCCCGTGTGCCGCAACTCGCTGGACGACGTGGTCGGCGTGATCAGCGTGGCGCACCTGCTGCGCCTGGGTTCCGCCCACAAGGGCGTGCTCGGCCAGGAGGCCACGCCCGCCGTGTTCGTGCCCGAGACGCTCACCGGCATGGAACTGCTCGAGCAGTTCCGCACGCGCGCCGGCCGGCTGGTGTTCGTGGTCGACGAGTACGGCGTGGTGCAGGGCCTCATGACCCCGCGCGACCTGCTCGAAGCCATCACCGGCGAGCTGCAACCCGGCATGCAGGCCGACGCCTGGGCCCACCAGCGCGCCGACGGCATGTGGGAGCTCGACGGCCTCATGCCCGTGTCGGAGCTGCGCGCGCGCCTGGGCATCCGCGAGCTGCCCGACGAAGAGCGCGGGCGCTACAACACCGTGGCCGGGCTGCTCATGTCCGTGTCGGGCCACCTGCCCGCCGTGGGCGAGCACATCGACTGCGCGGGCTGGTGCTTCGAGGTCGTGGCGCTCGAAGGGCGCCGCATCGACCGCGTGCTGGCGTCGCCGGACCCGGCCGCGCCGCAAGAAGACTGAAGAGGAGGGCGCGGCCATGCTGTCGCTGCTTGCACTGAGTTGCCCCCAATGCTCGGCCCCGCTGCCGCGCGCGGCGCGCTGGCGCACCGTCAATTGCGGCTACTGCGGCGCCACCATCACGCGCGGCACCGAGACCGTCGAGCGCGAGAGCTTTCGCGCCGCCTGGCGCCGCGCCAACGCGGCGCAGCTGTCGGACACCGGCCGCCTGCTGCAATGGCGCGGCGCGCACTACCGCGTGCTCGCGCCGCTGGGCCAGGGCGAACACAGCGAGGTGCTGCTGGCCGAACGACTGGGCGCCGTGCCCGAGCGCGTGACGATCAAGCTCGCGCGCGACGCGGCGGGCGACGCCGTGCTGGCGCGCGAGGCCGCCGTGCTGCAGGCGCTGCAAGCCCTGTCGGTGCCCGGCGCGGCCTACTTCACGCGGCGGCTGCCGCAGCTGCTGGGCCTGGGCGTGGCGCAAGGCCTGGGCGACGGCGAACGGCAGGCGCTGGTGCTGCGCCACCCGACCGGTTTCTGGGGCAGCCTGCAGGAGGTGCAGCAGGCCAATCTGCAAGGCATCGATGCACGCCATGCCGTCTGGCTATGGCGGCGCATGCTCGAGGTGCTGGCCTTCGTGCACGGCGCCGGCTGGACGCACCGCGCGCTCGCGCCCGCGCATGCGCTCGTGCATCCGCGCGACCACGGCGTGCTGCTCATCGGCTGGTCGCAGGCCAGGCAGGATGTGTCGGGCGGCGCCATCGGGCGCGACCTGATGGCGTCGGCGCGCAGCGTGCGCGCGCTGCTGTCCGACAGCGCCACCTCCGCGCCGCTGGCCGCCTTGCTGCGCGAGTGCAGCGACGACGCCGTGGCCTGCGAGCGCCTGGGCGCGCAGGGCATCGAGCAGGCGCTGTCGGTGGCCTCGCGCGAGGCCTTCGGGCCGCCGCGCTTCGTTCACTTCGACCCCGCGCCGGTTCGCTAACGACCCGCCTTTCACTTTTTCCTCACGAAGGAGCACGTCCATGGGTTACGGAAATTACTCGCACGCCGCCCACGCGGCCATCGTGGCCGACCGCGCCGCCAAGTCCGGCAGCGAGGTCTTCACGCAGACCGCCACGCACGCGCTCATGAACCCGCAGGGGCTCAAGGTGCGCGAGTCGCGCGACAACGCCGACCATCCGAACTCGCTGGGCATCGCCTTCGCGCTCGACGTCACCGGCTCGATGGGCGACATCCCGCAGACCCTCGCACGCCGCGAGCTGCCCACCTTCATGAAGCTCCTGACCGACTGCGGCGTGGCAGACCCCCAACTGCTGTTCATGGCCATCGGCGACGCCACCTCCGACCAGGCGCCGCTGCAGGTGGGCCAGTTCGAGTCGACCGCCAATCTCATGGACCAGTGGCTCACCTGGAGCTACCTCGAAGGCGGCGGCGGGGGCAGCGGCGAAGAAAGCTACGAGCTGGCCTTCTACGTCATGGCGCAGCACACCGACATGGACTGCTGGGTCAAGCGCAAGAAGCGCGGCTACCTGTTCGTCACGGGCGACGAGCTGCCGTACCCGGCCGTGTCGCGCCACCAGGTCGAGGGGCTCATCGGCGAGAAGCTCGACGAGGACATTCCGATCGAAGAGGTCATCGCCGCCGCGGCCGAGACCACCCACCTGTTCTTTTTGATTCCCGACGCACAACGCCGTCGCCGCTGCGAGCCGCGCTGGCGCGAACTGCTCGGCGACCACGTGATCTGCATGGATTCGCCCGACGACGCCTGTGCCGTGGCGGCCGGCATCGTCGCGCTCACCGAGAAGGCCGTGCCCAGCCTCGACGCGCTGGCCGGCGTGATGGCCGCCACCGGCATGGCCAAGGAGCGCGTGGGCGGCGTGCTGCACGCGCTCGACGGCTACGCTGCGCTGCTCGATCCGAACGCACCGCGCCGCGCCACGCCGGCCGCCGGTCACGGGGCGCGCAGCTCGTGGTGGAAGCGGCTCTTCGGTTGACGGCCTGCCGTTGACTTCGACGCGTTACGTCTCGCTGCTCGGCCTCGGTTTCGGCGACTGCGGCAAGGGCCGCTTCACCGACTTCCTGTGTGGCGCCTGGGGCGCGCACACCGTGGTGCGCTTCAACGGCGGCGCGCAGGCCGGCCACAACGTGGTGCTGGCCGACGGCCGCCACCACACCTTCTCGCAGTTCGGCGCGGGCAGCTTCCATGCCGGCGTGGCGACGGTGCTCGCCAGCCCGGCGGTGGTGCACCCGACCGCGCTGCGCGTCGAGGCCGTGGTGCTGCAGCGCGCGGGTGTGCCCGACGCTTTCGCGCGTTTGTTCATCGACGCGCGCTGCCGCGTGACCACGCCGTTCCATCAGGCTGCTGGCCGCCTGCGCGAATGGGAACGCGGTGCGGCGGCGCATGGCAGCTGCGGCGTCGGCGTGGGCGAGACCGTGCGGCAAGCATTGGCAGCGCCCGAAACGACGCTGCACTACGGCGATCTGGTTCACCCTGCGCGCACGCTCGACACGCTCGAGGCTTTGCGCCTCGCGCTGCACCGCGAGTACGCGAACGCGCTGCCTTCGTCGGCCGAGGCCGCGCAAGAGCTGTCCGTGCTCGCCGATGCCTCACTCGCATCACGCTGGCTCGACGCCGTGCAGCCCTGCCTGCGCCAGTCGCCGCCCGCGAGCGCCGACACCATCGGCGAACGGCTGGCGCGCGCCGGCACCGTGCTGTTCGAAGGCGCGCAGGGCGTGCTGCTCGACGAGTGGCGCGGCTTTCATCCGCACACGACCTGGAGCACCGTCTCCACCGCCGCCGTCGAGGCGGTGCTGCGCGACGCGGGCATTGCCGCACCCGTGCAGCACCTGGGCGTGCTGCGCAGCCACCTCACGCGGCACGGCGCCGGCCCGCTGCCCACGCACGACCGCGCGCTCGATGCGCGGCTGGCCGAGCCGCACAACGCCGACGACGGCTGGCAGGGCGCGTTCCGCCGTGGCCACCCCGACGCGGTGCTGCTGCGCTACGCGCTCGCCGCCGCCGGGCCGCTCGACGGGCTGCTCGCCAGCCATCTCGATGCCGTCGCGCATGCGGACCTGCGCTGGTGCACCGGCTACCGCAGCGCCGACGGCCACACGCTGTCATCGCTGCCGCTCGGCGATGCGACCGACCTGGACCACCAGCACGCGCTCACCCGCCTGCTGGAAGGCGCCCAACCTTTGTACGAATCGCAACCCGTCGCCAGCGCCCCCGAGTGGGTGCGGCGCGTGGAAGCCCTCAGCGGCCTGCCCGTGCGCTTCGGCGCGTTCGGTCCAGTGCGCGAGGCCGTTCGCGCGCGCGACCTGCTGCTCTGATCTCATGAGAAAGCCTGCGTGACCCCCAACCTCTTCCTGATCGCCGGTGCCGTGCTGAGCGCCATCGCCGCGCTCTTGCACATCTGCGTCATCTTCGGCGGCCCGTCCTGGTACCGCTTCTTCGGTGCGGGCGAGCGCATGGCCGCGAGCGCAGAAGCCGGCCACCTGTACCCCGTGGCCGTCACGCTGGTCATCGCCGGCATGCTGGGCGTGTGGGCCGCCTACGCGCTGGCAGGCGCCGGCGTGTTGCAGCCACTGCCGCTGCAGGCGCTGGTGCTGCCTGCCATCACCGCCGTGTACCTGCTGCGCGGCCTTGTCGCCGTCGCGATGTGGCTGTTCGCTCGGCGCCGGCTCAGCGCCTTCTGGGTGTGGAGCTCGCTCGTGTGCTTCGTGTACGGCGTGGTGCACCTCGTCGGGCTCGTGCAGGTCTGGGACACGCTCTGACCACGACCCGCCACCGCACTCAAGCAGAATCCGAATCGAAGCAACCTCGTCCTGTTTTCCCTCCCACGATCGACACCATGACTACTCCCGAAGACATCTACACCGAACCCCCCGCCGATCCCGACACGCTCGCCAACCTGGGCCCGCTGCGGCCGCTGGCCGGCATCTGGGAGGGCATGAAGGGCGTCGACGTCAAGCCGAAGAAAGAGGGCCCGAAGACGCAGGTCTACGTCGAGCACTACGAGCTGCAGCCCATCGACGCGCAGACCAACGGCCCGCAGCTGCTGTACGGCCTGCGCTATCACACCTACATCCACAAGCCCGGCCTCACCAAGATGTACCACGACCAGGTCGGCTACTGGCTGTGGGAGCCGGCCACCAGCACCGTGTTTCTCACGCTGGCCATTCCGCGCGGGCAGGTGGCCATGGCCAGCGGCCACGTGAAGCCCGGCGACACCGAGTTCACGCTCAGCGCCGAGCACGGCAGCCTGGTGAACGGCATCGTGTCGAACCCGTTCCTCGAGCGCGCCTTCACCACGCTGGCGTGGAACATCACGGTGAAGATCAACGCCGACGGCACCTGGTCGTACGACCAGGACACCGTGATGCAGATCCTGGGCCAGGCCGAGCCTTTCCATCACACCGATCGCAACACGCTCACGCGCGTTGGCGAGCCCGGGCTCAATCCGCTGGCGAAGACGGCGGCGGCCTGAGGCCGTTCAGTCGGCGGGCGGCTTCGGCGTGCGCAGGCGCCGCAGCCGCACGGTGAGTTCCTTCACCAGCTGAAGCTCCCCGCGCCGCTGCGCCACCTCCAGCGCCTGCGCGAACGAGGCCTCGGCCTTCGCTGCGTCGCCGAGCGCCAGCGCGAGCAGACCCTGCAGCCGCCACGCGGCCGTGAACTCGGGGTCGAAGGCGAGCGCCTTCTCCACATGCATCAGCGCCGTGGGCGCGTCGTCGCGCCGGTGGTGCGCCAGCGCCAGGCTCATGCGCAGCAGGGCACCGTCGCGGCCGGCGGCCAGCAGGCGCTCGAGCGCCTCGGGGGAGGGGCCGGGTGGGGTGGTGGCGGTGTTCATGGCATTCGTTCGACCTTCCTTGAGGGACTTTGAGCGCCGGCCGGCGGTTGCGTCAATATCAAAGAATAATCTTTGATATTTAAAAACGCAGGCGCCCCGATGAATCTCCCTACCTCCGTCTGGCTGTTCCAGTCTCTCCACGCACTGGGCATGGCGCTGTGGCTGTCGATTGCCGTGCGCAACAACTGGCGCGGCTTTGCGGGCTCGGCGTTCGCGGTCGGCGGCACGATGTCGATGGCGCCGTTGCGCACCGAGCCCGCCATCGACACGCCCTTGCTCACGCGCGCCATCCGCTCGGTGGCGCTGCACCGCGCGGCGTTGTGCGTGGTGCTGGCGTTGCAGCTCGGCGCGGCGCTGGCGTTCTGGGCCGGCAGCGCGATGCTGGTGGTCGGCGGCGACCTGTCGGCCGCACGGTCGTGGCTCAACCTGGGGCTGGCCGGCTTTGCCGCCTTCCTCTTCGCGATGCACCTGGGCGGCCTGTGGTTCGGCTACTGGATACGGCAGGAGGGCCTGCAGCTCACGCACCTCGTGCTGCTCCTGTGGGTGCTGGCGGCGTTCTTTCTGTTCAACCTGTCATGGCACTGATGCCGCCTTCGTCCTACGCGCGCGGTGAGGCCGCGCCCACAGCCCGCGCGACGCGCTGCATTCACCATCGGTCCCCATGAACAGAGTGATTCTTGCGTTCCTGGGTGGGGTTGCCTGCGCCGCCGCCGTGGTGGCCATCGCGGAGCCCGTGAGGGTGCCCGTCGACAGCGACGACAAGGGCACGGCCTACATCGCGCCCAATGTGAACTCCACCGAAACCTCGGCCCGAACGAATGGCGCCACGGTCGGCGTGCAGCGCCCGGATGGCAGCGCCCTCGAAGCCGGCACCGACACGTCTGGCAAGCGGCCCACCTATTCGGTCGGTGCCAAGACCGGCGGCGACGTCTCCTTCTCGGGCGGCGCGCATTCGGACGGCAAGGCCAACACCGGCGTGAAGGCCGGCGTCACCATCAAATATTGATCAGACCATCGTCGCGTAGACGATGAAGCCCTCGTGCTTTGCCATCTTGTCGTAGAGCATCCGCCCCGCCGCATTGGTCGTGTGCGTCTGCCAGTACACGCGGTGTGCACCCGCGCGTCGCACCTGTTCGTACACGCCCTCGATCAACTGCCGGCCCACGCCCTGGCCGCGTTCGGACGATTGCGTGAACAGATCCTGCAGGTAGCAGTTGGGCTCGATGCGCGTCGTGCTGCGGTGGAACAGGTAGTGCACCAGCCCCACCAGCTGCCCCTCGCGCTCGGCCACCAGCGCATGCACCGGCTCGTACGGATCGAAGAAGCGCTGCCACGTGACCTGCGTGATCGCCTCGGGCAGGGCCGTGGGGCCCTCGCGGCCGTAGAAGGCGTTGTAGCCGTCCCAGAGCGGCTTCCATGCGGCGAAGTCGTCGGGCGTGGGCGGGCGGATCAGGAGCGCGGGCGTGGTCATGAGGTCAGGAGGCCTTTCCGTTGGGAGCGAGCGTGTCGCGCGCCGCGATGGCGGCGGCAGCAGCGGCGGTGGTTGCGGCGTTGGCGGGACAAGACGGCAGCGCCACCGGCACCGCCGCGGGCATCGGTTCGGGCACCGGCCCCATCGATTTTTCGAGAAAGTCGAGCATCGCGCGCATCGCCGCGCTGTTGTGGCGGCGTTGCGAGTACGCGGCATACAGCCAGTGCTCGTGCGGCATGTGGTCGCGCAGCACCGGCACCAGCGCGCCGCGCTCCAGGTGCGACTGCGCCAGCGGCTCGGGCACGTAGGCCACGCCCACGCCGCGCAGCGCCAGCTCGATCAGCGCCACCGCGTCGTTGGCCTCCATGCGGCTGTGCACCGCCACGTCGTGCGGCTGGCCGTCGGTTTCAAACGGCAGGTGCGTGGTGGGCATCGGCGAATAGCTCAGCACGTCGTGGCGCGCCATGTCCTCGGGCACCTGCGGAATGCCGCGCTGCGCCCAGTAGGCGGGCGACGCGCACACCACCATGTCGAAGCGCACCAGCCGGCGCACGATCAGGTTCATGTCGTCGATGCGCCCGCCCGTCAGGTGGATGTCGATGCCTTCCTCGATCAGGTCGATGTCGTGGTTGGTGAAATTCAGGCTCACGTACACGTCGGGGTAGAGCTTGATGAACTCTGCGATCACGTCCGAAAGCCAACCCGCGATGAGCCCGTGCGGCGCGCTCATGCGCAGGCGCCCGCGCGGGTGCGAGCCGTGCGCCTGCAGGTCGTTGAGCGTGTTCTCGGCCATCGTCACCAGCTCGGTGCTGCGCTCCAGCAGCACCTCGCCCGCGTCGGTGAGGCTCAGGGAGCGGGTCGAGCGGTTGAGCAGGCGCACGCCGCTGCGCGCTTCCAGCTCGGCCACATAGCGGCTGACCGTGGCCTTGGACATGCCCAGCGACAGGGCCGCGCGGGAGAAGCTGCGCCGGAACGCGACTTCGCGGAACGTTTTGATGAGATCGAGACCATCCATAGATCGGCGCATTGTTCCAGCATCGGGGGAGGGGGCACGGGTCGTAGGGGCATCCCGGTTTTGCGCTGCGAAGGGGGTGGAGGTGCGTGGCTATACTGCGGCCGTCACGTCAAAAACAGGCGTGGCCGGGATTGGCGTCCCGTGTAACTGCTGCGACGAAAGCCGCAGATTTCTCCGCAGAGACTCTGTGGCTTTGTCGTTCGTGCCTCCTTTTTTTGGCGGCTCGAGCAGGGAGCCGCGAGGCTCGCCGGTTTGCGCAAGCAGTTCCCGGTACGCCAACCTGTTCGAGCTGCCGCCCTCAATTGGCGTTGGGTGCGACGGTTGTTGCAAACCGAACTGCCTGGAGGCCACGCATGGCTCTCGCCCCTTCCGTCACAGCCGAATCGCTCGCCTTGCAGGCCTGCGACGACCTCGACAGCTTTCACACGGTGCGCCGCGCGTATGCGTGCGTCGAGAAACTCATCGTGCCGCAACACGTGAACGACACCGACGATGTGTACCCGACGCGCACCGAACTCGGCGCGCTCGTGCGGCTGGTCAATGAAGAGCTGCAGCGGCGCATCGAAACCGCCGAGGCCACGCTGCAGTCGCTGCGTGCTGCCGTGGGCGATGCCCAGCGGGGCTGACGGCTCAGGCGGGGCGCTCGCCGTTTTCCGCCGGTGGTTGCTGCTGTCGCTGTTGCAGCGTCGTCGTGATGCCGTAGAGCGCCAGCATGCCGAGCACGTGCCCGATGGCAACGCCCGGCTCCCCCGATTCGATCCGCGCGATTGTCTGGACGTGAACGCCCAGGCGCGTGGCAGCGGCAGCCTGGCCCTCGCCAGCCGTTGTGCGCGCCAGCTTGGCAGCAGCACCGAACGCCTTGATCGCTTCGATCGCGTCGTCTCCGATGTCGGAAGAAATTCGTTTTCCTTGGGCCATGGGGTGATTGTCTCTGGTTGCTGGGGCTGGTTCGGGACGGGTAGGTACTATCGACCAGGAGCGGCTCTTGGATGCTGCCGCAGAATCCGAAGCAATTCAGCTCATCGCTCGGTTTCCAACGAATTGAGACCCGCAGCGGTTTGGTTTCCAGAGAGAAAGACGAGGGGGAAGGCTTTGAGTCAGACACGTGTTCGCTCGATCAAGCGCATCGTCCTAAGCGCATCGCTAGCACTGCTTGGAGCAAATGTCTTTGCGCAGGAGTCGTCACCGATTCCGAGGGACGCGGGCGTCTGTGATCGCATCTACGCAGATATCGCGCAGACGGAGACAGACTTGCAATCGATCCTGGATCGATGCGATTGGGATTCGGACGGTTTCGTGCTTGCGCTCAGGAAGCTGAACCGATTGCCGCCTCCTGCGGCGCTCAAATCCGTCGTACTCAAGCCGCACGTCGAAGGACGGCCCACCTTCCGCACAACCTACGAGATAGATGTGTTCTTTCACCTGTTGCAGTCATATCCGCATCCCCTCGCGTTTGCCAAACTGGAGCAATTGGTCGACAAGATGAGTTCGGGCTACGAAGTCAGCCGCATTGAAATCATCGGGTACTCGGATGCCAACGAACGCGAAGAGGTTGCCAGCATGTCCCTGGACACCAAGCGCGCCGACTTCATGCGGCAATATTTCCTGGCTGTGGGAATTCCTCCAGACCGCATCACCAGTACGACGGGTGTCCCAAGACATGGCGACACCGCGCAAGGGCGCGCCCGCGATCGCTCGGCAGCGATCAAGGTGTATGGGTTTCGGCAAGATTGACCTTGTGGAAGGCCGAAATTGCCTGCAGCCGAACGCTCACATCGGCTGGAAAGGCCTGCTGTTCAAGCGGGGCCTAAGCCCCTGAATTCTTAGGTTTCATGCCAGAACTCCCGATCTACTTTCACGTACAACCTGACGCCGCATTGCCCGGCATTGGGTACTTGGCTCCCTTTCGGGCGGTGGTGATCGTCGAGGAGGACGTCTCCGCTGAGTGGCGCACGGATGTCAGCGACTGGCTGGTGCGTTCTGGTTGTCTCTACATGATGGCTTGGGGGCGGGACTGCAGTTTGTGGGACGACGCGGTCGACTGGGCGAACATAGATCACTTCCTCTTCAAGGATATTCCCGAGGATCGATTCGTCGTGACAACATGGCACGACGGTGATCCTCTGGATGAGGTTTTCAGTTTCTGCAAACGCCTCGCCATTCATCCGGCAGTGGAGCTACCTCAAGTGATCTTGCTGCACATCGCCCGCAATGAGTGTGCAGGTTCGATGCTTCAGGCATATAGCCGCGCCTGATATGGTGCGGCGAGACCTCTGATGAATCCTCAGCCATGAACCTAGTGAGCCTGTCAGCGCTTGCCCCCCAGGATGTTCACGCGATCTGGCGTCTGGCAGCATCACCCGGCGCGGGCGTTCAAGGCACTGCCGCCTGGTCGTTCGAAGGCAATGGCATTCGCACGCGCACGACGTTCCTGAAAGCATTCCAGGAGCTGAACCTGTCCGTCATCGAGCTTCCGAATCTCCTGAAGACAGGCGAACGGGTTTGCGATCTCGCAGGCTATCTCGACCCTTTCTATGACATCTACGTCATCCGGGAATCGAACCATGAGCGCCTCGCGGAGTTCGCTGCTTCGTCCCGCAGGCCTGTGGTCAATGCGATGTCAAACGCCGGCCATCCATGCGAAGTTCTTACGGACGCCTACTTCATCGAAACAACCATAGGCCCGATCCAGAAGGTGCGCATCTGCCTTTGGGGGCCGCCGACCAACGTGTTTCGTTCATGGCACGAGCTGGCCAGCGTGATGGGCTTTACGCTGGTTCATGTCTGCCATGAGAGCTTCCACGAGACCATCCCCAACGTCGCCTTTTCATCGGCTTCCCCAGAAGCAGCGGACGTGGTCATCACCGATGGCTGGCCTCGGGGCACGGAGCAGTTGAGCCGTCCACTGTCCGTCGAAGATCTGGCTCGGATGAGCAACCCCGTGCTGTTGCCAACGCCTCCGTTCACTGTTGGTGGTGAACTTTCGGTGGACCCTCGTCGCTATCCGCACTTCGCCGGCTACGAGCAGAAGAAGCTCCTCTTGCCGATGCAAAGAGCGGTGCTTCAATATCTGCTTGCAACCTGAATCGACCGGGCTCGGTCAGTCGAATGCTGAACGGAATAGAGTCAAAAAAACTGAATAGCCTATGAGCGAGGACTTCATCTCCCTCAGTCGATCGCTTGTCGACGACGCATGGAACAACCCCGACAAGTGGGAAGCGAACCTTGCCTCTGCGCAAGCGTTGCTCTCGAAGGCGCTTGTTGAATCCCCTGGTAATGTCCTTGCCCTGACGTGCTTGGGCGCAGTGCTTTCCGATCAAGGCAAGCACGAAGAGGCAGCATCCGCTCTGAAGCGTGCGATCGAACTCGGCTCCACTGACCGGAACACGTTCTTCAACCTCGGCGTGGCAACGATGAACTTCGGCTCACGCGCGAAAGCCATGTCTGCATTCCGTGGGGCCGAAGGGCTCCAGGCTTCGCCGCTGTCGTGGCCGGCATACTTTGATGCGCAGGCCCATTGAGCACCCTCCCACCCCAAGCAAGGAGACCCGCATGAGAACGCTGAAAATCATGGCGCACATCTCGCTGGATGGTGTGATCCAGACCTCGGGCGAAGACGGCTTTCCCTACGCGGACTGGACAACGCCCTACCGCAGCCCCGCCGGTCGGGATGAAGTGCTCGCCGCGCATGGCGGGCGCTTCGATCTGCTGCTCGGGCGTCGCACCTACGACATGTGGTCGGACTACTGGCCCAAGGCACCGAGCAGCGCGATGGCGGACGGCTTGAATGCGGCGACCAAGCATGTCGTGACCCACCGCCCCGAAAGCCTGGCATGGGGCCCGTTCGAAAGCGTGGGGCCGGACGTCGTCGAGGGCGTTCGCCGCATCAAGTCTCAGGCGGGCCCGAACCTGATCCTCTGGGGCAGTTCCTCGCTGACATCGACGCTGCTCGCGCATGGCCTGGTGGATGACGTCGTGCTGCTCGTCTATCCGGTGCTGCTGGGCGCGGGAAAGCGCTTCTTCGCACAGGGCACTCCACCCCGCGCCTTCGAGCTCGTCACCACGAAAGCAATGCCATCGGGCATCCTCCTCAGTGCCTACAAGGTCGCCGGTCCTTTGAAGGCCGGGTAGTCGAACCGCGAAACATCGCGAGCGAAATCACAAGGAATATCTTGATCCACCGCATCCGCACGGCCCTCATGGCCTGCACCTTGGGCGCCGCGGCACTGGCCGTTCCCGCGCAGGTCAACATCGGCTTCATCGGCACGCTCTCCGGGCCCGGGGCCGCGCTCGGGCAGGAACAGTACGACGGCTTCATGCTGGCGGTCGAGCAGCGCCAAGGCATGCTCGGCGGTGTTCCCGTGACGGTCCTCAAGGAAGACGACCAGCACAACCCCGAGCGCGGGGCGCAGCTGGTGCAGAACCTGATCGAGAAGGACAAGGTGAGCTTCATCACCGGCGTGACCTTCTCCGACGTGATGATGGCCATGGCCAAGCCGATGGCCCGGGCGGGCATGCTGTTCGTCGGCTCGAACGCCGGCCCCGCGCCGATCGCCGGCAAGCAGTGCAACACCCGGTTCGTCTTCGCCTCGTACCAGGACGAGTACGAGGCCGGGATCGTGGGACGCTACGCCGTCGACAAGGGCTACTGGAAGACGCTGTTCATCGCGCCCGACAACGCGTCGGGCAAAGACCAGCTGCGGGGCTTCAAGCGCTACTACTCGGGCGAGGTGGTGAGCGAAATCAACGTCAAGCCCGACCAGGTCGATTACGCGGCGGCGCTGGCGCAGATCCAGCGCGTGGCGCCCGATGCGGTGGTGGCGTTCCTGCCGGGCGACATGGGCGTGAACTTCATCCAGCAGATGAACCGCTCGGGCCTTTTGAGCAAGGTGCCCTTGCTGACCGTGGGCACGGTCGATGGCACGACGCTGCCGCTGCTCAAGGAGGCCGCGCTTGGTGTGCTGGCCGGCGCGGTCTGGGGCCCCGACCTGCCGAGCCCGACGAGCAAGGCTTTCGTTGCCGCCTTCGAAAAGAAGCACGGGCGCATCCCCTCGCAGTACGCCGCGCAAGGTTTCGATGCGGCGCTCCTGATCGACAGTGCGCTGAAGGAGACCAAGGGCTCCGTCGCCGATCGCGGTGCCTTGCGCAACGCACTCAACGCGGCCGACTTTGCGTCGGTGCGCAGCGGATTCAAGTTTCTGCGCAACGGCTTCCCGGTGCAGGGCGGGCACATTTTTGTGGTCGCGAATGATGCGCAGGGCCGCACGTCGCTCAAGCGGATCGCCACGCCGCTGGAGGCGAACCCGGATGGGTACTGGAACGAGTGTCGCTAGGGGAGGCGGCCGGGGCATGTCGCTCGCCGGGTCTTCGGCTCGCGCGGTGCGAGCCAGAAGACCCGGCGGTTCACTCAGACTCAGGGCGCCAGCGTGAGCTTGAAGATCTGGTTGCCGTTGGAGGCGCCCACGTAGACGCTGCCGTCGCTGGCCACTGCCACGCCGATCGGGAAATTGAACGCGATCGCCGCGCCGGTGCTGTCGCGCAGCGTGCTGATCTCGCCCGCAGGCGTGACCACGCGCGCCACGCCGTCCCAGGCGTGGGTCAGGAACACGTTGTCGTGCGCATCCACCGTCACGCCGTAGGAGAAGCCGAGCCGGGCTGGCGTGGCGGAGGTTCCGTCGACCACGCCGCCGTTGGCGCAATCGCCCAGCGGCGTGCTCACCGTGGCGCTGGCCACGTCGATCTTGCGCAGGCACAGGCTGTCGGTGTCCGTGTCGTACAGCGTGCGGCCATCGCGGCTGATCGCCAGGCCCTGTGGACGGGCAAACTGGGCGGCGGTGCCGACCCCGTCCAGGTTGGCCTGCGTGCCGTCGCCCGCGAGCGTGCTCGTGGTGCCGTCGGCCGCGACCTTGCGCACGCGCTTGTTTCCCAGGTCCGCCACGAACAGGTTGCCCGCACCGTCGAGCGCGATGCTGGCGGGGTTGTCGAACATCGGCGTGGCCGGGCTGTCGGCATAGCCGCTGCTGGTGTCGCCGACCCAGGTGCTGTAGGTGGTGGCGTTGGGAGCGATCTTGTTGATGCGGTGCTGGTCGCTCACGTACAGGGTGCCGTCAGCGGCCAGTGCCAGGCCATACGGCGTATTCATGGTCGACCCCGGCGTGACTTCGGCGCCGGTGCCGCTGGCCGTGTCGATGCGGTAGACCGAGCCGTTGCCGCCCATCGCTACGTAAAGGTTCGCGCCGCTGGCGTCCAACACGAGCTGGTAGGGGTGGTTGTAGGTCACGCCGGTGGTCGCCAGCACGGTGGCGACCCAGGGTTTGACCGTGAGCGTGGCGGCATGGCTGGTCACGCTGCCGTTGCCGCCGGTCACCAGCACGCGCAGCTGCTGGCCGCTGTCGGCCAACTGGCCGGCGGCGGTGGTGAAGCTGTCGCCGGTGGCGCCGGCGACATCGCTCCAGCTGGCGCCGCCATCGACGCTGCGCTGCCACTGGTAGGCGGTGGCGTGCACGGCCTGCACCTTCAGCGTGGCGGCCACGCCCTGGCCCACGGTGGTGTCCGATGGCTGCGTGGTGATGGCGGGCGCGGTGTCTTCCGGCGCGGGGGCGGGCGGCGGTGTGTCCTGGGCTGCAGGGGCCGGTGCAGGGGCGACGGCGAAGCCAGGGAAACCGCCGCCTCCGCCGCCGCCCCCACCGCAAGCCGCGAGCACGAGGTTCATCACCATCAGCGCGGCAGGTGCACGCCATGCACGAAGAACGGGACGAGGAGTAGTCATGAGGGGCCTTCCTTTTTTCAAGTGGAGTGAGAGAGAAGGCCTCCACGGTAGGGTCGGCAATACCCGCAATCCAGTGTCGAAGGTCATCGATACCCCGCAAAAAAAAAGTGCTCAGGCGCGCATGCCGGCGTGCGTTGCATCGTGCCGGGTCAGCGATGCCAGGGCCTGCAGCAGCCTGTCGGCGGCCACGGGCTTGAGCAGCACCTGCAGCCCCGATTCGCGCATCTGCTGCTGCCGCTGCGGCGCGGTTTCGCCGGTGATCAACAGCGCCTGCAGGCCGGGTCCGAAGCGCGCGCACAGCCGCTGCGCGGCGGCCAGTCCGTCGCCGCCGTCGGCCAGCCGCACGTCGCACAGCAGCACCTCGACAGGGGCGCTTGCGTGCGCGGCCTGCGCCAGCACGGCCTCGGCTTCGGCCTCGCTGGCCACGGCGTCGATGCGCACGCCGTGGGCCTGCAGCAGCCCGGTGACGGCCTGGCGGATCGCGGCTTCGTCGTCGATGAGCAGCACGCGCTGCGGCAGCGGCAGGGCGGCGTCCGGGCGCACGGCGAGCGGCGCGACACCCGAGGCCGACACCGCCGGCAGCACCAGGCGAAAGCGGCTGCCGTGGTCCAGGCGCGAGCGCACCTGCAGCGGGTGCGCCATCAGGCGCGAGAGCCGGTGCACGATGGACAGGCCGATGCCCAGCCCCTGCGCACGGTCGCGCCCCGGATTCCCGACCTGGTAGAACTCGTCGAAGATGCGGCCCAGGTGCTCGTGCGGGATGCCGATGCCGGTGTCGCACACGTCGATCCACACCAGCGGCCCGCGGGCACGGGCGGCCACCACCACGCCGCCGTGCACCGTGTACTTGAGCGCGTTGTCCACGAGGTTGGACAGCAGCCGCTGCAGCAGCTGCGGGTCGCTGAGCACCCAGCACGGCGTGGCGCGCAATCGCAATTGCAGGTCGCGGTCGGCCGCCTGCGCCGCGAACACATTGTTGAGCGCGAGGAACAGCGGGTTGAGTTCCACGGGGCGGATCTGCGGCGACACCTCGCCGGCGTCCAGCCGCGAAATGTCGAGCAGGGTGTCCAGCGAATCGCCGAGCGTTCCGACCGCATCCATCAGCCGTGCCGCGTGGTTCCATTCGTCGCTGCCCTGGAGCTTCTTCTCGATGACGGCGCCGAACAGCGCGATGGCGTGCAGCGGCTGGCGCAGGTCGTGGCTGGCCGCGGCAAGGAAGCGCGTCTTCTCCTCGCTGGCGCGCTGGGTCGCGGCGATCTGGTGGCTCAGCTGCTCGGCCAGCGCCTCCTTCTCGAAACGCATGGTCAGCGCGGCGGTCAGCAGCCGGTGGTGCTGCAGCGCGAAGATGATCATGACGCCCATGTACAGCAGGCAGCCGGTGGCCAGGAACAGGTGCACGGTGTCGCCGCGCCAGGCCAGCGCCAGGGTCAGGCTGACCATGCTGGGCACGATGAAGCGGGGGATGTTGCGCTTGAGAACGGCCAGCGACAGCGCACCGCCGGCGCAGCCGCCCATCATCATGACGATGACCATGACCCACAGCCCGAGGTTGCGCCCCGGCGGCACGCACAGCCAGGGCGCCAGGCCCCAGACGCAGGAGCGCATGAGCACGTTGCGCGCATTGAAGCGGGCCCAGTACTCGGGGTGGGCCGCCGCATCGGGGCTGCGCTGGTAGCGCCGGTACGCGCGCCGCAGGGTCAGTGCCAGGTGCAGCGCCATCCACAGCAGCACCTGCCAGCGCCGCGTGGCCACGAACAGGCCGATGCCCAGCGTCTGTGCCGTGAGGAAGTCCGCGAGGTAGGCGGCCGGCGCGTTGGCATGCACCGTGGCCACCTGCTCGCGCAGCACGCGCTGCGCCAGCGCGGGCGGATGCAGCTCGGTCATTGCAGGCATGCGGGCATCGCCATGTCGAAGGCCGCAGCGTGCGCGCGGATCACCTCAGGCTGCTGATGAGCTGGGCCCGCGAGCGCATGCCGAACAGCAGCAACAGGGTGGACACGTGGTTCTTGACCGTGCCCTCGGTCAGGCGCGACAGCTGGGCGATCTCCTTGTTCGACTTGCCGGCCAGCAGCCAGTCGAGGATCTCGACCTGGCGCGCATTGAGCTGCGGCTGCAACTCGGCCACGGCTGCCTTCGCGTGCACGGGGGAGGGTGCGTCCGCCAGGGGCCGGGCCGGCAGGCCGACCAGGTCGTTGTCGCGCACGTAGCGCAGCACCTCGCCCAGGTGCCCGGTCTTGGGCAGGAAGGCCTGCGCGCCGAGCGCCATCGCGCCCTGCATCAGCGCATGGCTGTCCTTGCCCGAGAGCACGACCACGCGCGATGCGGGAAAGGCGCGCTTGAAGCGCACGAGGGTGTCCAGCCCCTGGGCGTCGGGCAGGTCGAGGTCGAGCAGCACCAGGAAGTGCGACGCCAGATGGAGCTCGTACAGGTGCAAGGCGTCGGCCAGCGAGCGTGCCTCGTACACCGGCACGCTGCCGGTCTCGGCCAGCAGCAGCGCCCGCAGGCCCAGGCGCACCAGCTCGTGGTCGTCGACCACCAGGATGCCTCGCGCGGGGATGGCAACGCCGGCCTCGCTGCGCAACGGCGCGGCATGCGACGGCTGTGGTGTGGCAGTGGCCATGGTCCGGGCATGGTAGTGCGGACACCAGCGAACCTGAAATGACCAAAGTCATGACGCACGCCGCATTGGCGAAGGGAAAAGACATACGCACAAAGGCATATGCCTTGCGGTCCGACCGGCTACAGTCGGTCGGGACCGACCTGCGCAGCGCCTGTTGCAGGCGTTCAGAAACCAGCCTCCTTCCTCCCGGCCACTGACGGGAGACAACCCGCCCATGCAATCGACCGGAACCCTGCGCGGCATCGCCGCGATGCTGTTGGCCTGCGCCTTCTTCGCCTGCATGGACGCGCTGCTCAAGACCCTGGCCGGGCACTACCCGCCAGTGCAGGTGATGGCGCTGCGCGGTCTCACGGCGCTGCCGCTGGTGTGCGTGTACATCGCCTGGCGGCGCGAGGCGGCCGGCGTTTTCAACCGCCGGCTGCGCTGGCGCCTGCACCTGCTGCGCACGGCGCTGAACATGACGATGCTGGTGCTCTTCGTGCACGGCCTGAAGACCCTGGGCCTGGCCGAGGCCTACACGCTCACGTTCATCGCGCCGTTGCTGATGGTGCTCATCGCCGTGCCGATGCTGGGCGAGTCGATTCTGCCGCGGCACTGGATCGCCATCGGGCTGGGCTTCATCGGTGTCGTGATCGCATTGCGGCCCGAGCAGGGGGCCTTCCTTTCGACGGGCGCGCTGGCGATCCTGGTGGCGGCCGTCTGCTATGCGCTGTCGAACATGCTGGGCCGGCTCATCAGCCGCACCGAACCGAGCGCCGCGCTGGTCTTCTGGACCACGGCGGGCATGGCGCTCGGCGGCAGCCTGTTCGCGGCGCCGCAATGGGTGCCGCTGCAGGCCGGGCACGCATGGGCGCTGGTGGGCCTGGCCCTCAGCGGCTTCCTGGGCCAGCTGGCCATCGCCGAGGCCTTCCGCCACGGCCAGGCCGCGGCCATTGCACCCTTCGAATACAGCGCGCTTGCGTGGGCGCTCGTGATGGACTGGGTGTTCTGGCAGGCCGCGCCCGATGCATGGACGCTGGGCGGCGGGGCGTTGATCGTCGCGAGCGGACTGTGGCTGGCGCGCAGCGAGGCGCCGAGGTCTGTGCAGAAAAAGCGCAAGGCCGCCTGAGCTATTGAGCGGCTACAGTCGGCCGGAAGCAGCTACGTGCACAAGACTTTCAATGTCCCGAACCACTTCCGAGATCGCTCACGACATCGCCAACTTCGAACCGCCGGAGGACGGCAGCTGGCGCTACCTGGACTCGCTTCTGGATGAACTCTGGCGGGCAGGCAGTCCGGAACAAGCCATGCCCGAAATGCTGAGCGTCTTCGAGCGCTACCCGGAGGAAGACGGCTACGGGGTCATGTGGACCATCGTTCACGGATTGGAGAGCTTGCCGAACTACCAGCCTGAGCTTCTTCGCTCCCTCGCGCGACAGCCCAGCGAACTCGGCATCACGATGATCGGGCGCATCCTGAACGCCGGCACGACGGAGATCGGCGGCGTTTCATTGCTGCAGACGCTGCACGATCTGGCGAACACGGCGGCCTCTTCGTACATCAGGGAAGAGGCGCTCCGTGTGGCGTCTCGACCGCGCTGAACGTCCGCCGCGAGGATTTCTTCCGAAGCGCTCATTCGCATCGTGCGCCGCGATGCTCCCACGCTGCCCGGCTTAGCGATCCAAGCCCATGACCACAGAGCCTCTTCCAATCACCCGGCCCGCCATCCTCTTCGTCGCATGCGCCGCGGCGGCGGGGTTTTTCTGGTGGGCGTTCCATGAGCGGTACTACAGGCACAGGGACTGCATCGAGGCATCGGCATCCAGCTGCATCACGCCCGATGGCGCCAATCTGATCGGCGGGGGCGCCGTCTGGTCCGTGGTCGCAGGCCTCTTCACGTGCCTCTCCATCTACTACTTTGGGGTCGTGCTTCGCCGTCGTCGGGCGAATGGCCGCTGATGAGCGGCTGAAGCGAAAGTTCAGGCCCCGCCGTCTTGCCGAGCCATGACAGGCGCCTCATGCCGCGAGGCCACTTCCGGCTGGCCATCGAGCGTGGCCCGTGCCCCGGCAAAGCAATCCACGTCGGCCGGCAAGGTCACGCCGCTTTGGGCGGAGCGGGTCCAGATGTGGCTCGTGAGTTCGACCGCATTGGGGTCGTCATAGCAACCGCGCGAGATGGCGCGCACATCGGGCCAACGCTCGAAGGTCAGGCCCATCGTCGTGCCGCACGAGGGACAGAAATGAACGAAGACCTGCTTGTGGCTGCCGTCCGATCGGTGCGCGTACTGCCGCAGTTCGCCTTCGTTGAACTGCACGGCATCCATCGGAAAAAGCGACTCGGCGTAGAAGGACGTGCCGGTCATGCGCTGGCAGAACGTGCAATGGCACGCGAACGTGCGCAGCGGCGGCTGGGTCGTGCTGAATCGGACCTTGCCGCAGAGGCAACCCCCTTCAAGTACAGCTGGCATACGGCACCCGGAAAAAAAGAGGGGATTCTGCCCCCTCGATCGACGGCGTTCGATGCAGCTGCGCGAACCGGGCGCTCAGGCCAGCCCAAGCTCCTTGGCCTCGGCTTCGTAGTGGGGGTACGACGCCTTCATCGTCGCGCCATTGAGGATCATCTCGGCCACGAGGGTGCGCGACGGCATCTCGTAGACCTGGGTGCGCACCCACACGGACTCGGTGCGCGCGCTCTCGCTCAGCGCGATGATCTCGCGCTCCAGTTCGTAGTCCTGGTCGACGAAGAGCGGGCCCTTGATGAGGCGGATTTCCTGTCCGGCGAACAGGCCCACGGCCGGCTTGCGGCCATTCAGTTGCGCTTCGGCGCTGGTGGAGCCGAGCAGCACGCTGATCATCTCGGTCGGGATGATGGCCCGGCCCCACGGCGAGCGCTGGCCGCCTTCGGCCGTGTACCAGTCGCAGGGCTCGGTGATGACCTTGAGCTTGTCGGCGAGCGTGAAGGGGTAGTGGTCGCCCATGTGCTGGTCGAAGCCCATGCGGATCTTCTCGACGACCGCGCCGCGCTGGCCCACGCGCAGGTCGCGGTTGATGACCAGGCCCTGCGGCGGGCGCAGCTTGGCGATGCGCTGCGGCAGCTCGTGCGGGTGTTGAGCGGCATCGCCCACCGACGCAGTGCCGGTCAGCACCGGCGTGCCGTCGGCCTTCTCGGCGCGCAGGCGCACGAAGGTGGCGCCAGGCGCGGGCAGGTCGACAAAGGCGCGCACCGACTCACCCTCGACCACCATGTTCTGATAGTGGGCACTGATGCAGCCGGTCTCGAACCAGGCCTGTCCGAACACATGGAACAGCAAGGGGTCGAACTGGCTGAAGTGCGTCGGCCCTTCGATCGGCCCGGCGCGCAGGCCCAGCGTTTCCGCCGTCGCGTCGTCGTGGATCGACTTGTGGTCGTCGTAGGTCTGGTCGGCCAGCATCTGGCGCGGCTGGCGCAGCGGGCCGCACAGGCCCAGGGCGGTGGTGGTGAAAGGCGAGGTCATGGGGGAGGGCTCCGTGTAGCCGGCGGCGGGCGCCAGTCGAGTTCGCGATGATGGCAAAGTCTCCGCGCCGCGCCTGTCGCCTAGGGAACGCCTGATGCGGCCGGCCACACGGTCACTGGCGGTCGGCACCCGGAAGATGCATCGGTCGTCCTTGCATGACGGTCCGGGTGGTCACTGGCCTCATTGCGCCTCGACACCCAGCTCGCGCATCCGCCTGGTGATCACGTTGAACTCCTCCTTGTACGACACCGCGAACTGCTCGGGCGTGCTGTTCATCACCTCGAAGCCCCGGCCCACGAACAGCTGGCTGACGTCGGGCGATCCGACGATGGCGCGCACTTCACGGGCCAGCTTGTCGACGATGGGCTGTGGCGTCTTCGCCGGTGCCAGCAGTCCGATCCAGACGTTGGTGTCGTAGAGCGGGTCCTTGAAGCCCAGCTCGCTCATGGTCGGAACCTGCGGGAGCGTGGTGGAGCGCTGTCGCCCCAGCACGGCCAGCGGCACGACCTTGCCCGTCGGCACATGCTGCATCGCGCTGGGCACCGACGACAGGCCGACGTCGATGGTGCCCGACAGCAGGTCGGTCACCACCGGCCCTTCACCGCGCTGCGGCACATGCACCATGCCGGCACTCAGTCCGCGGTTGAGGCTCTCGCCGGCCAGGTGGCCCAGCCCGCCGACGCCCCAGGACCCGTAGCTCAGTTTCACGCCCTTGGCCACCTTGGCCTTCAGGTCTTCGATGCTCTTGATGCCGGTGCCGGGGTGCGTGGAAATCAGCGCCGGGCTGCGCACTACCTGCGTGACGCCGACGAAGTCCTTCTGCGGGTCGTACGCCAGGGTCTTGAACAGCGCCGTGTTGTTGATCTGCGAATCGGTGATGGTCATCAGCAGCGTGTAGCCGTCGGGCTTGGCGCGGCCGACTTCGCCGGCGCCGATGGCACCCGCCGCACCCGCCTTGTTGTCGACCACCACCGGCTGCCCCATCGATTTCGACAGGCGATCGCCCAGGGTGCGTGCCACGAAGTCGGTCGCACCGCCGGCCGCGTAGGGCACGACGAGGCGGATCGGCCGCGAGGGGTAGCTCTCCTGCGCGGCGATGGGCAGCGCCAGCGTGATCGCTGCGCATGCGGCAGTCATTTTTCTGAACATGGTTGTCTCCAGTGGTGGGGTTGGGTTGTTGGTGTTGTGGGGGGAACGTCAGAGATCGAGGACGAGGACGGCGCTGCGCGCGCGAGACACGCAGGGCAGGATGCAGGTGTGGCTGTCGCGCTCGTCGTCGCTGAGCACGAAGTCGCGGTGATCCGCCTCGCCCTCGAGCAGCGGCACCTCGCAGCTGCGACACATGCCTTCGCGGCACGAGAAGGGAATGCTGACGTTGGCGCCTTCCAGTGCATCGAGCAGGCTCTGCCGCGGTGCGACCGCGATCCTCTGGCCGCTGCGATGCAGCACCACGGTGAAGGCGCCGGCCGGCGCTGCGGGCGTGGCGGGTTCCGGTGGTGCGAAGCGTTCGAAATGGGTGGCCGCCTTGTCGATGCCGACAACGCCTGCGGCCGCGCCGACCGCGTTCATCAGCCCTTCGGGGCCGCAGCAGTAGACGTGGGCGCCCGGGGCCGCACTGGCCAGCCAGCCCGCCAGGTCGGGTGGCGTGCCCGCCGCTTCCTGGTCCACGTGCAGCTGCACGCGGTCATGGTGGCGCGCCAATGTCCACGCATAGGCGGCACGGGCCCGCGTGCGCACGCAGTACAGCAGCTTCCAGGGCCTGGCGTGGGCCTCGCACCAGAGGATCATGCTCAGGATGGGCGTGATGCCGATGCCCCCGGCCACGAACACGTGCTCGGTGGCGGCCGGGTCGATGCCGAACAGGGCGCGCGGTGCGCCCACCTCGAGCACATCGCCCACGGCAAGGCGCTGGTGAACGAAGGCCGAGCCGCCGCGCGAGGCTGGCGCCAGGCCCACACCGAGCACGTAGCGGTGGCGCTCCAGCGGCGAGTTGGCCAGCGAGTACTGGCGGCGGATGTCGCCGGGCAGCAGCAGGTCCACATGGGCGCCCGCGGTGAAGGGCGGCAGCGCAGCGCCGTCCTGCGCACGCAATTCCAAGCCGAGCACATCCTGCGCCTCTTGCGTGAGGCGGGTGACGAGGAGCTTCATGGCTCAGGCCTTGACGGGTTCGGGCGCTGCAGTGGCGGCGGGGCGGGCCGCGGCTTCTTCGAGCGCCTCTTCTTCCAGCCGGCGCGAGACCATCCAGCGGAACTGGTTCAGCGCGGCGTCGATGCCGAAGGCCATCATCTTGAAGTCGGGCGCCAGCGCCAGGCTCTTTTGCTGCGCGGTGATGATGTCGCGGTCTTCGTCGAAGGCATCCACCACGGCCTGGTGGATCGAGTGCGTGACTTCGGGTTGGTCGATGGCGAAGTTGTGGGGATGCGCGAAGAAGTAGTGGGTGGAGTTTTCCGTCTCGGGCGTGATGGCCTGGCAGCCGCGAAATTCGATCGCACCTTCGCGGTTGCCTTCGGCAGCGCCCTGGCCGGTGGGCGCCATGCCGGAGTCCATCAGCAGGACGGCCGGGATGGTGAAGTTGTAGATGTTCCATCGATCGACCCTGCTGCCCCAGTCCTTCACCGCCTGGGCGAACGGCGGCGGCTCGGTGTCGAGGGCCCACCGGGTGATGCGCACGCCGTTGTCGATGCGTTCGACCTTGGGCTGGGCAGCGGCGTAGTCCGCACTGCCTCCCAGCGTGGTCGGATGCACGAAGGGCAGGTGGGAAAAGTCCAGCAGGTTGTCGCAGATCAGCAGGTAGTTGACGTCGTAGTGGATGTAGCCGTCCAGGCTGCGCCAGTGCGGGTCGTCCAGCCATGGCGTGTCGGGGATCAGCGCCGGGTCGGCCTTGTCGGGGGCGCCCATCCAGATCCAGACCCAGCGGTGGCGTTGCACCACCGGGAAGGTGCGCACCCTGGCCTGGATGGGAATGCGCTTCTGGGCGGGCGCCTCGATGCACTGGCCCGAGGCGTCGAACTTCAGGCCGTGGTACATGCAGCGCACGCAGTCGCCTTCCCGCCGTCCCACCGACAGGGGCGCGCCGCGGTGGCAGCAGCGGTCTTCCATGGCGACGATCTCGCCGTCGTCCTTGCGGTACATGAGAACGGGCACGCCGATGAGGGTGCGGGCGAACAGGCCCTGCGGCGTGAGCTCGTTGTCCCAGGCAGCCACGTACCAGGTGTTTTTGATGAACATGGGGCGTCTCCTTTGTTGTTCGCCGCGTTCGGGTCACGGCATGGGCAGAGCGTAGGACGAGGGTTCCCATGTATCAATGTCATTTCAGTCATTCCTAGAATGCGCGGCATGCATGCGGAAAATCTCGACCTGAATTTGCTGGCGGTCTTCGACGCGATGTTTCGCGAGGCCAGTGTCACGAAGGCTGCGCAGGGCCTCGGGCTGACGCAGAGCGCGATGAGCCACGCGCTCAACCGGCTGCGTGCTTTTTTCGACGACCCCTTGTTCGTCAAGGTCGGCAGCCGCATGGAGCCCACGCGCAAGGCCGAGGGCATGCGCGTTGCGGTGGTGGAGGTGATGACCACCGTGCGCCAGCAGATCCTGGCGGGCGCCCGGTTCGAGCCCGCACTGGCGCGACGCACCTTCACCCTGTGCATGACCGACATGGGCGAACTGGTGTTCCTGCCGCCGCTGCTCGAGCGCTTCAAGAAGGAGGCGCCCGGTTGTTCGCTGCGCACGCTGCAGGTGCCGCTCGAGCAGGTCGAAGGGCTGCTTGCGTCAGGCGAGGCCGACCTGGCGGTGGGGTCCATCCGTGCGGCGCCCGAGGGGCTGTTTCATCAGCGCCTGTTCCTGCACTCCTTCGTGACCATCGCCAGCGCGCGGAACAAGGACATCGGCGCCACCCTCACGCGCGAGCGCTTCGAGGCGATGCGGCACATCGTGGTCTCGCTCACCGGCCATTCGGCGGAGAGCTACGACAAGGTGCTGGAAGACCAGGGCATCCGCCGCACCGTGGCGGTGATGACGCCCCACTTCCTGATGGTGCCGCTCCTGATGGACCGGCACGCCGATCTGCTCGCGACGGTGCCGCGCGAGCTGGCGGAGGTCTTCGCCCGCATGGGCACGGTGCGCATGTTCGAGCCGCCGGTGCCCGTGCCCCAGTTTCAACTCAACCAGCACTGGCACCCGCGCTTTCACCACGACCCTGCCGTGGTCTGGCTGCGCGATGTGATGAAACATACCTTCGAGCACTACCCGCGCATCACCACGCAGGCCAGTCCTCCGGCCAGGAAAAGTGCGCGAGCCAAGTCGCGTTGACGCGCCGGCCGGCATCGATTTTTCCTCTGCTGCGAACCTCATCCCCCACCCGTTTCTGCGTGCCCGCTTGTTCGAGCGGCCGCGCACTGTTACAAAGGGCGTCTCCATGCGCTCGCCCACCTTTCTCTTCGTTTCGCTGCTCTGGCTTGTCGTGGCCGTTCCGGCCGCGCAGGCGGAGGTGGTGCGTTGCACCGACGCCGACGGCCGCATCGTCTACACCGACGGCGCCTGCCCGCCGGGCACCAAGCAGTCGCGGCAGCTGCGCATCGACGAGCCACCGCCTGCGCCGCCGCGCGCCTCCAACGAGGAAGCCGAGCCGCGCCGGCCGGACTACGCGGCACCGTCCGCCCCACCACCGCAGCCCGCACCTTCGGGGCCGGCCATCATTCCGCGCTATCCGGTGGGCGAGGCGCCCGCGGCCGACCCGGGGCCGACCTACATCTGGGGCGGCGATCCGTACTACGGCCCGCCGCGACCGGGGTATCACCCCCGGCCGCCGCGTCCGCCGCGCGATCCGGGGCCGCCGCCTGGCCAGCGGCCGTGCAATCTCGCGGGCATCAAGCGCAACAACTGCTGAGCGAGTTCGTCCCCTTTTCTCTGCTTCCTGCTTCTTCATGACCGTTGCCGCGCCCGAGCGCCTTTCCCCGTGGGTCGTTCACTGCGACGGCAGCGCCATGCCGAACCCCGGGCGCATGGGCGTCGGCGTCGTCATCACGCAGCCCGACGGCACCCGCCACACCTTCTCGCAGGCCACGCACACCACGGGCTGCAACAACGAGGCCGAGCTGTGGGCGCTCACGCTCGCGCTGCGCGAGCTGCAGGCGCGCGGCGCCACGAGCGTGCAGGCCTTCAGCGACAACAGCACGCTGGTCGAACAGCTGAGCGGCGCTGCCGACGTGCGGCCGATCGTGCGCATGGCGCCGCTGTTCGACGAGGCGCGCACGCTGCTGCAGGGCTTCGACGAGGCGCGCGTGCAATGGATTCCGCGCCACCGCAACGGCGAGGCCGACGCGCTCGCGCGGGCCGCGCTGGGCTTCGGGCCGAAGCCGCCGCCCAAGGCCTGGAAGAAGCGGCGCTAGCGGCGCTCGCGAAGGGGCATGCGGCAGGTTCTATCATTCGGGTCGATTCAGACACGCGTTTCCCCATGACCGAAGAAGCCACCTCCAAGCCCACGCTGCCCGACCATCTCTCGACCGATCCGCGCAGCCCGCACCACATTCCCGCCGTGTTCGAGCACCCGATCGGCATCCGCTTCAATGGCAAGGACCGCCTGGACGTCGAGGAATACTGCATCAGCGAAGGCTGGATCAAGGTGCCCGCCGGCCGCACGCTGGACCGCAAGGGTTATCCGCTGCTGATCAAGCTCAAGGGCGCTGTCGAGGTGTACTACCGCGACTGACGGCCCGGGGGCACACACCCCGCCGTTCCTGTTTTCTCTTTCAGCGCCACTGCAGCAGCAGCGACCACGGCTGGCGGCTCATGTGGCGATCGACGCATGCGTTGCCGCCCGCCGTGCAGCCTTCGGGCAGGTAGCTCGGGTCCAGCAGCCGCGTTCCGGGCGCAAAGGCCAGGCGCCGCAAGGTGACCGACTGCAGCACGTTGCCACCCACGGCATCGAAGCCCGCACCGTCCACGCCCACCACCACATCGCAGTGCATCGGCAACGGCGCGCCGCCCGTGGGGCGCGCGGCGAGCCACTCGCCGATCTTGCCGAAGCCGTCGAGCGCGGCACCGCGCGCGCCGCGTGCATGGCAGACCAGGTCGCCCGGGCGCGGCGGTGTGCGCATCAGGTCGCAGGCGCGCAAGGCTTGCGGTGTCGGGCGGCCCGCCGCCTCGTCGATGCCGGCCTGCCACGCGGCGCCGGCGTAGTCGACGTGGGCCTCGGAAAAGACGAACTCGTCGGCACCCAGCCCGGCCTCGCGCGCGACCCAGCTGATGAACGCGGCGGACCACGGCGTGTCGATCACCGCGACGCGCTGCAGGGCCACTTCGAGGGCGCGCTGGTCCGACGCATCCAGCCCCTGGCCGGGGCCGACACCCAGGCCTTGCAGGCGCGCCGCGCTCGCCTGGTTCAGCGCGTCGGTCAACCCCGTGCGGTCGGCCGCCTGCGGGGCGCCGAAGCGAACGAGCGAGGGCAGCCGCTCGCTCGACGGATCGACCGCGCGCCAGTAGCGCAGCACGCGTTGCCATGCGGGCAGCGCGTCGATCGGATAGCGCGTGTCTTCTGCTTCCGAATAGCCAGACTCGGTGAGCCGGCCTTCGGCGTCCATCGTCTGGCTGCCGAAGGCAATGTGCTCTTGTCGGGCCAGCGCGGCCATCGCGAGGGCGCGTGGTGGCGGCGGAATGTAGGAGGCCGTGGCAAGGCAGCCGGACGCGGCCGATGCGAAGGTGGGCGCCGCCGCGAACACCAGGGCTGCGCACAGCGTGCGCGCGGCGTGGCGCAGCGGTTGTGTGAGCGCGGAGGAGGGCGCGATGACGGGCGGTGGCGACATGTGAGGTGAGCATAGCGGGGCACTGCCCATGGCAAGCAGAATGCAGGGCGCTCCCTGAAGCGCCGGACCGTCCGGCGCAGGCGCTCCACCGTGAAGCTCAAGACCATCCTGCTGCGAATCCTCGGCGTCATCGCCGGCCTCGTCGTCGTGGGCTACGCCGCGTTCCAGTGGAGCCCGTGGCCCTCGGTGCTGATGATCCGCTACGCCTTCGGCAAGGGCTCGGACGCCGCGTCGCAGTCGCTGCAGAAGCACGTGCCGACTGGCATCTCGGCGGTGCTCGATCAGCACTACGACGAGGCCGACCCGGATGCCTACCTCGACGTGTTCCGTCCGGCCTCGGCGGGCGCGCAGCCCTTGCCCACCATCGTGTGGGTGCACGGCGGTGCCTGGGTCTCGGGCCACCGGCGCGACGTGGCGAACTACGCGCGCGTGTTGGCGGGGCAGGGCTTCACCGTGGTGGCCGTCGGCTATTCGATCGCGCCGGGCCAGGGCTATCCGGTGCCGGTGCGGCAGGTGAACACGGCGCTGGGTTATCTGGTGCGCGAGGCGGCGCGGCTGGGCGTGGACCCCGCGCGGCTCGTGCTCGCCGGTGACTCGGCGGGCGCGCACATCGTTGCGCAGGTCGCGAACGCGGTGGCCGTGCCCAGCTATGCGAAGGCCGTCGGCCTCACGCCTGTGATTGCGCGCGAGCAGCTGCGCGGCATGCTGCTGCACTGCGGCGCCTACGACGCGGCGCAGGCCAGGCTCGATGGTGCCTTCGGCGGTTTCCTGCGGACCGTGTTCTGGTCGTACAGCGGCAGCAAGGATTTCCAGAACGCGCCGGCCTTCGAGACTGCGTCGGTGCGCCGCTATGTGACCGGGGCTTTTCCTCCGTCGTTCATCACCGCGGGCAACGGCGATCCGCTCGAAGGGCAGTCGCGGTCGATGGCCGAAACATTGGCGGCCAAGGGTGTGCAGGTCGACAGTCTGTTCTTCCCCGCCGACCAGTCGCCTGCGCTGCCGCACGAGTACCAGTTCAACCTCGACGATGCGCCGGGCCGGCTGGCGCTGGAGCGCTCGCTGCAGTTCTTGCGGCGCGTCATGGCGCCGTAGCTAGGTCAGCCCTGGGGCTTGCTCGGCAGGTCGCCTTCGCGCAGCTTGCGGCCGACCCACATCAGGCCGGTTTCATAGTCGGCGCTGCCGACCTGCACGCCGCCCACGGTGCGCAGCGCGCCGGTGCCGTCGTCGGTGGCCGGGCCTTCGCCCGTGAGGTCGCCGGGAACCAGCAGGCGGCCGTCTTTCAGGAAGTCGGCAATGCGCAACTGGCGCATGCCGCGGCCCCAATGCCAGTGCTGCTTGAGGTCGAAGGATGTCGGCGATGGCGCAGGTTTGGATTTCTTCACGGGATGTCGGGGAGAGGCTTGCGAAGGGTCGCGTCGGCGCGATCAAACGTACAAGTGAACGCACCATGAAAAAAGCCTGCTACCTTGTGGGTAGCAGGCTTTCCAGCGTTGCCGCGATGTTGGTTGGTGGGCCCTGAGTGACTCGAACACTCGACCTACGGATTAAGAGTCCGCTGCTCTACCAACTGAGCTAAGAGCCCTTGCTTTGAAAACCGTTAGTGTTTTCTGGCAAGACCACGAGTATATACCAATCTTTTTGGGACTTCAAAAAATTTCTGCACATTTGTACGAGGGCGTTAGGATGCGCGACCTTCGGGGCCCGACCCCATCCCTGTCAGAGGAGAAATTTCGATGAGCGATGCAAGCAACACCCCCCATGTCCTGATCACCGGCGCCGCGGGCGCACTGGGCCGTGCCGTGGCCCAGCACTTTCTTGACCAGGGCGCGCGGCTCGCGCTGGTCGATCACCACGCCGGTCGCCTGGCCGAAGTCTTCCCGGGCCTGGACAACTCACAGCACCTGCTGCTTGCCGGCGACGTGACCTCGGCGCCCGACATGGCCGCGCTCACCGGCCAGGTGCTGCAGGCCTTCGGCCGCGTCGACGCGTTGGTGCACATCGCCGGCGGCTTCGAGATGGGCGAGGCGACGCACGCACTCACGCGCGCGAGCTGGGACCGGATGATGAACCTCAACGCCTGGTCGTTCGTCGCCGTGACGCAGGCCGTGCTGCCCTCGATGATCGAGCGCCGCGCGGGCCGCATCGTCGCGGTGACCGCCAAGGTGGCGGCGCGCGGCCTGCCGGCGATGGCGGCATACATCGCATCGAAGAGCGCGCTGCAGCGGCTGGTGGAATCGATGGCGGCCGAGGCCGCGCCGCACGGCGTGAACATCAACAGCGTGGCGCCCAGCGTGCTCGACACGCCGGCCAACCGCCAGGCGATGCCCGACGCGAACCCGGCCGAGTGGGTGTCGACCTCGGTCGCGGCGCAGACCATCGGCTTCCTGGCATCGCCGGGCGCCGCGGCATTGCACGGCCAGCACCTGACGCTCGACGCCTGATATTTCCCGGCCGCAGCGCACAGCTGCAAATGAAAAAGGCCTTGGCGATTGCCAAGGCCTTTTTGCTGGGTCGGTTGGTGGAGAGGAGGAGGATCGAACTCCCGACCTCCGCATTGCGAACGCGGCGCTCTCCCAGCTGAGCTACCCCCCCAACACGGCCCACATTTTATCCAGCCGTGCATTTCCATGCACGCGGTCGTGCCAAGATGCGCCCCGGAAAAACAAGGAGCAAACACCGCATGGAAGCGCACGACCCCGCCTGGCTGGAAGGCATGTACAACAACCTGGCGCGGGTGAAGGAACACCCCGCCTACTTCGCACGCTGGGGCCGCGATTCCGCCGCGGCGCGCGACACGCTGCCGTGCCGCATCGATGTGCCCTACGGCGCCGGCCCGAACGAAACGCTCGACGTCTTTCCGGCGCCCGTGCCCGATGCGCCGGTGCTGGTCTTCATTCACGGCGGCTACTGGCGCGCCATGGACAAGAAGGACCACTCGTTCATCAGCCCCGCCTTCCACGACCGCGGCATCTGCGTGGTGCAGCCCAACTACGCGCTGTGCCCGGGCCCGGTCGACCAGCCGGTGACGGTGCCCAGCATCCTGCTGCAGATGGTGCGGGCGCTCGAATGGACCTGGCGCCATGTGGCGGCGCATGGCGGCGACCCGTCGCGCATCACCGTCGCCGGGCATTCCGCGGGCGGCCACATGGCGGCCGCGTTGCTGGCCTGCGACTGGAAGGCGGTGGCGCCCGATCTGCCCGCGCAACTCGTGCGCAATGCGTTGTCGGTGTCGGGGTTGTTCGACTTGCGGCCGCTGCAGCGCACGCCGTTCCTCGAGCACACGCTGAAGCTCACCGATGCCGACGCGCGGCGCGCGAGCCCGGCACTGTGGCCCGCGCCGGCGCGCGGCCAGCTCTATGCGGCGGTGGGGGGCAACGAGAGCGCGGAGTTCATCCGCCACAACGCGATGATCCGCGAGGCCTGGGGTCGACACACCGTGCCGGTGTGCGAGGTGTTGCCGGGGCTCGACCACTTCGGCGTGGTCGATGCGCTGGCCGATCCGGCCCACGCGCTGCACCGCTACGCAGTGCAGTTGCTCGAGGCCTGAAAAGAGAGGCGGGCGGACAGGCCGCCCGTCGCACTCACATCAGCAGGTGTTCGCCCGCGTTGTCGCCGCCCAGCGTGACGTAGTTGACCTTGCGGATGTCCATCAGCGTGCGGCCGCCCGCGTAGCTGATCGAGCTTTGCACGTCCTGCTCCATCTCGACCAGCGTGTCGGCCAGCTTGCCCTTGATGGGCTCGAGGATGCGCTTGCCTTCGACGTGCTTGTACTCGCCCTTGTTGAAGTCGCTGGCCGAGCCGTAGTACTCCTTGAAGAGCGCGCCGTCGACGTCGACCGTCTTGCCCGGCGACTCTTCGTGGCCCGCGAACAGCGAGCCGATCATGACCATCGACGCGCCGAAGCGGATGCTCTTGGCGATGTCGCCGTGGTCGCGGATGCCGCCGTCGGCAATGATCGGCTTGGTGGCCACGCGCGCGCACCACTTGAGCGCCGACAGCTGCCAGCCGCCCGTGCCGAAGCCGGTCTTGAGCTTGGTGATGCAGACCTTGCCCGGGCCGATGCCGACCTTGGTGGCGTCGGCGCCCCAGTTCTCCAGGTCGATCACGGCTTCGGGCGTGCCGACGTTGCCGGCGATCACGAACGACTTGGGCAGCTTGGCCTTGAGGTAGCCGATCATGTTCTTCACGCTGTCGGCATGGCCGTGCGCGATGTCGATCGTGATGTATTCGGGCACGAGGCCCTGGGTCACCATCTGGTCGACGGTGTCGTAGTCGGGCTTCTTCACGCCCAGCGAGATCGAGGCGAACACGCCCTTGCCCTGCATGTCCTTCACGAACTGGATGTTGTCCAGGTCGAAGCGGTGCATCACGTAGAAATAGCCGTTCTGCGCGAGCCACAGGCAGATCGACTCGTCGACCACCGTTTTCATGTTGGCAGGCACCACCGGCAGGCGGAAGGTGCGTTCGCCCAGCGTGACGCTGGCGTCGCATTCCGAGCGGCTTTCCACGCGGCATTTGCGCGGCAGCAGAAGGATGTTGTCGTAATCGAAGATTTGCATGACCAGGCTCCTGAAAGGAATCGTTGAGTGGAACGAATGAGCGCTTGGTCCGGCCGGTTCTCGTGGTCGCGTCATGAAAATGACGACCAAAAAAAACCGGACGCAAGAAACTTGGGCCCGGTGATTGATTTTACGGCCATGGCGATGATGCGCAAGTTGCCGGGTCGTATTGACCCTATGGGTTGCTGCGTATACCCGACGACCGTGGTACGGCTCTTCCTCAGAACCGGTAGCCGATGCCCACGCCGAACAGCCACGGGTCGACCTTCACGGTCGACAACTGCACGCCATTCATGTTCACGGCGCTGCGGATGCGCAGCTTCTTCACGTCGAGGTTGAGGTAGGTGTTCTTCGCCACCTCGATGTCGACGCCGGCACCCAGCGCGAGCCCGAAGCTCTCGTTCTGCAACTGGAGGCGGCCGACCGTCGGCACCTGCAGGTCGACGCTGCTCAGGCGCGTGTAGTTCAGGCCCGCGCCGATGTAGGGGCGGATCTTCGCGGTGGGCATGAAGTGGTACTGCAGCATGAGCGAGGGCGGCAGGTGCTTGAAGGTGCCGATGTCCACCGGGCCGCCCAGCGCGCTCTGTTGCACGGTGACCGTCTGCTTCTGCGGCACCGTCAGCACCAGCTCGGCGGCGATGTTCGGCGTGAAGAAGTAGGTGACGTCCAGCTCGGGAATGGTCTTGCTGTTGACCGTGATGGCATCGGCCGGAATCGACAGGTCGGCCACCGGGGCCGAGTGGTTCGCCGGCTTCAGGTACACGGCGCGGGCGCGCACCAGCCAGTTGCCCTGGGCTTCCTGCGCCGCGGCCGGCAGGGCCGCCATGGCGCCGAGCAGGGCGGCGATGCAGGCGGGGGCGAGTTTCTTTTGCATGTGTTCTCCAGTCGTGACGGCCGGCGCGCAGGGCCGGCAACTGGAAGGCAGTCTCCCGCCGGGCGGGACCACGTCGCTTGATCTGCCGCAAGAGCGGCAGGCCTGCGCAGGCCTGCGGACCCTGCCTTGATCCAGGTCATGCCCGCAGGGGCAACCGGGCCCGGCGGCGCCCGCGGCGGGGCAGCTTTCTACAATGGGCCCCATGCTCCCTCACGACCTGTTTTCCGGCGCGTCCGCAGCCGATACGGGCGGCCCTGCCTCGCCGTTGCTGAACAACCTCAACGCCGAGCAGCTTGCTGCCGTCACGCTGCCCGCGGGCAACGCGCTCATCCTTGCCGGTGCCGGCTCCGGCAAGACGCGGGTGCTCACCACCCGCATCGCGTGGCTGCTGCAGACGGGGCAGGTGTCCGCTGGCGGCATCCTGGCCGTCACTTTCACCAACAAGGCCGCCAAGGAAATGATGACGAGGCTGACCGCGATGCTGCCCGTCAACGTGCGCGGCATGTGGATCGGCACCTTCCACGGCCTGTGCAACCGCCTGCTGCGCGCGCACTGGAAGCTGGCCAACCTGCCCTCGACCTTCCAGATCCTCGACACGCAGGACCAGCTCTCGGCCATCAAGCGCCTGATGAAGCAGTTCAATGTCGACGACGAGCGCTTTCCGGCCAAGCAGACGCAGTGGTTCATCGCCGGTGCCAAGGAAGACGGCCTGCGCCCCGGCGACATGGAAGCGCGCAGCGACGACGACCGCAAGAAGGTCGAGCTGTACCAGCTGTACGAAGAGCAGTGCCAGCGCGAAGGCGTGGTCGACTTCGGCGAGCTGATGCTGCGCAGCTACGAGCTGCTGCGCGACAACGACCCGGTGCGCGAGCACTACCAGCGGCGCTTTCGCCACATCATGGTCGACGAGTTCCAGGACACCAACCGCCTGCAGTACGCGTGGCTGAAGATGCTCTCGGGCCACACGGCGGCCGGCGGCCACTTCACGCCGGGCGAGCACAACAGCGTGATCGCCGTGGGCGACGACGACCAGAGCATCTACGCCTTCCGCGGTGCGCGCGTGGGCAACATGACCGACTTCGTGCGCGAGTTCGACGTGCGCCACCAGATCATCCTGGAGCAGAACTACCGCAGCTACAGCAACATCCTCGACTCGGCCAACGAGCTCATCAGCCACAACAAGAAGCGCCTGGGCAAGAACCTGCGCACCGAGCAGGGGCCGGGCGAGCCGGTGCGCGTGTACGAGTCGCCCACCGACCTCGCCGAGGCGCAGTGGATGGTCGAGGAAATGCGCCAGCTGGCGCGCGACGGCTTCGACCGCAAGGAAATGGCCGTGCTCTACCGCAGCAATGCGCAGAGCCGGGTGATTGAAACGGCGCTGTTCAATGCCTCGGTGCCGTACCGCGTGTACGGCGGCCTGCGCTTCTTCGAGCGCGCCGAAATCAAGCACGCGCTGGCCTACCTGCGGCTGCTCGAGAACAAGGACGACGACACCAGCTTCCTGCGCGTCGTCAACTTCCCGCCGCGCGGCATCGGTGCGCGCACGCTCGAAAGCCTGCAGGACGCGGCGCGCGCCGCCGGGCGTTCGCTGCACGACGCGGTGAGCGCGGTCGGCGGCAAGGCCGGCTCGAACCTCACGGCCTTCGTCGCCAAGATCGACGTGCTGCGCGAGCAGACGCAAGGCGTGAGCCTGCGCGAGATCATCGAGCTGGTGCTCGACCACAGCGGCCTTGTCGAGCACTACAAGGCCGACCGCGAAGGCGCCGACCGCCTCGAGAACTTGGACGAACTCGTGAACGCGGCCGAGAGCTTCGTCACGCAGGAAGGCTTCGGCCGCGACGCCGTGGCGCTGCCGGTCGACGAGCTGCGCCAGTCGCCCGCCAGCCAGGGGCTCGACCCCAGCCGGCCGGTGCTCGACGAGCCGCTGGCGCCCGATGCCGAAACCGGCGAAACGCTGAGCCCGCTCGCGGCCTTCCTGACGCACGCGGCCCTCGAGTCGGGCGACAACCAGGCGCAGGCCGGGCAGGACGCGGTGCAGCTCATGACCGTGCACGCCGCCAAGGGCCTGGAGTTCGACTGCGTGTTCATCACCGGCATGGAAGAGGGCCTGTTCCCGCACGAGAACTCGATGAGCGATTTCGAGAGCCTCGAGGAAGAACGGCGCCTGATGTACGTGGCGATCACGCGCGCCCGCAAGCGCCTGTACCTGAGCCATTCGCAGACGCGCATGCTGCACGGCCAGACCCGCTACAACGTCAAGAGCCGCTTCTTCGACGAGCTGCCGGAAGGCGCGCTCAAGTGGCTCACGCCGAAGAACCAGGGCTTTGCGCCCTCGGCCTTCGGCTATGGCGGCGGCTACGGCAGCACGCGCGGCGGTGCCGGTGGCTACGGTGGTGGAGGAGGCGGCGGCAACCGCTACGGTGGTGGCGGCAGCAGCGCCGGCAAGGACACCTTCGCCAGCCCGCCCGTGCCGCCGCAGAAGACCGCGCCGTCGCACGGCCTGCGTTCAGGCATGCAGGTGTTCCACAACAAGTTCGGCGAGGGCACGGTGACCGCGCTGGAAGGCACCGGCGACGATGCGCGGGCGCAGGTGAAGTTCGCGCGCCACGGCGTGAAGTGGCTGGCGCTGTCGGTGGCGAAGCTCACGCCGGTCTGAGTCCGGCGGTCCCGCTTGCCCGAAAGGGCAGCGGGCGATGCCGACTTCAGTTCGCGTCGAAGCTGTCCCGGAAGGTGAACCAGGTCGAGGCCAGCGACATGGCCGCCAGCACCAGCGCGGTGCCGATCATCAGGATGTTGCCGATCGCCAGGGCTGCGCCGTCGGAGCCCATGGCACCGACGCCGATCAGCACGGTGGCGAGCAGGCCGATGGCGATGCCCGCGAGCATGAACACGCCGAACCATGCCAGGCCGAACAGCGCATAGGCGCCGAAGTTGCGGAACAGCGCGACGATGCTGAAGAAGACGCTCTTCACCGGCTCCACGCGGTGCCAGTGCACCAGCGCGGGCGCATGCCACATGGCCAGCGACAGCGGCAGGTTCAGGCACATCAGCAGCGTGCGCGCCGTGAGGAACTCGCTGCTCTTCATGACCTCGGGCGTCACCACCTCGTCGAACAGGTAGGCGCGCATGAGCTGGCCGCCGTCGACCAGCGCCGTGAGCGTGACGGCCAGCACGAAGTACACGGCCGAGATCACGCCCAGCACGACCAGCGAGCGCCATTCGGTGCGCATGGCGTCGAACACCGCGATGAACATGGCCGAGCCCGTGGGGCGGCCCAGGTCGCCCGCGTTGCCCAGGCCGTCGGCGTTGTCGGTCGCGGCCACCGAGGTTGCGACCATGAGGCCCAGCGTCATGAAGGGCAGCAGGATCGGTGCGAGCACGCTGCCGAGCAGCGGCAGCATCGACACCGTCGAGATCATCGCCATCAGCAGGAAGAACAGCGAGATGAAGGCCAACGGCTGGCGCCAGAAGGTCTTGAGTCCGAGGCGGACCCAGTCGAAGCCGGTGCGCGCCGGCACGAGGTGGAGTTTCATGTGGGGGGCACACCTTCTTTAGGCTGCCAGCGCCGGCTCTAAGACGTGGGCGATGGCGTGCGGGTGGGTGGCGCGCTCGCGCAGCACGCGCTCGAAGTGCGTCGGGTCGTGGGGCTTGAGCATGCTGGCCTCGCGCGGCAGGTGGAAGTCCCACAGGCGCGAAATCCAGAAGCGCAGCGCGGCGGCGCGCAGCATCGCGGGCAGCAGGGCGCGCTCGGAGGCGTTCAACCTGCGCACGCTTTCATACGCGGCGAGCAGGGCGTCGGCGCGGGCGGCGTCGTGCCGGCCGCTGGCCAGGTCGATGGCCCAGTCGTTCAGGCACACGGCCAGGTCGAACAGCCAGGTGTCGGTGCCGGCGAAGTAGAAGTCGAACACGCCCGTGAGGCGCGGCGGCGCGTCGGGCTCGCCGCCGGTCGCGAACATCACGTTGTCGCGGAACATGTCGGCATGCACCGGGCCGCGCGGCAGTGCCGCGTAGGCCGACGATTCGGCGACATGGTTCTGGTAGGCCAGCTCGGCGCGCAGCAGCGCCGACTGGGCCTCGTCCATGTGGGGCAGCACCACCGGGGCGGTCTCGTTCCACCAGGGCAGGCCGCGCAGGTTGGGCTGGATGCGCGGGTAGTCGCGCCCGGCCAGGTGCATGCGGGCCAGCATGGCGCCCAGCTCGGCGCAATGGGCGGCCGTGGGGGCCAGCTCGCTGCGGCCTGACAACTTTTGCACCAGCGCCGCGGGCTTGCCGGCCACGCGGTGCAGCAGCTCGCAAGGCGCCTGGGCGGGGATCGACAGCGCATGGCCGGTCGGCGGCGCCACGGCCGGATCGGCCACGGGCGCGGGCACCGGCAGGCCGGCACCGGCCAGGTGCTTCATGAGGCAAAGGTAGTACGGCAGCTGCTCGGCGCTCAGGCGCTCGAACAGCGTCAGCACGAATTCGCCCGACTCGGTGGTGGCGAAGTAGTTGGTGTTCTCGATGCCGCCCTCGATGCCGCGCAGCTCGCGCAGGGCGCCCATGCCAAGGCGCTGGACGAGCGCGTCTGCCTCGCCGAACTGGACTTCGGTAAAAACTGCCATGGCGATGCTCAGCGCCGGACGGCGGCTGCGGGAGAAAAGAGGGAGGGCGGGAAGGAGAACGACAGCGTCACGGTCAGAACTTCAGCACGTTCCAGACACGCGGGCCGTTGCCGCCGCTGTTCGCGTCGCCGGTCGTGCCGGGGCGGGCGCTGCCGCCGTCGTTGGGCAGCACTTCGTAACCGGGCATGTTCGACTTGGGCTTGACGTTGATGCTCTGCGTGCGGCCGCCGTAGCGCACCTCGTCGACCGAGGCGCCGCTGTCTTCCGTGTGGATGTGCTCGACCTTCTGGTTGCGCCGGCCGTCGGCCTGCTCCTGATTTTGTAGCGGTTCCGCCGGGGCCGGCTTGGCGGCGGGCGCGGCCGGCGCCTGCGCGAGGGCGGCAACGGGGGTGGCGAAAGCCAGCGCCAGCAGGATGCGGCGGGCGACCAGGAGTGGGGAGCTAGGCATGCACGGATTGTAGGCGTGCACCCGCTGGCGGCGTGTCGGCCGCCAGCCGACCCTGGTGTCGTTCCGGACGCCGGTCCGGGCACGGCAAAATGCCCCGATGACCGACAAGAAAACGCTGCTGCTCGTCGATGGCTCGAGCTACCTGTACCGGGCCTTCCACGCGATGCCTGATCTGCGCGCCGTGCCCGGCGATCCGAAGAGCCCGGCCACCGGGGCGATCCGGGGCATGATCAACATGATGACCGCGCTGCGCCGCGAGGTGCGCGCCGACTATGCGGCCTGCATCTTCGACGCCCCCGGCAAGACCTTCCGCGACGACTGGTACCCCGAGTACAAGGCCAACCGCTCGCCGATGCCCGGCGACCTGCGCAGCCAGATCGACCCCATCCACGAAGTGGTCAAGCTGCTCGGCTGGCCGGTGATCACCGTGCCCGAGGTCGAGGCCGACGACGTGATCGGCACGCTCGCCAAGGTGGCGGCCGCGCAGGGCGTCGAAGTGATCGTGTCCAGCGGCGACAAGGACCTGAGCCAGCTGGTCGACGAGCACATCACCATCATCGACACGATGAACGGCAAGAAACGCGACATCGCCGGCGTGACGGCCGAGTTCGGCGTGCCGCCCAGCCTCATGGTCGACTACCAGACGCTCATCGGCGACACGGTCGACAACGTGCCCGGCGTGCCCAAGGTCGGCCCCAAGACAGCGGCCAAATGGCTGCTCGAATACGGCTCGCTCGATGCGCTGGTCGAACGCGCCGCGGAAGTGAAGGGCGCCGCCGGTGAGAACCTGCGCCAGGCGCTCGACAAGCTGCCGCTGAGCAAGCGCCTCGTCACCATCCGCACCGATTGCGACCTGAACGGCCATGTCGAAGGCCTGCCCTCGCTCGAAGGCCTGCCCGTCGGCGCGCCGCAGGCGGCCGAGCTGAAGCCCTTCTACGAGAAGTTCGGTTTCAAGAGCTTGGTCAAGTCGCTCGAAGCACAGGAAGTGCCGCCCGAGCTGATCGAAGAGAACGCCAAGAAGAAGGCCGCGTCCAAGGCCGACCGCGACCAGGGCGGCCTGTTCGACGAGCCCTCCGAGCTGGACGCGCAAGAGGCCGCCGCGCCCGCGAGCAACCTCAAGTACGACACCATCATGGAGTGGGCGCAGTTCGACGCCTGGCTCGCCAAGCTCGAGGCCGCCGAACTCACGGCCATCGACACCGAGACCACCTCGCTCGACGAAATGGTCGCGCAGATCGTGGGCATCAGCTTCAGCGTCACGCCGGGCGAAGCGGCCTACATTCCGCTCACGCACAACTACCCCGACGCGCCCGCGCAGCTGCCCATCGACGAGGTGCTCGCCAGGCTCAAGCCCTGGCTCGAGAACGCCGACAAGAAAAAGCTCGGCCAGCACATCAAGTACGACCGCCACGTGTTCGCCAACCACGGCATCGAGGTGCAGGGCTACGCGCACGACACCATGCTGCAAAGCTACGTGCTCGAAGTGAACAAGCCGCACGGCCTGTCGTCCCTGGCCGAGCGCCACCTGGGACGCAGCGGCATCTCCTACGAAGACCTGTGCGGTAAGGGCGCGCACCAGATCTCGTTCAGCCAGGTCGACATCGCCAAGGCCGCCGAATACTCGTGCGAAGACAGCGACCAGACGCTCGACGTGCATCGCACGCTGTGGCCCCTGCTACAGAAGGAAGAAAAGCTGGCCTACATCTACCAGCTCGAAATGGATTCGAGCGAGGCGCTGTACCGCATCGAGCGCAACGGCGTGCTGATCGATGCGCCCACGCTGGCCGCGCAGAGCCACGACCTGGGCACGCGCATCATGGCGCTGGAGCAGGAGGCCTACGACATCGCGGGCCAGCCCTTCAACCTCGGTTCGCCCAAGCAGATCGGCGAAATCTTCTTCACCAAGCTGGGCCTGCCCGTGGTCAAGAAGACGCCGAGCGGCGCGCCCAGCACCGACGAAGAAGTGCTCGAGAAGCTGGCCGAAGACTACCCGCTGCCCGCCAAGATCCTCGAGCATCGCGGCCTGTCGAAGCTCAAGGGCACCTACACCGACAAGCTCGGCCAGCTCGCCAACCCGCGCACCGGCCGCGTGCACACGCACTACGCGCAGGCCGTGGCCGTCACGGGCCGCCTGAGCAGCAACGACCCCAACCTGCAGAACATCCCGATCCGCACGCCCGAAGGCCGCCGCGTGCGCGAGGCCTTCGTGGCACCGGCCGGCAGCGTGATCGCCAGTGCCGACTACTCGCAGATCGAGCTGCGCATCATGGCCCACATCAGCGGCGACGAGTCGCTGCTGCGCGCCTTCACCGATGGCGTCGACGTGCACCGTGCCACGGCCGCCGAGGTGTTCGGCACCACGCCCGACCAGGTGTCCAGCGAGCAGCGCCGCTACGCCAAGGTCATCAACTTCGGCCTGATCTACGGCATGAGCAGCTTCGGCCTGGCGAAGAACCTGGGCATCGAGACCAAGGCCGCGGCCTCGTACATCGAGCGCTACTTTGCGCGCTACCCGGGCGTGAAGACCTACATGGACCAGATCGTCGAATTTGCGCGCGAGCACACCTATGTCGAGACCGTGTTCGGCCGGCGCCTCTACCTGAGCGAGATCAACGGCGGCAACGGCCCCCGCAAGAAGGCGGCCGAGCGCCAGGCCATCAACGCGCCGATGCAGGGCACGGCGGCCGACCTCATCAAGCTCAGCATGGTCAAGGTACAGAACGTGCTTGACGAAGAAAAGCGCGCCACCAAGATGATCATGCAGGTGCACGACGAACTGGTGTTCGAAGTGCCCGAGGCCGAGATCGAATGGGTGCGCACCGAAATCCCGCGCCTGATGGCCGGCGTGGCGGCGCTCAAGGTGCCGCTGCTCGCCGAGATCGGCGTCGGTCCCAACTGGGACAAGGCCCACTGATCCACATTCGCACGATCCCCAAGAGACAAACGACAGAAAGAAGAAACACGCCCATGAAACTCCAGCCCCGCACCTTCCTGCTCGCCGCCGTCTGCGCGGCCTTCCTCGGCACCGCTTTCGCCGCGCCCGATGCCCGCATCGCCGCGTTGGCCGCCAAGGAAAAGCCCGCCCTGCTCGAGACGCTGAAGGAGCTGGTCTCCATCGAGTCGGGCAGCCGCGACATCGAAGGCCTCGAGAAAATCTCCGACCTCATCGCCGCCAAGTTCAAGGCGCTGGGCGGCGAGGTCGAGCTCATCGACCCGAGCGCCGACGCTTACCGCATGGAAGACACGCCCGAGAAGATCGGCCGCGTGGTGCGCGCCACCTTCAAGGGCACGGGCACCAAGAAGATCATGCTCATCGCGCACATGGACACGGTCTACACCGTGGGCATGCTGAACAAGCAGCCGTTCCGCGTCGACGGCGACAAGGCCTACGGCCTGGGCATTGCCGACGACAAGCAGGGCGTGGCCGTCATCACGCACCTGGTGTCGATGCTGCAGGCGCTGAAGTTCAAGGACTACGGCACGCTCACCGTGCTGATCAACGGCGACGAGGAAATCAGCTCGCCCGGTTCGCGCGCCTTGCTCACCAAGCTGGGCGGCGAGCACGATGCCGTGCTGTCGTTCGAGGGCGCGTCGATCAAGGACGACAAGCTCTCGCTGGCCACCGCGGGCATCGCCTCGGTCACGCTGAATGTGGCGGGCAAGGCCTCGCACGCGGGCTCGGCACCCGAGCTCGGCGTGAACGCGCTGTATGAGCTGTCGCACCAGATCCTGCAGATGCGCGACCTGTCCGACCCGTCCACGGGCCTGAAGATGAACTGGACCATCTCCAAGTCGGGCACCAACCGCAACGTGATCCCGGCCAGCGCCACGGCGGGTGCCGACGTGCGCGTGCTCAAGGTGGCCGACTACGACCGCATCGAGCAGCAGGTGAACGAGCGCGTGAAGAAGCAGCTGGTGCCCGAGGCCAAGGTCGAGCTGAAGTTCGAACGCCGCCGTCCGCCGCTCGAGGCCACCGACGCGTCGCGCGCGCTGGCCAAGCACGCGCAGGCCATCTACAAGGACGAGCTGGGCCGCCCGCTGGGCGCCGACGACAAGGCCGCCGGTGGCGGCACCGACGCGGCGTTCGCCTCGCTCAAGACCAAGGCGCCGGTCATCGAGCGCTTCGGCCTGCAAGGCTTCGGCGCACACACGGCCGACGCGGAGTACGTGCTGATCGACTCCATCGAGCCGCGCCTGTACCTGGGCGTGCGCATGGTGATGGACATCGCCACCGGCAAGACCACCGTTCGCTGACCGCCACCGACCGCTGTCGGCCATGCGGCTGCGCCACATCGAGGTCTTCAACGCGATCATGCTCGCGGGCAGCGTGAGCGCGGCCGCGCGGCTCATCAACATCACGCAGCCGGCCGTGAGCCGCACGCTTCAGCATGCCGAGCTGCAGCTGGGCTTCCCGCTGTTCCAGCGCGCCAAGGGGCGGCTCACGCCGACCACCGAGGCGCTCACGCTGTACCCGCACATCGAGCGGCTGTTCGCGCAGCTCGACGAGGTGCAGCGGCTGGCGGCGAACCTGCGCGCGGGCAACGACACGGGCGAGCTGCGCATCCTCAGCGTGCTCGCGCTGAGCTACGAAATCCTGCCGCGCGCGCTCAAGGCCTTCCGCGAGATGCACCCGGGCTATGCGATCACGGTCGAGTCGCTGCACTCGCCGCAGATCATGTCGGCGCTGCTGCTGCAGGAGGCCGATGTGGGCTTTGCCTTCAGCCCCGCGGTGCATCCCTCGCTCACGCAGGAGACCCTGGCCGACAGCCGCATGGTGTGCGTCGCGCCCAAGGGCATGCTGCCGCGCGCGCTGGTGCGCAACGGCTCGGTGGCGCTGCACGACCTCATCGACCGCCCGGTGATCGGCCTCGATGGCCGCGACCCCGTCGGCACCAGCCTGAGCCAGGCCTGCCGGCAGGCGGGCGTGGGCTTCCAGCAGGCCGTGGTCACGGTGCAGACCTACCACGCGGCGCTGGCCATGGCGCACCACGGGCTGGGCGTGGCGCTGGTCGACGGCTGCACGGCGCGCTCGGCCGACCGCGCCAAGGTCGACGTGCTGACGTTGGAGCCGCACATTCCGGTGCCGGTGCGCGCGCTGCGCTTCGCAGGTCGGCCCGACTCGGTGGCCGTGCGCGGCATCACGCGCTGCATGCGCGAAGCGATCGAGCAGACCGCCTGAGAAAGATGCGGGGCATTCGCCTCGCGCCATAATCCGCGCCCATGCACGCCCTTCGAACCTTCTGCGCAATGCACCGCCTGGTGCTGGAGTGGTTCATGGCGTCGCTGCTGGTCGCGGGCGCGTCGCCGCTCGTGAACCCGCAGGCGATGGAACTCGTGTGTTCCGCGGCGGGCACCGTCAAGCTCATCGTGCAGGGCGATGACGGCGCCACCGAAGTCGGCATGGCGGCCATGGACTGCCCGCTGTGCATGGTCTCCGGGCCGCCGCCCGCCACCGTGCAGGTGACGCTGCCCACGCCGCTGCCGCTGGGCCGCGCGCTGCAATCGATTCCCGCTGCCCGCCTCGCGGCAGCCACGGCCTCGCCGCTGCCGGCGCGCGGGCCGCCCACGCATCTCTCCTGAGCTTCGTCGTTCCTGCACCTGACGCCGCCTGAACGGGCCGCGCGGTGCGTTCCCGGTCGTTGTGCGGCCGGCGCTGCGCTTCATTGGTTTCGCCAGCGCCGTCGCAAGAGAGATGCCATGCCCACCCTTTCCCGTGCCCCCGCCCTGGGGCTGCTTGCCCTGTTCGGCGCCGTCCATGCGCCTGCCCATGCCCAGACCACTGTGTCGTCGCTGCCCCCGATCGAGGTGGCCGACGACGCCCCGCGCCCGAACGGCCGGCTCGACCTCGACACGCCCGCCGACACCGCGAGCCGCCTGGGCCTCACGCCGCGCGAGACGCCCGCTTCCGTCACGGTGGTGAACCGCGCGGTGCTCGATGCGCGCGGCGCGCAGAACACGCAGGAGGCGCTGCGCGCCGTGCCCGGCGTGACCGCGCACGACGCGCCCGGCAACGTCGGCGTGAGCTACCGGGGCTTCGGCAGTGGCTCGATCGCGCAGCTGTTCAACGGCATCAACCTGCAGTACTCGATCGCGGCCCGCCCGGTCGACAGCTGGATCTACGACCGCGTCGAGGCCATCGGCGGCCCGTCGAGCTTCCTGTTCGGCTCGGGTGCGCTGGGCGGCTCGATCAACTACATCACCAAGACGCCCGAGCGCAGCGACTTCACCGAAGCGCAGCTGCGCCTGGGCACGCAGAACCTGAAGGAGGCCTCCTTCGGCCTGAACCGCCGCATCGCCGGTGACGGCGGCGCGGGCAGCCACTATGCGCGCATCGACGTGAACCACCGCGACGCTCACGGCTGGAGCGACGGCACCAAGAGCCAATCGACGCAGTTCGCGGCCTCGCTGCTGTCGGACTTCGGCGGCGGCCTGAAGCACACGCTGGCCTACGAGTACCAGGACGAAGACGTCACGCGGCCCTACTGGGGCACGCCGGTGCTGAACCCGGCGGGTGGCGAGATGCGCATCGACCGCGGCACGCGCTTCAAGAACTACAACAGCGCCGACGGCCTCTACGCGCAGCGCGTGCAGTGGCTGCGCTCGGTCACCGAATGGCAGGCCAGCGACGCGCTGCAGTTCAAGAACACCTTCTATGCCTACGACGCGCTGCGCGACTACCGCAACGTCGAGAACTACCGCTACAACGCGCGCAACACGGCCGTCATCCGCTCGGGCGCCTTGCTGCAGCGGCACGACCAGGACGTGTGGGGCAACCGCGTCGAAGGCCTCTACAAGGGGCAGCTCGGCGGGCTCAAGAGCGACTGGTCCTTCGGGCTGGACTTCAGCGTGAACCGGCAGACGCGCTTTCCCAACAGCCTGCCCGGCACCGTGAGCACGGTGAACCCGTACGTCTTTGCCACCGAGCGCTTCTTCGACGTGCCGGGCATGACGCCCGGTTTCCGCCCCGACCGCGACAACAAGGTGCGGACCACCGCGGTGTATTTGGAGAACCGCACCGCGCTGCAGCCGTCGCTGCACCTCGTGACGGCGCTGCGTCACGAGCGCATCGACCTCGACCTGGTCAACCGCCGCACCGTGGACGCGGCGAACCCGGCCACCTTCCATCGCGGCTACCGGCCCACCACCGGCCGCATCGGCCTGGTGTGGGACTTCGCGCCCGGCGCCAACCTGTACGCGCAGTACGCCACGGCGGCCGATCCGCCGTCGGGCGTGCTTTCGACCGCCTCGTTCGCCGACGTGCGCAACAACAGCGAGCTCACCACCGGCCGGCAGGTCGAGGTTGGCACCAAGCTCGACTTCTGGCAGGGCAAGGGCACGGCCACGCTCGCGGCCTACAGCATCCGCCGCACCAACATCGCGACGCAGGACCCGGCCAACAGCGCGCTCACGGTGCTGGTCGGCGAGCAGTCGTCCAAGGGCGTGGAGCTGGTGCTCGGGCTGCAGCCCACGCCGCAGTGGTCGCTGCAGGGCAACCTCACGTACGTCGATGCGCGCTACGAGCAGTTCCGCCAGGGCGGCGTGTCGCTCGCGGGCCGCACGCCGACCAACACGCCGGCGGTGGTCGCGAACCTCTGGGTGTCGTATGCCATCACGCCGCGCCTGCAGGCCACGGCGGGCGTGCGGCATGTGGGCAAGGTGTACGCCGATGCGGCCAACACGATGCACTGGCCCGGCTACACGCTGCTCGACCTCGGGCTGAGCTGGCAGGTGAACCGCAACGTCACGCTGGTGGGGCGCGTGCGCAACGCGACCGACCGCGTGTACGCCGCGAACGTCGGCGCCGGTTTCGCTTACCTCGGCGCGCCGCGCACGGCCGACGTGTCGGTGCGCGTGAGCTTCTGAATCGAAGGAGCGCCGCCATGCATGCCAAACGCTGGTTGTTCCTGGTCCACCGCTGGCTCGGCGTGGTCGTCTGCGCCTTCTTCGCGATGTGGTTCGTCTCGGGCGTGGTGATGATGTACGTGGGCTACCCCAAGCTCACCGAGGCCGAGCGTCTGCAGCACCTGCCGCCGCTCGATGCAAAGGCGCCCTTGCTGGGGCCGCGGCAGGCGCTCGATGCGGCCGGTATCGCGGGGCCGTTGCAAGACCTGCGTCTGGCTGTCGCCAGCGGCGGGCAGGCGGTGTACCTCGCGGTGCCGGCGAGTGCGGCAGAACCCGGCGCGCGCCGATCACCGCCGGGGCGCGGCGTGGTCGTCGTCGATGCGCAGACCGGCGCCGTGCTGCGCCAGATCGACCGCGCCCGCGCGCTCGTGAGTGCGCAGGCCTATGGGGGCGAGGCCGTGGTGCTCCAGTACCGGGGCACCATCGACGAAGACGCCTTCACCCATTCGCGCGGGCTCGACGCGCACCGCCCGCTGCATGTGGTCGACCTGGCCGATGCGCAGGCCACGCGGCTGTACATCTCGGGCCGCACCGGCGAGGTGGTGCGCGACGCGCCGCGCGCCGAGCGGCTGTGGAACTACGCCGGCGCGTGGATCCACTGGCTGTACCCGCTGCGCGGCACGGGCCTGGACCGCTACTGGGCCGACATCGTCAACTGGCTGTCGATCGTCGGCATCGCCGTCACGCTGACGGGCACGGTGGTGGGCGTGATGCGCTGGCGTTTCCGACGCACCTACAAGAGTGGCTCGCACTCGCCGTACCAGGGCTTCATGATGCGCTGGCATCACATCAGCGGGCTGCTGTTCGCGCTCGTCACGCTGACGTGGATCTTCAGCGGGCTGATGTCGATGAATCCCTGGCGCGTGTTCGACAGCGGCGCGCCGGCATTGCGCATGGCGGCGATGCAGGGCGGGCCGCTCGTTGTAGAAGCTGGCGATGCGGCGCCTGCTGCGCTGCTGGCTTCCACGCGCGGCGATGTCCGCGAACTGCGCTGGGTGCGCGCGGGAGGGCAGACGCTGGTGTTGGCCAGCACCGCCAACGGCCGGCCGCTGGTGCGCGACGCGGTCGGCGCGCAGCTTCGGCAGATCGAGCCCGCGATGCTGCGCACCGCCGTCGCGCAGCTGCTGCCCGACCCGGTCGCGCGCATCGACGTGCTCACCGCCTACGACAGCCACTACTACACGCGCGAAGCGCACACCATGACCGGCGGCAGCGAGAAGCCGCTGCCCGTCTGGCGTGTGGTGTTCGCCGACACGCACGCCACCTGGGTCCATGTCGATCCGCAGACCGGCGCAGTGCTCGGCCGCAGCGACAGCACGCGCCGCCTGAGCCGCTGGCTGTTCGCGATGCTGCACAGCTGGGACTGGCTGCCGCTGCTCGCGCACCGCCCGCTGTGGGACGTGCTGCTGGTCGCGCTGAGCGCGGGCGGCGCGCTGCTGAGCCTGACCGGCGTGGTGGTCGGCTGGCGGCGCCTGGGCCGCAAGCTCAGGCGCGCGGCGGGGCCGCGTCCAGCGCCTGCGCGATCCGCTGCGCCGAGCCGAAGGCCAGCGTGAACCCCAGCGCGCCGTGGCCGGTGTTGAAGAGCATGTTCGACGGCGCATGCGGCAGCCGCCCGATGATCGGCAGGCCCTTCGGCGTGGCCGGGCGCATGCCGGTCCAGGGGTGCAGTTCGGCCAGCCGGCTGGCGCGCGGGAACACGGCGCGCGTGGCGTCGGCCAGTGTCTCGATGCGCGTGGCGGGAATGCTCGCGTCGTGCCCCACGAGTTCGGCCATGCCGGCCACGCGCAGGCGCGAGCCGATGCGCGCGAAGACGACCTTGCGCGCGCTGTCGGTCACGTTCACGCGCGGCGCCGCGCCGGGCGCGGGGTCGACGTCGACCGTGATGCTGTAGCCCTTGAGCGGGTACACCGGCAGGTAGGCGCCGAGCGCGCGACCGAGCTTGTGCGAGGCCGAGCCCAGCGCCATCACGAAGGCATCGGCTTCGATGTCGCCCTCGCTCGTCTGCACGGCCGCCACGCGACCTTCGCTGCGCGCGAAGCCGTGCACGTCGGCACCGAGCATGAACCGCACGCCGCGCGCGCTCAGTGCGCGCATCAGCTCGGCGCACACCTTGAGGCAGTCGGCCGCGCACTCGCTCGGCGTGTGGACCGCGCCCGCCATCTGGCCGCGGTAGTCCGCGAGCGCAGGCTCGATGGCCACGCACTCGTCGGGCGTGACGATGCGCTGCTCGCTGCCCAGGGTGCGCTGCAGTTCGACTTGTGCGCGCGCGCCGGCCAGCGAGGCGGCGCTCGCATAGAGCACGAGCTTGCCGGTGGCGGAGAAGTCGCAGTCGGGCGCGATGTCGGCCTGCATGGCCTCGAAGCCGGTGCGGCTCGCGGCCGCCAGCGCGAGCAGCTGCGCGGTGGTGTCGCGCGAGGTCGCGGCGTTGCACGCGGCCAGGAAGGCCAGGCCCCAGCGCCACTGCAGCGGATCGAGCTGCGGGCGCAGCTTCAGCGGCGAGGTGGGGGAGAACAGCAGCTTGGGCAGCTGCGTCCAGATCGACGGATCGGCCAGCGGCTGCACGTACGAGTAGCTCAGCTGCGCGCCGTTGCCGCCGCTGGCGCCCGCGCCGGGCGCCGCGCGGTCGATCACCGTGACCTGGTGGCCCTGGCGCTCGAGTTGCCAGGCGGTCGCCAGGCCCACGATGCCGGCGCCGAGCACGCACACATGCATGGAGGCAACTTTCCGGAAGTGAAGAAGAAAGGGAACAGAAGAGACAGCGTGCGACTGTAGAGGCCCCTCGCCGTGCCCGGAAATGCCAAAAGAACCCAGCCCATAACCTTTGGGCATGACCCCGGGGTTAATTGGAATTGTCCCGATGTGTCACTCCTTCTTACACTGGCTGTCTGTTCAATCCAACCGATGAAGGCTCGAATGAAACTCTCCGTTTTGATGGCGTCCCTGGCTGCCGCGGTCCTCTTCACTGCACCGGCCGCGCAAGCTGCCGACACGCTCGCCAAGATCGCCGAGTCCGGCAAGATCTCGCTCGCCTACCGCGAGTCGTCGGTGCCCTTCAGCTACCTGGACGGCCCCAACAAGCCGATCGGGTTCTCGGTGGAACTCTCCAACGCCGTGGTCGAGGCGGTGAAGAAGAAGTTGAACAAGCCCAACCTGCAGGTCTCGCTGATGGCGGTCACCTCGCAGAACCGCATCCCGCTGATCACCAACGGCACCATCGACCTGGAGTGCGGCTCCACCACCAACAACACCGCGCGCGGCAAGGACGTGGCCTTTGCGGTGAACCACTTCTACACGGGCACGCGCCTCTTGACGAAGAAGTCTTCCAAGATCAAGGACTACGCCGACCTGGCGAAGAAGACCGTGGCCAGCACCACCGGCACGACCAACGCGCTGGTCATGCGCAAGTACAACACCGAGAAGAACCTCGACATGAACATCGTGCTCGGCAAGGACCACGCCGACGCATTCCTGCTGGTCGAGAGCGACCGCGCCGTGGCCTTCGCCATGGACGACATCCTGCTGTTCGGCCTCATCGCCAACTCGAAGAACCCGGCCGACTACGAAGTGGTGGGCGAGTCGCTGCAGGTCGAGCCCTACGCCTGCATGCTGCCCAAGGACGACCCGGCCTTCAAGAAGCTGGTGGACGACACCTTCACCGCCATGATGAAGAGCGGCGAGTTCGAGAAGCTCTACACCAAGTGGTTCATGCAGCCGATCCCGCCGAAGAACGTGCCGCTGAACCTGCCGATGAGCGACCAGCTCAAAGAAAACCTGAAGGCCTTCAGCGACAAGCCAGCAACTTGAGCTCGCCCCCAGGCTGCGCGCACTTCGTGTCGCTTCGCCAACCCCCTACCGGGGGCAATACCAGCGGCCCGGCAAAGCCGGTTCCGCGGTATTCCTGAAACAGAGAAAGACCATGGCTTCGACGAACGTAGTTGGCATCTTGGGGGGCATGGGCCCCGCGGCGGGCGCCGACTTCGTCCGGCTCTTCGTGCAGGCCTGCGCGCAGCAGATGCGTGCGCGCGGCGAGCCGGTGCGCGACCAGTCCTTTCCCGAACACTGGCTGGCGCAGGTGCCGGTGCCCGACCGCACCGGCGCGCTGGCCTCCGACGCGCAGGGCGCGCACCAGCCGCTCGAGCCGATGCTGCAGGCGCTGGGCCGGCTGGCCGCGCTGGGCAGCCGCGCCGTGGCCATCGCCTGCAACACCGCGCATGCGTGGCATGCCAACCTGCAGGAGCGCTTTCCGCAGGTCGAGCTGCTGCACATGGCGCGCGAAACCGCGCAGCACCTGGCCGCGCAGGGCGCGAGCGAGGTGGCGCTGATGGCCACCGAAGGCACCTACCGCGTGCGGCTGTACGAGCAGGCGCTGGCCGAGGCCGGCCTGGGCTGCCATGTGCCGTCGGCCGACGAGCGCCAGACCATCATGCGCGGCATCTTCGACGGCGTGAAGGCCGGCAACCTGCCGCTGGCCGAACGCTGCTTCTCCGAGGTCGCGCTGCGGCTGGCCGAGCGGCACGGCCCGGTCACGATCATCATGGGCTGCACCGAGGTGCCGCTGGGCCTGCAGGGCTCGGCCGCGGTGGCGGGGCTGCGCCTCGTCGATCCGGCGCAGGTGCTGGCCGAGGCGCTGGCACGGCGGGCCTACGGCACCTAGCCACAGCCCGAAGCGGCCCGGCTGCTTTACGGTCCGGTCACACGGCCCGGCCCGATTTCGCCTACATTGCGGCGTGCGTTTTTCTACGCCACACCCCCTTGTCAGACGATTCAACCGGAGCCCTTGCATGACCTCCTTCGACGACAACCGTTCCGAATTCGATTCGCTGCGCCCCGGCGACAGCACCGAGCAGGGGGCCACGCGCCGCACCGCGCTCAAGGCCGCCCTCGGTGTCGGCTACGCCGCCGCCGTGCTGCCGGTGGCCGCGCAGACGGCCATCACCACCCCGGCCGACGGCCTGAAGGCCGGCCCCATCAAGTACACCGTCAACGGTTTCGGGGTGCCTGCCTATGCCGCGGCGCCGGCCGGCAAGACGGGGCTGCCCGTGGTGCTGGTGATCCAGGAAATCTTCGGCGTGCACGAGTACATCGCCGACACTTGCCGCCGCTTCGCCGAGCTGGGCTACCTGGCCATCGCGCCCGAGCTGTATGCGCGCCAGGGCGATCCGCGCGGCTACACCGACATTCCCAAGCTGCAGGCCGACATCGTCACCAAGGTGCCCGATGCGCAGGTGATGGGCGACCTCGACGGCGCGCTGGCCTGGGCCAAGGCCAACGGCGGCGACACGAGCAAGGCCGGCATCACCGGCTTCTGCTGGGGCGGGCGCATCGTGTGGCTGTATGCGGCCACCGGCAAGGTCAAGGCCGGCGTGGCCTGGTACGGCCGGCTGGTGGGGCAGGCCAGCGAATTGCAGCCGAAACACCCCGTCGACATCGTCGCCAGCCTGCAGGCGCCGGTGCTCGGCCTGTACGGCGGAAAAGACCAGGGCATCCCCCTTGACACGGTTGATAAGATGAAAGCTGCTCTGGCCACTGGAACTGCAGCGGCCAAGGCATCGAGCTTCGTCGTGTACCCCGAAGCAGGCCACGCGTTCCACGCCGACTACCGCCCCAGCTACCTCAAGAGCGCCGCGGAAGACGGCTGGCAGCGTGCCACGGCCTGGTTCAAAGCCAATGGTGTCGCCTGACCGAAGACGGCGCCCGTAGCCACCTGCCGCCGAAGGCCGTCCGAAGTGACGGCCTTTCTCTTTTTATGAACGGAACAAGGTCATAACGGCCGTCCCTCTTGCGCAAGCAGCTATGAATTTGATAGTAATTCTCGTGGCGACCCTGGTCGCCGGCATCGGTAGCGTCTGGCTCGCGGCCCTGCTGCTGCGCGTGGGCGTGCGCAGCGGTGGCGGCGGCGTGAACCCGCAGCACCTGCTGAGCCTGGCGGCCGGCGCGCTGCTGGCCACTGCCTTCATGCACCTGCTGCCCGAGGCCTTCGAAAGCCGCATCGAGCCTGCGCTGCTGTTCGCGGTGCTGCTGTTCGGGCTGGTGTTCTTCTTCCTGCTCGACAAGGCCGAGCTGTGGCACCACGGGCATGAGCACCACCATGGCGATGCCGCACCGGCGAAAGAGGGCGCGCACGACCACCACGGGCATGATCATCACGGCCATTCGCACGCCCATCACCACCACGCGCCCCCCACGGGCGGCGGCGGCTGGGCTGTGCTCACCGGCGACAGCGTGCACTGCTTCGGCGACGGCATCCTGATCGCCTCGGCCTTCGTGGCCGACATCCGCCTGGGCCTCGTGGCTGCGCTGGCCGTGCTCGCGCACGAGGTGCCGCACCACATCGGCGACCTCGTCGTGCTGCGACAGAGTTCGGCCAATTCGCGCGCGGCGCTGGTGAAGGTGTCGCTCGCGGGCACGATGACCATGCTCGGCGGCATCGCGGGCTGGTGGCTGGTCGACCAGCTGCATGGCTGGCTGCCGTACTTCCTGGTGCTGGCGGGCAGCAGCTTCGTCTACGTGGCGCTGGCCGACCTGATTCCGCAGCTGCAAAAGCGCCTGCCCGCGCGCCAGACCGCGGCGCAGATCGCGTGGCTGGCAGCGGGCATCCTGCTGGTCACGCTCGTGAGCCGGCTCGCGCACGGCGAGCATGGCCACGAACACGGCCATGATGAAGGACACGGCGAGCACGGCCACGTCCACAAGGACTGACGACAACGCGTGTGGGCGGCCTCGGGAGACGGGAAACTTTCCGACACCGACGTCAGCCCGTCGATCCACCGCAAGGGGCAAAACAGGCGCACCATAGAGGGCCGTTTACTCATCTGCCGAGGAATTCGATCATGACGCCCCAAGCCGATGCCACCGCGCGCTCCGCCTCGTCGTCCGAAGACGACGATGACGACAGCACGCCTGCCGACGACTTCGACGAACTCGAAGCCGATGCGTCCGACGACCTGTCGGACGAAACGGGCATCGACCTCACCGATGCCAGCGAGCTCGATGCCGACAACGTGCCGGCCGACGAAGAGTTCGACCGCGTGATGAACGCGCCGGACTGATTCGCCTGACCCAGCCCGGTCAGGCCGGTTCAGGCCAGCGCGCCTGTGCCGGACGCACCGATTCGTAGAAGCGCGCCATCTGCAGCACGCCCAGGTCGTCGAAGCGGCGCCCCGCGATCTGCAGGCCGATCGGCAGGCCATTTTTCGCATGGCCGCAGTTGATCGACGCGGCCGGCTGTTCTGACTGGTTGAACACCGACGTGAAGTGCGAGTCCTTCAGCAGGTTTTCCGAGCCGCTGTTGATGGCGTCCGCCGCGAACGGCAGCACCGGCGACACCGGCGACAGCACGTAGTCGAAGGGCTGCGTGGCCGCCACGGTGGCCGCGCGCAAGGCCTGCATGCGCGTGAAGGCGCGGAAGGTGTCTTCGGGCGTGAGCGAGGCGGCGAACTCCGCCGCCTGGTGGATGTAGCCGGCCGCGAGCTTCGCGCGCTCCGGTGGCATCGCAGCCAGGTCGACGCGGCAGCGCATCGTGAAGAAGTGGGCCATGCCCATGCGCATGTCCAGCGTGGTCCAGTCGGCCAGCGGCTCGACGATGGCGCCGGCCTGCTCGAACAGGCGGGCCGCGGCCAGCACCGCCTCCTTCACTTCCGCATCGATCGGCCAGCCGCCCATGGTCTCGGTCCACAGGCCGATGCGCAGGCCCTTCACGCTGCGCTCGAGCCGCTGCCACGCGAAGTCGTTCGGCGGCAGGCTCATGTAGTCGCGTGCGTCGGGGCGCGTCACCACCTGCATCAAGAGCGCGGCGTCGGCCACGGTGCGCGTCATCGGGCCGATCACGCGCGCCGCGGCGGGCGGGTCGACCGGAATGCGGCCCTGGCTGGGCTTGAGGCCGAACACGCCGCAGAAGCTGGCCGGGATGCGCACCGAGCCGCCGATGTCGGTGCCCAGGTGCAGCGGGCCGTAGCCCGCGGCAGCGGCGGCGCCGGCGCCCGAGCTCGAGCCGCCGGTGTTGCGGCCCAGGTCCCACGGGTTGCGCGTGAGCGCGTGGAAGCTCGACGGCGCCGCGCCGAGAAAGCCGAAGTCGGGCATCGTCGTCTTGGTCACGATCACCGCGCCGGCTTCGCGCAGGCGCGCGGCCGCGGGGGCGTCGGCTGCGGCGGGCGCCAGCACGGTGGCGGCGCTGCCGATGGGCGTGGGCGTGCCGCGCGTGGCGATGTTCTCCTTCAGCGTGACCGGCACGCCGTCTAGATCGCCCTGCGGCTTGCCCTGGGTCCAGCGTGCCTCGGAGGCGCGCGCCGAGGCCAGCGCGGCTTCGGCGTCCAGCCCGTAGGTGGCGTGGATGTGCGGCTCCCAGCGTTCGATGCGCGCAAGCACGGCCTGCGTCACCTCGACCGGCGACAAGGCGCGGTCACGGTAGTGTTCGAGCAACTGGAGGGCATTGAGTTCGTACAGGGGTGTGGTCATGTCTTCGTTTCTTCTTGGGGTGGTGGGATGAAGGTGGGTTGAAAGAGAGGAAGAGGACGGCGCTCAGCCGCCCCCGAACGCATAGCCCTGGCCCGGCGCCGCGGCCAGCAGCGTGCGCGTGTAGGCCTCGCGCGGCGACAGCAGCACGTCGTGCGCGCTGCCTTCTTCGACGATGCGGCCCTTGTGCATCACGATCAGGCGGTCGCAGATCTGGCTGGCCACGCGCAGGTCGTGGGTGATGAACAGAATGCCGATCGACAGCCGCTGCTGGATCTCCGCGAGCAGCTTCAGAATCTGGTCCTGCACCGACACGTCGAGCGCCGACACGGCCTCGTCGGCGATCAGCACGCGCGGCTCGCAGGCCAGCGCGCGCGCAATGCACAGCCGCTGGCGCTGGCCGCCCGAGAACTCGCTCGGGTAGCGGTGCAGCACCTCGGGCTGCAGCCGCACCAGCGCCATCAGCTCCTCCGCGCGCTGCCAGGCCTTGGCATGCGGCACGCCGAAATTCACCGGCCCCTCGACGATCGACTGGCCCACCGTGCGGCGCGGGTTGAGCGAGCGGTTCGGGTCCTGGAACACGACCTGCACCATGCGCCGGAACGCCGAGCGCTGCGCGCCGCGCGAGCCCTCGATGCCGGGCACGCGGATGTCGCCGGCGGTCGGCTCGATCAGCCGCGCGATGCAGCGCGCCACGGTCGACTTGCCCGAGCCCGACTCGCCCACGATGCCGACGGTCTCGCCCGCATGCAGCTTCAGCGACACGTCGGCCGCCGCGTGCACCGTGCGGCGCTTGCCGGGCCAGCTGCCCGTGCGGTAGACCTTGCCCACGCCGCGCGCATCGAGCAGCGGCGCCTGGGCGTCGAGGGGCGCGCGCAGCACCGGCGCCAGCCGCGGCACGGCGTCGAGCAGCATGCGCGTGTAGGCCTCCTTCGGTCGGCGCAGCACCTCGTCCTTCGGGCCGCTCTCGACCTGCCGGCCCAGCTGCAGCACCACCACCTGGTCGGCGATGTCCGCCACCACGCCGAAGTCGTGCGTGATGAACAGCACGGCGGTGCCGTTCTCCTGCTGCATCTCGCGGATGAGCGCGAGGATCTCGGCCTGCGTGGTCACGTCGAGCGCGGTGGTGGGCTCGTCGCAGATCAGCAGGGCCGGGCGCAGGATCAGCGCGATGGCGATCACGATGCGCTGGCGCTGCCCGCCCGAGAGCTGGTGCGGGTAGGCGTCGTAGATGCGCTGGGGCTCGGGCAGCCGCACGCGCTCGAAGATGGCGAGCACGCGCTCGCGGCGCGCGGCGGCGCCCAGCGTCGTGTGTTCGGCCAGGATCTCGTCGACCTGCGCGCCGCAGCGCATCACGGGGTTGAGCGCGGTCATCGGCTCCTGGAACACCATCGCCATGCGCGCGCCGCGCAGGGCGCGCAGCCGCGCCGGGCTGGCCGCGAGCACGTCTTCGCCCTGCACCTCGATGCGCCCGGCCGAGGGCCGCAGCGACGCGGGCAGCAGGCCCATCGCGGCCTGCGCGATGACCGACTTGCCGGAGCCCGATTCGCCCAGCAGGCACACGACCTGGCCGGGCATGACGTCGAACGAGATGCCGTGCACCGCATGCGCGCGGTCGGCGCCGGCGGGCAGGTCGATGGCGAGGTCGCGCACCACGAGGCAGGGCGCGGCGCAGGTTGTGGAAGTAGGGGAAGTCATGCTCAGCCTCCGCGTGCCTTGAACTTGGGATCGAGTGCGTCGCGCAGGCCGTCGCCGAGCATGTTCACGGCCAGCACCGTGAGCGCCAGGAAGAGGCCGGGCAGCAGCACGGTCGAGGGGTGCGAGGTGAAGTGCGTGCGACCTTCGGACATGATGTTTCCCCATGTCGGCACTTCGGACGGCAGGCCGATGCCGAGGAAGGACATCACGGCCTCCACCAGCATCGCTGCCGCGCAGATGAAGGTGCCCTGCACGATCAGCGGCGCCACCGTGTTGGGCAGGATGTGGCGCAACATCAGCTTCCAGGTCGGCGTGTCGAGCGCGACGGCCGCTTCCACATACGGCTCTTCGCGCACCGACAGCACCACCGAGCGCACCAGCCGCGCCACGCGCGGCGTCTCGGGCACCACGATGGCCAGGATCACCGTGAGCAGGCTGGGCCGCCACACGGCCACCAGCACGATCGCGAACAGGATGCCGGGGATGGCCATCATCCCGTCCATCACCCGCATGATCACGCCGTCCAGGCGCCGGAAGTAGCCCGCCACCATGCCCACCACGAGGCCGAACGCGACCGAGCCCAGCGCCACCGCCACGCCCACCGACAGCGAGATGCGCGCGCCGTAGGCCGTGCGGCTCCACAGGTCGCGCCCCATGCTGTCGGTGCCCAGCGGAAAGAAGCGATCGAAGCTGTCGCCTGCCAGCGTGGTGAACTCGGCGCGCGCGCCGGGCGGCAGGTGCGAGTTCGCGGGGTCCATCGCGTTCGGGTCGATGGTGCCGAGCCAGGGCGCGGCCACCGCCAGCAGCAGCATCGCGGCCAGCAGGACGCCGCCGATGCGCACGCCGCCGTTGGCGAGCAGGCGGCGCAGCAGCGAGCGGGCCGGGGCCCGGGGTGCGGCGGGCGGAACCGCGGCAGAGGCAGGCGCATCGTCGCGCAGGGAGATCGAAGTCATGGCGGGGCTTTCGAAAGGAGGTCAGTACCGGATGCGCGGATCGAGCAGCAGGTAGCTCAGGTCCACCAGCAGGTTGACCACCACGTACACGAGCGAGAAGAAGAGGGTGATCGCCTGGATCAGCGGGTAGTCGCGCGAGAGCACGGCGTCCACCGTGAGCTGGCCCAGGCCGGGGATCGCGTAGATCGTCTCGGTGACCACCACGCCGCCGATCAGGCCCGCCACGCTCAGGCCGATGACGGTGGCGATGGGCACGGCCGCGTTGGCCAGCGCGTGGCGCAGCAGCATGCGCCACTCGGCGATGCCCTTGGCGCGCGCGGTGCGCACGTAGTCTTCGGTGAGCGCCTCCGACACCGCCGCGCGCGTGACCCGCGCGATGAGCGCCGCATACATCACGGCCAGCGTGACGCAGGGCAGCGCCAGGTGGCGCAGCCACGGGCCGACGCCGTCGCCGATGCGCTGGTAGCCCTGCGAGGGTAGCCAGCCGAGCTGCATCGAGAACAGCCAGATCATCACGTAGCCGGCCACGAACACCGGCACCGAGAAGCCGAGCACCGAGGCGCCCATGATGAAGCGGTCGAGCCGGCCGCCGCGCTGCGAAGCCGCGAGCACGCCCAGCGGCACGGCGATCAGCACCGTGAGCACCACCGTCACCGCCGCCACCGAGAGCGTGGGCTCCAGGCGCTGGCCGATCAGGTCGGTCACGCGCATCCGGTAGAAGAACGAGTAGCCGAGGTCGCCGCGCAGCACCTGGCCGAGCCAGTGCACGAACTGCGTCACGATCGATGCGTCCAGGCCCAGCTGGGCGCGGATGCGTGCGATGTCCTGCGCGCTGGCCGCGTCGCCGGCAATGGCCGCCGCGGGGTCGCCGGGCGTCATGCGCAGCAGCAGGAAGACGATGACGGCCACGATCAGGAGCACGGGCGCGGTGGCCAGTCCGCGGCGCAACAGGAAGTGGAGCATGTGAATCAGGTCCTTGACGAGGGGCCGGGCGTGTGGCGCGGGCAAAGGAAGTCCCGCCCGGCTGCCGCGCAAGGCGCAGCCGGTCAGGGGTGGCGATCAGAAAGGGGAGAGGGGCGGGCGCGCGGGCCGGCCTATGTCGCGGTCATGGCGATGGCGCGGACGTCTTGCGCACGTTCCAGTACAGCACCGCCGGCGACGGCAGCAGGCCGGTGATGGTGCCGCGGCGCACGGCCGTGGGCGCCTTGCCTTCGCCGAGCGGCGCGAGCACGCCGTGTTCGAGCACGACCTGCTGGATCTGCGTGGCGATCTCCTTGCGCTGCGCGAGGTCGGCGGTGGCGATGAACTTGGTCTTCAGCGCCTCGAGCTCGGGCACCACGGGCCAGCCGAAGTAGCCCTGGTCGCCGTTGCCGGTCAGCGGGCTGTAGCCGATGGGGCTGCTCGCGTCCACGCCGCCCCAGAAGGTGATGAAGGCGTTCCAGCCGCCGTTCTCGGGCAGGTCCTTCTTGGCGCGCCGGGTCACGAGCGTGGCCCAGTCGGTGGTCTGCACGTCGACGTTGAAGCCCACCTGCTTGAGCAGCTGGCCGTACACCGCGGGCAGCTTGTTCAGCGCGGGCGCGTCGCCCGGCAGCAGGATCACCACGGGCTTGCCGTCGTAGCCCGATTCCTTGAGCAGCTTGCGTGCCTCTTCGAACTGCGGCTTGCCGGTGTAGAAGCCCGTCTTGTCGCTCGCGTAGAGCGAGCCGCACAGGTAGATCGACGCGCAGGGCTTGTAGAAGTCGCGGAAGGTGACCTGCGCGCGCAGCATCGCCTCCTGGTTGATGGCCAGCATCGCGGCCTTGCGCGCCTTGGGGTTGTTGAAGGGCGGCACCTTGTGGTTGTAGAGCACCGTGAAGGGGCCCGCCGGCATCACGTCGACCAGCTCGATCTTCTCGTTGGTGCGCATGCCCGTGTAGCCCGAAGATGGCACGGTCTCGAGCATGTCGACCTCGCCGTTGAGCAGCGCATTGGCCTGCGTCTGCGGGTCGCGCAGCATCACCCACTCGACGCGGTCGACGTGCACCACCTTGCCGCCGGCCAGGCCCGAGGCGGGCTCCTTGCGCGGCACGTAGGCGGTGTTCTTGCGGTAGATGACGCGGTCGCCCGGGCGGAAATCTTCCTTGGCGAGCGTGAAGGGGCCGGAGCCCACCAGCTCGTCGATCTGCTTGTCGGCGGGCGTGTCGGCCACGCGCTTGGGCATGATGAACGGCACCAGCGGGTTGGGCTTGCCGAGCGCGTCGAGCACCACGCCGAAGGGCTGCTTGAACGTCATGCGAAAGCCGTTGGGGCCGTCGGCAGTGATGCTGTCCATCGCCTCGTACATCTTCTGGCCCAGCGTGTCGCGCTTGGCCCAGCGTGCCAGCGAGGCGATCACGTCCTGCGAGGTGACCGGCGCGCCGTCGTGGAACTTCAGGCCCGGGCGCAGCGTGAAGCTCCACACCTTGTTGTCGGCGCTCGCGCTGTACTTGTCGACCATCTGCGGCTTGATGACGCCCTTCTCGTCCATCGCGAAGAGGGTGTCGTAGATCATCAGGCCGTGGTTGCGCGTGATGTTGGCGGTGGTCCAGATCGGGTCGACGATCTTCAGATCCGACGAGGGCACGGTGCGAAGCACGGTCTGGGCGGACGCGGTGGCGGCGAAGCACAAAGCGAGCGCCGACAGGGAAGCCGCCGCGACGCGGCGCGGTGAAAGGTGGATTGCCATGGAGCCTTACTTCTTTCGGGAGGGAGCGGAAGAACCGGGGGAGGAAGGGGGCGATTCCTTGCTTTCGCGCAACTGCACCAGCAGGAATTCGAAGATGTCGCGCGAACCTTCTTCCGCGTCGATGAGCTTGTGCATGATGCGGCGCAGGTTCTCGATGTCGGCGACGCTCAGGCAGTCGAGAAAGCGCGCTTCCATCTCATGCCCGATGGGCTCGGCGCGCAGCACCATGTCGATGCCGGCTGGGCTCAGGCACAGGCGGATCTGCCGGGCGTCCTCGGTGCCGATCTGGCGCTCGACCAGCTCGCGCTGCACCAGCGAACTCACCAGCTTGGAGACCAGCGTCTTCTCGATGGCGCAGGTCTGTACCAGCTGGCCCATGGTGATGCCGGGCGCGGCGCCGATCATGCGCAGCAGCCGCACGTCGCGGATCGACAGGCCGAGCTCGATCTCGTAGATGCGCGAGCCGCGGTCGCGCGTGCGCTGCGACGCCAGGTCGAGCAGGACGTTGAGGTAGTCGTCTTTCAGGCGAAGCGGGGCGTGCATGACGGGTTGGTAGAAGTCTTCAATAGTTGAAATGTTCAACTATGTGGGCAAACTACGCAAGCTCCGGGCCAGCTGTCGAGGGAAATCCCCTAGGGGCGCACTGCCAGAGGGAAAGAGCGCCAGGGAGAAAGAAAAACCGGGCCCGTGAGGCCCGGCGTGTTCACCGATCCGGTGCTGCGCATGCACCAGGATGCGAAGGCGGGCGCCGTGCAGGCTCCGCCGGGGTGCGCGCTGTCAGGCTGCGTCCTGGCGCACGATCACCTGGCCGTTGCGCGCCCCGCTGTGCACGCCGTGGCGCCACGTCACGGCGCCGTTCACGATCACCGCATCGATGCCTTCGGCCGGCTCGGTCGGCGTTTCGTAGTTCGCGGTGTCGCGCACGGTGGCGGCATTGAAGACCACCACGTCGGCGTGGTGCCCGACCTTGAGCGCGCCGCGCTCGTGCAGGCCGAAGTTGCGCGCCGTGAGTCCCGTCATCTTCCACACGGCCGTCTCCAGCGGGAACAGCCCCACGTCGCGGCTGTAGTGCCCCAGCACGCGCGGGAAGGTGCCCCACAGGCGCGGGTGCGGCTTGTCGCCCAGCGGAATGCCGTCGGAGCCGATCATGGTCTCGTCGAAGGCGAGCACGCGCTGCACGTCGTCCTCGTCCATCATGAAATAGATGGCGCTGCCGGGCGACAGGCGCAGCGCGGCCTCTTCGCCCGACACGCCCCATTCGGCGGCGATGTCCTTCAGGTCGCGGCCCGCGCACTCGGGGTGCGGCACGCTGGAGGCGATGAGCACGCGGCCGTCCATCATCCCGCGGTCGGTGCGGATCATGGTGGAGCCTGCGGTGTACGGGTAGCAGTCGAGCCCGATGCACTGGTGCTTCATCGCTTCCTGGATGAAGGGCAGCGTGACCTTGGTCTTGCCGAAGTTCTGCGTGTTCTGCACCTTGTGGTGCGACACCACCACGGGAATGTCGAGCGCGCGGCCGATGTGGAAGGTTTCTTCGAGCGACTCCATCACGCGGTCGCTCTCGTCGCGCATGTGCGTCACGTACAGCGCCTTGCGCGCCGTGAGCGGACGGCCGACCTCGATGATCTCCTCCGTTGTCGCCTTCACGGCCGGCGGGTAGAAGGTGCCGGTCGACAGGCCGATGGCGCCGGCCTGCATCGCTTCTTCGACCAGCGCCTGCATGGCGGCGATCTCCTGCGCGGTGGCGGGTCGGTCGAGGTCGGACATGGTCACGGCGCGCAGGGTCGAGTGGCCGACCATCGCCGCCACGTTGACCGACGAGGGCGTGGCGCGCAGCGCGTCGAGGTAAGCCGCAAACGTCGTGAAGCGGTCTTCCGGCGGCGTCTCGAGCAGGCTCAGCGGCATCGGCAGGTCCATGTCGGCGCGCAGCGGCGCGGCGCTGATGCCGCAGTTGCCCGCCACCACGGTGGTCACGCCCTGCGACACCTTGAACGGCATCTGCGCGTGCGACAGCACGGCCTGGTCGTCGTGCGTGTGCGAGTCGATGAAGCCCGGCGCGACGATGCGGCCGGTGGCGTCGAGCGTCTGGTCGGCCGTGTGGCCCGCGAGCTTGCCGATGGCGGCGATGCGGCCATTGACGATGCCCACGTCGGCGTCGAAGCGCGGGGCCTTGGTGCCGTCGATCACGGTGCCGCCGTGGATCAAGAGGTCGTAGTGGGGTGTCTTGTCGGTCATGAGGGCAATGCTTTCAACGGAAGTGGCAGGCGACCCAGTGGCCGCCCTGGGAAGTCGAGGGGCGCTCGCTCAGCTCGGGCGTCTTCTCCTTGCACACGGCCTGCGCCATCGGGCAGCGCGTGTGAAAGCGGCAGCCCGAGGGCGGGTTGGCCGGGCTCGGCGGGTCGCCCTGCAGCAGCAGGCGGCGCGCGGGCGTGCGCGGGTTGGGCACGGGCACGGCCGACAGCAGGATCTCGGTGTATGGATGGCGCGGCGCCGAGAACAGTGTGTCGCGGTCGGCGATCTCCACGATGTGGCCGAGGTACATCACGGCCACGCGGTGGCTGATGTGGCGCACCACGGCCAGGTCGTGCGCCACGAACAGGTAGGCGATGCCGAACTCGGCCTGCAGGTCCATTAGCAGGTTGACCACTTGGGCCTGCACCGACACGTCGAGCGCCGACACCGGTTCGTCGCAGACGATCAGCTTGGGGTTCAGCGCCAGCGCGCGCGCAATGCCCAGGCGCTGGCGCTGGCCGCCCGAGAACTCGTGCGGAAACTTCTTCGCCGCCTCGGGCCGCAGGCCGACGCGCGAGAACAGCCACTGCACGCGCTCGCGGCGCTCGGCCACCGACACGTCGCCGAAGTTGCGCAGCGGCTCGGCCACGATGTCGCCGGCCGTGAGGCGCGGGTTCAGCGAGGCGTACGGGTCCTGGAAGATGATCTGCAGGTCGCGCCGGCGCTGGCGCATCGCGTTCGCGGGCAGGGTCAGCAGCTCTTCGCCGTTCAGCCGCACCGAGCCCGAGGTGGGCTCGACCAGCCGCATCACCGACTTGGCCGTGGTGGTCTTGCCGCAGCCCGATTCGCCGACCAGCGACAGCGTCTCGCCGTGCCCGACGTTGAACGACACGCCGTCGACCGCCTGGATGGCCGGCTTGGCCGGGCGCAGCCAGCGCCGCGGCGAGGTGTAGTGCTTGCGCAGCTCGCGCACCTGCAGCAGCGGCGCCTTCGCGGATGTTGTTGTGGTTGTCGTCATGCGCTCACCTCGGCAGCCTCGTCGGTCCATTGTTCCTGCACCGCGAAGCAGGCGACCACGTGGCCGTCGCCCTGCGTCGAGAGCGGCGGCGTCTCGCGGCGGCAGCGTTCGCGCGCCTGCGCGCAGCGCGCGGCGAAGGCGCAGCCGCGCCCGAGCTCGTGCGCGGCGGGCACCATGCCCGGGATCTCGTGCAGCCGCGCGCTCGACGTGCTCATGGCGGGCATCGAGGCCATCAGCGCGCGGGTGTAGGGGTGCAGCGGGCGGTCGAACAGGTCGACCACGTCGGCCTCTTCCACCTTCTTGCCGGCGTACATGACGACGACGCGGTCGCAGCTCTCGGCCACCACGCCCAGGTCGTGCGTGATCATCACCACGCCCATGCCCAGCTCCTTCTGCAGCCGCTTGATGAGGTCGAGGATCTGCGCCTGGATGGTCACGTCGAGCGCGGTGGTGGGCTCGTCGGCAATCAGCACCTCGGGGTTGCAGGCCAGGGCCAGCGCGATCATCACGCGCTGGCGCATGCCGCCCGAGAGCTGGTGCGGGTACTCATTCACGCGCCGCTCGGGTTCGGGGATCTGCACCAGCCGCAGCATCTCGACCGCGCGTTGCAGCGCCTCGGCGCGGCTGGCCTTCTGGTGCAGCTGCACGGTCTCGGCGATCTGCCGGCCCACGGTGAGCACCGGGTTCAGCGAGGTCATCGGCTCCTGGAAGATCATCGAGATGCGGTTGCCGCGAATCTGGCGCATCTCGCGTTCGCTGAGCTGCATCAGGTCGGTGCCGCGCAGGCGCACCGCGCCCATGTGGCGACCGGGCGGCGTGGGCACCAGCCGCAGGATCGAGAGCGCGGTCACGCTCTTGCCGCAACCGGACTCGCCGACGACGCCGAGCGTGCGGCCCGCACGCACGGTGTACGACACGCCGTCGACCGAGCGCACGGTGCCCGCGAGCGTGCTGAAGTAGGTGCGCAGGTTGTCGACCTCGAGCAAGGGCTCGCCGGGGGCGAGGGTGGCCTGGGACATGGGGATCGTCATGGCGCGTTCCTCTTCACAGCTGCCGCGCCAGGCGCGGGTCGAGCGCATCGCGCAGGCCGTCGCCGAGCAGGTTGATGGCCAGCACCGTGGCCGCCAGCAGCAGGCCCGGGTACAGGATGATGTGGAACGCCACGGTCACGAAGTTGCGGCCCTCGGCCATCATGTTGCCCCAGCTCGGCGTCTGCGAAGGCACGCCCACGCCGAGGAAGGACAGCGCGGCCTCGGTGAGCACGGCGGCGGCGGCCACGAAGGTGGCCTGCACCACCAGCGGTGCGACGATGTTCGGCAGCACGTGCCGCACGAGGATCACCGGCAGCCGCGTGCCCACCGCATGCGCGGCCTCCACGAACAGCTGTTCGCGCAGCGTGAGCGCCAGCGAGCGCACCAGCCGCACCACGCGCGGAATCTCGGGCACGGTGATGGCGATGATCACGGTGGTGAGGCTGGCGCGCGTCACGGCCATGAGCGCGATCGCCAGCAGGATGCCGGGGATGGCCATGAGCCCGTCCATCACCCGCATGATCGGACCGTCGGCCCAGCGCACGAAGCCCGACACCAGGCCCAGCGCGATGCCGAAGAAGGTGGCGAGCACGGCCACCGAGGCGCCGACGATCATCGACACGCGACCGCCCCACACGGCGCGGCTGAACACGTCGCGGCCCAGCGCATCGGTGCCGAACCAGTGCTCGGCCGAGGCCGGCTGCATGCGCGCCAGCGGGTCGATGTCCTGCGGGTCGTGGGTGGCGATCCAGGGCGCGGCGATGGACAGCGCGGCCACCGCGATGAGCAGCAGCGCACCGACGATCAGCGTCGGGTGCTTGCGCACCCAGCGCCAGCGCGGCGGTACGAAAGGAGGGTCTTCGGCGGCGTCGGCGACGGCGGTGCTGGGCACCGGCGCATCGACCTCGCGCAAGGGCAGGGCAGTGGACATGGCGTCGTGGGGCTCGTTCTTTGTTCTAGTACTGGATGCGCGGATCGAACAGGCGGTAGCTCAAATCGATCAGGAGGTTGATCAGCACGTACACGCCCGCCGACAGCAGCAGCACGCTCTGGATCACCGGGTAGTCGTGGCGCTGCACCGAATCGATCACCAGCCGGCCCACGCCTGGAATGGCGAACACCGTCTCGGTGACCACCACGCCGCCGATCAGCAGCGCAATGCCCGCGCCGATGGTGGTGGCGATGGGAATGGCCGCGTTGCGCAGCGCGTGGCCCAGCACCGGCAGCACGCCCAGGCCCTTGGCGCGCGCGGTGCGGATGTAGTCCTCGTGCAGCACCTCGAGCACGGTGGCGCGCGTCATGCGCGTCACCAGCGCGATGTACACCAGCGCCAGGTTCACGCAGGGCAGCACCAGCGCGCGCAGCCAGGCGCCGGGGCCTTCGGAGAAGTTCACGTAGCCCTGCACCGGAAACCACGGCAGCTGCACCGCGAAGGTGTAGACCAGCAGGTAGCCCACGAGGAACACCGGCACTGAGAACGCCAGCACCGCGAACAGCATCACGAGCCGGTCGATCCAGGTGCCCGCGCAATAGGCCGCGAGCGTGCCCAGCGGCACGGCCGTCACCAGCGTGATGAGCATGGTCAGCGCCGCGATCGACACCGTGGGCTCCAGCCGCTGGCCGAGCAGCTGCGTCACCGGCACCTGCGTGAAGATCGAGGTGCCCAGGTCGCCGGTGAAGATCTTGCCGATCCACAGCCCGAACTGCTGCCACAGCGGCAGGTTCAGGCCGAGCGCGGCGCGCAGCTTGTCGATGTCCTCGGTGGTGGCGAGGTCGCCCGCGATGAGCGCGGCCGGGTCGCCGGGTGACAGGTGGATCAGAAGGAACACCACCACGGCCACCACCGCCATCACCGGCAGCGTGGAAAGAAAGCGTCGAACGATGTAGCCCATGGTGGCGCGTGGCTTACTTGTCGAGCATCCAGACGGTGGGCAGGCCGGCCCACATCTTGTCCAGCCCCTTGATGCTGGCGCGCGCCGCGAACGCGGCCGAGTACTGGCCGGCGTTGATGTACGGCACGGCTTCGTAGGCGCGCGACTGGAAGGCGTCGAGCAGTTCCTTGCGCTTGGCCGGCACGGTTTCCTTCAGCCAGGCGGTGCGCAGCTCGTCGAGTTTCTTGTCGCAGGGCCAGCCGGGCAGCGTGTTGCCGCAGGCCGCGCCCAGGTAGGCGTTGCTGATGGGCGAGTTCACGTCGAACTCGCCGGCCACCGTGACGTACATGTTCCAGCCGCCGGCGTCGGACGCGTCGCGCTTGGCGCGGCGCGCACCGATCGAGGCCCAGTCCATGGTCTGCGCATCGACGTTCAGGCCGATGCTCTTCATGGTCTGCGCGGCCATCAGCGCCTCGGCGTTGAGGTAGGGCACGTCGCTGGGCACCATCAGCACCACCTTTTCGCCCTTGTAGCCGGCGTCGGCGAGCATCTTCTTCGCCTTGGCGACGTCGGCCTTGCGGAAGGGCTCCGCGCCGGCCGAGGTGTCGTTGGGGCTGCCGCAGATGAACCAGGTGGCGCAGTAGGCCATGCGCATGTCCAGCGGGAAGCCCATGGCCGCGACGAAGCGTTCCTGGTTCACGGCCTGCAGCAGCGCCTGGCGCACCTTCGGGTTGTCGAAGGGCGGGTGCAGCTGGTTCATCACCAGGAAGCCCTGGTAGGCGCCGCCGGAGCCGATCTTGATGTTGCTGTCGGTGCGCAGCGGTGCGATGTAGTCGGGCGCCAGCTGCTCGATGTAGTCGACCTCGCCGCGCTTGAGCGCCGAGATTGCGCTGTTGGCGTCGGGCAGGTAGAGCCATTCGACGCGATCGAGGCTGGTCTTCTTGCTGCCGGCCAGGCCGCTCGGCGGCTCGCTGCGCGCCACGTAGTTCGGGTTGCGCACGAACACCGTCTTGTTGCCCGGCACCCATTCGTCACGCTTGAAGATGAAGGGCCCCGACCCGACGACTTCGGTGAGGGGCGCGGTGGCCGGCAGCTTGGCGATGCGCTCGGGCAGGATCACCGGCGGAAAGCCCGAGGGTTTGGCCAGCGCGTCGAGCACCATGCCGAAGGGCTCGTTGAGCGTGAGCGTGAGCGTGCGCGCGTCGGTGGCCTTCCACTCGGCGCCGACGGCCGTCATCGCGCGGCCCAGGCTGTCGCGCGCCGCCCAGCGCTGCAGCGAGGCCACGGCGTCGGCCGAGGTCACGGCGGCGCCGTCGGAGAACTTCAGGCCGGGGCGCAGCGTGAAGCTCCACTGCTTGCCGTCTTTCGACGTCGTGTACTTCTCGACCATCTGCGGCTGCGGCTTGCCGGTGGCATCCTGCGCGAACAGCGTGTCGTACACCATGTGGCCGAAGTTGCGCGAGATGTAGGCCGTGGTGAAGGTCGGGTCGAGGATCTTCAGGTCGGCATGCGCCACCACCTTGAGTGTCTTGGGCGGCGTCTGGGCGAGCGCGGGAAGGCTGGCGGCCGAAAGGGCCAGGGCAGCGAGGGCAGCAAGCGTTCGTCGGGTCATCGTCGGTTCTCCGGTCGGTGGGGCGAAACAAGAAAGAAGAAGAGGGGGTTCAGGCGGCGACGCCGATGGGCCACTTCGGCAGGCGAGCCTTGCGGTACGGCAGGGTGGTGAGGTCGAGCGTCACGGCGCCCGGTGCGCCGGCGTAGATCACGTGCTTGGCCACCTGGGAGTACGACGCGTAGAAGTGCTGCGACGACTTGACGACCACGATCTTCTTGGCGGCCAGGTCGCAGCCCAGCTGCGTGAACAGGTCGGTGCCCATGGCCTGGTTGCGCCGCGTGATCAGCACGATCTCGATGCCGTTCACCTCGACCAGCGCGCAGTCGCCCATGGCGGTGGGCGTGTTCGACAGGCCCGTCATCACCAGGTCTTCCTGCAGCGCCTTCACGGTGCATTCAAGGTCGAGCGGATCGCCCGACAGCGGGCTGATCTTGCCGCCGATGCGCATCTGCAGCCTGGCGCCCACGCCGGCGTCGAAGGCGATGCGCACGGCGATCGGGTCCCACATCGGGCCCAGCGCGGCGTTGGTGATGCCGCGCTCCAGCATGCGGCGCAGGATGAAGGTGGAGTCGCTCGCCGCGCCGCCGCCGGGGTTGTCGGCGCCGTCGGCCAGCACCACGGGGCCGCCGTCGAAGGCCAGGGCCTCGTCGAGCGAGTCGTCGATGCTGGGGTAGTTGACCGTGAGGCCGTCGCGCATGGCGATGACTTCGTCGGCCAGCTGGCGTGCCAGCGCATTGGCCTTGGCCTGGTCGCCGTCGGTGTAGACCAGCACCTTGGTGCCCATCTCGGGCACGTCGCCCCACGAGAAGCCGTGCGTGAGCGAGACCGAGAGCACGCCGTCCTTGCCTTCGAGCGCCTGCATGCGCTGCACGAAGCTGCGAGCCGGTTCGCGCGAGGTGTGGACGGTGACGATGATGTCGCAGTCGACCATCGCGACCACCGGCTTGACCTTGCCTTCGACGGCCGCGGCGCAGATGTCGACCAGCTCCAGCCCGCGTTCGAGCACGTCGGTGTGCGGGTACTCCTTGAAGGAGACCATCACGTTGGCGTTGTCCACCATGGCGGGCGTGAGGTGGTTGTGCGGGTCGAGCTCGGCGCCGATCACCACATCAGGGCCGACGATCTGGCGCACGCGCGCCAGCATGTCGCCTTCGCAGTCGTCGTAGCCGTCGGCCACCATCGCGCCGTGCAGGCCGAGCAGCACCATGTCCACCGGCAGCGCGGCACGCAGGTCGTTCAGCATCTCGTCGCGCAGGGTTTCGTACGCGTGGCGCGTGGTGATGCCGCTGGGCTGTGCGCCCGCCACCATGCCTTCGAGCAGCGTCCAGCCCTTTTCCTTGCCGCGGATGCGCGCGGCCCACAGCGGGCCCGAGTAGATCGTCAGCGCATCGGGATGCTGGCCGGCGGGGAAGTAGCCGCGGTCCTTGAAGGAGGCGATGCCGGTCGGCATCGGGCCGAAGGTGTTGGTTTCGGTCGCGAGGGAAGCACTGAAGACACGCATGGGATGGTCTCTTGGGGTTGTGGGGTGTTCTTGTCAGGCGGCAGCGGCAGCGGTAGTGCGCAGTCGCTGCGGGCCGAGCATCTCGGCCGTGAGCCCGAAGCCCGCGATGCGCTCGGGCAGCGGCAGGCCGCGTGCCAGCGCGGCGCAGGCCTCGCCCATGGCGGCCGAGGTCTGGATGCCGTAGCCGCCTTGCGCCGCGACCCAGAAGAAGCCGGGCGCATCGGGCGCGAAGCCGCCCACCAGGTCGCCGTCGGCCACGAAGGAGCGCAGGCCGGCCCAGGTGCGCGTGGGGCGGCGGATGGCGAGCGTGGTCGCCTCCTCGATGCGGTGCATGGCGATGGCGATGTCCATCTCTTCGGGCTGCACGTCCTGCGGCTCGACCGGGTCGGCGTTGGCCGGCGAGCCCAGCAACATGCCGGCGTCGGGCTTGATGTACCAGCCCTCGTCGGCGGCGAACACCATCGGCCAGTGCGCGACGCTCTGGCCCTCGGGTGGCGCGAAGATGAAGGCCGAGCGGCGGCGCGGCTCGATGCCCAGCGGGCGCACGCCCGCCAGCTGCGCGATCGTGTCGACCCAGGCGCCGGCGGCGTTGAGCACCACGGGCGCTTCGTACACCGCGCCACCCGCCGTCACGCGCCAGTGGTCGCCCACGCGTTCCATGGCCGTGACCTCGGCGTCGCACACCAGCTTGCCGCCGGCCTGGCGCATGCCGCGCAGGTAGCCCTGGTGGATGGCGTGCACGTCCATGTCGGAGGCGTCGGGTTCGTACACCGCGCCGGCCACCTGCTCGGGGCGCAGCGCCGGCACCATCTCGCGCGCCTGCTCGCCGTCGAGGCGCTGGGCGCCGACGTTCATGGCGCGCAGCAGCTCCCAGTGCGCTTCGAGCTCGTGCAGGTGCTCGGTGCCCGCGACCATCATCGCGCCGCGCGGCGTGAGCAGCGGGTGCTCGGCAAAGCCTTCGGGCGGGTGTTCGAGGAAGGCGCGACTGGCCATGGTGAGGGCGCGCACCTGCGGCGTGCCGTAGCTCTCCATGAAGAGCGCGGCCGAACGGCCGGTGGAGTGGTAGCCCGGCTGGGCTTCGCGTTCGAGCAGGATCACGCGGGCATGCGGGGCGAGCCAGTGGGCCACCGAGGCCCCGGCGATGCCGCCGCCGATCACGAGGTAGTCGGCCACGACGGGAGTGGTTGTGCTTGTTGTCATCGCCGAAAAGTGTAGGTAGAAATTTGCGGATACGCAAATTGATTTGCGCCAACCAAGGGGAAACCATGGGTGCACCACCGAGGTGAAATTTGCGTACACGCAATTTGCGTATACGCAAAACGCATGCCGGGGCTGTCGCGCCGTGCGTGGCCGGCCGGGCGCGGGGCTGGCAGAATCACCCGGCATACCTAGAGAAAGCCAAGCGTGACTCCACACACAGGGAACCGGGGCGGGGCGAAGCCGAAGGAAGAGCCGCCCACGCTGGACCGCACCACTTTCGGCCATCGCCTGCGCACCGCGCGCAAGCGTTTCGGCTGGACGCTGGCGCAACTGGCCGAGCGCTCCGGCGTGTCGATCACCACCATCTCGCGCGCCGAGCGCGGCCAGCTCGCGCTCGGCTACGAGAACTTCACCGCGCTGGGCCGCGCGCTCGAGATGGACATGAACGCCATGTTCGCGGGCGCCGGCGTCAAGCCCGAGCAGCTCGACGGCCCCGTCGTCACGCGCGCGGGCAAGGGCGTGGTCTACAAGGGGCTGGCCATCGCCTACGAGTTCCTGGGCACCACCGCCGCCGGCAAGCAGATGAGCCCCATCGTCGGCACCGTGCACGCGCGCCGCATCAACGGCCCCGAGGACTTCGTGCGCCACACGGGCGAAGAGTTCGCGTACGTGCTGTCGGGCGAGATCGACGTGTACTTCGACAACGGCGAAGTGGTGCGCCTGGCGCGCGGCGATTCGCTGTACTTCGACAGCCGCCTCGGCCACGCCTACGTGAGCGTGAGCCGCCAGCTCGCGAAGATCGTGGGCATGACCTCGGGGGAGAGCGGGCACATGAAGTCGGCGCGCGAAGCGCCTGCGATGAAGCCGGCGCGCAAGACCGTGGCGGCGAAGAAGACTGCAGGTGGCCGCAAGGGCTGAGCGCCCGCGTCAGCCTGCGGCCCGACTTGAAGGAGACATGACGATGTCAGAGCACCGGATTTTCGCGATGCCGTTCGCCAAGGTGTACCCCATGTACGTCCAGAAAGCGGAGCGCAAGCAGCGTACGAAGGAAGAGGTCGACGAGGTCATCTGCTGGCTCACCGGCTACGACGCCGCGGGGCTGCAGCAGCAGATCGACCAGCAGAACGATTTCAGGACCTTCTTCGCGCAGGCCCCGGCGCTGCACCCGAACCGCGCGCTGATCAAGGGCGTGGTGTGCGGCGTGCGCGTCGAGGAAGTCGAAGACCCGCTGATGCAGAAGATCCGCTACATGGACAAGCTGGTCGACGAGCTGGCCAAGGGCAAGGCGATCGAGAAGATCCTGCGGGCGTAGCGCGTGTCTAGTGTGCTGTCCCGCTGATACGCGAGCAAAGTCGATGGAGCTTTTCGAGGATCGAGTCGGCTGTGGCGGTCCAGGCGAAGGGCTTGCAGGTCTGGTTGTAGGAGGCGACGAAGTGGTCGAT